>JAEEGL016180005.1_pt1 | contig 247519 bp, 215 predicted proteins | sample 9134231 | NCBI WGS metagenome assembly JAEEGL01 (sample SAMN16246548, study PRJNA631951) | gut metagenome | biome: gut microbiome; feature: rumen; material: fiber-attached | host: Bos | place: Iran: Karaj | collected 2018-10
GGAACCCGAAGGAACAGATTTACAGTCTGCCGCGTTTGACCACTTCGCTATCCTCCCAAAAAAATGGTGCCGACTGAGGGAGTCGAACCCCCAACCTACTGATTACAAGTCAGTTGCGCTGCCAGTTACGCTAAGTCGGCAAAAAAATGGTGGGCGATATAGGACTCGAACCTATGACCCCCTGCTTGTAAGGCAGGTGCTCTAACCAACTGAGCTAATCGCCCATACTAAATAGTATGTAATAATATCCAAATTTCCCTTGGACAAGACTAATTTTATCAATTAAATGCTATATTGTCAACATTTAATAAGATTTTTTTGGTTTTTTTTAGCTGTCTAGACAAATTGAAAACTAGAATATCCAATTTTTGGTCTACATAAAACCTATAAAGAGGATATTGATAAACTTTACATTAGATAAAATTAAAAAGAATCTAAGCTTTATATTTAGATTCTTTATTATTAAATACAATTACTCCTATACTTAAACTAATAATCATTAATAAGATTACAATAAATAATTTATCCCCTGTTTTAGGGTTTTCTAAACTTTCTTCAACACTATCGACTTCTACAATTGGACTAACATATTTGTTTACAAATCCAACTATTCCAGTTTCCCTAACGTTCAAATATGTTCCACCAACATAATAATCATTATCATAATTATTAGTCGATATGTCATCGGTAAAATCCATTATCTCTGTGTTAAAGAAATAATTGTTTATTTCTGGTCCACTAATAATTCTATATATAGGATTAAACTCATGACTCGTCTTAATAACTTTTATATTTTTGTTAAGATTATAATCCGAACTAGAATAAGAACCTGTTATTGGCGTTTTAATATTTGATATATCCAAATATTCTAATTCATTAGAATTCATAAAAACTATAGAGAAATGAGATTGACTTTCTTGGGTAATATTCCAATGAGATAAATCCAAGTATTTTAGTTTTGTATCAAAAAACGTATAGTTAACTTGTGTGTTTTTATTTATTGTTATCCAAGATACATCCATTAATTCAAGACTACTACAACCGCTAAATAAGTGACTTATAGTTTCAACTTGTATAGTTTTGGACGTAGAAGGAATTTTTATTACTCTTAAATCTTTTGAAGTGTCAAACATATAACTCATATCTTTTAATGATTCGAAAGTAAAGGAAGATAAATCCAACTCTTCTAACTTTGAATTTCGAAACATATTACTCATATTTACTACATTACTTGTATCAAACATACTCAAATCCAGCTTTTTAAGTTTTATATTATTAAACATATATTCCATGTTAGTTATATTGGACGAATCAAAATGACTAAAATCAATTTCTTCAACATAATTAACTAAGTCAATAAACAACTCTGTACCATCAGTAAATGTTGGTTTAAAAGCATCTTCAAATATAACTTTTCTTGGGCATTTATATGAGCCATCAATCCAATAACAATAGCTAAAAGCACTTCTAAATCTCATTTTATTATCTTCTACATTACGAAGATACATATAACCATTTGTCTCATCAACAGCTCTATTTTTATCACCAGAATATGAGGCATCAAACGGATACTCAAAACTACTAGTATCTAAATTTTCATATCTTCTAAAATATAATGTTTCAGTATTTAAATCTAATACTGCATATGCTTCCCCTTTTAGCTCCTCTTCCGTAGCATGATATGGTTCCTTATATTCATATATTGGGATTTCTTGCTTCATTTTTTCTTCTAAAGAACCATCTTTATAATAATAAATTTGATTATTACTTTCTGAATAATTAGAAGGTACTTTAACATAGATTCTCTTATCATCATAAGTATAACCAATTTGATCATCTATTTCTTCCTCAATGTAATACATAAAGAAGTCATTACCATTACTATCAGGAAGAAGAATATCCTTAAAGACGACATTCCCATTTGCATCATTTTTGGCTTTTTTAATGATATTTCCTTTATTATCTTTTAAAACAAAAGTAAATTGATTTTCTTCCAAATCAGTTCCTTCAACAGTCACATTCGTACTTACCGAAAATGTAGTCTCCGCATTAACCATTAATGGTATAAACATCATAAAAAATAAAAAAAGTATTACTATTTTTTTCATATTCTACACTTCCTTATTTTTAATATAGAACAATACTCAGATGAAATCAAGATTTAGGAATTATAGATAACTCTAGAATGTAAAACGATTTTTGCAAAAATAAAAAGAACTATTAATAGTTCTTATCATCTCATGGTGGCTCCAGCGGGAATTGAACCAGCGACACAAGGATTTTCAGTCCTCTGCTCTACCGACTGAGCTATGGAGCCAAAAAATGGCGGTCTGTACGGGATTCGAACCCGTGATCTTCTGCGTGACAGGCAGACGTCATAGGCCTCTAGACTAACAGACCACAAATGGTTGCGGGAGATGGATTTGAACCAACGACCTCCGGGTTATGAGCCCGGCGAGCTACCAGACTGCTCCATCCCGCGATAATTAAAAAATAAAATGGCGGAGGAATAGGGATTCGAACCCCAGCGCCGCTTACACGACCTTCCGGTTTTCAAGACCGGCCCCTTCAACCAGACTTGGGTATTCCTCCAGCGACAAAAAGATTATAGCACAATTCGAAAAACTATGTCAACAATAAAACTCATTTTAACCACCTTATCTACTAGAAAAGACCGTTTTATGGTGAAATCCCCTACTTTTTCAAAAAAAAATTAAAAAATGTTGCTAAACTAAAGAAAATGCGTTATAATCAAGAAGTCTTAAGAAAAAGACGGTGCCTGCCCAAGTGGCGGAATAGGTAGACGCACAGGACTTAAAATCCTGCGAGATTTAACCCTCGTGCCGGTTCAAGTCCGGCCTTGGGCACCATTTAAAAAATACAAGGTTTAAAACCTTGTTTTTTTGTTCAATAAAAAAGTAACTATTCCTTAGTTACTCTTTTTTCATAATCAGATATCCAACCTGGAAGTTTCTCTCTTAATGGCGAAAAACCATTTTGATCTTCCAGTTCTTTCTTATCTTCTATTCGATAATTTAAATTTTTAATAGATAATTTAAGATTCTTCTTATCATCATCTACACCTATTACCGTTGCAATAATATATTCTCCTAATTGCACGTAATCAAAAACATTTTTTACAAACTTTTCTGACATTTCAGAAATATGGACCAATCCAACGTATCCATCATCTAATAGAAGAAAAAAACCATAATCTTCGATACCTGTTACTTTTCCTTTAACAACATCTCCAATTTTATGCATTGGTATTCTTCCACCTCGTAAATCATTATACCACAACTAATTATTTACACAAAATTATTTTTAAGATATAATTACTCCAGGTGGTAAAAATGGCCGAAAATGAAGAAACAATCAAAAAAATTAAAGAAACTCTTGAAACCTTACGTCCATACCTATATATGGATGGTGGCGACGTAGAGTTTGTTGATTACAAAGACAAAATAGTATACGTTAAATTAACTGGTGCTTGCCAAGCTTGTTTATTCTCAGATGAAACTATTAAAAACGGTTTATTTGAGACATTAAAATCCGAAGTCCCAGAAATCGAAAATGTCATAAATGTAACTCTATAGTTACTTTTTTTTATGCAAAAAAAACCTCAAGTTAACCTTGAGGATTATTTATATTTGTCATAGTACCAGGCATTGGTTGTTGCGGCATCATATTTACTGCACCAGCCATTTGTTGCATTCCAGCCATTGGTGACATTTGATTTACCATTCCCATTTGTGGAACCATATTTGGTTGTGGGAACATTGGTTGAACTGGAGCTGCATTAAAGTTAGCAGTGAAATTATTCATCATTGTTGCAAATTGACTATTTAACATAGCTTCTTTATTTTCAACAATTCTTTCTCTTTCTTTCAATTCAGCTTCTTTAGTATATAAATCTCTATAAACTTTTTCTTGAATAGTTTGAACTAGATTTTTAACACCAGCCATAAACATTTCTTGAGCTCCAACTACCACTTCATCTAATGTAGCATTAGGATTGAAGCTTGGAGAAACTGTCATATCAAACGGCATCTCACCAACCTGCATTCCCATTCCCATCTCAGGTCCTTGAACTATCTGAGCAGTAGGAATTGTTTGAGCAGGTATTGCAGATTGAACGCCAGGATTTAAATTTGGTTCTACCGGTAATACTGATATTGCTCCAGGTTGCATTGGTTGCATCATTGGATCAACACCAGGAATTGTTACAGGTATTTGAGGAGCAACTCCAATATTAGGAACTTGAACCTCATTATTTAAATCTTGAGGAGTAGCAGCTTCAGCTGCAGGTGCTCCTACTTCAACAGGAACAGGTGCTTCACCAGCTGCTGGTACTTCTTCTATACCAGGCATTAATTCATTTTCTTCATTTTTATTTTCTCCACCTTCAGGGAAGATGTTAGCTCCTTCTTGAGGTGTTTCACCAGCTGCTGCTTCTTCAGCAGGAGCTTCTGCTGTTGCTTCTTCACTTGTATCAGCTGCATTGAAATTATCAATCATTTGCTTAGATGCAGAAGCACTAACAGATATATCTCTAGAGTATTGACCTTCAGCAGTCGCACTCTCTATTTTTGGTAAATATTTATAAGACCCAACGTTACCAGATATTATTGCACGCATTATTGTTTTAATTGAAGACCACTCTTCATCAGTAGCAACTTTTTTTAGAGCACCATCAACAATTTCACTTACATGCAAAACAGTGAGTCCATGCGGATCCACAGCGTTTTCAGTTGTAATAATATATTTTTTCTCTGTATCAGGAATCATGAAGACGGAAACAATATTCGAACTCAATGTTTCGCCAGATTCCTTCAAGATAGAAATCTTCTCTGGCATCGCAATCCCTCTCTATTCTATAAATAATTATAACAAATGTAATTATGATTTTCAATCATTTATTTTCTTAATTTCGAACCATCTGCATCCATATGCACAATTATTTTCTATATAGCTTTCTAATCCAGCTATATCGTTTATTTTCTTACATTTTTTATTCTTTGTATCGTAAAATCCCTTTAATCTTAGCTTGCCATAAGCCCAATCACCAACTATATAATCATAATCATCAAAATAGTCTGTAATCTTCTCTTCTAAAATCTCTTTATCAATGGCTTCTCTATTATCGACGATTATCTCATAGCTTTTGCCATTAATTTCAATTTTTTTCATTCCTATTCCCCCAACAATTTTTGTCTTTTAAAGTATTCATCAATTTGATATGGATTAAAAGCCTCAGCTACTGCTGTACTAGCACGATAGAAATCCTTACTATTAGCAGTAAATAATAAATCATAGAAGTTTTCTATAGCTTCTCGTGGTACTGGTTCCCTATTGTTTCTTAGTACCAACATATCAATTAGATATTTTTGAATTACATTAAAGAATTTATTTTTCTTTCTAAATGTTTTACCTTGATGCTTTTTATCCATCGCATAATATCTTTGAACAAATACTTCAAAATCATTAACGTCTTTTTCAGACATTCCATATTTCATAAGTGATTTATTAAAAGCTTCAGCATCTTCACTAATCGAAGCACCCATTATATCATCACCATAAATGATAACTAACATTCTAATGATAGTACAAAGAAAAGAATTGTATTGGATGTTAGTTCTAGAATCCATTTCATCCTTAAACTTCGTTAAACTACTTTCGTATAAAGAAAAGGCTTCAGATATAGCTTCATTTACAAATGCATCACCCATTATAAATCACCTACCATATATAAATATTACCACAAAAATCATTTTTTAACTAGATAGAAAAAAAGACTATTTAAAATAGTCCTAAATTCAAATATTTATTTGCTAAAACAACTAAAGCAGCTATAAATACAATAACAACTAAAGCAACAAGAATCTTAATAATTACTTTAGTAAATTCCATATCTTCTTTTAAATCTTCAAAATCTTCAAAATCAGATTGAGACATTACCTTTTTATTACCAATTGGTTCCGTAACTGTATCAGCAAAGGCTTTATCGATTTCTTCTGTACTCAAGTTATCTGTCTCTTCAATGTCATTATAATCTATTTCTTCAGTATCAGCGATCTCTTCGCCTATTTTAGCTAAATCTGCTTTACTTAATGTGTCACTATCATCCAAAGTATTATCTTCAGCTTCTGGTAATTCTGCTGTAACTTCATCAACTAAAGCACCTAATACCTTAGTATTGTCATCATCGCCCTTTAAATCACTTAATAAATCCAAAGGATCCATATCACCAGTAACTTCCATAGTTCCTTCATTTTCAATTAGTTCTTTCGCATTAATAGTATCAATTAAAGTATTTATTTCTTCTTTATCATCAGCTTTAATGCCTAAGCTATCTTCAATATCTTTTTCTTTCTTCTCAATAGATTCTAAGCCCTCTAAGATTTCATCAGTACTACGAGCTTTTTTAAGTCTCTCTTCTTCATAATCTACTTCATGAGCTTCTTTTGCTTTTTCGATTATAACATTAATGTCATATTCTCTTGTTTCATCCAACTTAATTGGTGGAAGATTTATTTCATCTGTATCCCCAAAACTTTTATTTCTAGGATTTTCATGATATTTTTCTTTTAAAGCATCTTGAACCTTACCAATATCAATGTTCTTTGTATTATCTCCTAAAACTGAAATGTTACTATTTATATCAAAATCTTCAATATCTAAAGTACTTACTTTACGGTATAAATCTTGGTTTCTTTTTAATCTAGATGGCATTTCTTTTTTACCAAGTTTATCCTCTTTTTCACTTATTTCATAGTATTTGTCCATTCTCAAATGACTTGATTCCATATTGAACACTTCCTATCATTTATAATCATACCATAATTAGACATGTTTTTAAAATATTTATTTGCTTTTTTACATCATAGTTGTTATGATTTATTCAGGAGGAATAATAATGATTAAAGTAGACGAACAAACATGCCTAGGTTGTGGTGCTTGCTTAGGAATCGCACCTGAAGCATTTGAAATGAATGAAAAAGGTTTATCAGTTCCTATTGAAGGAGCTGAAGTAACTGACAGCGTAAGAGAGGCAGCTGGTGCTTGCCCTGTTGGCGCTATTTCAGTTGAAGAAGCAGAACCTGCAGAAGAACAACAAGCAGCATAAAAATAAGAGGAATTACTTCCTCTTATTTTTTTAATGCTTTTAATCTTGAAACTTCTTCTCTAGATAGTAATCTATAATCTCCGGATTGAAGCCCTTTAACATCTAGAAAAGCTATTCTTTCTCTTGTTAATTTATTAACTGGATGACCTATTTGTTCAAAGATTTTTTTAACAATATGATTACGTCCTTCAACAATTGTAATTTCTACTTTGCATTTATTCTTTTCGATATCTTTGCTCTTTAATTTAACTCTTTTAGGTATTACCTTGATTCCCTCAATGACAATACCTTTTTTTAATTCCATTAATTCATCAATCGTTAAGATACCTTCTAAAATAGCTAAATACTGTTTTTCTATTCCGTTAGAAGGGTGCATCATAATGTTAGCAAAATCCCCATCATTAGTTAGAATTAAAGCCCCGGTTGTATCATAATCTAAACGACCTACCGGATAGATCCTTTCATTAGTTTCAATACAATCAACAACTACTTTTCTACCCTTTTCATCACTGGCACTACAAATAACACCACGTGGTTTATTTAATAAATAATACTCTTTACGGACATCTTTATTAATTTGTGCTCCATCAACAAGAATAACATCTAATTCTTCAACTTTAGTACCAAGTTCTCTAACTATTTCACCATTAACAGAAACTTTTCCAGCACTAATTAATTCCTCAGCTTTTCTTCTTGAGCAATAACCGCTATTAGCAATTACTTTTTGTAAACGTTCCATAGACATCACCTACCGATAATTATACCTAAAAAATGAAAAAAGAGAAATATTTCTCTTTATTTAATAAAATAATAATAAATTATAAATCCTGCAGCTATTACTATACCAATAATAATCATTAAACTACTAAATAATTTTTTTCTTTTAAAATGAGTATTTTCTTTTATTTCTTCCTCAGCATCAAACTTAATAACATCTTTTGAACCATACGTTAAAGTCATATTAATAATACCAAGAATAATAAAAGCAGCAGCTATTCTAAATCCGATTTTAATATCTTTAATTAATGATTTATCAACCATCAAAAATAAAGCTAGAATTACTACTATTCCTAAAGAAAAGAATAAATTTCTTAAAACTCCATTTCCTTTTCTTTCAAAGTTATAACCGCATTTAACACACTTTTTGGCATCAATTGAATTTACCTTTGCACATTTTGGGCAACCTTTTCTTGTATGCTTTAAAACAGCATGACATTTAACACATTTCTTCGTCCCTAAAATATTTTCAAAGCCACACTTACCACATTTAACTTTACTAATATCATTCATTTTCATCACTACCATTATTATAACATATTAATTTTTACTAATCTTTTCATATTTAAATGTTGCTTTATCTAAATCAACATATCCTTCTATTCCCTCAATCGTTCCTTGATCGGAATATTGAAGCATATCGTATTCTCTTGTAACTTCTCCATCATATTGAGCTAACCAAAATTTATATTCTTTATAATTATCTTGATTCCATACTCTTTCCAAATAACTATTATTGCTATAAAGCATTACTTTATAACCATGTAAAGCAATATAATCTAAAAAATACGAAGCATTATCATTTATTCGATCAGAACTAACTCCGGTCATTCTTTTAGTATTATATAATTCAAAATCATAAACAACTGGATATAAAACTTCATAATCTTTAATTAGATTTAAAACAAAAGTTGCTTCCTCATAAGTTTCCAATTCATTTCTAGCTGTTGAATAAAAATATACCCCAACTGGAATTCCCAACCTATTTGCTTCACTAATGTTATATCTAAACTTTGAGTCTTCATGAATTTCATCATTAGTTAAATTTCTATAACCGCATCTGATCATTACGAAATCTAAATTACTCTCTTTAACTTTTTCCCAATCAATATCACCTTGGAAAGCAGAAACATCAATACCATTTGTTTCAGTTTTTATTTCGGTAAACATTAAGGTATTAAAGATTTCTTTATCTTTTTCTCTAATTTCTAAAATATATTGTTGAATTTCACTAAATTCTTCTCCTCGCATTGAATAGCCATCTTGAAAAACTAAAAGAAGAAGAGCAACTATCCCAAGGCACAACAAAAAGACAACAATTTTATTGTTTTTTAGAATAAAATTATTAATTTTTTGAAATAGTTCTTTATTCAACTCTCTCACCTAGGCAAAATTATATCAAATATAACATCATTTTTATAGCTTATCTCCTTTTAGAATTAACTTTTTACACTTCTTATGTTAAAATGTTTTTGAAGGAGTGAAAATTATGAAAAAAACAATTCTAACTGGTTTAAGACCAACTGGTAATCTCCATTTAGGACATTACTTTGGAGCTGGTCAAAACTGGGTAAAATTACAAGATGATTATGATTTTTACTTAGAGATAGCTGATGTTCAAGCTTTAACAGATAATTTTAATGATCCTGATAAGGTAAGAAGAAATGTTACTGAAATTGCAATGGATCTTTTAGCAATAGGTATTGATCCTCATAAAGTACATGTTTTTATTCAATCACAAATACCTGAAATAGCTGAATTAACAGTTTTCTACTCTAACCTAGTAACTGTTGCAAGATTACAAAGAAATCCTACTGTTAAGACTGAAATAGCGCAAAAAAAAGAAGTATTTGGTAACGATGGTGAATCTATTACATATGGTTTCTTAGGATATCCTGTTTCTCAAGCAGCAGATATTACTGCTTTTGATGGTGAACTAATTCCTGTTGGTGAAGACCAATTACCATTAATTGAACAATGTCGTGAAATAGTTCGTAAGTTTAATTCTATCTATGGCGAAACTTTAAACGAACCTGAACCTTTATTGAGTAATACAAAAAGAGTTAAAGGTTTAGATGGAAATGATAAAATGGGTAAATCATTAGGAAATGCAATTTACTTAATTGATGATGAAGAAACAATTACTAAAAAAGTAATGGGAGCTATTACTGATCCAAACAAGATTAAAAAAGATGATCCAGCAAATCCTGATGTATGTATGGTTTACTATTATCATAAACTAGTAAATGATGAAGAAAGCTGTTCACATATTTGTTCTGAGTGTAAACACGGAGCACGCGGTTGTGTTCAATGTAAAAGAGAACTAATTGCTAAAATGAATGAATTCTTGGCTCCTATCAAGGCTAGAAGAAAACAATATGAAGATAATCCTGAACTTCTAAAACAAATCTTAGAAGAAGGAACTAAAGCTGCTAGAGAAAAAGCCAAAGAACAATGTACTAAAGTTAAAACAGCAATGAAAATTAATTATTAAAAAAATACAATCAATTGATTGTATTTTTTTATCCGTGTCTTCCACCGCCAGAGTGTCCACCACCAGAGTGTCCACCACTCGAATGATGTCCACCTCCGCCACTAGAGCTAGATGAACCAATATAATGACTAGTTGTTATGGTGTTAACAAAATTATTTTTATTAACAGCATATTTAATATTCTTATAATCGACATAGCTACTTGCTTTAGTCGCTACCATAATCATTTTATTTCTTCTCTTCAAATTAGAAATATAAACTAATGAAATAATTAAAGATGAAATACCACTAAGACCTAAATAAAATCTAACATTAAATTTTTTAACAAGAAAACCATCTTTATCTACATAGTAATTCTTTAGTTTATCTCCTCTTTCATAATCAGAAATCATCATATTCATTAAATAATCAATACCTTGTTCATATTGTCCACTATGAATATAAGTATAGATATTATCTAAAAAATAATCTGTATCTGGTTCGTAATATAATTGAGCATCCCCAAAATAATATGATGCATAATATGGATCTGCTGGATTAGCATTTCTAAAGAAAATAACGCCATTCCATCCAAAATCATTAAAATCATAAAAATCAGCTGCATAATCTTCGTTCATCTCATCTAGATTATAAGAAAAACTTGCTGTAACGATTGCAAAATCAAATCCTGTTTTTTCTTTAAAATTCAAGGCTTTTTCATACAACCTTTGTTCTTCTTCTGGAGTTAGAATATCAACAAAATCATACACTTTTTCTTCTGCATTAACGCAAGGTGTATTTAAAACATATCTTTTATTATCACTTGTTACTTTAAACTTAGTAACGCCATAATCATCTAATTCTTCACGATTACAAGTATTTGTAGAAGCTACAACTCTACTAGTTAACATGAAGAATAATACTAATAAAACTAATAAATATTTCTTCTTCATAAACTACCTCGTCTTCGTAAACATATAGAATGCTACACATATTAAAAATATAATAATAAATGACATGATAAATGATGTAATAAAGTATATTAATGCTTTCTTTTTGTCAATTGGAATATTTCCAATAAACTTACCACTTTCACCATTCATTGCAAATATATATTTTTTACCTTCATAATTAACACTTACCATCCAAACAGGAAATAAAGCATATTCCGTATTTGTCTCGATTGCGTGTAAAGTATCCTTTGTAACACTCCTTGTTGTAAATCCTTTAGCATCAGCATACATTACTTCTCTAGTACTTTCTAATGCCCTACCATCAGCTTCTGCTTCAGTATCTTTATCTATTACATCATATTTTTCGGCATAAAAACCTGATAAATAAGCATGATTATACTTAACAATTTTGCTATAATCGAATGGTTCTATTGAATTCATAATTGCATTATCAAAATTACTAGATCCATCTACAGGAACTCTAATAAAAGGAACATCACCGCTACGTAATAACTCATAATAATCAGTCTTTGTAAAACTATAATCGCCACTACGCCATGTAGTAATTTTTGTTGCTCTAGAATTTAATTCTCCACTTACGATAATATTATGTAACCAAAAAGGAATATATACCCCTCTAATCTTTTCAATATTTTCTTTATTAGTAAAAGTTTTTGGAACTAATGGTCTACCTTTAGCAAGATTAGCAAAAGCCTCTTCAGCATCAGATTTTTCCATTGAAAAAGGAATTATGCTATCTGGTGCAAAATCACCTGTTAGCTTACTTTTTAAGATTGCTACACTACCACAATAAACACAGAATGTCGCAGCTGTATTTTCATCAGCAACAATCTCTGCTCCACAGTTTTGGCACTTGTAAGAATCATAAATAGTTTTATCTTCTTCAGCTATCTCTTCATTATTTTTATCAGAACTTGCATTATTATGTTTTTTTAATTCTTCTAAAGAAAAAACACTACCACAATATTCACATTCCCATTTACCTGTTTTCGGTTTTAAGAATATTGGTGCCCCACAAGCTGGACATTTATTATCTACAGCTTTTTCTTTCTCAGTACTTATCCTTTGAACTTTCTTAGGCTTTTCACCTTGTTCAGATACTTTCTTTTTTATTTGAGTCTGTTTTTTTACAGATTCTTCTGGTTTCGATACTTTTGGTTTCTCCGCAGTTGTTTTCTTTTTTTCATCAGCCATTTCTCTCACCTACCATATAAAGTATATCATTTAAAAAAGATAAAAAAAAGAAAGAGTAAAGAAAACTTTACTCTTTTTCGTCACTATTTTTATTAGATAATAATTCTACATCAACACCACTAATCGAATCAAATCTTTTAGTGATTTTTTCTGTTGTAATATTAATATCTTGAATATCTTTTGTAACTGTTTCAATACTCCTAGATAACTTATCCCATCTTTCACGATAACGTTGGAATTCTTTACTTAATTTATTAAGTTCTTCATGAATTACTTTAGCATACTTATCTCTTTCAATATTCTTTAAAATCATTTGAATAATTGTCAAAGTACTCATTAAAGTTGTTGGACTTGTAATCCATACTTTTTTATCATAAGAATATTTCAATAATTCCGGATGATAAGCATTAATCTCTGCAAATATTGCTTCAGCTGGTAAAAACATTATTGCTTCTAAAGCAGTCTCTCCAGGAATTATATACTTCTCTGAAATAGCATCAATATGTTTTTTTACATCATTTTTAAATAGCTTAGTTGCAACATCTCTTTCCGCTTGACTCAAAGTCCTATCAGTCATCTTTTGATAATTTTCTAAAGGAAATTTACTATCGATACAAATAGTTCCCAAAGGTTCTGGAGCATAAAGAATTGAATCAGCAATAGAACCGTTACTCATTTTATGTTGTAAATCATAAATATTTAAATTATTATCACCAAATACAGAAGATAAAATATAATTTAAATTTACCTCACCAAAGATTCCTCTAGTCTTTTTATCTGTTAAAACACTTTGTAAATCAACTATTTCTGTTGATAAACTATCAATCTTTTTTTGAGCTTCATCTATTTTAGTTAATCTTTCTAAGATATTATTAAATGTCTTGTTTGTCTTTTCAAAGTTTTGATCAATTCTCTCATTTACTTTTTCATTTATTAACAATAATTTATTCTCAACATTTTCATTAAGTTTATTAAAATCTTCTTGTATATATTTATTAATATCAAATTTAAAATCTGCTAAATCATTACTAACATTTTTTTCCATTGTAAAAAGACGATCAACTATATCTTTGTCGTCATCTTTTTTTAATAGATTAATAATTGATAAAACGATTAAAACGATTAGTAAACCAACAATTAAATAATCCACTACTTATCATCAAACCTTTCATCTAAATCAAACTTCTTATTAACAATAGAAGCTAAAATGTAAGCAACAGCTAACATTGCTACAACTTTAACTAAAGCCAAAGGATTAGTTAAGCATTCAATCATATTAACCCCTAAAAAGCCAGAGAAAAGAATTACGAATACTTTACCAACTAATAAAGAATATAAATATTTTTTCTTTGATATATGTGACAAACCTGCACCCATATTAATAAAAAATGATGGCGCAAAAGGAATTGAAATAATTAATACCAATTGTTTAAACTTTAAATTATCAATTAATTTCATAAACTTAATTACTTTTTTCTTATTAGCAATTTTCTTTTGAAAATGTTTAGATAAACCATTTCTAAACAAAGAAAAAGCAATATAACTACCAACAGTTGTACAAATCCAAGATACTAAACAACCTAAGATAGAACCCATTGTCATAATATTTATTGTTACAAAAACAAATAAAGGAAGGAACGCCAAAGTGCCCTCTATTACAATAAATAGAGAGCTAAATAATGGAGCAAGAATTCCCATTCCTAGCAAAAATGTATTTAGGTTTTCACTTAGTTCATTTAATATTTCCATATACACCACAATTATATTATAGAATACCCCTATTTTAAAAGCAATAAACTAGACCTTCATAATGTAAACAAAAAAAGAGATGATATTAATCATCTCCAAAGAAATCATCAAAGAATTCATCGTCTGAAATAGTACTATTATTGTTAATAACTATTTTATCAGGATCAACATTGATATTTGTCTTTTCTTGAACTGGTACAGGTCTACTTTCTACTCTTGGAGCACTTTGTGTAGGTGTTCCAATACTAGTTGAATAAGTAACCTTACCAACCGGTTTATTATAGATATTATAATCATTTAAACGATTATCTAATTGATTTAATTTATCCTTAGGTATTTCCATACTAGCAGTGAACTGTCTAGTTTCTTGTTGTACCTCATTTGCTGTCTTAACATTATCTCTAGCATCGTTTACACTCTTAGGAATTGTATCGTAAATATTATAATTACTACTACTTGGTTGTGCTACATTTCCGCTACTATAATTTGGTGTAATAATTGAAGCACTTTCAACCTTTGGTAATACTTCGTCTTGTGCATCGTATTCATCAACTGGACTACTAGTAGCTATTGCAATATTAGGTTTCTCCATTGATACAGATGCATCTAGACTCGGACGATCAATATTGATAAATCTATTACTTGATTGAGTGTTAAATTGACTATCCTTATGATCACTGAATTTACTATCTATTTGACTATCTAATTTATTATCAAATTGATTATTAAATTGCATATCAATACGATTATCTAATTTATTATCGAATTGATTATTGTATTTGATATTAATATCATTATCAAATTGATTATTTAATTTATTATTAACCTCTGCTTCAATTTCAGCATCTTTAATAACATGTTCGAATTTTGGCTTTTGTGTTGAAATCGTAACATCAGGCATTTCAAAATTAGCTGTAGCATTTGGCTCTGGTAAATCAATTCCAACATCGATAATCTGTTTACCATCCTTATTAGCTTCTGCTTTCTTTTGTTCTTGTTTTTGTCTTTCTTCTTCAGCATCTAATTCAGCTATTTTACGATCTATGTCTTTCATCATCGCATCTAAATCAATGCCGCCACCAAGACCGCCACCGAACATTCCATCATCCTTAGGAGAACTAGCAGCGAATGGATTAGATCCACCAAAGTCAGCTCCGCCACCGAAGCCACCGCCAAATCCAGAACCTCCGCCGAAGTCAGATCCACCGAATCCACCTCCACCGAAGCCACCGCCGAAGCCACCTGCTCCACCGCCAAATGGATTGCCACCATCAAATCCTGGTTTCTCTCCTAATGAATTTTTAATCTTTTCGCCTTTTTTCTTCTTAGTAAATTCTTTTACATCGAATAAAGCAATTTCTTTCTTTTCTCTATGAGGATATTCAGCTTCACTCTTAGGATGACCCCAATCCATCTTAAAGTTAGGTGTATATTTAACTTTATATGGAGATAAACGCCATCTAATAATGATTGCTTGGAATAATTTTAACTTTTGTAAATCAGTAACTGTAACCAAAGGTGTTGAAGCAGTTTTATCTTTATCACTAGACTTAACTTCACCACACATTTTACTAATTTCTTCTAGTGCAGCTAACTCTGTACTAATTAAGTAAACTAAGTTACCACAGTTACCTTTAATTGTTTCAGCATCTTCATTTCCATAAACACTCTTTAATTGAGCAAAGTTTTGGATAATGAATGTAAATCTAATTGCACGAGAACGTGCCGCTGTAACCATTGTTGTAACATCCTTTAATGGTGGCATATTTGCGAACTCATCCAAAATAAAGTTTGTTCTATATGGTAATTTTCCACCATTAGCTTGTGCTACATCAATTAATGTTTCATAACATTGTTTAATGAATATTGTTGCTAATCCGTGATATGTTGTCTTTTCATCATGAATAATGATAAATACAGCAGTCTTCTCTTTACCAATGTTACGCATATCAAAATCACTATATGCTAACATTTCAGATAAGTTTTCACGAGAAGCAAACAATCTGATTTTTTGTCTAAATACTGATAAAATACCACCCTTAGTATCTGAAGGGGCATTAATTGTATTTGAAGCAAATACATAAGCACTAGAAGCTTCACCTTTTAAAGCAAAGTATTCTTTAATATATGTATTAGCTCCCATTTTTTCCTCACCAACCGTAGACATATAGTTGATTGAGTTTAAGTTTATTTGTTCTAGATCTGCATCCTGGAATAAACCTAAAGCTAAACCTGAAAAATAATCGGCTGCTGATTTCTCCCAGAATGGATCTCCACTTTTATTATTTGGATCATATAAGATATTTAATGCAACGTCATCCAATAACTCAGTAGCTTTATCAAAATTATCATCTTTATAATATTGATAAGGTAAAGTTAAAGGGTTCCATGCGTTACCTCTTTGTGGTTCACGGAAGTTTAATACAACAACGTTATAACCACGTTCTCTCATGTATCCTGCTGCTGCTCTATATAATTCACCTTTAGGGTCGGTAATAATCATACTCTCGCCTTTTTTGATTAATAATTCTACCATCGGTTCAACAACCGTTTGTGATTTACCAGAACCAGTAGAACCTATTACCAAATTGTGATATTCGCCATTATCAACCCATAAGTGTTTTCCGTCATTAACTAACGGAATACCTGCAGCTTTAGTTTCTTGAGCTAAAGGATCAACCATTACAACATCTTTATCATTTTTAATCTCAGAGTCTTTAGACCATCTTGAATAACCCTTTTCTTCTTTTTCTGAAACTTCAAAACCAAATCCTTTTTTTCTTTCAAATACATAAGAAGAAACACTTGTAAATATTACAACAATTAAAATTATAAATAATACTACAGTGGCTCCTAAATATTTTGTTAAACCAGGAATTGGACTAAGTCCATCAAAAGAACCATGTTGCCCAAAATAAGCAATATTATTAGTAGTTATTGCACATAAATATAATAAAAAGCCTGCGAATAGTAAAACCATCCACAAATCTTTTCCAGAAATTCTAAATTTCACGGCTTATCACCTCAAACTTATAAATATTATACTACATTAAATACCTAATTAAAATAAGATTTTTCCTTACTTTTCTTTAATTATGCTACCTTTAAATACAAACCAAAGAATCAATAGAGTTCCACAAGCAGCACAAACGATAACAAGAAGTAAATGATTTTTTTCTTGTTTAGTCTTTACCGTTAGTTTGCCACTAGGATCTGTTTTACCTGGATCTGTTTTTCCAGGATTACTTGGATCATCTGGGTTCTCGGGTTTTTCCGGTTCTTTTTCATCCCATTTATGCCCTTTATCATATAGTATATAAATATTCTTTTTATCATTTCCTCTAGTAAAAGTCCAAGTATATACATTATCTTTATGTGAATCGGCATTTGTTTCTTTAACCTTATATTCCGACTTAATGTTAACTTTTACACTGTCCAACTTAGGGTAAGCATTAAATAACAATAATCCCCCAGTATCTGTTGATAACATTATTTCACCATCAACTTTATCATTTTGAATTGTTACAGATCTAAAAGCTTCTTTAACACTAGTTGAATTTTTAAATTCATCAAAGCTATATCTATAACCATAAGTATTCTTATAACCATTGCTCAATTCTTCAGAAATATAACTATAGTAGCTAACACTAGGAATTTTTTCATCCGGATCTGTATCAGTAACTATGTCATTCTCAAAGGCAGGCATATAAACCCTAAAACTCTTTTTAATCGTTTCTTTTGTTAAATTATTATCTGCCAATGTTGTTATAGATATTGTTTCTTCTATATTAGAATAACCAACGTTTATATTTACCTCAGCCGTACATCCACACAACAAGAAGACTAACGCGATTAATAACAATAATTTCTTTTTCATAATTATTCACTCCTTGCATGAGTATTATAATAACCATCCATTTTAATACCCCAATATTTGCCATCGCCACCAAAAGAACGCTTTGTAAATAAAACACCTTTTGCATTACCTGCAGCTTCTGCACATACGTAGGACTTACTTGATTCTTCAATACCAATAACTAAAACAACATGGGTATTGGATTCTAATAAATCCCCTGGTTGTAAAACGGCTTGTGTAGAGGATAAAGATACTCTTTCAGCGCCATCCAAATATTGGAAATTACTTGCTAGATTTGTACCAATATTAAAGCCACCATTCTTAATTGCCCATGGAACAAATCCAGAACAATCTAGACCACAATAATCATAACTTTGATTATTTGCAGTAGCATGACAATTAGAACTTCCCCATTTACCTTGGGCTCCTATATTAACACCATCTCCATGGCCACCGCCCCAGAAATAAGGAACTTTAACTCCATATTTGTTACCTAATTCACCAATTAAAGTAACAGCCGCTGCAACAACACCAGCTCTTGTACCATAACCAGCCGTACGTACATTACCTTCTATTAATGAATTGAAAGCTTCTAAACTTGTGCCTTTACTTTGTAAAAATTGATCTAAAGGTTCATGTAATATTTCATGTCCAGCAGAAGATAATACATAATTCCCATAATCAATATTACCCGCTGTTGTACAATTAGCTGCAACAAGGCTTGATGCATTTTGAGAGGCATAATGAGTCTTTAATATTTGTTCAACGTCCATTCCTTGTTGAGCAAGTGCCCACCAATTTTTTTGGTCTGTATCTACATAATTTGTATAGACAACATTACCACTAGTATCTAATAATACTTTTCCTTTTACTACTTCTGCTGCTTGTAAAACGGCTGCTTTAGTATTCTCATCAAGTTTATTTTTCCAAACATAAGCACCACCAGCTTGTTCAGCTTCCAATCCTACAAGTGCTTTATTTCCTTCTCTAGTTTTACGATAACAAGGTCTATCATAATCACAATAATTTTGATCATTAGAGCAATTTCTTAATCTAATTTTTCCGGTATTTGGATTGTATCCAAAGAAACAATTGTCTGGATTACTAGGACACATTCCATAACCTTGTCCATTTCTATGTCCACCATTTCTTGTTAAAGAAAAATTACGAGCAACAATTATCTGAGCTTGTAAGTACTCCGGATGTTCAGGACGCCAACTTACTTCTGCTAAAGCAACACCGACAACATATTTTTCAAAATCAACTGTTTCAATAACTTGATAATTATCTTTTTTACCATCACAATTAATTATTTCTACCTGTAATCCATCCAACTGTACAGTACCACTAGATAATACTCCATTTAAATTATAAAGACATTGTCCACCACTTGTAGATGGTGTACCATTTCCACCATCAGTGCTTCCACCACCAGTTAACAATAATAATAAGAAAACCCCAATAACAAATAGAGCTGCCAAGGCCCACGGATGTGCCAAAAGCCAAACTTTAGCTTTTCCCATCCACTTACTTGCAAATCCTGTACCACCTATACTTGCTCGATATTCAGATTTTCTTTCGCCACCTTCATTTTTTCCAAGTATTTTATTCTTTAAAAAACTTTTCGCCCTTTGACCTAATGAAGGTTTTAATGGCGTATTAATACTACCAGTTGATCTTTTACCAGCTGGTTTTTTACCTTTTCCTTTTTCTTTTTCTTTATCCTTAGAACCGCGATCATTTCTTTGCTGATTTTGTCTAGCATTTCTAGTAACATCTCCATTACCAGCACCTTGTTGACCTGGTCCTGGCTGACCGCTTCTATTATTTAAAGCTCCATAACCATTACCACCTGGTTGCTGTTGCTGTGGTTGCTCTGGTTTTGGCTTATTTGCATTTTCTTCAGAAATAGGTGCGTGTTTACCACCTTTAGCTTCAGGATTTTCAGCTCTTCCTTGACCAGTTTGGGCACCATTACCAGGTTTATTTTCACCATCGGGTTTGTTCTCTCCATCTGGTTTGTTCTCCCCTTCTGGTTTGTTCTCTCCATCTGGTTTGTCTTCGCCTTCACCTTCTGGTTTCTTACCTTCTTCTCCCTCAGGTTTACCTTCGCCTTCGTCTTTTTCTAATCCGTCCTTTTTACCTTCAGGATTATCTTCCTGACCTTTTTTTTGTGCCTCTGATTGATCACCTACACCATTATCCTTAGGCATTTCTTCATTTACATCACTAGGATGTTTACTAAGGTCATCTGGAGTAGCATCTCTTCCCACTGCTGCATCTGTTGGCGGTGCTGAAACTGGTGCTTCAGGTCTACCTCCAGCTGCCGCTGAAGCATTTTTAGATTCCCCTGCGGGTCCTTTTGGAGGATTTGATTCTCCATAATCTTTTCCAACATCAGGAGCTGATTCCCTTGGATTAGGAGCTGGTTCCTCTTCGATTCCCCTAGAATCTCCAACTAAACCTTCATCATTACCATTACCTAATCCTCTACTATTATTTGGGCTTTGTAAACTATTACCATTAGGTAATCCTGATCTAGGTGCTTGTGGTCTTGCATTCCCTTGATTAGGAGCCGTTCTTTGCGCATCCGCATAAGTAGGATTCATCTGTCTTTCATCAGGATTATAACCTTCTGAACCAATAGAATCCATCGTTTGTCTAGCTCTGCTAGCATCCCAATCTGGTTCTTCACCAAGTTCCTCAATATGAAGCGTTGGTTGACCATTAGGATCTATATTTTCAACATTTTGAGGAATAGAACTTGAAGAGCCACTTGGATCTTCATCTTCTATTGACATCCCAAAATTTATTCTATTTTTTTTATCCTGTGCCATTGCACATCACCACATTCTAAGTATAACATAATTGCCCAAAATAAAAAAGCTGTTGAACAGCTTTTTTAACGTTACTATAGACCTCCACCAGCACCAAAAGAATCTAGTTCTTCTTGAGTACATAATACGTGGATTCTCATACGCCTACTACCACAAATGAACAATGCTTCACCTTGGTTATAATACTTAACACTATCCATTTCACTTTCGTTCAAATCGATTAATCTAGCAAGGTCTTCAGTAGCTTGTTTCTTTAGACCCATTACTAAATAGTATGAAGCATTATCGAATATTGCTTTACCATGAGTAATCATATTTGGTGCCGCAAAGTCTGTTGGTTGTTGCGTAATTATAATTGTACCAGTGTTGTACTTACGAGCACGTCTTTGGATTTGAGCTAAGAACTCAGCTCCTAAGTCATTACGAGTTGACATAAGAACGTGTGCTTCATCAACACATAATACAGTAGTTAATTCTTTTTCTAGACATAAGCCCCATGCGAATTTCAAAATATTAAAGAATAATGCATTACGAATATTTTCATCACTATTCATTAACTCTCTAATATTAAAGACAATAATTTCGCTTTCAATTCTAAGAGTTGTATGTCCTGTAAAATAATATCTTAATTCTTTTGTTAAAGGTCTAATTCTTAACTCTAATCTCTCCATTACATCTCTTTCACGAGTCTTATCTGGCATAGATAACAAACGACCTTTAATAGTAGAATAAACATCATCGAATGTTGGGAAATCTGCAGATGTTAATGCTGCAAAATTTGTATTTTCGTCTATTCTAAAACGTTTATATGTATCTTGTACAACATCACTAAACATTTCCAAAACATCATCTTCAATACTTGGAGTAAGATATTTCATAAATGCTCTTAATGATTGTAATCCTCTAGTTAAAACTGTATGTGCAAGTCCTTGTTGAATTTCTTCTTCGTCGACATCGGCAACAATTTCTAATGGGTTAATCATACCCATTTCGCCACCCTTACCTAAGTCTAAGAAACTTCCTCCAACGTTTCTACACATTTCTTCTAGTTCACCTTCAGGGTCAATACATATTACTTTATATCCATTTCTAATATGACTTCTTATTAACAACTTAGCAGCAGTTGATTTACCACTACCAGATGTACCTAAAATAATCATATTAGCATTATTTCTATTATGTTCTTTTTTTAGTTTAAATAAGAATTGATTAAATAATATTACACCACCTGAGAAATCGACACCTAATAAAGTAGATTCCCCAGGATCCTTTACACTATCAAATACGAAAGGATACATTGCAGATATTGTAATTGATGGAATTGGTGTACCAATTCTTGATTCAATATCTTGCTTTGGAAATATTGGAATAATTGATTTTAATACTTTTTCTTGTTCAAACATTAATGGTATAGCTTTCATACCTAAAGCATCTACATAACTACGAACTTGCATTTTCTTCATATCTAATTCTTCTGGATTATCAGCAGTAATCATAATATGTAATTGAAAATCAAAAATTCTAGCTTGTGTAGAAGCTAACATTGAAATAAAGCTTTCCAAAGATTCATAGTCTTGTCTAATTCTTTCTTGGATTGTTTGGTCTCTTTCAGATTGATAACGAATCTTTAAATCTGCAATTTCTTTATTTAACATGTTGGATAAAGTTGAGAATTCAATTGGAATATGTTTAGCAACCAACTTAACCCCAGAAATATTCGTTAAATTAGATAAAAATCCAGGATTTATAAATTTTGGATAACTAATAACAGATAATATTGTTGCATTCTTACCACTGATGACAAATTCCATCGGTCTAAATTGTAAACCTTTAGGAGCAATTTCACTTTTTAAATTCATTATACTCTCACCGTCCCAAAGGTTGTTGTCATTCCACCATTTAAGAAGTTATCTAATATCATACGCAAATCAGCGTTTGATACTTGTGTCGAATTGATTGTTGCATTGGCAAGTCCAGAAATCATATTATGAATTCTTTTTTGAACAATCTCCAATCTTTTTTCTTTAAATAGTATGAAATATTCAGTATCAACAATATTATATTCAGCACCCATAAATGCATTAGCTTTATTTATATCTTGAACCAATAATTTTCTAACAACTCCTGATGTACTCTTTTGATATAAAAGTTGTAATTGCGATAGATATAAGTTTATATCTACCGGTCTATCAGCAACTACTAACCAAAATTCATAATCCATCATATTGTAGAAATTTTGAAGATTAAACAAAATGTTTTCTCTTTCACCTTGATCTAGAATAAAAATATTTTTTGGAGCAACTTTGACTCCGGTAACATAGTATCCATTATCTAATTGAATCATACCATTCATTATGTTTTTAATAGGTACCCAATCTTCTGAATACTTACTTCCCGCTTCTGTAGAAGTACTACTGCTTCTTTCTATTGTCGCCACTATTCACACACCAACCTCTCCATATATATTTTTTTCTTCCTGTTGCGAAACTATATAAGTTTCTAATTAATGTCCTAACATTGTGATAATTAGGAACTGGAGCAACTAAGAAAGCTGCTACTAATGCCGGAGATAAATATAAAATCATCTGCGGAATAGTATCTGATTTCCTAGTTGCCAATAAAAAGACTGTAACTGCAACCCCAGTAAGGAATATTCCTAAATCCAATCCCGTAAAAAGTCCTAATATTAATTGAGATTTTTTAGAGTTGGCTGGAATAAGATAATTATTACCATCCATATATCACACTTCCAATCATTTTATTTTTTTCCTTCTGCTTCTCTCTTACGTTGTATCTTATCAGTATAGCTAGCACTACGTGGAGTATTAATTCCAACTTTCTTACCAGCATCTTTAGCTTTATTAGCAGCTGTTTTAGCTTCATATTTTGGAACATGTCCAGGATTTTTAGTTCTAAAAGATGACATCAATTCAGAAACATGAGCACTTAACTGACCTGGAGTATACTTACGACCACTAGTGTCCGTATATTCAGTTCCATCAAAGGTAAATGTTTCAAGAACTGTTCCAGAAGTATCATCTTTAAGTTCAAAAGTATTACTACGTGCAATCGTTTCTTTGCTAACATGTCCTGTAGTTGCAATATCACCTAAACTTCCAACCATCTCTGAAATACTCATAGACTTTTCAACTGGATGAAGTGGATCAGATGTATCAATGTCATATACAACTTGATCTGAACCATGAGTTTGTAGGAACTCTCTATAAGGAGTTACTGCTGCTTCAACAATACGCGATAATTCGTCATTTCCTTCAGCCAACTTTTTTTGAACCCAAGCATCTTGAGCTGCTTCAGATAATTGCTTAGCAGCATCAACACGTGCTTGTAATTCTGCACGTAACATATCTTTTTCCTGTTCTGTTAATTTAGCTTCAGCATCCAATTTCTTTTTAACAGCTTCTTGTTCAGCAAGCATTGTTTGTTGAGCTGTATTCATAACAGACTTCGCTGCCTCATAAGCTGTTTCTGCAGCTTCTAATGCTCTCTTTTTACTTTCGGCCTCTGTTCGAAGAGTCGCATTGCTTGGATCAGCTGCTGCTGCCTCTTGAGCAGCTTGATTCTCTCGTCTTGCTCTATCAAGTGTATCTTGAGCAGCCATATGACCCTGTCGTGTTCTATCATAATCAGTTACTGCATCTCTATAAGCTGCATCACTCTGCAATCTTCTATGTAATTCATCATTATATGATCTTTCATCCCAACCAGCACGATAATCACCGACTGTTTCATCTTTAAGTCTTTCATATTCTCTATTAAGAGCTTTAGAATTTTCATCCTTCTTTAAAGCTTCAGCACGTAGAGAATCTTGAAGACCTTTTACATCAGAAGCAAGTTTCAAAGCAGTCTCTTCAGTAGACATATCCACACTACCAGTTGACCAAGCTCTGACTTTTCTTCTTTGAGTATCAGCCCAACTACCAACTGCTGTTGTATCTCTAACTTCTTTTTGTGCTTCATTATAAGCTTTTTGAGCATTATCAACTCTAGCTGCAGCATTTCTAGCCTGTGTTTTAAGAGCTTCATTATCTGGATCAGCTTCTAGACGAGCATTTGCAAGTGCTTGTTCTTTACGAGCAGCTGCAAGTTCTTCTCTTGCATTATTAGCGTTTTTAATAGCATTGACATGTTTTGTTCTTCTAGCTTCTGCTTTACCAACAGCATCCATGTGTTGTTGAGCGGCTTTTTCACCTTGTTCCATAGCATCATGCCAGTTATTTGCTTCATTCTTCGGTTTACCACCAAAAATGTCACCAAATTGGTTCCAAGATGCTCTTCCCATTCCGGCGCCTAAACCACCAAGTCCGGCCATCACTTGTGCCATAGCAGCTCCAGCTGCACCATTTACGCCATCAACACCATGCTCTTTTTTCCATTTATTTCTATCAAAATTTCTAAATCCACGAACAGCAGATGTAATACCACCAGCAGCAATACCTGTAGCAGCAAAAACTCCACCGTCTTTTAATTTTTCACCTAAACCAAATTTCAAATCTCCACCACTAATACCTAGTGTTTGTTGAATAATATTTGGTGCCTTACGACAGAATGAAATTAAACCGATTATCAACGCTGCATATGCTAATGCTGCTTCTAAAGTATTCAAATCAGAGTCTGCAAATCCTTTAGAAACTGCCGAGAACATATCCGACAAGTGACAAATAACATAAACAACAATATACACAACCGATATTCTTATAAATACTTCCGCAAATGCGGAGAATACCGATTTATACCACTTAGTAAAAGTGTCTTTATACTTAGGTAATACCTGCATTACCAACGGTACCGGAGCAACTATCTGTAAATAAGCCAACTTCGCCGCTCGAACACCCATATCAATCGTAAATGATATAAACGAATATAAAACAAACAAACCACAAATAGTTGAAATCAAATATAAATAAGTAATTTGTTTATTATCCACAAAGTTCTTTAGGAAAGCAACATAAATACTAAAGCTTCCGCCACCAGAAGTCAAAGCATAAGCTTCTTCAAGTGTTACATCTTTCTGGCCAGTAGCTTGCGACACTGCATTTGCCGCCGAAGTTTTCGAAGCAGCATCAATACAAGTAACAACCGTTGCACCCATTATCAATGGTGCAGCAATCCAACCAATTACCGGAATAACCAGAGCACCGGTTGCTATGGCTGCCGAAGTAGCAATTCCAGCTGCACAACCAACCCATTCCAAAGTTGCTTCAACAAAATACTCACCTGCATTTGTTTTAATTTGATCAGCAGTGAACCCATTAGCTGGAGCAAAGAATGCTTGCCAAATACTATTAGCTGTAACTGCTCCACCAATTGTTTTGATTTGCTCATCAACTGTAACAGTATTACCCTGCATATCAGGAATTTTTAAGTCCTCATTAGATTTAAAGAAAATCTTAGCTAATACATCTTTTTCAATAAACAAGCCCTGTGCTTGATACAAAATATTAAATATTGCAGGAGTTAAGGCTAAACCTACAACTGCAATAATAACTCTTTGTATCATTTTTGGGCCTAACTCACCCTTGGTTGCTTGATCAGGATCTATAATTGCTCGTAAAATAGCATATGAAAGCACAAACAACATCAAAACACCAACTATCATATAAACTCTACCAGCTATATCATAATAAGCATCAGATGTTAATAAACGAGCTTCTGCAACAGCAATAAAGACCTTAAAAGCTCCACTTATAAGGCCATAAATAATCGTATCAAAAGTCAAAAGAATACCAAAGAAGCCTTCTCTTAAGGCATTAGCAAGTAACATCATCTAGTATTCAACTCCTATCTAACCTATTCCACAAGTACCATAGAATCCAATCAATGGGAATAAATAATTAATTAATAGTGGGACAAAGAACAAGCATAAAGCAAGAATAACTCTCTTTAACGTCGTTTTACCGGCTTTTGCTAATGCTTCTTTGTCTTGAGAAGCAGCTGCTTTAACAAAGTCTATGACACTAAAAATTAAGCATAATAATGGTCCTAAATATTTAATAACGTTAAAAACTTGTTGCAAGAAATAAGCAACACTATCCTTGTCTTTAGGATTTCCAAATAAAGAATCACAATTATCTTCATATTTAGTCTTTAATTCATGTTGTACATTAGGGCCTTCATAAGCCTCAACTTTTACGGGATTAACAAGAAAAATCCCCAATATAAAAAATGCCATAATTAGTATAATACTTTTGCGCATCTAAAACACCTCATATCATAAAAATTATAACACAAAAAGAGTGATATTCAAACAAATATCACTCTTAAATTAATTAAATTAACATTAGCATCCGTTCGAATTAGTAATACATGCAGCACATACATCGTAGTCGCCTGTACTACCATCAGCTAAGCCAAACATAAATCCTACAATTGTTGGTATAAAGAATATTACAATACCAGCTAGAATTCTTATTAATAATTGTTTTGCAGCTTTCTTGATTTCATCATCTTTACTTGCAACAACAGCTTTTCCTAAGTCTATCATTCCATAGATGATTACTAACAATGGAATAACTATTTTAAAAACTCCTAAAATTTTTCCTACTAAACTCCAAATTTGTCTTGTAGAAGTACAAAAAGTATTAGCAGTTTTTGCAGCTAACAAATACATATAACACATCTCCTTCATTCATAATATAATTGTATTTAAATTCTTAAAATATGTCAAGTTTTTCTTTTATTCTTTGACAATTCCGAACAGCTTAGCAGACTTATTAGTTTCTGCTGCTGGCTTATTTTTATCAAAGCCCAACTTGTTAAGCAATTCATCTAATGATCTATGTCTATCCTTCTTTTCATCCAATGGTGGAACACTATGGAAAACTGAGCATCCAGCTTCAGCTTCAAAGTCCCTAATATCATTTGGATCCAATAGACTCATATTTAGAACAACTTTCATTCCTCTAATTCTCTCTAAAATAGAACGATCTTTACGTACCATCTTATTAAGTTTAATTGTAGAAGGTTCTACTAAATATATCATTTCTGTACAATTTGCTTCCTCAGCACTATCATTAATATCAATCAATATAGCATCATAATTATTAACAGGATTGTTAATAATTGAAGCTAACTCTCCAGTACTGACACTCTTTAAATCTTGATCATTAAAATAGATGAAATCATCTCTATCCAACTCCACTCCTATAACACTATAGAATTCAGATAACTGTTTTCTAAGCATATAGATAAAAGTTGTTGCACCAGCGTGTTCAGTTAAATTCTTTATACCAATGACTCTAGTTCCACCAATTGATGGTGTTGGAGCCATTGCCATATTTTGGTTAATAAAATTACCACCTCGAGGATTATTATTTCCTCCTCGATTGTTATTTACATTATTAGATTCATTACCAGGCAGTTGTCCACCCCCGCCACCCAACATATGAAATTGAGCAACATCTTTATAAGAATTAGGATTATCAACTAAATAAACTATAGCATCTATATTTCTTGTGAAATTATAAATACCCATTGATACTAATTCCGATAAATACTCTGGCGAATTAACAACTGGTGAATCATCTAATAAAAGGATAATTTTAGACATATCTAGACCAAAAGATAACTTTTGAATAGTAGCGATATCTTGATAACCAATTATCGCTGTAATGTCTAAAATCATTTTGTTAAAGAAGAAATTTTCAAATTGAGCAATTAAATCTTCAACTTGAAATTCTCCATCTATCGTTTTAATTAAGTCAATTTTTGTACTTAAGCTAGATAGCATAGCGGTATATTTATGCGAAACTATAACATTCATCTAAACTACCCCCATATACTATCCTGAACGTCATATATTTCCATCGTACGTCCATCTACTCCAACTGCTAACCATTCGCTTAAAACTGGTATCTCAAATCGATAGAATAATTTGATTTTATAATAATAACTAGCAGCCATTCCTTTTCCCGGAATAGCATTATATTTAAATCTTGCAATACAATAGTAATACTTCTTATTAGTTAGCGCGGGTTTATCGTAATCTCCGCCGCCCTCAGTTAGTGAATTGATTCCTATCCATGTTCCACCATCATCAGTAGGACAATATCCTTTAGCATCATATGCATTTCCACGCAAATATAAATCTAACGTTTGTAATGTCCCTACATGTCCAGTAACCGTTCCTTTACCAGGAAAGATTGATGGGACCTCAACACCTTGATAATCAGTTATACCTTTATGTTTTTCAATAATTTTTAACATCTCATTTTTCATTTTATAAGCTGCTGTATAATTTATTGTTATAGCAATATATGCCGTAAACATAAATATGAAACCGATAACTAATCCAAGTATCCAAATATTTCCAATACCTTGTCTCATAATCCCTCACCTGTACAATTCACTGATTCCATACCTGGACACGAATCAATGGCATTAACTTGATTCATATTACAAGGATAAGTTACCATTTGTGTCTCTCCAGATATTTTTATTTGAAACACCTGTCTAATAATTGGCCAATCTAAACTAAAGAATACGACAACTTTGTAATAAGCAGTTGGAAAACTATCAACTTGTCCGGTCATCATTCCGTTAACTTGTGCACCACCGCAAGATAATTGTACCCTACGTACACAAAAATTCACCCCATTAGAACCAGTTCCACCATATGATGCTGGAGCATAGTTCGTATCAGACGCGGAAAAACCAAACCAATAATTTCCATCATTCGGGCATTGTCCAGTAGAGGAATAGCCTATATTCCTTAATCTATCCTTAATTTCTGTAATAGACATCTTATTAATACCCTTATAACGAGTTAACTTGTCTACTATATCGTCTTTTATTTTAAAACTTCTGGCATAGTTTGTTGTAACACTAACAAATGTTGTAAATAATGCTAAAAATACTACAACAATCGTAAATAGCCATGTACCACCTATAGATTCTTTCATTACATCACCTAACCCCTAAAAGGACATTCAAAATATTCTTCTCGTTCTGGATGTCTACATGTTGCCATATGATTAGAGTTATACCCTCTATCACATACAGCATTAGCACAAGTAGCATCATCAACTAGTCCCTTCCTAATTACTCTTGGCCAAAGGAATGTAAAGAAAAAAACCGTTAGCACAGCAACGGCAGAAACAACAATTACGCTACCAGTTAGCTCTCCTGTGGCTTCTTTCATAATCTATCTCCTAGGTTGTTCCAGAACATTTTTTGTTATATGTACGACCATTATATACAGCTTGACAACTAAATTGAGAGCAACTTACATTAGCCTTTGATTGGTCTACTGCAGCACCTGTAACGTTAGCTTGATAGTTACCATCTGCATCAATGTTTGAACAAGCAGTTTGTAAAGCTATATTTGCTTGAATAGAAGGCATAATGAATATTGTAAACAATGCAGCTATTGCAGCTATTGCAACAACAGTAACAACCGTCATATTTAATTCTCCTGTAGCTTCTTTCATTCTATAATCAATCCTTTCTATTTTATACAATTTTATTATAGCAACTATTTTTTGCTATTTCAATATATTATAGAATTCTTTACAAAAAAAAACACCAAAAGGTGTTTTTACATTCCAATCATATTTATAACAGCAATTACAAGCAAAATCATAACACCGCAGCCTGTACAAACAAGCATACTCATTGTTTTACTTTCCATCTTATCTAGACGATCCTTGTATCTTTGATCTCTAGCTTTTTGCTGTAGATTAGATATTGTTTTAGAGAAAGTAATCAACTGTTCTTGCTTTCTTTCTTGTCTACCTAAACTCAAACGATACAACAAACGCATCATACGCATTGAGTCACGAACAGGATAAGTTTGAGCAAACTCCATGTAAGGAGTTACAGTTGCATCACCAGCATTGATTTTATTAATCATTTCGATTAATCCAGCTCTAAATATCTCCGGTGCATCAGATATTGATTTACCTAAAGCAACTGGTACAGTATAGTGCTGTATCAAAATCTCTAAACCTTTTAAGTAATAAGGCAACATTGAATCTATTTGTTGCAAGTGTGCCTTATAAAATTTCTTTAAATTTAAATAATCCATCTTAAATGATGCATATCCACCAACACAAGCAAGTACCACTTTAACTGCTGTTAAATTGGATAACATCATAAATACTAATAAGACGATTACAATTAAACCATTTTTAATTCTTTTTTGATATAGAACATCTGAATCAAGACCATCACCATATTTAGCTCTAACTAAGAAGTCATAATCCTCTTCTTTAAGCTTCATAAAGATATCTTGATTATCTTGAATAAATTTATTTGGCTTTATATATCCATTAACCGTTAGTACCAAAAACGATACTATTCCAATAACAATAATCTCAAAATACATATCTACTCAACTCCTACATCCTCATTGTAATATTTCTCACCTGTAACAAGGAAATAACAATTGATAATAATAATTGCATGTAAAATTATTTTTACATAGATTTTTTGTAACATAGCCAAATATTCAGTTCTACCAAACAGCAATTGCATTACAAGTACTAACAAGAACAAAGCTCCACCGAATGTTAAGAACTTCGTATGGAATGTTGCTCTATCCATTCTATCACGATATACACCTTCTACTAAGGCATCGATATCCATTGACATTAATTCTAGAGCTTCACCTGAATCTCTAGCACCTTCTTTAGTAATTTGTAAGAACAATTGATGCATGTTTTTTACCATATAATAAGGGTAAGCTCCATTGAAGAAATCAATTGATTGATCAATAGTACCATTATCATATGCCATTTGAATCATTCTCTTAACATCTCTTAAAACCGGATCCTGTAAAATTCCAGAATCTCTAACACCTTCAAGAGACTTAACGAATGATTGAGTGGTATTAAACTCCATAATTACGTTAGTAGTATATACTTGAATTTGTTCAAATAAATATTCACTATATAATCTTTGAGTTCTTAAATAATTTAAATATGGAACAAAACAAATTGCAATTACAGTGTAAACTATTGAAATAGGAACACTATAAAAATACAAGAATGTTATTACTGCAGCTATTCCACCCATTAATACAACTTGAACAGTATACTGTCTAAAAGAATACTCATATCCTAATTCTTTTGTTTTTTGCTTAACTTCACTATAACTATAAGGTGCGTAAGAATTATAAACGCTAGCTACAGTATCGGCAAAGAACTTATATACATTATCGCCCTTATTAAATCTATATGCTAAAACAAATATAGCAATAACTAACCATAATACTAACTCCATAACATCACCTCATTTATAAAACTTCTGTTGTAGTAGCAGTTGCTACCGGTTGAGCCGGCGCTGCACTACTAGGAACTGTTACAGTCGGAAAAGCAGGTTGCGCAGTCTGTGGCTGTGCTACAGCTGCAGGTGTTGCCGTTGCAGCTACTTGAGCTGGCTGAGCAACAGGTTGTACTGGTTTTGGCTGTGGTGCCGCTTGAGCAGGTGCCGCAGGTTGAGTTGCAACCGGTGCAGGCGCTGGTGCTGTCGCAGCAGTAGCCGCTGGTGCAGGTGCTGCTGGTTGCACTGCAGGCTGAGCTGCAGGTTGTGCAGGAGCAGCAGTTGTTCCACTTGCTGTTGCTGATGAATCTTCTTTTTTGTCAAGCGATTGAGCCGGAGGCTCTGTTTTCTCTGTAGCTTGTGTATTTAAAGCTGCAGCCATCGTATTGACAGTAGTTTTAGTTGCTAAGTTATCCTCAGAACTATCACGATAATTTGATAAATCCTCTTTTTCCTCAGCATCCCCTAAACCGAAGATATCATCATCTTCAAAATAAACGTTACCAATTGCTAAATAATCAATCAACTTCTTAGTTGGATTACGCAATGTAACTTTTCCATCTAAAGTCTTTTGATATAATTCATTAGATCTTGGATGGTTATCTTCATCTACATAGAATTCACAAACTTCCATAATTTCACGTTGAAATCTACCTAATACTTTAGAGTAGTAACCTTTAACGTAAATACCAATTTGAATATATCTATGAATTGATGATAAGTATTGTTCAATATCTTGACTACCTTCCAACAAAGCGTACATACGCATTGGAATACTTGATGCTTTATCGGCATGGATAGTTGATATAACGTGGTGACCAGAAGAAATAGAGTTACGTACAGCCATAACAGCTTCAGCAGAACGAACCTCGGCAAGTAGAATCCAAATTGGGTTCTGACGCATGCAGGCAACTAACGCTTCTGTATATGAAGCTATGTTATTAGTCTTCATCGCAACTATATCACGATGTGGGAAAATCTTATCTAAGTGAAGTTCCAATGTATCCTCAATAGATATTATTTTCTCATCTTCTTTAGCATTACTAGCTAAATACTTAACCAGCTCAGTTTTACCTGAACCAGTTTCTCCGGCAACCATTATATTACAGTGACCCCAAACGCATTTAATTAAGAAATCATGCATTTGGTCAGTAACATATTGTTCACTTATTAATTTTTCTTTGTTTAAACGAATCTTTGCTGGTGTTTTACGTATCAAGCAAGCGATTCCATTAGTAGCAATGGAATCGTGCACGAAATTCATACGTAACTCAGCAGATTCTGAGTCTAGGAATGGATGAGCCATATTAAAAGTTCTACCCATAACGTTAGCACATTGGAACGCCAGTTTTTCCATAAATGGATTATTAATATCTGGACGTTCAACTTGATAAACACCTTTAGTTAATGTTTTTAACCAAACTTGGCCACCGTTACTATATGAAATATCGGTAACGTCATCATTCTCTAAAAACTCTGACAAAGGGCCAAAATCCATTTGGGAGAAAACATTTTTGTCATCCATAAAAACACCCTCTTTATTCTTTTAGGAACTAACCACAAACTAGTAAGTCTTCACATTCATCATTTAATGCATGAGTTTGATTTGTAATGAAAGTAGTTAACTCATCGTTGGTTAATTCAGTAGCCTGTGCATTCGTAGAATAAGATTTATTTCTAGGAATCGGCTCAATATCAATCTTTAATTTTTCAGCTTTCTTTAATAGTAAGAAAATCTTTTCTGGAACAGCAAATAATAACAATGCTGATTCAGTAGGATTATCTTTATCTTGGAAAACGTTTTTACCTTTTTTATCTCTAACAGCAATAACTTGAATACTCTTTATTAATCTACCATAAATGATTTTATTTTCTTCATCTTTAGAAGATAGATAAAGGTCAATCATATCTTCTGGGAATATCGCATTTCCATAAGTAAGATCATTATCAACTTTAAGAGCATAAATTGTATAACCATCTTGAATATTAGTAAATATTGAATCTGGCATATCTTCTTCTTTAATTAGGTTTTCACTAAAGAAGAAACCATTTTTAGGAATCTTACTATCATAAGAAACCAACATACCATTTATTTTATTTACATTAGTTTCTAGGTTAGTCATGTTTTTAATCATGTCCTTAGGAACTTTTGTATAACCAATAACATCAGAGGTTATCTTAGTAGTACTCTGTAATGTTGCGGTAGAAAATGGTATCTCTGTGGGTTTAATAGATTTATTAACTCTCCAGTTATAACCAAGATACAAAACTACTATACCAAGTAATACACCAAGTATAGTAATTGTATTTCTATTGCTTAAAAATTTCTTAAAAGGTACAAGAATACTTCCCATTTTATTCAATTTCCTCCTTCAAACTACATTGGATAATAGTCACAATAAGTCTTATATTTGTTGTTTCGTTCAGGTATTGTTATGCTATCATCAAACTCTACAATAATATCAATAGAGTTAACAACATCTAAGCTTGTTGTACCATTGTCATTAACCATGTCGTTTTCATTGTCTTTATAAATTCCGTCATCCTTAGATTCTTGGCTGCTATTCTCTGTATCTCTACCAACTAAGAAACCAGCCGTTTGTGTTGATATTTTAACACTTACTTTTGGAGGAGACTCATATAAATCATAGAATTCAACCTTATAACTATCCGTAGGAGTTATTGTCTCAGCAAATCTCCTAAGGAAGTTTTCAACGAAAACTTCCTTATAGATTCTAATTTGTCGAGTGTCTGCATAGTAAGAATAGTCGATAGCATCGTAAATAGCACTATTAGCAACTTCTTTTAATTGGTAGTAGTCTTGGGTATTTCTTGTAGTAGCACTGTTTGTTAACAACATAATTACTACGATGAAGATACCAAGAATTATTAACCAGTAGCCCCAATATGATTCTTTCATACTTTACTCTCTCCTTTCCTACTTGAACGCTAATCTAAAGTAGTTAGCATTAATACATGTTCCTGTATTCAGATCGTATCTTTGTCCACCAGGACAAACACTATCAAGTTTCTTTGAAACTGTTCCGCTACTTGAAGTATATGGACTAGTTTCAATATAGTCTACCCAACGGCAGTCTAATGTTGCCTCATAATTATTAACATCAGTTGTTAAGTTATCACAGATTTTTGAATTCTTTAATCTTGTTTGTGTTTCTGGAGATGCAGCACTATACATGACATCTACCAAGAAATTACTTCCATAGTGTGTAAAGTTACCATTATTATAAGTTAACAATGTTTCATTTCCAACACTCTCAGTCCAAGCACAACTTGTAGGACTAGTACAATTGCTTGTAGGAACAATTGTATAAGTACCATAACTTGTTAATTCAGAAACCTTGAATTCATAATCATGAGTTGCATTATATTTCTTAATATCTTGAATTACTTGAGGTGTTAATTCGAATGAATATTCTGGAGTCTTAGTATAAACAACATCACTATTCATTTCGATTGCATTCTTAGCATCGTCACCCTTACGAGTTACTAAATAATCGTTAGATGCATATGAGAAGAATGATTCACCCCAGTTACTTGCTAATTTTCTTGAAGCTCCTGTATCTGTAATTGCAGATAAGTCACTTAATGAAGATACTGTTGAGAAGAAGTTCAACGTTGCCTGACTTTGACCATTATTATAAGAAGTAGATACTTGATCACTTGTAGGATATAAACTACTATGATCATCTCTTACTTGTTCAGTAATTACATCTGAACCGCTACCTTCAAGAATAGCTGTATGGTATTCGATTGGGTCTCCACAACAACTACAAATTTCTTCCCATACTTCATAGAAGCATGTACGTGAATTAACAGCAATAATTGATTCCGGATTACCCATTAATCTACCCAACGTAGCTTGTCCGAAATATGTACCAACATTAGCGAATTGATATGTATAAGCATATAATCCTCTAGCAGTAGTCAATGATATTGGGAATACATTATAGTAATTACCAATTAATCTAAATACTTCATGTTTAGGATCAAGTGTTACGCCATGTACTGCATAATACTTATCTACAGCCGATGTATAACCATAGCCATAGATTCCTTGCATTTGTTGACGCATCTCATCTTTATCACCATAAGAGTCACCATATAAGTAGTCACCATGGGCTCTTGAGTTCTGTGGTCCATTCCACCAGAATCCTTTATTAACATAGAAACTACTATTCTTAACAGATTTCATAATATAGTTAGCTTCTTTATATGAGAATGTAACAGTGAAGCACTTACCATCTACCCAGTGTTCATGTCCACTTGGTACGAAGAATGGTCCATCTTTACCATCTGACCACGTTCCTTCTTGAACCATATGACCAGCCATACACATAACTCTTGATCTTTCTTGAGTCGGTGCAGTTGTATTACAGTTTGCTCCAACTTCGCCATATGTCTTACCAGCTTGAGAATTTGGATCCCAAGGATCTTCAGCAGTACAATACCTAGCTTCTCCATAGTTGTTATATAATGCTTGATTATAAGTTCCACCATTAGCTAATTTAGCTTGTAGAACATCTTCGCCATTTAACATATATGATGTAACAATTATTGAGTCTCCAGTTCTACCGAAATTGGCGTTGCCAGAATATTTTTGGTTAGCCTCATCATCTCTTACTAGGTAATTATCATCGCCAATCGTTGACATATATTGTTTTTCATCATATGAATAGTAAGCTGTTGGATTAAAGTCGACACCAATAGTTTTAGGTGCAACCTTAACACCACTAGTCTTGTCTAATCCTGTTCCAGAATCAGATGCTGCTTTAGCAGCTGTAAGAGCATCGCCAATTCTTTGAGTATAAACTCCGAAGTGTTGGCAATAATAGAATTGTCTAGCATTTTCATGCATTTCAGCTGATAATGCATTAACCGCACGTCCTGCTGCATCTGAAATACTACCAGCCGTTTCTTGATCTATAGGTCCGTGTGTTTCAAACGCTTTAGTCTTCAACGTACTTTCAGGAGTATCAGCAACAATACCATCCATATAATCACACTTTATATGTCCAACAGTAGGTTTACCACTTTTAGGTTCAGGGAACGAATCTTCTCTAGAACCAGTATCACCAACAAGATCAGTACCTTGAGTTGTAGATCCACCTAGATGACCAACTACAGAACACTTAAACCAGTTACTTGGATCTGCATAAGGAGCAGCAGCTTTAGTAACTCTCATTCCATTGGTTCCTCCACCACCACTGGCCGTAAATTCTTCATATTGACCAGGTCCTGGATCTTGAGGGTCATCATATCTTTCAACTGCTAGATAATTAGAGTGATCTGGAACATAGGCTGTTCTCTTTTTACACTTCCATGCACCAGATGTGTAGAATGTAACTTCTTCTTTTTCAGTTTCTTCACAAGTTGTCGGACGTTTTTCATTTTCATCTTTAGGGCATACTTTTTTCTTTTCAGAAGTATATTTGCCATCCCACTCATAGCCTTCACAATAAGTATATGGACTCGATACCATAATCTCTTGTGCGCCTTCAGTGTAATGTGTTTTTTGACGTTCAATCAAATCAGTTGTTGCATGGTTCCAACTAGCATATCTATTATATTGAGTAACAATCTGATAACTCAATTTAGATTGAATATCCATGTAATCTTTATAATCAACATATGTTGTAAAGCATTGGAATGCTCCATACATATAAATTTTTGTATCATCCATTGTGAAATGAGAACCAGCTCTTATAGCATTTTGTCCCATATAGTTTCCGTAAGCACCCATAGTAAGATCGAAGTCTTCCTTACAAGTTACTTGACAGAACTTATTATTTGCATATTCAGGAACGTTACGATTATTTCCTAGGTCATCTTTTGTAACAAATGAATCTTTATCTCTTATTTGTACACTAGATCCAGTAAATTGGTAATATTTTCCTTTTGTTGCCGTAACATTTACTACACAAGCTCCACCACCATCTGGTGTCGAAGCTAAATTTAATTCCCATCCAGAGTCACCAAAGTGAGCACCTTCATGGATTTGATATAAATCATATTTACCGTAATTTGTAGGAACACCGTGTTCATCAGCATCAACTATCATTGAACCATAGTTACATACAGGTTCCATAGTAGATGTTGTACATTCAGCGTTACATACGTTATTAATTAAATAGCTATAATTTGGTATGCTTTCATTTGCAACTAAATTACAACATTTTGCAGCTTTAAATAATGCTTGGTTGAAGCTAGCAGAATCTGTAGCATTTGCATATTGTAAAGCTGTTAGTTCAGTTAAACATTCTGGAGGAATAGGACTGAAATATAAGAATAAATAATTTTCACTATATGTAAATACTACCATTCTTTGTTTTGCAGTTCCATTCTTTCCACCACCTGTAGGTGAAATAACAAATGAATCACCAAGTGAAGCACCTGTTGTTTCAACTTGGAATGCAATGCTCATCTTATCGCCAGATGAAATAGGAATTTGCATGTGAAGAGCATCTTCAGTTCCAATTTCTACTTCATATTCATAAGTATCATATTTCTCACCATGAGTTGCCTCACTTAATGAAGCAGAATAACAAGTTATTCCTAAACTATTTGAACCGCACTTTTTAATTCCAGTTAATCTCATTGTCTTAGGAACTTTTAAAGTACCTTTATATTTTAATTTATAAGAGTTGCTACCAACATCAGAAACTTGAGGATAGCCTGTAGCGATTTCTCTTTCAACAGAAACAGGAACATCGCTTCCGCTCTTACCATTGTCTCTTACAAATTTAAGCATATTCTTAGCATAATTGTAACTTTGGCCTCCGCGACCCTCAGATGGATAAACATGGTCTAATACAGTTGTCAAGTCACTGCCAGCATTAAAGTCATCAGCAGCTGCTTTGAAATGATGATATAAATTTCCAGAATATCCGTCTGTAGCTGCAGCTTGAACATAACCACCTGATGCAATACCAACAATACGAATTGAAACTTGCGCAGCCACACGGAAATCTAACAATTTGCTTCCGTTTGGAAGAGTGACTTGTGTAAACGCTTCACCTAAGCCAGGGTCATTAGAAATTTCGTTAACTATAGCTTGTAACACTAAACCTAATGGAGTACCAGCTTTAACATTTTCTGATTTTTCATATGGTTCACCTTGAGGTCCGTGACGATCCGGGTCCAAACATAATGAAGCATAAATAGCATCATCACCAGAACAATTAGGTCGAACACTATATACGTCTTCTTTTACTCCACCAGCTTGGCCATGTGCTAGTTGTTCACCAGCAATAAATGAGCCACAACTAGAGCTTGAATATACTACTCCATCACCATCTAAGTGTGTAGGAACACCTGCTATAGGAGCAGAAATAATATAATCAAATCCTATATTTTCAACTTTTTCAACAGTAATCTTGTAAGTTCTGTCATCATCTTTACCATCGACTTTTTCAAATACAACTTTTACATCATTTGGTGTACTTGATTCAGAAACACCAGTAACTACACAAGTATTATCTTTATATTCAACAGTTACATTGCTACCAGAAGTAACACTACAACCAGTTATTTTTCTATCTGTAACTGCAATAGTCAATGTTCTTCCTACATATACAGTTTTATCTAATGATATATAAGAATATGTTGAAGATTTTACAGCAGAACAAGTTGTTCCAGGTTTTACCATATCCCCTTCTTTTAACTTGCCGGAATAACCAGCACATACCCATCCATCAAATGATTGATTGCTTTCTGCAAATGTTACAGAAGGAAGAGCAACATCACCATCAGAATACTTAATATAATCTAAACCTACTCCAGCGAATTCATCCCATCCGCTTACAGTACCAAGTGCTGTATTTAATCCAACAAATCCTTTATATTCAAAACATGCATACCAATTTTTCTTTTCGGTAATAACATGAAAGCCAGGAGGCAAAAACTCTCTTGAATCTCTACAATAATTAAGCTTTTGTGCATTAACTTTATTAGGGTCGCTAGACCATCCTACGAAATTAACAGCAATACCGTTTGTAGATTTTCCTTCGCAAGTAGGAAACACTAGCTCATTCTTTAGTCCATAATAGAAAGCAACATTTCTATCACCAGTATAAGGCTTCCAATCTCTGTTGAAATCACAAGTATTTGAAGCACCATGATATGCTCTCGGAGCACCCCACATATTAACAAGAACCTTTAATTTAAGAGTATATTCAACTCCAGGGTTTGCATTTCTCCTAAATACTATTTCAACATGTTCAGTTTCCTTTTTACCATCTGTTATTTTACCATAAATAACGCATTCATTAGACCCAGGAACACAATTCATCGTTATATATTTTCCAGAGCTTGTTATCTTTGAAGAAACAATCTCGTCCATAGAATACAATGAACTAACCACAGAATTGGTATCGCGATCTCCATCTTCCCATCTACCTTGAAGTGTTACAGTAGCTTCTGATTCTATCTTCATTGGTTCAAAATTGAAATTGAAGTAAACCATACCATTATTTTTTCCAGCTTCTCCCCATCCGCACTCAAGTGTATCAGTATCGCCGACATAACGTCCTTCAGCATCTTTTAGCGTTGGAGAATTAGTATAAACAGTTCTTACTATAACATAACCTGTAGAGTGACCTGATGAATTAGTCTCTTCTTCTACAGTAACATTTCCATACCCTTTTTTCGTCTGTGTACCACAAACTAAGTTAGGATAACCACTTTTATGGAAACGAACCTCAAATTTTTCACCAAGGACACTAAAAGTGTGTGATTTTCTTGTTTCATTCGCAGCATTAGCAGTAGTTAGCCAAGCAAAAGATAAAAATAACACAAACAATAAACTTAAAAGTCTCTTTTTCATTATTCTACACCTTTCTTTCTTTTTAGAACTACCACAGTAGCCACAACCCCAATAGCAACAATAACACCAACAATCAAATATCTATATTTAGAAATACCATTAAACGTTTTACTAATCATAGTATTGTTGTCAGTACTTTCTATTCCTTCTTGAGAAGTCAATAATTTAGACTTATAGTCATCTACCTTATCATAGAATGTAGCGCCATCTATTTCATATGTCGTGTACTCATGACACAAGTAATAATCGCTTATTCCATCACAGGCTAACAATTGAGAATATTGATTATACTTAGGTAAAGTAATTTTAATGCTTCTCAACTTTTGACCAGTACATGCATTATAGTTACCAAATACATCAATTGTGTAAGTTACTATATAAGCAGCAGCATTTTGCCTCAATGTAATAGCGCCATCAGGTCCAGCTTGGTCATAACCAATCGGTCCAAAAGTATTACCATAAATATTTTCGCCACGTTGGGAAATCATCAAATACATTTGACTAGTAACATTGTAGATTTTTAAATCTAAAAAATTATTAGTAAAAGTTGATTGATTACCAAACTCGTCTGTACCAACTTCCTTCTCCTCTCCAGGAACATAAGTTACCTTAATATTTGCCGCAGCTTGCTTCATGTCGTTCAACAAAGTGTAACTACATTCGTCACTCTCAGCAGCAAAAACCCTTCCTAAGAATAGGAAAGTACCTGCTAACATCATGATTATTAGCAATATTTTTTTTGTTTTCTTTTCATTTTTTCTTTCCATAAGCACCAACCTTATTTTCTATCTATAATTTTATCATTACTGAGTCAAAATAACAATATCAAATTGAAGTTTTTTTTTGATTATGATATATTATCAATGGTGATTTCAATGAAAAAGAAAGGTTTAATAATTGCAGTTGGAGCCTTAATCATTTTTGCTGTCGCTTCAATGATATATGCCGGTATTGTATTAAACGGAAAAGAGAAAGAAGAAAACAAATATTTAGTTGAATTAAAGATGGATCAATTAAGAGAAAAGATAAAAAATAAAGAATCTTTTATCCTTTTAATATCCCAAACAACTTGTTCTCATTGTGCCGAATTCAAACCTCGTTTTAAGAAAGTGTTAGCTGAAAACAAAGTAACAGCTTACTATATTGAAAAAGACCTTCTAAACGAGAGTGAAGAAAACGAACTTAAGACTATCGCCAATATCACTGGAACTCCTACTACTATCTTTATCGTAGACGGTGAAGAAGCAAATACAGCATATCGAATCTCTGGTTCTGGTGCTGATGAACAAAAAATAAAAGATCGCTTAATAGCAATGAATTACATAAGCGAATAAAAAAAAGGTGATATTAATGAACACAAAAAACATTAATATTAAAGAATTAATAAAAGGTATAGCAATTGTATTTATTTATATGTCTAATATTCTTGCTCTACCTTTTTTATCTTTAATGAAAAAAAATTTAATTGGTTATGAAATAACAGTTATTCTTTTATATATCATATATATAACTCTTTTAACCATATTCTATTTTAAAGATTTAAAAAAGGATGCCATTGATTTTAAGAAGAACTATAAATCATATATCAAAAAAGGACTTAACTATTGGCTAAGAGGTTTATTTATCATGCTAGTATCTTCATTTATTATTGGAATGATTGGTCTTAAAAACAACACCAATCAAGAAGCTAATGTTGAGTTACTAAAAAACACCCCTTTATTTGAAGCATTAGTTGCTATCTTGCTAGCACCTTATGTTGAAGAATTAGTCTTTCGAAAAGGATTTAAAAAAGTCACAAACAACAAGCATCTCTTTGCTATTGCCACCGGCTTACTATTTGCACTAGTTCATGTTACATCATCAATTGTTACTATTAGTGATTTAGTAATGCTAATCTATTTAGTTCCTTTCGGAGCAGTTGGAATAGCTTTCGGTTACATCTATTACGAGACAAATAATATTTACAGTACGATTTTTATCCATTCTTTACATAATGCTATTAATATTCTAGAATTAATATTGATAATGCTAGTAGGTGGAATGCTATGACAGAAGATAAAAAAAATACTAGAACAAAAAGATATCAAGAAGAAAAACCAAAGGAAGAAATAGAAATAGAAGAAGATAAAGAATTTTCTCACCCTCTTCTTTTCAAATGCATTATTGCTTTTTCATTCCTAGTCGTTTTAATATTAATATACTCTTTTCTAATTTGTCCAAAAATTTTTAAGATAAATGAATATAAAGTCGAATCTACTTTATTACCAGAAAACTTCAATGGTCTTAAAATCATTCAATTAGCAGATATTCATTATGGAACAACAATTAATAAAAAACAATTAGATAAAATAGTTAAAAACATTAATTTACTAAAGCCTGATATAATCGTCTTCACAGGCGACTTAATCGATAAAAACATCTCTCCTACTGAAGATATCAAAAAAGAAATAATCGAGTCTCTAGGAGCTTTAAACGCTTCTTTATATAAATATTCAGTTTATGGTAATGAAGATAAAGAAGAATACTATGAAGAGATAATGAATAATACCGGCTTTACTATTTTAAAAAATGAAGGAAAGCTATTATTCTATAAAGGAAATAATCCAATCGAAATAATTGGATTTAATCCAATAGATACTAATCCTGATTATAGTATTATTACTAATCCGGTTGATGAAATAGATACAACAAATCTTTACAAAATAATAATCACACACGAATCTAATACAATAGAAAAATTAATGACCTACAATCCCGATTTAATCCTAACAAGTTCTACTTTAGGTGGTGTCATTAAATTACCATTCCTAAAACCATTAATCTTAAACAAATACAATGATAAGTACTATGAAGAACATTATACAATTAATACTACTGAAGTATATGTATCTAATGGTTTAGGAACTACAAACATTAATGCTCGCTTTAATAATAATCCAAGTATTAATTTCTATCGTTTATATCATTTAAATTAAGAGAAGTAGCAACTACTTCCCTTTTTTCATAATTTATAGTATAATTTCTAACAGGTGATTATATGGAATGGTATCATTATTTAATTATCTTAGTTATATTAGTAATAATATCTCTAATCGTAGTTAAACTAAACCAAAAAGACTTCTCATCAGAAGTAAACAAATTAATAAAATATCTTGGCGGAAAAGATAATATTATCAACGCCGAATGTAATATGTCTCGTTTTAAAGTTATTCTTAAAGATGTTTCATTAGTCGATAAAGGAGCTATTCAAAAACTTGGAGCTCAAGGTATTGTCGAAATTGATAATCAATTAAAAATAGTTTTTGGCAAAGATGCTAAACAATTAAAAGAATATATTAAAGACATAATAAAATAGAGATTCTTAAATCTCTATTTTTTTTGTTAATGTTTTAAAACACTGATCTCCCATACTTGGTACATAAGTTGCCATCATATCATAGTTTTGTGTAATACGATATAAATCATCAGCTAAATAACTTCCTTTTTTATCATCGCTCATATTAGCTTCTACTTTATTCATAAATCTTTCATCTTCAATACCCAAAATATCAAAAACATCCTTGGTAGTTAAAAATGATCTTGTATAAGGATTAAATGTACCAACTTTTAATAAATCAACGTTAAAAATCCATAAGAACATTAATATTGTTAAACTAGTTTTATCTAACTCTTTTGTAAAATGGAAATAACCATTAACATATTTAGGACCTATTAGATATTTAATTGGATCTCCTAAAGAAGTTGATAATGCTATTGCTCTATCATTCTCTCCTAATTGCATTCCATCGTAATCAACTAATTTTGCTTTTCCATCTGGTGTAAAGATAATATTATCACAAGTACATAAATCAGGTATTACAATACCTTTTTTATTTGCTCTTGCAACTATTTCTTCAATCTTAGCATATAATTTAAAATAAGCATTTAAATCAGCTTTTTCTCTTAGGGTAAAATCTTTATCATAATCATTTAAAGTATCCCCTTGTATTTCTTCGGTTGTATAACCTACACAATTCTTTTTAGAATAAACCGCCGTTAATGGAGAAACTATTCCTTCTACTTCACGAGCTCTTGTATCTAAAATCTTTGCTTCATAATCAATACCTAGCATTGTGCAAGAATCAAAGATAATACTTTTAGCTACTTTAAGTATTCTTCCGTCTCCTGTTCTATAAATACTAGATCCTTCACCATCATGGATTAGAGTTTTGTTTTTAAAACTAGATAATTGCTCTTTTTCCATAAAACCCCTCTTTTCGAGGTTCTTATTTTAAATAAAAAGGAGTAAATTGTCAAAATTTACTCCTATTCAAACAAACCAATAAATTGTTTCTTCTTACCTTTTCTAATGATAATAACTTTACCATCTATTGCTAGATTTTTAGTAATTTCTTCATTTTCATCAGTATGTTTTTCATTATTTAAACTTATTGCGCTAGCTTCCAACATTTCTCTAGCTTCTCTTTTACTAGAACAAATTTGGTTATCTACTAACATATCTATTAATTTAACTCCAGGAGTTAATTTAACACTAGGAACTTGTTTAGCTAAAGGTACCAAGTCTTCAGCATTTAAGCCTTCTAAAGTCCCACCAAATAAAGCTTCACTAATCTTTACTGCTTTATTGTATTCTTCTTCTCCATGAAGACCAGTAATAATATCTTTAGCTAGAGCTTTGTGAGCTATTCTTAAATGTGGTGCTTCATTATGTTGTCTTTCTATTTCTTCAATTTCACTAGGAGTTAAGAAAGTTAACATTTTTAAGTATTTAATAATCATTGAATCTTCAAGATTAATTAAATATTGATACATTTCATAACTAGAAGTTTTATTCTTGTCTAACCATAAAGCATTACCTTCAGTTTTACCAAACTTCTTACCAGTAGAATCAGTAACTAAAGGCATTACCATACCATAAGCTTCTTTATGAAGTTTTTTACCTATTAATTCAATACCACTAGTTATATTACCCCATTGATCACTACCAGCTACTTGTAAGGTACATCCTCTATTTTCAAATAGGTACAAGAAATCCAATGCTTGTAAAATCATATAACTAAATTCTGCATATGTAATACCAGATTCCATTCTACTTTTTACTTTATCTTTAGCTAACATATAACCAACATTAAAATATTTACCATAATCTCTTAAGAAATCTACAACATTAATATCTTTAGTCCAATCCCAGTTGTTAACAACTTCAAAACCAAAAATATCTTCTGCTTGTTTTTTTAATCCTTGAATATTATGTTCTACTTCTTCTTTTGTAATCATTGGTCTTTCAGCATCTGGTTTAGGGTCTCCGATTAAACCAGTTGAACCACCAACTAATAAAATTGGATGATGTCCATGTTGTGCCAATCTTTTACTTATTAAAAATGAACTATAATGTCCAATATGCATTGAATCAGCAGTTGGATCTGTTCCAATATAAAATGTTAAACCTCCATTATTCAATTTATCAATTAGATCTGGACTACTAATATCTTGAACTAAGCCTCTCCATTGTAATTCTTCAAAAAAAGTCATTTCTTTTGCCATTATCTTCTACCTCCTATTATTGAACTAATAACGTTCATCTTTTAATCTTCCTGCAATTACTTCTTGTTTTTTTCTTATTCCTTCGATAATCTCCTCATCACTAAAGCCAAAACTATGTCCTAAATAGATAAGATTAACGAATAAATTTTTAAGGAATTCTGGATTATGATCGTTTTCAAACAACAATGTTCCTTCCTTAAATAAATAATTAATTATATCAAGTTTATTTTCTTCTTTAATATGCTCTGGCATTTCATCTAATGTCACATTATTGATATTAAAGAAATAAAGTATCATTGTAACACAATCAGCAAATTCATCTAGCATTTTTTCTTTATCAGGTTCTTTAACTGACCAATATTTAAATACTTTCGTCTCATTAGTGAACTCACCTAGTTCAACTAAAAACTCAATACAATTCTTTTTTTCATAATCAGGTGAATTTTTATACCTTTCAATAAAAACACTATCTAATTTAGTATTACTATCATAAACTTCTTGATAATTTTTCATCTATTCACCCTCCATTATTTTAACTCCACTACTAGTTCCAATTCTTGTCGCTCCAGCTTCAATAAATTTCTTCGCTGTCGCATAATCACGAATTCCCCCACTAGCTTTGATACCTATCTCTTCTTTTTTGTTTTCTCTGATAATGTGAACTGCTTCCATTGTTGCCCCATGTTCAGCAAAACCTGTTGATGTTTTAATAAAATCTACTTTGCATTCATTACAAATCTTCGTAATCGTTACTATTTCTTCTTCTGTTAAGCAACATTCTTCAATAATAACTTTTAATATTTTGCCTTTTGTAACTTCTCTAATTTTACTAATTTCATCTTTAACATAAGCTTTCTTGCCTTCCTTTAAAGCTGCCACATTGATAACCATATCAATTTCATCAGCACCCTTACTTAAAGCATCCTTTGTCTCAAAAACCTTAGTTTCTGTTGTATTCATTCCTAAAGGAAAACCTATAACTGTACAAACACTAACATCAGTTCCCTTTAATAACTTTTTCGCTTTCTCAATATAACATGGATGTACACATACCGAAGCAAAGTTATATTTTTTTGCTTCTTTGCACAACTTCTCTATTTCGTAACTTTGTGCACTACGATTTAGATTAGTATGATCTATATACCTATTTAAATCCATACAAACACTTCCTTATCAAAGAAAAAAGTTCATAAATCTAAGGACTACTATTGTAGCGGTACCACCTTAGTTTATGAACTTTATCATACACTTTATCTCTTAACGCGAGTAACGTTTTAGCTCCAGAGTCGTAAATTCCTTCATCACTAATTAGATAAGATTATATCACAAAAATATTACTTGTCAAAGATGCCTTTAATTCTTTCACCAATTCCTCTGAAGAATGCACTTATTACTTCAAAGTTAAAGACAATCTTATATCCTAATAATCTTAAGATTAAGTAGAATAAGATTAGAACAATTATAATTACTACTAAGATAACAAAGAAGTAATTAGTTCCTTTATCAATTCCCTTAATTTTAATTAAATATTCAACTGTACTAGTTTCATCTTCACTACGGCAGATGATATTAATTGTATTACCTACACCAAGATTATCATTTCCTTCAATACTACATTGTGTATTTGGATCTTTCTTTTCATAAGTAATATCTAATTTTTCTTCACCCTTATGAAGTTTAATTTCATATTCTTCTTCGTTTGGTGAGAATTCAAATTCATCATGACCATCAATTAAAATATTAGTTAATGTAGCATCACTAGATATATCATTTTCTTCTTGTCTAGTAACATTCAATACATACATATTTGTATATGATGGACATTTTGAACTAGTTACTGTAATAGTAATTTCTTTAGTAATGTTAACTTCTAAGTCTTCATTACCTTCAACTTTAACTTCGTCACCTTCATCTTGTGTATAAGGATTAACATTTAAGTTTGTAACTTTATATGGAACTTTGATACCTTCATAGGTCTTTTTTTGTGGATCAAAATCTTCGATAGGATCAATAATTATATCCTCAATATCAACACCTAAATCGATACCTTTTAATAAAGCTAAACCTTCAGTATCAGTACCACAAGCTGCAGGAGTTTCTCCTTTAACTACATTAATACTATATACTCTTGTTTCTCCTCTTTCACTTACTACTTTAACGAATACTTGACCACCAGTTGGTTCAATTGTATAAGAACCAGGTCCATATCCAGCAGCAAAACGTGATTTTGAATCAGTTAAGGTACCATCAATAGTAATATTTGTTACATCACTACCAACAGTTACAGAATAATCATTAACTTCACTAGAGAATACAGGATCCAAAGTACCTTCAGCAACTGTTAAATTAGATAATGTATTAACCGAACTACGATTATCAGCACGATTAATTACAATTGTATAAGTATTAACAGAACCAGCAGAGTTTTTAACTTTAACTTGTGCTGTATTAGAACCATAATTTAAATTTACAGTTCTTGGTCCATAACCACTAACAAATGAACCATTAGATACTTCAGCACTAATAGCAACAGAAGCGACATCTGCATCAACATCTACTGTATATTTTTTAGCACCTGTAAAATTTAAATTACCTGTTGATAAGTTTAAACTTGTCAACGTAGCAGCTGGTGAAGGATCAGGACCAGGACCAGGTCCTGGATCTGGTTTAGTCTTTGGTACACAAACTGCTTGTAAAACAACCTTACAATAACGTTCATTTAAGTTTCCTAAAGAAAGATTATTACATCCATTAAATTGAACACTAACTTGTGATTGATCTAGATAATAACCATCAGCACAAGTAGCGATAGTTCCTTTTGAATCAGCGATAGGTGTTGAAGATGATTTTGTTTTCTTATAACATCTTTCAACTGTAAATGTTCCTGTTTGGCCATTCTTAGTTTCATTATTACAACTAGTTGAAATAGTATAAGCTTGAGTAGCAGATGGATAAGAACCAGCAACATTTTGATTAAAGAAATAATAAGTACCATTTCTTAAACTTACTTGACCAGCACTATTACTAAAATATCCTCCTGCTTTTGTAATGTTTACGGCATTACCAAAACTTGTAGTAGTATTGTAATAGAATGCTATTGCTCTTGGTGTATCAGCACTAAAATTAACTAAATCGCCATTAACAGTAACATTAAAGGCGGCATTTACACGAGCAAAGCCTAAACACAATAGCACAATAAAAAATAAATAATATCTTATTAATCTTTTTCTCATAATAATCTATCCTATCTACCATTAATCATACCATTTATACAAGTTTTAATCAACAAAAAAAATAATCTAATCTAGATTATTTTTCTTTTTTTACATTTTCAATTTTTGCTTGTTTTTCTTCTTTTTTTGCTACTTCTAACTTCTTAGTTGTGTTTTTTAGAACTTCGATAGTTTTATCTCTTAGTCCACTAACTGATTTTTGAATTACAGGAGTAGCTTTTTCCTTAGCTTCTGTAACTAATTCGTCTAACTTCATCTTAATAGCTTCTGCTTTTTCTTTAGCGATTTCAAGAACTTTTTCCTTATCTAAATCAGCTAATTCAGCTTTAATATTATCAATTTTCTTTAAGAAAGAATCTCTTACTTCATTCATGTCAAGTTCTTTAACTTTTTGAACTAATTCATCAAATTTTGCCTTCAATTCTTTTCTTGTTTCTTCACCAGACTTAGGTGCAAATAATACTCCTAATCCTACTCCTATTGCAGCACCTGCAATAAACTTTCCAAAGCCTCTTCCTTCTCTAGCCATTATAATTCCTCCTCATCTTCATCTTTATGTTTAAATATTCTTCCAATTAAGCCACTAACACCATCAACAAACTTATCAGTAATTGAAACGATCTTGTCAGTAGTAAAATCAATAAGGTTAAAGAATCCGTTTAATGTTTGAATCTTATCATTCACATCATCTACAACTTTATCAACCTTATTTAATGTTTGAATTGCTCTAATTCCTAGAACAATACCAACAATAATTAAAACAATAAGCAATACATCAATAACAATTGGTAAACTAGTTTGTAAAAAATCAATCATCTTCTTCATCCTCTCCTTCTTCGTACATTGAATCAATTAGATTAAACAAATCATTTTCCAAAGTATCATCTAAACTTTTTTCTTTTATTTCTTTGTTTTCCTTTTCTTCCTCTTCTTTAGATATTGGTTTAATTGAATTTAATTCTTTTTCAATATCATCTAAGATTTGTAAAGTACTAGTTTTTTCAACATCATCCAAAATTTGTGGTTTAACTTTTTCTTTCTTTTCAACCTTTTCTGGAATTACTTCTTCAACTACTTTATCAACTTTTTCAGCAGTTTCTTTTCTTTCTTCTTCAGTTATTACATTAACTGGTTCTTCAGGAACTTCTAACTTCTCTTGTTCTTTTTTTTCTTGTTCTTCAAACTCACGAGTAGCTTGTTCAATTGTTTTTTCTAAATTCTCAAGTTCTCCATAAGCTTTTTTTCTAACTGAATCAATATTAATCTTTGAAGTTTTTTCTTCCACATGCTCTTCTTCAGCTGGTTCTTTTACTTCAGCTGGTGTTGTTTCTTCTTTTTTAACTATTGGCTTAACCACTTTTTCTCTTTTTAAGCCACCCTTTTTATCTTTAATATCATCTTTAGAATAATTCTTATCTAAAATTCCATATACTGGAGATATTACTGGTGAAGGAGTAAATGGTTTCTTACCATTAACAATTGTACCAGTTTCAACTTCTTCTCTAGTATCTCTTGTAGATGAATAATTACTATTAGCTGCCTTAACTTGATTAAAAGGTATATCAATACGATCTCTTTTAATCTCTCTTGAAGGAGCAACTTCTTCATCATTTTTCATCAAACGAGAATTAATTCTTTCAAATTCATCTTCATCAAAAGATGGTAAAGTAAATCCCTGTGGTTCTTCTTTAACTTCTACTGCTGGAGCTGGTTGAACTGGAACTTCTGGAACTTCTTCCTTTATTGTTTCTGCACCAGGAACCTCTCCTAAAACATCATCATCAAAATTTAAATATATATCTCTTTTAACATTTCTAAAACGTGAATTATCATCAACTTTAACAGTTTCTTCTTGAACAACTGGCTCAATAACTGGCTCTGGTTCAGGTTCTTTCACGTCTTCTGATGTATAAACAGGCATTTCTTCTACATCATCATCTTCAAATAAAATAGTTTTTATTCTACTAAATAATCCCATTTTGGCACCACCTTAATTGATCAAATCTGAGTCATGAACCTCAGGTTCTTCATAAACATCTCCATCTAGAGTTTGTAAGAAATCGGTTTCTGGTTTCTTAGTAGTTTCAAATATATTGAATTCAAACTCATTAAATTGGGATATTTCCTCATCTAACAAAGATTTCAAGATATCATTATCAAATTGTATCGAATTTAATACCACTAAAGAATTAGCTACAACAAGATTAATATCCTTCTTCTTCACTATTACCTCTATTTTAGCATAATTATACATAATTTCAATAAAATACTTGTCATTTTCTAGCTCATTAACTTCTAAATAACCGTATCTATCGCGATAGGAAATAGTCATGCTAATATATGGTTCTTCACTTACTTCATACTTTTCGATTACTTTATTATATTGACTAACTGCATCAACATACAAATAGTATTTATAATTCTCATCCATTAAAACTTCATTATAATCACTATTATCAATTACTTCGAGACCTTTAGGTAAATAATATTTGTATCCATGACGATATTTATTATATAAAGTAACATTAGTTTCTGTTTCTTTTTGTATTATACTTTCTAACGACATTTTCTGAACAGAAGTGCATCCGGTAAGTATAAACAATAATAAAGAAATCAATATTATTTTTTTCTTCATAATACCACACATCTTCCTTATGTATTATACCATTTAAAAGCGCAAATATAAACACTATTTTTTTCTGGCTTTTAAATAATTTATCTTGGTTCCTTGGCTCATAAACTTGGCTTCATATTCAGTTAAACTGTTCTCGATTTCCTTATTTGCCAAGTCTAAAGATATGTCTTCTATAACATATCCATATGTACTTAAACTTACAATTGAACTTTCAAAAAGGCCAACATTATCAGTCTTTTGAATAATTAAACATTCATCTTTAAATATCTGATCATAAATTGGTAAAAAAACATTAGATGTTAATCTTCTCTTAGCATGTCTTTTCTTTGGCCAAGGATCACTAAAATTCAAATAAATAGTATCTACTTCTTTATCAAAAACTTCACCTAATAAAGAAGCATCCATACATATCAATTTTAAATTAGAAATCTCTTTCCCTTCTAATTTTTCTAACGCTCTACACATTACACTTTCATATCTTTCAATACCAATGAAATTAATCTCAGGATGTTTTAAAGCCATATCAATAATGAAGTTTCCTTTACCCATTCCAATTTCTATATGTAATGGATTATCATTTTTAAAGACTTCTTTATACTTTCCTTTTAACTCTTGTGGTTCTTTTATAACATAATCACTATTATTAACTATTTCTCTTGCATTTGGTACATTTCTAAGACGCATAATAACACCACCAATTCACTTAAAGTATTATAACATAATAAAAAAAATAAACACCTCTAAGATGTTTATTTCTCCTTTATTTTACCAAAGCTAATTATTTTTAAGATTCTATTAATTGTTGCTTTTCCAAATACCTTATCAACAATTCCCATCTTAAATGCAATTAGAATATATAATGTTCCACCTACGATTCCACATAAAGCAGCAAATAAGAAACAGCTTACTCTACTATTCATGTTATATGGAACAAAATATTTTAATAATAGTACACTAGCTACCATTACAATTAAAGGTAAAAGCATTTTCATTAGAACATTAAATGTTTCACGATACTTTAATTTGCAATCTTTCTTTAAAGACACTAGAGCAATCATAATACTTATACTATAACCAACAATACTTGCAGTTACAGCTCCTAAATAAGGAGGTAAACCAAGTTTACTAAATAAAAGCATTAATGGAACATCTAATAAAGCATTTGAAACAAAACCTGTAATTGTTGATAAGTACACAGTTTTGAACTTGTTTAAGCCTTGAACAGTTGCAGATGTAGTCATATAAACATTTATACATAAACCACTAAATATCTGTAATGCCAAAATATATGTACCCATTGTATTATGACCATAGAACATTCCCCAAATAGAATTAGCTAGCAATGAAATACCTATTGCCATTGGAATGGAAATAAAGAATATAATCTGCATTGCTTGATTAAATTTCTTATTAACATCATCCCATTTATTCAATGTATAAGCTTCAACAATATTTGGAATCAAACTTGCACTCATACCCATTGCTAAACTTGTAATAATCATATTAATTTTTGGTGCATAAGTTGTAATTGAACTTGTAACAAACTCAACATCATTAGCACTTAAATTCAAGTGATTCATCGTTCTTAAAATTAATGTCATATCTACAAAGTTATAACAACTACCAACAACATTAACGATAATAAATGGTATTGCATAAGACAAAATTTTCTTAGTGATTTCTTTATTCGTAACGTCATCTTTTTTATATTCTTTATTAAGATCAACTAAACCCGATTTATCACGCATGATGCCAATTTTTAACAATAAATAAGCTGCTAAACCACCAAAGAATGCACCTAATACTGAAACACATATTGCTGTTGTAACACTACCATTAGCTATATGTAAAACAAAATATGTTCCACCAAGAATTATTGCTATTCTAACAACCTGTTCTATTACAGTTGATAAACTAGGTAATCTAAGTACATTATGACCCTGTAAATAACCTTTAGTAACACTTAAGAAAGGAATAACTAAAATAGCAAAAGAAACACTTCTAATAGCTAGAGAAACATCACGAATTGTATTTCCACCCTCTAAATTACCAAGTAATGTTGATGCTATTTGTGGAGCAAAAGCAAACATAAGAATAAAGACAACAATACCCATTGATACCATTAAAGCTTTACCTATTTTATAAGCTCTTACCTTAGCTTCCATCTTACCTAATGTATTATACTCATTAATAATTTTACTCATTGCAATTGGTAAGCCAGCACTTGAAATATCTAAACAAATCGAATAAATACTATATGCATAAGCATATAAAGCACTACCTTTAACTCCTACCATCGCATAAAAAGGAATTACATAAAACATTCCTAGGATTTTTGTAATAACAATTGCAATCGTTGCAATCATTGTACCTTCAACAAAAGAACTTTTTTTCATAAAAATCCCTCTTTTTCACCTATCATTATATCATAATAGTTATACTATTATAATTAACAAGAGCTTTTATTTACACTTCATAAATTATTTATAATATAATATATTCAGGTGATTCTATGAAAACATTTAGAAAAATAATGCCATACATAATTAATATAGCAATCGTTATAACTATTTTTATTGGCGTCTTAATTATCAGTAAGACATCACCTTTCGGAAATAATGTTTTAGGTAAGTCAGACTCTATAGCTCAATATAAACCAATGTTATTTAACTTTATTACTAATTTAAAAAAAGGTTCTTTAGACTTATTTTCTTTTAATAACGGTTTAGGAAATCCTTTCCTTTTTAACTATCTTTACTACTTAATAAGTCCATTAAATCTAATAGCTATTTTCTTTAATAAAGCCGATAATATGTTTTTAAGTGTTATAACTTTAAAAATAATAATCACAACAATTAATGTAACGTTTTATGTTAGACAAAAAAATAAATCAAATATTGTTTCTATAATAGCTTGTTTATCTTATATCTTTTCAACTTGGTTAACAACTTATTACTTTCAAATAATGTGGTTAGATACTTTTATGATCTTCCCATTATTCCAACTAGGCTTAGAAAAAATATTAAATAACAAACCTTTAACTTTAATCTTAACTACGTCATACCTAATTATTTCAAACTTCTATTTAGCTTTTTCAGTTTTAATCTATGGCTTAATATACTTAATAATCGTTAACTTCTTTTATCAAGAAAAAACAATAAAAGAAAAATTCAAAACATTCTTCTTATACTTCATTTCTAATATTGCAAGTGCCTTAATTATAAGTGGCTTTATCTGGATACTTCTAGATATTAAAAATAAGATGAATCTATCTTTCTCAAGCATTGAATATACTGATTACAATGTAACAATCATTAATTTTATTAAATCATTATTTTATGGAAATAGTGTTATTTCTTTAAATGAAACAAATACCTTCCCTAATACCGCCATGAATACTTTACTTCTTTTAAATGTATTCTACACATTCCTTAATAAGGATCTCAAAAAGAAAGATAAAGTTTTTATTCTTATTGGCATAGTTCTAGCAATCTCATGCTTCTTTATAAAAAAATTAGATTTTGCTATGAACTTCTTTCATAATATAAATGGTTATACCTATCGTTACACATTCATTTTTAATTTTCTTCTAATCGCCCTATTTATTAGAAATACGAAGAACATTAATAATGATAGCTTTAAAAAAATATTTATCATAACTATTCCGTTAATTGTAATACTTCTAACAATTTCAAAAGCAATGGAAACAAGAGTATTTATAACAAATTTCGTATTTCTACTAGCATTTACTATCTTAAGTCTTATTTATAAAAATAAAAAAATATATCAAATACTTCTTGTTTCGTTGATTATCATTGAGTCATCAATAATCTCGTATTTTATTATTCCTTCAAATATGTCCAATACTTTATACCCTATAAATGAAGACTTTCAAAAAGAGAAAAATCCTTATCGTCTAAATTATTTAGATGAAGAAAATACCTATTTTAATCAAAACTTATACAAAAACATAGATACTACTCTTTTGTTCTCAACAATGACTTACAAAAATGTCATATCAACATTTAAAGACTTGGGTTGTAAAACAGATGTTAGTACTATTTACTGTGATAATGAAAACGAACTAGTAAGTTTACTATTTAATGTTAAACTAGATGATCAATACTTAGAAAAAATCTATGCAGCTAACCATGATGTTCAAAAAACAATTTTAATTGAAGATAATATCAAATTCTCTGAAGAAGAATTAATAAAAAACATGACTTCTATTGAAAATATTTTTGATAAAGAAATCTTAACTGGCGAACTAAAAGATGATGCTTATTATTTCAAAACTGATCATCCTTATTATTTTATAGAATATCATAATGAAGATGACACCTACGAAACATATGCCCAAGCATACAAAGAATTCTATATTAAAGATACTACAAATAATAAAGTTACTATTTATACTTTAAATGAAAAAAAATTAAAAGACATCTATAGTTATCTTGCCAGAAACCAAATTAAGTATACTCATTATCAAGATAGTTTCATCGAAGGAACTATTAATGTCGATGAAAACCAAATGATATTTACCTCAATACCATATGATTCATCTTGGATAATAAAAGTAGATAATCAAATAGTTAAACCAACAAAAGTACTAAATTCTCTTCTAGGTATTGAAGTAAAACCGGGAGAACATAAAATATCAATGCAATATAAAACAAACTATAAAGGGGCTTTATTGATTTCTTTTATATCAATTCTCATTACTTTAGTAATAACTTTATATCCAAAGAAAAAGAAGATTTAATCTTCTTTTTTTGTTTTCAACAATCTTTTTATATTATCTTTTCCTAAACGTTTAGCTAAACATCTATCACAAAGTGGTATATAACCTTCATCTCCCACTCTTATAGCTTCACTTTTTTCACCTTCAAAGTATGTATGAGACGCATCTTTTCCACAATCATAACAACTAGCCTTTATATTAACTACTTCATCACTAATTGCTAAGACAAATGGCATAACTAAAAATGGTTCTTGTTCAGATGTTTGATTAAGTCCTGCTGTAAAGATGTTCATATCCATAGCAACTGATAAATAAGATAAAACTCCAACATTTCCTTCCATCAATTGAACTTCATCTATAAAAATGGTTCTTACATCATTTTCATTATTCACTCCAACATAGTCTAAGATTTCTTCAAAGCGATCAATTCCTATTGATTTAATACCTTCGTTATAATCTTTACTACGGATTTCCCCAACATCTCTTGTATCCTTATTTGGTTTAAAACAAAGGATATGTTTCTTATTCCATATCTTGTTATAAGCATTCATCATTGCAGCTGTTTTTCCACTGTGCATTGGTCCTGTAAAAGTTGTTATCATCTGTAATTCACTCCATCTCGTTTTTACTAAACCCTTTTAATTCTTTATTAAGAAAGATATATCTAAAATATATCTTTATCTTCTATTTTCTTTTTAAACATATAAACCTTTGCAGGTTTATTTCCTTCAAACTTATCACTAGTATTTGTATCATCAATTAAATTCAAACTTAAAATCTTTTTACGAAAATTTCTTCGATCAAATTTCTTATCTAATATAGCTTCATATGTCTTTTGTAATTCTGGCATTGTAACGCCATCTGGGAATAAATTCTTTAACATATTACTCTTAACTATTTGTTTTCTAAGTTCTATTAAAGCATCATGTAATATCTCTTCATGATCAAATCCCAATGGCGGAATCTTATCAATTGGGAACCAGTCAGCATTTGAGGTATTTTTCGTTTCTCTTAAGACTTTTACTCTTTTTGAATCAATAATACCAATAAAGCCAACTGCAACCATTCTCATTACTGGTGAACGATCAACTTTACCAAATGCTTTAAATTGTTTTATTTCAACACCACTTATACCGGTTTTCTCTTCTAACTCTCTTAAAGCACCTGTTTCTAAATCTTCATTATTATATAATGCTCCACCAGTTAAAACCCAATCACCTAAAAATGGTTCATTTTTTCTTTTTATTAACAAAACCTTTGTAACTCCCTGTTCTACAGTAAACAAAGCCGTAATAACATGAATTCCTTGATTCTTGTAAAGTTTATTGCGAACTTCCATCTTACCATCTCCAATTTTATTATAATGTGTATAAAATACACTTGTCAACACAAATTACACTACTTTACTTTAAGTTTTTATGTTATAATTTTACTAGGAATAAAATAAGGTGATAGATATGGTTTTAATACTTGTTTTAGTATTTATGATACTTGTATACCTCGTTAAAAAATCAAGTAATTCAGAAGTTATTAAGGAAAATTGTAAATCCCCTAATGATAAAGCAAACGTTATAAATGCTCGTAAAGTTTACAATAATACAATTACTTCCAAAGTTTTATTAATAGCATCTTTTGTAGTATTAGTTTTTGTAATCTTACTTAAGTTTACTCCATTAGAATATGTTATTAGAGATTACATTTCTTCTGATATCGAAGAGCAAAAAGATTTTAGTTATCTGATCTTCTTAGCTCCAGCTTATATCTTTGTTTCTCGTTTAATTATTAACGAAGTAAAACTTGGCGACTTCTTATATAAGTTCTTTAAAGTAAAAGAACCTGAATTAGAAGAAAATCCACTTAAAATGATAGTTGATAAAGCTTTTAGAAAACCTGTTAAAAAAGACCCAGAAAATACTGAATCTGAAGAAGCTATTCCAGAAGTTAAAGAAGAACCAAAAGCAGAAGAAAATAAACCTGTTGAAGAAAAAAAGGAAGAGCCACCAAAAGAGGAACTTCCTAAAGAGACAACTGAAGAAAAACCAAAAGAGGAACTTCCTAAAGAGACAACTGAAGAAAAACCAAAAGAAGAAATTGAATTACCAGAAAAAAAATGAATTACTTAGTAATTCATTTTTTATTTATTAATTTAACATTGCAAGTTCAAGGTCATATCTTAGCTTACTAGCTGCAGCATTATTCTCCATATCAACATCTTGACCCTCTAACCACATATATATTCTAACCTTTGTAATTCCTGAAGGAATACTCATTAAAGATTGATTAGCTTCAAAATATCTTGTAGTAGCTACTTTAGGATTAACGCTAGTAAAATATGAACTTCTATCAGTTTGATCAATATAAACTGGAGTTTGGAACGCTTGATTTACACCTTTATATGGGATTCTAGCAGCTCCACTTCTAGTTGTTGTAATACCATAAACATTTTGAGCAGCCCAAACACCCTCTTGACTATGTGTATCAATATTTGGTTCCCAAATTAAACCTTCACCGCCATTTTTAACTAAATTTTGAGCAGCTCCAGGATTACCGGCACCAACTGTTCCTTCAATAACAAAACCTACTCTAGAAGCGTTTTGCGCACCCTTATCTTCAGCATCTGGTTGTGGTTGAACACTTGAATTAGCAGTAATACCAATTGTTGCAGGCGTTGTCGTTAATAAGAAAATATCAAAGGCAATATAATGTTTATCAATACATTCTTCGTCACCTGTACATTGCATCTCTTCTTGACTAATAGTAGTTAATGTAAATCCACCATTCTTTTCTTCAGAAGTAACACCATAGAACATATCTAGTTTTCCATCACTTCTTACAAATCCAGCAGTACTTACATTAGATAAAGTATCTGGCAATTGATTTATTGCTCTTGGATATGTTTTATAAGCATTAATAATTTGATCTTTAGTTATTTCATTTCCCCACTCAATAGCGTCAACTGAAATCTGCAAACCTGTTACAGTCGCAACATTGATATCAATTGAATCAATAGTAGCATGTTTATTAGATGAGAACCATGCATAAGTAGCTCCTCCTAATAAACCAATCATTAATATTAATAATAGAATTAAAATAACAATTCTTCTACGCATACTCTTTTGATTTTTTCTTTTTCTTTTTCTTGCCATAGAAACACCTTCTATCATACTATTTACTACTTTAATTATAATTTATTTACAATCATTGTGCAATTCAAATGTTATATAATATGTCAAATAAAAAAAGGAGTAAAAACTCCTTTTTATTAATCAATTGATAACTCTAAGTCTAACTTCATGTTAGAACCAGTTGCTGTATTTTCAGTATCAACATCTTGTCCTTCAACCCAGAAGTAAACTCTAACTTTAGTAACACCATTAGCTAATACAATACCAGTATCAGTTCTAGTAGCACCTGAAGCAGGAGTTAATAGATCAATAGTTACTGCTTTAAAGTAAGCATCATATCCAGTTCCACCACTTGATTTAGTCTTGTTTAATTCAATTGGAGTACTAAATGCAGCTTGAACACCTTCATAAGCAACAGCGTTATTTCCAGCACCTGCACTTAAAGTAGTTACACCATAATATGTTTGAGCAGATTGAACACCAGCTACTGTATGTACATCATAGTTTGGTTCCCAGAATACAACTTGAGTACCATTTTGTAATGCTTGAGCATCAGCAGCACCAGTTTGTGGTGTTGCAGCTTGACCAGCTCTATAAGTAGCAGAAGGAATATTACCTTGAACTACGAATGCAACACGAGTAGTATTCTTAATACCTAAATCGTCTGTACTAGTATTTTTTACACCAGCGTTTTCTGTTAAATATAATTTTGTATTATCTCTATCAACTTTTAAGAAGATATCGAATGCCATGAAGTAATGTTGATTACAAGTAGGAACAGCTGATTCATTAGTAGAACCATCTCTCTTACTATCATAACATCTAATTTCGTTTGCAGATGATGTTGTTAATGTATATGTTGGATTATCACAATCTGATCCTCCACCAGGACATTCTGTAGCAACAGCTCCATCAAACATTTGTAAATATTTTGCAGATGTTAAATCTTTAGCACTTGAAACATGACCTAATGAATCTGGCAATTGATTCTTTTGTCCTGTCCAGTTGTTTTCGATTAAATCATCCTTATCGATTTTAACGCCCCATACAACGGCGTCTGCAGAAATTTCTAGACCATTTACTGCACGAACATCTACGTTCAAATCGTCTACATTAACTTTTTTATTAGAAGTAAACCATGCATATGTACTAAAAGCAGTTACTACTAATGTTAATGCAAGTAATAATATTAATAATAAAAGTCTTCTTCTTCTATTATCTTTGTTTTTCTTTCCATTTTTTGCCATATTTTTCTTACTCCTTAACTATTTTTTTCTTCGACATGCTCTTCATAAATATCCATGTGCATCTTCATCTCTCCACCTAAAATTGCATTTACGCATTCAGGATCGTCACCTTCAAGCCAAATGACAACGGTAATCTTATCGCGGTCCTCAGGATTCATTCCACTCCTTTGTTCTCTGATAATCGTACCATCATCGTCCTCAACAAATGGAGTCGTCTTTGGTTCTGGCTCGCCAGTAATTGGACTCTTCTTTGCGTAGACGGTTTGCTCATCATTGACATAAATCATAACTCTTACAGCATCATCGACATTTTTTATAATGTCATCAATTTGAACAGAATACCAATAATTGATAGTCTCTTCACCTTGATTTTCTAGATAGAATGTGTAAGCGATATAATTTTCGCCATTGTGAGCTCCTTCAGCTTCATTATTAATGTTAGAAGGTAACCAATTTATAGATATATTATCCATAAACTCTAATTTTGAGGTAGAGAGCTTTATAACAGAGCTTCTGTCATTCAACGACTCATACATCACTAAATTTGATCTCAGGTAAGTATTCTTATCCATGCTTATAACAAAGCTGCCTTCGTTATAAACGATGTTAAGTACGAAATAAGCAATTATCAAAAATAGTAACAAGCCTAGCAAGCCAAGCATGACTATTTTCTCTGTCTTTTTTCGCTGCTTTACCTTTTGAGCGGTTAAAACGACTTCACCTTTCGCCATAATACAACTCTCCTTTTCTTATCTTAGTCACCCTTAACAATGAATGGAGATAACAAATATGAACACCTATCATATCGTTATAACAATTATAACACAGTGCCTTTTTAAAAACAATAGAACAACATGGAAAAATGTAAATTTACTATATTTTTTTTCACATTTAATATGATATAATATACATGATAGGAGGTACTATGAAAGTAAAAAGAACAATTATTCTTGTTTTAGCTATAATATCACTGGCTATTTTTCTTGCTAGTTCCGCCTATACTTATGCCAAATATTATACTAAAGAGAATAGTACAATAGGTTCTCACATAAAAAAATGGGATATAAAGATCAATAATGAAAGTATTCGAACAGGAACTGTTCTTACTAATAAAATAAATGCTTATATTGAAGGAAATCCAAATGTTGCTGACAACACTATTGCTCCAGGGACTTATGGTTACTTCCTAATTGATGTTGACTATACAAATGTTGACTTATCATTTACTTATGATATAAGTATTGAAGTTAATAATACAATTCCTGATATTGAAAGTTATAAAGTTGAAGTTGATGGTGAAGAAATAACCGCCGTTAATGGTCATATAACTGGTACTATTGACATTGATAGCGCCGTTACTAAAACAAAAGAAATAAAAGTATACCTTCGTTGGAATGATTCTGAAGCAACCGGTGCTACAATGACCAATGAAGAAGATACTCAAGTAACTATTGACTACGAAGACATCGACTTTAATGTTACTGTTCAAATAACTCAAATTGCTGATTAAAAAAAATACACTTCTCAGTGTATTTTTTATTTGCTTATTTCTATGGACCAGGAGTTGTTTCTGTAAATGACATTGCCAACTCAATTTCTAATGAATAATCATCAGGATTTGATTGTGAGAATTCATATGATCTTTCACCAAATCTTGTATCTTCAATATCACATTGATTTTCTGTTGTTGGTTGACCACCACTATCAACGTAGCACTCTGCTCCATCTCTTTCATAATCCCAAGTTAAGCTAAAGCTTAAACTTGATGATTGACCTTCACCAATAACTGCTGCTCCTAAACTAAATGTTAAAGTAAATGGATAACCAGTAATATTAAATGTTCTACCATTATTTGATACTACAACATTATAGTCAGTTCCTTCTTCTTGTAACTCACCAAACAAAGTAATAGATTTAAATTCGATTGATAAGTCTGCAGACATTTCACCATTATTGATAACGTTTACTGTATCGTAAGCATTGTCCATTCCTGGATATAAATCGGAGATTCTAAATTCATATGTATCATCTTGACCATTACCAAGCATTACATCCCATGTTTTAACATGCGCATGCAAGCCCATATCAACAGTCTTATTATAGATAAACCATGCAAAAGTTGAAGAAGCACATATAAAGAAAAGAACAATTGCTAAGCCAATTTTATGTTTTTTAAGTATTGTTAGAAGAATGCTTTTTTTCTTATTCTTTTTATCTTCTTGAACTATCTTCTTTTCTTCCATAAGACTTCTCCTTTCTCAGATTATTTTCTCTTTCTGCGTCTCCTACGATGCTTCTTTTCAGGTTGCTCTTCTTCAACCTGTTCTAATTCTTTTTTTAATTCTTCAATGAACTCTTCATTAGTTAAATCCTCTTTTTTGAATTCAACTGGTTTTGGTTCTTCTTTTTTTATTACTTCCTTTTTAGGAGTTTCCTTTTTAACCTCTTCCTTCTTAGGTTGTTCCTCTTTCTTTGGAACTTCCTTCTTTTGTGGTTTTGGTTTAGGTTCTTCCTTCTTAGGTTCTTCTTTCTTTTCTTGAACTTCAATAGGTTTTGTTGGCATCTTAACGATAAACGGTTTTTCTAACGAAGTATCCTCTACAACTTTTATTTCCTTAACAACAGGTCCTATTGGTTTCTCTTCCACTTTTTCTTTAACCACAGGTTCTTCTGGAAGTGGTTTATCCTTAGGACTATCACCTATTTCATCCTCTTCTTCATCGTCTTCATCATCATCTGATTTATAAACGATCTTAATAATTTCAATTGCCACCAATATTGCTACTGGTATAGCAACAAAGGCAAACAACAAAGGCATACTTGTTGTCACTCTTCCTATTATACTTAATATAAAGAATTTGTGAACAACTTTACCTAAAACTTGTTCTTCATATACAATTGGGTCTTCAATATTATTTGCAATACCTTTAGTATGGAAACTATATTTACCATTTTCATCAATATCTACTTGTTGAACTTGGTGGGTAATAATTAATCCATCAACACCACCAGTTTCACCCATATAGGTAACAGCATCCCCTACTTTAATATTTTCTGATGACATTTCTTTAATTAATAAAGTATCACCAATATTATAAGTAGGAATCATACTACCAGATGCAACTGTATAAATTCTATATCCAAATAGGTTTCCGCGAGTTGAAAATCTTTGGAATCCTACTAAGATAATCAATATTATTAGGGATATAGCTACTACTGTTTCAACTATTGAAGAAACTATATCAAATATTTTAGTGTCAAATGCTTTCTTCATGTCCAATTCCTCAGTTTAATTTAATACTATTAATTTTGTTGATATATTTTTCAATATGTTTCTTATAGATATTACTAATACCATCCATAGTGGCGTTATTACGATATCTAACAATAGCATATTGTTCCCCAACCATGCTCTTTAACTCTTCTTCAGATAAAGAGGCATTTAAATCAATAATTTTCTGAATAACTTGTTTCATAACCTTCTCTTTAGCATTCTTTGTTGAATATTGTTCTTTATTCAAAGTACATAATGCTAAATAATCAAGTAAGAAGGTATCATCAAAGAACCCTCTTAATTCACCTTCATCATTATAATTCTTGTTATTCTTACTTCTCTTACTATCATCACCAAAATGCTCTTGTAGATAATTCCACAATATCAAAGCATATTGGAAGTTTGTATTTTTTAAAATAACATTAGTCTTCTTAATTGGAGGTCTAATTAATGCTATATGCTCCTTAGCTAAAGATCTAAATACTTCAGTATGTTTTAAATCGATTATTTGATTTTCAATCTTATTAATTCGATCTGCTAAAGACATACCATTTTTATTGCCTTCTTCAGACTTATCATGAAGACTTGTTTTAATTGATAAATCAATTGTAACTTTCTCTCTTCCTACTACAGAAGCAGCTTTATATTGAATTGATTTATCATCTTTCAAATAAGAACCATCTAATAAAGTTTTCTTTTTCATACTTACAAATGTTTCCATATTAACAATTAATGTATATATGAATCTGTTTTCATAAGTATTAAATGTTTCTTCTTTATTAATATTTAATATCTTAGATGGCTTTATTTCATCAGTTTTTTTGTCTATTTCTTGAATTAAGTTAGTATGTTTAGCCAAGTGTTTAATACTGTCAACAGTAACTCTTCTGGCTAACTCAACTTTAACTATTTCATCTTCGTTGATAATAAAACGATTGGGATTTCGCATAATATTATCAAGATAGCGCATTGTATCTTCCATTATATCTACCCATTCAAAGTTGGCTTCAACTTTATCATAGTGTAGATCTACAACCATGTCGGATTTATTTCTTTTAACAAATGAACTTATACGCCTTTCATCGGCTTTTTCAAACAATGAAGTAACATTCAATTCATTATTATCCATAATCCCAACCCTTTCTATTAATTATTATGATAATTTTTTAAGTCTTAATAAGTACTCAGTACATTCATGCATTTTTCCTTTACCGAATGTAGTTTCCAAGAACTTAACAAATCCATCGATTTCATCTCTAATATAAGAGACATTTAATTGTTCGAACTTACGTAAAATCTTACGAGCAATGAAGTAATCTACTCCATCGATTTCTGTTCCACCGCAAGCTACGAATACTGGAACGAATTTTTTCATATGGGCAACAATACGGTTACCAAAAGCAATACGGAAATGTTGTATTACATAATCGTCCATCTTTTCAACTTTATCAAGCGTTTCATCAGTAATTTGATTATCATTCATTGCTGATTTATATAAACCTTCTAGATAAGAATAGTTTACATCGATTGCTTGTTGAGGTACTGGTTCAAATGGAGTACCTTTATCATTAATATCTATTGGCATAGCACGGTCGTACACTTTATCAGTAACCATGAATGTTGAGTCATCGTTATTGATTGTACCTAAGTACCATACGTTTGGTGAAATTTGTAATTTACCATTATTCAAGTGTTTAGGGTCACTAGACCAAGCACTTGGTGTTAATTCAACTATCCATTCATCTTGACTAGGCATTTCTAGAATAGATAACATTTCAGCGAAGTAATATTCAACACGTGAGATGTTCATTTCATCTAGGATTACTGTATAAATTTCATCAGTATAACCAGCTTCATAAATAGTTGCTAATAAGTCTGTTTCATTAAACTTCTTTGTAAATTCGTTGAAGTATCCAAATAACTCAGTTCTATCACGCCATGATGGTTGAACTGAAGCAACTGTTGAGTCATGCTTAACAAATTTTCCCCAAGCATACGCCATAGATGTTTTACCTGTACCAGAAATACCTTGTAAGATAACAAGTTTAGTACTAGATAAAGCAGCAATAAACAATCTTATTAAACCTATTGGATAATATAACTTTAATTCTGAAGCACAGAAATTTCTAAAGTTTTCACACATTTCTTCCAATGTGAATGAATTACCATAATTAACAATTTTGTAATCTTTGAAACGAGCATCGATATCTGTAAGTTTTGGGAATCTTGTATCGTTCTTGTGTCCATCGTCGATATTTTCTTTTCCCTCTTCCTCTGTGATACCTTCCATAGCTTCTTCACCAGGACTAAGTCCAAGTTGTGAAACTTTCATGGCCATTAACTCGTCTTTTTCTTTCATTAATTGTCTAACTTGTTTATTTAAATCAGCAAGTTCTTCTAATAATGATTCTTGCTCTACTAATGTCTTTCTAAATCTAACATATCTTCTTATTACGAAGTATACTGCAGCTACAACCAATGCCAACAACACCATCGTTACAATTATAGCTAAGACTACAAGGAACCATTCCCCTCCACTAAAGTCTTTTCCATATTGTTTGATTAATGCGGCATAGGCTCTAACGTCAAACATTTGTAATACTCCTAAGAAGAAGTCTTTAACGGCTCTCACAACGCCACCGAATAATTGATCTAAGAACTCATATAAGAATCTAACATAAGTACTCATCAAATCACCTCATCCACACTTATTATTCTACTTTTTATTTTACCATTTTTTTTCAAATCTTTGTAATAATATTTATCATTATGTAATAATATCTTTTCAAATAGCTCTAAGAACTCGATATTATCGCTACTATAATCAAATGATTCATCTAAATAAACTGCAAAGATAAAACCTTGTCTCATGTACTCTGTAACATAACCTCTATATTTAGCAAAAGATTTGAAATCAACAACTAGTCTTAATTTATCTTGAACATATGGACTATCAATTAAACTAAACAAACTATTAATTTTAATCTTTTTATCGAAGAAAGATGATGGTAATTTTACTAAATATTTTTTATCAAACTCACAACCAATTAAATCATCAACGATTTTAGAAGTAATTTGTAAATATAATATTTGGGTAAGATTTTCATTAATTATATCTTTCTCTCTTGCCTTTTTTATAGCAACATCACTATATAATTCAGGGAATGTAATATTATCATCTAATTTACATAAAGCATATTCTTCATCAAAATCAGCAATATTTAGCTTAAATGTTGGTGATTCAAATGAGTCCAAGAAATCTTTTCTTTTTTTAATATCTTTTTTTAATTCTGAATTAAATTCAGTTTCAAATGTACCAGCTTCTACATTTAATAACTTCTTTCTTTTATCAGCTATTGTTGTAATAATTTTCTTTTGTGATTCTAAAATGTAAAGTTGATCTAAACCATAGAAATAACTTACAAAAGTGCAATAGTTATTAATCAATTCTTTTTGCTCTGGTTCACTTTCACTTACCAACTGTTTTGTTGTATCTTCAAATGCTTTTTCTAACTTCTTGGCAAGTGTTACTTTCTTACTTGGTTCATCGACATAATTACTATATCTTACATCGATGTAAGTATTAATGAACGCTTCAGCAATTTTTTTGTCATGTTCTTTTCCGAAAATCATTTTTAAGTATTTATCAAAACACTTTTCAGTAAAAGTAACATACTCGTTCATGATATTTACCACAATTGCACCTCCTAACTTATTCTTTGGAAACTTACTATTGGTGAACCGACACCAGTATATGAATAATTCAAATTTGGATTACTCTTATAATATCTAACCATCCAGCTTGATTTTGGCGCTATATTAAACGTTACCGAATCAATATAGTTATAACCGTTATAAGCTGTTGTCGTTGTTGTTGTAGTACCGATACTTAAAATATTATTATCCATATCAATACTTACCTTTGATATATCAGTAATAGCTAACTTTACTTTTGCTGTTGTTGTATCTAGAGTATTCGTTATAATACAATCGAAATAAATACGTCCAGATACATCCTCTATTTCATAATTAAGTCCATAGTTACCAACTACCAAATAGAATGTTGCTTCTAGTACTTCATGATATGGTGATGTAGCTTCAGCTTTAATATAAACTCGAATTCTATCACCATCACTTAAAGTAACTCCTGATTTTGGTTTAACTGTGACATTATAATTATCAACATGCGATTCATAAGTTATCGTTCTATTAACTGTTGAATTCCCTGGGGAACCAATATAACAATCAACTCTACTATCAGCTGTACAACTTACAGTATAAGATATACTTGATGAAGCACCTTTTAAACTGTTTAAAAGACTGTTCATACCAATCGAAATATCATACTCTGTTGTTCCACCCCATGGATTAATCTCATAAGATTTACCAACTATCGTTAACTTATCACTATTAAAATAGAAGTTTTTCGTTCTTAAGTAATAAACTTCAACTACTTCTTTAACATATCTACTGTAATTGATTACCAAGAAAGATCCAAGCATCAATATAGCAGCTATTAAGCAAATAGATAAAGATTTATGTTTTTGAAAGAAACTGAAAAATAATCTATTTTTCTTTTCTGATACCTTGTCCTTTCTTTGTTTCATTATAATCACCTACATATGTTATTAACTTCTGCACTATCACCAGGTAAAACCTGTTTTGATTTTAACTGAATCTTAATTGACTCAATTAAATCTTGATACACACTACTATTATAATTACTTGGGAAAGTAACCTTTAATGTGTATTCATCATATTTGGCTGAACCATATCTAAAACATTTTTCATCAATAGCAAATGTTCTAAAATAAGTTCCCCATTCATCTGTCTCAACCTGATCGCTTATGTTTGAATTACTTATCAAACTAGATGCCTGAGCGGATTGAGAATTCTGATTATAATATAATTCATAATTCAATTGAATGTTTGTTGTTACAATTATTTTTAATTCATAAGAAATATTTGTATCAGCAACCGTTCCATTTTCATCTGTATTATATACTTTAAAGTTATAATATTTTACGTCTCCTGGTTGAATATTACCAAGATTAACATCTAGAGATTGTTCTAATGTCGTTGGATTAGCTCCGGTACCATTAACTTCATCTAAACCACCGTATCTAAAAGCATATAAAGCAACTTCCATTGCTGAGTCAGAAGTTGCTATAGAGGTATAAACCGCATTCGAAGATCTTAATAAACCAAAAATTAAGAATAAATCAAGAACCAAAAATACAGTAAGCATATTAATTTGTGTTTTATTTAAATATCTTCTCTTGGTATTCATACTCTCTACTCCTCTCTAGTACTAAAATATACTCCAAATAACACTATTGTTGATAGTAACGATACTAGAACAACAGGTTCTGTAATTACTTTTTTTATTCGTCCGAACCTCTTACCAACATATATTACTTTTCCAATAACTTCGTTCTTTTTTATTGGTTCATCATTTGCGTTATTGGCATCACCTTTTGTAATTATTTCCTCATCGTTAATTTCTACAATTCTATGTGTTACTATTACATCTCCCGAATTATAAGAAATAATATCGCCTTTCTTAACTTTATTCCCTAACTTAACGATTACAACATCATCTATATTGATTTCATTTTCCATGCTACCAGTTAGGATTTGAAAATAAGTATAGCCAAAAACATTGCAATATTTTCGATGCATTAGTTTTATTTGAATAAAACTAGCTAAAGCTATTAAAAAACCTATAAAAACAAAAAATATAATTATATCAAGAATAATATTGATTACTTTATTAATAGCTTTCTTCATTGAATCACCAACTACCCGTTATATTGTTCAAAAACAATTTCGATTGGCATTCCTAATACTGGAGCAGAACCACTAGTTCCAATTATTGTATCAACTTCATCAGTTGCTCCAGTAGAATCATTAACCCAATCAACATATATTGTTAATTCTTCAACATAATTTGAATTATTAGCATTATATAAAATCAAACCATCATATCCAGCTGAAGTTAAAGGAATTCTTGATGTTTCAGTCGGTCCTTTAATGTATAACTCAATTGATTCATTAGGAATTTCTAAATAAGCTGATAAATGATATTTAACTGATACTTCAGTATCATTAGGTTTAATTTTTATTTTAAAAGTACCACTAGATCCTGGTGCAATCTTATTATCTACTACGTTTTGGTTACTGTTATTATCATACGTAAAGTCTGTTGCTTTAAAATTCTTAGCAACTTTTATTACGTTATTGTCAGCATCCAGAACAGCCGGTGTAAAACACTCAGTGTTTGTTTCATCTGGTGTAACAATATCACAATCATTAACTGTAATATGCCAATTAGCAATATCCAAAGTAGCTGTTCCAGTAACATCAGATTTATATTTACTATAAGCATAAGACATACCTAGCAGTAAAACTAATAAGAAAGACAGTACTACTATAACTTTCATCTTTCTATTCATAAATTAGTCTTCTTTCTTTAAATCAATTATTTCCATTATTATTGCGTATACTTCAAATATTACTGCTACCATTGTTGGTAGGATAATTAATGTTAAGAATCCAAATTGAGATTCTAATACTGAAAGAACTGTTCCCATTCCTTTGTAATTATGAACGTTCTTTCCAACATAATAATCATAATAAACATTGTAATTATTACCTACGACAAAAGTATAATATCCATTAGTATCTAAGACATTTGATACTTCAGCATAATTGATAACATAGTTTTCTGAAGGATTATAGAAGAAAATATAATCACCAACAGCAACTTTATCTCCGTTATCTTTATTAACAACTAACAAGTCTCCTTTTTTATAATCCTTTGAGAAATCTTCACTAACAATTATCAAAGAAGATTTACCTAATTCAGTAACTCTTTGTTCATTGAAATTTAATAAACAAACCGTTACAAATATCTCCACTCCAAGGTATAAAACTAGGAATACCGTTAATAATATTTTCATTATAGCTTTCATTGTGTTTTTCATATTTTATCACCATACTAATTTTACCATAAATATACAATACTTTCAATTAAAAAAGACCATTTTTATGGTCTTATTTATTGGCATCTAAAATCTTCTTACTTTCGAATAAATCAAGAATAAATTCATTGCTTAATTCATACTTATTTAAGTATGCATCATTAATTACAACTTCTAATTCTTTAAGTAGTGTATCTATACCTTCAATAGTCATATCTTCATACATTACATTTAAATCTAATAACTTGTAATGATCCATGATTATTAAAGCAATATTAGCATCTACTCCGAAAGGTTGTGTATTTAAAACATTGATGTTAGGATCTGCTAAGAATTGATCGAATTCTTTAACAGTTTCCTTAACCTTCTTAATATCAATAGAATCATCTAATGATTTAATACATGCTCTTAGATATCCTTTATATGATAATACGAATTTTAATACATCATAAATAGTTGAAGTATCAGTAATATATTCATTTAATTTTTCATAAATAATTGCATTATCATATTCTTCATATTTAGCATCTAATTCTTTAACTTTTTCATTAACAGCTAAATAATTCTTTTCACTATCAACTTTCTTCTTGAAGAATAAGAATCCCTTGGTAGTTCCAGCATTTATTTCTTCTGTTAACTTAGTTATTTCATTTACTAAATCGCCGATTTCTTTCTTAATTTTAGCTGCATCGCCAACATGACTATCTTTTTCAGCATATTTGGCTTTAACATCATCTAAAACAAATTTAAACTTCAAATATCCTTGGTATTCTATTAGATTGTTATAAAGGTTTTTAAAGTCTTCAACTTTTTCTCTACCTTTATTTAAATCTGGATTTTCACCCATAAATTTAGCATAACATCTACTAACATTAACAATACCATAGTCATTAAGCATTAATTCGCCATCCATAAATCTTTTTATTAAGATAGCTTCATCATATTTTTCAAGTTCTTCTAATTCTTTTGCTAGATTATTTCTCTTTAATAAATAATCATCAAAACTGAAGTTATCTAAAACTATTTCATGTTGTTTATCATCAATATAGTTTTCAAAAGATTTTACATATCTAGAATACAGAATTCTAAAACTTGTTTCAATATGAGAAATTACATCAGGACATTTCCAGTGAAGATCTTCAAAGACATCTTTCATTCTTTCTAAATCATCATCTTTTAACAATTCTCTAATATAATTTCTAGCATAATTACTGTAGACAAAATCAGCTTCAGTTAGCTTAACACCAGCTAACTCGAATCTTCTAAATACCTCTTTAATTTCAGCGTTTACTGAAGCTAAATCATTCTTATAATAGTGAGTCAAACTATATAATAAAGTATCGAAGCCCATCTTTTCAAATGGAGTATTTACAGGACTAAAAAGACTTAGTTCTTGATAATCCTGTAACTCCTTTTTAACTAATTCAAGGCGGTCAGATGGTTTAGCATTTAAGTATTTTGAAGAACGTTTTTTGATTTCACCAAGTAATTCTTGTGCATAACCACTATATTCTTCTTTTAATTCTGCAACTTTCTTTTGATATAAAGCTAAGTTCTTAGCATTATTAATTGGCATGCTAGAAAGAACTTCTTTAGCGACTTCTATATCATGAGTTGTATCTTCTAAATTTTTAATTCCCATCTTACTTCCTCTTTTCTACTTCAGTATTTTCTTCTGACTCTAAGAATTCTACAAATTCTTGCATTGCATTAAACAAATTAACTAATTCACTGAAATTAAGACTTTCAATTTTAATTTCCATAAACATTAACTCCCTTCAACTTCCTCATCAATATTTAAACTTCTTATTATCAAATATTCATAAACACTACCAACAGGTGTACTACCATCATAGATTATGAACATCAAACGATATGTACCAGACTTCCATTTAGCATTGGTCTTATCAGCTAAATCTTCAGCTGTTGGTCCAGCCCTTAATTCTAGTTTTACTTCGAAATTCTCTTCAGTTAATTGATTATCTAAGTCTACTAAATTGTATTCTATACAGTCTCCACTAGCGTTTTGTGTAAAGCAACTAGTTAACATATTTGTAGTATCATCATCAACCGTTAGGCTTGTTGCTATACCGCCAAGACTTACATTAGTATAACCACGATCATAAATTTCATCATATGTTCTTCTTTGAAGAATAACTTTAACTTTAGGGTCTCCTAAACCATTCTTTGTTCTTAAATCATAATGTAATACTCTATTGCCATCTTTATCCTCACCATCATTAACATCGTGAGTTATTTCTACACTAGGTAAAGAAACATCAATACCATATTGGTTATTTAATAAAGTAAATGGATATTCATTATGTGTTGGCGTATAGTCACCATAATATAAACCATCATAAGAAGCAAATGTTTCAACAACTAGTTTATAATCTCCAAAATCCAATTCAGAATTTGAGAAATCTATTTGTATCTCAGATATAACATCTGAAATACGTCCTGCTAGTTCTAGTCTTGTAGAACCATCAGTTTGTGGATAGTAATTTTCGCCATTGATTGTAATAATTGTACCAAATAATTTATTAGTAACTTTTTCATAAACTATTTCATCATTTTCATCAAGAACGAAGTTTCCTAATCCATCACGTTTTGCTACTAAAACAGAAATCATAGCACCTAACTTATAATCATCATACCTTGTATCAGATACTGCTGATAAAATATGTCCTTCTGAATCTTTTTGCTCAAGAGTAGTATTTAATCTTAAGTTAGTTTCTTCACCAACATAAACAATTGTTGATGTTGTAACTGAATCATCATTTTGAACATATCCACCAGTTGTTTTAATACTTGATACAGCATCAGGATAAATTGTGTAGACCATTTCTCTTTCTGGTTCACCAGTTGGTCCTAAAATTGATTTTTCTACACCATCGACATCTCTAGATAACTGCATGTATAAGTATGGTGTTATTTCATTTTGCGTTCGATTAGCCTCTGGGACATTCGAGAAATCAACAGTGAAAATAAACTCTTCTACCGCGACTTCAATGTCTCCATCATGAGTATAATACTTGGTACTATTTGCACCATGCATATCATCATCAAATTTATTATTAGTACTTGTACTACCCATCTTAATAAAGTCGGTTAACATGTACCGTGTTGAACCCATCAACGCGACTTCATTAGCTTTCGGTGTATATAAGTCATTAGTTACATCATAATAATATTGTTCACCATTTTTAAGATCTAACATTGTAATCTTAGTTCCAACTGGGAACGCATATGATGATGCCAAATAACGATAAGCTGCACTAGATTCAGAAACAACATTTCCACCCTGATCTAATATTTGTTTAGCTTCAGGATAAATCTTATCTACTGACCAATGTTCACCATGTGGATCACCAATAATTGGACCAGTTAAATCTAGTGACAATGATTGATAAATACTGAATGCACCATCAGCCATTATAGATGTTGATTTACCTTGGAATATTTCATATTTCTTTCCAGGAGCAATCGCTTTACCATAAGAGTCTGTAGTACTATCACTCATCGTTACATTAACAACTATTCTAACTTTTCTAATGCTTGCTGCAGAAGTTGGATCTCCATGTGGATTTCTAAATTCTGTATACACATAGATAGTTCCTAAAGGAATAATTGCGTCTTCTTTATTTTCTGCAGTTGAATAACTGTAATCTAAGTTCTTAGAATAATATAACCAGAATGATAAACTTCTTTGTAATGTTGTTGAGTCATAGATGTATTTTTCATCACCCGTACAGTCACCATCGGCCGCCGGATCACAGAAGTCATCATTTGGATTAACATAGTCTTTATCATAGAAGTTCGTTCTATAATTATCCAACCATCCAGATGTTGTAGTACCCATTGATAACGCGAAGTAGTTATTAGCGTCAACTACACCATCGTTGTTATCATCATTTGTATTAACTGGTGGAATCTCTGTTCTATCTACTAACATAGTATCCCACTCTTGAGTAACATCTGTTGTTGCTGCAAACTCTGTTGTATCAACATCATATATTCTTAAGATAGCATCATGCCACTCAACTGTTTGACCACCAACTACTTCTCTTAATTCTTGTAATGCTATTGTTTTGTTAACAGCACCTTCAACTGAATATCTTGTAGCTTGTAAGTCAACAATGATATCTGTAGGTTCTTCACCAATTATCCACTTATAATATAAAGCAGTATATGGTGTAACACCTACATAATCAACTTTTAAGGTATCTTCATGTCCCTCTTCTTCATTTTCAAAATGAGAATAGAAACCATTAGTTCTAATTTGTGTATCAGGTTCATAATCATGACGACCATAAACGAACGTATAAGCATTTCTATTTATTTCATCCTTAATACTACTGATATCAGCACCTTCAGTTAAATTGTAATCATAAATACCATAAGTATTATTTCCACCAACCGGACGCGTATACATACCTAAATATGTCATACCACGAACTGGTCCAGCTACGTTATCACCAGCTTCATACGAAGGAGCTGCTGACCTTGAAACTGATAACACCACATTAGTATACATAAATAATTTATTATCAGCATTTTCGTTTGTTACAACACCATTATTATTAATTGTTGTATTTTGTTTAACGAAATTACTTGGTCCATAATTATCTATATTATTAGTACTCATCGTACCACTGTTGTATTCTTCTAGGAATGTAGATCCTGCTCTCATATACAACTTAGAGTAATGTAAAGGACCATTATTTGTTTGACTACCTAATAGGTAGAAATGTTGAATACGAATCAAACCATAACGGTAGATAGTTGTAAACGCTCTATCTCGATCACCACTCAACTCTAATACTGAGTCCGTAACAAATGCATATGTTGTACGTTGTATTGAAGTCAATTGGAATGGATTTGCTTCCGTACCTAATTTTGTAACATAAATTTTTGATGTACCAGATGTAACTGAGTTATTACCTGAACCGAACAACGATCCAGTAATCGTAATTGTTGAAGCATTATTATTAATATAATGCGTTCCATCAATTTTAACAGTTGCATCGCCAATTACACCTTTATAAGTTGAATCCCAAGTAGTTTGTTCATCGGCGTTTGTTTCAGAACCACCAAGTACACTACCTTGAATTTCAATAACTTTATTAACATCATTGAAGTTTAAACTTAGTGCCGTTACTGCTGGATCACCAACATTAACGAACGTATCACCATAAACATATGATGAGTTACCCGAACCATAAACGTTATGCGTTATCGTTCCACTTACTAAGTTGACATGAGTTGATCCTTCAACACCTTCAGCTTTATATTCACCCGTAGGTGTAACCTCTGGATTACCTACATAACTACGGTTACCACCACCATATAAGTTTCTAACTGTACCATTGTACATGTTAACATGAGTTTCACTTAATACAGCAGCTTCATTTCCACCACCGAAGACATCTCTTACAGTAGCGTTATCTGTAATATTAACTAAAGTAGTATTTGAAGTTCCACCAGCATTATTACCTCCGAAAACATCGGTAACATTTCTTGTTGTTGCTGTATAACATGGAATTGTAAGTTCTCTTTCACCGTCATCTTCTTCTTCAATTTCAATATATTGATCTTCTTCAACAATCTTGTAATCGAACCTATCAGCGAAATCCATATAAACCATATATTTAGCTGGAATTCTTCTTTGATATAGTCGGAAATAACCAACATCATATGTGCTATTTGGTCCTAAATGGAAACCGTTACCTCCCATCCAGCCTGTTGCATTAGGTGCTAGATTTGGGTCAGATACCATTATGCCTTCTTCTGAAGAAGGTTTGAACACTATAACACTCCAATATTCTAGTCCATGTGCATTTTCCCAGTGAGTCATTGACAACGGAGCATACATTTTAATCTCCGGAACATTACCATCAATAGTTTGATTTGTATTATTCTTAATAGTCATATGTACTTCAGAGTAAGAAACAAATGTGTCATTTCCGAATCCAACTTCTTGACCCCATGAGTTATATTGAAGACCAGTAACCCAATATTCAATAGTAAATCTTCCATCAGCACTGGTTGTTGAAATATGTTGACCTAAAGTATTTGACTGACCGCCACGGCCCCAATAATGACCTTGTCCATAATATGGATCAGAACTATGGCTAGATCCAGAACCTGAACCGCCTCCAGATCCAGAACCTCCTCCGGAGCCAGATCCTCCACCATTCGGATCACAAGTTTCCGGATTATTATGAATATTAACTGTGGTAGCTCCAACAGCTCCATCCATGTTAGAACCACCGAAGACATTAGTTGATGTACCACCATACATATTAACTAAGGTATCTGTAACACCAGCAGCACGTCCTCCACCGAAAACATTACTCATTGTTCCAGAATAAACATTTACATATGTATGAGTAGTATCAGTTTGGTTACCACCACCGTATACTTCGTTGATAGTACCTCCACCAATTTTTACATAAGCATTATTTGTAGTTCCAGCTAAGTTATTACCACCAAATACATTATTCATTGTTCCAGCAGTAATATATACATCAGATTCTTGAACTAAGCCATTACTATAAGAACCACCGTATACATCATTGATAGTTCCGTGGTCAACTAATACTTTAGCTGTACCTGTAACACCGGCAGCATATCCGCCACCATAAACATCACTATCAGCATGACTTAAGTTATCTTTTATATCAACATGTACTTCAGTATTAGTACAATTAGTACCAACACCTTTTCCACATCCGAATACTGCGCCTTTAACATCAGCACCTTCAAATGAAATATATGTTTTAGTTGCTGAACCACCGACATTGTTTCCACCATAAACATTATTATTTACAGTACCAGAAACTAATTTAACATAGTTATTTGGAGTTACACCACTTTGGTTAGAACCACCGAAGATATTATCTACAGTTGCACCTTTTAAATAAATATTTGTATTTTCTAATCCTGTTCGGTTAGATCCACCATAAGCGTCTCCAATAGTACCACCATTTAAGTATACGTGTACTGGATATGTAGTGTTACCACTCATATTATTTCCACCATAAACTTCTGTGATATTACCAGCATTAACATTAACTGTAACGATACCTAAAGTTTCTGGAGATTGATTTGCGTTGTTTCCACCACGTCCACAACCATATACGGCTCCAATTGTACCGCCATCTATAACAACTCTTGTATATTTTTCTGTACCTTCATTATTAGCTTGGTTTACTGTTCCTTGTGAACTACCACCATATACGTTAGCAGCTGTAAATGAACCACTTGTTGTAACGGTTATACTACCAGAAACACTTGTGTCATGACCAAATCCTCCACCGAAGACATCGTTTGTAACAGTTCCACCTGTCATATTAACATAAACAGTTGCATAAGCTATACCACTTGAGTTAGCACCGCCATAAACAGATCCACTTACTAGACCACCAGACATGTTAACTGATACAATATGAGATTCACCATATAACGATTTAGTTATATATAATGGTTTCCAAGTAAATTCATCATATGCTATCTCACCGTATCTTGGAACATAGAATGGATGCCATCCAGAAGCCAATTTTTCTTGAACGTTAGTATCAGCAGGAATTTTTTGAGCGAAATATAAACATCTACCATTAGAATATCCAACATTTGAACTTGTACATATTCCACTTGCAGGACTTTCATCATAATTATATGAATTTGCCGGGAATGCTTGACCAGCATTAATCCAACCAACCTCTTCATAATAATCAACGGCTGAATAAACAGATGTCATCATTTCGGCTGGACGACCTGAACCATTGTTATTTGATGAACCAAATACATTTCCGCCAATAGTACCATCATAAATATCTACTGTTGAATAAGTATCAAAGCCTTCCAAACGACCAGTAGAACCATAGTTTCCACCACCATAAACGTCGCCTCGGATATCTCCGCCATCAATAATAACGTGTGAACTAATAACTGTACCTAAATTTAGGTAATCATCGCCATATTTACCAGCACCAGCTCCAAATACTGAACCAACAACGGCATTAAACAATCTAGTTGCTCCACCATTATTTCTACTACCGCCACCGATAACAGCATTACCACCGACATAAACTAAAGTTTCAGCAGTTAATTTTCCATCAGTACCTGATGATCCAGAATCACTACTATTGCTTCCACCAAAGACGTTATATAAAACAGTTCCACCTGAAACAGCAACTATTCTACTACCAAACGTTGTTGTTTGAGCTGCGCCACCAAAGATAGCACGGATTCTTCCACCAGTAACATGTATTTCAACAGAATTTCCTCGATAGTTATCAGCTACGCAAGGTCCTCCATTGATAACGTTAATGTCTCCACCTTCAACCTTTAATTTTCTTAAAGAATTTGAATAATGTGAAGTATTTCTACCACCAACATAAATACCACGGTCAGCTTGTTCGTTATATCCGCCATCAGTTGTTTTACCAAATGATCCGCTCTTAACAACAACATCAGAAGATGGTAACAATTTATTACTATCATTAGAATTGTAGTTTCCACCATTAGATGCCATTGCATTAAAGTAAACTCTTAAATTTGTATTATTGCCACTTACACGGTCATAATCATTTCCATATACAGCTCTACCAGCGATATAATAATTCCCACCATCCTCACCAGTAAATATTCTACCCATTAATAAGATATTATACGTTCCGCTTTCAACCATTATTTTATAACGTGCAGGATTATTAGAATCCGTTGGATTAGAACTATAATGTCCTGTTATAGATCTTATTGCAAAATAATTATTATTAACGGAGCTATTAGAAGTTCTATAAGTTTGAATATGTCTACCAATTTTTAAATTGTGTAACTCAGCCGAAACAGAACCATTAGTCGTATTATTGAAATCTGAACTAGTAGATGTATTTGTACTAGTTACACGAAGGTTTTCAATAACCAAATCATTTTTGGCAGAAATTGTTGCACCAGCATCAACTGCCAAACGATGGCTTCCTTGTGTATTATTATTTAAATCTGTTATTGTAAATGGCTTATCACCAACAGAGTTAATAATATCGACTAAGTTTTTATTACCTTCCATTACATAAATATTAGTATCTCTTGTTACTAGATAATAATAATTTGTATCACCATAATTAGTTATCGTAGCTTGTGGATCATTAAAGCCAATAAAACTATAATATTCGCTATAACACCAATTTCGACAACTTTGGCCTCCAGAACTAAGATGTTCTGGGTTATTACTATTTCCACTATGCTTATAATAGAAGCCAGAAACATTAGCTCCATCAGGGAAAGTACCATTATTAACATAAGCTTCAAAATAGTTTTGATTTAATTGTTCAAAATTATTACCATTTCTTTTATAATATGTTGTTCCCTCAACATAATCATTATCAGTCGTTTGGATATATGCTCCGCAATATCCATTACAAACATTGTTATTTCCTGGGCCATAATAAGTACCATTATACCAACCAACTATTACTTCTCCATAGTTGTAATATCTCATAACAAAATATGTTTCTCCAGTTTTAAAATGACGCTCTAGACGACCAACAACGATGTTTTTCATTCTTTTAGAATCAAAGTTACCTAATTGAGTATCTGAATTAACAATATTACCATTCACCCAAGAAGCAAATAACTCGATTTCAAGAGGGTTATTATTTGAAACGTTAAGAGTTAAGTATCTTGTATAATAATTCATATCAAGAGTAATCTTAGCATTAGTATAATTTGTTATCCAACCATTAAACACCTTACCGGCTGGTCTATAGCTCCAAGGGTTATCAATTAGTTCGATTTCAATCTTACCATCCTTAATTGGATAGTATTTATAGTAAATAAAAGTATCTTGATTTTCAGTACCATTATAAACACGTCCAACCAAATTATGATTATTATAATCATAACCATGATAAGTTAATTTAACAGGAACTAAATTACTCTCTGAATAAGTGTTAGTATTATTCCCACTTGGAATATTATTATTAGTAATTTCTGTATAATTTAAAGATTTATAATAATTTAAATCTGCTTCTAAATCATTTACATAAACCGTATTTCCTTGAATTCCACTATTTTGTTCATTTGCAAATGTAGCAGCATAATACCCAATAATTGAGAAAGTTGAAACTAATAGAATCAAAAAGAATGAAGCCCATACTATAAGCTTTTTCTTTGGCATTTTTCTAAGTTTATACTTAAGCATAGCTTCATCTCCTTCTATAGTTATTATCATTCATTATTAATGATACCATAAATCACAAAAAAAAGGAACATTTATATGCTCCTTAAAACAAATTTTTCTCCTTCAAAATCAACTAATACTTTTGAGCCATCACTAATCTTTCCTTCAATCAAATCAATTGCTATTAAAGTTTCTATGTTATCAGATAAAAATCTCTTGATTGGACGAGCTCCAAAAGCCTCGTCATAAGCCTCATTTATTATCTTTTCTTTAGCTTTATCGCTTAGTTCAATTATGATATTTCTACCCTTCAATCTTTGATTGATTTCTAAAATTAATTTATCAAGAATCTTATAAACAACATCTTTATTTAAACTATTGAAGTATAAGATTTCATCTATTCTATTTAAGAACTCTGGTTTAAAAGTACTTCTTAATTCTTTATTTATTAAAGCAAACTTATCAGGATTGTTTTCCAAAATATATTCACTACCTAAGTTACTAGTCATGATGATAATTGTATTTTTAAAATCAACTGTTCTTCCTTGACTATCAGTAATACGACCATCATCAAGTATTTGTAATAAGATATTAAATACATCAGGATGGGCTTTTTCTATTTCATCAAACAAAACAATACTATAAGGATTTCTTCTTACAGCTTCTGTAAGTTGACCTCCTTCTTCATAACCAACATAACCTGGTGCAGCTCCAATTAAACGAGAAACATTAAATGCCTCCATATATTCAGACATATCAATACGAATCATATGTCTTTCATCATCAAATAATTCATAAGCTAAAGTTTTAGCGACTTCTGTTTTACCAACACCGGTAGGTCCTAAGAATAAGAATGAACCAATTGGTCGATTAGGATCTTTAATACCTGCTCTACTACGAATAATAGCATTGCTAACTTTCTTTAAGACTTCGTCTTGACCAATTACTCTTTTACCCATGTTTTCTTCTAGTTTAAGTAATTTTTCTTTTTCTCCTTCAACTAGTTTAGAAACTGGTACATTTGTCCACTTACTAATTACATTAGCAATATCTTCTTCAGATACAGTATCACTAATTAGTTTATTGGTATTATTTTTCTTTAAATCTTCTAGTTCTTGTTCTAGTTTTGGTATATCACCATGGCGAAGTCTTGCTGCTGTATCCAAATCATATTCGTTTTCCGCAACACTTAAACGATACTTATATGTCTCAAGTAATTTCTTCTTTTCACTAATTTGTTGATTTACATCCTTTTCTTTAGCAAAATCTTCTTTCAACTTAGTTTCTTTTAATTTCAAATCATATAATTCATTATCTAATTCTTCTAGACGTTTCTTACTAGATTCATCTTTTTCTTTTTTTAAACTTTGTCTTTCAATTTCAAGTAACATTATTTTTCTTGTTAATTTATCTAAGCTTACTGGAACACTATCCATTTCAACCTTAATAGTTGCACAAGCTTCATCAATTAAATCAATAGCTTTATCAGGTAGATATCGATCAGTAATATATCTATCAGAAAGTGTTGCTGCAGCAATGATTGCTCTATCTTTTATATTAACTCCATGATGAACTTCAAATCTTTCTTTTAAACCACGAAGTATTGCAATAGTATCTTCAACACTAGGTGCTTTAACAATAATCTTTTGGAATCTTCTTTCAAGAGCACCATCTTTTTCAATATACTTACGATATTCATTTAAAGTTGTAGCACCAATACATTTAATCTCACCACGTGCAAGCATTGGTTTTAGCATATTACCAACATTCATAGTTCCTTCAGAACCATCACCAACAATCATATGAATTTCATCGATAAATAGAATAATTCCACCGTCACTTTCTTTAATCTTCTTTAAGACGGCTTTTAATCTTTCCTCAAATTCACCACGATATTTAGCACCAGCTACTAAAGCAGCTAAGTCTAATTCCCATATTGTTTTATTCTTTAAACTTTCTGGAACATCACCGCTAACTATACGAAGAGCTAACCCTTCAACAATAGCTGTTTTACCAACACCTGGTTCACCAATTAATACCGGATTATTTTTAGTTTTTCTCGATAAGATTCTTGTAATACTTCTTATCTCCTCATCTCTTCCAATAACCGGATCTATCTTATTATTTTTGGCAGCATCTGTTATATCTCTACCATACTTTTCTAATACTTTTTCTTCCTCTTCGGGATTCATTTGGTAATCCATAATCTTACCTCCTTATCACCACCATTATACACCAAAATTAGCACTTGTCAATAGAGAGTGCTAATTGCAAAAAAATAAAAAAGAATCTATGTAGATTCTTTTCTAACTAACAACTTTTATACCTGAATGTAACTTCTTAATATAGTCAGCAGCTTTTGTTGTAGAAGAGTCTCTTAAACTCTTACCACTAGCTCCTTCAAAAGAATATGTTGTTCTAATGATGAAGTATATTTGATAACCATGTCCCATACTTGATTCACCTAATTGAGTATAATCATAACACTCAAGATAGTAATCACCAGCAACTTCTTTTTTATAACATACTCTTCCACCCTTTTCAGGTCTACTAACATCGTTATATTCCTTTAATACATTTTCATACCCTGTATTATCAAGATTCAATTTATCTTCTTCAAACTTATATGAAACATTAACAGTATAATTATCTCCTTCATAAGTATACATCGCCATAGAAGAACTATCTTCAGAACTTAATGCTCTTAATAAAGTCGTTTTATAGTTGTCATTATAGTGTTGAACATCAACAGTATATTTCTTACCATATTCATTATTTGATAAAGCGAATTTATTATTTTCTTTTAATTCAATTAGTTTTTCATTTGGCTTACTAAGTCGGTCTACTTCTAAAATGATTGTTCCATCATTAGCACCTAAATCATAATCAACATCAGTATACAATAAGCCTTCATCCATCCAAGAAATAGCATGTCCAACATCTTCTTTTTTCGTACCATTATCTAAGAATGGTGCTAATAAAATTGTATAAGTTTCTAGATTTTTCTTTTTATCACCAACAGAAATTCTCTTTAACTTAGAACCATTTTTATTTAAAGCTACATAAACATCATCGCTAAATGAGAATAGACAATTGTCCCCATCTTCATCGCAAGATACTTTGTAGTTATCTTCGTAGTATTTCTTGATAGCGCTATAATCCGTTATAGAACCAGAATAAGGTTTAGATGGTGCCTTAATTTCAATCTTTGTTTCTTCTTTCTTCTTCTTGCTTGAACCGCCACTACTGCTATCGTCTTTTAGTAAGAAAGCAATAATCACGCCACCAACAACTAATACTAAAACCATTGCAATGATTATTGGAATTTGATTTCGTTTTCCACTTCCACCATTTGATCCTCCACCAAAAGACATATCTGATTGATCATATATGTTTTGTTGAGGCATTCCATAGTCTTGTTGCATTGGTTGTTGTTGCATAGGTTGATTCATACCATAACCTTGTTGCATACCGCCAAATCTTTGTTGTTGCATCATCTGTTGTTGTTGCATTGGTTGCATAGGTGTTTGTTGTGGCATTTGTTGTGGCATTTGTTGTTGATAACCACCCATTTGTCCACCGTTTGGATTATATCCCATATTATTGCCTTGGTCATAACCCATTCCGTTTCGATCATACCCCATATTATTAGGATCATATCCCATACCATTTTGATTATAATCCATAAACATTCCTCTATTCTTTATAACATTATAGCAAAAAAATAGAACCAATAAAAGGTTCTATTTTACAACTATGTTAACTATCTTGCCTTTAACGACAATAACTTTAACAATTTCTTTTCCTTCAGTAAATTTTTTAACATTTTCGTTAGTTAAAGCTTTCTCTTTAATTGAATCTTCTGCTTCATCTACACCAATTGTTATTTCTCCTCTTAATTTACCGCAAACTTGAACACCAATTGTTACTTCATCAGCTTTAGTTTTATCTTCATCATATTTAGGCCATTCTGAATATGCTAAAACATCTTCCATACCTAATACTTCATGATATAATTCTTCACTAATATGTGGAGCAATTGGATTCAATAATTTAATAAATCCTATTGCATATTCTTTAGGGAATACACTCTCTTTATAAACGGCATTTACAAAAATCATTAAAGCACTAATAGCAGTATTAAATGATAATGTTTCATAATCATTTGTTACTTTCTTAACTGTACTATGATAAATATTTTCTAAGTTTTTATTTTCACTTTCTTCAATCTTAATAGTACCATCAGTATATAATCTCCAAATACGATCTAAGAACTTCTTAGCACCTTCAACTCCAGCTGGACTCCAAGGTTTAGAAGCTTCTAATGGACCCATAAACATTTCATATAATCTTAAGGTATCAGCCCCATAGTTTTCTACAATGTCTAATGGATTAACAACAAACTCTGGATATCTCTTACCCATCTTGATACCATTTTCTCCTAAAATCATACCTTGATGAACTAATTTCTTAAATGGTTCTTTAACAGGAGATAAATTATTGTCATATAAATATCTATTCCAAATTCTTGAATACATTAAGTGACCAACAGCATGCTCAGGGCCACCAACATATAAATCTACTGGCATCCAATGTTTTAATAACTCTTGGTTAGCAAACTCTTTATCATTATCCGGATCAATATATCTCATGAAATACCAACTAGATCCAGCGCTTCCTGGCATTGTTGATGTTTCTCTTAAGCCTTTAACACCATTTTTATCATATTTTTTCCATTCAGTAGCATTCTCTAATGGTGCTTTACCATTATGACCTTTATAGTCTTCCAACTCTGGTAATACCAATGGTAATTCTTCATCTGGTAATAAGTATTCTTCTCCATTATCAGTATGAACTATTGGAACTGGTTCGCCCCAATATCTTTGTCTAGCAAAAATCCATTCTCTAAACTTGTAATTAGTTGTTCTTCTTGCTACACCCATCTTAACTAATTTATCAGTAATAGCTTCCTTAGCTTCTTCTACAGTTAAACCAGTAAATTCTTCACTGTTAATTAACTTACATCCTTTACCCAAATAATCTTGTTTTTCAAATGCACATTTAGATACATCTCTTCCATCAATAACTTGAATCATCGGAATATTATGTTCTATAGCATATTCAAAGTCTCTTTGGTCATGACTAGGTACTGCCATAACAGCTCCTGTACCATAGTTAGCTAAAACGAAGTCGCCAATAAATATTTCTGCTTCTTTACCATTAATTGGGTTAATAGCTTTAACTCCTTCCAAACGGCATCCTGTTTTACCTTTATTTAATTCAGTACGATCCATATCGGATTTCTTAGCTACTTCTTCAATATAAGCTTTTACTTCATCTTGGTTCTTGATTCTTGGCATTAACTCTTGAACTAAATCTCCATCAGGAGCTAATACAAAGAAAGTAATACCATAAATGGTTTCAATACAAGTAGTGAAAATACTAAACTTTCCCCCACCAACGATTTCTACATCTACTTCTACACCAGTTGACTTACCTATCCAGTTTCTTTGCATTTCTTTTGTAGATTCAGGCCAATCTATTTCATCTAAACCCTCTAATAATTTTTCAGCAAACTTAGGTTGATCAATACACAATTGTTTCATATTTTTACGAACAACTGGATATCCTCCTCTTTCAGATTTACCATCTATTACCTCGTCATTAGATAAAACAGTACCTAATTCTTCACACCAATTAACTGGCATATCTACATATTTAGCATAACCATCTTTATATAATTGTTTGAAAATCCATTGTGTCCATTTATAGAACTTAGGATCACTAGTTAAGACGCATCTATCCCAATCATAATCGAATCCCAAACTTTTTAATTGTTTAGTAAAGTATTTAACATTTTCATCAGTAAACTTACTTGGATGATTACCAGTTTGAATAGCATATTGTTCTGCTGGTAAACCAAAAGAATCATATCCCATTGGATGCAAAACATTAAATCCTTGCATTCTTTTCATTCTTGAAACGATATCTGTTGCTGTATATCCTTCTGGATGCCCAGCATGTAATCCTACTCCTGATGGATATGGAAACATATCCAAAACATAATATTTTGGTTTTGTAAAATCCCATACATCAGTTTTAAAAGTTTGGTTATCTTCCCAATACTTTTGCCATTTTTTCTCTATATCTTTAAAATTATACTCCATCTTCATTCTTACCCCATTTCTTTTTTAAACGTTTTCCATACGCAATATATAAACTAAATATTAAAAATAATATTAGTGGAAACGCGATGAGCAATTTAAAATAAACTTGTAATGGTATTAAATCAATAACAGCTATCGTAAATGCCATAATAAAAGCATTTATTATAGCTATACCATTTAAAGCACTTTTATAATTCATCTTTTTCTTATCTAGATTAAACTTTCTTGTTAACAAAACCAGCTCAGATATTCTTGTAAATCTTTCTTTCTTCAGTAGATCATCAAATCTAAAATAATAAACAAAATAAACTACCAAGAATACCACAATAAATAATATTAAACTAAACATCTAATCATCTCCTAAACAAAAAAAGACATACTCATCATAAGGACGATGAATATGTCGTGGTACCACCTTAATTTCTAATAAAACTATTAGCTTAAAATTGATAACGGAATTACCCTTAATACTCCAAAAACAAGTTCATATATTTCTTTTACTAGTTCTCACCAACCACTAGCTCTCTTAAAAAAGTCTTATATTACTACTCTTCCTTCAACGCATTAATCGTATTATAAGATAAATAATATCTAAAATCAACTACCTACTCTTAGAAGGTGAATCGAATTCAAAATCAATACCATTTTGATTAGCAAAATTAATCATATCTGCTTTATAATCTTCTTCTGTATAATAACAAATAACTTTTAAATAAGAATAATATGCTTTAGCAGCCTTCATAATTCTACGAGCCCAAGTGGCTTGATCTATTTTACCTTTATCTAAATCTTCTTTTGCAATTGTTAACTTAGTTAAGAAATCTTGTTCAAAAGCAAAATTTGTTGATCCTTTAGCTAAAGCTATTCCCGTAGCTTTTGCTCGAGCACCAAATGTATCTTCTGCTTCTCTACTTAAAACCATAAGTTTTGTTGTTCTAAATCGTGATATTAAACTACCAAGGAAGCTTTCACCAAGAACTCCTCCGCTTCCACCTCTTGGTACATCACGCATTGGTCTTAACTGACTCATTGCATTTTGAAATGCATAACTATTTCCCGTGAATGAAGGAACTCCTCTTCCTCTTCCACCAAATCCTGGTCCTGGCATAAAACCATCCCCTTACTTAATTAATTATAACTTTTTCACTAAATTTGTGCAACATACTCAAGCAGTTTCATAAACATATTAATAAATTGTTTATCTAGACCTAACTTGTGAAGTTGTCTAATTTCTTGACGTTTTCTTTCTAATGTATTATTAGAGAAAACAATCTTTCCTATTTCTACTTTCAAATTAGTCTTAATTTGTAAGTCAGAAATGATTGAATCGATATCTTCATTGATTAGTCTTACTGCATCAATTTCAATATCTTTACCTTTACAGTTAATAGTCAACTGTTTAGTAGTTGGAACTTCTTTTACATCAACAATAAAGTCTGTATCATCAACGTAAGTGTCAGCTTCAACTTTTTCATTATCGATATAAACGATAACATCATTAGCTTCTCTTGTATTTCTAAATCTAATACGATAATCACGTTTAGCAGGAACAATTCCTGTCTTACCTTCTACTGGTCTAATAATTAATGTATAGTTATTAGCCATGTAGTTATAGTCTACTCTTGTTAATAGGTAATAACCTTCTTTATAAAGATTACTATAACCATCATCTTCATATAAATTATATTGATTACTCTTACCAGGGAAAACGTGAATTTCCATTACTTCTGGTGCATTAGTAACATTAATATTCTTTTCTAAATCACCCATACAAACGATAGAACCATCTCTGGCAAATAATGGATAATCTTCATCTTTATAGAATAAAATATATCTCTTATTACCTAAATATTTCTTACCTGTTTTAAAATCATACCATGTACCCTTAGGTAAGAATATTCTTTCAACTGATCTATTCATTACTTTATCTTTAGGTTTTGTTATTGGGGCAACCAATAACTCAGAGCCAAAGAAATATTCATTCTTATAATCTAATTCATCATATATCTCTGGGTATTGATAATATAATGGTTGAATTAATGGTAAACCAACTTTGTGATACTTGTAAGCTTCACTATATAAGTATGGAATTAAGCGATGTCTCATCTGACAATATTGACTAACAATATGTGTTGTTTGAACATCCCATTTCCATGGCTCTCTCTTATAATATCTTCCATATTTAGCAGCAAATCTAAAAATTGGACTAAAAGTACCAAATTGAACATAACGACAATATAATTCATTATCTTCAACACCATCTTTATATCCGCCAATATCATGACTCCACCATGATAATCCTAAATTAGAAGCTGTACTATTATAGAATGGTAATTCTCTTAAAGTACTCCAACTAACTAATGTTTCACCACTATAATGTACTGGGAACAAATGCGGAGCATATGTACTAGGTCTTGTTAATAATAATGGTCTTAATCCTTCCATCTTACTGAAGTCATTAAAATGATAATAATTTAATGCATCATTAGTTTTCTTATCTTTTAAGTTACGATAATTGATACAGAAGAAATCAACACCTACTCTGTATAACGGATCTATTAATTCATTTAAATAAGCTACCAATAATGTTTTATCGAAAACATTAAATGGTATTACAGATTTATCACTACTACCAATAGCTTTTGCTATTTCACTATATTTTGGTTCATGTGGATGAATACCTTCAGAAGGATCTAATGTTAAACCAAGTTTAACTCCTCTTTCATGAAGATATTTTGTTAATTCTGTTGGTTTCAAAAATAATTCTCTATTAAAAGTAAAACCCGAATTAAATCTCTTTAAATTATTCTTATCCTTCATGTGCCAGTTATCACCAAGTAATAAAGCGCTCAAAGGAATATGATTTTTATTGAAATCACCTAATAATTTTTGAACATCATCAAAACTATAGAAGTCGCTCTTATTCCACCAAATACCTAAAGCATATCTAGGAATTAATGGAGGCATTCCTGTTAACATAAAATAGTTTTGTAAACAGTTACCAAAATCTTTATTGTATAAGAACACATAAATATCAGTTCTTTTTTTATCATTGAAAATAATTGTTCCATCTTCTGCTATAAAGTTAGATTTAGAATCATCAATTGAAACAAATCCATCACCAGAATACAAACCTTTAATTCTATCTTCAAATAAAGAAGTTATTTTCTTCTTAATATGTTTTAAATCTTTAACTTCAACATTTTCTAAGAATGGATCAGTTGTCTTATCGATATTTTTTAAAATACCACCATAATTTCTTGCTTCTTCATGACCATAATGCCATTCACGACCTGCTCCATCTAACAGCTTAATACGTAAGACAGATTCAGGAGAATACTTATTTCCATTAAATGATTTTTCTTTTTCATAACGCAAATTAAAATATTTTGTTGTAACATCTAAAATTCTTTCATTTTGATCTACTTTCATTTGCGGAATCGGAAAGTTTCTAAACTTAGCAAATTCAGTTGGTCGATCTTCAAAGTAACCTTCTTCACTAAATTCCAATCTTACTAATAAATCAGATAAAATTGTAATTCTATAGAATTGTCCCTTAAAAACAGTCTCCGGTTTACTAACCAAATTATCGTAATCGACTTTAAAATGTTCACCCAACTCTGCCATATACATCCCTCTATTCTAATAAATTATAACATAATTATCTTTACAATACTAATACCTTATAATCATTAATTTTACTATTTCTAAAATCATACTCTACAACAAAAGTATAAATTAATCCTTCTTTTGTTGCATTAAACACAACATGACTCTTACCATCAATCAATAGATATTTACCATGGATATTATTGTATTTAAAACTATTATCATTTATTTCATCAATAATCTTAGTTACATAAGAATTATCATTTAAATATGTATTATCTACAATATTAGTATTTATATGATAGATATTTCTAATACTATTTAGAATATATTTAAATTCTAAATCTTCATCCCATTTTTTATTAAATCTTTTCTCATATAAATCTATTAACATCTTAATCATTAAACTTACATCATTATTCTTATCAACAATTTTCTTATCAATTAAGTTGTTACATACCTTTATGAATTCAATATATTCATCATGAGTCATATACTCTTTTAATAAAATATATAATTTAATATCACTATCATTTTGGAAATAAATGTTCTTTATTTCTTTTTCGCCAAACATATAACTTAGAGCTCCTATTACTGAAACTCCTTCTTCATATGCTGTTATTTCTTTCGTCATATAATAAGCCGTGTAATACTCTGTTCCTGCTTCTAACATAAATTTATTATTTGGAATGTTTAAAGTATCACAATTATTTTGATACTCAACATCATAATTATTATATTCACGATCCGTAACGATACTACCATTACAAATATAATACTTATCAATTAAATCTTTACTTAATTTGAAATCAATGAAATGCATTATTTCATGATAAATAACATTTTCCGAAGTTAAATGGATTGTTATATGATTCTTCTCGTTAGCATATGCACCAGCTGCTACACCAATATCTCCTTCTTTATCGATCACCAAATCTTTTAAAGAATTTAATAAATAGTTTTCATCTAAGATATCTTTATTATCAACAATTACTTTAAACATCATTAATAGTTCTCTTCTAAAACCACTAACTTTACTATTATGTAAAATCACATATGAATATTTTTTAAACAATTTCTCATTACTATTAATAACATCCTTAATATCCTCTAAAGAATACTCTTTGATAATGTTACTAGTATTTAAATTTTCATATTTTGTATACATTACATAATCTGTTTCTTTTACATCCAAAATATTATATTTGCCTAAAACTAATATTTGATAACTAAATACATCATTACTAACATAATAGTTATTAACTTTTTCAATAAATGGATAAGTTATCGTCGTTATTAAATCATTGTTATACATTAAACCATACTTACCATCTTGCATAACAATACAAACGCCATCATCATAACAAGTTAAATCTTCATATTCAGGAGAATCTTTATGATATGAACTATTTAATAAATATTTTGTTTGACCATTATTACATGAATAATATTCACCATTTATTTTACCTACTGAACCACGACAATCTACGGATACATTTCTTCCATTAGTATTATAGTAATTAAAGATATTACCATTCTTAACACCAATTAATTCACCGATATCATAGAATGTTTGATTATTACTAAACTTACCATTTTTGAATAGTATTGCATCATACATACTACTATTACGTTTACTAGATAAAAAGATTACTCCTTCTGTAGTTAACTTATAATTAAAATAACAAGTATTACTTATTCTCTCATCACGATTATTCTTTATAATAAATCCTTCATTACAACTAGAATAATCAATGTAATAATTCTTATTTATTCTGTTAATATATTTCTCTTTTTCAACATGTTTAACACCATTAATATCAATAAACAACTCATCATTTAAATTAAAATGATTTTTATCTCTAACGATACTATCATATTGCTTTAATGATCCATCTTTGTAATCATATAAATAACCATTACTATAATTAATAAATAAAACATAATCACCAAGTACATTATAGCGATCTATTACAATTGATTCTTTAGTTTTAATATTAACTGCTTTATCAGCATACACTAAATAATCTCCTAATACTCTTTGTAATTCTCCACTAACTAGAGCTATTTCTTCACCAGTTTCGTCATATAATTTATCATCAACTAAATAGTATTCTTTTCTTCCTAAAACATCTAAATAAGTAGATATTTCACCATCTACACTAAATAATAGATTTCCATTATGATCATAAATATGTCTAGTCTTACCATTACTAAAGATAATATTGGCATATTCATTATTATCCATAAACATTGAATCATAATTAAAATCAACTAATATTAAACCCGATTCTTTAATAAGACCATATTTATTATTATTTTTAGCAATAAAGTTTTCTCCAACACTATTAACAATACCTGAAACTTCTAAATTATATATTTGAGTAACTCCAAGTTTTTTATGGCTCATGAAAAAGAATATTCCCAAAAGAATACACAAGATAATAACAATAATAGATATTAATATTATTCTCCCTTTTTTCTCTTTCATAAGAACACCTACATTATCATTATTATTATACCAAATAATAACTATCTATAATTAAGTAAATACTCCCCTTTTACACTGTTTTAACCTTTATTTATGATATAATACTTATCGGTGATAATATGTTTAAATATTCTTTAGACAATAAAAGATATCATACCTTAAATTATTACTATAAAAACAAATATGGTAAAAAGACATTTAAGGTTTCTTTAAATGCCAACTTTTCCTGTCCTAACAAAGAAAAAACTGGCCATGGTTGCATCTTTTGTTCAAGACTAGGTTCTGGTGATTTCGCTGGTAATAAAGAAAAAGATCTTATCACCCAATTTAATGAAGTAAAAGAAATTATGGAACATAAATGGCCAGATAGTTATTATATTGGCTACTTTCAAGCTAATACTAATACTTATGCACCATTAGATGTTTTAAAAGAAAAATATGAATCAATTGTTAATTTACCTAATGTTGTTGGTTTAAATATTGCTACTCGTAGTGATGCTATTTCTAATGAGTGTTATGACTACTTAGAAGAATTAAATAAAAGAACCGATTTAACAATTGAATTAGGTCTTCAATCTATTCATGAAAAAACTTTAAAGTTTATCAATCGTGGTCATGATTTAAAAAACTTTGAAAATGCAGTTCATGAATTACAAAAAAGAAATATTCCCGTTGTCGTTCATATAATAAATGGTCTTCCTGGGGAAACTAAAGAAGATATGATTGAAACAGTTAAATATTTAAACAATCTTCATATTGATGGTATTAAAATTCATATGTTACATATTATTGAAGATACTGATTTAGCTGATTACTATAAAGAACAACCTTTCCATATTCTTACAAAAGAAGAATATATCGATATTGTTGTATCAGAGTTAGAATATCTAGATCCTAAAATCGTTATTCATCGTATAACTGGTGATCCTAAAAAAGAAGATTTAATTGAACCAACTTGGTTACTAAAAAAATTCTGCGTTTTAAATGACATTGATAAAGAAATGAAAAAAAGAGATACTTGGCAAGGAAAAAAACTAGAAAAATAAAAAACTCGCAAATGCGAGTATTTTTTTTTGGTTACCCCTGTAGGATTCGAACCTACGGAATGTCAGGGTCAGAGCCTGATGCCTTACCGCTTGGCTAAGGGGTAATAACTGAATATATTTTACCACCTGGCCCCTCTCCTAGCAATATTGATTTTTGGCCGAAAATTTGGTATAATATGCGCTAATGAAGGAGGACAAAATGGAATTAACATGGCTATTAATAATTGGCGTTCTAGCAGTAATTGAAGCGATGACTGTTAACCTGGTTACTATTTGGTTTATAGCTTCTGCTCTTGTTTCATTAGTTCTATCATTCTTTAATGTTAAACCAATAATACAAGTAGCAGTATTTGTTATTTTAGGTGTCGCACTATTAGTTACAACTAGAAAACCTTTACAAAATTTGGTTAATAAAACTAAAACTAGAACTAACGCTGATCGCATCCTAGATATGGAAGGTATTGTTACTGAAGATATAACACCTACTAAATCTGGTGAAGTGAAAGTAGACGGCAAAAGATGGACTGCCATTGCCGATAAAGAAATTAAAAAAGGCAGTACCGTAAAGATATTAAAAATAGAAGGCGTAAAACTTATCGTTGAGGAGGTATAGATATGGACGTATTTATTATTATTTTAATACTTGTATTTGTTGCAATAGTTGCATGCATTAAGGTTGTTCCACAAGCTCAAGCTTATGTTGTTGAACGTGTTGGATCATACTTAACTACATGGGATAATGGCTTACACTTTAAAGTGCCATTTATTGACCGTGTAGCTGCAAAAATTTCATTAAAAGAAATTGTTAAAGATTTCAAACCACAACCAGTTATTACAAAAGATAATGTTACAATGCAAATTGATACTGTAGTTTATTATTCAATTACAGATCCTAAGCTATATACATATGGTGTTGAAAACCCAATTATAGCTATTGAAAATCTAACAGCTACTACACTTCGTAATATCATTGGTGAGCTAGAGTTAGACCAAACATTAACTTCAAGAGATACTATTAATACTAACATGAGAAGTATTCTTGATGAAGCTACTGACCCTTGGGGAATTAAAATCAACCGTGTAGAACTTAAAAATATTATTCCACCAAGAGATATTCAAGAAGCAATGGAAAAACAAATGCGTGCTGAACGTGAACGTCGTGAAAAAATCCTACAAGCTGAAGGTGAAAAGAAATCTGCTATCTTAATCGCTGAAGGTGAAAAAGAATCTGCAATTCTTCGTGCCGAAGCTGCTGCTGAAGCTGCTGTTAAAAAAGCTGAAGGTGAAGCTGAAGCTCTTATTAAATTAAATGAAGCTCAAGCTAAAGCTATTGAATTACTACGTGATGCAAAAGCTGACCAAGCTGTTATTGCTCTTAAATCTTTAGATGCTGTTGCTAAAATGGCTGATGGACAAGCTACTAAAATTATCGTTCCATCAAATCTACAAGACGTTGCTTCAATTGCAACAACAGTAAAAGAAATGTTTGATGACAAGAAAAAAGAAGATAAATAATTATCTTCTTTTTATTTTAAACAAATTATTGAAGCATTTCTTCCGGCTTTCTTACCTTCAGCTCGATAAGAATGGTATTCATTATGATGACATTTTGTACAAATACCACAAGTATAAATATTATCTTCATCTACTCCTAAATCAATTAGGAGTTTTTTATTTAAAGCAACTGTATCAATATAATACTTTTGCTTGCCTCTTTTAATATCACCAGTTCTAACAAAATCTTCAATGTTTTTAAATTCCTTTTCAAAAGAATCTAAAACATCTTTATCTACTTCAAAACAACAACCAAGAATACTAGGATTAAAGAAAACTTTAATATCATCTTTACTACATCCATATTCTTCCATCATCATTTCTACTGCTTGAATAACTATTCTTTTAAGAGTTCCACTCCAACCACTATGAATGTTACCTATTACTTTTTTTACTGGATCATATAAGAAAATGCTTTGACAATCAGCTGATCTTATTTCTAATCCAACACCTGGAACATCAGTTAAGAATCCATCGTAATCGGTATGATCATCTTCATAATTATCTTCTGTTATCTTACAAATAAAATCTCCATGAATTTGTTTACCAGAGTAAACCACATTACGAAAATCATAATCAAAATCATCTTGAATTTTATCTAAAAATTTATTACGTTTCTTTTCATCAATAACATCATAATTAAAATTAAACGGTTTTTTAGTATATAATGCTATGACATCATTATCAATTAAGTCTTTAAACATTAAGTAATATTTACTATCTAGAATTTTCATTTTTTCACCTGCGTTGTATATTATAACACTAATACTTTACTTATGATAAACAATTAAAGGAATTAACATTTCATCTTCTGTAAATCCAGCATGCATTGAAACTAGATTTGTTGAATTAGGACAATATCTAAAATATTTATCTCCATAAGCTAAAGCGAAATAATCCCCTAGTGAATCTCTAAATAAATGATGTTCTTCTCCTTCACCAAATAGGTTCATCTTTATTACTTCCTCTTTAGAATATAATTCGAAATCATTACCAAAGTATTTGTTAAATAATTCTTTAAATTTATTTTCTTCTTTTACTTTAAAAGCACATAAACGTCCTTCAATCCAGATATCGCCATCTAAGGTTTTCTTAAACTCCGGATAATCATCTAACATAACCCCAGAGACATTAATATGCCCATGATCTGCAACAATGATAACAACCGTATCATCATCTAATTTACTACACATCTTTTCGGTTGCTTTATTTATTTTAGCAAAAGAAGCTTTGCTTTCTTCACTATCAGTCCCAAACTCATGCATTGTACTATCAGGATCTGTATAATAAGCATAAATATATTTCTTTTCTGGTTTAGCACATTCATTTTTAATGATTGCTAACATTTCATCCAATGTTTGATAATTAATACCACCATAAGGAGATACAAAAACACCTTTATATTTGCCAGCATCATTAATAGAACCAACAATACTTTTAAATTTATAATACTTATTAGCAACATTATATTCTGCAGCATCTATTTCTGTATCTTTTAATTTATTAGTAAACATGGTTACAATTTTATCTTCTTCTTTAAAGAATAGATCCCAACCTAACCAACCATGTTCTTTAGGCATTAAACCTGTCTGCATCGAAGTTGTTGAAGCCGTTGTTGTAGCTGGAGCCACACTACTAAAACTTCTTATACAATGTTTATCTAAAAAACTTCCTGGAATAATTCTTTTTAATAAATTGTAACCCATTCCATCATAAAGAATAACTACAACATTTTTAGGTTGTCTACTTTCCAAAATATCATCTATATCTTTAATCGTATTATGCTTATAATCAATCTCAAAATACTTTCTCATGCTACAAGCAAGATTTACAATTGAATCCTTATAATTTGGCATTTTTAAATTGCTCATATAATTCACCTTAGAAAAATTATATCATAAAAAAAGAATAGAATTCTTTCTATTCACACTCATATCCTTGTGCTTCATATGTTTCAGCAAGGTATTCAATATCAGTTACTTGCTTATCTGTATAAGAAAATTTTTCCAATTCTTTTTTTGTTAAATGTTTATAATCAACATCTAAAGATATTTTAAAATGATCAGCATCAAGCTTTTCATATGCTGCTTCTAGATGCTCAAACCCTTGATAATCCGTTAATAATTCTTTAACGCTATTTTCTTTTTCTTCAGGGGTTAAAGTATTATCATCACTAAATGACACATCCATTGTCATTATTATTTTACTTAATTCACTATTCTCAAATTGATAATTTAGTGTTGTATCAGAAGAGGCATAATTACCACCTAAATTTCCTGTACTAGCTTTACAAGTTATTTCCTCTTTCTTTACACCACAAGCACACAATAGTAAAGATAATACCATAATAATGAGAATTTTATTCACAAGTGTATCCACTATTTTCATAAATTCGACGATCCTCAGAATAATCTCCAGCATAGTTAAGTTGTAATTCACTTATCTCTTCTGCTGTTAGTTTTGTATATTCAAATTCAATTGTAATTTCAAATGATGAAGAACCTTTTCTATTTGTACCAATAACTATTGGTGCATACTTATCATATTTATTTTTTAATTTTGTAACGACATTCTGCTCTATAGCTGTAACAGCACTTTCAGCATATTTATCTGCTAAACGGTAACCTAAAATAAAAGTAATTTTAGATATATTATAATTTTGGTAAAAGATTTCTACCGTTCTTGTACTTTCAACTGTTTCCGCTATTTGATCATCTATTGCCATTGAGCATTTTAATAGTTTCGTATTAGATTGTATATTCTTTGTTTCATTAGTAGCAGGCATGCTAACCACGGCTTCACCTTTTTGACAACCTGTAAGAAGAAATACCAAACTAACAATTATTAGTAAATATAATTCTTTCTTCATTTTAAAACCTCCTAAATACTAGTTTGACAAATATAACCAGAACCTTCAAATGCTCTTAAATTAGCATCATATGTCCCAACACTTTTCATATTAATCTTTTCTTTTTCTGCTGCTGTTAAATCTCTAAAACTAATATAAGTTTTAACATTATATCTTTTTGGTGCTATCTCCTTTGTTGATATAATAACTTTTTCATTATCTAATCCATATAAAGATAAAAAGTTTTCTTCTAATCTAAAAATAACATCATTGATACTATGAGTATCATAATTATCTCCAAATGTAACATCATAAATAATTGAATATTCTTGTAATCTTTCTTTAGCGAAATTCATTTCTAAATAATTAACTAAACGAATATTACTAGCAAAGCCAGTTAACTCATTAGAAATATCTTTAGAGCAATTTAATTGTTGATCTATTGGTTCTACTGCTTTTGTTACATCAACTGGTACAGATGCAACAACTCTTTCTTTCTTACCATCACAACCAGTTACGATAAACAATAAAAAGATAAATATTAGAATTAATAATCTTTTATTATTCATGATATACACCCACTCTACTAGAATATACCTTATATAATAAATATATCACTTTTTAAAGTTTATTTAAATTATTATTAAAATCTTTACATAAAAAAAGCATATTTCTATGCTTATTTTTCGTTACTACAAGTACTACCTTTCCATTCATTTGGTGAATCAACCAAACCAAAGAATAATACTTCTTTTGTTTGAACATCTCTAATCATATAAACAAATGATTTGTCGAAATCAACTTTAACTATTTTAGGTTCATCAATACTAATACTAGAATTTTTATCTACTCCAAAATATGTAACAGCAGCAGCTTTAGTTCCTTTTTCGTTTAAATCAATAAATGTTTTATGAATAGCTACAGAAACATATAAGTTATCAGCACCTATCTTCTTCATATTATCTCTAGTCATTAAACCTGTTAAGTCAGCAGCTTCAGAATCAAAGACATCTTTAATTCCCATTGCTTGTAAAACTTTTGAAAATTCTTTTAAATCAAATTCATACGAGAATCTTGGTAAAGAAACAGATAAATTTAATTTAGAATTAATATCTTGCTTATTAGCATCAATAGCTTTTAATTCTTCTTCTGTTAATTTTTCAACATATTCATTAGCTTTTCCATTAGGTAATATTCCAACAAATTCTAATTGTCTTCCATTTTTACCATAAGTTATTTCACCATTATCATCATATTTATGATAAGGAAGAATTACACCTTTAGCATTATCTGTTTCAAAATATGAAGCTTCATCATCAATTCTTTGATGCATCATTTCTACTTTCATTTTTGATCCATCAATCTTAGTAAATTCTTCTCCTAATGTACTAATACATTCAAATTGATGATACCATTCAACATCGATAGCTATTGCATCAGCAATACCTAAAACGAAATCTTGAGAAATATCATCTAAAATATGATCTATCATATCTTTAGTCTTTTCCTTAACCCAATTGTTAATAACAGCTGGTGTTAAGAATTCATCATAGATTACTTCAGCATCATATTTAGTTTGTAATTTATCAGTAAAAGTCTTAGCAACGAATTCTTTATATTGTTCTCTAATAAATACTGCATTTGCTACTCCAACTTTATTTGGAATAGTAACATCATTTATTTTTCTTTCTCCAATATTTTCTAATATTTGTTTAGCACTTTCTCCATTAGCTCCTTCTTTTAACATACCTAGAGCTATTTCTACAGAATAAGGACTTACTAAATAATTTCCATCACGAACACTATTAACAGTTTTAACAAACTTTAAATTAAAGTTAGTATCTCCATATTCTAATGGATCTTTCTTCTCAGGTTCTTTTTCCTTTTGCTTTTCTTCTGTCTTTTGTGATGGTTTATTATAAACCGCATAAACAATTCCACCGATACCCAAAAGAACAACAAGTACTAACAATCCAATTGCTAATTTTTTATTTTTCATAATATCACCTACTAAAATTATAACATATAAAAAAGAAAAAAAATTTATTAATTATCTTCTTTTAATTTTGCGTGTAAATAAATGCTTTTTAGGCATTAAAAAAGGAGTTTTATAACTCCTTAATTTGTTGCAGGCCATCCAGCTGGATCCCATCCGCCACCTTTAGTTACAGGTAGTTTTTGTGACATTTCTTCATCCGTTAATAAAATATAATTATTTCCTGGTGTTGAATCAACATGACGCCATGCTCCACCAGTATAAACCAAATTCCAATAGTGAGACTTATCATAAGTCCATATTAGTTTTGTATTATACCCTTTAGCTTTTAAGACCTTATCTAGAACTACAGCATGAACATAACAGTTCCCTCTTTTTTCTGTTAAACCATACCAGATTGGATCATCGCCGCCCCAAGAAGCTGAATAACGAATACTATTACGTACATAATTAGTAATCGAAGGAATATCTCCACCAACTCCATTAGCGAATTGATTAACTAAATTATTAGTATCATTTTGATCATGTTTAACTGTTACTTTTCTTTTTAATGTTGTTGTATTACCACTATTATCACGAGCAACATAAGTTACATAATATGTTCCCGCATTTCCAATAGAAACCTTTGATGAATCAACAGTATAATCAACTTTACCATCAACAGCATCGTTAGCACTTACACCATGCTTATAATCAATTGAAGCATTCTTATTAACTGTCAAATCAGATAAGCCACTAAACTTCGGTCCAGTTGTATCTTTTTTGATTATCAAATTCGCTGTTTTCTGAGTTTTGTTACCACTAGCATCAACAGCTTCAATAGTGATTTCTTGTGTTCCGAATTCACCAAATTTCATCTCTGTTAATAAATTAGTTGTAACCTTTCCACTGTTATCACTAACACTTTTAATAAATGCTTCTTTAGTCGTTGTTTTATTATTATATACTGTAACATTCTTTAACTCTAATTCTGGAGGTGTTGTATCTTCAACTTTAACAGTCGAATTATACTTTTCCCCTTCATAATCAACTGTTATTTCGTATACTCCTACTTCATTAGTATTAATTTCAGCTAGGACATCTTTAGGTATTTTTTTAGCATCAGCTAAAACATTAACAACTAAGTTATCTCTTACGTTTTCTGATCCAACCTCTAAGACAACTTCTTTCTTTAACCAACCAATTGATAAAGTACAATCTTGACTAGTTTCATTTCCATACGCATCTTTAACAACTACTTTAACTGTATAATCTTTATATTTTGTTGTATCAACATCACTTGCAACATAACTTACTTCTGTTGGCGATAAATCTTCAACTGCCAAAACAAAATCTTCAGCTTTTAATTCATAACCAGTATATTGAGTAATATTTTGAAATCTAACTTTTGGTGCTGTTGTATCAACTATTTTTAATTTAACGTTTTGTTCTTTTTTACCATATTTTAAAGTAACATCATATTCTCCAACTTTCGAAAAATCAATATTCTCTAAACCACTAACAATACTACTTTTTTTCTTATAAATTGAACTAACCAAAAAATCATCTACACTTATTTCTTGGGTTCCAAACTCAATTACTCCATCTTTAAACTTATTTCTAAACACAATAAAAGAAATAATACCTAGTATTACTAATAAAGCACAAATACCACCAATAATAACCTTGTTGTAATTCTTCTTTTCCTTTTTAAGTTTTGGAAGTTCTACTTCATCTAATAGTTCCGGTTTAATAGCAACTGTTTTACCTTCAAGCATTGCATTTTCCAATTCTTCTTTATCAATTGCTACTGTTTTACCTTCTAATAAAGTTTCATTGACAATTTCTTCAACGATTGGTTGTTTAACCTCTTCAATAATTTCTTCATTAACTATCGGAATCTCTTTAGTTACAGGTGCTTGTTTAACCACTCTATAACCTTTTCTGTTCTTTGAATACTTATTATTATAGTAGTTTTTATTTTTGTAATTAACTCTTTTTCGTTTGGACATTTAAACTACTCCCCTACCAAAATATATTCAATTCCTCCAACATAACTATTATTAATATTAATAGTTAATTCCACTTTACCCCTTTGATAAACCATTTGATTATTCTCTTCTTTTTTAGGTTCACCATATAATTCTTTAACTTTTGTTTTCTCATCTGAAATACTTAAACCTTCTTTAGTTTGAGCATTAGCATTTAAGAAGTATACTGAATAAATAGTTCCATCTTCTTTAGTACTTATTTCTATATCTTCATAAGTATAAATTATTCCTTTGCCACCAAAAGCACAATCTGGAACTTCTGAATAATCATATTCTTCATCTATCTTTTTATCACTAAATTTAACCCCAGGTGTTACATCGACACCTTTATATGTCATTTCGAAAGATTCTTCTTTCTTTTCTTGACCACATCCTACTAAACAAAATAAACTTGCTACTAGAATTAAAGCCCATAATACTCTTTTTTTCATTTTATAGCCTCCCTATATCGTTTTAACATTTCCTCATAATAATTATCTCCATAAAAGACATTTAAATCAACATTTTCTTTTAGTATTCTACCAAAATATTTACTATTTTTAATTGAACCAGCAAGATTTAAATGCAATCCTCCATCATAAGTATCAGTGCTATAGTTAATTCCCATTTCTGAAGCTTTATCTAATAAATTGAAATATAGTATATCGTTTTTACTAGCATAACTTATAATTTGTTCATCATATTCTGTATACCAATAAGGATAAACAGATGGTGCTTTTACTAAGATTAATTTAATATTATGTTTCTTACATAATTCTAAAATCTTATCTAGCCATTCCATGTTTTCTTTATTAAATTCATAAGTATTTAAATTTCTCTTGGTTGGTAGATTCTCTACACCTTTAACATTTTTATTAACTAAGAAACCATTAAATGTAACATCTTTTCTTTTAAATAAATATTTAACATCTTCTAAGCTTAATTCATCATATCTTGAGTGATATCTTAAAATTGGTAAAACATAAGAAATAAATGTTTCTTCCTCTAACATACTTTCTTTTATTAAATCAACTTTCGTTTTTGACCATCTCATTCGATCAATCATCAACCTGTTATAAGCTTCACTTCTTTTATCACTAGTTTTATCATATCTTAAACTATTAATATTTAATACTACTGCTTTAGGTATTTCATATTTTAATGTTTCTTCTAAAACATAATATGATTGCCAGATCATTTGTTGACTACTTCCTCTTACATAAGAACTAATACCATATTCATCATATAAAACCATTGGATTAAAATTAGCATATACTTCACAATCCCCAATGAATATTACTTCATGGTTTTTAGGACTCTTATAATATTCACTTATCATTGATCCTTCAACTAAACTATCTTGATACTTTGGCATCAATAAGGCATTAAGAAATATAAATAGACCAATGAATAATATAATTATTATTACTACTCTAACTTTCTTCATAATCTCACCTAAAACTAACTATAAATGAAATCAGTAACTTCAAAACCAATTCCATATATACCAAAAACTATTACAAGTAGAATACTAATTCCTAAAACAGTTGTTTTTAATTCTGGACTTATTTTAGCCAAATATTTATTTACTTTTTCTTTTTTCAAATCATAATAAATTAATAAACCAACACTTATTGCTAAAACAATATAATCCGCAATATTTAAACCTAAACTTAACATTGGTAATTTAAAGTTATTAAAGATCTTTGTATACATAACTAAACTAGTTATATTATCTTGATAAATAAAGAACATCCATAATAATGAAACAATAACATAATTAATAACTCTATTAACCCATTTCCATTTAGTATTATATTTATCACCTAAGATAACTAAAACTCCATTTATTAAACCCCAAACAATAAAGTTTAAACCATGCCATAAACCACTTACTAAGAAAGTAAGCATAACATTAATACCTTGTCTAATCTTTCCTTTTCGATTACCACCTAAAGGAATATAAACATAATCTCTTAACCATGTTCCTAAACTAATGTGCCAACAATTCCAAAATTGTTTCATGTTCTCAGATAGATAAGGACTATCAAAGTTTTCTACTAGTTTAAAATCTAAAATTTTACTAATACCTAAAACAATATCAATTCCACCACTAAAATCACTATAGATTTCAATACCATATAGTAAACAAGTAATGAATATTATAATACCTGTCATTTCATTATTAACAACACTACTAACAAGTATTTGAATTCTTCCAGCTATTACTAACTTTTTAAACAAACCCCAAACTATTCTTTGTAAACCCAAATAACAGCGATTCCAATCAAAAGATTTCTTTCTTGTTAATTCTTTTTTAATATCATTATATCTAGAAATAGGTCCAATAAATAAATGTGGTATATAAGTAACATATAAAGCATAATAAAGAAGATTCTTCTCATCCTTATATTCTCCCTTATAGACATCTACTAAATAACTAATTACTTGTAATGTATAATAACTAATTCCTAAAGGAACAAACCAATTAGTACTATAAGATGCAAAGAATTTAAAGAATCCTAAAATACCCACATTAATTAAAATAGTAACTATTAGTAACCATTTTCTTCCCTTAACATACTTGCCAACAATATAAGTACTTATCGTACTAAACAAGATAAAAAGAAACGGAATTATTCCAAATCTTAAATATACTAAAATACTAATAATTAATAATAAAATATTATATTTCATATGTATACTTCCTATCCTCTAAATTATACCATAAAAAAACGGACTATATAGTTCGTTTTATTTTTCTTAGTACATTTTCATCTTCTGCTTCATCAACAATTGGCAATCCTAAATTTAATCTTGTTTCAAGGCAATATCTTTGTTTTCTAATACGTTCTTCCAATTGCGCTTTTAAATTATACATTTCTAATTTTTTTAAGAATTTAAAAGTTGGAGCTGATATATTATCCTTATTAACTCTATAACCTCTTCTATAAGCTTTTTGTAACATCTTACGAGCTAAAGCTAAGTCTTCCGATCTTCTATCATTCTTAAGTAAATTAATAACATATTTCCACGCTCTAATATCAGCCAATCTTTCATCAGGATTAATTTGATAACACTTTTTCTTATTTATTAAATAACTGGTTCTATCAAAAGGATCGATAGAATCATCTACATCAACGTGATTTTCTCTAATATAATTTCTAAAATCACTTCTAAGAACAGTAGATTCAATATCTTCTCTTCCTTGATGAATTAACATTGTATTTCTAGCATGCTCTAATTCATGTCTTAAAACTTGTAGAGCTAATAATCTTTTATTATCAACTTTACCTTTATCACATAAAATAATTGAAGGATAAATAGTTATTAATTTTACATCTCTATCATAATCGCCTAAATTACCGACATCTTCATCGCTTATCATGACAGCTTTTGCAAAATCATGAAGGCCTTCTTGTTCAACCATTTCTTCAAAAGCGTTTTTGATAAAATCATCTTCTAAAAAATCTTCTTCTTTATATAAACGGTATATTTTATCCATTATAATACCTTCTTCCATTTACCAAAGGATTTACTAATCTTAATTTACGATCATGCTCACATTCTACTAAAGGGATATCTTTAATCGTTTTAAATGTTCTATACATATCTCTAAGAACTTGATCATCAATACAATAATACTCTATTCTTTCAAACATTTCATGTTCTCTTAGAATAAATAAATCATCATATTTAACATAACCTTTATCTACACATCTTCTTACTATTTCTACTAAAAGATTTGTTAGATATCCATCTTCTGGTAATGCTAATCTTTTATTTACTTTATCATTAATATCTAAATATATTTTAGCTGTTTCTGAATCATTAAATGCAATTTCATCTTGTTTCTTCTCATTTTTTTCTAAATGAATTCCATCAACTAATCTCATAGCATCTTTTAGATTCAATTCACCTAACCATCCCATGCCTACTGTCATTACATTATTAAGTCGATCAGCACACATACATGGTCTTTCTAAATCTACCACACTATAGTTTTTAAAATTTGCAATATCCCATATATTTAAACCATCTATATATAAGAATCTATTTAATTCTTCAGAAGAACCTAAAATTTCCTCTGTTTTACCTTCTGTACTCTCTTGATTCACATAATCGCCATTCAAGAAATCTATTACATGAGAAAATACTGGTGTTGAAATATCATGAAATAATGCTGCTAAAGTATATTTTTCATTATGGGTAAGTTTCCATACGGTCATTGCTGTTCCAAAGGAATGATCAAATCTTGAAGTATAGAATTCATAGTACTTATAGTTATGAGAAGCATAATCAATTCCACATAACATTCCTATATCTTTAAGACGTACTAAAATATCTACATATAAATACTTTCTTAAAAACTCTGGTACTTCACCATAGTGCTTTTGTAATATCTCAAAATCTTCTCTGGTAACCATAAAAACCACCCGTGAACATATATTACCATAAAAAAAAGAAGTATACCAACTTCTTCTATTCATCTTCTTTAATTAAAGAAATAGCTTTTCTCTTTTTCGCTTCACCATTTTCATCTTTTTTCTTCTCTTTTTGAATTGGTGTTAAGAAAAAAGATAAGATATAATCACTTCCAACTAGTATTAATAAACCTATTAGAATAATTACTAAACCAAAAAAATGTTTACCTATTAACACTTTAACTCCAAAACCCATAACTATTAATGCTATAAGATAAAAAATTAAAGATTTGAAGCCGTATTTAAAAGCTATATAATTGACTTCTTTACTATCTTTCTTAAACATAAAACCACCTATTTTTTATTTAAACCACCAATTGATTTTTGTAATATGACATATAAACCTATTTGGGTAACTAATAACAAAATAATTCCTATTATAATAGTTATAAAACCGAAAGTAGGATTTCCTTCAAGTAACATTAGTCCAACGCCAATAACAGCAAGTGATACAAAGAAAGCAAAGCTTTTTAAAAAAGGATAATTATGAGCAAATCCTTGAACAAATTCTTCCTCTTCTGCTCTTGCTATTTCATCTTTGTCTTTCAAATCAAAGCCACAATTATCACAATACTTTTTTGATTTATCATTAATTACTACACCACACTGTGGACAAGTGTCTTTCATATAATCACCCTTCTATTTTCTTTTAAATCTTTTCTTAAATATGTTGAAAATTATCATTGAAGTGGCAAAGATTAAACCTGCAACTAAATAAGGAAGATATTCTTTGTCACCAATTATCAAGAAATATAAACTTATGCCTATTGCTACAACACTAGATAAAAAAGCTAAAATTGTAAATTCTCTAAAAGTTTCATAAATCATAATTAAGTAAAATTCTCTTGCTCCATTATATTTGCTTTTAGCTACTCTTTCAGTACAAAGTACACCAGCTATAATAGTAAATATTACGAAAATACATAACACTATCTGGAACAATAATTTATGAACGAATAATTTATCAATATCTAACCAAGATTCAAGAGTAAAATAAAATACACCCCAAGCCAACATAAAAGGAATTACAGCGAAAAAAGAATAATTATAACGGTCGCTATAAAGAAGGTGTGCTAAGAAATTCACAATTTTTGAATTACTATAAACTTTATTTTTTTCTTCATTTTCAGCCATATTCGCTTCACAAAAAGGACAAATTAAATCCGTTGTATCGCTTTCTTCTCCACACTTAGGACATATCATAAACATCACCTATTATAATTATATAATATTTTTTATAAAATTAACTTCTTTTCTTCATCGAATCCATAATCTATACCATAAGTACGGATTTCATCTGTAACCATTTCATAAGTTTCATTATTAATTGTATATAAGAAATAACCTTGTAATTCTATTCTTTCACCATTATTAACTACTCTATCTAGCATTTCATTAGAACAATTCTCAACTTTACGTAAAAATGGTGATGTTCCAACTAAATCAAAATTTTGATTATATACTTCAACATATTTAGCAAAATCCATAATATATATCTCTGTTTCCTCGCCATTATGAAAAACAAAGAAATTATAAGTATGTGTTCTATCCATCATATAAATCATTTCAAAACCTAGAACACTTAAAAGATTTTCAGCAAGTAATGCTCTTTCAGAACACATTGCTCCACCTTTGTTTTTAAGCATACTTAAATAATGTTCTCTTGCTGGTTTATGAAGTAACTTATCATCTTTATAAAGTGTTTTGAAGATAGTTTCTCTATCAATAACATTAAAGGTTCCATCAAAATATCTTCCTGTAAATTCATAAGCAGCTAAAATTAAATCAAATTCATCAGTTATTTTTCTAGTCTTTAAAAACTTGTAAAAATCAAATACATAAGTATCATCATCAACATAATAGTAACAACCTTTATTAGAAGATAATCTTGTATCTCTATCCAAATAGCGACCATAAACTATTTTCATTCCTTTAGGAATATAACCATTCCAAACATTAACACAATAACAGTACTTATCTCCAATAAAATCTTTTTCTGTTAAATGATAATCTGTCGGATTAACTTCTAACTTACTACCTATTAAGCCACTACAATTATTTTCATCTAATGCTTCATCAGTAAAATAATTAATAGCTTCTTCGGCTAATATCTTTAAATCTTCATCTGTTTCACATTCTAAAATCTGTTTATATATATCCATAGGTATCACCAATGTTTTCTATTATATAAAAAAAAGACTTTTTTATCTACTAAAAGTCTTCTCTACAATGCGATTACTATTAATTAAATCTAATCCAGAAGCACTCTCTGGTTTTGCTAACATTTGAACCATTTCAAATGAAGAATAACCATTGCTAACTAAATCTTTTAAAATTGTTTCATTGCATTTCTTTAAATTAAATTTTAATTCCTCAGCTAATTCCTTTTTGATATCAGCTAAACTTTTTGTCTTATCCATTTTTAACTCTCCTCTCAAGAGTTCCATTTAAGGTTTTACAATATTCTTTAGCTTTCTCTAATTCTTCTTCAAGATCTAAAACACCATTTCGTAAATCTAAACGGTAATCTTCACTTTGTCTACGCATGTTAATTACACTATCTAAGTATTTAATATCATTATCATCACTATTTATACTAGCACCAACAATAACAACATATTCTCCTTCACGCATATAGATTATATGAACATTAAAGCCACTAATCTCATACATTCCACGAATACTTAAACGTTTAGAATTAATACTTCCTTCAATATAGTTATCCAAGAAACTAATTGCTAAAGCATATTTATCTTCGCTATATTTCTTAATATCGCCAAGATTTCTTAAAAACATAATATTCCCCGCATTATTACGAGCAAATACTAGTTTAACACTTCCTTTTTCTTTTTCTAATGATTCACTAACTTTAAAATTATCAAGTTGTCTATCTAAATAGAAATGAAGAATTCCCATTTTTGTTGATAATTGTTCGATGCTTTTCTCTATTTCATTAGCATTAGGATTATCTTTTGCTAAATCTTCAAGAAATGTCATTTTTTCTTTTAATTCGGATTCTATTCTATTAACTAGCCATTCGTTATTTTCTCTTTCAGCAATTGATTTTACTTCATAGGAAAATTCTTCTTCAGATGCATCAAAAGCCAAGTAAGAGAAATACTCTTTAACAATCCCTTTTTCTTCCATTTCTATCATTCCCTATTATTCATTATAGCATAAAAAAAGAAGAACTAAAATGTCCTTCCTTCATTTTTTTCATCATCTTTTTCAATAAATCCATAATCTAGAGCAAGTTCTATAACTTCTTCGTCAGTTCCATACATAGCTTTATCTAAATCTATCTGCAAAGCTGAGTTATATTGCATTCCTGTACCTAAATAATCGATTAAATCGGCTCTTAACCATTCAATATCTTCCATTTTATCTCCTCCTAAACAAAAAGAAGCCCTATAAATAAAAGCCCCCTTTTTAAAAGTAAATTAATCATTTACTTCCATAAAAACCCTCTGAATGGATAATATCCTAGCACAAACCCCTTTAAAAAGCAAATATTTGCTTATTTTTTATTTTCAAAAACACTAGCAAAATTAGACAAAATACCCATTTATAGGTATAATTTTAATCATTAAGAGGGGTTTTGAGGATGAAAAAGGGATTAAAATATAATTTTTTAGCTGTCATAATTTTATTACAAATAACCATCTTTAGTTTAGGCTTAGCAACTGATAGAAAGCCGATAACAGCAGAAGCTATAGTTGAAAAAACAATTGCTTTAGCTGATAAAGAAGAAACTAAAGAAGAAGTAGTTGTTGAGCAACCTAAAGAAATTGTTACAGAACAACCAAAACAAGTTGTAAAACAAGAAACTAAAAAAGAATCACCAAAGAAAGAAGCAAAACAAGAAGTTAAACAAGAAGTAGAACAACCTAAACAAGAGGTAAAACAAGAAACAGTTGAACAACCTACTGAAGTAGCACCTCCTGAAACAATTGTTGAACAACCAAAAATGGAAGTTGGTTCAATATCTATTTCCAATTCTAACTTTAAAAAAGATTTAGTAAAAGATGATACTTCATATTTCTATCTAAATCATAGTTTAAGCGGTGTATATGATCAAATAGGTGTTCCATTTATTGACTTTAGAAATAACTTTAAGGGTCGTAAAACAATCATCTATGCCCACAGTTCTAAAACTGTAAATGCACCATTTAATTACTTACAAAATTATCACAATAATAAAAGCTTTTATGACCAACATAAATATATTTATGTAACATATGCTGGTGAATCATATACATATGAAATCTTCTCAGTATATATTTCTGTTGCCAATAGCGACACTGATGCTGGTCTAGAGTATTATCGAGTTATGAACTACTCAAATAATCTTTGGGGCGAAAAAATCCAAGAATATAAAGCCAATTCAGAATATGAAACTGGTGTTCAAGTAAGTAGTTCAGATAAAATTTTAATACTTCAAACATGTGCAATGGATCCAAACTATGCTGGTAAACATTATCGTGATAACTTATTGATAATGGCTAAAAGAATATAAAAAAAAGAGTTTCAATAAACTCTTTTTTATTTTTCTTCAATTATTATATCATCCGTTGGATTAACATCTTCTTGATATGGAATTTCAACTTGTGGTTCAACTGGTTTTTCAACAACCTCTGGTTTTGGTTCTTCTTCTGGTATTTCATTTTTCGGTTGTTCTTCTACCGGTTGCTCTTGAACAGTAGGTTGTTCTTCTACAGGTTGTTCTTCTACTCTTGGCTGTTCCTGAACTGGAACACTTTTATTTTTTTCTTTTACTTTTGGTTGATTGCGATGTTGTTGAACGTTGTTACTTCTGTTTTGATTTATAACAGGATAATAAGCAACGTTCTCAACATCTTCTTTTTCAACTACTGGTTGTTCTTCTACTTCTTCTGGAATTTCTTCGATTTGTTCTTCATCTTCTTCAGTATTGTTTTTTAAATCTTCAACAATATCATCAGCTAGATTTCCTTGAACAACATCTTTAGTTTCTGCTTCAGTTTTAACTTTTTCATTCATTAAACCAAAACGAACACCATACATAGAAACTAGTAAAACAACTAATACTACAGCAGTGATAATTAAATTTTTGTTTTCCATTTCCATCACCAACGCCAACTATTATACATCTTTTGAAAAATAAGGCAAATTTAAAGGGCACTTTTATTGGATATTATTAATTAATAACTCCAAAAAGTTTTAATTCTATTAAAAATGGCGTCTAGAATAGGAATCGAACCTATATCACTTCCTTCGGAAAGAAGTATTCTATCCATTGAAATATCTAGACAAAAAATGAAGAATACTCTTCATTTTTAACTTGATTTATCAGATGACAAAGAAACTTCACAAGTATTACTTTGAACACCTAGTACAACTGGACTTATATTTGTATCTTCAACATTATCTAACATTGTTTCCAGATATTCAAAATAATTAGTTTTAATTATTTTCTCTGACAGAGCTAACTTAGCATTAACCCTATTCGTTATATTATATATATCTTCCTCTGTATAAGTATCATTATATTTCTTTACCTTACCCGTAGCGGCATCATAAAAAGCATTTTCATTTTTCCATGTGCCATCAGCAAAAATAACAATTGATTCATAAGTACTATCTAATAAATCAGAACCCATCATTAAATTAGCTTCATAATCTAAACTAAATAGATTACTAATTGTAGGTAAAATATTAACATAAGTTGTATATTGAGAGAATACTTTTCCTTCCATTGCTGAATTATAAATTATAAATGGTACTCTTTCAGCATTCTTATCTTCACTAGTATCATAATCTAACACTTGATTTAAATGATTAGTAGCTATTCCATATGGATAATGATCTCCATATAAAACTAGAACTGTATCATCTAAAATACCTTGTTCTTCTAATCCTTCTAATAAAATACCAATTGCATTATCAACTATTTTAAGTTTAGACATATATCTTCTAACATCATTTGGTATATTCATTTTTTCAGTCATTTTATAATACTTATTACCTTGAATTGAATCTACTACATATGGTTGATGTGATGATACAGTTGTAAGCCAAGCCATAAAGTGTTCATTATCTTCTCTCTTTTCAGAAATAATATCTAATACTTTTGCAAAGAACTCATCATCATTCGCCCAGTTAATATATTCATTAGAATAAGAAATACCTAAATCTTTAACACCATAATATTGTTGGCTTCCCATACCAGGATGAATAGTAGTTCTTGGATAATAAGCATCTGTATAATCATGAGCTGAAAATGTTGTATATCCTTGTTGATTATATAAATTAAATACACTTTGGAAATATGAATTATCTATATACTTACTAGCTGTACATAAATTAGCAATTGAATACAATGAAGTCATTCCACTAAATTCATTATTTAACGTTGCACAGCCATTACGAGGACTATAATTATTTTCAAAATACCATCCTTCATTTACTAATTTAGCAAAATTAGGATATAGTTCAGGATATTCAATTATTACATCATTAACAGACTCTAATAAGATAAAAATAACATTCTTTCCTTTAAAGATACCTGTATATTCATTTCTTACTTTACCTAAACTATTCATGAAATATGTATTAATTTGTTTATACTCTTCACTATTAGTATTTTCATTTATTTCATTCCAGGTATTATCACTAATACCTTTGATGTCTTCGACATCACGGAAATTGTAATTATTATTTGCTAAGACAATTGTTTCCTTTACTTCAACAGGAAATAATTTTTGTCTTAAATCAAGCATACTAAAAGCAGTCGTACCAAATTTGGTAATACTATTTGTTGAATTTGATACGGTTAAGAATAAATTCTTATTAGACATCATTTGGAACTTAGTATCAAAAGCTTTCATTGTTAAAGTTCCATAATAAGCTACTCCACATACAACTAATAGTAATGAAGTAACTAATGTACTCATTTTAAAAGACATTTTATTTAAATTCTTTAATCCTTTTCTAAAGATAATAACTGTCACTAAATAAACAGCAGTTACTGCTAAAGGAATAAAGTATACTTTTTTAAAGCTACCAAAGAAATCAATAATATAATCTTTTACTTCATCTAATTGCCTTGCAGACTGAAAAGAAGCATATACACCAATAAAGTTAAAGAAACCTAATTGAATTGTTGCATATCCACTAGCAGCCAATATTATTATAAATTGAATTATTCTTGTTAATACATTATTTAAAAATGAAGTTATAAAAGTAATAATTGCAGATATAAAGGCAATACCTATCCCTATTCTTAATAAGGATAGATCCCATAATTTATATCCACTTACTACTCTAAATAGTACTTCTACTATAAATAATGGTATAAACAAAATCAAAAAATCAATTAAAAATTTGTTTTTAATAAACTTTTTCATCCACAACACCCTAACAACTATGTATTTTACCATAAAAATACAAATTTAAGTAATAAAATTGACTTATTTCACGAAATTTTCATAAAAAAATGGCAAATACTCTTTTGCCATTTTCTATTACTTAATTAATTAGATTTTTTATCTGTTTCTAACAGAGAACCAATATTGATATATTCTGATCCAAAAGTTCCCGGAGGACCATATTTTTCAATTACATTTATTGGTGATGGATCAGTAGTAAAAGTTCCTGGAGGCCCATACTTTTCAATTACATTTGTTGGTGATGGATCAGTAGTAAAAGTTCCCGGAGGACCGTACTTCTCAATTACAGTAGACGGTTCAGTAAACCCACCTGTTGGAACAAAGCTACCCGGATTAACATCTGAAGCAACCTCTATTTCTGAATTATTGACCCAAGATACGCCTGGAATTGAAATTGCTGTTGCACCGAAACCAATTCCAGCTAATGCAGACATTCCTGAAATCATATTTTCAGCATCAGAAGCTAATGAATTAAATGAAGTATCAAATTCTTCTAATTCAGCTGCAGCTTGTTGTTCATTAGCAAGTGTATCTTCAATATATTTATTTAATAAAGCCTTAATAATTAAATATGTATCATTAATATTAGTAATTGGTTTTGCTAGAGTTGTATTTACGTTTCCCCATCTAGTTCCTAAACTACTATCATCAGAAGATACAATATCTCCGATAGTTTTACAATTACTCTTAACTACTTTAACGCAGTCAAGCATTGAATTAAAAATCTCTTCAGATTTTTTACTTAATTCTTGAAAATCTTTTGCACTAAAATTACTCATACTCTCACCTACCCATTAAATCTTTCTTGTCTAGCTAGATAAGTTTCTGTTCTAGTGTCTAACTTTTCCATAGCGTCACATAAACGATCCATCCAATTTGCTAAATCAGTTAAATGTTCATTTAACTGTTTACCTTTATTAGTTTCTTTAACAAACACTTGAAAATTCGGATCATTAAATAACTCTCTAAATTTTTTATTTGTTTCTCTTGCTTCTGTTACTTTACTATTAACATTCTTAAGAGAAGTTCTAGCGTTTTCAATTGCAGATTTTCCTAATGCCATATCTACTCACCTCTACTATATCTATTATAATTTATTTTTTTTATTTTTAACACCCTTTTTTGCTTTTTCTTCTTTTCTTAATCTTTCCATTGTTTTCAAATATTTTTCTACAAGGGCATCTCTTTTATCATAATCTTCTTTAAATAACTCTCTAACACAGAAATTTGGTTTATTTTCATCCCAATCCCAAGTATGGAATGCATCACCTAAACATGACTTCCAATCGTCACAACTCTTACATTTCTTATTAGATGTTCTGTCTATCTTACGATATAATTTAAATTCATTCTCCCAAATATCACTAAATTTTCTGTCTCTAATATTTCCTTGAATTAATTCTGGTCTTCTTTCAATATCTGGACAACCAAAGACATCTCCATTACTTAAAACACTAGCTGCCCAATAACCAGTAAAACAGAAATAACATTGACCCATTAAAGCAATATCTAAATCATTTCCTAAGAAATGACCGCATCCATATTTAAATCTAATATTTGGATTTTCTTTCCTTTTTTTAAAAATAAATTCAAGCATTCTTTTATAATCATTACCGTCTAATAGTAATTCATCATTCCCTTTAGCTCTACCTATTGGATCAACTTCTATTAAACGCCAATCATCAACACCTAAATCTAATATAACCTGATATATATCTTCTAATAAATCTATATTCTTTTTATTAACACAAGTCGTAACTTGTAAATCAATAATTGTTGGACATTTTTGCATTAGTTTAATACCTTTAACTAACTTATCCCAACCACCAGGTACTTTTCTAAATGATTCATGTAATTCCTTAGGTCCATCAATACTAACAGAAACTGTTTTCATATTAGTTTCTTCCATTTTTTTAACAACTTTTTCATCTACTAAGAATCCATTAGTTGTCATTCCCCAAGGGAATCCTAATTTATTAGCATGGTCCATTATTTCAAATAAATCTTTTTTTACTAACGGTTCCCCACCAGTTATATTTAACATTATTCTAGTTGGGTCATAATGTTCAGCAAGATCATCTAAAACACCAATCATCTCTTCTTTAGTTATTTCATCTTTAGGAATAAAATCTCCACAACTACTACCACAATGTTCACATCTAGCATTACATCTAGATGTTACTTCAAAGAACAAACTACATAATTTATGCTCTTTATAAGCTTTCTTTTTAAATTCATATAAATTATCTACAAAATTTGGATCAAAATTAAAATTCATTATGCATTCCCCCTAGGTCCATTATCAATTATTAAAGTATCTAAAACTTCTGTCTCATTAAGCATTTCTATTCCATCATCGAATGTTGAATTAAAACTTATCGAATTTAAGCCATCTATTTCACCAACTCCGATAGAATTAATTCTTGATAACATTTCATCTGTTTCCTCAGATAACTTACTTAATTCTTCATCAAACTCTTCTAATTCTTTTAAAGCATTCTGCTCATTAAGAATTGTTTGTTGTATATAAGTATTTAATTCAGAAACCAAAGAATTGAATGAAGCATCAGCATCATCAATAAATTCTGTTACTTCCCCAACATTTTTTAAAATGTCGCCATCAATGTTATCATCCGTTGGAATAATACAATCATAAATATTATCATATTCTTCTTTGATTGCTTTCCAATCCTTAAGCATTAGTTCAAATATTTCTGAAGATTGTGTTTTTATTTTATTTAAACCAGTCAAATCAAAATTAGCGCACATAATTACTCGTTATAACTTTCTTGCTTAGTTAGATAAGATTCCGTTCTTATATCTAGCTTTTCCATAGCTTCACATAAACGATCCATCCAATTTGCTAAATCAGTTAAATGTTCATTTAACTGTTTACCTTTGTTAGTTTCTTTAACAAAGACTTGGAAATTTGGATCATTAAATAATTCTCTAAAGTTTTTATTTGTTTCTCTTACCTCTGTTATTTTACTATTAACATTTTTAAGAGAAGTTCGAGCATTTTCAATTGCTGTCTTACCTAATGCCATAAAAACACCTCTATCTTCAACATTAATTATACCGTATTCTGGCATTAAAAAAAAGCAATTATTACTAATTGCTTATTTCTAATTTGCCATTTTTCTTACGGATTTTCTTAACAGTTTCATAATCAGAAGAATCAACAGGTAAATTCTTGTTTGCTAATCTTCTCTTCAACTGATTATTAACCCATGTGTAGAAGATTGAGAATATTGGAACACCTATAATCATTCCAACAACACCAAACATTTTACCGAATACTAATAAAGAAAATAATACCCAGAAACTGCTTAGTCCTGTTTTACTTCCCAAAATCTTTGGACCTAAAACACTACCATCAAATTGTTGAAGAACAATTATAAATAATAAGAACCAAATGCATTTAGTTGGGTCAACCAACAAGATAATTAAGGCCGCTGGTACAGCTCCTATAAATGGGCCAAAATATGGAATAATATTTGTTACACCAACAATAACAGATATCATCAAAGCATATGGCATTTTAAATATTAACATACCAACAAAACAGATAATTCCAACAATTAAGGAATCAATAAATTTAGCACTAAAGAAATCAGCGAAAATTTTATCTGTTGTTTTAGTGTTTTCCAAAATCATATTAACAGTGTCTTCTTTAAATAATGCATATAATAATTTTTTACTTTGAGCTTTAAATTTTTCTTTATCATTTAATATATATAAAGAAATAATAAAACCAATTATTAAATTATATATTACTTTTAATGTTTCAAAGAATCCGTTTTTTACTACTAAAAATAATCCCTCTAGATTATTAGCACTAAACCAATTCTCAATTGTACTTGAAGTACTACTATATATATTATTAACTATTGCTCTAAATCTTTCTCCTTGGAATAAAGATAAAATAAACGATTTACTATCCCTTAAATAAAAAGTAATATTATTTGCTAACATTTCAATACTCTTAATAATATTTGGTATCAATAAACTAAATAAAGCTACTAAACATCCTAAGAATACAATGGATGCAGAAGTTAATGATAAAATTCTAATTATTTTTCTTCTATTTTTGGCTTTACTAAATAGTTTTGAATATACTTTATTATCGAAGAACAAAACTATTGGGTTTAATATATAAGCTATTACTAAACCATAAATAAATGGTGTAAAAATAGTTATTAATGTCTTAATTGAATTAACAAAATAATCCCATCTATAAATTAGAAAGAATAATAAGACAAAAGCAGCTAAAACACAAAAGGCTGTAACACCCCAATAAATATACTTATTATCTATCTTTTTCATTAGATTCACCCCTAAACACCCACTATTATACCATTAAGTTCATTTTTTTAAAGAAAAACATTTTTCCAAAAAAAAGAAGGTTTTAAACCTTCTTTTATTCTGTAGCATCAACTTTAACTTCCATATTAGCTAACTTACCACGGAAGAATCTATAATAGTTACCATTTTGATCTTGTGAACAACCAAATGTAACATTTAATTTTGATGGATGTGGTGGAGTCCATGTTGATTCGTCATAAATCTCTTTTTCTGTATAACTACCAGTACATTCACCATTTTCATCTATACTACAATATCTAACTTTAACAACACCATCTACTCTATAAATCTCCATATGCATTGGAATCATCGAACGATTTATTTTATATTCAACGTTTCTTCTGTTCCATGCTCCTCTAAGTTCAAATTGATTATTATTATTATTTATTAAACGAACTACAACTCCAGGAACGATATTACCAGTACCAGGTATTATATTTTGTTCATCCTTAGCATTCATAATAGTAGCTTGATTTTCTGGATTATAACTATCTATTTCTAAGATATCGAATGATATTGTGAAGTCTCTACCACTATTTTCAATATTATAAACGTTAACTCCAGTATTAATTACTTCATCAACACTACCACCGAATGTCTTCTCACCTTCGAATGTATAATGATAATACAATCCATTCCATCCAGCATAAAGTGTTGTATCAGTATCTGGCATTACATAATTTGCTGGAACTTCGTTTTCTAGATCTACATCAGTAAACCATCCTAAGAACTCAGCATAGTATTCGCATCCTCTAGTTTCAGGAGCACCATCACCATGAATTTCACAAGTTTCTTTAATTAACTCTGGATAGTCTATTGGTTCACCTCTGTAATATTGTCCTACTAACGGTCCTTCAAACATCGTATCTAATTCGAAACCACCATTATATTCTAATGTTAATGTACGTTGTACACCATAACATGGCATTGTCGTTACATCATGAGCAGGCATTGTAAATGCTAATGTTTGACCAAGTTCACCGGTTATCCATTTCTCGAATGGTGCACCTAAATCATCATTATCATCAGCTTCTAAGCTAATATCTGTTCCATAATAGTATTCGCCACTAGCATTGCCATCTACAAATGCACTATTATTAACAGTTAATTTATATTTATTTCTTATATATTGATATGTAACAACTGTATTACCATCAGGATCTACAGTAACAGTTTGTGCTGCTGGAGAAGTAAATCCTTCATATGGTATTACCTCTGGTGTCCATGTTGAACCAGGTTGTAACATAACTGTATCTTCATATACTGGTGTATATCCATTTCCATCAACATTCATTTGTTCATAAATAACTTTGGCTGGAACATCTAATAAATGGAAATTAGCAGTAAATGCTTTGTTCTCTTTATCAGTTGATTCAAATGAAACATCCATTACTGGTTCTGTTTGACCAGTCCAAGTCCAACCTAAGAATTCATATTTGTTCTTATGTGGATTATTTAAGGTAATAGTACCAGTCTTAACTGTATAAACAGTTGGATTTGCATCATCTACAATACCATTGTCTAAATTATAAGTAATATTATATTTATTTAATACATATACTTCTTCAATAGTATCTGCCCCTTGAGTAGAATAATTATTTCCATTATATAATTCATTATTAATTACATAATCTACTCTTTCATAATCTTCATTTTCTAAGTTAGTCCTTAAAGGTATTAATCTTCCCTTATTATATATTTCAGTGACACTATTCTTTAATTCATGCTTTTGATCAAACTCATCAACATAAGAATAAGTAAACAAAACATTATATCTTTTTAGCATATATACATCAGCAATAGTACTATTACTTAATACTGTATAAGTATCACTTGTATATAAGTTACCATTTATATAATGGCTAACTGTATCATAATCTAATTCAGTACTTAAATTATCCCCTATATTATATACCTTTCCTTTAAACACTCTATCACTAACACTAGGTTGATATTCAACCCTATTATCCTCGTCATCGATGTAATAGTATTCGAAAGTTACATCATATACGGGAGCTAATGTGAACTCATTGTCTTTATAAACATCTTTATAGAAGTATGCTTTAACACTAGCGGTTAAGAAAAATGATGAAATAAAGGCAACCAAAAGCAAACTTAATAGTTTTAGTTTTTTCATATTTCATCATCTCCTTCCGTAAATATCTTTTCTACTGAACTTTAGCTGACATTAACAATAGTTAATATCAGCTAAGTTTCAGATTAATTTCTTTTTATGTTCTTCTCTTTCTTGTGAAATATCCTTGTTGCCATTGATTATCAATTTTTGCATATGTAACATCTGTAACATTTCCTGTAGTTGCTAAACTTGTTCCCATTTCTCCAACTAACTTAAGGTCTTCAGCAAACATGTTCCAACTACCTGTTAAGCTACTACTATCGAAATCATCATATACATAAATTGTTTGTAGATTAGTCATTCCCATGAACATAGCTCCCATGCTTTGAACATTGCTAGTATCAAAGGAACTTAAATCTAATTCTGTAATACTTGAGCATCCTTGGAACATTTGATACATATTTGTAACAGAACCTGTTTTGAAGTCCTCACCAAATATTATTTGTTCCAATTTAGTATCGTTATAGAACATTTGATACATACTAGTTACATTTGAAGTATCAAATGAACTGATATTTAAGATCCTCAAATTTGGTAAATTTGCAAACATCTGATTCATATCAACTATTAGATGTGTATCAAAACTTGATAAGTCTAATTCTTCCACACCAATATTTGCAAACATCATAAACATACTATCTACATTTGATGTATTGAAACTAGATAAATCTATTGTTCTTAATCCAGAACAACCATCAAACATTTGCAACATTGTTGTAACATTCGAAGTATCCCAACTACTTAAATCTAAACTAGTTAAAGAAGAATCTCCTTCAAACATTTGCTGCATTGATATTGCATGACTTGTATCTAATTCGGAAATCATATCAATTGTAGTAAGCGCTTTAAATTTTGCAAACATACTCATAGCATTATCAACAAATAACTTATCAGCAGTCGTATAATAATAAATTACTCCATTATCATACCAAGCCCAAACATCTACCGGTGAATTCCACTGATTAGATATTCTTTGAGCAGAGCCATAATTTGTTGGTTCAGTTTCTGATCTTCTAATAGCAGTAATAGTGTAGTTTTCATTCCATGCACCACCACCGGCCTGACCAGATAATTCTTTTAATATTCTATTAAAACTCTGACCATCAACTAAGTTTGCTGTAATAATTGTAATATTAGTAATTTGCTTTTCAGCTGTACCAATTACATAATCATTTTCAATAATCTTTGTTCTAACTTGAATCTTATAATTTTTAGATATTTCAAATGGTTCAGTATATTCTACCCAACTATTTCCATTATCTATTGAATATTCAGTTATTACTTCATCAGGATCAATATAATTAACCGTATAAGCTATTGAAACCATCTTTGTTAATGTTTCAATTTGCTCATCACTAACAGTTATTGTTATATCGCTTGTCATTTGATTATAATTTGCGACATAATTTAAATCACCAGTAGTACCAGAATAAATTACTACAGGATCTTCAGGTGTTAAACCATTACTTCCTGTCCATCCCTTAAATACAAAACCAATTTTAGATGGATTATTTAAGGTAATATTTTCTGTTCTACTTGTATAAACAGTTGGATTACTATCAGCAAGTGTACCGCCATCCAAATCATAAACGATATTATATCTAGTTAGATTGTATATCTCTTCAATAGTATCAGTTCCTTGAATTGCATAAGTATCACCTAAGTAAGCACTGTCATTAATTACATAATCAACACTAGAATAATCAATATTTTCTAGGTTGCTTCTTAAAGCTATTTCTCTACCCTTATTATAACTTGCAGTTGTACTATCCTTTAACTCATGCTTTTGATCAAACTCATCAACATAAGAATAAGTAAACAAGACATTATATCTATTTAGCATATATACAGAAGCAATAGTACTATTACCTAATACTGTATAAGTACTATTAGAATACAAGTTACCATTAAGGTAATGTCTAACTTCACTATAGTCCAATTCATCAATAATATCATCCATCAAATTATAAACAGTACCTTTAAATACTTTTTTTTCTATAGGTGGTTGATATTCAACATTATTATCTTGATCATCTATGTAGTAATACTCAAGAGTAACATCATATGCTGGTGCTACAGTGAATGTATTATCACTCTGTGAATTATCAATCAAATAAGCTTTAACATTAATAATAAAGAAAAATGATGAAATAAGAGCAACTAAAAGGAAACCAATTGTTTTTAGCTTTTTCATATCTCACCATCACTTTCCATTTATTGCTTTTTTTCTTTATTATCCTGTTTCTTGTCTGCTTCCCCAAATAAGAAAGCAGCTACAAACAATAATATAATTACTGTTCCATAAATTATCTTGCCTTTGGTTGATTGAACAGTTTTAACTAAGTAACCAATCTTTGGTATTGAAAAAATATTCTTTCCAACAAAGTTCTTTTTGGTAGTTGTTATACCATCTCTTTGTTTATTTCCATCACCTTGAGTTTGAAGTCCTTCTTCAGTAATTTCTACGACTCTATGTGTTACTAATGTTCCATCAGCCGCTTTAAAAGCAATTATATCTTTTTCTTTAATATTTTCGTATTTAACACGACTATTAACAAAGCTTAAACTTCCGGTCGTAATTGTTGGTTCCATAGAACCGGATAATACAACATAAGGTTTTATTCCTAATATATATAATCCGGCTAGTATCAAACCGAAAAAGATAATTAATGTTGTTAAAACATTAACTATCCCTTTAATTACTTTCATTTAATTATCCGTTTCCGTTACCGCTGTCATCGTCTTGTGGGAAGTTTCCAAATACACCATTAGGAGTAGTATTTGTTAAGCCTTCAGATTGAATAGCATATGCTTTAACATTAACATTAACATTGTTGAATAATTCAGCTGCTTCTGTAGATAATTCTCTCATTAATGTAACGTCATTAAATAATGCTGGAGTACTTGAAGCTTTATCTAATACTGTTAAAGTATCACCACTACCATAGTAGTAAACTGCTTCAAGTTTACCAGTTTCATCATCACAAGCACCGCCTGATAATAATGTCCATCCAGGATTAACAGTGTAAGTAAATAATGGATCACCATCTAAACATTTGAAATCAACAGCTAAGAAAACATAAGCACTGTTTCTACCAACGTTTTTAATTGTTGGATCTTTTGCTACTGTTGTTCCTGGAACGATATCAGTTGCATTTGCTGTTAAGAATGATGGTTCTACAAGTTCAATATCAACTTTACCTAAAATAAATTTGTTTTCTGTACTTTCTGTATCAGTGAAGTACGCAATTGCTCCCCCTATTAATAGTAATAATGCTAAAACTAAAGCTGCAATAATTGTTTTTCTCTTTTTCATTTTTCTATTTCCTTCTTTCCTTTACTTTTAATTTTTTTCTATTTTTTCAGTTTCTTTCTTTTCAAGTATTAAGACTATTAATAGTCCTAACGCTGAAACCAAGAAAACTGTAATAGACAAGTCAAATTTGAAATCCCCTGTTGCTGGAGTATCCGGCTTTTGTTCCGGCTTTTCCACAGGTTCATCCTCATCCCCAGTATATGGGTTTGGTTCTACTTCTTCACCAGCTTCATCAAGTGAGAAGTTCCATACTAACTTTGTTACTATTTTACTAAATTGATTATTAAGCTCTTTTGGAATTTGTACTTTCAAGATGATATCATCGCTTTCACCCGGAGCATAAGTTCCAAAAATAACTCTATTATTAATATGAAGATCACCTTCATAAATCAAATCATCGTTACTATTTGTAATAACCAATTCTAGTTTTTCTAACAATTCAATTTCTTCTTGTGTCATTTGACTATCATCAATTGACAAGTAGTATTTCATTGTTTTTTTACTACTATTTTCAATACTAATTTCCTCTATTGTACTATCACCTGGTAAAAGACTTCCTAGATTATCAAAGAATGAATCATCTAGTCTTATATATTGATCTGAATTATTTTCATAAATAACAGTTGATTCCCCATCGGTATCAACATAATATGCTCTTTCAACAGCGCCTAGAACTTCAAGGCCTTCCCAGGTCTCAAAATTCTTTGCTTGAACACCTTCTACTAAAACATTGACGGATATATTAGAATCAGCTTTATCTTCTGCCAAATCATTAGGAATACGTATTTTGTTAAACAAGTCTAACGATTCATCTTTACTTACCGGTCTTTCATAATAGTAATATTCACCATCAGAAGCCCATTCTTTAAAGTTGCCATCTATATAATTCAACTCATTATATTTTTCACCATCAATAGTATAAGTAATCTTAGCTCGCAAATAACACTCAGCACCGAGATTATTAATCCTTGGAATCAAAAGTATTTCCTCACCAGGCATAACATATTCTTTATCATAAGAAAATGCTGTGCCATCACTATTGACCTCATTTATCTTAATATCGACATAAGAGGTTGATAACGTACTTTCTGTTCCATTTATAACTTCATTGGTTAATGAATATATCCCTGATATAGTCATTACCAAGAAAAATGTTAATCCTAGTAAAAATAATCTCTTTTTACCAGCACAATACATAATCACCTCCGCTATCATATTCATAATCATTATACAACATTTTTTTTTAGAGATAAACACTTTTTTTACATTATAAAGACCGATATCCTACTACGATTAATCGGTCTTTATTGTTATTATGGCACGTAACTAAGGCAATTATTTGCCCATCTCCATTTCCATATTGATTATTAAATTTTATTGAACTCTTTTTTCTTAATTCTTCAATATTCATATAACTTGGATCTAATTCCAGCTCTAAAGCATCTAAACTATAAACTGAAACAATATCAAAAGTAACGTTCTCTTCTCCTATTACTAATAATATTTTGCCATCATTATTGTTATAAAAGTTCTTATCAAAAAGTTTATCCAAATCCCCAAACATACTTTTATCTTTGCGATGATGACCATAAATTATTAAATTATTATCATCTATCTTATTTCGATAATCCATAAATATCCAACCAGCACTATTTTTCTTTTTATAGTAATCATGATTCAAATAATAATCGTTATCTTTTGCTTGAACTATTGGATAGTTAATATTTGTTCCTTCAATTTTTATCCAACCAACAGTTTCATCATTCTCTTTTTTAATCTCTTCTTTTAAACGATATTCATCATTATCTATGACTAAATACTCACTTATTTTAGTTACTATCTTTTTAACTTTCCTATTTTCTTGATACCAAACGCCAATATTAATAAGAGCTATTAACATAACAACAATTAAAAGATATTTAATTACCTTTAAGACTTTTTTCTTCATAAGCATCTATCCTTATAAACATTATTATATATTAAAAAGGAAGTTTTTTAAACTTCCTTAATAATCATAATTTAAATTATATTTTTGTGTTTCAGCACATTCACCATTATCATAAGCATAACAAGGATAAACGTATTGCTCTTCATTTTTGCCATCTATTTCTTTGATATTAACAATCTTAATAGCCATTATTTCATACCCTTGTCCATCTACTGATGGGAATAAAACTCCTTCTATCTCATACCAATGATTATGTTTAACATTTTGATTATCTAGTTTAACTATAAACGCACTATATGTAGCATCAGCAACACAACAAGATATTACATATTTACCTATTGCAAAATATCCTTCTGGTATATAAGAAGCATGCATTGTTGTAAATCCTCTTAATCTTATTGTTTTACCTTTATATACTTTGGCTCCTGGGATAAAAGTTATATAGTTACTTAAATCATCATAAGTTTGATCTTTAACATCAAAATCGACATTACTAAAATCATATTCTATACTATCCAAATCAATTTCTTCTTTTTCTTCAATTAAAGTTACTTTTTGTTTGCCTTCCATATTTTTAACATTCATTCTATTATTAGCTAAACTGAGAGTTAATCTTCCATCCATACAAATTATAAGCATTATTAAAGGAAAAATTAAAGCCAAATCACTAAATTTAAATTTACCCTTCCCACTACTAAATAACATTACTAAACCAATTATTATTAAAGGAAATAATGCCATCTTTATATATAATTGCATTTGTGGTGCTAAGAAGTTCTTTAACTTATCAAAGATCCATACATAACCAATAATACCAGCATACAATAAACATATTAATCCTAAATACTTATTTCTCATATGAACCTCACCACCAATACAGAACATATGAAAATAATAATAAAGATTAAACTAATTAAAGTTATCACAAAACTCTTTTTATAATTACCAGCTAATACTACTGTATTTTTTATATCAATCATTGGGCCCAATAACAAATAAGCTATTATTGATGTTTTACCAAAAGAACTCAATAGTGACTTCCCAACGAAAGAATCTGATGTACTACATAAAGATATTAAATAAGCAAACAACATTAAAGTTATAATGCCCAAAATAAAATTCTTATTAAAATAAGCTAATATATTTCTTGGTAGTAAAACTTGAACTAAACTAGCTAGCAAAGCACCAAACATTAAATACTTAACAACTTCAAATAAATCTAATGCAGTATGCTTACAAATAGATATAAAATCACCTTTTAAGGTATGTTTTTCCTGATGATGACAATGACACTCGTGTTCTTCATGATCATCCAAATCTTCAAAACCTTCTTCTATATCATGACAATGGCATTCACATTCTTCATCACTATTATTAATGATTACTTCTTGTTTACCAAAAATAACTCCCATGATAATTCCTATTACTAAAGCAATTCCAATACCTAATCCAAATCTATACCAAAATATCTCTGGATTAGTTCTATAAAAAGCTTGATGTGTTGATAGCAATACAACCGGATTAATAATTGGTGAAGCTAACATAAAAGAAACTGCCACATTAATAGGAACTTTCTTTTTAATAAGTCTTTTAGATACTGGTATAACAGCACAATCACATGCTGGTAAAAAGAAACCTAAAAAGATACCAACTATACTTCCTAAGATTTTATTTTTGGGAATTAATTTAGCCATTGCTTCATCACTAACATATGTTTCAATAATAGATGATATTAAAGCTCCCAATAATAAAAATGGTAAACTTTCAAAGAATATTGAAATAAAAATAATTGCAACATTTTTAATTATGTCCATAACATCCTCCAAAGTATTTTAAGTATATCACATAAAAAATAATAATGTTATAATTAGATAGGATGTGATTATATGGTAATGTTAAAAAGCATAGGATTATTAATATTAGGATTTATTCTCTTAATTAAAGGAGCCGACTTCTTTGTTGATGGTGCATCATCAACAGCTATGAACTTTAAAGTATCAAAAATGCTAATTGGTTTAACAATAGTTGCCTTCGGTACATCAGCTCCTGAGTTAGCAGTTTCTATTAACTCTCTAGCTCATCATTCAACAGATATGTTATTAGGTAACGTAATTGGTAGTAACATCTTGAACATTTTACTTATCTTAGGTGTTGCTGCTGTTATTCACCCAATTCATATTAGAAGTAATACCGTAAAAAAAGAATTACCATTAACAATGTTAATTTCAACTATCTTAGCGGTTTTATTCTTAGATGTTAAACTTGGTGATGGAACGGTTAATTCTATTACTAGAGCAGATGCTATTGTTATTCTCTTATTCTTCACTATCTTCTTGTATTATCTATTATCATTAGCTCGTAAAAAGATTGATAAAGATGAAGATGAAAAACCTCAATTCAATTTGCCTATATCTCTATTATTTGTTGGTTTAGGATTAGCTGGTATTATCTTTGGTAGTGATCTAGTAGTTAAAAATGCAACTAACATTGCTCGAATTCTTGGCTTAAGCGAAAGAATTATCGCTTTAACAATCATCGCCTTTGGTACATCTTTACCAGAACTAGTAACTACTATTGTTTCTTCTCGTAAAGGTGAACAAGATATCCTTGTTGGTAATATTATTGGTAGTAATATCTTTAACATCTGTATGGTTTTAGGTATTCCAGTAGCAATATTTGGTTCTGTAACACCAACAAGTTTCCAAATGATTGATATTATCTTCCTAGTAGGTTCAGCAATTGCTTTATTTGTCTTCTCTGAATCCCACCGCAAGATTACCAAAATAGAAGGAATCTTCTTACTGATGGCCTTTGTTGTTTACTACACTTTAATCTTTGTAATTTAAAAGTAACTTAATAGTTACTTTTTTTATTGAATAATCAAAATCCCTCAATTATAATAAAAAACCAAGGAGGGTTTAGGTATGTTAAATATATATGAATTAAATAAAATACTTAATCTATTCAATTTAAATCTTGCTAAACAAAACGGAAGATACTACTTATGCAATTATAATTCTAGTAGAATTCATATCTTCCCTGAAGGAACTGAAACATTTAGTCATTCTTTTGAATTTTCTGGAATACCATATAAAATCATTTTTAATGACTCAAGTTTCATTATTAAATGTGACCAAGAACAAATAACTATTAATAGTAGAGGTTTCTTCTACTCTGAAAAAGATAAAGAAGGAAATAACATTAGTAAAGTTGATGTTACAAATGAAAAATTATTTTTCATGACTAACAGTAAAGATTATATTTCTATTATTCAAGCACATACATTCCATAATCTATTTAATTATTTATATGCTCAAGAAGAATATAAAGGAAATGATATTTTAAAAAGAGAATTAAAAATATTTAGAACTGATCGAACTTATATGGCTTTATTAAATAATCAAATATTTACTAAAGAAGGAATGCCTGCATCTTTCTCACAAGTATATGATGAAGTATTAAATCCTGATGAAACTATTCAAGATAAACTACAAGAATACCCAGCTCCTAAAGAATTAATAGAAAAAATTAATTCACTTGTTCCAGGAATGCTTATTTATATTTTAGATATTAATCAAAACTTCGCAAGAGTTATTCCTAATGACCCTAAAAAGGAAAAATAAAAAAAGATAATCAATCGATTATCTTTTTATTTGCCTCCAAAGCCCTGACGATTATTACGTTCTTGACTCCAATAAATCAACAATTCTTCTGAACGAGAACTATAAACTCCAGCATTCATAACTACCCAATTAAGTGTTTGATCATCTAAATCTAATTCCTGCTGAACTGTATTTATTGCATCTTCAAGAGATATCGCTGGACGTTTTAAATATCGTAACAAAGCAAAAGCTCCATTTAAAACTACTATTTTTTCACGATCTCCAACTACGTTTTCACATAGGTTTGCCCACTCTTCTTTATGAGCTTCATCATCGATATAATTTCTTCCTTCAATAATATAAGCTTTCTTATATTTATTATAGTATTCTATTACTTCTTCATCACTTCTTGATGGAACTATAAACCAGTCTTCACTTACGTGATACTCTTCGTAAGTATGGTCAATTTTTGTCATACTTTTTTCAAAAGCTCTTATCCAAGGTCTACCAAATATTTTTTTCGAAATATCTTCTATTTCTCCACCATACCCCATATATTCTGGTGTAACGTATGGATTAGAAAATATTACTTCATTTTCACATTCAAGACTCATCATTGCAACTCTAATCCCTGCGAAAGGAACTGTTGTCATATCAATTAGAACTGTAAAATAGTCATATACGTCTTCTAAAACTCCTTCTACAACTACAACATTACCAGAAACAACATAAGTACATTTAACGTTTTTACCAATATATTGTCTCAATTTTTCCATTATTTCCATATAGTCCCTTACTTTTTTCCTCTTCCACTACTTTGAGGAATATTTGGTTCGGAATATAGAGCATTCCAGTAAGTTTCTAACACTTCTCCTCGCGAACTATAATAAGCAGCCTTTTTAACTACTTGTGCTAATTCTTCTATAGGCATATGATACTTTTCTTTAAATGTTTCGATAACTTCTTCACAATTATTTGCTCTAGCAAGTAATCTCATCATTTCAACAGTTCTTTGTAATAAAGCTGCTCCCTCAAAAGAAAAGCCAGAAGCAATACAAGCAGATCTCCACTCTTTCTTTAACTCTTCATCTTCTATATATGACAATCCTTCATCTATATATGTTTGAAGATCTCTTCTATGTCTTTCTAAGAATCCATCTGTATATTTTTCAGGATGCTTTTTTTGATAAGCTGCTTCAATAGCATCTTCAGATTTAATCTTACCAAGTCCAAACATCTCTTCTGATATCAGTTCTTTTTCACCATCTCTACCAATATAGTAATCTTTAATAAAAGGATTATAGTATAAGACTCTATCATTTCTTGTAATACTCATAATTGCAACGCCTAAATCAATAAATGGAAGTCTAAATGAATTAATATCAACATACAAGAAATCTCTCATTTCTCGCAATAATCCTTTGTATTTTACAACATTTCCATTTTTAACAAAAGTTACTTCAACTTCTTTACCGATGTATTTTCTTAACTCTCTAAACATCTGTTTAGCTCTTTCTTCGCGTCTTTGTAATTCTTCATCACTAAGTTCTGGCATAACCAATTCCTCCGTTCAATAATACCCGATTCTTTCACTATAATTGTATCATAGCTATTCAATTAACTTTCTTTATTTAAATAAATATTTACATTTTATAGACTATAAACCAGCTTTTTTTAAACAAAAGAAACATAAATTGTCGATTGTTATTACCCCTTTTTTATTACTATAATATTAATAGTATTTGAGGTTTATATGGCAAAGAAAGTAAAAGAAAAAGAACTCAATGAGTTCTTTATTATTTCATTAAAACATTTTTAGATATAACAGCATTATTTACCATATCATATTCAAATACAAACTCATAAAGATGTTCATAATTCTTATTTAAATAATATGGAATAGATATATAATGTTTACCATTTAAATAATAATATGTATAAGAATAATAACTCGAAGTATATCCTTTATCTACTTGTTTTTGGAACACATTAGTATCAATTCTTACATTTAAAAGAGCTTTCTCTTTTTCATTAAAACCACTCTTTGGTATTAATTCTCTGCCCTCGTAATCCCCTTGAATAGCGAATCTCATAACATTAGAGAATGTTGGATCATCTGCCCAAGAATGACCATATTTTTTATTATATAAGTTACTAACAAATTCTAAAGCTTCAAGATAATATTCAGCTTCTCTTTTTGTTACTATACCAACGAAATTTGCTTCAGTACTCATATAATCTAAATCATCCATAAACTTACAGTATTCTTCATATGTAATACCATATTTATTCATTTCTAGAAATAATCTAGCATTTCCATCTCTACTATAATAAATATCATTCATCTCTTGTTCACCGAACATTAATGCTAATAGATTATAAATATAAGCTAAATGGTTATAGGAAGATACAGTTGCCATGTAGTTGTTATATCTTGCCATATTTGTTTCAGCTCCGCCTTCAATAATTAATTTACCGTAAGGTAATTTAAGCGTTTCGCCCGGACCATCAAGACTATATTTATCTCCTGTGAAATAAACAACATCTAAATTGCCACCACCAATTCGATAATCCACGAAATGCATTAATTCATGCATTAAAACATCATCTGGCATACTTTTTCCAATTGTTATAGCTGTTTCATAATCTTGATAAATACCTAAAGCGTTACCAACTGTTACTCCATCAGCATCTTTAATGGATAATTCTTTAACTGATATTAAGAATATTTCCTTATTTAAGAATTTTTTATTAGCCATTATAGTTTTATATTGTAAAAAAACGTATCTTTTATATTTAGGTGCTATTTTATCATTCTTAATAATTGCATCCGCAATCCATTTAAAGTATTCTGAATCTTCCATGATTGAAGATCTTATAATTTCCAAATCATAATCAGCTATAACTTTTTCAATATCAACATCGATATCTAAGATTACTTGTTCTTCTTTTTTCTCTTCTGGTTTTGATTCTTCCTCTTTAGGTTCTTCTTTTTCCTCTTCATTTGGTTTCTCGTTTTTAGTTTCTTCTAATTTGGTATCTTCATTCTTCTTAGAATTTTTTGTTTCATGTAAATAACCAACACCAAGTGCTAAACCAAAAACTAGTATAAGACCAATAAAAACTACTAATACCCTTTTATTCTTCTTCATATCTATCATATAAACAATAAAATATTTCTAACAAACAATACGAAAAAACCCATTGTTAGTAAGATACATAGTAGTTTAAGCATTCTACTATTTTTATTCTTATAAAAGTAATGATTTAATGATACTAAAACTATAATAATAAAGGCAACTGCTATTGCTGTAGCAAATCCCATATTAGATAATCTTTTAATACTACTAACTATTTCAGCTTCTTCCTCATGTGTAACATGTGCCGAAGCTACTCCTGCCATTAAGACAATCATCATGTAGAACAAATAAGAAACAGCGTCTATTCCTACTAAGATATTATTGATTAGTAAAAACATACCATCTTTCTTTTTCACAAGTATCACCTATCCTATTTTAATTATATCAAAAAAGGAGATAATAAATTAATAATCTTCTTTTAAACTGTCAAACAATTCTTTCATTGTTGGATTGTCACTTGTTAGTTTTTTTATTGTTAAATCTTCAGCTTTACTATTAGCAAGTCTTAAATTATTTTCACTAGATAGTAATGATTCTTTTGTCTTTTGTAAGTGCTCAATTGTCTTATCGATTTCTTCAATTGCTTTATTAAATTTCTCAGAAGCTAAACGATAGTTACGACCAAAACCTTCTTTAAAGGCATTCATATTCTCTTCAAAATGAGCTATATCAATATTAGTATTTTGTGCTACAATCAATTGCTTTTTATAATCCATAGCTTTCATTGAAGCATTTCTAAGTAATGTAATAATAGCTATAAAAGATTGTGGTCTTATAACATACATCTTTGGATACTTATAAGATACATCTGTAATTCCACCATTATATAATTCATTATCTTTTTCCAGTAATGATACTAATACTGCATATTCACATTTCTTTTCATTACGATCTTTATCTAATTCTTTAAAGAAATCTTCATTCTTATGTTTAGTAGAAGTTGTTTCATTTTCATTTTTCATCTCAAACATAATTGAAACAATTTCATTTTTTTCATCATCAAAATCTCTAAAGATAAAGTCTCCTTTAGAACCTGTTTTAGCATCATTATCTTTCTCAAAATAAGCATTAGGAAATAAAGGTCTTAAACGATTAAATTCGATATTACAATGTTGTTCTAAAGTTTCTCCAACCATCTTTGTTGATAAAGAAGTTTTTAAATCTTTATAATATTCAATCATTTCATCTTTTTGTTTTAAGGCTTCAGAATGACTTTCATTGATGCTCTTCTCTTTTAGTTCAAACTCTTTTTTTGATAACTCTATTTGGCTTTTCAATTCATCAATGTTTTTATCTCTTTCAGAAATAGCTTTTTCAATAGCCAATTCCTTTTCTGAATCCTTTAATTTCAATTCGTTTTGTAAGCCACTATTATCTAATTTTAATTTATTTATTTCTTCAATTAATTTCTTTTCAGTATTAGCTTCAGCAAGTTTAACAGCGCTTTCTTTATCAATTTCATATTGCTTTTCTCTTGCTGTTATTTCCTTTTCAAATTCATGATCTCTTATTTGTTTTACTATTGATTCATAATTACTTTCATCAATTTGAAATACTTTCCCACAATTAGGACATTTTATTTCATTCATAAATTACCTCCTAAATTAAATTTATTATAACACAAAAGGAATACTATAAAGTATTCCTTACACCTGAATCTAATCTTTCGATAAACTTTTTTAAAGCTTCTCTCATCAATTCAAATCCTTTGCTACGCATATTACGCATTACAAAATTATCATATGGGAAATCATGTTTAGAAACTGAAACATGATCTTTACCAAAATCTAATACTGGATATTCTTTTTCAAATTCAATAAATGTCTTTCCTTCAGCATGAGCCAAGAAATCTCTAGCTGCTGCTTCAAAACTTCCACCATATTGTAAAACCCAATTTTCAATTCCTACACCACCAAGACCACCGCATTCACGGTCAACACTACTTCTTGCTGGTTTATAAACACCTGCTTCTTTTAAATATGCTTTAGCATATTGAATATTAGCTACAACTAAACGATATCTTTCTTCGTCTTGAGCTCTCATATTATTTAATCGTTCACTTAAAGCAAGTTCAGTTGATAAATATTTTTCTCTTTGAGGAATAAATGAGAAATCTAAATCCAAAGGATTTTCTAATCCCGGTATACTAACTTCTGTTAATCTAACTCGATAGTCAGCTCCCCTATTAATTTGACCTTTATAATTAAAACCTTTTTCAATAGCATTTTTAATTACGGGAACTTTATCTGGATCCATTCTAACTATAAAATCAAAATCCCATTTGCCGGTTTGTTCTTCTGATGGAATATTTGTATATCTAGATGTTGAACCAGTTTCCACTAGTTCTAAATCTCCACCAGAATTAGAACCAACTGTAACAGTTAAACCTAACTCTCCCATTACTCTTTTAAATTCTACGATAACTGGATTTAATTCACGATCTATTTCTTCAACATTTTTATCATATAATCCTAAATAATAATCAATACCTTCAAAGCTTAAGCTATCAGCAAAGATATAATCCCCTGTGCCATATTCTTTTAAGCCACTCATCTTTCTACGATATTCATCAAAAGCTTCTCTTGTATATAATAATTGTTTTGTATCTCGATCTATAATTGGAATAAATCGACCAGCCATTGCTTCTAATAAATGCATATCTTGAATAAAGCGAGGACCAGTTAATTCTGGTGCTTTTTTATAAAGATATATTTTACTTTGATCAACAATAAAAGTATCTATTTCTTCAACATAATATATTGGTCCTCCTGGCATTTCTTCATAAGGTTCCCCTTTAAGAAATTTCTCAAGATTCCTAAGATCACCTACACCTATAGTTCTACTCATGTTTATCTTCCTTTTCTTTTAGATAAACTTGATATAATTTCATAGCATCTTCATAGTTACCAGTCTTATTCCACATCTCTTTAAGAATTTTACTTTTTAAAGCAATCTTTTTATAAGAACTTATAACTTCTTCAGGAGTTTTATCTTTTAAATTATAAATTTTTTCCATCGTATCCCTCCGTCATTTCTGGGCTTAACATTTTAAGCTTTTCTGTAACAATATCTATATATTGTTCAACAGATCCAATCTCTGATGCAGCTCCACCTTTAAATGTACCTCTCTTATAATCTTCTTTCTTTAATTCACTTAATAATACATTTAAATGTCTTATCTTTAAATCTTCATCTTCTATTAGTTCAATACTATCTAGAATCTTTTTAAATAAATCAGCAAAGCCACTTTCATTAAAGTATTTACAATACTCTAAACCAGCTTCAAAATAATCTATACAACCAATCATGTTATCACAATAAGTTACTAGTAGTAAGCCAATATAATTTGGATCTCTTGTTTGAAGATATTGTTCAAACATTACTTCGATTTTTCTTGTTTCTCTTTTAGCAAATAATAATCTATCAACAATAACAATTGGTACACCCATATCAATTGATGCTTGAACAGCTTCTTCATATAGGAAAGCACATCTTATTTTATAAGCCATTTGCGGATCTAATTCACCATTTCCAACAGCATTATCTACAAAGTAAGAACTCTTCTCTGTTTCAATAGCATCTAATATTTGTTTAGCTACGCCTTCTTTTCTTAATTCTTCTGCTAGTTCCTTTTTTGTCATGAAGTTATATTTATTATTAACATCATCAATTAAATAAACTATATAAGAAGGTTGTCTCTTACTAACTGTACCATTAACATATTTCATTCGTTCAACAACAATCTCATTATGTGTATGTCTTGTAAAATCAATCATTTCACGAGGTGGTAAGAATTGAACTGGTAACTCTCTAGAAGTAGCATATTTTAAATTTGCACTACCTGAACCTATATCATAGTTTGCAGATAGTAATAAACTATCTCCTTCTATTGTATCGAATCCAAGTATTGGATGATAAGCTCTAGCATTAGCTATCTGATTATTACCTATATAACTAGTACAAACTCCATGACTTGCCATTTTTGGTTGATTCCATTCTGTTAAGAAATTCTCAGGTCTTTCATATTCACTGTAAGCTCCCAAGGCATGGATTTGTAAATTAAAGTCTTCACTTAACAAATACATCTTAGGTTTTTGGCCATTATATTCTGCTTTTCTTATTTGTGCTAAAGCTTCAGGATTTGTTATTAAACTTTCTTTATTTTCTATTAAATCGCGATCTTGTGTTTTATATAAAGTACTATCAAATAATCTAGCAAATTCACATCTGATATATTCCTCTAAGAATAAAGTACTCTTAAAATCAGCAAATACCATATCACTAGCACTAAAGATAAACTTTAATTCTTCGATATCTTGGCAATTAACAATATTATTAATATCAATTAAAACACCTTTTAATTGATCATCTAAAGCTGATTCCATTATTATCTTTTGATCTAAACAATAACGATCACTTATGAATTTAGCTTCTTTATTATCTAAACCATATTTCTTTAAAAGAACCATTTCTCTAACTTTTTCAATATTCGTTTCTTTTTTGATATTATTTTCAAATTGTTTAAACATATATAACATTTTTTCTAATAAACGTAGATTTGTTAAGTCTTCTACACTTTCAATACCAAAGACATTATTCTCTCTTTGTAAAACTAGAATTAAATTATTTAATTGTTCATCAGTTAAATTATCACTATTTTCTACTAACTTTCGATAATGTTTTAAATTACGAATAACATTATAAACAATTGATGTCGTATCATAAGTAATGACATCCATCGCATCTAATATTCTATCTAACAATATCAATTCTTTATCATTTAAACCTATAATTTCATTTTGTAATTCTGGATACAAACAAATTGTTAACTTATGTTTTAAAGATAATACGTCATATTTTCTTTCCAAAATTTTTGGCACAATAGTTGCTAATATTTCATCATTCTTCTCAAGTAAATAACCAAGTTTTTTTCTTAATTCAGCTTCTGTAAGTTTTAATAATGGTGCATACTCATCAACTATCATAACTAGTTTTAATTGTTCTGATACATCTTCATAATATCTAAAACTACTCTCTTTAAACGTAAAGAATAACAATAGATCATTTAAACCATTTTCAGCACAATACCTTTTTAAAGAATAACTTTCAAATAATTCAGATGGAACTATTCCGCCATTGTATTTTATAATCCATTCTACTAATTGCGGATAGTACTCATTAAACCTATTTTTAAACATTTCCATATTAACATGTGAATATTTTTCAACAGGTAAATCAACTAAATACATAACTACGAAATGAAAACTATTTAATAAGTTTTTAGCAAATGGTGACTCATAATCACTTTCCACTAAGTCTTTTATCATTGTATAGTTATCAATTATAAAGTCTTCTGTTAAACAAATTAAGTCCATTCTCTTAAGAAGATCAAATCTCTTATTTTGAATTAATACTTCAAACATTTCTTGAACTTGTAAAACAGCTGATATTCTTTCTTGATTTTCAATTACATTAACCAAGTAATCATAGAAATCATTTATTGTTTCAACAGATAAAGCTCCTTGTTTAAATTTAGGAATCATTTCAGTAAGACCACGTTCTACTACTGCTCTAAATATCCAAACATTTCTTGAAATATCAAATCCTAGATATTCTCTTCCTTTAAAGTAATTAACAATTATATCGCCATATTGTTCCATTATTTCTTTAGTAAATAAGGCACCTTTAAAACGAAATAATCCTTCTAGTTCACCATTCTCTAAGAATCTTCTTAAGAAATATTCATTTTCATCTAAACCAATATCACGTTTATTAAATTCCGTTAAGAAAACTTCAAAATTATTATCTATTATTTCTGGTGTAAATAAACTCTCATCAAATTTACATAAGAATTCAAAGCCACCATTTTTAATTAATAAATCAAATAATGGTTTACTAGTTAATAATCTTGAATCATCTTCCTCTTCACCCAATATTCTTGAAAGTTTTCGTAATCCAGAACTAACATGTGTATTCTTTAAAATCTTTAATAAAATTGGATAAAGTTTTTCACCATACTTAGTAATTGTATAATCATCAAAAGCTCTTATAGAGAACCCTTCTAATTTATCTAACATTCCAGAATGAAATGCTTTTCTACATAAAACTTCTGAACGTGCAAAAGCTGGTATTATTTCTGCATGGAAAAGTAAACGATCACCTATTTCCATCATCACTTCATCATTAACAGCGTCACTTCTTATATTTTGCTCTGTAATTAAATCATATCTTCCTAATTCAACAATTCTCTTTAAAGCTGAAGGATTATTAAATACTCGAAGAATATCGGATGCTTTTTCTGGTAAAGAAGTAATATATTCATCTAAATCTTCTTCAGGAACAAACATTCCAGGGCCAAATAAACTACATTGAATTACTTTACCTAGTTTCAAATACATTTTATAAACTTTTCGATTATTTGTTATACGAGTTGGAACCCCATCTATTTTACTTACTATCTCCTCAAGATATTCAGTATCTTCAACATGTAACTCTTCTTCATTTAATAACCAATAATATAAATCAGTTCTACCAGCTTTAATAACTAATGGTATTATCTTTGGGTTATTAAAAATTTTATATCTAGATGAATCTGGCATTACTTTTAGGTACTCCAAAAACTCCGGTAAATCAAAGATTTCATCGGTAAATGCATCTTCATAACATTGTTCTACTAAATCATATTTTTTTGTTCTTAAAACTATCTTTAAGAATACTGGATTACTCTTTAAGCCAAAAGGAACAAATTCATAAGTTTCAACTAGTTTATCACCAAATTCTTCTAATACTTCATCAGTAAGAAGTTCAGAAAAGAATTGATCTATTAAATCAAAGCGACCTGCTAGTAATACCATTCTAAATATATGTGGATCACCAGCAACTGAATATGGAATCTTTTGAAGATTTGCAATTAATTTTCGACCATATAATTCAAAATCACGACCAGTTAACTGAACACTAAATTTACCAGCCAATTCAAATCTTTCATACTTAATACACAATTCAAATAAAGCTCTATTGCTAACAGCAGCTCCACTAAGATTTTGTTCTAAAGCATTCAAAAACTCTTGTTCATGTTGATTTATAAAATCTTCGCTTAATAATACTGATTCAAATTGACACAAACGGTCAAATCTACCAAGTTTTAAATAATGTTCAAATAATAATTTAGATCTTGAAAATGGTCCTTTAACACCATTTTCACAAAAAGCTAATGCTTTATCCCAATATTTTTGAACAGTTTCTTCTAATAAAGAATCATCTATAGATCCACTAAAGCGACCTGCTATTTCAAAGTCACCTTCAGTAAAACACTTTTTATAGAAATAATGACCAGGATCCTTTATTTTATCAATGAAAGTTAAAATATCCTTATAATACAAATCGAAGAAATCTTCATCATAAGGGAAAGAAATTGGTATTTCTCCTGTAAATACATCATATCTTTTCAATTCCATAGCGCGGAATTTAGCATAATCAGATAAACCTCGACCTTGTTCTATTTCTAAATCAGCTAATCTATTTAGTTCATTAATTACTTTTTTGTTTTCTATCTCTTTTAAAAGAGAATACTTCATATATAAAAGTAAATCATATCTTTCTTGTTCAATAAGAATATCTCTTACTAATCTATTTTCAGATAAAGGATACGAAACTCTATATCCGAATATTTTATCAAAATATTTTAAAATAAATTCTCTTGTTATAAACCTAGAGGAACATGAACAAGCTAGATCTATTCTATCTGCTTCAATACATGCTAAAAAGAATTCATTACTCTCTTTTTCTTCTGGAGTTAATGAATAATATGGACTTAAACTACGAATAGTATCTACTGAAACCATATCCTAACATCCTCTACTATATTTATTATAACAAATAAATAAAAAAAGAAACATTTAAATGTTTCTTTTTTGTCTAGTCTTTCTTAGCGTGTTTTGCTGTTTTTTCAACATCACTTGCTTTTTCTTCTGCTTCATAAGCTTCTGCTAAAGCAATGTTCTTTTCAGCTAATTCTTCTTCGTATTTTTCTTCAGCTTCTTTATCTTCTACAGCTGGAGTAACTCCTTTTTTCTTCTTAGCATTAATTAATAATATTGTAACTAATGCAGCTAATGCAAGAGCAAGACCAACAATAACACAGATTAAGACAATTGTCATTGTATCAAGAGATTTCTTTTCCTCTTTAGCCTCTTTCTTGTCTTCTTTTTCTTCTGGTTTTGGTTCCTCTTTAGGTTCCTCTTCCTTAGGTTCTTCCTCTTTCTTTTCTTCTTCTTTTGGTTCCTCTTTAGATTGTTGCTTAGCTCTTTCCTTTTCAGCTTCGCTTTTTGAAAGGAATTCAACAAAGTCATTTTGTTCTACGAAATCTTCAGGAACCCAACCCTTAATGTCTTTATATTCTAAATACATATCAGAAGGTCCAGTATATCCAGGTCTAGCCACAAGATCTAATAATGTGTTTGCTGGAATCGTTCCAACTACCTTTTTAAAATCTCTATTCTCATATACCTTAACTTCTTGTTTTGTTTTACCATTATCATAATATTCATTACTAATGGCTACTGAATCACTTTTAAAAGATGGAATAAAAGTTTCACAACCCTTATATGATACTAAAGATGTTCCATCTGAATAAGTTACAGAGTCCCAAGCAAGAGCATCCCAAGAACTAGTAAATTTTGTATTTACTGGAATTGTACCACATTTTGTACTAAGACTTTTTCCAATAACCATCGTATCTGTTGAATATGTTAATACTGCTCTATCTAATCTATCTACCCATCCACTAATAGAATCAGATTCTATATAAATATAGCTAGAATCAGAAATATAATATTTATAAGTTGCACTTGTTCCTCTTTTTATTATTCCCTTCTTTTCATAAACAACTGAAGGACCTTTTCTAACAACTACTTCATTAGCTTCAACTCTAACCTTAACACTCTTATCTAATTTGTCTATATTCTTATCTGTTGGTTTAACTTCTTTTTCAACAGGTAATACATCGGAAGCTTTAATAGCATACATATCATTACCTTTATTAAAAGATAAGTATGTTTCTCCATCTTCTACATATTCAAATTCGATTTTAATAACATCATCTTTATTAAGATGTCCTTTTACTTCTTTATTACCGTACGATTGTATATAATCAGTACCTTCTTCTTTAATAACAACAGCATCATAAGATCTAACCATTGGTGCTCCCATATCAGCTTTTGCTACTAAAGGAACAAACATTATTAATACTAATAATAACCTAAGCATTCTTTTCATTTTTATTTTCCTTCTTTCCTTTGTTATATATATATATACTATAGCGCCAAATGCCCCAATTGCAACAGCAAAACCGACAACTATGCAAATAATAACGATTGTTTCACTATCCAGTTCTTTCTTTTCTTTTTCTTCATCGTCATCATCGTCAGTTATTACTTCTTTTTTAACTGAACCAATGTACTCAGCGCTATCTTCTAAATCCGTTTGAATCCATCCCATTTTGCCGTTATACTCAACATAATACAAAGGAGTATGTCTAGCATATTCAGGATCCGCACTATAAACAGTTATTTCTTCACCAGAAGAAATAGTTTTATATTCGTTTCCCCCATATACTTGATAAAAATCAATATCTTCTTTTAATTTAAACTGTCTTTGTGTTTCTGGTAATCTAACTAACAATGTCGATAAATCATTTAGATTTATTTCCCCAGTACATCCATCATATTCAATTTCTAATAAAGGGCTATATGGTGATTTCTTTCTCCATACGTTTTTTATAATTGTATTAGCTGGTATAGCCAAACATTCGCCATTTCCAACTTTCATGGCAGCTATATAATTTCCACCATCATATAGAACTTCATCTTTTGGTATCCAACCTTTTTGGCCATTATAACTTACATAAATATATGATGGTTCTTCAGTATAATAAGTATATGCTGTTTCAACATTTTCTAGCCTTCCAGATTCTTCATAAGCTGGTGAAGGACCTTTCCTTAGGATTACTTCATCTTTAATTTTTATCTTTATTGCTTCTTCTTCATAAAATACTGAACGATCTTTAACACTTAATTCACCTTTAGCTACAACATCAGTTGCTCTTACATAAATATATTTATTACCATAATCACAACCAAGCCATACTTCATTTTGAATTTTCATTTGATTATAAACAGTTAAAGTCTCACCTTTTTTTAATGTACCAAGCTTTCTTTCATATTTAATTCCATTGTAATCATAATAATCTATTTCGCTTTTTCTAACTTCTACTTCATATGGTTTTAATTCTGGACCAGCGACATCTGCAAATACTACTGCTGGTACCAATAATAACAACAGTAATAATACCTTATAAATTTTTTTCATTATAACTCCTTTCTTTTTCCAAAACGCCTCTTAAAAATTAAATTCATAATCTATTAATCACCTCACCAATTAAATAAGATCCTAAATTTAATATTAATGATATTATATAAGGATTTAATTTTTTATAATCTAATACTTTACTATATATTAAACCTTCAAATATAACTGTTAATATCTCTAAGATTATCAACATAATATATCTAGCTCTAATACCATGTAACATCATTACAAGTATTGGTAAACTTACTACTAAAGGATTAGTAACCACATTAACAAGTATGATATTTAATAAATCTTTTTTCTTAATAATTCCAATTAATAATGCTATTGCTAACTCTATTAGAATCGTTAACACTAAGCATTTAATCATTATTTTTGGTAAATCATTTACTATCATTTTTCTTTAATTCCCTTATGATAAATATTAAAGTAAGAATCATAATAATTTCCATCACAATTAAGAAACCAAAGAATAATGGTCTATTACCATAAAGGTAAATTGGATTAAATACTACTTTCATTATTTAACACCATCCTTCTTTAATACATATCCTAATGCTATTGAACATATTATTGAAATAACTATTATTAAAATAATATTTATTGTCATTGTTAATTTAATAAAGAAGATTGGTGCTGTTCCTAAAAACAAACCAATAGTTGTAATACCAAATGCTAAACCTGGTGTTTTTTTTAAAACTGAAACTAGTATTCCTAAAGTAATTGCCATTGTCATACTGAAGAACATTACTCCAATAATTGAAATTAACATCAACTCATTACCGCAACATAAGAATGGTATTGCAAGTAGTGTTGATCCAATAGCAACTTTTCTAATTCCTATCTTATCAGATAAGATACCACCTAAGGCTTTACCTAAACCCATTGTAAAGAAGAATATTACATTTTGGATAACTGTTTTATTCCAACTTGTTGGAATACCATATCCTATATAACCTCTTACAATAACAACCAAGAAAGCTATTAAAATAACTAACCAAGGTTTTATATCTTTTCTAACAAAATCAAATTCTTTACAACTACTTTTCTCATTAACACTAGTATCAGCAAGAAGAACAAAAGGAATTATTGATAAAATTGGTACTAATAAAATCAATGGTGAAATTTTACTTGTTGCTAATAATTTACCTGTTATTACACCAAATGAGCCACCTGCAACAAATATAGCTGCTGGACTTATTTTACCCTTACCAGTTCTTAAAGTATTTTCTGCTCCAGCAATATGTAAACAACAATTTCCTAAACATAAAATTACTAAAGATATAAAAATATTTACATCTAATAATCCATATATCAAATAAGCTATTACTAATAATGCTACGCCAATAAGACCAACATTAATTCTTGGATACTTATCATTAAAATAACCAATTAGACTTTGAGGAACAAATGCAAGTCCATCATAAATGAATGGAATTAACCATACTACTAAAGAATTATTAGTAACTCTAGATAAATAGAAAAAGCAAACTATTTCTACTACAAAATGTATATAGAAATATAAATATCCGTTAATATTTTTTTTCATAGTCTATCCCTTATATTCAGTATTATATCCGTGATTTTCTTTAGGTCTCTTATCATTCGGATACATTACATCTGTATAAATATCAGTTTGTAATTTCTTAACTATTTTATAAACTTCTTCATAATTTGAAATACTATTAATACTAATAGCGCCAGTAGTTCCTTCTACTCCATGTTGACTTGAAGTAGCTATAATATCAGCAACTCCAAAATGTTGATCAAAGATACCTCTATGCAAATCAATATGAGATAATTCAGCAAATGGTTTAGTATTAAATGTTTTTGTAAATACACCACCAGAAACATAAATAGCTCTATCAGTAACTATATAATAAGTATTTCTATATCTTCTAAAAGATAATAATACTCCGCCTAAATAAATCCATACTGGCATTAAATGTAATAACATAAAAGGAATTATAAATAATAAAAATCCTTTTTCTTCCATTGTAAATAGCGAAACTCCTATAACACCAAAATCTATTATCCCCCATAGAATTGCAAACGGTAACATTGGATTAAAGATACTTTCAAATATAAAACATCTTCTATCTGGTTTACCTTCATATAAGATATTTTCTTCTTCTCCAACTAATACTTTCAATTCATCTTTCATATAATCACCATCTAAATTATATCATAAAAAAGAAGGTCACCCTTCTTTTTTTTCATCTTTTTTTAAGTCAGATAAATCTTCTTCTAATAGTTTTTCTTTATCAATTTCATCAAGAGTTTCTTCACTATCAAATAATTCTTTTAAACGATCATGAACCATTACTGTTTTTTGAGCAATAGAGCCATACACATCAAGAAGCTCTTCATCATTTAAATTTCTAACATCTATTTCTTTATTTGCCAAATTTAATCCTCTCACTTCCTAATGAAATTAAAGCCGTCTGTGCTTTTTCTATTTCACTATCGTAATTAATTACTAAATCAACTCTTATGTTATTAAACTTTGTTTTTTCATTTGCTAATAAAACAATTAAACGACGAATAAAATCTATCTTTTGTTCTTGACTAAAATTAGAATTTAAAATGTTATCAACAGTTCTATTAACGAATGCTTTAATTGCTTCTTTTGTAAATATTTTTTGATATTCTTTTGGTTCTGGTGTTACCATAACCCCTTCGCTATTTCGATATTGAAATACTCGACAAGCAACTTCATTGTTAACATATGTCATAAAAGCAAGTTTTAACATTGTATAATCGCCAGTATCAAAAAATTGTTTTTCTGCTGTTAAAGCTTTTCTAAGTTCACTCTTAGCATAAGCCAATCGATCAATTACAATTACTGGAATTCCGAAGTCTCTAGCTGCTTGTAATGTTTGTTGATAATAATCATTTTCTCTACTAAAGTTATACGGATCACTAGCATCATCAACTATATAAACTATATAATCTGGTTTTCTCTTAAAATCACCTTGACCACTATTATTTCTTCTTTCAAGAACTACTTCATTATGATTGTGTCTTGTAAAATCAATCATTGAAGTTGGTGGTACAAAAAGATATGGTTTATGCATTGATACTGAGTATTCGCTATTAACTGTTCTAGAACCTAAATCATAATTACCAGCAACTAATAAAGCACTTTCTTCATAATGTGAAAATCCTAGTATTGGTCCATTAGGTCTAGCTGTAGCTATTTGATTATTGCCTATATAACTAGTACAAACTCCATGAACTCTAATCTTAGGTCGATTCCAATCCTCACTAAAATCATCGGGTCTTGTCCATTCTCCTCTTGTATAAGCCCCTAAGGCATGTGTTTGCATTCTAAAGTCACCATGTAAATCATAAACAATGACTTCTTCGCCTTCATAAGAAGCTTCCCTTCTTGTTAATTGATCAGGATGATCTTCTATTCTAAATAAGCTATCTGAATAAGCTCTAGCATATTCTTTTCTAATACATGACTCTAACGATACTGCTGAATAAAAATCAGATTTTACACTTTCTGTAGTTCGATATGTCCCAATTAGGACATCTAAATCATGTTCATTCATTATTCTATTTATAGAAGTTAAGACATTAAAGATTCTTTGATCTTCAAATTTAAAACCATTTAAGAAACGACAATATCTTTTCTTAATAAATTCAGCATCACTATAATCAATACCAAATATTTTTTCGAAGATTGCTTCTTTTAATTCTTTTTCTTCTATTGTTCTATTATTTATTTTAGCTTCTATTTTTTCAAAATATTTTCTTCTTAATTGTTGGAAATTATCTTCTCGTAAATCTTCTGCACTAGAAACATTAAATAAATTACGATCCTTAGTCATTATAAGAATCAAGTTATTCAATTGTTCTTGATTTAAACTATCGATATTAATTCTACCAACCAATTCAATAAATTCTTTATTCTCTTCGTTACAATCATCTAACTTTGAAATAACTGTATATATAACATTAGATAAATCTAAGTCTTTACGTTCCATTCCACTTATTAACTTATCCATTAAAACAATAGCTGAATCTGATAAATCAATAATGATACTCTGTAAATCTTTATCAACAATTATTCTTTCTAAAGATTTTAAACTAATGCAATTAAATCTACTATCTAGAATTCCTACCATTAAAGTACTAAAGAATTCATCATTAATACTATATAAATATTTAATCTTTCCTATAAAGTTCTCTAAAGTATCATTAATACCTAAAAGAATCATAATACTTTTTATTTCATCTAATTCAAAATCCCCTAAAGCTATACCTTCAATTAATTTAACTTTTTGAAACCTTTTAAATATCGGATTACTTAATTCATATGTTTTTAAACAATCTTTAAAATAATCACTATTATCTCTTAATTGCATACAAAAACCTATGGTTCCTTTTACCATTTCTTCATGAATTACTTCTTTAAGTTCTAGATAGTATTTTTTTAATAATACATTATCAATTAAGAATAGCAAATAACGAGAATCACTTTTAGTTTTTTCCACATATATTTTATATATTTCCTCATTTGTAAATAATTCAGGTATTAAAGTCTTTATATTTTCAAACCCAACTTTTAAACCATAATTAACAATAGCTTCATGTTCATTACATAATCTTTCTTTTACTTCTGGTGTAAAAAACTTAACTGGGAATGTAAATACCATTTCACAAAAAGATTTATCTTTAATAAATAATTCTATACATTTTGCAAAGAAATAAACGCTTCTCATATAAAGAAAATATTCCTTACCAGTTTCTTTCATTTGTGTAAGAAGTTCTTCTCCATATTTATCAACAATTTCTTCATCAAATATATCTACACTTCTAAAATATTTTAATAAATGATATTCTTTCTTATCTAATACTCTAATTAGTATTTCTCTTTTACTAAACATAGATGCCACTTGGCCATAAGCTATGCTTTGAATAGGTAATCCACCTTTTGTTCTTTCATTATAAGCTCTATAAGCCTTATCAACATCAACTAATAATTCATATAAATCTGTATATTCTTCTTTAGGTGCTTCAACACCAAACATTTTAAATAAAGCAGGAATATAATTTACTTTTGGACCTGGTTTTAAAGAAACCAATGTTGCAAATTCTCCCATATTATCACCTACTTTACTATCTAAATTATACCATATAAAAAAAGACGAATTAAATGATAGTATATATAAATAATATCTTTATACGTAAACTACTTTCCTATGTTAAAATAAATAATTGGAAAAAGGAGTTTTATTATGAAAAAAGAATTAATATCATTAGATCCTATTGCTAAACTACTTAACATCATTGGACGTACTTATGAAGTAGATAGTTTCTTTATTAGAGATTCTGGTAGAAACAATCTTAAATATACAATTTTAAAAGAAGGAGATTCAATTATTATCTCTTCATCAGATGGAAGAAAATTAAAAGTATCAACTATCTTCAAATATGGAGAAAATGATGGTTACTTTAGTTCTTTTTCAATTCCTTCTACAGATATTTCCATTGAATATGCTCTAGTTAACAATGCTAGTGTAACTTTTAATGGTAGTATCAGTAATCGTACTGATTATGATGCTTTACAAACAGTAACACCGACTGTTTTAAAATCTATTACAACACCTGAATTAATAACTGGTAGACGTCATACTAAGTTTACTTGGGAAGGCATTCCTGAAGGTGCCAAGATTGATGATGAAAGTATTACTTTAGGAGCTTATAAAGTAGATCGTCAAGGAAAAGAAATCCTTGCTATCAATGATGAAAAAGTTCCTTCTTATAAAAGTATTGAAACATTCAATTATGAAGAAGAAAAAGCTAAAATTGAAAACTTCATAAATAGTAAAGAAAACAATCTAAATGGTGTAACCATTCAAGCAATAGAACAAGCTTTAGTATACCTAGAACAAAAAGCTAAATACTTAAGTAAAACTAAACATGATTATGAAGTAATCTTAAATCGTGTTAATGATTTAATTGATGATCGTTTTGCTTTCTTAAATGGTTTACGTTATGGAACCTTCTCTACTGAAGAATTAAATAGAATAATCATTGGTATTGAAAGATATTTATCAGAAGTTGAAAAACTAACTGAACTTTCATTTACAAAATAAAAAAGAGTTTTAAACTCTTTTTTTATTCTTCAAATTCATGAGGATCATGATAAGAACTCATCATTTCATATTTCTTACCTATTTCCGGATTATCTATTTCCATATTTAAAGCTGCCCCAAATAGATTATTTAATTCACTAACTTTATTCATAAATCTATCTTTAAACTCTAATATATCATTTCGATAATTATTATATGTTCCAGGTAAGCCACCAAAAGTAATCGTTTCTTTACTAGCTATTTTATCTAATGCTTTAACACAATTATTCATATTATTATTAAAATCACTCATCGCCATACTAGCTTTTTCTTTATTCATACCGACAAAATGACTTTTTATAAATAAGAATTTAGGTTGTACTACTTCTGGTTTTAAACCAAACCATCCACCAAGATTATTAAATTTAGATCTCCATTCAACAGCTCTATCTAATTTAGCTTTTAATTCATCATAATTATTTACTTCTGATTTTATATTATCTAAAATTGTATAAGCTTGTCGATAATGAATCCCTTCGAACTCGCCTTCCATCTGATCCAACTGTTGTAAACACATACCAAAATGAACTGCACCCTCAGAACCCCAAAGATGACTTAAGTTAGTTCTTAAAAAACTACAGCCGATACTAAGTGGTGATGAAAATTCTGGATATGAAGGTAGCTTAATATCAAAAGGAGAAGAATTCCCCATATGATCAGAAAGCATATTTTTCATCATCATTGGCATTTTTTGTTGCATAGGTGTTTGTTGTGGCATAGGTTGTTGTGGCATTGGTTGCTGTTGCATTGGTTGTTGTTGCATTGGTTGCTGTCCACCCATTTGATATGGTGTTGGTTGATTATTAACTTGAAAACCACACCTAGGACAAACTTCTACACCAGGATTTAACACTAAGCCACACATTGGACAATTATTATTGTTCATATTATCACCGTTCTCATTATAGCATAAAAAAAAATATATATCACTTTTACAAATAATAAGATATAATGCTTATGGTGATATAATATGAAGTTCCTAAAAAAATACTTTTTTTATTTAGTAAGATGGCAATTAAGTACCCCTATTCTAGCAATAGTTTTAAAGCTACTTTCTAACATGAGTACTCTAACTGCAACAATTATTGCTAACTTAATTGGTGGTTTAATTTTCTTCTGGGTTGATAAAATTATCTTCAAGAAAACATCAGATGTTCCTCTATGGGAGATTGAAAACAAAGTTGAATGTCATGATTGTCATAAGACTGGTAAAGGTTACCGTATTGTAATGTGGGGGAACTATGATCGCTCTGAAGATAAGAATCCTCAATTCAGATGTCGTGAATGTAGTATCAAAAAAATGCAAACAATTTCCAAATAAAAAAGATATCATTTGATATCTTTTTATTTTGTATGTTTATGTTGATTTTTATAATCAAATACGTCTTTTCTGAATTTTCTTTCAACTAATTCAATAGCTTCTGGAGTAATAGCTAAATAATCTACATCAAATAGAATTTTTTCTCTTACTGCTTTAGCTTTTAGAGCTTCAATATCAGTTCCATCGAAGTTAGCAAAAGTCATTTCACCATGTCTTACTTGAACTGGCATTTCTTTTCCAACTACTTCAAAGATAAATGTCTTATCACTATTGGCTAAATTGATAGCTCTAACTTCTGTTGAGAAACTAGCAACTTTTTCCCCTTTAGCATTATAGTATCCTGTTTTAGCTCCTGTTAATAAATCATGTCTATTAACATCTTCGAATCCTTCATATGCTCCCACTAAAGCTAATTCTTTAGTAAATGCTAATGCTTCTCCATTAGCTAAACCATATTCAAAGAATACTTGATGTTTAGGTAATTCATAACAATTACCATCCTTATCAAGACGTTCTTTAACATCTACATTAACAGCTACTGTAAGTCTTCTTCCATCTTCACCAGATATTACTAATGTATTACCTTTCTTTTCATAGATATATAGCTTATCTCCAACCATTACATTTCCATGTAAATCAGATATTTCATCACTAACACCTAATGTTTTAATAACGTATGAAACTTCTTTAAGTCCCAATCTCATAAATACTTCTCTTTCCATAATTACACCTCCGTTTTTTTCAATTAAATATTATAAACTCTTTTTAAATATTTACAATAAAAAAGATATCTTTTTAGATATCTTTTTATTTACTTTTAGCATCTACTACTTCGTAATAAACACATCTTTCTCCTTCAAGTCTAGCATCCTTAGGACATACAAGACCAATTTCTTTTTCCTTAGGATTATTTAAACCTAAACAATGAGCATTATCTACAAGTGTATATCCTTCATTACAAGTTCTTTCATGTTCACCATCTATTGCTTCCTCTTTACTACACTTATTTCCATCTAATGTATAACCAGAATCACACTTATATGAACTTACAGTAGGATTTGTGGATTTAAATCCTGGACATATAGCACTTCTATCTTTATATCTATCGCCATCACGATGACCAACACAAATATAAATACCAGTTGCATCATCCCAACATTCGCCACCTACTTGAACTTTACCAGGACAACCTTCTGGTAACAAACCAGCTCTATGCCAATAACATTTTCCATTTGCTTCTTTGTATTCAGTTCCGTCTCCAGCTTTACCTGCTTCACAAGGTGTAACTGGATGTTTTATAGTTGATTCATCAACGCAAATTATATCTTTAGCATCCCCAGCATTATATGGTGTTAAACCAAGCTCTGCTTTAGTTTTAGCAGTTCCACTACTACAAGTATATTTATCTGGTTTAGCATTAACAGTTACAGTTCTAACACACTTTTTATCTTTTAATGTATAACCATCATGACAAATGATATTATCTGTATCAATAATCATTGCTTCTTCATAACATTTGCCTTTATATTCAATAGTATCTTTTGGACAAGCTTTACCTTCTTGAGGTTTTTCTTCTCTTTCTATTCTTTCACATTTATCACCACGAAGAGTATAATCACGATCACAATATAATCCAGTTTCTTTCATTTGTGTTAATTCTCTTCCAGATTTATCTTTTAAATCATCGAAATGTAAATCTTCATTATCTTTCATTGTTTCTAAAATAACTTGAGCTTTAGCAGGACTTACTCCATAACCTTGAGCTTCCCTCTTAGCTTCTTCTGTTATTTTTGGAACAATGATATCAAATGTAATACCATTTTTATCACATGCTTCTTTTAATAAATCTTCAAATGATTTAGTATCTTTGCCTTCATCATCTTTTTTATCTTCAATACCAAGAATAATAGTTAAAGCACCATCTTCTTCATAACCTTTTTCTCTAGCATTCTTAACTATTTCTTCAAATACTTCAATTATTGGTTTCCCCTCAAAATCACGACTTACTAAATCTTCAGCTTTTTCACCATCATAACTAATCCTATTAGCTTTATTATCTTTTACTTCGATTTCAATACTAGGATTAATATCAATCGTAATCGTTCCTGATAGACCTTCATCTACCTTTTTCTTTCCACAACCCACTAACAATAACATTATGCAAATAACACCAAGAATTACTTTTAATTTTTTCATCGACTCACCTCTTATTTTTAGTATAACAAACAACTCTTCTCATTACTATAATTTTATTACTTCTTTAAATATTTTTTCTAGACACCTACCTATATCTACATATATAATATAGATAATAGAATGAGATGGTGAATAAAGTGAAAAAAATATTTTTAACTATTTTACTTTTTATTATTTTTACTCCATTCGTTGTTAAAGCTGAAATGTGTAATGATGATGCTATCAAAATTAAATCTATCACTTGCGTTGATAAATCCAAAAATATTCGTGATTGTGATGGCGCAGAAATTGTTGATAATAATATTGAATTAAATCTTGAAGTATATGAAGTTGGCGATAATGCTCAATATGAAATAGAAATTGATAATACTTCTGATGAAGATTATAAATTAAATAAAGATGATCTTAACTTAAGTTCTGATTATATTGATTATACATTCGAAACCGATGATGAAGAAGCTGTATTAGGTGCTAGTTCAACTACAATAGTAACTTTAAATGTTGAATATGCTAATGAAGTTCCAGCTGATCAATTTGAAAATGGTGTCTTACTTGATAATAAAAATCTTCAAGTAAATATACTTGCTGTGAATATTCCTGAAGAAGCTCAATCATTACCAAATCCTGAAACACTTACTGGTGTCTTTATAGTTTTAGTAATAATACTTTCCGTAATAAGTGGAACTTTATTTGTTTTATTAAAAAGAAAAAAATACAAAGAATTCTTAGCTTTAATAATTGCAACTGTTTTAATAATCCCTGTAACTATCTATGCTGTATGTTCATATAGTGTTGATTTAGGAACAAATATTATTATTAATAATCAACCTACTATTAAAGAAGCTTTAATTGAAAAATATCCAAATAATTTTACTAAGTATGATCGTTTAGTAACTGATGAAGTTGGTAAAACTGTTCAAGCTACCAATGTTTATTTTGCTAAATCTCAAGCTACTAACAATGTTATATTTGCTAATTTCTGTTGGCAAATAGTTAGAACAACTGAACAAGGTGGCGTAAAAATGATTTACAACGGTGTTCCAGTTGATGGTACTTGTCCAGATAGAACCCAAATTGTTGATCGTATCATTGGAAAATCTGTTTACAATAACAAGAGCTCATCAGTCGCTTACGTTGGTTATATGTATAATACTGCATACCCAGGAGAATACATTTCAGCTTATAATCTTAATGTCTTTGGTAATAGTGTTACTTATGAAAATGGTAAATATACTCTTCAAGATACAGTTTCTTCAAGAGATAGTGATCACCACTATTCTTGTAATACTCGTGATGAGGGAGATACTTGTGAAACAGTTAACTATATTTACAATGGTTACTCAGGTGGTTATGCCATTAAACTTACTGAAGGTCGAACAATTGAGGATGCTATTGATGAAATGTTCTATGCTGATGATGTTAATACAACAGATTCAACTATTAAAGCCTTTATCGACAGTTGGTATGAAGCTAATATGACAGATTATACATATCTACTAGATGATAATGTTTATTGTAATGATCGTTCAGTTTTAAACGCAGATACAAATGGTTGGAACCCTAATGGTGGTGACACTAATATTGAATTCCGCTTTAGAAACTACCAATATACTGGCAATGACCTAGATTGCCCTAACCTAACTGACCAATTCTCGACATCAAATGAAAAAGCTAAATTAAAATATCCAATCGCTTTAATAACAGAACCAGAAAGACAAAACGCTGATCCTAATTTATTAAATGCTTATAGTACATGGTATTGGACAATGTCTCCAGTTTATTATCGTTATGATAATATAGCATTCGTATCATATGTAATGGGTACTTACTTCTCCCCTGGCGCCTTATATGCTGGTGATAACGTTAATTCTGGTTATGAATATAACCGTAATGTAAGACCAGTAATTGCTTTACAAAAATATGTTAAACTTCGTGAAGGCGATGGAAGTAGAACAAATCCATTTAGATTTGAAGAACCAGGAAATTAAAAAAGATATCATTTAGATATCTTTTTTAGTTCAATTGACATCCCCTATTCTTTCATATTAAAATACTATTAGAATAAGATAATAATAAGGAATGATTATCATGAAAAAGAAATTAATAATATTCTTCTTCATATTAATGTTTCCAGCACAAGTTTGTGCTGAACCATTACTATATGATGTTTTAAAAGATCAAGCTGAATCAGGCCAATATGCTTTAGAATATACTGGTGAACATCAAGATTTATATGATGGCACTGGTGATCAAAAAATCTATCACTACTACTCTAATAGTAGAAGTGATACTGAAGCTATTAAAAATTTAAGAAACGTTATCTTTGGCGGTTATTGTTGGGAAATGTTAAGAACAACAGATGCCGGTGGCATTAGAATGATTTATAATGGTAAAGCCTATGATGGACAATGTTCAGATAATCGTCCTCCTAGCATTAAAAATAATGGTTCTTACACCTATTCATTATATGTAGGTGATAGTTATTATAATTTCTACTATGCTGATGGTTATACATACAACGGTAGTAATGGTTATTTTTACTTAGATGATACTAAAGAAGCCATAACTGTGGAAGACCTTACTCCAGAAAAAGTAATTGGTAAATATACTCTTACATCAAGGAATGAAAATAACGGTGGCTGGAATATCAAAAAAATAACTGGTTATGATACTTCAACACATGTATTATCATATGATAGCTATAGTGCAGCACCAATCTATAGTATTGGTACATCATCTTTTAGTGATTATGACCATATAGATTCTATTGCTTCTGTTGGTTACATGCGTAATAGAAATGATGAAATAGAATATAAAACAAATATTAATTATGGTTCATTAAATATTTCAAGTACACGCATTGAAAAAAATCAATACGAAGTAGTTAAAAATAACACTAGTTATCCAGCGACTTTTAACACATCAACTAATAGATGGTCTATAAGTGTTCCATCATCTGCTAGTTATGGATCATCTTCTGATATTACTTTTAAAGTCACTACAGCTGGTAGCTATATTCTTAAATTTAATACTTCCAATACTAGTGGTTCAACTACGATAAGTTTAAATAACAAGAAAATTGCTAATTTTTCTGGTTCATTCACTGGTGTTCAAGAACTAAATAACCTAATTCCTAATGATGAAATAAAAGTATACTATTATCCAGCTGGTTACACTACTGCCTTATATTTCAGTGTTGAAATCCCTAATGGTAACCCAACAAGTGATACAAGAACCATTTTTGGTAATGATATTAAATATGAAAATGGTCAATATACTTTAGTTGATACAATTAAAAATGATGGTAGTTCTTATCTTGATTATCATCACTACACTTGCTTTAATACTACAGGTAAATGCCAAACTGTATCATATGTTTCTAGATGGGAAAAGAATTCTGCATATTCTTATAAATTATCTAATGGTCAAAATATAACTGACCTATTAAATGAAATGTTAATTGATGATGGTGTTAACAAAAATGATTCACCAGTTAAAGCTTTAGTAGATTCTTGGTTTGAAGAAAACCTAATAGATTATCTATCTTATTTAGAAGATAGTATTTACTGTAATGATAGAACAATCGAAACTACCGACACAGATCAATTTAATCCAAATGGTGGAACTGAAACATCTCGTTTCCGTATCAAACCATATTATTCAACCGACCCTACTAGAATTGCTTTAAAATGTCCAGTCGAAACTGGTTGTTTCTCAGTAAGCAATCCTAAAGCTCAATTAAAATATCCAATTGCAATACCTAATGTCGATGACATGCTACTCCAAACTGGTAAATACTCCAACTATGAGGGCGATGGAATCCGTGCTAAAACTGATCACTATCTTCTAATGACTCCAGAGTTCTATGGTACTCTATTTTACAATTTTGTTATTCAAAGTAATGGTCAAATTTATGGTATGTATGGTTCTGATGTTCAAGAAATTAGACCAGTAATAACATTAAAAGCTGGTACCCAATATATTCAAGGTGACGGTTCTGTAGATAATCCATACGTTGTTAGAGAATATAATTATTATGAAGCAGCTGTTGATAATGAAAAAGAAAAAGGAACTGTCATCTTTAATGATGTTGATGATCCAGAAAACATTCTTGAAGAAACAGTTGTAACAATTACAGTAAAACCTGAAGAAGGATATGTTTTAGGAGCTATTAAAATAGTTGATGAAGAAGGTAATGAAATACCTGTTACTCCTCTTCTAACTCCTAACGAATATCAATTTACAATGCCTAGAACATCTGTAACAATTATTCCAACATATGAAAAAATTGAAGCACCTGTTCCAATTAATCCTGAAACTAGAGATACAATTATTGGCATCTTTGTTCTAGCATTTATTTCTCTGGGTTTTGTAATATACTTTAGAAATAAACAAAAAGATATCATCTAATGATATCTTTTTTTAACCCTTTATCTTGCTCTATTTTTTTCTCTAAGAGTTCTACACTCTTAAACATAAATTCCATTTTATCAATCTTCTTATTTGTATGATAATGTCCACAATACCATTTATCATAATCAATGTTTTCTTCTACTTGATCTAAGAATTTTTCCATTGTTTTATCAACTTTAGATTGATCTAAACCATTTAGAAACACTTCTGTTGGTTCATACTTGTGTGGACAAGTATGAGTTAACACAATATCAAAGTGTTCTCCCTTAACCTTCTCATATATTCTAGCCATTTCATCTTCTGTTAACTGTTCATCCTTAAACCATTTATAACCATACAATAAACGGTATTCTTTATCTACTGAATAAGCTCCTCCAATTACTAAAACTTTATTACCATTGATATTATATATTTCCCCATCTTTAGCAAATATTAAATTAGGATAAGCTTCTTCCATAAATACTTTCCCACCAAACATTTCTGCTTCTTTATAACTAGAAATATTCTCTGGTCTTTCTTCGTGATTACCTCTAATACAAAATAATTTAATTCCCAATCTATTTAAATAATCTTTTAAATAAACATCACGATTATCTAAACAATAATTAATACCAGTATCCCCTAGTATTATTAACATAGCATCTTCATTTCCACATAAAGAATATAATCTATCAAATTCTCTATGTGTATCCCCTGTTACAAATATCATATGCATCACTTCAGTTATTATAACAAAAGACCTAGATAATAATCTAGGTCTTTCTTCCTAATATTTAATAGGAGGTACATATCCATTAGCTATATCCTGTTTAAGCTTAAATATTAATGGATCAAGTTTATGTTCTAAACATTCTTCAAATCTACTCTTTAATTCTTCTAAATCATCTTTAGTAAGAGTTTCTTTTTCAACTTTATTTTCAATTTTTTTAATCCAAAGAGAATTAAGTTTATAGTCTTCACCTTTCTTAACACTCGTTCTAGCATCCATTACCATAAATAATTTATACATATAAGATAATAGTTCTACTAATGTTTCATCATTACATTTACAATCTTTAATCTTACCTAAAACTCTTCTAACTGCTTTTTCATCAATAAACAAATCATTTGAGTCTAAGTCTTCTGTTATTAGATTAATTAAAGTATTCTTATCATTTTCTAAATTACTCATAATATCTCTCCTTATTGTTCATTTGAATCAGCATCTTCTTTAAGGCTTCTAAGTAATGTTGGATCCATTCGATATTGAATCATTTTTTTATTTAATTCTTCTAATTCTCCTAAAGTTTCATCAAATGGTTTTGTTCCCTCTAAAGCTTCTTCAATATTCTTTAAAGCTTTTAATTTAGTATTAATTCCAGTTGTTGAATCTAATGAGATTGCTGTACCCTGAAATATCATAAACACATATATTTCTTTTAAAATAGCTATTACTACTTCATCATCTAATTTACTTGTTTCTGCTGCAGCAATAACACTTTTTAAAGCATCTCCAGTAAAACGGAATTCAGGAAGCATCATTGTTCTTTTACATTTATTTATTAAACTTCTTCGTCCATAAACTCCTTCTCTATAGAAGAAAACATCATCTGTAAATCCTTTCATTAATTCAATTCCATCTTCAATTGGTCTTTTGCCTAAAAGACCGCTCTTTAATGTTCTTATTATTTCATTCTTATACATTGCATCAGCAAAAGGAGTAATACCAATTACCGAATTACATAGTAATGAAAATTTATAATATTCTTTTAAAGATTCTACAATCTTTTCATCACTTAACTTACTATTACTAGCAGCATCAAGTACTTCATACATACTTTCAGCACTTAAATAAGTTTTTCTACTCTCTTCAATAGCTTTTTTAGTAACTTCAATTAATTCTTCTTTATCTTTTAATAATTTATCAGCTGTCTTATTATCAATTCCCTCTGATTCATTCTTTTCTATTCGATGTTTTAATTTTAATGGGTTTAATTTATATTCTATACATTCCTTATTAATTGTTTCTAAATTTGTTATTACAGGGTCAATATTACCCTCTTCATTTAAAGTTGCATACATATTTTTAAGTGCTGAAAGTTTAATTCTATTTTCTTCTTCAAGATCTAAAGAACATTCTGTATTATGGAATAATATAAAATTATAAAGCGCATTTAAAACTTGCCTTTTATATCTAACATATTTTTTAGAGAAAGTATCTAATATATCTTCATATATTTTTTTATCAAAACGAAGTATAGGTTTTTCTAATAAAGCCCTACACTCATTTATCATGTATTCATCGTCATCTTGAATTTTAATCATTTCCAACACCTCTATTTTATCTATAATTATTATAACAAAAAAAGATATCTTTCGATATCTTTTTATTTTAAATTAATATGTTGTGGTAAACCATCTTTCATTATTTGTTTTACTTCACCTTGAATTAATGGTCTTAAATAATTAATTAGTTCTTTACTAACATAATTATTCTTTGTATCTATCCATTCCATAGGTACTTTCTTTTCAACATTAGCTATTTTATGAATATCATCAAATACTTCATAGTTAATCTTATATGGTTTATTAGAAACACGTTTCATAATAACCATCTTACCACTATCACCATTAAATGCTAATTTTGCACCTTTACATCCACATTTAAATGCTTCATCTAAATCTGTTTTAGATGCTAAGTGAGCAGCAGCTCTTTGTAATGTTGAGAAATTAATAGCTCTTGTTTTAACTCCTAATTCTTTTTTAATAATTTTACATAAAGCTTCAGCACAACCTGCTAATTCTTTATGACCAAATGAATCAGTTGCTAAATTATCATCTACAAGTTCACAAACAAACTTATCGTCTTTTGTTTTAATACCTTCTGATACAGCTATACAAATAGATGATTTAGTTTTTAATAATTCTTTTGTATCTTTAATAAACTTTTTAATATCAAATGGTACTTCCGGTAAGTAGATAGCATCTACTCCCTCTGAACTTTCATCTTTAGCTAGTGCTGCAGCACTAGTTAACCAACCAGCATGTCTACCCATTATTTCAACAACTGATATAGTTGGTTTAGTACTACCATAAACATTATTATCTTGAATAATTTCTCTTAATGTAGTTGCTATATATTTACTAGCACTACCATATCCTGGACAGTGATCTGTTATTGGTAAATCATTATCAATTGTTTTAGGTACGCCAATAAAGTTTTGACTCTTGTTATTAGCTACAGCATAATCATATAATGATGCTACAGTATCCATTGAATCATTACCGCCAATATAGATTAAAGAATCTATTTTATGTTTATCTAGTATTTCAAATATTTTCTTATAATCTTTTTCATTATCTTTAATACTACCTAGTTTATAACGACAAGATCCTAAAAAACTAGATGGTGTTCTTTTAAGTAATTCTAGATTATCTTTATTCTTAAAATATTTATCTAAATCAACTATTTTATCTTCTAATAATCCTTCTATACCATTTAACATTCCATAAACTTTATCAAAACCTACTCTTTTAGCTTCATAATAAACTCCTGCTAAACTACTATTGATAACTGATGTTGGTCCTCCTGATTGACCTACTATTAATTTTTTCATATAATACCTCCCATTTTTTTCATAAGAGTTCATTATAACATAAAAAGACTTATAAAGTCTTTAAAATACATAAAAAAGATATCAAATAGATATCTTTTTTCTTTTACAAATTGTAATAATATAATCTTTCTCTTTAAATGTTTTAAAGTCATAATCACTAATATCATCATTTAAATTTTTAAGACCATATCCATTTAATTTAATATATGATTCCATCTTTGTCATATGTTCTAAGAATTCTTCATCACTTACATTTTTTTTCATAAACGATAACTTAATATCATCATCTACTTTTCTTAGATGTTCTATATCAATACCAATCTCTTCATTAGAAGAAACAAATACTGTATATTGATCACTATGACTAATACTAAAATAAACATCATCAAGTAAAGGTTTATTATTCTCGTTATAAGTAATCTTACTTATATCAAGACCATCCTTTAGCATTAAGTATCTTCCTAAAATAAAATGCTTTCTTCTTTCAGTTGGCATTTTATCTAAATGCTCTTTATCATGTTTATTTAATCTTTCATATACATAATCATTTACTTTAGAATTATATTCTTTAACACTAATTATTTTGTGCTTCTCTTTTTGCATCTTCTACATCTTTATGAAAGATCTTACTATCCTCATTCCATTGAGAATAAGCTTCATCATTTCTTCGATCAGGTATCTCGTAATTAGCTTTTAAATAATCACCCAAATATTTTGATACCTTCTCTGCTCCATATATATTCAAATGATCACCAGCATCTGGTGTATCATTATACCAATCAAAATTCATTTCTTCTAAATGTAAATTTAAATCAAGGAATGTAAGATTATTCTTTTTAGCATACTCACTAATAGTTTTACTTCTAGCTAAATCCCATGAATCAGTAGTTGGTATTTCAACAAGTAATAATTTAATGTTTTCTTCCTTACATCTTTCAACTATTTTATCCAAATACTCTTCTACATAGTCAACCATCTCGAATGTTTCATTCTTGTCTTCCATATAAGTATCTCCAATAGTAGATGGTTTGGTAGTTGCTATCAAGTCATAACCTTTATAACTAAAATGTTCATTATAAGCATATTTAAAATCATCTTCGGTTAGTTCACGCCAACGATCATGAAAACGAAGAATTGGGAAAATATAATCTGCTTTATCTTCAAGTTTAAACTCAAATCTCTTATCGGTAATAGCATTGATCTTATTTGTCGTTAACTTCATATTATCAAATGATTTACGATAATTAGCTTCTTGGCTCTGATTACTTTTATTAATTGAATCAACATTATAAACGATTAGTTTAGGATGTTGATATAATAAAGCATCTTCTAAAATATAATAACCGGTCCAGGTTCTTTGCCCTGGTGTTGTATATATATAACTAGCTATTCCATAGTTATCCCATAATTCTATTGGTAATACTCCTCTATACATATCACTATTACCTAAGAATAAAACATCAAGTGAATCTTTCTTTTCATCGTAGTAACCTCTTACGATGCTACCCATATGATTATCTTCGGCACTTCTCCATTTAGGAACAAATACTGGTGATAATACAAATAATAATGCTGTAAATAAAATACAATAAATAATAATTGCTAATATTTTTTTCATATCATCACCTACTTCTAAAAGTCTCCATATATGAAACTTGAAGTATCATATCCGGCACCATATAAGCCAAATATTACTATACCTAGCATTATTACCGCCCATACAGCATATTGAATTAAAACATTAGATTTACTAATCTTTTCATATAAACTTCCATGTTTTTCTTTATAAATACCAACGAATAATAATACTACTAAATATACAATTAAGATTCTAAAGTCATATTTATCTAAACCAAGATTCATAATCATTGTATTACTCTTTTTAAACATATTTACAATCATACGTGTAAAAGCCGTAAATGATTGACATCTAAACATTAACATACCAAAGAATACTAAAAAACTTGTTCTAATCATTTCATATAATTTAAAGAAGAAGTTTTCTTCATTAATCTTTAAAGAAGATCTTATCTTCTTTAATAATGGTGTTAATATTAAACCAATCATTATTAAAACAAAGTAATACATTCCATATAAAACATACTTGTAACTAGCTCCATGCCATATACCACAGAATAACCAAACAAATAATAATGGAAAGCCAACTACCAAAAATGATGATAACCATTTTGGTAAATGTTTTTCAAAGAATTCAGTTACTTTCGTATTAAATTTACTTAATGATACTGGATAGAAAATATAATTCTTTATCCATGCTCCTAAAGTTATGTGCCATCTACGCCAGAACTCTTGAACACTTCTTGAGAAGAATGGTCTTTTAAAGTTTTCTGGTAAATCAATATCAAATAAATTAGCTGTACCACAAACTATATCCATACATCCACTAAAGTCAGCATATATTTGAATAGTATACATTATAGCGCCCAAAAATATAATTGGACCAGTTACATTACTATCAAATAAATTATCCACAAATACTCCTGCTCTATGAGCAATAACTAGTGTTTTAAAAACACCTAAGAATATTCTAAAAGTACCTTTAAGTAGATTATCGATATTAAACTTATGTCCTTCATATAACTTATTAGCAGTATCACTATAATTAGCTATTGGTCCTTCTAACATTTGTGGGAAAAAAGTTAAATATAAAAATAATCTAAAAAAATTCTTATCGCCTTCTATTTTACCTCTGTAAACATCAATAATATAACTTACAGCCATTAAAGTATAATAAGAAATACCTAAAGGTAAGATAAACTTTATTATTGTAAAATTAGAACTAAATAGATTATTAAATATTTTAACTAAAAATCCTGAATACTTAAGGACTACTAGAATACCAAAATTAAATAATACTCCCATAGTTACAATAAGTCTTTTAGTCTTTTTTATTTTACCTTTAATCGCCTTTTTTTCTTCTTTACTAAGCTCTTCACTAATTAGTTCAATCTTCTTATTTTCTTTATTAATTAATAAACCTAATAAATAAACACTAAGAACACTTACAACTAAATAAATACTTCTAATTCCACTAGAAATATAATAAAAGATACAGCTTTCTACTAATAAAACTAAATATCTATATTTCTTAGGAAATACATAATAAAGAACTATCATTTGTAGTAGAAAAAGACCGTATTCTAACGATATAAATGACATGGTATACCTCCAAGATTAATTATTCATCAATTAATTCTTCTACAATCTTATATAAAGCTTCTGCACTATTAAAGTTTTCTGGAATCATTTTTTCAACAGGAAATTCTACATCAAATTCCTTATTGATTTTAGCAACAATTGCTACAATTTCATAACTACTTAATATTTCATCATCTATTAAGTTCTTTTCCTTTTTATAATCATATCCAGGTTTAACAGCTTCTAATATTTTAATTAACTCTTCCATCTAATTATTTCCTTCCTTATATAAATTACTTAAATGTTTTCTATCTATTTTACCATTAGCATTATATGGCATTGTTTCTAATTTAATAACTTCTTGTGGCCACATATAATTTGGTACTTTCTTTTTAACTAAAGATAATACTTGCATCTCATCCATATCTGCAACATAATACAATATTATTTTATCATTATCTTTATCATAAATACATACACATGAATCTATATCACTAATAGCACCACAAGCGCTTTCAATTTCTCCTAGTTCTATCCTATAACCCATATGTTTAATTTGAAAATCTTTTCTAGAGATATAAATAAGTTCTCTTCTATCATTATACTTAACTATATCTCCAGTTTTATATACCTTTTCTGGAAATGCTTTGTTCAAAGGATTTTGAACAAACATTTCCTTTGTCTTTTCTTCATTATTATAATACCCAGAAGATAGGAAACTACCTCTTACATATAATTCCCCTTCTTCACCTTCACTTACTTCTTCACCTTTATCATTAACAACCATTAGATCACAGTTATCACAATGTTTTCCGATTGGTAAAGTTTCATCATCCATAAATTCTCTATCTACTATATAATATGAACAAATATCAACTGTTTCAGTTGGTCCAAATAAATTAGCATATAAAGCATCAGGTATCGCTCTACGCCAGATATTTAATTGTTTCATTGGCATTACTTCCCCAGCAAATAAAACTCTTTTTAAATATTGTGGTTTTACAACATCAAATGTTTTAAAATTAGCAACAATACTTAAAGCTGATGGAACCCAATAAATTGTATTAATCTTATTTTCGTTTAAATATTCTATTAATCTAACTGGGAATGAAAAATTCATCTTAGGAATTATATAAAAAGTACATCCCCTCGTCATTGTTGAGAAAATATCTGAAACACTCATACTAAAATAGAACGGTGTTTGACTTCCAAATACAGTATCACTATCGATATTAAAAGCATTATTAAACCAATTAATATAACTAATCGTTGATTTATGATCTATTACAACACCCTTAGGTACTCCAGTAGAACCTGATGTAAATAATATATACATTGGATTAGTATCTATAATTCTTTCATATACTTTATCTAAAGCTTCTTCATTAACACTATCATTTAATTCATCAATTAATAATAAATCTACTTCATACTTTAAATCATTTAACTTATCCTTGTTTTTAGCATCCGTTAATACTAATCCAGGCTTTAAAGTATTAAATATACTATCTATTCTATCAACTGGCATTTTATTATCTATAACTGTATAAAAATTACCACTATAATTAATACCCATCATACTTGTAAGACAAGAAACATTTTTATCTAAAAAAATTGCAATCGGCTTATTAAATAAATTATATTGTAATATCATTGTTGCTATTTGTTTACTCTCTAAAACAAATTCTTCATAACTAAGTCCTCTTTTATTATCAACAAATGATAACTTAGTAGGATATTTCTTAGCAACATCTTCTAAATATTTAAAAATTGTTTTATACATAAAAAGCCTCCTATGTAACTATCTTTAGTATAACATACAACTAAAAAAGATATCTATTCAATTAGATATCTTTTTTGTTGAATTCAATTATTTTATCCAATGTCTCCATATCGATAGTTTCATCGGCATCACATAAGCTGATACTAGGATCGTAATGTGCTTCAATTAGTAAACCATCACATCCTGCTGCAATAGCAGCTTTAGCCATTGGTTCTACCATATAAGAGTGTCCACTAGAATGAGATGGATCAATTATTATTTTATATTCACTATTATGCTTAATATATGGTATTGCTTGTAAATCTAATACATTTCTTGTCTCATTAGAGAAGTCTCTTATTCCTCTTTCACAAAGAATTACATCTTCATTACCTTCTCTTTTAATATACTCTGCAGCATTAAGCCATTCACTATATGTAGCACTAAATGCTCTCTTTAATAAAACAGTACTCTTACACTTACCTACTTCTTTTAATAATTCATAGTTATACATATTTCTTGTACCTATTTGAATTATATCTACTAAGTTACCATATTTCTTAACTTGTTCAATAGTAGTAAACTCTGTAACTATTTTAAGACCTAGTTCTTTCTTTATTTTTAAAAGCATTTCCATTCCTGCTTCTCTTAATCCTTGAAAAGAATCAGGACTAGTTCTCATTTTAAATGTTCCTGCTCTTAAATATTCTATTCCTTTTTCTTTTAGTATTGATGCAATCTTATAGATTTCATCATAACTACCAAAAGTACATGGACCAGCTATAATTATTCTATTTGACATATTATCAACTCCCGAGTGTTCATTATTGTAGCATATAATTATTTAAAAAGATATAATAAAAATATAGAATAGAGGGAAATTATGAACGAAGTCAAAGAAGAAAAAAAGAAATCAAATGCTGGCTTAATTGCAATAATTATGGTCTTATGCTTATGTCTTGGTATAGCAGTAGGTTTTATCATTAGTAGAGAACTAGGAAAAGACGATAAGAAAGAACCAGATACTAAGATAGAAGAAAAAGAAAATAAACCTGAAGAAAAAAAAGAAGAAGAAAAGAAAGAAGAAAAACCAGAAGATAAGAATCCAGAAGAAACACCTACTCCTAAAAACAAAACAGCTGTAAAGGCATTTGGTGATGAATGCTCTTTCATGAAAGACTGTGAAAAAGAATTTGAAATAACAAATGGCGAAAAAACCTATAAAATAAAAGTAAAAAAGGAAGTTTATACCACAATTATTATGGTAGATGGAAAAGAATTACTAAATTATCACCTTATAAATGAAGAACATGCTATTGAAAATATCGCCCTTTTAGATAATAATTATTTAGTTGTAGAAACTAGTATTTACGCTGGCCCAAACAAAAAATGGTTCGTAAGAGATTATTTCGATAGCAAATTAAATAAAATAGCTTGGATGCAGCAACAAAGTAATGTTATTGAAGGAGAACTTACCTCAAAAGAAATAATCTGGGCTGATCATATATGCTCAGAACCTTATGTAACTGAAGCAGATGGTTCAATAACAGTTAAAAAATATAAACTTGTTTTAAATGATAATGACAAATATGAAAAAACAGTCATTGGTACAGCAAAAGAAGGGCCATACGGAAATTGTTAATAATAAAAAGATATCATTTTGATATCTTTTTTATTTTATAAATAATAGCAAAATTTGAGTAATCCCCCTATTTATGGTATAATGTAGTTACTTTGAGAGGGAGTAGTTAACATCCAAATGGATGTTTGTTATTCGTCAAGACAATATCATTTGATATTCGGATAATAATTAATAAACGAGACTTTTAAATAATAAAAGTCTCGTTTTTTTTGCGAGACAAAAAGAAAGGTGTTGAAAAATATGGAGAAAATAAATAATAAAATTTGGACTTTAAGAAAGGATATCCTAAAGAAACGTGCTTCTGCTGTTGGTAATATCGCCTTAGGCATCATAATGGTACCTCTAGAGATAATAAACCATTTAAACCCAATATATTGGGTTTATAAGGTAGCAACTTATAATCCAAGTAGAAAACGTGAATTAGATTCATTAGACTTCTTTGATGATGCTAAACATGCATTAAAAAAAGCTAAAGAATCTAGTGAGGAATTAACAACTGCAAAAGATGAACGTCAAGATAAAAAAGATGAAGAAATACAAGAAATTCTTGATACTAACCCACTATCTGGAAAAGTATTAGAATATGCAAGAGATTTATTGATCAAACTAGGAAACTTAAGTGTTAAAGAACAAAAAGCATACATATTAAAAATCCAAAGAGTTTTAGCTACTTATGCTTATCGTTCTAAAGAATTAGAAGATTGTCCTAATGAAATCTATTCATTAAATGAAAAGACTATCAAAAAATTAGCAATCATCGAAGAATCTTTAAATATGACTCTTGCCAATAATTGTGAATTATCACAAAATTTAGAATCCGAAGAAACTAAAACATTGTCTTTAGATAATACCCAAGATCAAAGTTTTAAAAAAAATAAGTAAACATAAGAAAGGGGTTATGGTTATAATAAAAGAATTAAAAAAAGAATTAAGAATTCAAAGAAAAGAAAGATTTGTTCGTAGATTTATAGGTATCTTTGAAGTTATATTTGCTTTTGTAGGTGCTCCATTTGAATTATTATTCAAATTAAACCCAATGGTATTAATGTTTAAAGTATTAGATCAAGAACCTATTGATTTAACTATTGATTCATTTGATTTAATCGATGATGCTAGAACTGACTTCGATTATGCTAGAGATGCATCAGAATATGCAAAAGGAATAAAACAAGAAATTAGAAAATTAAAACAAGAAAATAAAAAACGAGCTATTACTAGTGCTATTGAAAAACACGAAGAACATAATGTTGTAGCTGAATATACTAAAACATTATTTACTAAAATCAATAATCTTGATTTTAAAAAACAAAAAGCATTTATTCTTAAAATTAAAAAAGTATTAACTGAATATATTAATACTAGTTTAAAACTATTAAAAGCTAATCAAGATATAACTCCTTTAAATGAATTAACTATCAAGAAATTAGCTATAATTGAAGAAGCAATTGATAAAGTTCTTAATATTAATACACAAGTTAAAGAAGAATCTGAAGAACAAACATTAACAAAAAAGGTATCTAAATAGATACCTTTTTTTATCCCTTTAATTCATTTTCTACATGTACTCTTCTTACTTTACCTAATACTCTTGGTTTATCTAACTCTTTCCATAGATTACGATTAATAGAATTAATCGTATCTATATCATTAGCTGCTTCTCTTCCTCTCTTATATCTTTCCATATCTAAACGTTCATAATATTCTAAAGATTCAGGATCTTTTAAAGGATCGACAAATCTAGCTTGTAAATCTTTAGAAACTAAATCAGTTCCTATCCAAGCAAATATACCACTAAATACAGCTGTTGATTTAATACCATAATTATCAGATTTACCAAGCAAGAAAACAACTACATTAAATAATACTAGCTTTAATAATAAACCACTAAATCTTAACATTTTTAATCTTCTTAAATAATCTTTATTCTTTTCATATAAATTCTCATAAATAGGAGTATCACTTTTTATTTTTTCTAGAATAATACTAATTCTAGTATAACTTTCATTTACTAAAGATGTTATCTCATCATATGGATAAACTATCCCATTTTCTTTCATTTCTTCAATAATAATATCAAAACTACCTTTAGCTTCTTCTAAGTCACTTAATAGTCTTTCACACTTCTCTATATCCATAATAATCCCACCTGATAGTTAATTATTATAAACTAAGACCTTAATCATGACAAACAAAAAAAGACATCTTATGATGTCTTTTTATATATCTAAAAATAATCCTAATATAGCAATTATAAATATAACTATACTAGCTATCATCACCCATTTACCGATATTCTTCCATTGATCCTTATTTAAATTTTTAAATGCAGCCCTACCAGTCATGATACCTAATTCATGACCAGTAAAAGCATACAAACCAACCAAGAATACACAAACACCAAATATAAAGAATAAAATACTAAAGCCATTCATTATTATCACCATCTAAATTATATCATATAAAAAAGGAATCATATGACATCTTTATTTAAACTATATCACATACAAAAAATTACATTATTTAACATAAATATATCTATGTCAAAACCAATGTATTTTCTTAATTATAAGAAATCGCTTTGTACTAATTCTTTTTCGCCAACAAACTCATACAATAAATCATATATTGTTTGAATTTTATATATTGGTTTAATAGTGGATAACAATCTAACCACCTTTATAGAATTGCTGTTCATAACCTTTAATATATTAACAAGAGAATCATATACTCTCATACGTGAACTAGCATTAAAATCTTTATTAATCTTTTTAATAATTCCCTTTTTCACAGCATTCAATTCGTTATACATTAAAAACTTATTCATATTATTCTCACCTTCTATACGTTTTGCATATGTGTTTCTTCCAAAACGTTCATTAAAGTCTCGTTACATATTCTAAACAATTCTTTTTGCTTAGGTAATTCCCAAGCCCCCTTAGTTCCATGAAACATATTGTTTCTTACTTTAGCAGTAATAAACAATAACAAATATATTTCGTTAAAAGGATTGTCAATTTCAATCATTTTTCTCAATGATTCTTCTTCTATCTCTCCTCTAGTAAAAATAGGTTCATTGTTTTTATCTACACCAACTTCCTTAATTATCCTAATTTTAAACATATCCGTTAATCCCTCATATGTAAAATCATATCTTCTATATTCTACATAATTCTTAAATCTATCATATAAAGATTTAACATTTGCCATTCTATCTAATTTAAATGATTTAATTTTCTTTTGAACATCTCCTATATGATGTTCACCTTCAAATATTGTTCTTTCATATTGATTCCATAATAAAGCAAAATCTGCAATTAGGCCTCTTACTTCTGGATCTTTTGGATCTTTTATTCTTCCTTTCAAATAATCTTTAATATGATCATAATTATTATCCTTCATATACATCTTCCTTTCTTTCAAATAATATTTCTTTTAATTCATTACTATCAATATTTGTATTATCTAATACTTCATTTTTGATTTTATCTAATATTGCTAGATATTCCCCTACTTCTACATCTTCACTTTGCTCATATGACATACCAATATCATAAATATCCTTTCTCTGAGCAATTATTTCAGTTTCAATTTTAATCATTTCTTTCACCTCGCATAGATTATAACACCACACTTACGCAAGTTGGCTATTTTCTTTTTTTAGTTCTGCAATTGAATTGTAACATGACATTGACGTGATTTGGGTGGCCTTTCACAACTTAAACGAATTGTATCACAACATTTTTTAAAATGAGGTTTTTCTTTCAGTACTGTAAACACATTATAATATGACACTGGCGTGATTTAACCGGCATAAATCGAAACAACCACAAATAAAAAGATATCATTTAGATATCTTTCTTTATAAAATTATTCAATTCTTACTTTTAAACCTATTTTTTATAATTCCTATATCATATTGTAAATCTGAATCTTTCATATTTTTTTCAATTTTATTTTGACATTCTGGACTCCAAAATATCTTTAACTTTTCTTTTGCTCGTGTTATTGCAGTATAAAATATATTTTTGGTTATATATTCTTCGGATTCATTACATATTACTATTCTTACAGAACTAAATTCAAGTCCTTGGGCTTTATGTATTGATGTAGCATAAGAAACAACAAACGGAACAACATAATTCACATCATCATCCTTATCATCATCTTCTTTTTTATATACTTTAAATTCTATCAAAGACTTTTCACCAACATTATTAATAACATTAATGTCATATAATTCTGCAATAAAACTATTAACAAGTGTATCTACTAAAATTTGAAACTTAATACAATTACCATCAATTTGGATATCAACAATTTTACCCTTTAAACTATTATAAAGTACATCATTAAATCTCTCAACATTACTAAATATTACAGGATCTCCAACTTTGTAAGTATTTGCACCCCATTCGATTGAATTACCTGTGTTCTTATGTTGAAGATATCTATTAATATTATTTATTCCATATGGGCCATCATAATTCAGGCACAATACTATTTCGTCTTCTCTTCTATCAATAAATACTTTTTCTAAATTCGGTTCAGAGTATTGATGATCAATTATACTTTCTGTTATACCTCTTTCTAAATTTCTTACTCTACTCCACAATTCCATTAATCCATGGTTATTGGTTCTAAAGTTTTCCGTCAACTCGTAAGAAGTCTTTGGTAAAAAGTCTTTTGCAAACCTAAACCAATTACCAAATTCTATCGATTCAATTTGATATATATCTCCAACAAGCAATAAACAGTTGAACTTAGCCTTTTCAAGGAATTTAATCATTTTATAATTTTCCAGCATACTACATTCATCTATAACTATTAGATCATATTCCGTTGAATCTTTAAAACTATCAACTGTCGAAAATTTATAATTATTGTTATTATCATAGGATTCTATCCTAGTCCTAATATTATTAACCGCTGAATGTGTTTTAGCTAAAAAAGCTATCTTTTTACCAGTAAAAATTTTTGAAACTATCATTATCATTTCTGTTTTACCTGTTCCTGCTGATCCATAAATTAATCCAATTTTTGAATTCAAGAAAAGATTAGAACATATGCTTTCTTTCGCTTTATCTGTAAACTCGTAATCATCATAATCTTTGAACTTTGAGTACAATAAAGGATAAGGATAATAACCAATTGATATACTTTGTTGTAATATACTTATAATGTCAATTGTACTATTCTCATTACCTAAAACATATACATTATCACCAAGTATCTCTAATTTCCTGTTATAGTGTTTTTCTATTAATTTAGAATTAAAAGAGTTGCAAAGATTAATAATCTCTTCTTTAGAATAACAAAATTCTTTTATTGGAATATATATTCTATTACTTATTATACAAATATTATTAACTTCATGTGAAAATCTTTCGTCTTCTCTTCCTTCTGGATCTATTATTTCAATAAGATCTGACTGTGAAATATTGTGTTGAATTAAAGAAGTAGCATATGGCATAGTATCAAACGGCTTGCATCCCCATTGTAAATACAAATCTGATAAATCAGAGCAAGAAATTGTACTAATTTGTCTCTTTAAAACAGAATTTCTTAGCCTAAATATTAAATATTTAATAACATTATTCCCTGGTTTATTTAGTTTTATAAAATTTCTGATTTTTCTTAATAATTCTATTATATAATTCGTACTAAAACCACTTAACAAGGCTTCTATTTTACGGAAATCATTATCATTCATATTAACAATATCGTTTAACGAACTTTTACTTTTTGTTAAATACAACATTAATGCATCAAACTCATTTGCTTTCCATGACACTTTCCTATTAATCCCAAATATTTTATATAAATTATTAAATTCGCATGGTCTAATAAAAGTTTTATAATTATTAATAAAATATACTTCTACAAAGGAATCAAAAAATTTTAATACCTTTTTCAAATATGATATTTTAATAGCATAATTATCAGGTATTTTATCTTTAGAATAAAAAACTATGTGATTTGATTTATTAATATAATCACTTGCCGGAGTTAAAGTTAATTCATAAAACTTCATTTCCTTAAACAATACTAATTTTGTTTTAGTAATATAATAAATATTACCTCTAACACTTAGATTATTGTCAAATTCGATAGTTTTAATATTTTCATAAACTTCATCATAATAAGATACTAAAGCGGGATCAACATTATATATTGGAAAATCATAAATGTTGCTCAATATTTCTTCGCTATATATGTTATAATAATAATCTTTTAATTCAATCAAATACTCTGTATATTTAACCATTAATCTTGTAGACCCATCTTCATTATATGTATTATGTGAAGGACCAACTTGGATTAAAGAATGAAATTTTCTTAAGACGTCATGTTTAGTATACTTTTTAATATATGAAATAGATGCTTGAATTGACTTTTGATTATAATCTAAATAAGTTTTATATTCTTCTATTACATAGTTTTTGAAAGCTATATGTTCAACTAAATCTCTAAGGTCTTTGACAATATTCTGAGACATATAACCTCTTTCATCTATTGATTTTTTTAAGTCTTTTTCTATTTTATTATTAACGATTTCAATTTTATTATTAATTAAATCCAAACATTCCTTCATTATAAAACACTCCAATTATTCAAAGATAAATTATGCCAACTATTATAACATTAAATTTAATAATTATACACTAATAAAAAGATATCACCTTGATATCTTTTTATACTTCTTTCTAAAATCAGAATAAAAAATTTTAGCTTGTACTATAATTGGAGTTTTCATAAGTAAATTAAACTCTTCATCACTTAAATCTAATATCCAATCTAATACATCTTCTGGTTTACTATTACCATATGGTAATATCATAACTTCATCATCCGGAGTATTAACTACTTCATGTAACCTATGTAGCATATCTTTCTTTGTCATATTAATTCCTTTCTAACATCTTAGCTAGAAAAAAGACTTAAGATAACTCTTAAGTCTTTAGTTATCTTATAGATCTAGCTTTACCACCTAACTTAATAGGTTGGTGAGACTTCATAGGGCTAGTCCCTCCGTCTCTCTTTATAAGATGTAAATGTATTATAACATATGATTTTGTGAAATATAGAAAAAGAAGATATTACTTATCTCCTCTTTTATTAATCAAAAACATTCTTAAATTATAAACAACACTATTTGATTTTCTTCTATTACAATCTATACATAACATTTGCAAGTTTTTTTCACCCAATTCATCACCAACCATTGAAAAAGGAATAATATGGTCTAACTCGGATGAGTCTAATTCAATAGTTCTTCCGCAAATATTACATTCATAATTCTGATTTTTTAGAATTCTATTTTTAATAGAATCTTCATAATTAATCCTTAATTCTTTTTTATTAAAATATGCTTTAACCCATCCTAATATTATCTCTGATTCTTCATCACTAATATGACATTTCATCAAATCAAACACAATATTCTTTATTACAGCTTTTTGATTAGCACTTTGTCTGAGGCGATTCTTTAATTCTATCTTAAATGATTCATCAGTGCACTCAGCAACAATTACCTCAAGCATACTCGTCAAAAAACAATCATATGTCTCGTCAAAAAATCTTTCTAAAGATACATTATTGTTGGTCAACAATTCCTTTAAGTTTTCATTCATACTAAATTAATACAACGCCTTCTTCTGCTTCCATTCTATATGTTTTTAAAGTAGCCATATCACTTTTAGCTAACCCAACAGTAGCAGTTTCACCTCTAAAAGCAAGTTTCCTAGTTTCATCATCTATACCATCAACAGCGTCATCACAAAAAACACATTTAGTATTTTCCATATTCAAAGCCTTTGGGAACAATTTAATAATTGATAAAAAATTATCCTTATTCAATGGTTTTTTTTCGTTCAACAAAATATCACAAATATCACTAAAAGCAGTTAAAATATATCTTACCCCACTAATCTTAGTAAGAGTATCATCTAATGGTTCAGAAAATGAAACATTACATTCTTCTTCCCAGGCTAAAAAATATTCATTTAATATTTGAGCAAAAATATCATATGGGCTTTGACCATTTTTATTTGCCCAGCCAACAATTACATTATCATAGAATTTTTTTGCACCATATAAGCGAATAATCTTTGTTAATTGATTCTCTTTATATCCTTTTTTTACCTTATCTGCCCCAAATGAAATTCTTTTATACAAAGGTGATGATGATTCTGTATTTATTTTTTCCAAAACATCGTAGATTTCATCATCATCTCCTATTAAAAGACCAAGCGATTTTTTTATATAACGTAATAAATTAGCCTCTACTTTTTCTTGTTTTTCATTTGTTACCATGAATAATTCTTTTCTTTCATTATCTGATATATTCTCAAAAACAGTAAAGTTCATTTCATATTCTTCAGTAAAATCGAAATCTGGATCTATATATGTTTCGTCAAAAGCAATTATTCTATGCTGACCATCAATTATCTCTAATTGACCATCATATCCACTTATCTCAGATTCTGTTTCAGGAAACATTACATAATAATTATACTTTTTAACTAATTCATCATTTAATTTATATTCAATTAGTTCTTTTTCTATCTTAAATTTACTCTTTAAATTTATAATAGGCGCATTTGGAATTAAACCTATTGCATTCTTATTCTCAACCTTTGATTTCCCGGCGACATAAAATGAAATCTCTTTTACCTTTTTTTCTATCCATGGTCTTTGAACATCTTGTTTTTCACCAGCAGTATATTTTTTTCTAACTTTTGCAATCATTCTAGGATCGGCAACCATAGAATAAAAAGTAGTATTCTTTTGAGTTATCTTATTTAAATATATTTTTTTCATAGTACACCTCTACTAATATTAGATCACAAATCGATCATTTGATCAATAAAAATGATTCAACATATCCTTGTTGAATCACTCTAATAAAATATAATTATTTATTATTTAAATAATACTTATCAAATATCTCACCAATCTTGGCCAAATCAAAACCATGTTCAATCATTTCTTCTTTTCTTATATTATACATTTTTAAAAAAATCTCTTTCTTTTCTTCTTTATTTGCATGATGAACTTGCATATGGCATATTGGACAAAGTGCAATTATATTAAACATACTATCCAGTTTGATATTTGGAAAATTCTTTTGCGCCTTTAATGGAATAATATGATGACATTCTAAATATTGGAACTTACCAGAAGAGTTGGTAAAAGTCTTATGATCTGGATTAATTTCACAATTATGGCTTGCCAATTCCATTCTTGTAGCTTTTAATTTACCATCAGTTTTTTCCCTTAAAACCTTTGCTTTCCCCTCTTCAATTCTCGGTATATATTCATATTTTTCATTTTCTTTTAACTCGAGTTCCTCTTTCGTATAACTCTTTAATAAACCGCTACTTATTTCCTCAAATTGTTCATTCTCTTCTTGCGTCTCTTCCGCTTCTTCAAAAAATGCCGAAGCTTCCATATTTACAAATTCAAAAACGGCATTATCATTAATCTTTTTTAAAAGAATTTCAGCAATTCTATATTCCATTGGAAATAAATAACCCATCTTAGCAGAGCCATCAACAGTAAAAGGATTTTTATCAGTATCAATATTCCTCATATATTCTTCTTTATAATCACTAAAATGTAGAGGATTTTTTAACTCTTGATATTCCAAATCAGCTTTATATCCATGTGGAGCCCATAGTCCATTTATAGAAGCAGGAATAACAGATTCATAGCCATCGCTAATAGCTCTAGCTACTGACAAAATATTTCCTTTTTTATTACAAAAAATAATATCTCCTTTTTTTACTAATTTAACATTAATCCAATGCTGAAATGAAGCCCCATTCTTCCCAATTTTTGGAGCATATATAAATCCGCCATTTTTCTCTTCTTCATAAGACGTTCCTTGATTAACAAACCAATAATTCATTATAACCACCTTAATGTAAACCTTTTTCTTTAAAATATTTTTCTAGTTTTTTATCACAGCAATACACATAACAGCCTTTCATACCTCTAGTCATTAGTGTTCTATATGTGTTTTTTATTATATTATCAGCTATTCTATTAGCCTCTTCTTGCCCTCGTTCTTCAGCTATTTTGTTAATACCTTTTAGGGAATTATCACTCTTCGCTCTCTTAGTAAAGTCAGTAATAATATGGCCATTTTCATATTGCAAATCATCACCAATTATTACCCCAACATAATCAAATTCAAGTCCTTGAACAGTATGTATACATCCAGCTTCATGAACTGAGTTTTCACCTATTGCAAACGCATCACCAGATTCCAGATTCCAACTAATTTCAAAATTATATTCAGGAATCTTTATTTCATGATAATTAGTATCATTTCTAGTATTACCCGTTGGCCATTCCCAGCAGTAACCAGCCACTATTCTAGATTTATTATTAATAGCATTTTTTTCTTCAATTGCTCTTCTCATTTCATTAGGATTATCAAATACTTTAAAGTCATAATCAAATCCATCAATATCAAAATTAGCAGTATCTCTAATCTCTAACATATGGTCTAACCAAGCTACATATCCGTCAGACCCGTTACATCTAAATTGACTATCTAATTCATATGTATAAATACCGGCCCCTGCTTCTTGTGCGAATTTCTTTATCAAATCCTCACTACCTATATCTTTCAATGTTACTTTTTGATTTTCATCAATAAAGAATATAGAAAACTTAGCTGCATTAATTATTTCCTTAATTTGATTCTCACCTTTATTTTGAAACAAGCCGGATTTTTCATTTAATCTATGAGCTTCATCAACTACCAAACAATCTAAGACATTTCTTTGTTCATCAATAAAACCTCCAGAACTTTGAAATAAATGATTAATATAAGTAGTTGTATACTCTCCTCTAAGTTTAGTTGCATAAACAGTTCTTGGAGCAGCATTTTTTGTTACATAAAAACATGTCATATTTCTATTATTTAATTCTACCAACAAATTAATTGCTAACACTGATTTGCCTGTTCCAGGGCCTCCCCTAACAATCATTACATTTTTAGAATTACTACCGACAGTATCAATTGCATTTCTTAAGGCATATTCATAAACAATCTTTTGTGAATCTATCATGTAAAATTCTTTATTACCTTTTAACATTTGTGACAAAGAATCTTGTAACATTTTTGATGGTCTGATTCTTCCGTGATCTATTTTATAAAGAACTTTTCCATCATCACCATCTTGAATATATCTTTTAATGAAATCTCTTAGCTTTAAAACATCGTTATGACCGAATAATGGTGCTGCATCAGTATACTCTTTATAATTATTTGATAATAAAGTATCATTACTATCAAAATAATAATTATGAAGATATGCACAAGGTATTACATTAATACTTTCTAATTGTACAGATTCATTATAATCCCTAATTAAATTAGCATATGTCATAGCTTGATAAGAAGGATGATTTACATCTCTTAAAGCGCCACCAACATATGTATTAACTTTATAAATACCATCCATATTTTCAACTTCAGTTGCTTTATCCCACTGCTTTAATTCAACAATAACAACATTAGATTTATCCTGCTTATAGCCGGACATCATAAAATCTATCCTACAACCAGTTGGAGGAATATTATATTCTATTGCTATACCTGTATTATTAGGTATTTCATTATCACTTAATACACCTCGCATATATTGCATAGAATTCTTCCAAGAATTAAATTCTGGTGCACTAGGTCTCTTCTTAATTACTTCAATATACTTGTTTCTGATTTTATCAGCAATAATACCTAAATCTACATCATTAATAAAATCAGACTTTATTCCTTCATATACTAACATATTACTACCTCTTACAATTTATTATATTTTGTGCTTTTACCTTTAGCTTTTTCGACAGGATATTTCTTAGCTGTTTTTTCCATCTTATCTAAAACTATTTGTTCAGGATCTAATCCTAATTTATCGGCCATTAATAGACAATAATTAATAACATCTGCAAGTTCCTCACTTACTTCGGCCATATCAAAATCATTATTCCATTGAAAACATTCCAACAATTCGCCTGCTTCAATAGAAATACTCTTTGCCAAATTCTCTGGAGAGTGAAATTGATCCCAATCTCTTTCTTCATTAAATCTAATAATTTTTTCAGTCAATTCCTTCATACAAAACACCCAATTAAATTATATCAAAAAAAGTCGATACATTTCGACCCTTTTTATTTATTCTGTTTCTCTATTTCATCATACATATCTTCTAGTATGTAGTAATGTTCATCTGCTGGTAATCCTTTATCATCTACATGCATGAATTGTTCATTATATATGTTATCCATTAGTTTTTTATAATCTTTAACATCATAGTCTACTTTATACCATTTTAATGTATCTATTTGCTTTTTAGTTATTTTAATACCATTAATATCTTGTATCTTATTATCATCATTAAATAGTTTATTTAATAACATATTATCACCAATTAAATTATAACATAATAAAAGCCCTCTTTTCTTGTTTAAAGAAAATATAGTATAAAATAGCATCAGAAAGGAGGAAAAATAGAGATTAATAAAAATAATTTATTAAAAAAAGACACATTTTCTTATTTTAGAAAAATATAGTATACAATGGCATCAGAAAGGAGGAAAAAATAGAGATTAATAAAATAATAAAAAATAGATATTTTCTTATTTAAAGAAAACATAGTATACAATGACACCAGAAAGGAGGAATTATATAGAGAATTACATTATTAAAATAACAAAATTAGAAGGAATATCAATAACAAATACAAAGGAAGGAGGAATGTTTAGAGATAGAAAAATATTATATATATATTTAAATGATGGAAAAAAATACATATTAGAGCTAATAGCGAACGTAGATATAACAGAAAAAGTAATGAATCACGAATTATTACTAAATATAAATGAAAATAAAAAAAAAGAAAAAACGTTGTGGAAGGAAGATTGATAACATATATATTAATATAAAACTATTTTTAAAAAACAAAAGACACTATTTAGTGTCTTTTGTTCGTTTAAATAAGGCATATAACACACAAGTTAACCATTCATACTATTAATAAATTCCAAATACTCTTCATCTGTTACCATTCTTATTTGTTTAGTATCGAACATTGAATCTATATAAATATACTCTTCCGTATCAGCTATAATTAAACATCTTATATTAGTTTTATCCTTTATTTTACCTGTATAGTATTCCCCCTTCTTGTTTATATCCATATTTACCATCCATTACTTTTACATACCAAGCATACTTCTTGTTATACATAACTAATGTAGCATAGTAATCATATATCTCTACAATGCCATACTTTTCTCCTCTCATTCTAGCATCTTTATAAATAGATCTTTTTAAGTTACATTCTTTATCAGCTATATTAATAGCTTCTTCTCTTTTAATATATCGAGGTTTTGCAATTTTCTTTTCTTCTTTTTTCTCCTTTCCGAGTTCTTCAGTATCATCTCCGTCTCCATCACTAAACACCCATTTTATTTTTTCCTTTAGCTTTAATAATTTCTCTTTCATTCTTATCTTCCTTCCTTTGTGATAAAATGATATTAAATAAAGGATGACATTTGGTCACCCAATGGGAGACATTTTATGGAAAATGTAAAAAAAGAGTTAAAAATATATATCAAAGAGAATTATGTAAAGCAAGAGAGATCCGGCTTTTCCTGTAGAATAAAAAACATATTATTTGAAGATGATGAAGCAGAAGAAATGCCTGTTTATACATCAAAAAAAGTGGAAAAACCCAAACAAAATAACGAGGTTCGCTTTAGTCTATCCACTCCACCTAAAGAAGAAAAGAAAATCTATGACTGGGCTGATGAATTAGCTTATAAAGAAAAAACTACTAATGTAGATACATATATTAAGGAACATATAGAATATACTAATTTTCAAAAGACCTTATTTAAATTCATAGACGAAAGAAATCTAAAAGATAGTGATGTTTATAATAAAGTACATTTAGATAGAAGAACCTTTGCTAAGATAAGAAATGAAGAATACCATCCTAGTAAAGAGACAGTTATTCTACTAGCCTTCTCATTAGAACTTAATGAAAAGGAATTAGAAGATCTACTAAGTAGTGCTTATTATTCTCTTCCAAAGAATAATTATCATGATTTAATCATAAGATTTTGTTTTATTAACAAAATCTATGATATTAAAGAAGTCAATGAATTATTAGATGATTATAATTGTGAATTATTTAATTATTAAAAAAGAGTAATCTGCTGATTACTCTTTTTTCTCTATCTCTTCACCTTTATCAATGAAATCTACATTAGTAAGTAATGTTTGTGTTATAGCTTCTCTCTTATTCTTAATCTCACTTATTATATAAATAATTGAATGGAATGCTTCCCATAAAGAGAATGAAAATAAGAAGATAAATAATTCTGATATAACATCTGATTCTAGTATTAATACTAAATATAAATAAATTAATAAACAAGCGAATCCTACAATAATTAGATTAATAGCTTTATTACGTAATTTCTTATATTCTTTTTGAATCTTATATAATTCTATTGAATAATGTTCCTTTATTAAGTGTTTAATTATTCCTTGTTCTTTAGAATCAAATTCATAACCTATTATATGAAAGTTAATCGGTATATCATTATCTAGCATTGCTGATTTCTTTTCTAAATAAGTATAAACACTATCATTTAGTTCTATTTGATTGCCGGTAGTTCTTTTATCAAACACATCATTTTTTTCTTCTACTTTTAAATAAATATCAGCATCATTATCATCTGTTGAATATTCATTATTTATATATCCTTCTAAGTATTTATCATTAGAATATTCTTTTATCTTTTCATGCATTTTTGTTTTAAATTCATTCATTGTTAACACATCCTCTACTCTAGATAATTATATCATAAAAAAAGGAGTAATCGTTGATTACTCTTTTTTTATTAACCTATTCTATGAATTCTCTTTTTATTACGAACTACAAATAACACAATTCCAATAATAGCTAATATTACACCATAGAATGTTAATACTCCTAAAGATATACCAGCTGTTTTAGGGTTAACTGTAGGTTTATTATTAGCACTAAGTTTAACTATTTCACCATTTTCTTTAATAGCGAAACTCTTCTTTACTCCATTTACTTCATAACCTTCAGGAGCTTCTTTTTCAACTACATAATAATCCCCTTCTGGTAATCCTTGAACAATAACTTTACCTTCACTATTAGATTTACCAGAGTATATTACTTCATCATTATCTTCTCTATGTACTTCTACTAAAACATTAGCTACTGGTTTATTATCGCTATTATTTGTTATTGTATACTCTAAAGTTCCAAGTACTTCTTCAATTACTTCTTTTATATCCCATGTAAGTGTTACATCTGAAGTAGAACCATCACTCCATGTATAAGCATCTGTATGTTTTAAACTAACTGTAATTGTATAAGTTCCTGGTTCTTTCTTCGTTAAATCACCAGTCTTTTCCATTTTTTCACTATCAAAACCATTGATTGTTGGTGTTATATCTTCACCAGTTTCATCAAATGATGCTGTTGCAAGTGTTGGTTTATTTAATTTTTGTCTTTCAACAATCTGCCATGAAATTGTTACAGGACCTGTTGAACCATCATCCCAGGCATTATTAGCTGTATCTTTTAAATTAATTGTAACTGTATATGTTCCCGGATCTTTTGCTGTTAAAGTTCCAGACTTAGACATTGATTCATCAAAGAAACCACTTATTGTTGGAGTTATATCACTGCCAGTTTCAACATATATCGGTGTAGCGAAATATGGTTTTTGTAATCTAACTTTTGATGTAATCTCCCAAGTAAGTGTTACAGGAGTTTTTGAGCCATCACTCCAATGATAATTATTTGTATTCTTTAAACTAATTGTTATTTTATAAGTTCCAGGGTTTGTTCCTGATACACCACCGGATTTAGTCATTATATTACCATCAAAGCCTTTGATTGTTGGCGTTATATTACTTCCTGTCTCAACAAATGATGACTTAGCCAATGTCGGTTTAGGAACATTAACCGCCTGACCTTGAACTATATGCCATATTAATGTCACAGGACCTGTTGAACCATCACTCCATGCAAATTGAGATGGATTTTTTAAATTAATTGTTATTGTATATGTTCCAGGATTTTTTGCTTGTGTATCACCGGATTTGGTCATTAAACTATCATTAAAATTATTAATTGTCGGTATTATATAATCCCCATTTGCTACATAAGAATCTATAGCCAATGTTGGCTTTTGTACCCTAGGTCTTTCTGTGATCCTCCAAGTTAGGATTAAATCTGAAGTAGTTCCATCATTCCATGCAAAATTAGCTTTATCTTTTAAACTAATTGTTATTTTATATGTTCCAGGATTTACTCCTGTTACACCACCGCTCCTAGTCATGATCGTTGAATCAAAGCCATTGATATCTGGTCCTACTGTACTACCTGTTTCCATTATTGATGTTGTCGATAATGATGGTTTATTTACTCTAGTTTTTGGTTTAATAGTCCAACTTAACGATACAGGCCCTGTTGAACCATCACTCCATGTATAGTTAGCTGGATTCTTTATACTAAATGTAACCGTATAATTTCCAGGATTTATTGCTGAATAAGTACCAGATCTACTCATCGTCGCTGTGTCAAAACCGTTTACTGTTGGTGATATAGGACTTCCTGTTTCCATGTATGCTGTTTGAACAAGTTTCGGTTTTGTTAGCTTAGTTCTAGCTTGAATATTCCATTTTAAAGTTATTGGCCCTGTTGAACCATCGCTCCAAGCATAATGCGTTGTATCTTTTAAACTAACTGTAATTGAATAACTTCCTACAGCACTTGCCGATAAGTTACCAGTTTTAGTCATTATGGAACTATTAAAACCATTAATTGCTGGTGATATAGGACTTCCTGTTTCCATATACGTTGTTTGAGCAAGGGATGGTTTATTTACTTTCGTTTTAGCAGTAATAGTCCAAGGTAATGTTACAGGTTCTGTTGAACCATCACTCCATGTATAATGAGTCGGGTCTTTTATGCTAATAATAATTGCATATGTACCCGGAGTTGCTGCCGATTGAATACCGCTCTTGTTCATTGTACTTGAATCAAAACCATTAATTGCTGGTGCTATAGTACTTCCTGTTTCTATGAAGGTTGATTGTGCAAGCGTTGGTTTAGGTACTTTAGTTCTAGCTGTAATCTTCCAAGTTAATGAAACATCAGATGTTGAACCATCACTCCATTTATAATTAGTTTTATCTTTTAAACTAATTGTAATAGTGTAATTACCTGGATCCTTCTTAGTTAAGTCTCCGCTCTTTGTCATTTTATTAGAATCAAAGTTATTGATTGTTGGCGTTATATTACTTCCTGTCTCTACAAACGATGTCTGAGCTAAAGTTGGTTTAGTTAATTCTGTTACTTCTGCAGAAGCTTCTGTTATCTTCCAGTTTAGTGTTACATCAGCTGTTGTTCCGTCGCTCCATTTATAATTAGCTTTATCTTTTAAACTAATTGTAATAGTGTAATTACCTGGATCCTTCTTAGTTAAGTCTCCGCTCTTTGTCATCTTCGTTGAATCAAAACCATTTATAGTTGGTGATATATCACTACCATTTTCAACAAATGAAGTTGCTGATAACGTTGGTTTTGTTAACTTAGTTTTTTCTGTTATCTTCCAAGTTAATGAAACATCAGATGTTGTACCATCACTCCACTTATAATTAGTTTTATCTTTTAAACTAATTGTAATAGTGTAATTACCTGGATTCTTACCAGATAAATCACCACTCTTAGTCATTGTATTAGAATCAAAGTTATTGATTGTTGGCGTTATATTACTTCCTGTCTCAACAAACGATGTCTGAGCTAATGTTGGTTTTGTTACTGTTGTTGCTGTTCCATGACAGTCAGCTGCAGAAGAAACTGTACTAACATATGTTCCACTTGGTGCAGTAGCTCCTTCATACCATTGATATGTTGTACCATTTACATAACAACCTTTGTATTGGCTTGGATGATTCCTAATTAAATAAGCCATTGTATATGGATCAACAATTTTTATTTTTTGACCATTAGCAGCAGCTATTGCTAGTACTTGTTCTATATTATTATATGCACTAGTTCTATCATGTTGAACTGTTCTTACAAGATAGAATTGTTCACTACTACTTGTTAGTACTCTATAAATATTTTGAGGTACTGTTTCACCACCTTGCGGATCTACGTTAAATGAATTAATGAAAGGTATATTAGTTGATTCACCAGTTATATTTCCTTGATAGAACACCGCAGCCGGGAATGCCTCTGAATATGCATTTTTAACAGTAGGATCTATTACCTGGAAACCACTAATTAAAAAGCCCATTATATCTATGTCAAAATTATTATTAGCAATTTTATTATGATTTATCCAAGTACTTAAATAAGGAGTTTTCATTGGATTTAAATAACCTGTTCCATTGTCTCCAGCTACAATGTAATCATTTCTTCCTTGATTTTTATACATATAATTATAAACTTGTGGAACTCTTTTAGATATATCTGCTTCGATTGGCCATACTAAAGGATATTTAGAAGGCTCACCTGCATCATACATATACCTACCTGCTAACAACGCATTCACCCATGAGCCACCATCATAGTCTCCCATATACATAACAAAATATTTGGTATTTGCATCGTATACTTCTTTAACAACAGAGCCATCCATAATGGCTTCTTTGTCGTTGTTTTGTACAAATGGTGTTTGCAAGTTAACATGTGTATATACAGAAGCATTTGTTAAACCAACTGGGCCCATACCATCAGCATCAACTTCGCCACCATATTCTGAAACAATTTCAACCATTTTCCATTCAGAAGGAACTGGTTCTATACTTGAATTAGGGTCAACACAATAGCCTTCTGCATCACACCAATTTGTATATTTAGCAAACCATGGTGGGAAGCCAGATACTGTAAAAACATCATGATTATTATTGCTAGATTCTTGTTCTAAAATTGCCCTTAATGTCGTAACATCAGTACCAGGTAGTTGATTACGATCATCTACTGGAGTAATCGTCTCATCCATACTTAAATCAAAGAAGAAAGCTTTATTTTGAATTAAGTAATCAGAAGAGTTTAGACCAACATTGAATAAGCCACCATAGTATGCACCATAAGGTTCTGAAAGTTCATTACCAGAGCTAGTAGAAGAAACAGTAATAGCTTTTTTAAGTTCTCCATCAAACCAATCAGATCCATCATGAACAAAACCTAAATTTAGATAATACGTTCCTTGACTACTAGGAGCCTTAATTGTAAATTTAACTGTAAATCTCTCTCCAGGAGAAATAGGATTACTTGGATCAATAAAGACTCTTGCTTTTGCAGCATTAGTTCCTTGATCAATGCCAAATTCACCAGAAACAACAGTAAAACTATTATTACCACCATGATCATTAGCAGCAGCAATTCTATAATCACCCTCGTATGTAAATATTTCTCCAGAAACATGGGCATTATTATAAATAGTAACAGAAACTTCACGTTCTTCTCCAGGTGTCATTTCTGAAGGAACATTATACTGAACAAAGCAAACTCCTGTATCACAAGGAGGTGTCCATGCATCCCTTGAATATGCAAGTAAAGATTTATTTGTTTTTCCATTATCTAAATAATATTTTTTCGCCCATCTATATGCATCATTTTTAGAACTACCAGTACTAGCAATACTAGAACCATTTGGGTTCAAATTCGCATCAGGCAAAGTACTTATATTAGTAAACTTACCGGTTAAATCCTTTACTACAGTAAATTTATCATTATTAACAATTAAGTCAGTATAACAACTTTGTTTTGAAACATCTTTTCTAATTGGAATTAATCCCTCTACTCCAGCAATAGTAGAAGCAACATTTGAAGTAGCTGGCACATTAGGATCCCATAAAACTGCTCCATTAACAACTCCTAAACTCTTAGCAAGACTTATAACTTGATCAAAACTATTATATGTTATTATCTCGTAACCGGAAAACTGACCACCTTGACTGGTTAAATCACTAAGCCAAAAATCATCGGCACCTTGAAATTGATATTTATAAAATAACAATGGTTGTTGACGATTTACTAATCCTTGGATTGCAAAAGCAACTTTTAGATAATCATATTGCTCATTAGAACTAGGAAATGTATTAATAAAGCTATCCAAATCAAAAACAATTAATTTATTAGTATAATTGCTATAGCCTGCTAAAGTATCAGCAGCAGCATTTTCCTTTCCTAATTTATAATTTCGATATGAAAATACACTAAATAATAAAGCTATACTAATGATAACTGAAACTATTAAATATCTTCTTCTCTTATTCTTATTCATAGACATCATCCTATTATAAATTTTATCACACATAAATAATTCCTTCAATGAATATACTCATAAAAAAGGAGTAATCGTTGATTACTCCTTTCTATTATTTTATTAATCCTTTATCTTTCTTTTGGTATTTTTCCATATCAGCTACTAAACTAACATCGAATGGTAAACCGCTTTGAACAGCTTCCTTAAACTCTTTAAAAGTTTTTGGTCCAGTAAATTGAATTCCAGATCCATCGAATACTTTAACTAACTTATCATAATGAACATAACCTTGATAAGTAATATGATATTTACCATAATCATAATCGCCATTAGTTTTTTGTCCATCTTTGTAAGAATTAAAGCCAACATCATAGTAACGAACTATGTTATTAACTGGTTTAGCTCCTGGAAGTGGTTTATTATTTTCATCTACGTCGCTAGCATTATAGATTAATCCTAAAAGTAAACCAACTTCCATAGTATCCATTTCGAATTTTTTATCTGAATAATATGCAGTAGCATCACAGAAATCGTCCATAAGAAGACTTATTTGAACACTATCAAAGAAACTTTTCATCTTCTTAGCATAACTATTAGTTTCAGTTCCTACTGTACCATTATTATAAAAAATTACTTGTCCAACTTCATGAGCTTTTTTAGCTTTTCTTACTTTCTCTAGAAAGTCTTCTTTACCAAATAATGATTCCATCATTACCAAAACCCCCCTTCTTAGATATTTATTTGATTCGGCCCCCTCAAACGATTTGTATACTAGCACAACCTGTGATATAATTAAAATACATATTTGTTATGTTAATTATAACTAATGGTTATGGGTGGTTTTATGAAAACAAATTTAGAATTATATAAGATTTTCTATTATGTTGCCAAGAATGGCAACATAACTCAAGCAGCTAATGAATTAATGGTTTCTCAACCAGCAGTTAGTAAGTCTATTAAGACTCTAGAAAGTGATTTAGATACCTCTTTATTTAATCGTAAAAAAGATGGCGTTTCCCTTACTAATGCTGGTGAAATGCTTTATACAAAGATAAAAAAAGCTATGGAGCTTATCTTATCAGCTGAAGGAGATCTAGATAGCTTAAATAACTTAGAACAAGGAACATTAAACATTGGTGCTGGTAATACAATTATGCAAAGATATCTAATGCCTTACATTAGAGAATTTCATAATCGTTATCCAAATATCAATGTTATTGTTCATACAGTTGTTACTGAAGAATTAATAAAAAGAGCACAAATAGGTTTAGTAGATATTGTCTTCACTCACCTACCAAACACTATTCCTAATAACTTTGAAGTAAAAAAAATTAAAGAATTACATGATATCTTGGTAGTTAATGAAGATAGTATTTATAAAGATAAAGTAATAACTAAAAAAGATTTAAGAACACTTCCTTTAATTCTACTTCCTTATAGAGCAAGTAACCGAAAGAACTTTAATAAATTCTGTACAGCTAATGGTATTGTTGTTAATCCGCAAATGGAAATTGGTAATGACTTAATTATTGAAGAATGTGCAGGAAATGGTTTAGGTGTTGGTTTGGTAGTTAAAGAATATGTTGAATCTAAATTAAATAATCATGAATTATTTGAATTAGAAACAGCCTTTGAAATCGAACCTAAATACCTAGTTTGTTTAATAGATAAAAACAGAAAGAATAATACTGTTATTAATAAGTTCTTAGAACTATTACAAAAAGACACTAATTAGTGTCTTTTTATTATTCATCTAGAACATATTTACTACCATCTTTAGTAAACGAATATTTCTTAGAATCTTTTAATATATATTTAGGTTTTTTAGCTGCTTTCTCATCATTTGTTCTATAAACCGGTTCTCCACAATCTTCTGGTTCTACATCATAGTATTCAATATTCTTATCTTCTTCTATATCAAAATAAACTACAACATCATATTTCTTTGGTTTAGAGCCAGCTTTTCTATCAAATGTAACAGCTATTTTATCTCCATTTTTATTTTCATAAATATAGTAATCTTTTCTTTCACACCATTCCATAGTATATCTGCTAGAATGCATTACATCTATTTCCTTATATCTCTTACCCTCAATTATTTCATTTCTGATTAAAGATTTAATAATTGATTCTCTTTCATTTTCATTAGTAGAACATCCTGTTAGAAGAAATAAAGAAAACATTATTCCTATAAAAACAAATATCTTTTTCATTAATTCACCTCAATTAGAAACTTCCATCTTTATCTAATTCTTCTAAGTCGTAATAGTAACCATATTCTTCATATGTTTCATTGCCTATTTTAGCCATCTTTGTTTCTGATCTAATACCACCTAGTTTTTCATAGAACTTAATAGCATTATCATTTCCTTTTAAACACCAAACAATCATATTTCTCTTTCCTTGAGAAAATAATTCTTTAGCTACTTCTTTAAATAAAGCTGTACCTATTCCACGATGATGCATATCATTTCTAATATATAAACTTTCTAATTCAGAATCATATTTAAATGATCTTTCTTTTGGATCAAAACAAGCATATCCTAAGACTTCATCGCCTCTAACTGCAACCAATACACGGTATTTATATTCATCAAAACTACGATAGAATCTTTCAGTTTGTTCTTCATAATCCATTCCTTTTAAATAAGCTGCAGCTATAATACTATCATAAGTATCTCGCCAACCATCAATCTTAATTCTTGCCATATATTTTTGATCTTCTAAACGATTAAATCTAATTATATAATCTTCTTTAGCATCTAGCTCTTCTAAACTTCTACCCATATCATATAAAGCTTTTATTAAGATATCTTTTTCGATAGCATAACTAATTCTACCTACTAATTCTTCTTCATATGGCCATGATATTGATTGACCTACTAAGAATCTTATTCTACTTGTTTTATAAAAGAACTTTAATAAATCTCTTTCTGTACTTATTATTCTTCCTTTATATTTCATTCCTTTTATTTCTGTAAAATCTAAGATTGCAAAGAAACCTGATTCTGGTTCTAAGTTTTCTGGGAAATGGACATAAGGTAATCCTCTTAAAGCAACATTTGCTTTATCACCTAATACCTTATTTACATCTTCTTTTATTCTATTCTTATATTGTTCTTCTACACTATCTATTCCTTCTACTAAAGCTTTTAATAATTGATAACGATATTTATATTCACTTCTTAATTCACCAAAGTATTTATTATATTCATTGTTTCTTTCTAAAGTATTATTAAAAGCTCCCGCTAATGCATATCCAGTTATTGAAGGACTAGAATCTATTTCTTGAAATATTCTATTAATAACTTCACGAATTATTAATTCATCAGCTACAACAAATCCTGCTCTTAAAGCAGCTAATCCATATGATTTAGATAAACCAAATAAAGATATTGTATTTCTAAACATACCAGGTATTGTAGCTATTGGTTTAGCTATATTATCTTTATCATAAGAGATATCCCTATATACTAAATCATCTATAACAAATACTCCTCTAGTAGCACATACTTCACCAATACTTTTTAATAAATCTACATCCTTTTCTCCCATTACTTTACCAGTTGGATTATTAGGATTAGCATTTAAGAATGCAACTACTCTAGGTACATAACCTTTTCTTCTGTTATAAACCTTTTGCAAGCTTTCATTTATATCATCTATTCTTCTAGCTAATTTATCTGGATTAACTAAGAAGCTATCTTCTTTTTCTAATGGTAAGATATCTACTTCTGCCCCACATCTTTCTGCTCTTATTGTAAATAAACCATAGTTAGGTCCCGTTACTAATAAGACATCTCCAGGTCTTGCAATAATATTAATAATAATATTAAAGATCATTGATGTTGATGGCATAAATGTAATGTTATGAACAGACAAACCTTTTTCATCAACATCAGGAAAAGGATAAGGACGATTATTAATAAATCCTTCTTGTTCAATATAATCTAGTAGTTGTTTTCTTATTCTATCATCACCTTCAGTATAAGGATAAGAATAAAGATTATCACTATCTAGACATTCTTTCATCTTTTCTATACATAAAGGAAATGGTTTAAACTTAATTGGATTACCAGTACCCAAGTCTGTATCTTTTTTAGTAGTTATTTCATCATCTCTAACTTCATAACCATAAAAGTTAATAGCATCAGCTATCTTTTCTACAGTTGGATTGAATTTTTCCATATCAAGTCTTGAACCTACTAAAGGTAAACCAAATCTTCTCTGACCTAAACCTGGATTCTCTCTTAAGAATCTATCAATAGCACTAGACTTAATTAACATATTAATCACCAAGATTATTATAACAAAAAAAGACATCAAATGATGTCTTTTATTGTTTAACAGTAAATCTTAATGTTGAAGGAGCCAAATTATTAAAGAATTCTACTGTTTCTTGATCTTTTGCATAACCAGTTGTTGCTCCTGTACCAGTAAACATACCCCTCAATGAAGTTATGCTACTAACATCCCAACTACTTAAATCTAAAGTTTTTAGTGCAAATGTATCACGGAACATTTCCTCAGTATCCTTAACTTTACTTGTATCCCATCCACTAAAGTTTATTTCTTCTAGTAGTTTATCACCATAGAACATATTATACATATCCGTAACATTAGATGTATCAAAACTACTTAAATCTAATGATTTAAGATTACGTGCTCCGGCAAACATATATCTCATAGTTGTCATATTAGAAGTATCTGCATTAGTAAGAACTAGTTCTTCTAAAGAAGGCATATATTGGAATATTCCAATAGCGTCAGGTAAAATACAATTCGTACAATCAACCTTTTTCAAAATATAATGTAGATCATAATCCCCACCAGCTAAAGCATAAGAAGAACCACCAAGCATTCTACCCATCATATTATATTGACCAATATTACGCATATCCCAACCACTTAGATTAACTTCTTCTATTGTTGTTGTATCATGTAATAAACCCCAAGGCATACTTCTCAAAGGAGATACATCCCAACTGCTTAAATCTAATGTTTTTAATGCCGTACCTCCAAACATATAAGAAATAGATGGATTACTTGATAAATCAAAACCGGTTACATCAACTTTAGCAAGCTTCGGCATGTACCCAAGCATCCACGTCATATCCCTAACATTTTCTGTATCAAAACTACTTAAATCTAATTCTTCGATATTTGGGCATTCTCTAAAGGCATAACTTAGAGAAGTTACTCCATGTGTATCTATATTTTTGAAATTAAGTGTTTTTAAGTATTGCATGTTGTAAAACATTGAAGCAAATGAACCAATTAAAGTAGCATTTTCAAAATCAATTTCTTCAACTGGTGAGCCATTCGTAATACTGCCAAATGTAAAAGCATTATATTGATTAGTATTCTTAATAGTATTACCCTTAAACGATAATTTCTTTAATGAAGACATGTTAGTAAATGCATTAGTCCATACCGTAATATTACTTGTATCCAAACCACTCAAGTCTAGTTCTGTTATTTTACTTAATCCATTAAAGGCATTAGAAAGTGTTGTTACATTCGAAGTATCTATATTTTTTAAAGAAATGTTTTCTACATTACTTAAATTAGTAAAAAAAGCTGCTTCCATATTAGTTCCAAAATTAACATTATCAGCTATTAGATCTGTAATATTACTTGTCGTACCACCCAAAATATTTGGGAATTTTCCAGCAACATCAAAACTTGTGAAATCCCAATTACTAATATTTAATTTTTTCAAGCTTGTAGTATTTCCTAAAAAATTACCCATACCTTCTATTTTACTAGTATCCCAATTGCTTAAATCTAACTCTTCTATGTTTCGGTTACTAGCAAACATAGAATATATACTTTTTAAATTATTTGTTTCAAAACCACTAAAGTCATATTCACTGATGTTGTCGCAATAAAACATATATCCCATATCTTCCACATTTCTAACATCAAATGTTATTAAATCAACTTCTTCTAGATTAAGAGCATAATAAAACATACCACTCATATCTGTAACATTTGAAGTATCAAAAGAACTCAAATCAATAGAAGTTGTATTAGAAAACGAAAATGTACTTTCCATTGAAACTATTGGTTTACCATTAACAGTTGTACATATTTTAGAAGTAACAGGATCAGTACTATCTTTATCAATTAAAATTAATCTCCAGCCCTCTAAAGATTCTATATAGATATATTCGTATTGCCCATTAACATATCTTGCTTCATTAACTAGCTCCCCTTCATAAGTACATGGATTAGGTTTTACTAATTTTATTTCTACAGTTGATTTAACATTAATTGAATCAACTGCTGAAATATATAATGGAATAAATAATAATAGTACTAATGAATATTTAATTATCTTTTTATTATGGAATATTATTAATGATATTGCAGCTATAAAAGCTATAATAAAGAATACAACAATAGTATCTTTAGTAAATGGATTAGCTGGCAAAACAACATCTAATATTTCTTCATCACTAACCAATATCTGACCATTAACCATTCCAATATTTATTTTTTGATCTTCTACATAATGACCACTAACAATATCTTCATCTTCTACTTCTTTATAATACTTAACTAATAAAGTAACTTCTACTTGTTGATCAGCTACTATTTTATCTTCAGCATCTATTTTAACTTCGTATGTAAAATACTTTGTTTCTAAACTATCATAATCACTATTAACAGTAATATCTTCTCCAGATGTATTATTCATAACAATTTTATATTGTATATAATCATCTACATCATAGAAACGATTATTAAAAGATAAACTAGATCCTTCAGCAACTGGTTCATCTATTACTTCTACATCATCTGATTTTTCTTCCAGTTCCACACTAACTACTTCTAAAGAATTAACTTTTGCAAGTACTAGAGTTGGAAATAAGACTAATAATAAAAGATATTTTAAGTATTTCATACTACTCACCTATTTTAATTATATCATACTAGTAATCTTGAAAAAAACACTAAATTATGGTATAATTAAATTATGTAAGAGGGAGTAGTTCTCATCTATTAGATGGTTTAATTACGTCAATACGTAAAACCGGATTAAACTCAATAGAACAAGACTTTTATAGCAATATAAAAGTCTTTTTTTATACTCCCAGAAAGGATGAGGATATATGTGAAATTTGACTATCAAAAAAATATCAGTATACTATTTATTTGCGGGGGATTATTATGAAAATTAAGAATTTAAAAATATCAAAAAAAATAGCTCTATTACTTGCTACAGGTACTGTAACCTTAATGTTATCAGGATGTAATAAACAAGTAATCGATTTACACAAAACATTTAATGTTGCTGTTGAACCAAATGGTAATAGCATTTCCGTTGTTGCTGTTCAATCATACAACGATTATGAAGGATCACAAGTTCAATTTTATACACAAAGTGGTTTAGTTGTTTTATCTAGTACTCATCAATTACAATTAATTGATGTTGATAGTAAAACCAAATTAGATACATATATTTCATACATTGATAATGAAGACGATGTTGTAACATATCATGATGAAAATATGGGTACTTCTATTAACTATCATCCCGGATGGAATAAAAGAGTATTTGATTTCAAATACAAATTCAATAAAGCCATTATCTTAAGAGATGATAATACAGCATCTATTGTTAATATCAGTGGATGGCGTGATTATGAAGATGACAAAGTTCAATTATCTTTAACTAATGGAACAATGTTATTAACAGAAATCGATAAAGTTAAAATAGTTGATGATTCTAATGCCTTAGAGGGAGCTCTATTAGATTATGCAGCTTCTCTAGTAGGATCAATTGATAATGTTTATTATCAAGGAAGACAACAACAAACATTAAAGAAATAAAAAAAGACACTAATAAGTGTCTTTTTTTCTATACCAATATATTCCAAAACCTAAACTCATAATTGTTAATAAAATGATAAACATTATTATATCGCTAGTTTCTGGATTTTTAAATTCTTCTATTAATCCCGTAGTTTCATCGTTTTCATTCAAACCAGTTGCATTTTCAACTTCTTCTTGAACTTTATATTTATTAATAAATACGGCAGGAATTGGATTATTATCTGGTCTTACATAAGTTGCTGGTTCTAATGTTTTTACAGGATCTTCTTCAAGCAATCGACGTAATGTCCAATAATCATAAAAAGTTTCATTTTTTGTGTTATACCAGTAATAACCATAGTTTCCAATACCTGTTGTCATGTAATTGTAATCTCCACCAAGATTAACGATAGTTAAGATTGGATTCATACCAATGCCATTGCTACCTAATTTATCAATAGTAGTAACATCTACAAACTTTATGTCTACACAATCAGAAACCAGCATTGCTCCCATAGGCATATCATCATGTACCCATGAACTAAAATCTAATGCTTCAACATTTTTTACATCATAAAACATCCCTTGAAGATTTGTTGCACTACTTACATCAAAAATAGAAGCATCAATAGTTTTAACTGCTGTATATCTAAACATATAACCAAAATCTTTAACTTTACTAGTATTAAAATTATCTATATTTAATTCAACTAATCCTTCACATCCGTAGAACATTCCATTCATCGTTGTGACATTCGAAGTATCCCAAGTAGATAAATCTAGTTTTGTTAATTTTGCATACTCAAAAGTATACTTCATTGAAGTTACTAAAGAAGTATCTAACAAATTGATATTTTCAATATCTTCAAGACTAGTCATATAAAACCAAGACTCCAGTGTCAAAGGTCTAATTGCTCCATTAAATATAACTTTTTTAATTTCACTACTTTTATTTGCCCAAGGTCTATTACTAGTACTACTTTCAAAATTAGTATAATAAATCTTACCATCAACAGTTGTGTTGTTATTATACTTACCTTCTTCATCTCTAAAGAAAGTAAGTGTCTTTTCATTTGGATCATAAACTGCATAAGCTTGACCAGCTAAGTCTTCTTCTGTTGCATGATATATTTTACTTTCATCTCTATTAGCTTTATATTTCCAACCATCGATTGTTGCATCTAGATCTTTTATATAGTGTACTTCAGATGTGCCATCATAATACATATAAGCACCAATATAAGCAACATCTTCATCATACTCATAATCTTCATTATCATCGACAATTTGCTTTACCGTATAAAACTTATATCCATAACTACGTGGTCTAGCAAAACCATTACTATCTCCACCACTCATATTAATATCTGAATTAGTAAAAGATATTGGTTCAAAAACAACATTTCCCTCTTCATCGTTTTTCGTTGTTTGCACAACTTCATTATCACTATTTAATAATTGAAAAGAAAACTCCTCATTCTCCAAATCCTTATTTTCAAGTTCAACTTTAATTTTTATTTCATATTCATAATTATCAGCAAATACTATCATTGGTAAAAGCATAATAAGTAAAAAAACTACTATTCTAATTTTTTTCACTTTAGACACCTCTATTCTTCTAAATTATATCATAAAAAAAGAAGATTATTCATCCTCATCATAATAATCATCTTCGTCTTCCATTTCATCATCAAAATCAAATTGATCATAATCTTCTTTATCTGCTATTTCTTTTTCATCATCTAATAGAAAATCAAGAATTGCTAAATCTTCAGCTGTATCATCTTTTTTATTATCACCAAATAAATTAAATAGACCCACTCTTCTCACCTAAACTTCTTAATAATTTTTTTAACACATATAGATATTAACATTATTAAATTAAATGCTAAAAAGTATAAACATAGCATCATTAAAGGATTAATAAATCCTAAATGTTTATTAGTTAAATTAGTAGCAATACCTTCAAATATTGGTACTCCACCTAAATCTTTATATAACATAAAATCAAAATTAAAAATAAAATCAATTGGTATTACTACTAATGATAAAATGAAATGAAATATAAAACCTTTAAAAGCTGTTTTAAACTCTATAGGAACATAATTAGTTACAATTAATAATATTCCTATAAACACCATTAAAAAATGCCATAGCATTGAATAAAATGCTCCGAACGATATAAAAGGATAAAACTTAAAAGCATTTAAGAATAACATATTAGCTATTCCCCCTACTATACATCCAGTAGCTATCCAAGCATCACTATATTCTTTTATCTTACCTTTACAAAATCCAGATAATAAACCTGTTAACATGATAAATGAACAAGTATCAAATGGTAATAAACAATAATTAAATCCTCCATTTAATTTTATATCATAATATGATTCCCAAGTAGTTTTACTTAAATAAAATACTATTAAAAATATTCCTACTATTCTAATTATCTTTCTAACTTTTTCTTTTTTACTTTTTCTTAAACATACTAATAAAACTATTAATAATATAAAAGATATTCCTAAATATAAATATTGGGGAAAAGAACCAAAATCTTGTCCAGTATATCCTGCAATATTATATTTATAATCAAAGAAATTATAATCTCCTCTAAACACAACTATCACCAATACTATTATATCAAAAGACTTTATTAATTATCTTTAATAATTTAAAAATAAAAAAGTAGAATAAATTCTACTTATTTATATGCTAGTTTTTTTCCAACTATTAATAGTAATAAAACACTCAAACTAATAACACCAAGCAATAGTAATAAACCACCTGTAACAGTTAATGGATTTATTTCAACATTTTGTTCCTTATATTGAATAGTTAAAACAACATTCTTAGCAGGCATAATAAATTCATAAACGAATTCCTCTTCAGTCTTTGAAACACCTAATACTTGACCATCATCTGTAACTAATTCATATTCATCTAAATTAAATCCACTATTTGGCGAAACTCTAAATTTTACTACTCTTCCTTCTAATATTTTAGTTAAATCTTCAACATAAAAATCAATACTTCCTTTAACATCATCATTATTAACGGTAATAGAATAAGTAAGTAATTCAGCATTAGTGTATGGATGTTCTTTTGAACCATCACCACTATTAAATATAACATTTGATTTTAATGAAACAACAGGTCTTACTCCAAGTTCTGTTGATGGAGCATAATTATGATAACCACCATATGCACTTGCAACAGAAATATAAGATACTATACCATACCATAAAGGAGAACTAGTCCAATAATATTCACCTGTTTTCATAACATTCGGATTACCAACAAGTCTAAGTTCAGCCTCGGTAATTAATCCAACCGGATAAGTTAACTTAGCTTTAGGATTAGATAAACTAAATTGATCTGTCTCATTTGAACAAGTTAAATGATATTCGTGATTAGGAGTAAAAGTTATCTTAGCGTTTCCACTGATACTTCCACCATCTGATTTCCAACCACCAAGAGAATATACACTTCTATCATTACAAAATATTGTATCTTCCAAGTATTCAGTATAATCAGTCATATTATGACTATACCAATCATCTACGGCAGCTTTAACAGTCGAATCTTCTTTATTAACATCATCTGCATTTAACATATCTTTTAATACATCATTAATATTTCTTCCATCATTTAGTTCAATAAAATAATTATTATAGAAAGCATAATATACTTTTTCACATTGATCAGCACCAGTACCACATGTATAATGATGGGCATCATTATATGAATAATACGGACTTACAAGAGTATAAACTCCATCGCTATAAGTAACATTTGTTCCATATTTTGAAGGGCCTGATGATACTATTTGAGTTGGTACAACATAATTATCAGGATTATACATATATCCAACAAAAGCTGGTGAATTATTATCATCATTGAAATTAACAGCTCCTATTTGCTGATTGGCTCCAGTACTAACGCATCTACCATCAGTAGGTATTCCACTATAGATTAGCTTAACTCCACCAATATCAGTAGTTCTTACTATTTTCCAGCAAAAACCAGCAAATATAACATTGTTTTTTTCTAAAACATCTTCAACACTACTCAAATAATCATTTGCATACCAATGATAAATTTTATCATTTCCTTGAACTGTAAAAGAATCTTTATGTTCACCTGTATATTCCCTTGCATAGCCATTGCTTTCTGCCTCATTTTTCAAGACATCATAAAGACTTATAGCTTCTCCTTTTACTACAAAAGGAAATAAAAGCAAAACAATCAAAACAAGCGCTTTTTTCATAGACTCAACTCCTATTACTAGACCGTACCCATCTACCCTAATTTAATTGTATAAAAATTAGATTTCGAAATCAATAAAAAAGACACACTAGTGTCTTTTTAATTTTAATCTATATGATTCTTCGCCCTTCTCTTGACCTATAGTTGTTTCTCTAGAAGTAATATGATTAACAAAACAATATCTTTCTTTAAAGTCTTCTTCTCTTTTTAATAAATCTCTCATATCTTTAATAAACGCTTGATATGTTTGATCTTCATAAAACATATTTTCTGGGTTTTCTTCATCATATTTTTTTCTTAATCTTTTAATTGTAAAATCCAGATAATCTTCTACTTTAGTTTCTGGTTGTCTTTCTTTTCCTACAAAGAAACTTCTAATAAAAACAATATCTATACTTGTATTACGATCGGCTGAAGATATTAATTTACCATAAGTAGATCTTGGTTCATCTTCTTTAGATGAACGATGATCTTCTATAGCTTCTTTAATCGTTTTCCTTTCTTCATCATTAAAGAATTGTTTAAATCCTTCATCGTTAATAAAGTATTCAGCTGCAATTAAATGATGTCTTTCATGATCAACGTATTTGCCCCTATCATGACAAGCAGCAATTGCATATATCATATTAGGATCTAATCCTAATTTAAAAGTATCATTTAAAGCAAAACTTCTTCTAATTACTTCTAAGATATGATAAATATTATGTCCTCCATCATTCTTTTCATAATCAGGTAATACATTATCTCTAATATATTTTTTTAAAGCTGGATCAACCATCTTTGTATAGTATCTTACTTCATCAATACCAACAACTTCTAAGATTTCTTTTCTAACAACATCAAAAGGTCTTTTATCTTCTAATACTTGATATGTTTTATACAATACCTCATCTAAAGATAAATCCTTATTATGTCTTTTAATTTCATCAAAAGCTAATTTCATTTTATTATCTAATTTATTAACTTTTATATATCTACTTCTAAATTTTTCTTTATCTGAAGCTAACTTAGGAGCATCCACTAAAAACTTTTTATAATCTAAATCCTCTAAATAAGACTTCTTCGTTGCATAACCTTTACTACCAAACTTATCTATTACATGTAATCTAGATTCTTCTATTATTTCATCTAATGTTGCTTCAGGACTATGTTCTACTCTATAAGAATATGTTCTTTTTAATACCTCATCTACTGAAACATTTCTATCAGCAGTAGATACAATCTCTCCATAAATGCTTCTAGGGTCTTCCTTACTACTAGCACGATGATCACATACTGCTTCAGCCATTGTTTTAATTTCTTCTTCGTTAAAGAATGCTTTTAAATTTTCGTCATGAAGAAGTATCTCCCCAGATACTTTTTCATGATTCTTAGCATCTATATAATGTCCAATATCATGGTAAGCTGCAATTGTATAAACCATATCTAAATTAATATTATCTATTCTATTAGCAAAGATAAAACTTCTATCTATTACATACTTGATATGTTCTAAACCATGACCTTCTTCATTTCTTTCATAACTAGGAAATATATATTCTTCAATATATTCTCTTAATTTTGGATTAACTTCTTTAAGACTCTTTTTAATTATAAATTGTTTACTATTAACTTTTTTAATTTCTTCTTCTGTTAATGGCTCTACTCTATGCATTTGACCAAATTCCTCCTGTTTATCTTTAGCTATTTCTACATAAAAATCATCTAATTCTCTAGCAAATAACATTTTATTAAAGATATTCATATAAATAACTAAGTTCTTAGCTTTCTTTACATCTTTAACACCTGTATATTTTATATTACTATCTAAATCAATACCTTTATTATTAAAAGATATAATTCTATAGATATTCTTGTCTATTAATCTCTTACCTTTAAAGTGTTTAGCGAAATCCCCTTCCTTAAAAACAGTCTTTAAGATATGTTTCTTTTGAGCTGTTATAAATTTTTCTTTATCACTAAGTAATAATCTAATTTCTTTTAAAAATTTATTATATTCAGGATCATCAAAATAGAATTTAGCATATCCATCTTCACCAAATTTCTTTGTTAAGACATCAAATGCTCTTTCATACAACTCTTGATCATTAGCTTTGGGATCTAATTTCTTACCATAAAAATAACTTCTATATAAACACTTTTCTACTGTATTATTTCTATCCGCTGAAGAAACTATCTTACCATAAATACTTCTAGGCTCTCCTTCTAAACTAGCACGATGATCATATACAGCTTCAGCCATTATTTTAATTTCTTCCTCATTAAAGAATTCTCTTAAGTTTTTATCATTTAAAAGCATCTCACTAGATACCTTTTCATGATTCTTAGCATCTATATAATGCCCAATATCATGATAAGCTGCAATTGTGTAAACCATATCCATATTGACATTAGGAACTGTTTTAGCAAACTTTAAACTTCTTCTAATAACATAATTAATGTGTTCTATATTATGTCCTAAATCATTCTTTTCATAACTTGGAAATATATTATCTTCTATATACTTTTTAAGCCTTGTATTCATAAAACCATCCCTAACGATTAACTCTATTATAATACATTATATTATTACTCATTTATAACAATTATTTATAAAAAAAAGACACTCATGTGTCTTTTTTTAATCATTAGATAAGTTATCGAAATAACCTTGAATAAATACTACTGGAGTACCTTTATCTCCACTACCACTAGTTAAATCACAAAGTGATCCAATTAAATCAGTTAATCTACGAGGAGTAGTACCTTGAGTAACCATTTGGCCTTTTAAGTCAGCAGCTTTATTCCTAATTTCGTTCTTAATAGCTTCTTTTAATTCATCACCACGTAAATCTGGGAATTTATTATCAGAAACGAATTTTAATTTAATTTCATTAGGAGTTCCTTCAAGTCCACTTGTATAAGCTGGTGAAACAACAGGATCTGCAAGTTCCCAAATCTTACCAACTGGATCTTTAAATGCTCCATCACCATAAACCATTACTTCAATAGTTTTACCAGTAGCTTCTTTTAATCTTCTTTGAATTCCTTCTACTAGTTTTTGACCAGTTCTAGGGAACAATTTTAATCTTTCTTCAGTAGATTTATTAGATCCTAACATACCATATTTATCGTTATAACCAGAACCATCTACTGGAGCACTCATGATTTCATATAAACCATATACTTTAGCTCCCTTAGCTTCTAGAGTCTTCTTTGTTTTATATCTTGTATGGATATCACAAGATAATACATTGTTTGTATATTTTAAGATATCTCCAACTGAATTAGATAAAACAAATACTGGTTCACATCCTTCAGCTTTGATTAATTCTCTATAGAACTTAATCATGTTAATTCCTGTAAATGGATGTAACCAATCACCAAATACTCTATCATAGTCTTCTTCGCTAATAACACTACCTAGATTAAATTCACTATTTTCTAGTTTATCTTCATCTAGAATACCATTACCAACTTCATCACTAGGAAATGATAATAATACATATAATTTCTTAGTACTTCTAGCTATAGCTTTTAAGATAATAGAAAATCTATTTCTACTTAGTATTGGAAATACAATACCTAATTCTTCCGGATTATTAAATTTATTTTTAATATCCTTAGTAACTTGATCAACAGTAACATAGTTACCTTCACTAATACCTACTACAGCTTCAGTAATAGCTACAACATCTCTATCATGGAATTCAAATCCATTATTCTTAGAAGCATTAAGTACAGATTCTACTACTATACTTTCCAAATCATCATTTTCTTTAATGATAGGTGTTCTAATTCCTCTTACTACTGTTCCCAAATCTCTCATTTTCATCTCTCCCTCTTGTAATGAATAAAAAATAAAAAGAAACAATATCTAATCGTTTCTTGTATATTAAAATATCCCAGTTATGAAACTAGCTCCTCTACTTGAGTATTCCATTTCTACGGCTATTTTATTCATATCTATTCACCACTATTTAATTATATCATAATTGAATATAGATAAAAACAAATTAGCAATAGGTTTACAAATAAAAAAAGATTAGTTTGCACTAATCTTTTTCTATCTTATCTAAGTATTTTACGATACCCTTTAGTAACTTCTTCGATTGCTTTTCTATTGAATCTTAGTAAGTTATCCTCATTGAACAGTTCATTACCTGTTATATCGATTCCGTTTTTGAAGATTGCTGGTAATTCTCTTGTATCTTCTACCTCTACTGTTGAGAAGTTATATCCACTATGGTAGATATCCACTTTGTATGTTCTTGTTGGTGTTGTCATTATGTATCTTGTCTTCTCTAAGATATCATTCTCTGTAACTCTAAGTGCTGAGTTGTATTCTTCTCTTGATATTGGTCTTTCTTTTGTAATCATTTCGCCATTCATATCATAAGTTTCAGTAAAGCTCCAAGATGGTCTTACTTCATTATCGATTGTTTCAGTGTAAGTATGTCTTACTCCGTTATCATCGATTCCTAAGAACTCTCTATATAGTAACTTCTTAATCGTTACTGGAGTCTTGCTTAATTCATCGTAGTTGATTCCTTTTATTAGATATAATCTCTTAGGTTGTGCTTTTCTGATTCCTAAGTATCTACTTATCTCATTTATTACTCTATCTATTTTTTCATTGAATTCACAATCGTTCCAGAAGATTGATCTATTTGGGTGTTTATCCCAAGTTTCCATCGTCTTCCTATCCAGTTCTTTAGCTTCTTCAATGGTTTCTGTTCTAGTTCCATCAGTTATATAAGCTTTTTCTTTATCTACTGCTGTAGATACTAAGTGGATTACCATATTGTATCTTGCTAGAATCTCATCTTCGGTCATTCCCTTCATTGCTGCTAGCTTTTCGAATTGACCTGGTCTTAGATAAGCTCTATTGTCTAAGATTCCTCTATCGAAGATCATTACCTTTTTCTCGCAAGGTACTAGTTTTGTATATTCTAGTAGCAAATCTTCTTTAGCTACTTGAACATCTAGAATTCCTTTTTGGAAATCTAGTATTGGTAAAGCCCCAGGTCCGAATGGTCTTATACCAGATTCAATTAGCCATCTTGCTGTTTCATTACAAATTACTACGTGGTATCCTTCACTCTCAAAGAATTTTGTTAGTTTAGTCATAGCTGTAGTCTTACCAGCGCACGGACCGCCAGTAATGACTATTTTAAGAATATCTTCCATTTTACCCTCCTTATAGAATATTCTTAATGGTTAAAAAAAAACACATATTTTAAATATGTGTTTTTCTTAAACCAAATACTTCACCAGTGGACTTAAGTATGTAAATACTCGAATACAATATACATATCATAAGAATTCCTTCTTTCTGAATGTCTAATGTTTATCCCTGATGTGACTACATTGTAAAATCATTTTTATAAATTGTCAAGTTTATCTAAATAACTTTTAATAAATATTTTTTATACTCCTAAAAGGAGAACTAATAATAAATTAACAATTAATATAATTTCTTTAAAGTTAAAATATCTTCTTTATACTTTTTAAATTCCAAGTCTTTTTCATTAATTTGTAAGACATAAAGAATTCTACCATATAAAGAATTCAAATAAGCTTTAGCATCTTTTGCTTCTACTCTCTTTAAATGTGATTCTAAACCATATTTATTTATATAGTAAACTTCTTGTCTTATTTCTTTACGGTATTTCAAACTAACTTGAGCTTTCTCATTAACAACAACACCAGTTACATTTTGGTTTTGTGCTTTACTTACCACATGAATCTTATCGTTATTAAGTTCTAATCTTAATCTACTTAACATCTTTCTAACTATAGTTATTACTTCTCTAACCTCAAAATCTCCCGAGAAAGTCATATCATCAGAATATCTTGTATAAGAAATATTCTTTTTACTACACCATTCACCTATTATTTCATCAAACTCTTTCATTACTAAATTAGATATATAAGCAGAGGTTGGTGAACCTTGTGTTAAATGGTCTTCATATGTACACAAATAAGTTAATAACATTCCAACTGATTTAGGAAAATACTCAATTGGAAAACAAGAATTATAAACATCAATAAATGATATATTTTCAAAGAAATCTTTTATATCTAATTTAAGTAATACTTTCTTACCAACATGAGGAATAGCATTATCTTTTAAAGAAATACCCTTGTGATAAGCTTTAGCATATTTAGATATTTTTTTATTCTCTAAAACATTAACTAATATTTGTTTTTGAATATGTTTTAATTCTTTATTAGGTTCATATATTGTTCTATATTTACCATTTCTTTTTCTAATCTTATAAACTTTATAATTATTTTCTATTCGATTACTAATTGTATATAACGTTCTTAAATATTTTTTCTTATCTTTACAATCAAGTAAATTAAGAGATAGTAAAAACTCATTACATTCTTTTTTACCTATGTACTTCCACATTTCTACTACCTCCTAACTTAATGCAGTGCTCATGATATTATAATTTGGAAATGGACTTAAAGCGCAGCGCCTACATGAAGTGTAGTTCAGTCCTTTGGAGAATTATAATTTAATTACCCTAGGTAATAATGTCCCTTAACGACTCGTTAAAGTAGGAATAATTCCAATCACCACTGCAGCCTCATTATAACATATTTATAAAATAAAAAAGACTAGTCTTTAAACAAGTCTTTTTGTTAATGATACTCCACCATTAATAATTTTATATCCTCTTAATACTTGATTTTTTATTTCTTCAATTTCTTCTTTTGTATAACTATCTTTAACTTCCATGCCACCATCAATATAATTAGGTGCTTTTGTTAATGGGATCCATGAGAAATTATTAATTAAATAATCATAATATACTTGGCTTTCAAAGCGATCTTCAAAAATATCTGGAATTTGTTTTTCAAATACTAATAACTCTTCCGTATTTAAATCAAATAATTCTATACCAATAGTTTTATTACCATAATCCATTGCATTAAAGAAAACATATTCACCAATCTCTTTTGTTTCATTATTTACTAAAAAATAAATACAATCAGTTTTATACATTCTAACAGCTTCACCATTAACAACAGCGTATTCATAACATCTACTAAATGGTTCTTCATAACCATTTGCATAATCATTCTGCGCAATTCTTAAAGGAAGTCCATCTTCACCATAATATTTTCTTCTACGAAGGCGTTCTAATCCAAACATTCCACCAAAGAAAAGTGCACCAGCAAGAGCAACAGCTATAACTCTATTACGAGTTGTTCTTTTTACTTCTCTTTCTCTTTCCTTAGCTTCTTCCTCTTCTCTCATAAAATCTTCCATGTTTGGACCTTCATCACATCTAATATATCCTTCTATTCCATCACTATTAGCTAAATGACGGCAATAATCTAATTCATCTTCAGATACATCAGGATTTGTATATACACGCATAAATATCCCCCTTACAAGCGTTTATTATACAATAAATGTCTTACATGTCAAAAAAAAAAATGAGGAGCATAAGCTCCTCTTCAGGGGGTTTTGGTTGATTCACTTTCATTATAATCATGAAAGCAATCTAGCATGACTTCTATCATGCTAATTAAATGATAAATTATTTTAACTTCTTTGTCAATGAAGTATGTCGTTTTTTTTAAAATTTATTGTCTATACTTTTCAACTAACAAAGAATTAACCTTACTATAAGGAATTGTATAAATAAATAATCCACTAGCTCCGTCTGCTATTTCAGACTTTCCTACTATAAGTTCTAGGCCTTCATTTGTAAATCCCCAACCGCCAAGTTTATAAATATTCTTTTTAATATTAGCTTCGTAGTCAGAGAATACATCATTAAATCTTTCGTCTTTTTTTAGTTCTTCCATATAGTAATTAAATAATGTGTTTTTACAAGCGTTGACATCTAAACATACTTTTTCAAGTGTCAACAAATCACCTGTCTTAGTATCAAAATTATATAGGTTTACTTCAGACCACATAACGCCTCCCATACTACCACTCATACCAAAATTAAATGAAATGACACTATTACTTACCAATACTTCAGTAATAGGATATTCTACTCCAAGTCCTTCCTCTATAGGATATTCACCTTTTTCATAATCATCAATCATTTCCTTAGATTCTTTTCTTATAGATTCCCATTCTTTATCAGAAACACTTTTCATATAATCTATAATCTTTTTTTCTGCTTTAGCATCAATACTAATTTTAGATGGATAAGTTCTGGTGTGTTTAAAACCTCTTGTTTTATCCTTGGTTTTTAACTCCATCTCCTCTTCTTCATATTCGATTTCAATCTTACCTTCATCAATATTTCCATCTTGTTTTTCGTCGTTTTTTTCCTCTGTTTTTTCTTTTTCTTCCTTATCTTTTTTATCTACATTATCTTCTTTTGTTTCTTTATTTGCTTCTTTCTCATAATACTTATTACCTAAATAAGCACCACCAAAAGATGCACCTACTACCAATAGAAGAATTAGTATTATTAATAAGATTTTAGGAAATCCTTTCTTTTCTTCTTTTTCTTTCGCCATTTTTATCACTCCTATTATAAATAAATTATAACACGAAAAAAATTCCTTAATAGGAATTCTTTTTATCTGCCTCTACGACTAAATCTATTTTTAAGTCTACCTAATGGAGTTTTAGCTCTTCTTCTTTGCTCTAATAAATCCATTATAGCATCGACTTCAGCATCTTCTTTAGCTTTCGCTTCTGCTTTAGCCATTAATACTTCTTCAGCTTGAACAAGACTTTCATCTTTAATCTCACCATTTAAGTATCTCTTAATAGCATCTGTATATTCTAATTCAACAGAAGCCATCCAATAAAATCCCATAACAGCTTTAGCTTGTTCTTTATCTTTTAATTCAGCACATCTTCTACAAACATATTTGTATAGATTTACTTTTTCTTCATCAGATGAAGTAGCAATGAATTCTTTCATAAGATCATTACTAATAGCTATGGAATCATAATACTCACATAATACTGAATAAGCATCTCGATCTACTTTATCCATAATTAAAAAAATTTCTCTCTCTTTCTATGCGGTATATTATATAGATTCTAAATAAAAAAGTCAAACTTTATAAGTTTGACTAATAGCTTAATTTCTTTGTTTTATATTGCTCTTCTATTTGGGCATATTCTGCTTCTGATATTGTTTTATTTTTCATTTCTTTACTAACTTCATCAAAATAATAATATCTCATTCCATTATCGCTACTGAATAGTGAATCTTTGTATATAGCATATGGCCATACAGAAATACCAACAGTTGATGGTATAGAAACACATCTTGTTGTTCCATCTGGTTTTTCAACAATTAAATCAATAACTGAATTAATCTTATTAGCATAAACACCAGCGCTTAAGTAATCTCTTTCCACATATCTTCTTTGCGTAATAGAACCACTTTGAAGACCAGAGAATCCTAAAAATGATCCATTAATGAAAGTATCATTTTGACCTTCAATAACATTAATATTACTATAAGTATTCGTATCAGATATTGGAAAACCAGTCATATGTGAATTATGAATTCGATCATCCATCGTATCTTGTGTAATACCATCAAATACAGGATAGTGACTCTTAATAATTGTATCTGTATGAACATTATCTATATATACCTTGTAATCAGGATGTAAACCATCAGTACATACATCCATATAAACTTCTTTATCAGCAGTTACTGTCCAATGCTCTCCTTCATTTAAAAGACAGCGATAATTAACTACTAATTTAAAGTTTTCTCCTGGTACATCTAATATTTGTTGAATACCATTTTCTAATAACTTACTATCTGTAGTATCAATCATATCGTAAGAAGCATATTCAGTTACATTCTTAACAGTCTCTTGTTCATCACAACCACTAAGACATAAAGCTAAAACACCAGTACATAGTATTAAGCTTCCTTTTTTAAGAATTCTTTTAAATGCTTGTTCATTAATTCTAATCATAACAAAACTCCCTTTACAGGGAGTTATTCTAGATTAAATTGTCTAAATTGTCAATTAATCAAGGAATTCTAGCTCCTTAACTATTTTCTTATATTCAGGATAATCTTTAAAATCATTCTTTATATTATCTTGTAGGAATACTGAAGAATCATTTTTACATTGAACAAGAATTTTATAATCTCTTCTTAAGTCTCCTATTTTAAAGACCATATCACCACTTTGACGAGTACCAAATAAGTCTCCGCCACCTCTTAGTTTAAAGTCTTGTTCAGAAATATAGAAACCATCATTACTTTCTTCCATAACATGTAAACGAGGTGTATCTAGATTACTTATTAAATAACAATAAGATTGAACATCATTTCTTCCAACACGTCCACGTAATTGGTGTAAAGTAGCTAGACCAAATCTTTCAGCATTAAAGATTACCATCATGGTACTATTCTTTACGTCTACCCCAACTTCAATAACTGTTGTACTAATTAATACTTTAATGTCCCCATTCTTATATTCTTCCATAATAGCATCTTTATCTTTATTACTCATTTTACCATGTAAGATTTCTACTCTTATTTTATTTTGAAATGCTAAATCAAACTTTTCTTTTAACTTCTTTATATCATTTAGATTTGATTCGCCATTCTCATCCTCAATTAAAGGAGCTACTACATAGATTTGATGCCCTACCTTTATTTCTTCAACCATGTGCGTTAAAACATCTTTTAACTCACTTTCTTTTTTAACCTTCGTAATTATTTCTTTACGTCCACTAGGTTTGGTTTTAATAATTGAAGTATCCATATCCCCATAGATTGTCATTGCATATGTTCTAGGAATTGGTGTTGCACTTAAATAAAGTACATCACTTAAGATTCCTTTATTTTGTAAATTACTTCTTTGATTAACACCAAAACGATGTTGCTCATCAGTAATTACAAAACCTAGATTCTTAAAATTAACGCCTTCACTTATTAAAGCATGCGTACCAATTAAGATATCTATTTCCCCTGCTTCTAGTAAAGCATAAACTTTTTTCTTTTCTGATACTTTCATACTACCAACAAGTAAAGCAACTTTAATATCTGTATCTTTAAATAAATTAATAACATTAGCGTAGTGTTGTCTTGCAAGTATTTCTGTTGGTGCCATCATACTTCCTTGATAACCTGCTAGATAATTGATATATAAACCAATTACTGCAACAACGGTTTTACCACTACCAACATCCCCTAAAACTAATCTATTCATTCGTTTAGGTCTTACTAAATCATTATAGATATCATCTACAGCTGTTTTTTGATCAACTGTTAATTCAAATGGTAATGAATTAACAAAAGCATCCACATCATCTTTATTAACATTTCTTTCTAAACCAACATTATTTAAATCATAACGATATCTTAAATAATTAGTCTTAAACATAAATTTAAAGAACTCTTCATAAATAAGTCTTAATTTAGCTTTCTTTAAATGATCATTACTATCTGGATTGTGCATATACTTAGTAGCTTCTAACTTGTTCATAAATTCATACTTATTAACAATATAAGAAGGAACATAATCTTCTAGATCTATATTCATCTCATAACATTCATTAATAAGTTTGTTAATTCCCCTACTAGTTAAACCACTAACCAAATGATAAACTGGTTCTATTTTTGAGCCATGAATTATTTCAAACTTAATATCACTTGCTGTAAAGCTATTGTTCTTCCTGTCATACTTACCAATAACATTAATTACCCTACCGACTTTTAAATGCATTTTATAAAATGCCCTATTAAAAATAGTTACATTAATTAAATAACCATCACTATTTAATCTAAATGCCATTCTATTTAAATTCTTTTTTATATAACTTACTTTAGGTTCTGATTCAATAATACCTTTAATCGTAACTGTTTCTCCTTCTGGAGCTTCTATTAAAGGAATTATTTTAATTAGATTATAACGATATGGATAATATTCAATTAAATCACTTATCGTATATACGTCTAATTTAGATAATAAATCAATCATTTTAGGACCTACACCATATAAATTGCTTATATCCATATCAATCCCTCCATTAACATTTTATCATAAAACAAGCATTTATCTTTAAAAAATGCCCTCTTTGATAAAAACCATTTATACCTCAAACTAACCAAATTAAACCCTGGTTATACCTAAGAAAAAAAGTGCAAAAAAAGTTAAATTTTTTGCATATTTTTGTTGACAAAAAAGGGGTCCGCGATTAGTATATTAAGTACCAATTCACTTAACGGCGAATTGGTGCTAGTATCACACTAGCCAACCCCTTTTTATTCTTTTTGGAGTTGTTCTCAGGGGGACAACTCCTATTTTTTTTGTCTTAAAAATATGCTATCATTTATGAAGGTGATTATATGAAGAAAATAATCGACAAAATAATCCTTTTTTTCAAATATATAATCCTTGCTTTAATCTCTCCTTTTAGGAAAGATAAGAAAGAAGAAATAAAAAAGGATGATCTAAAAAATATTGAAATAAAAAAAGAATCATCTAAAGAAGTAGTTACAACAATACCTACTTCTCTACCTGATACTTCTAATATAAATGCTAATCCTCATGATGCTACAACATCTACTGATGAAGAAGCACCCCAAACTGTAAATCTTACAATTCCTAAAAATATTATTAATTTCGAAAAGATTAATCTTAATGACTTAAATAAAATAATATTTACTAAAGAACTAATAGAACAGTTAATTGATGAAGAGTTAGAAGAAACATATAAAGATTTAGATTTCAAAGTTAAAAAAGCTACTAAAAAACAAGAAGAATTTATTAAAGAATTAAAAGAAAAGATTGTTCCTAAAATTGAAGAAACAATTGAAAGACATAAGTTAACTACTGTTGAAGAAGTAAAAAAAGAAGTTAAAGATATTGTTAAAGAAGAAATGGAATTAAAACCTCTCTTCCCACCAATTGAAATTAATATTGAACCAGAAGTAGTTAAAGAAGAACCAAAACCTCAATTTGTTGAACCACCTAAAGTAGAAGAAGAAATCAAAAAAGAACCTTATACTTTAGCTACAAAAGTAGATAAACCTCTTAAATTAAATGAAGAGAAACCACCTAAGATTAATAAAGAAGAAAAAATAGCTGTTGCTCCTAATAAACCAGAAATTAAAGAAAAGATAACTAAGACTACTGTTGTTATGGTTCCTTTAGTTAAAGAAGTTCCGAGACCAACCATAAAACAAGATTTAAAAGAAATAGCGCTTGGTACTGTTTTAACAACAGCTTCTGTTGCTAAAGAAATCATAAAACCAATTGAGAAAAAAGAAGATGTTAAACAAGAACCTAAAAAGGAAACACATCCTTATGAACCACTTCCACTAGAGATTCCTAAACTAAAAGAAGATTTACCAAAAGAAATTACTAAAGAAGAAACTAAACAACCAGAAGAAAAGACCGAATTAACGATTGCTAAAGAAATTCAAGAAGAAAAGATTGAAACACACGATCTTATTGAAGAAAAAATTAAAGAGTTTGAATATGTTGATGATCATAAAGACGAAGTTAAAGATGATCGTCGTGCGCAAATAAATGAAGAACGTTTAACAATAGAAAAAGAAAAAGTTAGTAATGAAATAAAGAAAAAAGATGAAGAAATTGAACAGCTTAAAGAAGAAAAGCAAGAAAAAGAAGAACAACTAGAAGCACCGAAACCTCTTGAAAAAGCTCCTGACTTTATTGCTAATGAAATATCTAGTGTAGTTCGTAATTCAAATACTGAAATGGATTCTGATAAAGAATTTGAAGATAAAGAATATGACTACTATGAAGATGAAATAAATAGTTTATTAAGTTCTATAGCTGCTTATAAAAATAAATATGAAAAAAGATTAACTAACGAACAAAGAACTAAACTAAAAGAACAAGAGCAAAAACTAGAAGCTGCTAAAAATAATATTACTGAACGTAAAACTTTAGATATTGAAAAAGAAAGAAAAGCTATTGAAGAAGAAATAGCTCCTTCAGAGTTAGAAGGATTACAACTAGAAGTTAAAAAGAAACATATTGAAAATAAAATGGATCTAAGTGAAGAACAAATTAATAAAGTTGAAGACTTAGAACATGAAGTAGATAGCAAAGTTCAAAGATTAGAAAAGAAAGTTATTAAAAAGAAAATCCGTAAAGCTTTAATAGCTACCCAATTAGGTTCTATCTTAGCTTTACCATTCATTAAAAATAAGTATTTCTTCTACTTTACTGCTGGTATTATAGCTAGAACTGAATTAATGTTCTTAGGAGACCTATTTAGACGCAAAACGACTGAATACGAACCAATTGACCTTTCTAGTCTAAAAACTGGTAGAGACGCCTTAAATGGTGCTCTAGACGTTACTGAAAATAACTTATTATATTTAGATAATCTAGAACAAACTGCTTTTAAAAAATATCCAGAACTATCTGGAGACTTTGAATATATTCAACAAGTAACATCTTTAAGAGTATCACTTACTAAAATGCAAAAGAAACTAACTCGTAAAAAAGAATCAGTTGATAAACATATTAGTAAAATAGTTAATAAAGATAAAAAACTTAAAAAGATTTTACAACCAAAAAAAGAAGTGAATAATAATTAATTATTCACTTTTTTCTTCACTTAATTTTTTATAGTAGTTATAACGTTTCATAGCATCTTGTTTATTTAACTCCAAGATTTCTTTAGCAGCATCAGGATTCTTCTTAGCTAAACTAGAATATCTTACTTCATTAGCCAAGAATTCTTCATACTTACTAAAATCAGGTTCTCTACTATCAACGTATACTTTATCTTCTTCTGGATTATATCTCATTAATGTTGTATAACCGCAATCAACAGCTAACTTCTCTTCACTAGAGCTATTACCCATTCCACCCTTAATACCTTGTTCAATACATGGTGCATAAGCAATGATAATTGATGGACCATCATGAGCTTCCGCTTCTTGCATTGCTTTAATAGCTTGCATGAAGTTAGAACCTAATGAAATATTAGCTACATAACAATTTGGATAACTCATAGCTATCTTGAATAAGTCTTTCTTAGCTGTTTTCTTACCAGCATCAGCAAATTGAGCTACTTGACCAATTCTAGAAGATTTAGAAGCTTGACCACCAGTATTTGAATATACTTCTGTATCTAGAACTAAAATGTTTACATTTTCTCCACTAGATAAGACATGATCAATACCACCGAATCCAATGTCATAAGCCCATCCATCTCCTCCTAGTGTCCATACACTACGAGCAGGAACATAATCTAATAATTCAGCTAATCTAATTGGTAATTGAACTTTAGATAATTTTTCTTTAATAACATTAGTCTTTTCAAAGTCTTCTCTATTATTAATCCATTCTTCAAATAGTTCAGCAACTTCTGGAACTACTGCATCCATATATTCATTCATTAGTTTTTCAATTCTGTCTCTAGCTTTGTTATAGCTTAGTAACATACCAAAGCCAAATTCAGCATTATCCTCGAATAATGAATTTGCCCATGGAATTGAATAAGGAGTTGATGGAGCACTACCACCATAAATTGATGAACAACCAGTAGCATTAGCTATAACTAACTTGTCACCAAATAATTGTGTTAATAATTTAGTATAAGGTGTTTCTCCACAACCGGCACAAGCACCACTAAATTCTAATTTAGGTTCAACAAATTGACTTCCCTTAACTGTATTAATTGGGAATAAATCTTTAGGATTCTTAACATTTTCATAGAAGTATTCAGCTTCTTTTTGTTTTTCTGGATCATAATTACCAAACTCTAAAGCTTTATTTCCACCTTTACCTAAACAAGCATTAATACATAAACCACAACTTAAACAATCCGCTTCTGATACTTCAATTGTAAAGTTATAATCAGGTTTACCTAACATTGGAATACCATGTTCTTTACTAGCATCAGCAAATGGTCTAATACAAGCATGTGGACAAACAATACTACATTGACCACATTGAATACAATTTTCAGGTATCCATTTAGGAACCATTGTACTAACTTTTCTCTTTTCTTTTCTTGTTAAAGCACAAGGGAATGTACCATCACGATAATCCATTAATTTAGATACTGGTAAACTATCTCCCTTACGATGATTAATAATATCTATTACTGTCTCATCTTCTGGTTTCATACTTTCATCAACATTTAAAACTGTATCTACTAATACTAAATTTTCTAATGCTTTAGTAATAGCTGATTTATTAGAATTAATTATTTCACTACCCTTAGCAGCAAATTGTTTTTCAATTGAATGACTAACCATTTCCATAGCATTAGGGAACTTAATTAAGTCTAAGATAACCATTTCCATTATCTTACTTATTTTACCTTTAATACCAACTTCTAAAGCTATCTTATCAGCATCTATAACATAGAATTTAATTCTTTTTTCATTAATAATCTTTTTAACCTTATTAGGTAAGAAACTATCCATTAATTCTTTACCTTTATTAGTATTAATTACTAAGATACCTCTATCTTTAATATCATCTATCATATCAAAGTTAAATAAATATTCTTCTTTAGTAATTACTACTATATCAGGTCTAGTAACATAATATGGTGCATTAATAGGTTCATCACTTATTCTTAAGTTACAAATTGTAACTCCACCACTCTTCTTACTATCATATTGGTTATAACCTTGAACAAACTTCTCAGTATTAGTACCTACTAATTTCATAATATCTTTAGAAGTACTAACCATTCCATCTGATCCAAAACCAAAGATTTTTATTTCTTCAAAATCATTATCTAATTCATAATCATATGTTGGTAAACTTAAATTAGTTACATCATCTACTATACCAATAGTGAAATTATTTTTAAGTTCACCCTCTAACATTTTAAAGACACTATAAATTTGATCAGGTGTTGTATTCTTACTAGATAAACCATATCTTCCACCAACAATCTTAATATCAGTATCTTTTAGAGCACTACAAACATCTAAGTATAAAGGTTCACCAATTCCACCAGCTTCTTTAGTACGATCTAATACAGCTATTCTTTCTACTGATTTAGGTAATACATTCATTAAGTATTTAGTACTAAATGGTCTATATAGATGAACTTCTATTAAACCAACTTTTTCACCTCTAGATACTAAATCATCAACGACTAATTTAGCTGTATCACAAACACTACCCATTGCAACTATTACTCTAGTAGCATTGCTACTTCCATAATAATTAAATGGTTTATATTCTTTTCCTGTTATTTGGTTAATTTTATCCATATATTCATTAACGATATCAGGCATTTCATCATATAACTTATTTCTTGCTTCAACACTTTGGAAATAAATATCTTCATTTTCAGCCATACCTTTTTGAATACCAGCATGAACATTTAACATTCTCTTCTTAAAATCATTAATCTTACTATAATCAACTAACTTTAATAAATCTTCATCTTCTAGTTCTTGAACTTTATTTACTTCATGACTAGTTCTAAAACCATCAAAGAAATGTAAGAAAGGTAAACTACCTTTAATAGCACTTAAATGTGCTACAGCAGCTAACATATTAGCATCTTCTACATTAGTAGAAGCTAACATACAGAATCCTGTTGATCTAGTAGCATAGATATCTGAATGATCACCAAAGATACTTAAAGCATGAGTAGCAAGTGTTCTTGCTGCAACATGAATAACACCAGGTAGACATTCACCAGCCATCTTATACATATTTGGAATCATTAATAACAAACCTTGACTAGCAGTAAATGTTGTAGCTAAGCTTCCTGTTATTAAAGCACCATGCATTGTTCCTGCAGCTCCTGCTTCACTTTGCATTTCTATTACATTTACAGAATCGCCAAAGATATTCTTTCTATCAGTATGACTAATTACATCTACCTCTTGAGCCATTGGACTACTAGGTGTAATTGGATAAATACTAGCTATCTCACTAAATAAATATGCTGTGTCAGCACAAGCTTTGTTTCCATCGATTATTTTATACATTTCTATCTCCCCAATCTATATACTTCTTCTTCTGTTTCATATCTCTTCATATTTACAAGAATTCCTCCAACAATAACTCTATCGCCTTCGAAATCTGGTATTTTTTCCATATGACATTTCCGATTATATTTATTTATATCAACTGCTAACTTATAACGAATAGCTTCTCTTATGATTTGTCTTTCATAAGCTATACTCTGATCTTTATAATACTTTCTTAAGAAGATTATATCTTGATCACTTAAGCATCTCTTCTCATACAATAACGATGAGTCAGGACTCTTATCAAAATAATAATATTCACCATTAGGTTCTATTTTAGTGACATCTAAACCTAATAAATATACCTTTCTATCGTTATCCATCATAATCACCATTATAATTATATCATTAATAAAAAAAAATCGATATAAATATCGATTTTTATTAGAAGACATGTCATTAAGATGTTTTTTTTATTTTTATCTTCTAATCCATACACCCTCTACTTATATTATATAAGGTGTCTAGTTATTTCTCCTTCTTAAATACGAAAACTTTACTAAAAATATAATTAAATACTAAAATTAATACTTGTGTAATAATTGTAAAGACATGTTCGTTTAAGTTTAATAAAGTAACAAAGAACCACATTATTAACATTTCCATACCTAACGTTAATAATCTAGCACCAAAGAAACTAGCCATCTCTTTAATAATATTTTTATTCTTACTTTTAAATACAAACAATCTATTAGCTACATAAGCAAATAAAACTGTTATAATCCAAGAAATAATAATAGAGATTTGTAATAATAAAGCATCTTTTGGATCTAATACTATCCACAATAACCACTTACTAGCAAGACTAACTAATGTAGTTAAACCACCTACTATTAAGTAATTCCATAGTTCTTCATTCTTATGATATACTCCCCAACCCCATCTCCAGAATCTAACAATGAAATTAGGTTTATATTCATAATAATTATAGATTTTATCTTTCTTAACTAAATAACCTTTTTTAGCTTCTTCTATTAAAGGTAAATCATGTACTGAATCAGTATACATTTCTTCTATAATAGCTTTAGGATATTTATCATAGAAATATTTAACTTTTTCTTTACCATGACAATTATTTCCAACAATCTTACCAGTTTTCATATCTAAGTCTGTTGCAAATAAATCATGTACTTTATATTTCTTAGCAATTGGTTCCAACCAAAAACGACAAGAAGCGGAAATAATAATATCTTTACTATGATCTTTTTTATCTAACCAGAACTTCTTTAATTTACATTCATGTTTCTCCCAGAATTCTTTTACAAACGAATCTATATCTTCTATTTCTGGTACAAATCTAAATATTTTATTTTTCATTTCTTCTTTAGTTCTAATACCTAATAAGAAAAGAATTACAGTTCCAATAGAACCTAATAAATACCAAAAAAATCTTGGATATTTTTTAATGGCGAATTTAACGATATCAACACCTGAATCACCATCATAAATAGTTCCATCAAAATCATACAAATCGTATTTCATAGTCTCACCTACAAACCTCTCATATTATAACAAAAAAAGAATAGCATTGCTATTCTTTATCTATAATACTACAGACCAATTTAATCATGTTATCACGATTACTTTTATATTTTTTTGGTTTAAAATCTTTAAGCATTTTAAGTTTCTCTCCTAATTCATCTAAATTAGTGCAACCAATTATATATCCTTCTTTATCGAAGTTTTCAATTATTTGTAATTGATGGTCATTAATATGTTCCCCATATTTAGCAAGTCTTGGTACAGCAATTACTTTCTTTCCTCTTGTAATAGCTCCAACAATACTTCCTACTCCACCATGAGTAATTAATAAATCACATTCGCCTTCCATTTTATCAAATTCATCAATTGGAATTAAATCAAATATTTCCATATTAGGAGATTCATACTTAGTACATCCTGCTTGAACAACAACTCTTCCTTTAATTGTTCCTTTTTCTAGTTCTTTATCTAAAGCTTCTAGTAAACGATTAAATGGTTTATCTTGTGTTCCTAAAGTAACAAATATCATCATTTTTCACTCATCACTTCCATAATTCTAGCACGAGCATTATTTACTGTTGATTGATCAGGAATCATTACATACGTATATTGTCTTGGATAACTTGCTGTATAATTCATACTATTTGAACCATTTACATTTACACTTGAAACGCTCCAAGTTGCTAGTGTATCTATTTGTTTTTTGACCATTTCTTTAGCATCATTAATATCAACATTTGTTGCTACATGTGGACTTAAATCAGCTATGAATTGATCATATTTAAGTAATAAACTCTTATTAGTTGATACTTTCTTTATTATTGCTGTAATAACCGCTTCTTGGTTTTGACCACGATGACGGTCTCCACCAGCATATATCTTTCTTTGTCTAGCGAAGCACAATGCTTGGTTACCATTTAGATGATTACTACCAACCTGTATGTATTTACCGCCACAATTGAAACTTGAATCACTATAAACATCAATACCACCAATATCATCTACAATAGTAGTAAGAGTTTTAAAATAAACCTTAACATATGAATCAACCTTTAAATTGAATAATTGATTCATTGTTTTTACTTGGGTATTTACACCATAGAATCCACCATGTGTTAACTTTTCTTTTAAACCTGATGTTCCTGCTATTTGAACATAATAATCTCTTGGTATATGAACTAATAATACTTTATGAGTATCTGGGTTTACAGCTATCAAAATATTAACATCTGTTAATGTTCCAGAAGCATCAGCTCCCATTAGGTATACTAAGAAAGAATTTCCTACATCAATAGTTGATTCCATTTTCTCTTCTTTAACTTCTTCTTTAGTAATTGTAATATCAAATTCATATACTTTTCTTAGTGTTTTAATGTAACTTTCATCTTCTTCACTTAAGAATTCATAAACACCTTCACTAAGAATAATACCTTCATTATTTAAATCAATACTATAAGTAAGTTCACCTATTGAAGTAAAAACATTAAAGTTAAACCCATAAGTATTTAGTTTTTCCATAATTTTAACAGAATTCATTTCCATTAAACCAATATTCATACCTTTAAGTTTATCTAAACTATCATATTCACTTTCATTAGTTGTTAAAACATAATAAACTGTTGATATATCTTTATCTTCAAATAAGATTTCTAAAGACTTCTCTGATTTATGTAAAGTCTTAATACCAAATATAAAACAAGCTCCTATTAAAATAGCAAGTATTATATTGATAATCTTCCATACGGTTTTTCTTTTAGCTAAACTAACTAATAGAAATATAAGATTAATAATTCCTAAAACTATACTTCCAATAATAATATATTTATTAGGAATTAAATTAATCTTAATTAATCTATAAACTAGTAAAGAAGAAGTAATTATTAAAAACGCTGTTGCTATAAGACTTATTATTTTAAGAATAATATTTGTCTTTTTTTCTTCTTTTTTCTTCTTCCTCATCTTTATCCTCCTTAATAGATCCATCCTCCATAAATGGCATCTGGGTAATATTCTAACATACTTTCCCATTGAACAATGAAATAGTCAGCAAATTTGTAAATTAAACGTCCACTTCTTGTCGGTGAATTACTATTTGCAAACGTTTCAATAAATATAACTTTCTTACCAAAGATCTTAGCAAGACAACACATTGGTCCTGCATTATGAGTACCAGTTGTTACAACAAAGTCCGGTCTTAATTTTATCATTAAAAATAAACTAATCCAACAATTTAAGAATAACTTAAATGGATATAATATTTTAGCTATCAAAGTTGTATATGTTCCACTAATTATATAGTGTACTCTTCCTGGATATTTATCACGAAGTCCCAAATTACTTTTAGTTTTTTCCGTTACTAAAGAAAAATCGTAACGATCAAAACAAGGGCTCAATTGTAATAGCTCTGCAAGATGTCCACCTGTACTAGCAATAAACATAACTTTCTTTTGTTTTTTCTTTGCCATATATTCACCTAATTCATTTTATTCTTATCAAATAGATAAACTAGATTAGCAATAAACATATTAAAATGTTTTAAATATAAACCTTTTTTACCTACTAGATATTTATTCTTTTTATATTCAGGGAATGTTTCTTTTACATTCTTCATTACATCATTTACACCACGTTTAAACTTTTCTTTATCTTTACATTTAGCAAGTCTTCTAATAAATGTTGCATATAAATATCTAACATAGACATATTCTAATTCATCTTTATAATCATCAAATAGATTATTCTTTTTATAATACTTAACTATTCCATTTAGATTATCTACAATATCATATAACTTATCATTGTATGTATATGTTATAGAACCTTCTCTTTGTAAATAATAATAGTAAAAGCCTTTTACAATTCCTATCTTTTCAATTCTTGGTAATAATCTATACATGAATTCAACATCTTCATAATAGATTCCTTCTTTGAATCTTAAATCACCAATTACTTCTTTTTTATAAATTTTATTACAAGCTGCTGGATAGAAAGATGACATTACTTTTTTAACATCTTCCTTACTATGACAATCCCTATCAAATCCAACATCAACATTTTGATCTAGACTAGAATCATCATAAACCATTCTTACTCCACAAGTAACTATATCATAATCAGCTCTTTTAGCTTTTTTAAGCATTTCTCCATACATTAATGGATCAACATAGTCATCACTATCTAAGAAAGTAACATACTCTCCTAGAGCCATCTCTATACCTGTATTACGAGCTCCAGATAATCCTTTATTCTTTTGATCTTTATATCTAATAACATCAGGATACTTCTTTGCGTATTCTTTAATTACTTTTAAAGTCTTATCTTTGCTTCCGTCATTTACTAAAATGATTTCATATTTATCTTCAATCTTATTAGCTAAAACACTATCAATACATTTTGCTAAAAAATCTTCAACATTATAACAAGGGATAATAATACTCAATTTCATAATCAACCAATCCTTACTAACAAAATTATAACACACTAAAATAAATTAAAAAAAGTACATTAGCATGTACTTTCTATTATAATTGTTCTGCAAATCCTTTTTGCATATGTGAGAAGAATACGTATCCTGTCACACAAAGAGCTAATCCAATTAAGAAGATTATTAATAAAGAAAGTAAATCTGGCATTGTTCCACTATAGAAAATTGCTCTATAAGCTTCAATAATATGAGCAACTGGATTTAATGTTGCTATAAATTGGAACTTTTCTGGAACTCTACTTACTGAATAAGCAATTGGTGTTGCATAAAACATTAATTGCAAAAATACACCAATAAAGTGTTGTAAATCTCTAAAATAAACTGTAACACTTGAAACAAAGAATGAAATTCCTAAGGTTACAACATATTGAACTAACAACACTACTGGATACAATAATGCATAAACTGTTAAACGATGATAAGCAGTTACAAAACATAAAATAATTGATGTTGAAATAATAAAGTTTATCATTTCACTTGTAACAGCTGATACTGGTAATACTTCTCTTGGGAAGAATACCTTTTTAATAATATTTCCATTTTCAATAAAGATAAATGCATTACGATTTATTGTACTAGCAAAGAATGTCCATGGTATTAAACCACAACATAAGAATACTACATAATGCTCTTCACTAGCTCCCATTACCTTTCCAAATACAAACCAATAGACAAAGATTTGTAATAAAGGATTTAGAAAAGACCAAAGAACACCTAATACAGAATTCTTATACTTACCTCTTACATCTTTCAAGACACTAGTTTTTAATAGTTCACGATAATCATATAAATTCTTAAAAAATATCATATCCGCCACCTCACATTGTCGCTTTCAAATATTCTTCAGTAACTTTTTTAACATCGCCATCCATTTTGATTTTGCCTTCGCTAATCCAAACGGCTCTATTACATAATGCCTCAACAGATCCCATACTATGCGTTACGAAAACCATTGTTTTTCCTTCATCTCTTAATTCTTTCATTTTATTAAGACATTTATCTTGGAAATGTTGGTCCCCAACAGCTAGTATTTCATCTACTAATAATATTTCAGCATCTACATTAATAGCTACACTAAAAGCTAAACGCATATACATACCAGAAGAATAAGTTCTTACTGGATTATCGATGTATTCTCCTAGCTCACTGAATTCGATTATTTTATCCATTCTGGCATCAATTTCTTTTCTTGTTAAACCAAAGATAGATGCATTGAAATAGATATTTTCTCTACCACTAAAGTCTGGATGGAATCCAGCACCTAACTCCAATAAAGAAGTTAGTTTACCTCTCGTAGTAATTTTACCTTTATTTGGATAAATAATTTTTGTCATTAGTTTTAGTAAAGTAGATTTACCGCTACCATTAATACCAATTAAAGCAACGGCTTCTCCTTTTTTTATCTTCAAATCTATATCTTCTAATACAACTCTTTTTTCCTTTTTATTTCTTTTGAAAAGAGATAACAAACTTTCTTTTATAGTATTAGATTTGTCATAATAAACATCAAATGTTTTAGTAACATTTGAAACAACAATACTATACTCACTATCTTTTGACATATCTCATCCCTCGCAAATCATTATATCATATAAGTTAGTAAAAAATCATTTGATGAACTCATCAACTAAGCTCTGACATTTCTTATCAAAAGATTTTTTCCATTCTCTATATAACTTCATTACATATTCTCTATTCTCTAAAACATACTTAATTCGGTCTCTAATATAAATTGGATCATCTTCTTTTTCCAAAATTATATAGCTACCTAATTCTGTATCTACAAAGTAATCATTATTGTTTCCTAATAAACATGGAACACCCATTTCGAAACTTTCTAGAGGAAACATTGGAGAATTCTCTGTATATGTTGGATATATATTTATATCATTCTTTTGAATTCTCTTTAATAATTCTTCATTAGGAATATAATCATTAATACTATCGAAATCTAATCCGATCATTTTTGCAAATTGAGTTGCTCCATCATTAATTGGAACAATATCAGCTTTAGAATTATCAACCATTCTAATAGCACTTAAAGATGTATAAATATTCTTTAATTCTCTTGAATCGGCATTATAGATTCCAATCGTAACTTTCTTATTCTTATTATTGGCTGTTTTACCTTTGTTATCTTTAATAACATTATTTTGTAAATAATAAGATTTAAATCCTACTTTAGTATAGAATTCATACATTGTACTTCTAACGAATCCAAAAGCATCAACTAAGCCTTCATTATATAAATCCATTATTTCTTTGTTTAATCCCCAAGTGAAATCAGAGAAGAATTCATAACAATTACCATGCCAAATAACTTTAATTACGACATCTTTATTATATTTTTTAATTTTCTTAATTATTTGAATCCAGCCATCACACAATTGACTAAATATAACAGATTTAATATTGTTTTCAGCAATTGCTTTAGCAATTAGATTAATGCTTTTTCTTTTATAAACATGTTCTAAAGGAACATAATTACTAAATAAACCTTTTGTTGAAGCTGCTACACCTAACCAAGTTGGATTATAAAAAACAATATAATCGCTATTATTGTATTCAGCAATAACATTAAGCGATTCATGGGCAACTTCATCAAAATGTTTCTTTTCTTTATATAATTTATAAGCGTTAACAACTTTCCATTTAGCTTTACTTAGATATCCATAATATCTACGCGCTAATCTATAAGGAAGACTACCTTTTCTTAAGATCTTCTTTGCAATACTTTTAACTTTCTCTTTCATTTCTCATCCCCCTTACATCTCAATAAACTCTTCTAAGTTCTTTTTAGCTTCTACATCATATCTCTTTTTCCATGCTTTATAAGCTTTCATAATTGCTTCTTTATTTTTTAAAATATTAGCAACTAATCTTGAATTAATAATTGGATCATCCTCTGCTTTTGTAACAATCATTTCATTTAAATATTTATCATCTAAGAAATCGACATTATTACCCACTAAACAAGGAATACCCATTTCCATAGAAACAAAGAACACTGGATGAAAATACTCTGTAAAGGAACAAGAAACAACTATATCATCACTCTTAACTGCTTCAGCAATACTTTCAATACTAAAATCTACTTTTTTAGCTCTATTTTCGATTTTCATAGTAGTTAAAAAGTCATCCATTCTCTCATCCAAATTATTGTAATTAATTACACAATTATCAACCATTTGGCCTAAACATAATTGATTAAAGACGTTTTTATCCCATGTATAACACAATGGATAAATACCAATATTTGTTTTCTTGCTCTTATTGTTTTCTTTTTTATATTCACCATCTAAATGTAAATTTTCTTTTAAATAATAAGCATTATATCCCAATGATTTATATGTTTCATATTGACCTTTTCTCAAAAAGGCAATACAGTCGATTATTCCTTCTTGACTTAACTCTAATATTCTTATAAACACTGCTCTTTCATATTCATAATATAAAAGACTATCTTGTGTATTACATATTACCTTAATAGGTAATTTATATCTTTTTTTAATGTATTGAGCTAATCGGTCAAAACCAACTTCAAAACTAGCGAAAATTACTTCATCTACTTCTTCTTTTTCTAGTAAGCTATCAACAATTTTTTTGTTATGTCTATATTCGATATCAGTCCAACCATATTCTATTTTATGACGATTATCAAACATATTTTGATACATTATATTGTCTTCTTCTTTTTTATCGCTATATAACAAAATATACTTTTTCAAAGAGATACCTCCCTTTACTTTCTTTTAATGATTCTTCTAATTTTACCTGCGAAATTAGTCAAGGATCTCATATACCACATATTATTATATGTCATAAATGCTTCTTTCCATGATTCTTTTCTTAAAATGTTACGGCATTTAAATATATTTAACTTTTGAGCAAATGTTAATCTATTATCTTTTTCAACTATTTCCCCAGAGCCGAAAGTATCATTAAATACCATACTATAATAAGCATCTACCAATTCTTTATTTGGTCTTGCTTTTACTCTCTTTAATAAATCATAAACATAATTCTTTGTTTCTTCTGATTCATAAGGATGTACACATAAATAGTCATCCATTATCTTCATTCCAGCCATCATACCTTCTTGTAAAGGTTTAATATATTTTTCAACTACATTGGCTTCTTTTTCTTTGATTTTTCTAACAGATTTACCATCTTTATATTCAACTACACTACCAGTTCCCGGATTATAAATCCACTCTAGTAATGTAATCATATCAGCTACTGTTTTATCCCTTACTTCAACATCATCAATAAAGGCTTTTTTATAAGTATTAGCTGGTTGAATATTATAAAAATCAAATAGAGTCAAATAATAACCGCCAACTGTTTTCTTATCAAATATATAAGCTATATTATCTTGAATAGTACCTCTCCAACCAATATCAACAATAAAGATTGGTTTATCATCATTCTTTATTCCATAGTTCTTATCAAAGAATTCTATTAGTTGTTTTCTCTTTTCTTTTAATTCAGCATTAACTTTCTTAGAGAATTCCTCATCGTTTAATACTTTCATTACTTTCATATTAAACCATGGTTCCCAAATATCCATTGCAGGATCTAAGTCATATTTAGCAAAATATTCCTTATATTTTTCAATATCGATATTTAAAGTTTTAAATAATGAGTTCATACTTTGACAACGATATTGAGACCATAATCTTAATAATTCTGGTACTGTTAATTCATTTAAAGAAGCAGCAAATGTAGACATTCTACTTACTTCCATTATTTTTCCTTCAGGAATTGCAACTGGGAAAGGATTGTGTTCTTTTATTAATTCATGAGCTCTAATAAAAGTCTCTCCTTCACGTGTCTGATAATAGATTGTATCAATACCATTTTTTATTGCAAATTCGATAATATCATAAACAAATGAATATAGAATTGGTGCAACTTCTACTCCAGCATTAAAGATTCTATCGTTGTATTCTTTATCATCTTTTTTAGCTTCATCTAAATTAAATGTCATTTGACGATTTCTATTAGGTGCAAAATCAGGATGGTCTTTCTTCATTTGAATTGTACCAATACCTAAAGATTTAGCCATCGTAATATCAGAGTATTCGTTATCTCCAACATGAATATGATCACTTGGTTCTACGCCAACTTCTTCTTCAAACTTTTTATATAAATTTCCTGTTTTCTTATTTAATAAGTAATCTGCAGAACTATAAACCTTTTTAAATTTTACTGGTAATTTTAGATAATCTAATAATTCTTTTAAAGTTTCAGCACTCATATAAAAATCAGATACGCAATACATATCCCAATCTTTGTACTTCTTAAAGATTTCTAAAATATCTGGATTTACAGAAATAACTTCTTTTTCATTATTAACTTCTACTTCTAATAATTCTTTACTTATGTCCTCATGCTTTTCTTGAAATATTTCTTTTTGTAATTTTTTAAATACTTCTTCAATACGGCATTCACCATCATGCCCTTTTGCTTCAGCTTCATGACATAAGTTAGCTTCTATGTTATCTCTTTCAACTAGAATAGTATAAATATCCTTATACTCTTCCTTTAATAAATCATTATATTTTAAAAATATATAATAAGCTGTCTTTAATTTAATTTCTTCTGGATGACACTTTCTTTTTATTATTGTGTCCCATATATCAAAACTAATTACTTTCTTCTTCATTGTGTTCATCCCTTCTGCAATACGTGTAAGATTTATTTTATCATTAATCCCCAAGATATTCAAACGACTTGACACTAAAATTTACTAGATTTTATATATCCTGGTATAACTAATAACATTACTAAGAATTTATTAAAACCAGACACATTCTTAATGCAAGTTCTCATTTTCTTTTTTGTTAAATAACTAAACAAAATATAGTGCTTAACAAAATATAACTTCCTTCGTTTAGTAGTATTTTCTTTATTACTATAACTTAAACATTCCCTAAAGAAATTATAGTAACCGTGTGGATATTTTTTAAACATTTTCTCAATGTTTTTTGAATATCCATCTTCCATATATTCACTAACAACTATTTCTTCATCTTTGAATAGTAAACCATCATACTTTTGATCTAACATATAATAAAGTCTAGCTTCAGTAATAAACTTTTCCTTACCTTCCAATGGATAATCATATTTTTTACGAATATCTGCTTTAAAAGTTAAAGCCATATCAAAATCATATTCATATTTGTTATGAATATCGAATAACTTTAAAACTTTATTATCAATACCTTCTACAGTAGTATCTTTACCTATTATTTTTCTTTTATAAGCAATACCATAAACATTTTTATTACCTAATTTTTCATAATCTTTACTTACTTTACCTAAAACATTTGGTAACAAATAATCATCGCTATCAATTTCTATAACAATATCACCTGTAACATATCTCATACCATTATTGATAGCTCTCATCTTACCTTGATTTTGTTGATAAAAATACTCTATTTTAAATTTCTCTTTTTTAATCCATTTATCGACTATTTTCTTTGTATCATCGATACTTCCATCATCAACGATAATCCACTCTATATCTTTAAATGTTTTATAATTTTCAACAATGCTTTTATATAGTTTAGGAAGTAAATCTTCTCTATTATATGTTGCAGTTAGTAATGATATTTTCATATCTATTCACCTTCTATCAAATCGATTATTTCTTTTAACACTTTCTTATTATCAAATTTATTCTTTAAATTTACTTTTGGTTTCTTTTCTAAAATAGTTTTAATTCCCTCATAAATACCATCTTCAGAATTATCTACTATCATACTATTATCTTCATAACCAATAAGTGTTTCTCTAGCAGCTGAATCTGTTATTAAGATATATTTATTTAAAGCTTTACCTTCTAATAAAACCATTGGATATCCTTCATAATAAGAAGTTAGCATAAAGTAATCTCCTTTTTTAATATAAGGATATGGATTTTGTCTTTTACCTAAAACAACAAAAGTATCTTCTAGTTTCTTTTCTTGTACTTTATTCTTTAACTCATCCATTTCTAAGCCATCACCAACGATATATACACGATGTAATAACTTATCATTAATTAACTTCTCATGAACTTCTAAAAGTCTAAATAAAGCTTTCTGAGGAACAATTCTTGATACTTGAACAAATGATACTAAATCATCTTTCATATCCTTTACTTCCTCTTTATTAGCTTTTTCTAATACTAAATCTGTATTTAAATAATTATAAATAACTTGCATCTTATTCTTGGCATCTGGATATTGTAATTTAAACTTATCTAAATTATCTTGAGATACAAATACTAAAGTTTCATAACTCTTATAACATTCTCCGCTAAGTTTTTTCTTACTTTCGGCTTTTCTACCTTTACCAAAAACATCTCTAATATCATTATGAACCCAAGCTATCTTTCGAGCTTTACTTGGTGTTGATAAAATCCAAGCTATTGGTCCCTCTAAGAAAGATATTTCAATATCATAATCTTCTTTAACATAATCATGATACATTTTCTCTCTAGCTTTTTTATTAACTAGTTTTAAAGATAGTAGTTTTCTTTCAACAAAACTAAAATCATCATATGTTTTATCATACATACTAATTAACTTAATTTTTTTATTTAATTCACTTTCAAATTCCCCTTGGTTGTACATAGTTAAAATTGTAATGTCATATTTATCACAAATATTATTAACAATATCAACTAAAACTCTTTCAGCTCCTCCAAGTTTTAAATTTGTTATTCCAAATAAGATTTTCTTTTTCATAAAATATCACCTTGTTCTTCTAACATACCTAAGATGCAAATAATTATTAATGCACAAGTACTACTAAATAAAACATAACCAGCTACTGAAGCTAATCCTAAAGCAAGTATTAAACCAAATAGTTCCATATAATAGTTTTCAAACAAGAACTTCTTGTGACCAATTGCATATTTAATACCTTTATATGTTAAATATAGTAATGGTAAAGCATAGATAATAAATCCTATAATACCAAAATTTAATAAAATATATGGTAATTCCATTTCTAATATCATTTCCCCATATAAGTTAACATGTCCATTACCAAATAAGGCATATAAGATATTATGTTGTTCTCTAACTAAATAGAAATTATAAATTAATTGTTGTTTACGATAACTATTACTTTCTATTTTAAGTTTATTACAAGCATCATACATGTCTAAGTAAGCTCTTTTTTGTTCTTCACTCATTAAACCTTCAGCAACTTGATCGTGTTTAATATCATAAACAAACCTTGTCGTATCACCTGTAACATGAGCTATTTCATAGTTATTATTGATATCAACAATATCATCAGTCATATTTTTTATTTCTCTTCTTCGCTCAAGTGTACTAGAACCTATTTTAAAAGCTAATAAGCCAAAGATAGCAATAATAACTAGCATGATAGCTACTCTATTTCTATTAAACTGAACTCGATGTTTTATAGCTATATAAAGCTTTAAGAAAATATAGAATCCAAAAACTAAAACAAAACCATATAAACCTGTTCTAGTTCCTACTAAAAACATTAAATATACTCCAAGTAAAACAAATATAAATAGATATTTAAGATTCTTTTTCTTAAACATTTCACTTGTAAAGACACTAAATAATAAAAGTAATGCTGTACATAAAGAATTACCAGATACAAACCAACTACGATAACCAGTACCTTCAATATATGTAGGTAAACTAGTCTTTGTAAGAATACTTACATAGATTAGTAATAAATAGCTACATAACATAATAAATAAAGCTTTCTTTAAGTGTGGTAGTAATTCTCTTTTACTAAAGTACATAATTATAAACAAGATACAAATCATATAAGTATAATTAAATATATATAATCCTTCTTGGAAAAGACTTCCATAAGAAATTCCTGTTGATAATTTCTTAAATATCAACAGGTGGACTATACCATACAAAAGATATCCTATTCCTGATAGGATTAATGGCTTTCTAACACTCTTATCCCTAGCAAAGATATATAACAATAAAATTCCTGGAATAATTGGTCTTATTATCATCAAAGGTGATAATAAAGCATTAGGGAACCATATTCTAAACATACAACTTAATGCATCCAAAAAAGGACATATAATTACATAAAGATATACTAAATACTCTATTTTAAATTCCTTTTTTTTCATTAGTTCACCTACTTAAAATATTTAATATAGAATTTAGGCATTAGTTTATATACTAACTTTTTAACCTTTCTTCCTAAAGTATCACCAAGTAAATAATCCCCTATTTTTCTCTTCTTTAATTCAAGAAACATTTCCTCAAATAGTTCGCCCTCTTGAGCTTTACATTTAGTAATTAATCCATTAGCCATGTAACTTCTAAAGAGATTTTTATCTTCTAAACTAACCTTTTTATCTTTATCAATAATCTCCATATTAAGATCAAATAACTCTAAAACATCTTTATTCTTCTTTTTTTCTTTTTCAATGTTCTTATCATTCATAATACTATTATCTCTAAAATAGTAATTATAACCAACATATCCTATTGAAGAAACAGTCTTAGCTTTAATATAAACATATGGTGTTAAACCATAATCTTCATGATAAACACCTAATGTATATTTAAAGTTATTATTATCCCAATATTCTTTTTTATAACAGCTTGAACAAGCTGTTACAAAATAATCATCAATAGCTAGTTTTTTAAAAGCTTCAGCTCCTGTAATATTACTGAATGTTTCACAAGGATTAACATGAGTCTCCGCATCGATTTTAGCAATTTGAAATCTAATTAATTCTGGTTCACATTTTTCGATTTCATTATTTAATTCCATTAATAAATCTTGATTAATCGTATCATCGCTATCAACAAATAATAAATACTCTCCTTTAGCTTTACTAACGCCAAAATTACGAGCATCAGAAAGACCACCATTAGTTTTTTTAAATCCTTTGATTCTCTTATCTTTCTTAACATATTCATCGATTATATCTTGTGAATTATCTTTAGTTCCATCATTAACTACGATTACTTCAAAGTCTTCATATGTTTGATCTATAATACTATCTAAGCAAGAAGCTAGATAGTCTTCTACATTATAAACGGGTACAATAATACTAAATTTAACCATAATACCACCTAAGATAATTTTATCATAGAACACCCTTATTCAAAAGAAAATTCACTAATATTTCTATTAGTGAATTCTAACTCTTTTTACTTTTGCACTGTGTTAAAGTTACTGCAAGTAACAATGGGAAAGTTGCAAATATTGCAAAGATATATCGATACTCACACCAGATTGGTGAAGCAGAAACTGTTAACCATAAAGTTAGTATTGGCATAAAGACAAATACTAAAACATTTTTCTTCTTATATAAAACATAACCAAGTAATACTAAGACCATCCAGAAGAAGAATCCTGTACTAAATAAAATTGAAACAACTGGAATCTTTCTTGAGTTAACCATTCTTTTCATCTCATCGATTTCTTCATATTTAATTAATGGTTGTTTAACATACCCAACACTATCAGCTTCATCTTGATTATAAAAATCAATCACAACCCAATAGTAAACTTCAGGATACCAATAGCCCATTGAACCAATAAAATATGATTCAAAATAAAGTACTGGTTCCTTAGCAAATAATCTAAGCCATAAAACAGCTAAATCTTTTTTATTCTGCTTAAATAATTCTTCATTAAAGGTATTTTTTATATTATCAGAAATCAGTGGTGTGTAACTACCTTCAATATCTTCATTTAAAATATAAGCATGAAGTGTTTCTAATTCCTTTTCACTTATTACATCTTTTTTCTTAACATAAACTCTAGCTATTTGTTGTAATGGTACCGATAAAGCTTCACGTGTTGGTCCATCTTTTATATTTAAAACAGTAAACACTGGTCCTTTAAATAGTAAATAAAATATTAAAACAAACACAAAGATGAAACCAGTTTGTTTTCGATTCTTCTTATAAAATAACAAGTATGATAAGAAAGTTAATAAAATAACGTAAATACCATTATTTCTAAATAATACTACCAATAAAGAAATAAATAATATCTTAACAACATTAATCTTTTTATCGAGATAATCTTTTTCAACAAACATCTTAATAACCTGTGCCGTTAAGAAAATCATTGATAATGTGAAAGGAATATCTTTCCACATCGTAAAACTATAATAAGCACATGGTGGATATAATGCAAAGAAGACAAATGATATTATCTTAATAGCATTACTTGTCTTTTGTTTATCAAGGAAACTAATAACATAAGAAAATGTTGCTGTTGTTGCTAGCATTTGTATTATTGAATAAACAGCAACTCCTGCATTTACACTATGAAATATTGCTCTACCTAAACGTACTGTTAGAGCTATTAAATAAATATGAAAAACCGGATGATGATTTTCTAAAGCTCCAAGTGAATTGAAAGCTTGATCCATCTCCACTACTGAATCAGTAGATATTGCTCCTGGAAATTCACGTAAAAAATATGGAAGATATAAAACTAACATAATTAGCATTCTCACTAAGAAGGCTTTTTTATTTGCAGATAATAACCAAATATTTTTCTTATCTTCAGATTTTTGTTTATCAAAAAAGTCATACACAAAAGTAACAATATTTGTGTATAAATAAGAATAGAAACAAAACTTTAATAAGCATTTTATAAAGCAACCAACTCTAAGTAACAAAAAATCTAAATTTGCGAAAAGATATAATCCTCTACCAAGTAAGTGCATTAAAGCTAACAAAATACCTAATATAATTATTACCTTTTTATTATTTCCTACTGTTTTATTTTTTCTTTCCTTAAACAAACAGAACAAAGAAATAATAACAATCAAACTCATTGGATCAAATCCAAATGACTCTCTAATACGTATAGCGGGATTTAAATTAACAGTACTTCCTATCAAAGCCAAAATTATAAATCCATAATAAAAAACTTTCTTTAATTTATTTTTCATTACAATCACCCTAATAATATATTTTCTTTATAAAAGTCAGCAAGAAGACTCTTACTGACTTTTATCTTTCTTTTTATGTTCAAATAATATATCTGTATTTATTACTAAGAATAGCAATAAAATCATTAAAGCAACATATATTCCTATTGCTAATTTTTTATCTCCTAAAACAAAGAAAATAGAAACACTAGCAAATAAAATATTAATACCATAAATAATTAAAACAGTTACTGGAACACTAAACTTCATCTTTAATAATTGATGATGGAAGTGTTCTTTATCCGGAGTCATTATTCCTTCTCCCTTTAGTAATCTTCTAAATATAGCTAATGCTGTATCAAAAATTGGAATAGCAAGTATCACTATCGGAATAATTAAGGTTGTTAAAGTTGCTCCTTTATATCCAAGTAATGCTATAACACTAATAATAAAACCTAAGAAATAACTACCTGTATCACCCAAGAATATCTTTGCTGGATGAAAATTATGAATTAAGAATCCTAAAGTAGACCCAAACATTATCAATGATAAGATAGTATCTAAACCTTGCATTTTATTTAGGATATAAGCAATTATTGCAATAGTTGCAAAGTAGATAACTGAAACACCAGATGATAAACCATCTAAGCCATCTATCAAATTTATTGCATTTGTAATTCCAACAATGAAAAATACTGTAATAATATAATTCAAAGGAACAGGAAAATTAATATATAAGCCAAACACTGTTAAATCATTCAATATGATATTACCATAGAACACTACTACACATGCCGCTACAATATGTAACAAGAATTTAGCTTTTGACCATACTGGTTTAATATCATCAAAGACACCTGTTAATACAATGATAAATCCACCAATCAAGATAGATAACATTTGCACAGAAGGTCTTGAAAATAACATATATCCTAATAGGAACGAACCAAATACAGCAAGTCCTCCCATTCTTGGAATTGGTACTTTATGTACCTTTCTAGCATTAGGAACATCAATAGCTCCAACATGCATTGCAGCTTTTTTAGCAAATGGTACTAATAAAGCACTTGCTAAAAAAGTTACTAAAACTATTACAAATATATTATGTCCATTAACAGTCAAATCCATTAAAACCACCTAACTAAATTATACAATGAATATAAAGAATTTAACACAAAAAAAGAAAGCGATTAGCTTTCTTTAGCTTTTCTCTTTCTCTTTCTTCTTCTTTTCTTGATTTCAAGCTGTTGTGTTTTACTGAAATCCATAATTTGAGTATCTGTTAAATTCATTACTTGTGTATCAGTTAAATCATCAAGATCAGGTACTTCGATTTCATCTTCGTCAACTGTTGGAACTTCTAAAGTATTTAGGAAGTCTTCTCTCATTTCTTTAAGTTCTTTTTCTAAAGCTTTTCTCTCTTCTTTTTCTTTTTTCTTAAGTTCTCTTTTAGATAGTTTTTCTTCTTTAACTTCTTCCTTTGGTTCTTCCTCAGGAATTTCTACAGGAACTTCTTCAATAGCTTCTTCATCAAGAACTGGAGTTTTTCTTCTTCTCTTTGGAGGTTCTTCTTCAGGAACTTCTTCTTCAACTGGAATCTCTTCAGTAACTTCAGGAATAATATCCGTCATTGTTTCTTCAGTTACTTCTTCGATTTCTTCAGTTGGTTCCTCTACCTCTTCTTCTTCCTTTTTCTTTTTAGAATCATTAATATTTTTCCAAGAATCAACTCTCATGATATCCGTATCAAATACTGGATGTTCAATAACAGTTACTTGTTTATTTTTTAATTTTTCAATTAATTTATGATTTTTTCTTCTAACTTTTTTGTTAACAGAATATAACATTAACATAATGATAATTGCAAATAAAGCAATAAATGCAAATACTAATGTTAAGAAGAAATAAATATCTTTTTCACCAGTTGCAACTTGTTTAGAATCAAATCTTTGGAAAGTACCTTCTTTAGTATCATACTTATACCAACCAAATTCACCAGTCTTAACATTTCTTGCATACAACAAAACAAAATCATTATCACCATTTGAATAAACTACAACATTATTATTATCAATAACGATTTCTTTTTTATTTGTGTAACCCTTGATTTCTTCTCTTGTATTTTCTGGAATAAGTACTAAATTATCAGTAGTTAACTGAACATATTTTTCATAGACACCGTTATTATATCTAAATAAACCAGCATTTCCTTCGTCATCTTTTAAGACAACTAAACTATAACCAGTTGCTTCACTTGTATAAGCAGGAATCTCAGTATCATCAATTGTTACTGTTCCTTCGCTATATAGCAATGGAGCTTCTACATCTTTTAATTCTCTTACTAAAGTATACTTAACTCCATCTACTGTAACATAGATTGGATTAACTTCTTTTCTTGTAACATTAATTGTATAAACTTTTCTATTACCTTTTTGAGCAGTAACAGTAAATGTTATTTTATTTAAACCTTCAGTTAATTCAATATTATCAGTATTAGCAGCACTAGAACTAATACTTGCATTTGTATCATCTCTAAAAGCATTGATAGCAATACTAGTAACTTCATTTTCTACTTCCAAGCTATAAGTTGTAGTATTTGGATTAAATTCTGGAGTTAATGTATGTCCAACAATTTCTAATGATTTTAAATTAGCATTATCGCTATAATTTTCAGTAGATGTAATTTCCTTTTGAGCAACTATATTAACTGTAACAGATCCTCTGTTTGTTTGAAGAGGATTTCCATCATCATCATAAGCAGTACCAGAGTTAATAGTAAATTGAGCATTACCTTGAGCTATTGCTTTAAAATTAAATGTTACATCAGCATAACCAGTTAAGGTACTTCCAGTTTTAACACATAAACCACCAGTATCACTACCTGCAGAAACAAATGAAACATATCTTTCATCGTAACTCAAGCAATATTCCCAACCTGCTGCTTCACTTACTTTAACATTTACTTTAAAACTATTTCCAACTGTTACACTCTTATTAGCATTAACACTAATGTTTGCAGCATTAACTCTTACTAATGATATAACTAGTAATAAAGCAGTAAATAATAAATATTTTATCCTTTTCATTCTATTCACCTACAAATTACCTTTCCCAAGTATATGCTTTTGAATTAATAATAGATCTACTATATTAATCTTACCATCATAATTAGTATCCCCACCATAGAATTTGTGAGCTTCTAAATTACCCTTTCCTAAGATGTGTTTTTGTACTTGCAATAGGTCAACTATATTAATATTTGCGTCACCATTAATATCTCCACGCACTGCAATAGTGAATGACTTTTGTTCTTCACTACCTTCAATAGTTATTATATCACCAGTAACTAGATTTCCACTAGTCTTTTTTTCACCTTTATTATTAACAATAGTTACTTTTCCCTTATTTGCAGTAATAGAATTAATTAATTCTTGTGCAGTATACCCAGGACTTATTCCGTACATAATTGAATCATCAATTTTTACTGATAATTTTTCTGTAATATTTTTAACTTCAATTTTTTCTTCGTCGTTAGCTGGAATTACTTTTTTAACAGTAACTGTATAAGTTGAAGTGTTTCCATTTTCAGCTGTACCAATTACTTTAACTAAAGCTACTCCATCATTAAAGTCATACTTACCAATACCCTCTACTTTTGTAGTTGAAACTAAGCTCTTAGCTTCAACATTAATACTATCTTCAGCTGTAATAACATTCAATGGATATTCAATTACATCAGAATCAAAACCAGTAATTAATTGACCATTAATCTTAATTTCAGCTAAACGAGCATCACCATTCTTATCAACTGGTTGATATTCTATTCCACCCATATCTTTAAATACTGGAATAACAAAGACAAAATTAGAATCTAATAAATCCCCAGCCACATAAGCGTTATACATCTTCATACCTTCACTTATAGGTGCATAAGTATTAGTCATATATTGGTGTGTATAAATACTATATTGACTATTTGGTGAAATATTAAACTTTTCATAATAGTCAGTATTTTGACCTTTCTTAACATATCCGGAAGCAATAAATTCTGCTCCACCACTAATAGCTAATTCAGGTGTATTCCATGGTCTTTGATAACTTAATTGACCACATTTATTAGTATCATAACGAGTAACACCCACTTCATCAGTAGTAAAGCAATCACCAGATTCTAAGAAACCAGCCGCATAAGCTAAACCTCTTTGAACAGTATATTTATAACCGCTACCAACATAAGAACCAATATTATAGTAGTTATAATAACCATCTAATGTATAACCTTGTAATGATAATCTTCCATAAGTAGTTGTATAAGTACCTGTTACTGCAGAGTAAGTAGCTTTATTAGCTCCTTCTTGAGAACTACGACTTATTAAATGTAATGGATTTATTCCATTAGAAGAAGCAGCAGCTTTAAATGCATCAAAATGATTACTTAAATTTCCACTACCTACTACTTTAGCTAATGCAGTATCATTTGCTATATCTTTACTAGCTTCTAAATCTAAGAATTGGAATATTAAATCCGTATATAAACTATTTCTTGGATCCATGAAAGAACTAATAACATTAGCTTTAATATAGTAATAATCTCCTTCAATTGGTGTTTCACTCAAATAATAGTTACTATTATTAGTTTGTAAAACACTCTTCCACTCTTCATTTGTTGAAGCAGTTTCTAAAGTATCTTTAACAATATCAGCTCTAAATTCCCAACTAGGATGTAAAGAATGTAAGTAATACAAATGAGGACAATAGCTTTCAACAAATCCCTTACTAATTAAAGAATCACAATATTCACGATAAGTACCCACACCTTCACGATTAGAATCAACTGTCAAAGTTGAAGTATCAATATTCTTAATATAACTTCTTGCTAGATATCCTTCTTTGTCATCAAACTTAACATGATAAAAATGTCCAGATTTATTATCAACAGCATCTAATACTGTGACTTTACTACCAAAAGCTAATTCCGTAATTTTACTTGCGGAATTATAACTAGCTTCACTATAAACAACTAAAGAATCAGCATAAACCATTCCATTGAACGGAAAAGATTCAGCAGCATTGGTTAATTCTGTATTCCAAGCAAGCAAAAGAGTTCCAATTACAAAAAGAAGTATAAATGTAATTTTAAATACCTTTTTCATAAATATCCCTCCTATTCATATTATTCCACCCTAATTATACCATGGTTTACATAGCAAATTAAGTATAATGTTTGTCCAGGAGTGTAAACCTTACACTGTTGATTTACTCGATATTTTTTGTTCTTTTTTTAATACCCTCTTTTATGATATAATATTAGATAGTAAAAAGGACGGGTGATCAGCTTGAAAATCTTACGCAGAAAATTAAAAAGATCCAGTAAAATTAAGAAGTTCTTCTATTATCTAACGATATTAGCATATATAGCAACATTCGGATATTTCATCTATGGAATATTAAAGTTAAAAGGAATTGAAGACTTAATTAGATATATTGCTATCGCGTTCTTTGGAATTTGGTTATTAATATACTTGTTATTAGGTTTAATTGGTGTAATATCAAGAAAATCAAAGATGTTTGTGATAATAACAATCTTTACTTTGTTATTCACTCCAGCTTTTGCATTCTCTTCTTACTACATTAATAAAATCTACGGAACTATTTCCAAGATCAATAGTAATACTAAAACATATTCAACTAACTTAATAGCTTTAAAAGATACTAACTTCAATGAAATGAAAATCATTGGTATGGTTGAATCAGAATCAGACGTTGAGGGAAATCAATTAGCTAAGAAACTAATTCAAAAAGAAAACTTAACTAATAAAATTCAAACTTACGTTGATTATCCTTCAATGATTAGTGATTTATACAAAGGAAAAATTGGTGCTTGTTTTGTAACAAGTAACTATGCAATAACATTTGGTAATGAAGTATTTAGTGAAAATGATCCTACTCCATTAGCAGATAAGGTTAAAGTTCTATATGAATACAGCGAAGATATGGCCAACCAAGATAATATTGTTATAGAAAATAAACCAACAAGAAAATTAACTGAACCATTTACTGTCTTAGTAATGGGTGTTGATTCAGAAAAAGATGGTTTAAAAGCCAACCAAGCATTTAATGGTGATACTTTAATCATGGTAACATTTAATCCTAAAACATTAACTGCTACGATGTTTAGTATTCCACGTGATATGTACGTACCTATCGCATGTAACCATAATCGTGAAGCTAAGATTAATTCTTCAGCAGCTTATGGTTCAAGCTGTGTAATTAGTACAGTTCAAAAATTAACAGGTATTAGTATCGATTACTATGTAAAAATAAACTTCAAAGGTGTTGTTCAATTAGTTGAAGCCCTTGGTGGTGTTGATGTTGAAGTTGAAAAACCAGACTTTGCTTTTGATAATCATCACATTGGTCAAATGTGTGAACAAGACTCTAATAGAGCCTTTGGTAGAAATCTTGTTTGTGTAAGTCCTGGTATGCAACATCTAAATGGTGAACAAGCATTAGCATATTCAAGATGTCGTCACTTATATGCGACTGGTGATATAGCTCGTAATGCTCACCAACAACAAGTTATCGAAGCCTTAGCACAAAAAGCTAAAGGCTTAAGATCATTATCTGATGCTGAAAATGTTTTAAATACAGTAGCAAATAATATTGAAACAAATATGACACCAGAGCAAATCTTATCGTTCTATACAGTTGCTAAAGATGTTTTAAGAAACTCTTCAAGTAATGCATTATCAATTAAGAAAACATACCTTGCTTACTATAACTTACCAGTATGGCAAGGAAGTATGTATACATCTGCTCTTGGTTATTATCCAGATTCATTAAAAGAAATAACTAAATTAATGAGAGTTAACTTAGGTTTAGAAACCGAAACTCCAATTAAGACATTCAGTATTTCATTTGATGAACACTATGAAACTCCACTAGTAGGTCAAGGAATCTATGGCGGAGCTAAAATAAGTACACTTCAATCACACATTGGTTCTAATAGGTCAACTGCTGGAGCATGGTGTGAACAAAATGGTATAACATGTTACTATGAATATATTGAAAGTGAAGAACCTGAAGGCGTAATCGTTGATCAAGATCCTCATGCTGGTATTCTTATGTCTAACGTTAAAACTATTACTTTCTATCTAAGTTCTGGTAAAACTGGTAACGAAGAAGAGGAAGAAGATAAGGATAAAGACAAAGATAAAGAAGAAGACAAAGACAAGGATAAGGAAAACGAAGGTGGAAATCAGGGAGGCAGCCAAGGCGGCAACCAAGGTGGTAACGAAGGTGGAAACCAAGGTGGAAATCAGGGAGGCAACCAAGGCGGTAACCAAGGTGGTAACGAAGGTGGAAGCCAAGGCGGCGACGACAATGGTGGAAGCGGAAACGAAAACGGTGGAGATAATGGTGGCGGAAATGGAAGCGACAAACCAAATCCTGATCCAGGTGATCAAGAAGCCGAAAATACAGGAGATTAAAAAAAGTACCTTCATAGGTACTTTTCTTGTCTTAGGAGGTATATATGCATTTAACTACTTTTAATACAAATAAAAAGATTAAAAAAACTAGATTAGCTCTTTTAAGTGACCTTCACTATTACTCTGGTTATCCAACTAAATACTTTAATAAAATTATAGAACAAACCAAAGAAGGAAAACCTGACTACATTCTAATATTAGGCGATACTATTGACTCTGCAGCAGAAACTGATTTAAAGCCTCTTAAAGACTTTCTAGAAGAGTTAGCTAAAATAGCTCCTACTCAAGTTATTATAGGTAACCATGAGCTTAAAAAAGGTTATTTAAGACATTGGAAAGCTTATGCTAATCAAGACTATATTGATATGATTAATTCTATGGAAAACATAACCTTCCTAAACGACAAATCATTTATTGATAATAATATTAACTTCTATGGTTTTAATCTAACATTTCACCATTATGAAATAGTAGATGAAAAATATGATTCATTCTGTGATGAAATAACTAAAATATCTCCTCACTTTGATAATGATACATATAATATAATTCTTTTCCATAGTCCTCTAAATATCTATCGTTATTTAAAAGACTATCCCAATCACGAATTAAACAAAGCTGATTTAATTCTATGCGGTCATACTCATAATGGTTTATTACATTATACATTTACTAATTTCATTAATAAGACTTTTAAAACAACTAGAAGTTTTACAAATCCTCAAATGCAATTCTTCCCTAAATATTCTCAAGGAAGAAATTACGAAAGAGATGGTTATACTTATGAAGGTTTAACAAAACTTTCTCACTCTACTCGTAAACTTGCTATCTTTGATAAACTATATCCTAAAAACGTTGGTTTTATTGATATTATTCCTAATGAAAAAAACTAGTTATTAACTAGTTTTTTTTTAATACTTAGGATTTAAAGTTGGTTTATAATCAACAACGCTCCACTTCTTGCCACCATTTTCTTGAATAATGATAACAGAAGCTTCTGTGTCATAACCTAAATTTTTAACATACTCTATTTTTAGTTTAACTAAATAACCAGGAACATCATTGATTTTACTCTTATCATTTTCATCTTTTCCATTAGTATTTAATGTATAATCAATTTCTGCCACATTAACAGTTGTAACATTTTTAACTTCTGGTAATTCTTGTTTACGATCACCATAAGTATTATCCAACATTATAGAATACATAGTATCCATTACTTTCTTCTCATACATTTCTCTTCTATCAGCATGAAAGAATTCATTTCCACCAACATCATATTTATTAATCTTTGTACTCATTGTATATAGATCAATAACAAATAATCTAGCTTCTTGTTCAGCATAAGCTTTGATATCAACTTCTTCAGCCATTAAGACATCTTTAAGTTTTTTAAACTCTGCTTGATAATACTTACTATCAATATCAGATAAAACATAGTCATAATTAAAGTCCTTAGTTTCAACCTTATCGATTTCTTTCTTTTCTACAGCTGCTGGATGTAATTTACTATCAATAAACTTGTATCCGAAATATCCACCAATACCTAATATAATTAATAATAAGAAGCCCAAAAATACTCTTTTTTTTCTGCGTCTTTTTTTCTCTTGTTCAGTTAATATTTTTCTAGCCATTTTCCACTAATTCTCCTTCTTCAATATTATTATTTAGGATATTATCCCCTTCTTTTTTTATCAAATCATGAACGATAATATCATTAGAAACATTAAGTCTTTTCTCTGTATAATTTTTCAAATTCTTAATATAATCCTCGCTGATAACAACTGTATTATTACCAACATTACGATTAATATTATTAGAATTACTATTTAAAATCATATAATCTCCAGAAGCATTACTAAAATAAACTTTATTAGTAACGAAATTACCATTAGGGAAGATTACAACATTATTATCTTTAATATCATAAATATCATGACCTAGAGCATATTTATTTTCAAAGCCCATCATATTTCCTATTGTTGGTAATACATCATACATACCAATTACATTATTATTAACGCCCTTTATTTTCTTAGCTACTTCCTCATTCTTTGTCCAAATAATTAATGGAGTTCTCTTGTTGACTTCATGAGCGAAGTTATCATAATTAACAAAATTAGGATTTCCTTCTTCGTACTTCTCTCCAGTAGCTGTATTGTAATTATAGAAATATTGATATTCTTTCTTATCAAGACGAGCATCATGGTCACCATATAATACAAAGACAGTATTATTATAATGATCACTCTTTTCAACATAATCAATAAATGTACCTAAAGCCATATCTCCATAATGCGCAGCTATCATATAATTACCTAATTTAGTATCTTTCAAATAATTATCGGTCTTTGTAACAGTTTGACCAGTCTTCTCATCTACTTTAGTATAAGTATTAGTTAAATCTAATTTACCAAAGTAATTATATAACTCTGGATTAGAACTAGTACCAGCAAATGGTGAATGGTTAGATAATTGAATTAAAGTTCCCATATAATGTTCATGTTCATCTTCAATTTTTTCTAATATTGGATGTAATTGTTCAAACCAATCAACATCGTTTAAACCTAATCCTAACCATCTAGGATCATCATCGTCACCTATATCAAACTTATCTTTAAAATACATTTCTTGATATCCTAAACGAGGATGCATGTTATTTCTATTCCACATCGCAGCTCCATTAGCATGGCTACTAAATGTGTAATATCCTTGTTCACCTAACAATTTAGGAATACTTACATACTCTCTCTTATAATAACCAACGAATACCGTACCACTACTAACTGGCATTAATGATGTATTCAAAGTAAACTCTGTATCACTACTAGTACCTACACTTATTTGTGGATAGAAGTTACTAAAATACATACCTTCTTTGGTTAACTTATTTAAAGTTGGAGTTATTTCTTGTCCATTTATCTTCATATCCACAAAGAAGTTTTGGATACTTTCCATATGAACAAAGATAATATTCATATCTTTTAAAACATTAGTATACTCATTATCCTTATGTTCATTATTCTCCCATTCAGTTCTAAAGAATTCCTTAAAATTCTTAGCAGCTTCTTCATATCCAAATAATGAATTAATTTTTGGTGTTAAACTTTGTACCAAGTCATTTCCTTGATATAGTACAATACCAAATCTTTGAACTATATAAACTCTATTCCATTGTTTAACTAAACGAGATGCATCAGTTCCATCAATATTAATTAAAGTAAATGATAGAATTAAAACACCAACTAAAATAGTAGAAGCAAACATCTTCTTACTTTTTTCTACTTTTCTAACAAATAAATAATAACTTCCGTTCTTTAAATGTTTATGTATCAAATAATACAAAACAAGGAAGATAATATAAATAAAGTCTATTATTCTAAACTTCTCAACTAACGAATCCCCTACTTCGCCAACTAAGCCTAATTCAGCTATTAAACTAAACGAAGCAAAAGAAGTATAAAATATATAATATATTGAGTTTACAACACACATTGTTGTAATAATAAATAACCATATAAAGAAATAGTTAAATTGTTTTTTTGGTTTAACAAAATAACCAAAAGATCCAATAATAATAATTAAAGCAAGATCACAGATAAAAGGCTTATAATCATTAGTATTTGCAATTGTATTTGCACGCAAAATAACTGTATCAATCAATGCAAACAAAACAAAGAAAAGATACAGACGATTAGTAGATAAATATTTAGAAAAGTTTTTTCTTAAACGCTTAAGAAATCCGACAACTTTCTTTTTCATTTTATCCCCTCTTGCTAACAATAATTATACCATAGAAACACCCTTAAGGGTTAAGAAACTTGTTTTCACAATTAATACTTGCATTTTAGATTGTTTTTTGGTATTATCTTCTTGCATGCAGGTGTAGTACAACGGTTAGTATGCGACCTTGCCAAGGTTGAGATGGCGGTTCGATTCCGCTCACTTGCTCCA
>JAEEGL013335645.1_pt1 | contig 246660 bp, 198 predicted proteins | sample 9134231 | NCBI WGS metagenome assembly JAEEGL01 (sample SAMN16246548, study PRJNA631951) | gut metagenome | biome: gut microbiome; feature: rumen; material: fiber-attached | host: Bos | place: Iran: Karaj | collected 2018-10
TAAGAATAGTGGTGGTGACCGAATATATGTTAGGGTTCTGGTTATTGGCAGTCAGATCAACAGGAATACCTACAGCCGTAGCATTAACCTGGGCAGAGCCTAAATAATGAGGCTGATAAGTTGATGAAATGTTGCTTCCGGTAGTGGATTGACCGGAATTGTCCCAAACATTGATTCTGGTGGTTGTCGCTGCGCGTCCATTGACATACACGTTGGGCTTGCTGTTGTCGTCGTTGACAGTATCGATGTTTTTAATAAACAGCGGCGGATACTGCGTGACGATCAGGGTTTTGTCGTACTGGCCGATATCGTCGTTTGCGAGCTGCAGGACGATCGTGTATGTGAAAGGCGACACATCATAGTTGTCCGTGGTGAAATCGTAGTGCAGCGTATTGCTGATATGGATAAAATCGCCGTCGGTCGCTTTAGCCACTTTTGCGGTATTGTCCTCGGTCCAGGTTGCGCCGGAACTGAAAATCTTATATTCCAGCTTTTTGCTCCTGATAGCAACGGCGCCGCTGGCGAAATAAGGAATATCCAGCGTGTTGCCGTAGAACTTGACGTTCAGGGGGTCCGGAACATTCACATCCAGGTAGTAGCCGGGAGACATGGTGGAGGAGATCTCGTTGCCGGTTCTCCAGTCCATGACCTGGTAGCCGCAGGGGACATTCACGGCCTCGTCGTCGGCATCGCCACCCAGCTGGGTAACATCCAGGATCAGGTGATACCAGTTGTTGCTCTCAAAGGTATTGGTGGGAAGCATGACCTTATAATAAAACTCCTTCTGCGATTCCTGCACGATGCCGGAAGTGCTGCGGGAAAGTTTCCAGGGAACGATGAGTTTGATGTAGGGCTCGATGGCGGAACCGTAGGTCCAGTTCTCCGGATAGGTATAGAAGGGCGCGGAGGAAAAAGCGGTGGAGAAATTGGGTTTTCCCGGAATGGTCGTATTGTCGATGTTGGGGAAATAATCGAAGAAAGTATGGTTCGGGTCCACGCCGCCCACAAGCGTTTCCGTGGTTCCGTTGCAAAGATACACGCGGATATTGCTGCCGTCGGTGAGGGGCGTCCAGGTCTCGGTGACGTGGCCTCTGTCGTGCTGGACCTCATCCTTCAGGTAGAAATCCATCGTGACCTTGGCGGGGAGGCGTTTAAGCTCCACCTCCGCCTGACCTACCAGCGTCTGGCCGGCAACCGGAGCTACGGTGATTCCCTCCGCAAGACCTGTCATGACAAGGCAAAGGTCTTTGTCGGCTGCAGGCATGATGTTTCCGCCGGCTTCGGCCGTGAAGGTGTGGTGGGAAGACTCGTCGAGCGCAAGTGCCTGCAACTGGGCCATGGTGGCATTCAGGCTGCCAATGACGAAGTCGGTTTCCAAACCGGGGTAGTTTGCAATGGAGAATACCTTGTAAGTATCGTTCTCAATAACTCCGGACTGGATGAAGCAGGTGAAATTGGATTCAATCTCAGGGGAGAAGCGCCAATGGTGCTTGAATTTGGTGTCGGCGTCGCTGAACAGGAATATATCCAGCGTCTTGATCAGGTTTTCGTTGCCCACGCCGGGTTTGTCGGCCTTGGTGCTCACATCCAGGCAGGAGAACGTAAGGCGGATCCCGTCTCCTTCCGGGGCCGGAAACTCCTGCACCGGAACCCGCTCGCACGCGGCGATTGAAAGAAGCGCTGCAAAAACGGCTGTTATGATGATTGACTTTTTCATATCACACTACATGCTGGGGATGATGATTGTATAGGCGCCTTCGCGCTGAAGCTCGGAGTCCAGGGAGAACTCGCGGCCGCCGGACGCCTGAACGGAGAAACTGAGGTCGGCCGTGATGGAAGGCTGACCTGCAGCCGGACGGTCGTCGTCATTGGCGGAGATGTAGAAGTCGATGGTGACGCCGGGATGGATATCGCCTGTCGAAGTTCCGATGGATCCGGAACCGGTGTGGATGTTGGCGCCATCATTGGGGGTGATGGTGTAGTAGTTCACATTCTGCGACAGGTTGATGTGGTATGTGCATCGGGTGGGCGAGAATATCTTGAACATTCCGTGGATGGGCATCAGCCGGCCCTGAGGGTCTGTCTTGAAAGTGATATTCCTGCCGCTGATGCTGCAGGTGGCGGTATCCCAGTCTATCCACTGGGCCATGGCGGACTGATCCTCGGCCGATCCGGAAAGCTCGGTATAACTCCAGTCCCTGACGCTCTCTTCCACCTTGAAGATACCGCCCATGTAGGTAATCGTATAGGAATACTTATGACCGCCCTTCCAGTTTGTTCCTTTGGGGAAAGACAGGAGGGAATGACGGATAAGGGGATCTCCGGTGACCGGATTCGTCTCGCCGTAAATCTGGTAAACGACGTCGATAACGTCTTTCAGTTCGGCTTCGGTCGCCGGCCAGAAATAATAGAAATCCTTGATGTTGGACTGCTGCTGCGAGAGCATGTCGACGGGCATAGCCCCTTTGCCGTAAGACATGCCGCCGAAGTCCGTCCTGGCCGAGAAATTGCCGGTATGCGAGGCATTGTTGAAGACTACATCGGCCGTTCCGTCATCGTTGAATGTGATGACGGTTTCCTTGCTGTTGATGAAGTTGTCGTTCAGATAGACTCCATAAAGGTAGATGGGCTGCTCTCCGTTCGGGGTCTGGTCGGAAATCTGGAAGGACATGGCCACCTGGGCAAAAAGGTGGTTGAAGACAAGGGGAACATCCGAGTAGTCGTTACTGGACGTGTTCCGGCTCACCGGATTGGAATACAGGAAGTCATACTGGCGGGTCGAGGTGCTGAGGGCCTTCGCCGGTATGGTGAGCACATTGCCGCTGACACTCAGGCCTGTGCCGAAGAAGGCGGCGGTGCTGTAGGTCTCGTTGTTCTCCAGCCAGCTGAAGAAAAGGTGGGTGCCGCCGGTCCACTCATAATCCCTTGCGGTGCCATAGGTCCACTTGGCCCCGCCGGCATTCCACTTGAGGGTATTGTTGATGTGATAGCTGTTGTCGTTGTACCAGTCGCGGATCTGGAAAACGCAGGCGTTGTTCACGGCATCGGTTGCCTTGGTCTGTACGGGTGGGGCAAAGCGTATGCCTTTGCTTTCCGCCTTTTCGGAGATGGGCTCGATCCGGTAGCAGCCCGGAACGAGCACCAGAGCCATAAGGGCCGCGAGAAATAGGGTGTTGTGCTTTTTCATCATCTTCATCTCCTCTTTGTTATTCTACGCCTATCTCAATGTCGGAATGGGAAATCCACTGTTCCTGACGGGGATAATCGAAACTGATGTACCAGATGGCGCCGGGGACAAGGAGTCCGGAAATGTTGATTTTTGCCGCCGCCGGGAAAGTGATCCACTGGGCGTTCTGCTTCAGGCGCAGGGATCTGTCGGTGCCGTCGTTCAGATGGAAGGTGATCTTGATGCCGGTGATATCCTGAGGCAGGGCGAACACCTTGAAATTCATTTTGTTGTTGGTGGAAATAATGGGATTGTAGGGTTCATCCTTGTCGTTGTGGAAGACAACCCCGATGGTGTTGCCCGTGGTCCCGGTGGCAGAGTAGGCGAAGGACATGCCGGCAAGCGGGTCGAACGTCGCCGTTGCGGTGCCGGCCAGGGGCATGAAGGCGGCGGTCTCCGTCTCATAGGTGCCGGTTTCCATCTCGAAGCTCGTGATGGTGGTGTTTTCGTTGGCGCCCACAGTGAAGTCGAAGGTGGTGAAGGCCGGATAAAAATCCAGATTGATGCCGTTCTCTTCAGGATTGGTCTGGAGACCGGCCACCATAAATGCATTCGACATGTCGGGATTGAAAACGAAGGTGTCGTTTTCCTTTTTGCTGTAGGTCACTACCTGGGAAGAAGGGATTGCGGCCGAGAGTTTATGGTCCTCTACGGTAACCTTGTCTGCGGGATAACCCGACCAGAAGTCGTGGGTGCCCGTACCCCAGGTGAGGCCGTTCTCGGCGCCATAAGGCTTCAGGTCCGTCTTGCTGTTGACTCCCGCGACGGTGATGGTCTGCACCGAATACTCCTGGGTGGCCACCGCCACCTCGCTGTTTTTCATGGCAAGGACAATCACATCCCCGTTCGACCAGTCTATGCGTTCGTAGGTCTTGCTTCCGGTGCCGTCGTACGTGACGCCGCTGTACGAGGTCTTGGAGACAGGGGAATCGGGACGGGTTCTGGCGCGGAAACGGATGGCCCGGCCGTTCAAATCCTTGGTGCAGCCGGAAAACCCGAGCAGGCACACTGCTGCGGCTGCGATGCAGATGATAACGCTTCTTGTTTTCATGGCTGTTACTTTTCCCAATCCTGATTGAAGGATGACTGGGAGAAATCCATCGTCATCACTTCCTGTCCCAACGTTTTCACTTCGGAATCATTCTTCACCGTGGATGCGGCAAGAATTTCGGTTTCGATTTCTATTGAAACCGTCTTGATAATGGCAGGAGCAATATATCTCTTACAAGATCCCATAGATACGCTACCTTCTAATTAACATTTTATCACTCAAACGCTTACTCCAGACTATCGGCAAATCTGCCAGTTCGGGGGGGGCGGGAAATCTGCCAAAAGCCGGAAATTAATTTTGCAAAAGTAACTCTTTTTTTTGAAAAAACCTACGTTTAAACTACTTCTGATGCAGATTTTCGCGAAATAGATCTGTCAGGAATGAAACGGTTTCCCGAGGTGCGTAACGCAGGGAAAAATGGAAATTGGAGATAATCCGCCCCAGCGTGTCCATTTTTCTCCTGAAGGCCCGTTTGTTCTGGACGGTATCCAGACGGCCGTCCCGGAAATGGCCGAAGTTGCCGCCATCGGAAACGATACGGAAAAGCGGCCGGGAATCGACGTGTCCGGGGACCTCCAGGGAAGGGTCGATGTAGTCCTTCACGAACGACAGTAAGAGGGCGTGCCAGCGCGAGAGGCCGCAGCGGCCGAACAGAGCATGAATCTGCTGATAATCACCTTGATAGACCTTATATGCGAAGGCGAAATCGAAAAGCTGGCGAAGCCCCACACCCACCCCGCAGGCATGCTTGAGGATGTGCGCGGAGAGCATCAGCAGTTCGGCCTCCGGAGTTCCCACGGGCGGGAGGACCGACTCGCGCACGTGGAGGTCGAAGTACCTCCGGTGCAGCTCCACTTCGCAGCCCTTGAGGAGGAAGGTTACACTGGAATCCGGCTTTTGGGTGCAAGCGATCCCGGCGGCCCGGATGAGCTCCAGTGCCTTTTGAAACCCCGTTTCAGGGAGATACAGGTCAATGTCCCCACCGGTCCGGAGCTCGGGAGAGGGATACCTGGCGGCACAGCTGCTGCCTTTCATGACCAGCGCCTCGAGCCCGCCGGCGCGGAGCAGCCCCAGCACTTCCTTCTCGGCTTGGGCCAGTTTCTGGTTCCGGTTCACCGTCCGTCGTAATTCGGCCAGCAGGGTGTACAGGGCGCGTTCGGGGAGGCGGGTGCCTTCCGGGAAACGCTCCGCCGCCTTGTACATCAGACCGATCACCGTCTGTCGACCGGCCGTGCGGATGAGTTCCATCCAGCCATCCTCGTCCAGGTGAGGCGGGGGCAGTTCCCCTCTCAGGATCTTAAGCAGGAGCTCCAGGTTTTGTTCAGGCGTCATCGGCCAAAGAGCTTGCGGAGGAAAGAGCGTTTGTGATGATGCCGATGATGGGAATGGTGCCGGGTCCCGTTCACGATCCCGTAGATTTCCCCCCAGTCGGGCAGGCCCCCCAGGTTGCGGTCGTCGATGTAGACATCGGCAATGAGTTTGGTGGAGGTGGTTTTGTCCGAGAAGGTGAGGCTTCCCATGGGGGTGTCGCTGTTCACCGAGTAAAACGTGAGCCCGCGCTCCTTGCAGAAGCGGATGGCCTCTTCCAGCAGTTCGCCTTCGCGGGAGGTCCAGAGGATGATCTTATGCCCCTCGGAGGCCAGCCTGCGGAGCGTATCGATTGCAAAGGGCTTTTCCCTGCCTATCTTCGGGTACTTGTGTTCTACAATGGTCCCGTCAAAATCTACTGCAATAATCATTTGTCGTCTTTTTCTCCGTATCCGTAACCATAACCATAGCCATATCCGTAACCATAGCCATAACCGTATCCATATCCGTAACCATATCCGTATCCGTAGCCATAGGAGGTCCGGATGTCGCCTCCGTTAAGGATGATGCTGGGATTGTTCAGGCGGCCGCTCTGGTAAATCGCTTCCAGTTCGGGAAGCGCCCTGCGGTCCACTTTCCCATTCCGGAGGATGAACAGGTTCATGTCCACCAGCCGCTGGATAACCATCATATCGGCCACGGCATTCACCGGAACGCCGTCCAGGAGGATGAAGTCGTATTCTTTCCGGAGTGCCTGGATGAGGGTGTCCAGCCGTGCCCGCCCCAGCAGTTCGGCGGGATTGGGCGGGATATGTCCTCCGGGGATGAAGTCCACCCCGGGCATAACGTCCTTGTGCAGGATGGAGGAAAGCTGCACGGAATCGTCGAAGATGTAGTTGGACAGTCCCGGGACGCCGTGCTTGAGCGAGAAGAAATTCGAGGAGGTTCTCTTGCGGAGGTCGAGGTCTACCAGCACCACCTTCTTCTTGGCGTCGGCGAGGCAGGCGGCCATGTTGATGGTCAGGAAGGTCTTACCGGCCGACGCCGCAAAGGACGTCGTGGCGATAACGGGGGCCGAACAGCCTTCCGGGCGCATGTAATCCAGGTTGGTGCACATGAGCCTCATGGCCTCGGTGAACACCTTGGACTTGGAATTCTTGTAGGCCGTGGTCAGCGTGGAATCGCCCTTTTCGCGCTTTTTCTCCCGGGCGTAGGGGATATCGGCCAGGAAGGGCATCTTGGTGCCTTCTTCCACGTCCTTGCGGGAATGGACGCGGTTGTCGATGAGAATCCGGACAATGAGCACGACCGCGGGAGCCAGCAGGCCGATCAGGAAGGCTATCAACAACATCTTGTCGCGGGAAGGATAAACGGGATCCCAGCTCGATGTCGCCGAATCGATCATCCGGGCGTTGGTGTCGGCCATGGCCTGGGTGAGGGAGTTTTCCTCGCGCTTGTTCAGGAGGAACATATACAGGGTCTCCTTGATTTTCTGCTGCCTTTCTATGGAGAGGAACTGGCGGGCCTTGGTGGGCATCGAGGTGAACCTCCTCAGGGACTGGTGCTCCTGCTCGGCAAGGCCCTGACGCTGGGAGATGAGCATCGAGATGCGGCTGTCGATGAAACTGTTGACATCGGCCTTGAGGTCATTGATGCTGTCCTCCAGGCGGCTCACGGAAAGGCTGTACTCACCGCCGTTCTTGATGAGGCGCTCCCTTTCTCGGACCGTGGCGTTGTATTTCTGGATGGCCTCCTCGATATAGCTGTCTTCCGTGACGATGTTGGCCGGAATGACTTCGAGTCCCTGGAAGGCCGACCTTACGTAGTCGCGCAGATAACGCATCGTGCTGATCTTGGTCTCCAGGTCTACGATTTCCTTGTTCAGGGCATTGTTCTGGTTCAGATACTCGGCGGCGGTCGCTTCCACGTTGAGGATGCGTTCGTTGGTCTTGAGCCGGGACAGGTCCTCTTCCACCGAGCCCAGTTCCTCCTGGATGATGGCAAGGCGCTCGTTGATGAAGGCGGCCGTATTCACCGCAATCCGGTTCTTTTCCCTTACCGCATCTTCGTTATATTTCTGGACCAGGGTGTTCAGCACGTCGTTGGCCCGCCGGAAGGAATAGTCCATCAGGGAAAGCAGCAGGATGGAACCGTCGGTCTCGGCCTGGACAATCCTGAGCCGGGAAACGAGCTGGTTGGCCCTGGAGGGGACGGGAAGTTTCCTCACCCGGATTTCCTTGCCCAAATAGGAGCTGAAGCTGGAATTGGGGGAGAACATCACTTTGTGCCCGCTTACCAGGAGCGTGTCGCCCAGCTGCACGGTCTGTTTCTGCAGGCCGGATCCTTCCACGCTCACCTGCATTTCCCCGCAGGGAGTCACCTTAAGCTGGCACTGGAAGTCGTCGTCGTCCCTGACCACGAACATCCTCACCGGGGCGTTCCGGTACAACTCCACGTCGCGGAGCCGGTTCTTCTCTATATAGTCGATATCCACATCCAGGGCGGTTACCACCATCTGCATGAGCTCCTTGGACTGGAGCTGGAGGATTTCGTTGGACATGCTCACGTGGTTGATGAGGCTGTTGTAGGTGCCCAGCTGCACGGTGCTCTGGGTGTTGGAAGGGTCTTTGATGATAATTGTGGCGTCGCTCCGGTACACGTGCTGCATCTTGGAATAACGGTAGTACGCGAACCCCACGCACACCGCGACGCAAATGACGAACATGTACCAGTAGCTCATCAGGTAGAAGAAAAGGTCTACCAGATTGACGCTGCCGTTGTTTTTTTTCTCGTCCATAATTTATCTGCTGGTCCAAAGAAGGGTGTTTACGATAATCGATATAAGGGAAAGGCCCGCCGTGATGAAGGTCATGGTGGTCTGGCCGCTTGCGCTCAGGCGCACGCCCTTGGGCTTTACATACACCACGTCGTTCTGCTTAAGGTAGAAGGCCGGGCTGTCAAAGAGATCTTTGCTCTGAAGGTCTACCGAATAGGAACGGCGCACCCCATTCTCCGTCCGGATTACCATGATGTCGCGGATGTCGGAATGATTGGTGATATTGCCGGTGGTCGCAAGGGCCTGGAGCAGGTTCATGCTGCTCCCGGTAACGGGGACCACCGCATTTCCGGCACTGCCGATTACGGTGATGCTGAAGTTCTCCAGCGTAACCGTCACCACGGGATCGCTGATGAACCCGTTCGCCCGGATTCCGTCGGCAATGCCGTTGCGAATCTGGGAGAGGGTGGCGCCCCAGACATTGATGGTCCCCAGCACCGGGAATTCGATATTGCCCTTCCGGTCCACAACGTATTTGAGTCCGGAGCCGCCCTCGGAAAAGAGGTTGAAGGGGGCGGCGAGTTCGGGCGTGGAACAGGTGACGGTGATGCCCAGCAGGTCGTCGGGCTGGATGGCCAGCTCGGGCGCGGGCGGAACCGGATAATCGGTGTTGTACGCCATATCCATCAGGTAACTCATCTGCTTTGCCGTGGTGCAGGAGAGCATCGAAAGCAGGACAAACCACACCGGAATAACGTTAAAGAAGCGTTTCATATAGCTTAATAATTGATTGAATCATTTTCTGTTCGCGAAACCATTCGCCGTAGCGGCGCAGCGCCCCTTCGGAGAAAGAAGCGTATCGGTTCCGCACGTCCTGGATGGCATCGGCCATCGCCTGGGCGTCCCCGGGCGTCACATTCCTTCCGGAGACTCCGTCTTCGTTCACCCACGACACCCCGGAGCCGGGAATCCTGGTGGCCACGACGGGCTTTCCGCAGGACATAGCTTCTACCTGCACGATCCCGAACGCCTCGGATTTAAGAATGCTGGAAAGGACGAAGATGTCGCAGGCGCCGTAGTAGGCGGGAAGGGCTTCGGCGGGAATATAGCCTTCCAGGCACACTTTATTGCCCAGGTGCTCGCGGGCGATGAGCGCTTCCAGGTCCTTCCTGAGCGGGCCTTTCCCGCCGATGACAAGCTGAAAATCATCCGGCAGGGACTTCATGGACTGGATGAGCACCGGGAATCCTTTGTACGGAACCAGCCTGCCGATGGAAAGGATGATGGTCTTTCCCGGGAAACGGCTCCTGATCGCCGCCGCGGCGGCCGGGTCAAAGGTGACGGGCTGTATGCCGATGGGGACATACGTGCACTTTTCCTGCACATTCCTGAGCCAGGGAGAGGCCTTGATGTAGTCCGGGGTGGTCCCCACGATAAGGTCGGCCCGCCTGATGAGCCAGCCCTGGAGCGGGCGGTACAGCGCAAGCAGGAGTTTCTGGGACACGATGTCGCTGTGCCAGTGAAGCACCACCTTTCCCTTGAAACCGCTCAGGCGGAGCGCCAGAGCAGCCATGGGGTCGGGGTGATGGATGTGGATGATATCATACTGGGCCATGTTGCGGCGAAGCCACGAAACCATGGCCGGGGACAGCATGGTGGCCGATTTCTTGGCCAGTGCCTTCACCCGGAATACCCGTCCGTGGGGACCAAATCGGAAGGTGCCGTCCGGCTGCGCGAATACGGCATCCTGCGGGTCGGTCTTGCCGGGGTGGAGGCTTGCGCAGAGCATATCGCAGGGGATGCCCTCTGCGGAGAGGCCTTTTGTGAGCTTCCACATCACTTTCTCCACGCCTCCGCGGATGGGGTAGAATTTGCCGAGTTGAAGGATTCTCATGGGAGCAGGAGGTGGAATAGTTCATCCCAGCCGGCGGCATAAGGCGGCTGGATACGCTGTACGGGTACGGGGCCGAATGACTCCAGGCCCCCTTTTATCACTTCCAGCATCAGCGAGGCAAGTCTTTCGGAATCCTTGACAGGGAAAAATGCCGTCGAGGCCGCGCCGGACGCTGTACTGTGCGCATAGGGCAGATCGGCCAGGATCATCGGCTTCCCGGTAGGCAGGAATTCCGATATGGGAAGGCCCCAGGTCTCCGTCCGCGAGGGGAAAACCAGGCAGGAGGCTTCGCCATAGGCCTTTGTCAGTTTCTCCCGGGAGAGGAATCCCCGGAAGTCGATGGAATCGGTCGCGCACCAGTTCCGGCGAAGCCACTGGGCATAGCGGTTTTCGTCGCCCTGGACGGTAACCACTACCCTGAAGGCGCCTTTGCCCAGCTCTCTTTCCAGCAGTTGCGCCGCCTTGAAAAGGGTTTCGTAATTCTTGTGGCAGTCCGGCGTTCCGACACACAGGAACACCGGCCGTTTTGCAGGCACCGGTTCTATGGCAGTCGCCTGGAAAGAAGGCGGCGCCACCACGATGCGCTTTTCCGGAAAACCCAGCATCCGGGAGAGCCCCTGCCGCATCCAGTCCTGCTGTACGATGAGATAGCGGTTCCGCTGCACATTCCACTTGTAGGCATATCGCGTGAACAGGGAGAACAGCGCGATCTTGTAGTCCATCCTCCAGTCCTGCAGCGAGGGCTTCATGAAAGGAAAGGAAGTGTGGCAGTACACGGCCTGGCACCGGGCTTTTACGCGCGGCGTGGTGTCGTGAAGGGACAGCCAGAGATCGGTGGGGGGAAGCCGGCGGGAAATGTCGTGCATGGTGATGTATTCGCATTTGAGCCGCTTGAGCCAGCTTTCCGTGCTCCAGGGAAGCTCTATGTAGTCTATGCCGGGGAAGTCGCACAAGGTGCGGCTGTGTACCAGGGCGGTTACGTGAAGGTCGGCCCGGGCCGACAAGTACTCCAGGCAGTCCCGAAGCACCGTGAGCGTTCCTCCCTTCCGGATATTGACCGCCGAGACTACAATATTTCTTCGAACAGACGTATCCATTGGGGCATGATGGTTTCGGGCTGCCACTGATCTGCCTTGCGGAAGGCGTTCAGGCCCATTTCTTTTCTGAGTGTGCTGTCCTGCATCAGTCTCTCCAGCGCTTGGGCAAGGGCGGGAATGTCGCCTTCCTCTACAAGGAGACCGGTCTTTCCGTCGTCTATTATCTCGCGCGGGCCGCACCGGCAGTCGAAGGAAACGGCAGGTACGCCGAAGGCCTGGCTCTCCAGCAGCACCATCGGCAGGCCCTCGTATCGGGAAGATAGGGCCAGGATGGATGCGCTGCTGTAAACGCTTTCCATATCGTTTTCCGCCGGGCCCAGGACCACCGAGCCTTCCAGGGAAAGGCGCCGGATCTGCGCTTGAAGACTCTCCTTCAGCTCTCCGTCACCCACCAGCTTCAGCGTCCAGCCTTCCTTGTCTTTTATCAGGCTCCAGGCCTCCACCAGGCGGTCCAGGCCTTTCTGGCGGGAATATCGGCCCACGGCAATGACGGTCCTGCTGTCCAGGGCGGCCGGCGCCTCCGGGCGGAAGCTCACAGGATTGCCGATAACGCGGATCGTATCCATCGGCCCCCAGAACGCCTTGTCCTGCCGGGTTAGCACCACAAAGCGACGGTAGCGCTTCACCAGCGCGGCCTCCCGGTGGCTGCGGAACTTATCGGCCAGGGCCCAGAGGCCGTCCCTGCCGTACTGCAGCCTCTTGAAGCGGGAGAAGTGGACCTCCAGCACCTTGCGGCTGCCGTCCTGGATGCGCGGCAGGATATTCACTTCATTGCAGAACATCGAAACGGCAATGTCGGGCTTTCGCTCCATCAGGACGGCCGTAAGGGCCTTCCTGTGGCGGCGCTGCTTCCCGGGGTAATGCACCAGCTTGTCCCACAGGCTGCCGTCGTTGTTGTCTTCGTAGCCGATGGCAAGGTCGATGACCTCGATGCGCGGGTCCAGGGGGAATGCATGGGGACGGCCCTTCTGCTCGGTGGTGACGATGGTCACCCGATGCCCGTGCCCGGCGAGCCAGTTGGCCTTTTGGGCCAGCACCCGTTCCATTCCCGCCGCGCGGTAGAACCCGGCTATGTTATATAGAATGTACATTAGGGTAATATCGCGTCAAGTTCTTCAAGGAAGGTGGCGGGGGACAGGCGCCGTCTGACGTCTTCCCTTGTGTGGGGCGGGATATCCGGGACGGCCGTCATGAACGGGAGGTCAATCCGTTCCGTATCATCGCCGGGCCCGAGAACCCGGATCAGTTGGGGATCGAAGCCGGTACCGTCGGCCAAAACCGGATTGTCCGTAATGAGTTTCTTCCCGAACAATAACGCCTCGGAAACCCTCATGGTCTGGCCGGACGCCGGGTCATGCCGCAATTCCAGCAGGCATTTGGATCCGGAAACCCAGGATTGGCAATCCTTGTAAGACATGGGGCGGTCCAGAAAGGTAATCCCTTCCCGCCTGGAACCCGCCAAATCCGGATCGGCCACTTCCGAGATGAAGAAACGGCAGCGTGCTCCCTTCAGCGTCAAGGCGTCGTAGATCCGCAGTAGCCTTTCCAGCCTTCCCTTGTCTTTTCCGATGAACAGCACGTCGCAGCGGTCGCCATTCCCGTCCCCGCACAGTTTTGAGATGGGGACGCTATGATAGAACAACTGATACTTTGCCGCTTCCGCCGGGTTGCAGGTTACAACCAGGTCCAGGTCCCGCTTGTAGCGGTCGATATCCAGTATCCGGCCCGTATAAAAGTCCACGTGCGTCGCCATCAAATCGTGCAGGAACCATACGAATCTGGCATTCGGATAGCGGTTTTTGAGCCAACTGATGTACCCGGTGTACGCATCCAGGGAAACCCAGTCCCTGAACAGCACGAAACACAGGGGCTTATCATCCTTGAAAGGATTCGTGAAATACGAACGGTTCCAAAGCCCCTTGAACGGCAGTTGTACCAGGCGATTCAGTTTCTTGTTGAAGTGAGCCCGGTAAAGCAGTTTTTCCAGCCCCCGCTTGCGGGCCTGGGGACCTGCTACATAGCAAACATCCTCCCGATGGAGCACATCGGAATAAAACTGGCGGTACACGTCCCAGTCGGTGCTTAACAGGACATAATTGTATTTCATATTACAGTTATGCCGGGGCTTCTGACGGTCTGTCGCTCAGGCTTGCCGTAGACAATAACAGGGCATAGATGAAGAAGATGTCCGTGGCAACTTTCATCCATACTATGAAGGTCAGGGCAATCAGGAGGAGAGATAAGTAGACAGTCTTCGGGAATAAGCGGATGACCGCTATGCCGTTATAGATGAAGAACAGCGAGAAAAGCGTAATGCCTATGAGCCCGCAGTAAAGGATGAACCGGCAATAACCGATGTCGGTCCGGAAAACGAAGTCCCCGAACAGCCCGGATCCGATGGCCCACGTACGGGAGTCCTGGGGCCAAATCCACATGTGGCCGTTCAGTTTGTCGGTGGAATCCGTCCGGAAGGTGCCCTGTTCCACCCAGTTGAAGAAGCCTTCGAAACCGAATCGGAAGTTGCTCCGGAAACCGGGGCTGCTGTTATAGAGCCATGCCGTAATCAAAGTGGTAAGGAGGATGACGCCCGTCAGGATGAGCCAGAAACTGGCCTGGCGTGAAGAGATGCTTCCCTTCTTCAACCCAGAATACGTCAACCCCATATAGATCAAGCCCAGGGCGGCACCGACCCAGGTCGTACGGGCAATGATGGACCCGATAATCAGGATACTTGCGTAGCTTACAAAATAGAAAACGGCGAGCTTGGGATTATCCAGGGCTTTCCCATATGCCGACATCTGATGGGCCATCAGGATGAGGACGGCGGAAAAACGCACCCCCGCCACATCGAGGGAGGCGCCTATCCCGTAAAGCCGGTCCACCTGATGATAAAACTCCTGCCCCTGGATGAATATCCTGTCTACGGCCCGCTGGAATGCAGGATTATTGTCGATGACCAGGGCCAGGATACATTGCAGCAGACAAACCAGCGTCAGATATAACGTAAGGCTGTCCAGATTGATTTTTCCTTCCGTTTCCCGGATAATCCAGCAGGCCCCGTACGCGCCGCCAAGCCAGGTGGCGAAAGACAGCCAGTAGCTTGCGTAGGTGACGTCGTCGGTGCCGTTTACGGTTGCGCTGAAATAGCACCAGACCGAGAACACTATGGCCAGGATGGCCGACAGCAATACCGGCGTTGAAATGCTGAGTGACTTCTTGCGGAGACACTCGATGCCGAACGCAAGGATGCCTGCCAGGGCGAGGATCATCTTCGAGTTCAGCTGTTCCGGGAGGAAATAAAAGCTGACCGGGAAAATGACCAGGCTCACGACTATGCAGTTGAAGGCAATGATGGCAACTTTGCGGAGCATGGCGGTTAACTGTATCTCAATCGGTAAAAAGTGCGGACCGCCCAGGCATAGAGGCGCACCGGCAGGAACCATCCTTTACGGGCCCATTGCTGGATCAGGATGGTGCGCCCCGGCAGCCAGGTGTTCTGCCGGATATAGCCATTCGCCTCGGGATACCAGTCTTTCCAGAGTTGAATGTGCAAGCTGTCTCCTGCAAGAAGGAACGGCAGCTTCATGTTCAGTTTGAAGAACGTCAGGAATTCCGGATGCGGAATCGGGTGGGCGTTCAAAAAGGCGATGACGTCGTCGGCGTTGGCCTTTATGTCATCGAAATGCCGCTTCGAACGGGTCTTGGTAATGGCGTTTTCGTTCGCCCGGTTATAATGGTACAGGGCTTCGGGGACGTGGGCGCATCGCTGCGACATGCGCAGGACCTTTACCATCATGAGGTCTTCCCCTCCCTTGCAGTGCTCTTCGGGGGAACAGATGCCGTTGTCGATGTACAGGCTGCGTCTTACCAGCTTATTCCAGACGTTGTATTTCATCTGTCCGGCGAGGAAGCCCTTTTCCAGCGCCTCCATGGAACTCCCGTAATCAGGGGTGGGCATATACCGCTCACTCCCGGCAAAGGAGAGATAGAAGTCGCAGTAAACGAAATCGGCCTGATGGGCGAGGGCGGCATCCACCATTTTTTCCAGCATGGCAGGCTCCAGCCAGTCGTCGGAGTCGCAGTGGTAAACATACTCTCCGCCGGCCGCTCTCAGGCCGGTATTCCTGGCCGATGGCAGGCCCTTGTTCCCGGCGTGGCGGAGGAAGCGCACATTCCGGCCATACCCGGATGTGACGGCCCGCACGATTTCCATGCTCCTGTCGGGAGAGGCATCGTCCACAAACAGGAATTCCACATCCTCGAGCGTCTGCTCCATAAGGGAGCGGACACAGCGTTCGATGTGGTCCTCTACCTTGTAGACCGGGATGACGACGGATACTTTCATCTATTGCAGAATGGACTGTACGGCCTCCAGGCAGCCGTTTTGTTCGGCGATCGCAAGGAGCAATCCGGGGTCCTGCGATGTGAATTTCAAGGCGAAGAGCTCCGGCGCGGAGCGAAGCGCGTCAAGGTCGTTCCGGTTCCAGACATGTGCTTTGTGGTTTACCCACAGGACCTTGCGCATGCTGCCAACCCCGCCATCGGCCCTGGCAAAGAGTTTCTCCCTGAAAGGGGAGTTCCAGAGGATGCTCTGCAGGAACACTTCGTCGCAGCAAAGCGTGTGGGCAAAGGTTTTCCGGATCAACGCCTTTTGGGCGAGGAGGTATGTGAGAAACTCGTGGGTGATGCTCACGAAATGCAGGCTCTTCTTGAGTTCGAAAGGATATTTCCTTCTGATGCCCATCAGCTTCTGGATGCGGATGGACAGCCCGTGGAGACCGTAATGCCAGTAATGCGAAAAGCTGTGGTTGGTGTCGCTCAGGCTTTTGACGAAGAAATGGTAGTAGCGGGTTTTGTATTCCAGGTCCTGAAGGTAATCCGGCCCCTCGTTGTTGACGGTAACGAATTCGCTGTGAGGATGTTCCTGGTCCATGAAACGGTGGATGGCATCCTGCGGCCGCAGCGGCAGGTCCTGTCCCGACATCATGTGATAATACGAATACGGACCATGCTCGCGGGCATATTCGAAAAGGAGAAGTTCGGTGTCGATCTGCACGGTGTTGCCCCATTCCACGGCCAGCCTGTGAGGAAGGAAAAAGACCTTGCTCCAGCGGGTTTTAGCCAACTTGAAGGGCGTGATGTCCACCCGGCGGTCTATGTGAATGAAAATGTCGTTCAGCGGATGGTCCAGCATGGCCACCAGGACCCTCAGCATCACCGGATCCGTGTGGGCTATTATGCAGTATGCATGTCTGAGTTCCATCCTACAGAAGGTGCTGTTTAAACGGGCAGGCTTCTACTATGGCGTCGAAGTCGATATCCTCTGCGCAGGTAAATAATGACTCGCAGGCCAACACTTCATCCATCTTTGTCACGTCTCCGACGACCACCGGCTCCCGGATGTCCCTTCCCACCGACTGGAAGTAATCCAGATACTTGAAATTGCCGCCGTGTATGTTGTCTGAAAGGCGGATCCAGACATTCGGGATGCCGTAGCTGTCGGCCACGATGAGGCCGTGCAGCGAGCTGGAAACGATTCTTTCACAGGCGCATACCGCATCCGGAATGTCGTGCCAGTGCCGATAGCCGGACATCCGGATGATGCACACATCGTCCCTGCCCCCGAAGGCCCGGATGACGGCATTTTCCTCGTCGGTGTAATGCGGGATAATCCCGTATTTGTATTTTTTTGTGGCCCCGGGCCGATAGTAGCGGGATACCAGCAGGGCCGGATCTCCGTAAACGGCCGGGCATTCAATGCCTTGGGCGAGCAGTTTCTGCCTGGTGAGCGGGCCGCGGACGGAGTACACTTTTTCCGGGACTACTTTCATCCGGCTGTTCTCGGAGATGAAGCCGCTTCCCCACACGGACATCCTTCTTCCCTTGTACATCCCCAGGGTTGAACCTATACAGCAATAGGTCTTCCTGGCCACGATGCGGTACAGGAGGGACCGGTTGACGACAAGTACTTTGAGGTCGGAGATTTCCTCTATCATCCCCACATTGATGTCGTCCCCCCAGTTGTCATGGTCGTAGTCGAGCCCTTTCCTGCCTATATAGCCATAGACAAAAATCTTCTTTTCTGGCCCGCCCAGCCGTGAAGCATCGTAGAAGAGGCGCCTGAGGCCCGGAATCGGATTGAAGCGGGAAAGCTGCTGGAGCAGAAAGCTTTTCTCCTCTTTTTCCAGCAGCAGGGAATAGATGCTTGCCACGCAAATCAGGAGAGAGAGTCCCGAGAACAGGAACAGCCTTACCCAGACGGAGCCGATGGGGATAAGATGCAGGAGGAAGGAGAGGGAAACGGGAATGGCAGTCACCAGGAGCGGTTTTGTGATAACTTCCTTCACCCACTCCATTATAGGGAAGTCGTACCACTTCTTTCGCATCAGCAACAGCCTGGAGACGACAAGCGCCATGTCGATGGCCAGGCGGACCGCGATCACCAGATACGGGACGGCGCTTTGCGACAGGACAATCCAGCAGAAGATGAGATTGGTGGAATAAAGCAGCGAAACCGTAATCTGATAGTTCCGGATGTCCTTGTCGGAGGTTATCAGGGCAATCAGGGGATTGCAGATGCTTTCAAAATAAATGCACACAAGGGTGAGCACGCAGAACTCCACGGCATACGGCGGATAGTCTCCCAGCCAGATTCCCAGAAAATCCTTGATCTCAAAGCAGACCGGCACCAGGAGAACCAGGATCAGGTAGGCCGAGAGCCGCGACGCGCGGATGGTGAGCTTGGACAGTTCGGCGGAGTCCCTCGTGACATAGTATTTTACGATCTGCGGCCGGAAGGCGGCCTGGAAGTTCGTCACGAACTGGTTTACCACGGAAACGATCTGGTTGCTCACCCCCATCGCGGCATTGACGATGACGCCGTTGTAGAAGTTCACCAGCATCGTAACGCCTTGATTCGTCCCCACGTAAGTGGCGGTCCCGAACAGCGCCCAGCCCGTATAGGAGAAGAGTCCCTTGAAGGTATTGCGGTTTCTGGGCCGGTGGAACCGGCACATCTGGAAGGTGCGATAGCAATAGATGCGGTAGATGACGATGTTCAGGAGGCCGATGGCAAAGATGAGGAAGGCGTACAGGATGAGCTTGTCGCCGCTGATGGCCCGGATGAGGAAGGCCACGCCCAGCTTGAAGAGCACGTCGAAGATGGAGAAGTAAGCGTAGACCGACATCTTCTCGTGTGCGATGATGGTGGCGTTGAACGGCGCCTGCAGGACCGAGAAGAACGTTGACAGGATGGACAGCTGATAGACGATGTTGGCCGCTCCCATCCGCTCCGGCGGGATATTCATCACGGCGTTAAGGAACCACAGGCCGATGGTCTCTCCAAGGACGACGATGACGAGCCCGATCAGCAGGTGGGATACGATGGCGGTGGAAAACACCTCGCGCTGCGAGTCCAGGTCGCCTTCGGCCAGTTCCGCGGTGATATAGCGCTGGGTGGCTCCCGTGAGGCTGTTGTTGATGAAGGTGAAAAAGACGATGATTCCACCCACCACGCCGTAAATGCCGTAATCCTGTACCCCGAGGACGTTGAAGACGATCCTGGTGGTATACAGGGATACCAGGAGGATGACAAACATCCTCAGGTACATGTACATCGTATTCTTGGCGATGCGTATGTTGTTGGCGCTTGGCATTTTACCTACAGGAAGCGGAAGAGGTGGAGCAGGCGGATGCCCTTATCCGCGAGTAAATACAGGGGGCGGAACAGCACCGGGCTGTTGGCTTTTTTCTCCTGTAACAGCCTCAATTGCGTGTAGCAGTCCGTTTTTCTCCCGAGGGCCTGATACAACGCCGGGGAGATCCACTCCCTGGCACGGTCCAGATCGGCCCTGTACTGGGCCGCGATTCTGCGCGTGTCGAAATGACGGAGGTCCCGGCTTAAATTGTCGCCGTGAATCCGGTATTTGAGCAGCAGTCGGGCACTCCGGAGCGCGGGGCCCGTCAGCAGGGCGCGGAATCGCAGGACGCTGTCTTCTGTCTGGCAGTCGTCGGAGAGCCTTCCGAACCTGTCCAGCACTTCTTTCCGGAATGCCAGGGCGACGCCGCCCGTCATGAAGGAATCGGACCGCAGATACTGTTTGTCGTCCACCCTCAGGAGTGTGTCCTTTTCCAGGATCCCCGCTCCTGTTTCGTTCCCGTCGCCGTCGATGGTCCTGTATGACCCGGTGACGGCCGTGATCGAGGGATCTGACCGGAAATAATCCATGCCGATGGACACCCGTTCGGGCAAAGAAATGTCGTCGCCGCCGTTCAGGAAGAAATACGCCCCGTGAGACAGTTCGAACAGGAGTTTGTTCACATGGGGTACGAGCCCCAGGTTCCGCTCATTCCTGTTCAGGATGATCCTGTGAGGGCCGGTATAACCTTCCACCGCCTTCTTCAGGACGTCAAAGGTACCGTCCGGGGAATGGTCGTCGGAAAAGATGATTTCCAGGTTGGGATAGGTTTGTCCCAAGGCTCCGGCAACGGTATCCTCCACAAACTTTTCGTGTTTGTAAAAGAGTACGATGAGCGTGGCGAGAGGATATTCCTCTGCTCGGGGGGAGGTCATTCCTTTACAGGGAGAAACTGTTGATGAGGGATACCACCGCGGCGGCATCGGCCTGTGAAATGCAGGGGCCGATGGGGATGCTCAGCTCCTGCGTGGCGATCTTTTCCGTAATCGGGAGGCTGTAATGGGCTAACTCCCTGTAGCACTCCTGCTTATGCGGGGGGATGGGATAGTGGATGAGCGTTCCCACGCCGTTTTCTTTCAGATAGGCCTGCAGTTCATCCCTCCTGGAACTGAATACCGGGAAAAGATGGTACACGTTCTGCGCATCCGGAAGTCTTTCCGGCATGGATACCAGCGGGTTCTGTATATTCCCGTAATAGCAGGCGGCGATGGCCTTGCGGTGGGCGTTATCGGCCTCAAGGTACTTCAGTTTTACGTCCAGGACGGCAGCCTGGATCTCGTCCAGGCGGCTGTTGCGCCCGGTATACTTGAAGATATATTTCTTCTGGCTTCCGTAGTTCGCAAGGGTCCTGACTGCATCGGCGAGGGCCGGATCATCGGTAGTTACGGCGCCGCCGTCGCCAAGGGCACCGAGATTCTTGCCGGGATAGAAGCTATGTCCGGCGGCATCGCCTACGGAACCGGTCCGCCTGCCGTCCGGAACGTGGCAACCGTGCGCCTGGGCATTGTCTTCGACCAGTTTCAGGCCATACTTCCGGCACAGCGCGCCAATCTTTTCGGTGTAGGCATTCCGGCCATAAAGGTGGACGATGGCGATGGCCCTGGTCCTGTCCGTGATGGCTTCTTCTATGCGGGCATCGTCTATTTCCAACGTGTCCGGGCGCGGTTCCACCAGAACGGGCCTGAGCCCGTTTTCCGTGATGGCCAGAAGGGTGGCGATGTAGGTGTTGGCCGGCACGATCACTTCGTCGCCCGGCTTCATCGCGCCCAGTTCGATATAGGCGCGGAAGATCCAGATGAGGGCGTCCAGGCCGTTGGCGCAGCCCACGCAGTGGCTCGTCCCGATATACTGGGCATAGTGCCGCTCGAAGAGGGCGTTCTGTTCTCCCTGGAGATACCAGCCGCCCGCAACGACTTTCGCTACGGCCTCCTGGATTTCTTCACCGTGGAGGGCCGTAACGTCTTTTAGCGATAAAAACGGAATCACTCGTCAGTCTTTTTTATGAAACGGGCGGGATTGCCAAACCACAGCTCGCCGTCGGGAATGCTTTTGGTCACTACCGAACCGGCCCCCACCATGGCGCCTTCACCGATGGTCAACCCCGGCAGGAGCGTGGAACCGGAACCGATCACCGCTCCTTTTTTGACGACGGTTCTCAGCGGGGTCCAGTCCTTGTTTCCGGCCTTGGGATACTTGTCATTGCAGAAAGTGACATTGGCGCCGATAAAGACGTCGTCTTCTATCACGATGCCATCCCACAGGGAAACGCCGCACTTGACCGTAACATTGTTCCCGATGACCACATCGTTTTCTATGAAACAATGGGCGCAGATGTTGCAATGCTCCCCGATCCTGGCGTTCGGCAGCACGACGCAGTACTGCCAGACCTTAGTGGAATCCGGAATGGAACTATTCTGGCAGTCAGCGAGCGGATGTATCATTTTTATACTTCAGGAAAGATGAATAATCGCGGATGTAATCCTCCTTTTGATATACGTCGGAGGCAAGGACCATACATACGGCGCCGGAGGAAAAGTCGTCCAGGTCCCTCCAGATGCCCGGCCGGACAAGCAGCCCCTGATAGGGACGGTTCAGGAAGTACGTCCGTCTGGACCGGCCGTCGTCCAGCGTGACCCGGAAGGAACCGCTGGCCGCAATGATCAGCTGCGACAGGGCCTTGTGGGCGTGTGCGCCGCGCGAAGAACCTCCCGGCACGTCGTAGAGGTAATAGACCCTTCTGGTGTCAAAGGGGAACGCGCCGCCGTTTTCCACCACGGTGATGCTGCCCCGGCGTTCCCCTTCGATTTTCCCCAAATCGATTATCGGGCAGTCGTTTACGCTATAGTTTACCATCGGCCTTGAGCGCTTTCAGTTCGTCTGTGCCGCGCACGTACTGGGCGGCGTCGTAATGCTCCGACGACAGGACCATGGCCAGGGAATTGGTGGAGAAATTCCGGAATTCGTGCCAGATTCCGCGGGGGATGTACAACCCCTCGTACGACCGGTTCAGATGGACGGTCTTTTCGGCGGTCCCGTCGCTCAGGAGGACATCGAAACTGCCCGACACCGCTACCACAAAGTCATCCGTTGCGCGGAGGGCGTAGCCTGCACGGCGTTCGCCTCCCGGCACATCGTATAACCAGTAGGTCCGCTTAATCCGGAAAGGGATGTGGTTGCACTCTTCGATGAAGGACAGGTTTCCCCTTTCGTCCGGAATAATGGGCAGCTGGATGGTCTTACAGTCGTGGAGATTCATTCTTTACCACTGCCTCACCTCGACGCGGCGGTTGCGCTGACGGCCTTCCGGGGTGTCGTTTGACGCAACCGGACGGGAATAGCCATATCCGTCTATGCTGATGAGCGAAGCGCGGGCGCCGTAGTGCACGAGGAAGTTCTTCACGCTCTGGGCACGGCGAAGCGACAGGTTCATGTTGAAGTCCCGGCCGCCGACGCTGTCGGTGTGGCCTTCCACGATGATCCCCTTGCCGGGGTGCTCCTTCATCCAGTTCACGACATTCATGAGCGTGTCCTGGGCATCGGGACGTACGACGTCACTGTTGGTGTCGAAGAGCGCTTCTGCGCTGATGGTTGTGATTACCGGATGGTCGGTGTCGTGATCGCCGGTGAGGGCCTGGGAAGAAGCGGGATTGTGCGGGATTCTATCCACGACAACGGTGTCGCGGACAACCTCCGGACGCACCTCGGGAACCACTACGGTGATGGGCTGAGGCTGAACGGTTATGGTTGTGGGCCTTCTGGCCGGCTTGCCGAGGTTAATGCTTACGCCTAAAGTCGCGCTCAAGGTAAGGGCGGGGAAACTCTTGGAATCCTGATAAATGCGGCTGCTGTATGTAGTAGCCTTGATGTCCGGGACAATGGCGACCCTTTTGGTTACATAGAGCGGGAATGCGATACCGGCCCCTCCGCCCAGGGCGCTGTTGTCTATCCTGGCCCAGCCAAGGTGGAGGTAGGGGATGATGTTGCGGTGGGCCCGGATGAGCATGTCTCCGTGGAGATACTCATATCTCTTATAGCCGAAATCCGTGAATTTGTCGGAGATGGAAAGGCCTTGGAATCCGGCGCGGAAACCGCCCCAGTTGCTGAACCAGTAGCCGAAATAAATATCGTTTGCGATACCGGCGCCATTGTGCGAAGTGGAACGGTCCGTATTGCGCTGACCGTCAAAGCCGAAATTCATTCCGAGTCCGGCCCCCACGAACCAGTTGCCGCAGTCTTTGGTCTCTTCCTCCTGGGCACGTGCCGCTATGCAGAGCGAGAAAAGGGCGGCTGCGATAAGTGCAATCTTTTTCATTTATTTAAACCTGTATAATACGCCAAATGATACCAATCCGCGAAGATCCAGCGGGAAACCGCCGTAGCCTTCGTATTTGTTGGCCTGTTCTTCCGCACTGGGCATGAGGCCGTTGTATTTATCCGTATAAGCTTCGCCGCAAAGGTCGGCAAACAGGCCGATGTGCTGGTTGATGTTATATTCGACAATTCCTCCGAGGCGGAAGCCGAAAACCGTATTGGGGTCGCTGATGTCCTGCCAGGGGTGGTGGGGATCCGTCATCCCGAACGAATGGCCGAGGCCCAGGCCGCCGTAGAGTTTTATCCGCAGGGGAGTGGCAAGGTCGGAGAGACCGTGGAGGTCCAGGATGGCATCGGCAAAGACATTCACGCTGCTGAAGGTGTAGGGATAGAAGCCGCGGGCCGATGTCTCCCTGTTGTTGCAGGCGCTGGCGTTCTTGGCATAGGAGGCGCTCAGCCGCAGGCCCAGGATGTCATTGACGTCGTATCCTCCCACCAGGCCCACCTGGTAGGTGATGAGGCCCAGCGTCTTCCCGTTCTCCTTGTAGGTGAAGTGGTTCTCATTGATGTTGAGCATGGGCCCCAGCTGCAGTCCCGCATAGAAGCGGCCTTCGTGACTGAACTTCACGGGCTGTGCGGCAGCAAAGGCGCAGGACAGGAAGAAGGCAAGTGTTACGCCGAATAGTTTTTTCATTCTGCTCATTTTCTGTTGTCTTTCAAATACGGCTCCGCCGCTGGGACTGTCTGAAGCATCCCAGGGAAGGCTCCTATGGAAAGGGTTTCCATTGGAGCGCAAAATTACTGCTTCTTCGCAAAAAATGCAAATTAATAGCCCCAAAACGGCGAAAAAACGCTATATTTGTCTGATATTTATATGAAGAAGCGTTACTATATCTCTTTTTCAATTTCTCAGGACATTTTGCTGTCGCTGATCGCCTCCCTTGTCTCCGTCCTCGTGATCCGATGGACCTCGGAGCCCATTCCCGGCTTTACTACGCTCGTGTTCAAGTGGTTGGCGGCTGCGGCCGTGGGCACAATTTCCGGCATCCTGATCTCCGAATGCAGCCGGGACGTGAAAAAATATGCCACTGTAAGGTCCATCGCCAGGGTGATGACGGCCATCCTCATCAAGGAAGCCGTCCTTGTGATAACGCTGGCCGTGGGGCTGGTGTCTTTCCCGCAGATGCTTCAGTACGTGCTCATCATGCTCCTGGACCTGATCCTCACCGGCGGCGCCCTTTCGTACCTGAGGGTGGCATCCAGGCTGCTGTCCGGTCACAGCCCCAACCCCTCGCAGATGGCTTCGCGCAAAACTGCGCTCGTGGCCGGAACGGACGAGGCGGCGCAGAACCTGGCCCAGGAACTGGAAAAGGAGGGGTACGACGTGATCGGCCTGCTTTCCAGGAGTCCCCAGATGAACGGCCGCGTTATCCGGGATTATGTGGTGTATGCCTGCAAAACCGACGATGACCTGGAGAAACTGCAGTGGCGTTTCGGCGGCGTGGACGGTGTGTTTTTTCCCCGTACCGTCATGGAGAGACAAGATTCTGCCAGGGATTCCGGGGATAAGGGGGAAGTTCAGGACAGTGTCCAGCAGCGCGACAGGATGTCCCTGCTGGGTCATATGGTCAAACGTAGTTTCGATATTGGCCTGTCCGGTTTTCTGCTGCTTATTTTCTCGCCCGTGATAGCGGTTTGCGCCCTTCTGATCAAGCGGGAGGACGGTGGTCCTGTCCTCTTTGTACAGGAGAGGATCGGTCGTGGCGGCAAGCCGTTCCGTATCTATAAATTCCGGTCGATGCGGACCGATGCCGAAGCTTCAGGCACGCCTGCCCTTTATTCCGGTATGGAAGATCCCCGTCTCACCCGGGTGGGCCGCTTCCTGAGGGCGCACCACCTGGACGAACTGCCCCAGCTTTGGAATGTGCTGAAGGGCGATATGTCGTTCATCGGATACAGGCCGGAAAGACAGTTTTTCATCGATCAGATCAAGCGTTATAACCCCCGGTACGACTACCTGTTCCAGATCCGCCCCGGCGTTACCAGCTATGCGACCCTGTACAATGGCTACACCGATACCATGGACAAAATGCTCACGAGGCTGGACCTGGACCTGTACTATCTGAGGAACCATACCGTCTGGTTTGACATAAAGGTGCTCGGGCTCACTTTCCTGAGCATCGTTACCGGCAAGAAGTTTTAGCGGAGCGGGCCGATGACCGAGCAGAAAGCATATTGGTTTGTGGCAAAGACGCGTCACGGAGCGGAGCTGGGAGTAAGGAACCGGCTCACGCAACTTGGCGTAGAGAGCTTTGTGCCAACCAGGGTGCGGCGTTCCAGTCGCGGCGGCGCTATGGTCGAGGAGCCTGTTCTTACCAGTTTCGTGTTCCTGCGCGCCACCAAGCTCGAGGCGCTGAGTCTGGTTCATCTATACGGCGTGAACGCCAGTCTTATGAACGATTGCGCCACGCATCAGCTCATGTTCGTGGCCGACAAATGCATGGAAGATTTCCGCAGGGTGCTGGACGCATCCATCGAGGAAGGCGGGCTCATGGACAAGCCCCTATCTGTGGGGGAAAGGGTGCGTGTAACCAAAGGCGCCCTCAAAGGCGTGGAGGGTTACGTGCTGGAACTGCAGGGGAGAATCTACGTGGTGGTAGGGCTTCTGAACTGTCTGTTCGCGCGGGCCCGGGTTCCCAGGGCCTGGCTGGAAAAAGTATAGCGATTATGCCCGAGTCCGCCATGATGAAACAAGTTTGTTTCGGGCGGGTCGGAGCCATGTTTTCTGTGCTAACTGGGCGTTGCGGGTACGTCATTTCGACGCATTGATAATCAGTAGATTATTGAAGGGATGTATCAAAACCGATATGCAATTTTGTATCAGAATTGATCCTGCCTTAAGCGTTCTCTTTGGCAAGATGACGCTCAATTCGGGCCCTCATTTCGGGTTTTATCGTGTTTAGGAGATCCAGCCCTTTTTGCGTAAGAAGATACTTCTGTCTGGGGTGACGGGGAGATTGGGGATATAATAATGATACTATCCCGTCTACTACGGCAGGATTGAGATATAATTTAAGGAAGTTGTCCCTTCCCTTGAGGTGCAGGTGCTCCATAATCTCTTTTACAGACAAGAATTCCTCTCCGATTGCCACAAGCAGGAAGAGCAAGTTCGTGTTCTCCAGGCTCTTTTCTTTTGGCCGGGCCTTAATTATTTTTTTGTCTGTTTTTGTGCGATTTTCGACTGTAATTGGCTGCGAATCGGGGTAATTTACAGGTTCTTGACGGGTGATCTCAGCGATATCTTCCGCCTTACTTTCCTTCTTCCTGTCCTTTCCTTTTACTTTTCTTGTATCGTTCTTATCCTCTTCTTGTCCTGCGCTTGTATTGTCGTTTAGTTTCGATTGCGTACTCCACTCGGCTGCCGGACGGACATGGACGTACCGGTTTCTCAAATCCCACTGTTCTGACAGCAGTAAATTCCGGAAAAACCGCTCCAAATAGACGGGTTCATAGTCAATATTCTTCGCAATATTCCTGTAATTTGCCCTTACGAGCGCGTTATGGAAGTACCATGAATCATTTTTAAATGTATCGATTTTGTAACAAATCCCCAATTTGCGCAGGTGCAGGAGGGTTAATACTGCCGTGAAGCGTGTGTTTCCTTCTCCGAAAGGGCATATCTGCCAGATTTTAGAGATGAAGGCGACCAGATGTGCGATCATTTCATCTGAATCCGATGGGTCGTATCTATATTGGCGCTCTTTTTCTAGACATTGTTCCAGGGAGTAGATTACTTTTTCCGGACTTGCGAATGATAGTATGTCGCCGCCCAGAACCCATTCTTTTTTTGATACCTCGATCTCTCTTGGCGTGCCGGCGTTTTCATATACGCCATTATAGATTTCCTTGTGCAGTGAAGCAAGGCCAACTGCACTTAAATCAAACGTTTCTGATAGGAGAATTCCAGTGATATTTGCAGCAACTTTATCTGCTTCTTCTTTTTCTGGATCCCCTGCATCATGAATATTTCTTTCCAAATAGTAATTATTCAGCTGCTCCTTTAACTCGCCGATGCTGATTTTCCCGTTTATGTTTTTCTGCGACAGCTGCCAAATGTACTCCGACGCTCTCAGTCCGTCGGCTGCCTGGATTCCTATCGCAGTCTGCCAGGCTGCTTCTTTTTCGCTGCGGCCGGGCTCTTTTGTCTGTTTTTTATCGAGGATTCTTGCCATATCTTTCAGCAAAATTACTAATATTCACCTGAAATGCCAAACATAATAGATTTCTTGACTGCGTTCTTTCGCTGATTCTTCTTATATTTGTAAAACTATGAAGCATTTCTACCTATATCCCCTCCTGCTGCTTGCGCTGCTCTCCTGCGGGAATTGCCAGAAGGCAGCAAAGGGGCCGCAGCGGCTTACGCTGATGACCTACAACGTGGGTGTTTTCGGCAAGTATATGGAAAACAGCACAGAAGGCGTGGCCGCACTCATCAACCGGAGCGGCGCCCGCTACGTGGGCCTGAACGAGACGGACAGTCTCACCACGCGGCACTACGCCTATCAAGTGAAGGACCTGGCGCAGGCATTGGGGGCCGATTGGCACTATTACTTCGCCCGGGCGATGGCCTACCAGGGCGGAGCCTATGGAAACAGCGTGGTCACCCCCAGCCGCATCATACACCGCTACCGCATCGCGCTTCCGAAAGGGGAGGGGGCCGAGCCCCGCAGCGCGGCCGTCGTTGAAACGGAGGAGTGCGTTTTCGCCTCCGCGCACCTGGATCATCGCAGCCCGGAAGCCGCCCTTGCGCAGATGAAGACCCTCAATGACTGGTTCGCGGCTGTCTATAAAAACAGTAAAAAGCCCGTCTTCCTGTGCGGGGACTTCAATGTGGAGCCGGAGAGCGATGTGATCCAGCTGGCCAAGACCCGCTGGACGCTCCTTTCCGGAACAGCCAACACTTATTCGTCCAAAAACCTGAGGAAGTGCATCGACTACATCTTCGCTTTCAAGGATGCCGCCCCCGTGACGGTGGAAAGCGCCCAGGTCCTCACCGAGGGCACACAGGATCTCTCGGACCATTGTCCCATCGTAATTACAGTCAGATACTGATATGAAAAGGATACTGCTCGTAAGCATCGGCCTCCTTTTGGCCCTGGCCGCATCGGCCCAGCGTACGAACGTGCGCGAAGAAGTCCTCAATGACTGGAACAAGTCTTCCGGCCTGGACTGCGTCTATGACCAAAGCCCCAAGGCTGCTACGCCGGCCCCGAAGGGCTATGAGGCGGTTTACATCGGCCATTACGGCAGGCACGGCTCCCGCTATGCCTATACCGCCAGGGCCTATACCGTCCTCCTGGAAATGCTCGCCCGGGGGCAGAAGGAAGGGAACCTCACCCCTTACGGAGAGAAGCTCCTGGCCGATTTGCAGCCTTTCTGGGACATCGTGCGCTACCGCGTGGGCGACCTAACGCCGCTGGGCTGGCAGCAGCACCAGTACATCGCCCGGACGATGGTGAAGAGCTTTCCCACGGTCTTCGGCAAGGGAAGCAAGGTGGACGCCTGCTCCAGCGCTTCCGAGCGCTCAATACTCAGTATGTCCTCGTGCTGCGCCGAACTGTCCCGCGTGGCGCCCAAGACGGAGATTTACGCGCATCAGAGCATCCTGGATATGAATGCCACCCGTCCCAATGATAAGAACAATCCTTTCCGCTATGAGGGTCCTGCCACGCGTTTCCCCTATGCGGAATCGCCGGAGGCCTTCTTCCTGCGCAAGTTCCCCCAGTACAGGACCGTACTGGGCCGCCTGTTCAAGGATCCGGATGCCGGGCTGGCCTCCTATACTCCCTGGAACGCCTTCTTCAACATTTATATGTTCATCGCCGGTATGAACAGCATTCCGGAGGAGGAGAGACTGGACGTGAGCGGGCTCGTAACCAAGGAGGAATACGCCATCCTGTGGGAGACCGACAACTACGACCGCTTCCGCGAGTACATCAAGTACCGCACGCCCAACAGTTCCGTCGTGGAGGATATCGTCCGGAAGGCCGATGAAGCCCTCGCCTCCGGTCAGCGGGGCGCGCACCTCCGCTTCGGCCACGACCACGTGCTGATGTCCCTGCTGATGGTGATGGACATCGACGGATTCGACACGGTTCCCTCCGACAACGACGAGCTGGTGTACTGGTTCCAGAGTTTCCGTTCGCCCAAGGCCACGAACCTGCAGTTCGTGTTCTACAAGCCGAAGAAAAAGGGCGGCGACGTGCTGGTGAAACTGCTCCTGAACGGCGAGGAAGCGCATTTCGGCCAGCTGGAGGGCTTCCCGTACTATAAGTGGGCCGATGTCCGCACCTACCTTCTCGAGCGGGTGGCGAAGTTCGCCTACAGGCCCGCCGACGGCCAGTGGACGGTGACGGAAGTGACGCCGGGCCTGAACTATATGGAGTTCCGCGGTATGGAGCCCGTCTCCGGCAGCGCCCAGCAGATTTTCGTGGCCGATTGCGACCTCAACCAGCCAGGCTTCTCCTTCCGGTACGCAATGGCCGGGGAGGACGTCGGCGTGGCCTCGGACGTGCTGCGGAAGTACGATGCCCTGGTCTCGATGAACGCCGCCTATGAACGCACTTCGGTGGTGGTGAAGGTGGACGGCGAACTCATTTCCAATATGCCCTACAACACCGTGATGACAAGCCCCGTCCCCAACTGGAAAAGCGAGGCGGCCATCTATACGTCGGCCGACGGACGCACGGTGGAGATTGCCTATGAAGGCAAGGGACGTTCGCTTTCCGAACTTCGTCAGCTGTATGCAGCATCGGCCTGGCCGAATATCTATACCAGCGCCCCGATGCTCATCGCGGACCACCAGCCCGTGGGGGCTTCCTTCGCCGGTTTCCATACGGCCGCTGAAATCGCCAAACTGAACTACGAAGATCCCGTCCGGCACCAGGGAGTGCGGCATCCCCGCACCGCCGTGGCGCTTACAGACAACGGCCACCTGCTGATGGTAGTGGTGGACGGCCGGCGGCCCGGCGTGAGCGAAGGGATGTCGGCCCGGGAACTCACCCTGTTCCTGGAGGAGAACTTCCACCCGAAGGATGCCATCAATATGGACGGCGGCGGCTCTTCCACGCTCTGCGTCGCAGGGCAGGGGGATCCTTCCACGCACGTGGTGAACTACCCCGTGGACAACAAGCGCTACGACCACACCGGCGAGCGCCACGTCTCTACCTATTTCTATCTGGTGAAAGAATAAGGTTTCCCCGGGGGGTTCCGTCATAATGACCATCTTAAGCACGCCAGGAGGGTATGGCGTGCTTTTGATTGTTATGGCTGACATTCTTAAGCACGCAGGAAGCCCTCATCGTGCCTTAGATGGCACGATGCTGCAATCTTACCCTGGAAATGGGCTAGAAATCAAGGTAAGATCGTCGCAGGAAAAGCCGCGGAGCGAATAGGATTCTTATGATTCAGCCAAATTGCCCGTTCCAGCCTGATCACCCACCCGAAGGGGGAAGGTTGGCACAAATTCAAGCGTCAAGCGTGCCGCCGGGCTTCGCCCGCTTTAACGATTATAAAATGGCGCAGGCCTCTCGCTAAAAATGAGACCTGCGCCATTTATTGTGGGAACCAGCGCCGTTGGGGGCCTCCTGCTTAGAACGGCAGGTCGTCCGAGGTTTCGGGCGCGGGGATGGGGCCGTTGTAGTCCGGGCTCACGGGCGCCGGGGCCGGAGCGGCGGGAGCCGCAGGTGTGGCCGGAGCGTAAGCGGCGGGCTGAGGAGCGGGGGCCGATGCAGGCGCAGGGGCGTAACCGCCCTGATAGCCGGAAGAAGGCGTGGGAGCCGGCTGGCCGGCGCCTTCGCCGTCCGGGCGCTTGCCCAGGAGCTGGAGGACATCGGCCACTACCTCCGTGGTGTAGCGCTTGTTGCCGGTCTGGTCCGTCCACTGACGGGTGCGCAGTTTGCCTTCGATGTAGATCTGGGAGCCCTTGTGCACGAATTTCTCCGCTACATCTGCGTTATTGCGCCAAACGACCACATTGTGCCATTCGGTGTTTTCACGCGGTTCGCCGCTGCGGTCGCGGTAGCGTTCCGTAGTGGCCAGGCGGAGGGTGGCAACCTTCACGGCGCCGGCGGGATTCTGGGGATTGGACTCAAGGTAACGTACTTCGGGGTCGTTTCCAACGTTACCGATCAGCATAACTTTGTTCAGTGACATAATACGTATAATTTAAAAACAAGGGCGTCCTGTAAACGTCTCTGCAAGATACGAATAAATGCGGGAATTCCCTACAGGGCCGCGGACATTTTTTCTAACGAAGGCTCCTCTCCGGTGAAAAGCTTATAGCCGGCCATCGCCTGCCACAGGAGCCACTGCCGGCCGCTGATGTACCGGCGGCACTGGACCTGGTCCAACGAAGGGCGCTTGTATTCCGCTTCCAGCACAAGGGCATCGGCCAGCGGCAGGCCGGAAGGCACCGGGGCGGAAGAAGGCAGCGAATAAACCACCAGCGAAGGCTGTAGAGCGCCGCAGGCGCCCAGATCGCAGCCGGAGCAGCCGAAAGCAGCAGCCAGGGCGGAAACCTTTTCCGGAGAACGTCCCGCTACGGTAACCTCACACCCCAGTTGAAGGCAGGCTGCGACGGCCGCCCGCGCGGCGCCGCCGGTGCCCACCACCAGGGCTGAATGTCCGACCGGAGATCCCAGCGCTCCCTGCACGCCATCCACATCCGTGTTGTAGCCCCAGAGCGCTCCGCCGCGGCGGACTACCAGATTCACGGCGCCGGTAAGGCGGGCGGCCGGGGAGAGCCGGTCCACCGCAGCAAAGGCATCCTGTTTAAAGGGCGCCGTTACGTTGATCCCCGTATAACCTTCTTCCAAAAACGCCATCCAGGCGTCTTCGAAGGCCGGATAATCCAACAAATCATAGGGGTAGCGCCCGTCATAGGCGGCGGAAAACAGCACCGGAGAAAGGGACCCGGCCAGCGGATGTCCTATGAGGGCGAAACGTTTCATCGGCCCCGGCGGAAAAAGCTCTCGTGCAGGTAGGACCCCAGGCCGCAGAGCGCGTGTACGATCACCTGGGACTCGTGATTGAGGACGGCATAGACCATACTCAGATCCAGCGGGACTTTCCAGACGGCCTGCATAGCGCCGGCCACCATCCCGTGGTACACGCCGAAGCCGCCGGGAACCGGCACGATGGTGCTGATGGTCCCCACCAGCGACAGGAACAGGGCATCCAGCAGCGTCCGCTCTTCCAGCAGCGGCAGGGCCCACAGGATGCAGGCGCTCATCAGCCAGTAGAAGGTCCAGATGATGAGGGTATAGAGCAGGAAGAGCCAGCCTTTCTCCATATGCCGGAAAGAGCCGATACCCTTGCCGATGCCGGCGACGAACTCCCAAGTCCGTGCCCAGAAACCGCCCTTTTTCCGGAGGAACCAGAGCAGGGGAATCAGCACGGCCACCAGGGCCAGCACGCCCCACAGCACCCAGCTCAGGGCGCTGCCCCCGCCGAACAGCCCGGAGACGAAGTCCCCGAAGTCCCCCCAGCGGGAGAGGACCACGACAACGGTAATCAGGCCCACGAACAGCAGGTCCCACACGCGTTCGGTAACGATGGTGCCGATGACTTTATCGGCCCCCAAAAGACGCTTCCCATCGGCATCCTTGGAGGAATGGCCCACCACGCAGCCCATCTTGGCCAGCTCCCCGGCGCGCGGAACGGCCAGGTTTACCACCATCCCGATGTTGTAGGCGTTGAAACAGGTGACGAGCGAGACGGAGGGGTCCAGGGGCTTCAGGAGCATCTGCCAGCGGAGAGCGCGGATGAAAAGGGATGCCACGCCCAGGAACATAGACAACAGGACATAGGACCATCGGCACTGCTGCAAGGCCGTCCAGAAGGCCGCCCAGTCGATGTTCCTCAGGCACAGCCACACCAGAACGGCCGCGACGGCCGCCCAGAAAACATACCTGAAAACTTTCTTTTTCATCCAGTAACAAAGGTAATGGAAAATTGTCAAATTATGGCTAAATTTGTGAGTTAAACTCGCATCGGCCCTATGAAATCCATCCTTGGCATCGGCAACGCCCTCACCGACATCCTTGCCGTCCTCCCGGACGACACCCTCCTCAAGAAGTTCCATCTTCCGCTGGGCAGTATGCAGCACGTGGATATGGAAACCGGCGACCGCATCTGGGAAGACCTCAAGCAGTACGGCGTGAAGTACGTCCCGGGCGGGAGCGCCGCCAACACCATCACCTGCACGGCCATCTTCGGGATGCCGTCGGCCTTCCTCGGAAAGATCGGCAACGACGACCTCGGAAACCTCTTCAAGAGCACGATGGAGCAGTACGGCGTGAAGGCGCAGATGCTTTACAGCCAGAAGTCTTCGGGCCGATGCATGGTCTTCATCACGGGCGCCAATGCAGAGCGTACTTTCGCCGATTATATGGGCGCGACGCTGGAACTGGGACCGGAAGACCTGTCCCTGGAGCAGTTCCAGGGCTACGACTACTTCCACATCGAAGGCTACCTGGTGCAGAACCAGGAACTCATCTCCAAAGCGGCCCGGCTGGCCAAGCAGGCCGGCTGCACCATCTCCATCGACATGGCCTCCTACAACGTGGTGGAATCCAACGACGCCTTCTTCCACAACCTGGTGGAGAACTACGTGGACATCGTTTTCGCCAATGAGACCGAGGCCAAGGCCTTTACCAAGATGGAGCCGCAGGAGGCCATCGGCGAACTGGCAAAGCATTGCAAGATTGCCGTGGTGAAAGTGGGCAAGGCCGGGTCTATGGTCAAGTCCGGAGACCAGTACCACTTCATCGAGCCCTGGCCCGCTACGCCCATCGACGCCACCGGTGCCGGAGACACCTATGCCGCGGGTTTCCTCTACGCCCATTCGCTGGGAATGCCGCTGAAAGTTTGCGGTGAGGTGGGCTCCATCATCGCCGCCAAAGTGGTGGAGGTAATCGGCACCAAGATAGACATCCCCCGCTGGCGGGACGCCAAGGAAGAAATCCGGGCCCTCATCGCCGCCAACACCCCCACTTTTACAGACCGATGAAAAAGTATTTCTGGGTATTCCTGATTGCAATGGTTCCGCTTATCGAAATTCGCGGAGCCGTTCCCTATGCGGTGGGTATGGAACTGCCCCTGGTGCCGTCCATCATCGTGGCGGTGCTGGGCAATATGCTGCCCGTTCCGTTCATCTTCCTGTTCGCCCGGCGCGTGCTGGAATGGGGCAAGGACAAACGGTATATCGGCGGCTTTTTCACCTGGTGCCTGGAAAAAGGCGAAAAGGGCGGCCAGAAGCTGGAAGCCAAGGCCGGCCGGGGCCTCTACTGGGCCCTGTTCCTGTTCGTGGGCATTCCGCTGCCCGGCACCGGCGCCTGGACCGGGATGCTGGCCGCCAGTATCCTGAATATGAACTTCCGGAAAAGCACCATAGCCGTCCTGGGCGGCGTGCTGCTGGCCGGGGCCATCCTCCTGGCCATCTCCCTGGGAGTCTTCGGCGCCGTTCAGCTGGTAAAATAAAGCCGCGGGCCCCCAATAGCGGGAGCCCACGGTGTAGTTCAACTACTCCGGCCGTTTATTCGGCGGCGGGAGCCTCGGCCTTGGCGGAGAAGTGCTTGTAGAGCACGGCCTCCAGACCCATCACGATCGCGATGCAGGCGATAACGGCCGCGAAGGCCAGGATGCCGCCGATGTAGGGAACGAGGGCCAGCAGGGAGCACACGACGCTGATAATCAGGCCGAACACCAGATAGAGGAAGAAGAGGGTCCACTTCTCACCGCAGGTGGTGTCGTAGCTGAGGGCGAGGGCTTTCAGCGGGGAGACCTTCTTGTCCACGAAGAAGTAGAAGGCGAACTGCCAGGCCAGGCTCACGATGGGAGCGACGAACAGCATGGCGGCGGCGATGATGCCGGCGGTCTGCAGGCCGAAGAGCAGGAAGAAGTCGCCCAGGCCCTTGTAGTTCTCCTTGGAGAAGATGCTGGTGGGCTTGATTTCCTCACCCTTGCTCAGGGCGACGATGATCTTGAAGAAGCCGATGGTGGTACCCACGTTCAGGTACGGAATCCAGACGGTGATGATCCACAGGAGGGCCGTCAGCAGCAGGTTCAGGATGTTGGCGATGCCCAGGTTGAAGGCGTCCACGAGGGTTTGTTTGAAGTTAAGTTTCTGCATAGCTTTTTATAGGTTTAAGATGAGTTCCACAGGGCAATGGTCGGAGCCGAAAACATCGTTCAGGATGTCCGTGGCGGCAATGGCCTCCCGGAGCGACTCCGATACCAGGAAATAGTCGATGCGCCAGCCCACGTTCCTTTCGCGGGCGGCCATCCGGTAGCTCCACCAGGAGTATTTCGCCTCGCCGGGATGCTGGAAGCGCCAGGTGTCGATGAATCCGGCGCCCAGCAGCTCGCTGAATTTCCCGCGTTCCTGGTCGGAAAAGCCGGCGTTGAAGTGGTTGGTGTCGGGATTCTTCAGGTCGATTTCCTCGTGCGCCACATTGAGGTCTCCGCAGAAGACGACGGGTTTCGGGAGGGCCGATAAATACTTCCTGAGCTCGTCCTCCCAGCGCATCCGGTAGTCCAGCCGCCGGAGGCCGTCCTGGGAATTGGGGACATAGGCGTTTACGAGGAAGAATTTGTCGTATTCCAGGGTGATGAGCCGCCCTTCGTGGTCGTGTTCGTCCACACCCATCCCATAGCGGACGCTCAGCGGCGTGAGCCGGGTGTAGATGACGGTGCCGGAGTAGCCTTTTTTGTCGGCGTAGTTCCAATAGGATTCATAGCCCAGGAACTCCAGGTCCAGCTGACCCGCCTGAAGCTTGGTCTCCTGCAGGCACACGAAGTCCGCGTCTAACTCTGCAAAGATGTCCGCAAAGCCTTTTCCGGCCACGGCGCGGAGGCCGTTCACATTCCAAGAGATAAATTTCATTCCAGTGTCCAGGTTGCGCCGTCTTTGGTATCTTTCACGGTAATGCCATAGCCGGCCAGGAAGTCCCGGATACGGTCGCTTTCCGCCCAGTTCTTTTCCTCGCGGGCTTTCTTCCGGGCATCCAGCACGAGCTGCATCACGCCGTCCAGGGCTTTCTGCGCCTTGCCGGAAGCATCGGCCTCCTCATCGCGGAGCCCCAGCACGCCGCCCACCACTTCGTCGAAGAGCTGCCTGAGCGAGGCTGCATCGGCCGCCGTGAGCCCGCCGGCGTTGATGAGTTTCACGGCGTCGAACAGGTGGGCGATGGCTATCGGGGTGTTCAGATCGTCGCACAAAGCCTCCAGCACGTTGTCCCAGAGGGCGGAGACGGAGGCGGACACTCCCGAAGGAGCATCGGCCTTCTTTTCAGCGACTGAGGGAGTGTTCCCTCCGGCAACGGCGGGTAACGCTCTCCACGCGGCCATCAATCGGCCCAACCCCTTTTCCGCGGCCTGGAGGGCCTCATTCGAGAAGTCCAGCGTGCTGCGGTAGTGGGCCTGGAGGATGAAGAAACGGATGGTCATCGGGCTGTAGGACTTGAACAACTCCTGCAGCGTGATGAAGTTTCCGAGGGATTTCCCCATCTTCTGGCCATTGATGGTGATCATATTGTTGTGCACCCAGTAATGCACGCCCTGCGTGCCGCGGGAGGCTACGTTCTGGGCGATTTCGCATTCGTGGTGCGGGAACATCAGGTCCATTCCGCCGCCGTGAATGTCGAACTCCTCTCCCAGGTATTTCTTTCCCATCACCGAGCACTCCAGGTGCCAGCCGGGGAAGCCTTCGCCCCAGGGGGAGGGCCAGCGCATAATGTGCTGCGGCTCCGCCTTTTTCCAGATGGCGAAATCGAACGGCGCGCGTTTGTCGCTCTGTCCGTCCAGGCTCCGGGTCCCCTCCAGGGTATCATCCAGATTCCGGCCGCTCAGCACGCCGTAATGGTGTTTCTCGTTGTATTTCCGGACGTCGAAATAGATGCTCCCGTTGCTTTCGTAGGCGTAGCCGGCGGCAAGGATGGCCTTCACCATCTCGATCTGTTCGATGATGTGGGCCGATGCCCGGGGCTCGATGGAAGGCGACTGCACGTTCAGCGCCCGCATTGCTTCGTGATAGCGCTCCGTATAGTACTGGACCACTTCCATCGGCTCCAGCTCTTCCAGCCGGGCCTTCTTCGCGATCTTGTCCTCGCCTTCATCCGCGTCGTGCTCCAGATGGCCTACGTCCGTGATGTTGCGCACATAGCGCACTTTGTAGCCCAGGTATTTCAGCAGGCGGAAAAGGACGTCGTAGGTGACGCCGGGCCGGGCGTGGCCCAGGTGGGCGTCTCCGTAAACGGTGGGGCCGCACACGTACATTCCCACGTGGCCTTCGTGGATGGGTTTGAACAGTTCCTTACTGTGGGTAAGGGTATTGGTTAAGTACAAAGGTCTCATATTCGTACAAATATACACATTTTTGCGTAACTTTGTACTATGAACATCATCGATGGAAAAGCGATATCGGCCTCGCTGAAGGAGGCCCTGAAGGAGCAGGTGGCCGGTTTCCCGGAGCAGTACGGCCGCGTGCCGCACCTGGTTGTCATCCGCGTGGGGGAGGACCCCGCCAGCGTGGTATATGTGCGCAACAAGGCCAAGGCCTGCGAGGCGTGCGGCATCCGGAACACCACGCTCGTGTTCCCGGAGAGCATCCCGGAGGAGGACCTCATTGCAGTCATCGGCAATCTGAATGCCGACCCAGACGTAGACGGCATCCTGGTCCAGCTGCCCCTCCCGGAGCACATCGGCGAGGCGCGCGTCATCGAGACCATCGCCCGGGAGAAGGATGTGGACGGCTTCCACCCCTATAACGTTGCGGGCCTCTGGCAGAAGACCCCGCATATGGCGCCCTGCACCCCGAAAGGCATTATGAAGCTTCTGGAAGCCGCCGGCGTGGACCCGAAGGGGAAGCGGGCGGTGGTCATCGGCCGCAGCAATATCGTGGGCCTGCCCGTCGCGAAGATGCTCCTGGACGCGAACGCCACCGTCACCCTCTGTCATACGCGTACGGTGGACCTGCCTTCGGTCACCCGTCAGGCGGAGATTCTGGTGGTGGCCGCCGGCCGTGCGAAGATGATGGGGGTCGATATGGTTTCTCCCGGCTGCGTGGTGATTGACGTAGGAATGGACCGCGATCCGCTCACGGGAAAGCTCTGCGGGGACGTAGACTTCGACGCCGTGGCGCCCATCGCCGGGGCCATCACGCCCGTCCCCGGCGGCGTGGGTCCGATGACCATCGCCTGCCTGATGGAAAACACCGTGGAGTGTTTCTTGGAGCGGATGTCTACTGCCGCTGACGAACGGCTTCAAACAGAAGAATAGCGGCCGATACGGAAACGTTGAGGCTGTCCAGCCGGCCCAGCATCGGAATGCGGATGTGGGCCGATGCCGCCTTGCGCCAGGCCTCCGTGAGGCCCGTGGACTCGGTGCCCATCACCAGGGCCGTGCCGCGGCGCATATCCACGTCGTAATACAGGGAGGAGTCCTGCAGCTGGGCTGTGAGGATCTGAATGCCGCGCGCCTGCAGCCAGGGAATGATTTCGGCCGAGGGTGCCGCCACCACCGGAACGGTGAACACGGCCCCGATGGAAGCGCGGATGAGGTTGGGGTTGTACAGGTCCGTGAGGGGGTCGCCGATGAGGACGGCATCGGCCCCGGCTGCGTCGGCGCTCCTTAAGACCGCCCCCAGGTTGCCGGGTTTCTCCACGGATTCCAGCACCACGACGAGGGGATTCTCCGGGATCTGAAGGTCGTTGAGGCTTCGCGCCTTGTATTCCACCTCCGCGATAATTCCCTCCGTGGAATCGCGGTAAGCGACCTTCCGGTAGATTTCCGGAGGAATTTCGAAGACGGAGGGTGTGCTGCTCCCGGAGGCATCGGCCTTATTTTTCGCCGACGGGAGCAGTGCACCCTCCGTCGAAGAAAGAATTTCCGGACAAACAAACACTGTCTTCACCTGGAAGCCGCCTTCGAGGCAGTGCTCCAGCTCGCGCTGGCCCTCCACCACAAAAAGACCCTGCTCCCGCCGCGCTTTGGATTTTTCCTGCAGCAGGAGCAGATTCTTGATTCGAGGATTCTGTGCCGATGTGATTACCACTTCTCTGGTCGCATCATAGGGAAGAATAATACGTCCTGGATACTTTCCTGCCCCGTCATAAACATCGTGAGGCGGTCGATGCCGATGCCGATACCGCTGGTGGGCGGCATCCCGTATTCGAGGGCGCGCACGAAGTCGTAGTCCACGTACATCGCTTCGTCGTCGCCTTTGGACTTGAGGGCGGCCTGCTCCTCGAAGCGGTCCAGCTGGTCGACGGGGTCGTTGAGCTCGCTGTAGGCGTTGGCCAGTTCCTTGCCATTCACGAACAGCTCGAAGCGTTCGGTGAGGGTGTCGTCGTAGCGGCAGCGCTTGGTGAGCGGAGACATCTCCACCGGGTAGTCGATGATGAAGGTGGGCTGGATGAGATTGTGTTCGCAGTATTCCCCGAAGATGGCGTCGATGAGTTTCCCCACCCCCATTTCCGGACTCACTTCTACGTTGAGCTTCTTGCACACGGCGCGGAGCTCTTCTTCATTCATCCCCTTCACGTCAACTCCGGCGAACTCCTTGATGGCGTCCAGGATCCTGAGGCGGCGGAACGGTCCTTCGAAGGAGATTTCCTTGCCGCCGATGACTTTCTTTACGCCGCCGGTAGCCTCGGCCACCTTCTGGAGCATCTTCTCCGTGAATTCCATCATCCACAGGTAATCTTTGTAGGCGATGTACATCTCCACGCAGGTGAACTCCGGGTTGTGGGTCTTGTCCATCCCTTCGTTGCGGAAGTTCTTGGCGAACTCGTATACGCCGGGGAAGCCGCCCACGATGAGGCGCTTGAGGTACAGTTCATTGGCGATGCGCATATACATATCCACGTCCAGCGCATTGTGGTGCGTGATGAAAGGACGTGCCGTGGCGCCGCCCGGGATGGGCTGCAGGATGGGCGTTTCCACCTCCAGGCAGCCGGCCTCGTTGAAGCATTCCCGCATACAGGCGATGATCCGGGCCCGCTGCACGAAGACATCCTTCACCTGGGGGTTCACCACCAGGTCCACATACCTTTGCCGGTAGCGGAGTTCCGGGTCTTCGAAGCTATCGTGTACGGTACCGTCGGCATCCCTCTTCACGATGGGGAGGACGCGGAGGGATTTCGACAGGACGGTGAGTTCCTTGGCGTGCACCGAGAGCTGGCCGGTCTGGGTGAAGAAGGCGAAACCCTTGATGCCGATGATGTCGCCGATATCCAGGAGTTTCTTGAACACCGTGTTGTACAGCGTCTTGTCTTCTCCGGGGCAGATTTCATCCCGTTTCACGTACACTTGGATGCGTCCTTCGCTGTCCTGGAGTTCCATAAAGGAGGCGGCGCCCATAATGCGGCGGCTCATGATGCGGCCGGCGATGCACACGTCCTGGAATCCGGTGGATTCGGGCGTGGTGAAGCCGGCGGCGATTTCCGCCGTGGTGGCGTTGACGGGATAAAGCGGAGCCGGGTATGGATTGATACCCAGCTCACGCAATTTCGACAAGGATTCCCGGCGACCGAGTTCCTGTTCGTTCAGTTCGTAATAGGCCATAGACTATTCATGGAGAGGTTCAGGCTCAACGGAATCTTCTTCCGAGAAGATGGCGTTGCCGTGGGCCATCCAGATGGCAAGCTGGCCGATGACGGCGTCGAAGTCCTCGCTATCGCCCAGCTCCTCGAAGGTCTTGAAGGTCTGATCCGGGAAGAGCAGACCCCAGGTCCATACCCAGGCGGGTTCGGCCGCGGTCTTCGGAACCTCGTGCTCACCTTCCTTGATGGGCTGGTAGACTAGCTGGGACTGCACCCTGCTGCCGTTGTTGTAGCAGAGGTTCACGTGCAGGTAAGGGGCCAGTTTGGCGGCATAGCGACGGGCGTCATCTTCGTCATAGATATAGGTTTCACGGGTAGCGAGTTTCAGAATCTGGTGAGGGTAGGCTACCCCGTCCAGGATGACGTTGCCGCCCATCAGCTTTACTTTGCCTTGCACTTTCTGGACAACCGTATAGATCTCCTTGATATATTCACCGATCTCATGATCGCCGACATAAATGCCGCGCTTGTTGCGGGGACCCAGCACGATGTCGTTGCCACTGTCCTCGTCAAAGACGGGGGGAAGTCCGGGATCGGCATCTCCTGCGAGGGCGTCGAACTCAATCTCGCCGTCGATGGCAATCAGGCTGTTGTTCCCGTGGAAGAGCTCGATCTTGCCTGCCAGTGCGCTGATATTGAACTTGGCGTCTGAAACCTTGAGCGTATAACCGGGGACCTGGACGGTGGCATTGGCGCAGAATTCGTCGCGCTGCGACTCGATGAAACTGTTCCAGTTGGTGTCTTTCACCTCCGGATAAATGGCAACGTCAATGAAGGTGGCGCCGTTCTCCGTCACGTGGAGGGCCACCTTGCTGGGGAAGGCGATCTGATTGATTCTTGTAAATTGACCGTCGCCAACCCAAACTTCATTCCCGTCTTGGTTGGTGGTGTAGTACCCGGTACCCGAATATTCGGAGTTCTTGAGGGTGTTGTTGTCCGAATCCACGGCTTCGAACTGGAATTTATAGGTCTTGCCGTTGAAGACATAGGTGAGGTTGAGGGGGTTCTTCGAGCGGGTATAGACAAACTCGCGGTAGCTGCCCTCTTCCGGCACAATCTCGATGGCGTCCTTCGGGATTTCCTCGCCGACCTCCCTTACGGTGATGTCACCGGTGATGAGGGAGAGTTTGGTCGTGGTGATGAAGAAGCGGACGTTGTCGCGGTCTTCTACGGCCCTGAACCAATTTTCAATGTCCTCGTCCAGGGTATAGGCTTCTTCGGGTGCTTCTTCCCCTTCGACGGCGGCTTTCACGCCCAGCATACCCAGATTACCATCGTGGATGGTTTTGAGGTCTGCAATAAGACTCTGGGCGGTTTTTGCGAATTCACCCCAATAGTTGGGATCCGCTTCCTTCAGGAGGGAAACGGCGGTGTTGGACAGCGTGTTCACCTGCGTATCGGGAGCGATGACGGGCTCCTCCTTAGATTCTTTGCTGCAGGAGAGTACGGCCAGCGCAGCAAGAGCGGCGCAAAAGAGAATACTGAGTTTTTTCATAACACTTTTTGTTTGTTCAAAAGACAAAGGTAACAATTTTTATTGTTAATCCGGCGAATTATGCGTAATTTCGTGCTGTTATGACGATAACTGTAACTTGTATCAACGACGGCCGGGACTATGAGGTGGAGCAGGGGAGTCCCATCCGGGCTCTCGCTCCGCAAACGGTAACGGATCCCAAAACGGGGAAGGAATACCCCGTGCTGGCGGCCCTGGTGGACCATCAGCTCAAGGCCCTGGACTTTCCTATTTTCTACCCGCACCGGGTAGAGTTCATCGGCTACAATCATCCGGAAGGCAGGCGCACCTACCTCCGTTCGCTGTGCTTCCTGGCGCAGCGCGCGGCCCGCAGCCTGTTCCCGGACAAGGTATTCAAGATCAACCACAACCTGCCCGCCGGCTTTTACTGCAAGTTCCGCGGGGACAAACTCCCGGACGAGGATTATATGCGCATCCGGGAGGAAATGCGCCGCCTGGTGGCGCTGGACCTGCCTTTCACGCATGGAAAAATGCGCTCGGAGCAGGCCGAGGCCCTCTTCGAGGCGCAGAAGCAACCGCTCAAGGCGGGCCTGCAGCGTTCCCTCGGGAATTACTTCTGCACGGTCTACTGGCTGGACGGCGTGCCGGACAATTTCTACGGCCCGCTGGTGCCCTCCACCGGCTTCCTCCAGGTGTTCGACATCATGCCCTATCACCACGGTTTCTGCCTGCAGTATCCCTCGGATGAGGACATCACCCGGACGATCCCGCGCCAGAAGCAGATTAAGTTGGTGAACACCCTGAAAGAGTACGGCTACTGGTGCAAGGCCACCGGTATCGTGAGCGTCGGGGCCCTCAACCGGCGCCTGCTGGACGGCGGCGCCGTGGAACTTATCAACCTGTGCGAGGCCCGGCAGGAAAGGGCCTATGCCGCGTTGGCCGATAAAATCTATGCCGCCCGGGACCGTGTGAAGATCGTCTTCCTGGCAGGACCCTCTTCCAGCGGCAAAACGTCGTCCTCGCTCAGGGTGGCCCAGCAGCTGAAAGTGCTGGAGTTGAACCCGAAGGTGATCGAACTGGACAACTATTTCGTGGACCGGGACCGTACGCCCCGGGACGAGGACGGCAATTTCGATTTCGAGGCGCTGGGAGCGATGGACCTGGAGCTGCTGGGCGAGCACCTGAATACGCTCCTTGCCGGCGGGGAAGTGGAGCTTCCGCGCTATGATTTCAAGCAGGGGCGTCCTTTCTTCGAAGGGAAGAAGATGCGGCTGGAGGAAAACGACATTCTGGTGATGGAAGGCATCCACGCCCTGGATCCGGAGATGGTCCCTTCGGTAGACCAGAGCCGCATTTACCGCATCTATGCATCGGCCCTCACTTCCCTCAAGCTGGACGAGAACTGCTGCATCTCCACCACGGACAGCCGCCTGCTCAGAAGGATGGTGCGCGACAACCGCGTGCGGGGCATTTCGCCGGAGGACACCCTCCTCCGCTGGGCCTCCGTGCGCCGCGGCGAGGGCAAGTACATCTTCCCCTTCCAGGAGAACGCGGATTCCCAGTTCAACACGGCCCTGCTGTACGAACTTCCGGCCCTGCGCTATTACGCGGAGCCGCTCCTGCGCCGCATCCAGCCGTCATCGGCCGCCTATGCCGATGCCCTGCGCCTGCTGCGCTTCCTCTCCTACATCGTGCCGCTCCAGCCTTCGGAAATCGCAGCCATCCCGCCCACCAGCATCTTCCGCGAATTCATCGGCGGACAAACGCTGTAGCGGTCGCGTTTTGCTTTCGCGCCGCCCGCCTCCCGGCCCGCGGCTGCGCCCCCGCCGCACCTATGACACAAAATCGGGCTATTTTGTGTCGCACGTGCGCCTCTATCTGCACCTATGACACAAAATCGGTCGTTTTTGTGTTACAGGTGCATTATTTCCGCCGGCCAAAATCCTTGGAGTTGAGAAATTGCTTCACCAAGTATTCCGGCATTTCCAGAACAATGGCAATCTGCGCCGGAGACAGATGATAATCCTTCCCCAGCATTACGGCAAGCCGCCCTTTTTCCTCATTGCTAATGGTCCCAAGGGTTTTTCCGTTGAACCTGTTTACCAGTAGCAGATTCATAATGCCATCCATTTCTTCGGGCGAGAAGTCAACGCTTTCTTCCAGGGTTTCCGCCACTTTCACAACCGCTTCATAATCCTTGACAAGCCGGCTCTCGTATGCCTTTGGCGTTGGAAACAATTCCAGGAATTTCCTGTTCTGAACAAAATGCTTTGGAAGAAGGCCCAGTACGGGATGGAATTCCCAATTCCCCGGTACGGGTTTTCGTGACCCGGTCAGGCGAATCAATTCCCGTTTTTTTAGGGTATCGGCACAGACACCCTTTATCACCGCACCCCATTTAGAGTGATGCAGCATTGCAGCGCTCCAAGGATATCCGCCGGGAATACTGATTTGTTTCTCATAGGCATTCCGGTCGATATAAATAAACACGTTCGCGAGCTGCTCTTTGCTCTCCACCGGGACCAGTTTAAATCCATAGTTCTCCGGAAGCGGCGGCCAGCCTGCCTCCCCGAGACGGATATTGAGTTTTCTTACCATATAGTGAAAAGCATCCGTGCAGACTTTCCCCGTCCCGCTGAGGAGCAAATGGAGATGATTGTCCATCAGGCTGAAATCATACAGTTTTAACGGGAAACGCAACGTTACGAGGCCTAGCAGTGTCATTCCGAAAGCGAATAATTCCGGCGTATGAAATATAGTTCCGTCCCACTTCCCGTCGGTCGAAAGATGGTAATACCCCTTGGGCCAGGTCTTATAAGTCTCAATTCTCACGGCGCAAACATATTCTTCCGGCACCGGATTCGCAAGTGTCGGTCGAAAAAAAGCGCGGTTTTAGCCGAATATTTTTATGTTTTAGCCGAGTGCAATAACAATGTAACAAAAACAAAAGGCCACAGGGGTTCTGCTCTCCGGCCCGTTACTCCTCCCAGACTGTCGCAGCTGCAACACGAAAACGGCCGTTTTTGTGTCGTCGGTGCAGGTGGTGGCGCACCTGCAGCACGAAAAGAGCCGTTTTTGTGTCACAGGTGCATCAAGCGCGGCACCATTAGCACGCAAAACCGCGTTTGGCGTGTCAATGGTGTGGGTAAATGGTACTGAATTCGGCGCTTTTTTGTACCTTTGTGTGAAATGGCCGAAAAGGAGTACATCCGCATCCGGGGCGCGCGGGCGAACAACCTGCAGGGAATCGACGTGGACATTCCCCGCGGGGAGTTCGTGGTGGTGACGGGCCTGAGCGGCAGCGGCAAGAGCTCCCTGGCCTTCGACACCATCTATGCCGAGGGTCAGCGCCGGTATATGGACACCCTCTCCACCTATGCCAAACACTTTATGGGCATCCTGGAAAAGCCTCAGGTGGAGGAGATTACAGGACTGAGTCCCATCATCGCCATCGAGCAGAAGACCACCGGGAACAACCCGCGTTCCACGGTGGGAACCATCACCGAAATCTATGACTTCTTAAGGCTGCTGTACGCCAAGGGTTCCCGGGCTTTCTCCCCGGAAACGGGCCGCGAGATGGTCCGCTACACGGACGAACAGATCGTGGACCTCATTCTCAAGCGTTACGCCGGCAGGAAGTGTTACTTGTTGGCTCCGCTCATCCGAGGCCGGAAAGGCCATTACCGGGAACTGTTCGAGCAGTTAAGGAAACGCGGGTATACGGAAGTCCGCATCGACGGAGAAATCCGGGAGCTGCAGCAGGTGGATGCCCTGGACCGCTACAAACCCCATTTCATCGAACTGGTGGTGGACCGGCTCAAGCCCCAGGCCGGGGACGAGGGCCGCATCCGCGAGTCCGTAGGCCGGGCCGTCGGCGTGGGAAAAGGCTCCGTCGCCGTGCTGGATATGGAAAGCGGCGCGCTGAGCCACTATTCCAAGCATCTGGTGGATCCGGAGAGCGGCCTTTCCCTGCAGGAGCCGCAGCCGCATAGTTTCTCCTTCAATTTGCCACAGGGCTACTGCCCCCACTGCAAGGGCCTCGGGACCATCGTGGACGTGAATATCGACACCATCATTCCGGACCGCAGCAGGAGCGTGGCCGACGGTGCCATCGTGCCGCTGGGCCGCGTGCGGGAGAACCGCAGGTTCGACATCCTCCGCGCCATAGCCCGCAAATACAATTTCAGCCTTTACGACCCCATCGACGCCCTGCCGGACGAGGTGGTGAGCCTCCTCGTTTATGGCTCCGAAGACCTTTTCCGCGTAGGGGAAGGCAACCTCAGTGAGATGGAAAGCTGGGACGGGGTTATCGAAAACATCGAAGACAAGATTACCTGTCCCGTCTGCAACGGCACGCGCCTGAACAAGGAGGCGCTCTGCTTCCGGATAGACGGAAAAACCATTCCGGAAGTGGCTGCGATGGAGATGACCGAGCTCCGGCAGTGGCTGGACCGCATTCCGATAGGCTTCAACGAACGGGAAAAGAACGTTTCACGGGACATCCTGAAGGAACTCCGCGAGCGCGTGCAGTTTATGCTGGACGTGGGGCTGGATTACCTGTCCCTGGACCGGCCCACCGGTTCTTTGAGCGGCGGCGAAAGCCAGCGCATCCGCCTGGCTACACAGATTGGCTCCAAGCTGGTGAACGTGCTCTATATCCTGGACGAGCCTTCCATCGGCCTGCACCAGAAGGACAACCGCAAACTGATTGCCTCCCTGAAGACGCTGCGCGACGAGGGAAATTCCGTGATGGTGGTGGAGCACGACGCGGAGACGATGCTCAGCGCGGACTGGCTGGTGGACGTGGGGCCCGGCGCCGGCGAGAAAGGCGGCCGCATCTGCCTGAACGGCCCGCTGAAAGAACTGCTTGCGCACGGAGAATCCCTCACGCTGGATTATCTTCGCGGCAAACGGCGCATCGAGGTACCATCGGCCCGCCGTCCCGGGAACGGGCATTTCCTTACGCTGAAAGGCGCCACCGGGAACAACCTCAAAAGCGTGGACGTAAGCTTCCCGCTGGGCTGTTTCATCGGTGTCGCGGGGCTTTCCGGTTCCGGGAAGAGTTCCCTCGTGAACGAGACGCTGATGCCCATCCTGAAGCAGCATTTCTACCGCTCCAAGGAGCGTCCGCTGCCCTATACCGGCATCGAGGGGGTGGAGTACATCGACAAACTCATCGAGATTGACCAGGATCCCATCGGCCGGACGCCCCGCTCCAATCCCGCCACCTTTACCTCCGTGTTCAGCGACATCCGCACGCTCTTCGAGGAGACGCCGGACGCCAAGGTGCGCGGCTACAAGGCGGGCCGATTCTCCTTCAACGTCCCCGGCGGCCGCTGCGAGGAGTGCAAGGGCGCGGGCATCAAGGTCATCGAGATGAATTTCCTGCCCTCGGTTCACGTCCCCTGCGAAGTCTGCGGCGGCAAGCGGTACAAGGAGGACACCCTGGCGGTCAAGTATAAGGGAAAGAGCATCAACGACGTGCTGGAGATGCCGGTGAGCGAGGCCTATGAGTTCTTCAGGCCCGTTCCGCGCATTGCCGCCAAGCTGAAATCTATGCTGGACGTGGGACTGGGGTATGTGCGGCTGGGACAAAGCGCCGTCACCCTGAGCGGTGGTGAGAGCCAGCGGATGAAACTCGCTGCGGAACTGTCCCGTCCTTCCACCGGGAAGACGCTTTACATCCTGGACGAGCCCACCACAGGCCTTCACTTCGAGGATATCAAAGTGCTGCTGGGAGTGCTCCAGCGCCTGGTGGATGCCGGCAATACCGTCATCATCATCGAGCACAACCTGGACGTGCTGAAATCCGTGGACTACATTTTCGATATGGGCCCCGCCGGCGGCGCCGCGGGGGGCCGCATCGTAGCTTCCGGCACACCCGAAGAACTCTCCGCCGATCCCTCTTCCGTCACAGGTCCGTTCCTGAAAGAAGCGCTATAAGGCACTAGCCGGTTTTACCCACACCATTGAAACGCTAAACGCGGTTTTGCGTGCTAATGGTGCGGAAAAGATAAGAAAAACCGCCCCGGAATCCCAGGGCGGTCGAAAAAGCATCCGAATCCTATAGCGCCTTCAGGTTGCGGGGGTTACAGATGTCTTTGGCTTCCGCCGTGTAAAGGTAATCCAGCAGATCCGCGTAGTGCTCTTCCACTTTGCCGCGGACAATCTTCATCGTGGAGTTCATCATCTTGTTGGCGATGGTGAATTCCTCGTCGCAGATGCCGATGGCCGAAGGGAGCCAGCGCTCCGGGAACATCCCCTCGTGCTTGCCGCCTTTCTTGTAGGTGTCGGCATCGGCCTGGATGAGCGAGAGCATATAGCGTTTGCCTTCCTCGCTTGCGGGATCCAGCCCCTTGCCCTTGCAGGCTTCGCCCAGGGCGTTCTTGTCCGGGACCACCAGGGCCACGCAGAAGGGCTTCTGGTCGTTGTGGAGCACGCAGGCAGCCACCCACTTGGAGGTTTCCGTGAGGTTGTCCTCATAGCCTTCCGGGGAATACTTTTCACCGTCGGAGGAGATGAGGAGGCTCTTGAATCGGCCCACCACATACAGGAATTCAGGATTGTCCGGGCAGATGTAGCCCATATCTCCGGTGTGGAGCCAGCCGTCGATGATGGTATCGGCCGTGGCCTTGGGATTCTTCCAGTAGCCGGCCATTACGTTCTCGCCGCGGATGACAATCTCGCCGCGGGTGCCGTGGGGCACTTCCTTGCCTTCGGCGTCCAGTATGACGCAGTCCATCGGTTTGACGATGCGGCCGGAGGAGCCGAAGCGGGCGTGACCGGCCGAGTTGGCGCAGATGATGGGCGTGGCTTCCGTGAGGCCGTAGCCCTGGAACATGGGAATCCCCACCGCGCAGAAGAAGCGCTGGAGTTCGATATCCAGGAGGGCGCCGCCGCCCACGAAGAACTGCATGCGGCCGCCGAAGCTCTCGCGGACCTTCTGGAACAGAATCTTGTCGAAGAGGGCCACCAGGGGTTTGCGCCAGAAGGTGCCGCCCGTGCCGCGGTTGTAGTACTCCTTATTATAAATAATGGCGTTCCTGACGGCGAAATCGAAGAGTTTCTGGGTGAAGGCACCCTGTTTCTTGATGCCGCTCTCGATGTTCTTCTTGAAGTTGCGGGCCAGGGCCGGGACGGACAGCATCACGTGCGGACGCAGCTCTTTGATGGCCGTGGGGATGTTCTTGAGGGTGGCCATCGCATTCTTGCCGATAGGGACGAAGCCGATGGAACCGCCGTAAATCATCATCGTATACATACCCGCCACGTGCGCGAAGCAGTGGTCCAGCGGGAGGATGATGAGCATCGTGGCGCCGAAGTTCACGGAGATGACCGAGTTGCCCTGCTCCACGTTCGCGGTGTAGTTGCGGTGGGTGAGGAGGATACCCTTCGGATCCGCCGTGGTGCCCGAGGTGTAGGAGATGTTCGCATAGTCATCCGGGCCGATGGACTTGAAGCGCGCTTCGAAATCGGCCCTGTGAGCCTTCAGGAATTCGTCGCCCATCTTCTGGATCTCGCTCATCCGGATTTCCTTCGCCTCCAGGGTGTCGTAGTCGAAGGCGGTGTCGTCGAAGACGATCACTTTCTCCACGGCGGGGCACTCGGCGAGGATGGCGCGGATCTTGGGCAAGTGGTTCCCCGAGACCAGGATCCACTTCGAATCCGAGTGGTTGATGCGGAAGACGAGGTCCTTCCCTTCGCCCAGGTTCACGCTCAGGGGAACGTCCGTGGCGCCGGCGTACATAGCGCCCAGTTCGGCCAGGATCCACATCGCGCGGCTCTCCGAGAGGAGGGCGATCTTGTCCCCCTTCTTGAGGCCGAGGGACATCAGGCCTGCGCCGATTCGGTAGGCTTCCTCGCGGGTCTGGCCCTGGGTGATTTCCTTCCAGGCGCCGTCGACCTTTTCGCGGAGGTATACTTCGTTTTCGAACTTGCGGGAATACTTCTCCACAAAGTCGATGATGGTGGGTCTTTCTGCCATAGTTTTATTCGGTGGGGAAAAGGCCGAAGAGTTCCGCGTCGATCTTGTCCGTGATGAACTGGAAATCCTCGGGGCTGCTTTCAAACTTGATATTGTCTACGTCGATCACCAGCAGGCGGGCTTTGTAGTCCTTGATCCAGTCTTCGTAGCGCTGGTTCAGGCCGGTGATGTAGTCGATGCGGATGCTGCGCTCATAGTCGCGGCCGCGCTTCTGGATCTGGGAGATGAGGTTGGGGATGGAGCTCCTGAGGTAGATCAGCAGGTCCGGCGGGTTCACCAGGCTCATCATCAGGTCGAACAGGTCGCTGTAGTTCTCGAAGTCCCGGGTGGACATCAGTCCCATCGCGTGCAGGTTGGGCGCGAAGATGCGGGCGTCTTCATAGATGGTGCGGTCCTGGATGATTACCTCCTTGTGTTTGGAGATTTCCACCACGTCCTGGAAACGTTTGTTCAGGAAGTAGATCTGGAGGTTGAACGACCAGCGTTCCATATCCTCGTAGAAATCCGCCAGATAGGGATTGTAATCCACGGACTCGAATTTGGGAGTCCAGCCGTAGTGGGCGGCGAGCATCTTGGTAAGGGTGGTCTTGCCACTTCCGATATTACCGGCGATAGCGATGTGCATATGCTTGTAGTTTAAAATAATCCGTAAAGTTCCGCGTCGATGCGGTCCGTGATGAGGGCAAAGTCTTCCGGCCGATTGAGAAAGTCCAGGTTGTCCGCGTCGATTTCGATGAGGCGGCCCTTGTAGTTCCCGATCCACTCCTCATAGCGCTGGTTGAGGCCGCTGAGGTAGTCGATGGAGATGGTCTGCTCGTAGTCCCGCCCGCGTTTTTGGATGTTGGAGACCAGGTGCTCGATGCTGGAGCGCAGGTAGATCATCAGGTCCGGCTGCTTCACCACTTCCATCATCACGTTGTAGGTGTCCATATAGGTGTTGTAGTCCCGCTCCGTGAGGTTCCCCTGGGCGTAGTTGTTCGCCACGAAGATGTTCACGCCTTCCAGCAGGGTCCTGTCCTGGATGATGACGTCCTTGCTCTTGGAGATTTCCATCACGTCGTGCAGGCGCACCTGCAGGAAGTACATCTCCAGGGCGAAGGACCAGCGCTTGATATCCGCGTAATAATCCGCCAGATAGGGGTTGTAGGTTACCGACTCGAACTTGGGCGTCCAGCCGTAATGGCGGGCGAGGAGCGTCGTGAGCGTGGTTTTTCCGCTGCCGATATTTCCTGCGATTCCGATGTGCATTGTTTAGCGCTGTGGTCTTGACTTACAAAGTTGGTAAAAGTTTCGTAAATTTGCAACGGCTATGCTACATTCCAGAGTATTTACTTTCAATCCGCTGGGGACCAATTGCGTGGTCCTCTGGGCCGACGGTTCCTCCGCCTGCGTAGTGGCCGATCCGGGGATGTCCGCCGACGAAGGCGAGCGTCAGCTCGTGGACTTCCTGACGGACCGCGGACTCGTGCCGGAAGCCATCGTCCTCACCCACGGACATTTCGACCACGTGTGGGGCGTGGAGCGGCTCCTCTCGCGTTTCGACGTGCCGGTATACCTGCACCCGGCAGACCGTTTCCTGCTCCGCGACGGGGCATCGGCCATCCCTGGAATGATGAGCCTGAAGTCGATGTGCCACGTTTTTCCCACGGTGGATGTGGCCGACGGTCAGTCGCTGCAGTTTGCTTGCGGGGTGTTTAAGGTGCTGCATACGCCCGGTCACAGCCCCGGCAGCGTGTGCTACTGGATCGAGGCCGACAACCTGCTCCTGAGCGGGGATACGCTGTTTGCCGGAAGCATCGGCCGGACCGATCTGGCGGGTGGCGATTACGATGCCCTGATGGCGTCCATCCGGGAGAAACTGCTGGTCCTTCCCGGCATTGCCGATGTCATTCCCGGGCACGGCCAGCCCACCACGATAGCCCGCGAGGGGATGTACAATCCGTTTTTGGAGCCGTTCAATGAAGACCCTTTGGCTGAAAACGATTGATTCCACCAATTCCGAAGCCCTGCGGCGGATGGGGGTGTTGCCTTCCGGTACGGTGCTGGCTGCCTATGAGCAGACGGCCGGCCGCGGCCAGCGGGGGAATACCTGGTTCAGTGAGCCGGGAAAGAACCTTACCTTTTCCATCGTGCTGAAGTTTCCGGCTGGATTTCTGGCGGCCGGGGATGCTTTTCTGCTGAACTGCCTGTGTTCGGTTGCGGCGGTGGATTTTCTCTCGGGTTTCGGTGTGGTCGCTTCGGTCAAATGGCCCAATGATATCTTTGTGGGCGGCCGTAAGATTTGTGGAATGCTGCTGGAAAACGGGCTCATAGGCAGCTTTGTGGCCCATTCCGTGATGGGGATCGGGATTAATGTCTTCCAGACGGAGTTTCCGAATCTCGCCAATGCCACGTCACTGGCCTTGGTGCTCGGCGCCGGAGAGGTGCCCATCCCCTCGGTCGCTGAAAAGAAGGCCGATGCTCCCTCGTGGAGGGCAACCTCTCCGGCGCCGAATCTTGCGCCTTATCTGGAGGGATTTCTGCGCTTATTTGAAGAGCGGTTGCAGATGCTGGACGATGCCGCGGGCCGGCGGGAACTGTTTGACGCCTATGAGTCGCTGCTGTACCGACGGGATGTCTCGGCCCGGTATCACGACTGCCTTCGGGGCGAGGATTTCGAGGGCGTGATCCGCGGCGTGGAGGCCGACGGACGGCTATGCGTGGTAGACTCCGCCGGTGTCGTCCGCCGCTACTATTTCAAAGAAATCAGTTACGTACTATGAATAGAGAGATCTGGCTGGATTTTCTGCGGGTGACGGCCTGCTTCCTGGTGATGGTTGTCCATTCCACCGAGCCGTTCTATCTGGGCGGGGAGGGGTCGCTGGTGCTCACATCGGCCGATGCCTACTGGGTGAGCGTATTCGAAGGGCTGGCCCGCTGCTGCGTGCCGCTGTTCGTCATCGCCTCCGGCTACCTGCAGCTGCCCCTGCGCTATTCCACGGGGGAATTCTTCCGTCGGCGGGCCGTGCGCATCCTCATTCCGCTCGTTTTCTGGACCGTAGTCTATGCGCTGGTCTGGGGCGAACCGGCGGCCAATTTCAAGGGCCTGCTGCTCAATTTCAACTATGCCGCCGGGCATCTCTGGTTCGTGTATATGCTGCTGGGGTTGTATCTGATAATGCCGCTGCTTTCCCCCTGGGCGGCCAAGGTGTCCCGCCGCGAACTCTCGGTTTATCTGGGTATCTGGGCCCTGACGCTCCTCCTTCCTTTCGTGCGTGAGGCGGCGGGCGGTGCGGCGCCCCTGATTTATGCCGCCGACGGGCTCCCGGCTCCGGCCCTGTTCCCGCTCTGGGGCGAGGCTTCGTGGAACCCCTTCGGCCTGCTTTATTATGTGAGCGGCTTTGCCGGCTATATGCTCCTGGGGCTTTATATCAAACGATTCGTTCCCTCCGGCCGCCTGGTCCGTTCCATCGGCTGGACGCTGTTCCTGCTGGGATTCATCTGGGTTTGCTTCGGCCTGTTGCGCCGCATCTGCGAGAGCGGTTATTTCCCAGTGGAGGGACCTGTGGCCATAGCTGTAGGCTGGGAAGCGGCCATCGCCTTCTGCGGCCTTCCCGTTGCCTTAACGGCCCTGGGATTGACATTGGCGTTCCGCAGCGGGGGCCGGGTGTCCCCCTCGGTCACTGAAAAGAAGGCCGATGTTCCCTCGGGGGACACACCGTCCCCCGGTGCGGAGGGAAGCCGCTTTTACCGTTGGATGATCCGTCCCCTTTCCGAGGCGGGTTACGGGATGTACCTGGCGCACATGCTGGTGCTGGGGATGGTTTCCGGCTGGCTCCGGGACTGGCTCGGAACCGGCTCCGACGGCCTGCTGGGCCTCACCTGGACCACGCCCGTGCAAATCCTGGCCACGGCCCTGATTTCCTTTGTTACCGTGGGCCTCGCCGCCGTTCTTCTTCGCCGCATCCCCAAAGTGGGCAAGTGGCTGATGGGCTAGCGCCCTTCTGCAGGCCGGGACCTCCCATTACGAATAAATGCCCCTTTTTTCGTAACGCGGCGTCCTCGAGGACGTCACATTACGAGTTTTTGCTCGAATAGTCGTAATGCGGGGTCCCGCGAATGGCGTCCTTTTTCTTTTTACCATAGTCTTTGGAGAAGAGGAACTGTTTTACGAGGTATTCCCGCATAAAGAGTGCATCGGCAATTTGGGTTGGAGTAAGGGAGTATTTGGAGTCTAATGCAACCACGAGGCGTCCCTTGTCCTCATTTGTCAGACTGTGAACACTCTTTCCGGGGAAATGTAGTTGGACCTGTTGCTGAACAATGTCAGTAATCTCTTCATTCGAGAACACGACTTCTTCACCAATCCGTTTACCCAGTTTGACAAAGGCTTCATACTCTTTAACCAAGCGTGTCAGATAGGTTTTAGGATCAGGAAAAAGGCGCCGAAACAAAGACTTGTCCACAAAGCTCTGAGGAAGAAGTCCCAATTGGGGATGGAATTGCCAGTCTGGTGGAATGAGGATCCGGCTTCCCGTTACTTTTTCCAAAGCCGTGTATTTCGGGAATGAAGATGCGGACTTTCCCTGTAAATAGTTCCCTAAAAAGGAGTAAAAAAGGTATGTGGCACCCCACGGATACCCACCGGGAAGCGACAACCCTTTTTCCAGCGTATTTCTGTCCACATACAGGAACTCAATACGCATCTGCTCCTCATCTTCAATGGGCGTTAACTTAAAAAAGTAGTTGCGGGGTAGTGGCGGAAAACCATCCTCTTGTAACCTGATTGAAATCTTCTTTTTATAGTAATCAAACGCTCGCACACATTCTGCGCCCGTTCCGCTCATTAGAATGTGAAAATGATTAGGCATCAGCGTGAAGTCGTAAATGGTCAGGTTGAATCGCAGGGTGAGTAGCCCCATAATTGTCATTCCGTAAGCATACTGCTCATCAGTGTAAAACAACTTACCTTCTTTCCAACCGTCAGAGCTAAGATGAAAGTAAGATTTCTTCCAGGACTGATATTCCTGTCTCTTTTTTCGAATCGCGTTCATATCCCAAACATACAACAGCATCGCAAGGAAAGCAATACCCTGTTAATAACTTGTGTGGTTTTAGCCGATTCCGGTGTTGTTTTAGCCGTTGTATCAGCCGGTCCACGGCGATTTTCCGCCCCGTCACCTTCCCCTGCTGCGATGACGGTTCTATATCCCCAATCATTTCGGACGGCGCCCGCAATGGAGTAGGACCTCACATTACGAATTAATGCCGCTTTTTTCGTAACGCCGCGTCTTCGAGGACGTCACATTACGAGTTTTTGCTCGAATAGTCGTAATTGGACGTCCCTGCCGGGTAGATTTGCAGAAGAGCGGGGGGAAATGTATCTTTGCAGTATGTTAATCACCCTCACAGGTTTTATGGGGAGCGGCAAGACCAGCGTCGGACGCGTGGTGGCCGATGCCCTGGGGTGTCCGTTCCTGGATTTGGACGAAATCATTGCCCAAAAGGCCGGTCGCAGCATCCCCGCGATTTTCAAGGCCGACGGAGAAGCCGGTTTCCGGAAACTCGAGCAGCAGGCGTTGGAAAAGACCGTGGCAAAATATGCCGAATCGACGGCGGTCCTGGCCCTCGGCGGCGGCACCGTCACCGTCCCGGGCGCCGTGCAGCTGCTCCAGCAAAAAACCCTCTGCATCTATCTGAAAGCCACGCCCGACACCCTTAAGGCGAATCTGGAAGGCGCCACGGAAGGCCGTCCCCTCGCCGGAGAAGGCTGGGAGCAGAGACTGGCGGAACGTGAGCCGCTTTATGAGGCATCGGCCCACATCATCCTGGACACCGACGGCCTCACGCCGGAGGGAATTGCCGACGAGATTATCATCTCCTGCTTGTAATTCTGCGCCTTTTTGCCTATCTTTGTACGAATATGGGCAACAACGAGCGCAGATGGATCATCAAAGAGACAGCCAAGCCGGAAAAAGCGGCCCGGCTGGCGGCGGAACTGGGTATCGACCGGGTTCTGGCCGATCTATTGGTCCAGCGCGGCGTAGAAAGCTTCGATGAGGCCCGTGCCTTTTTCCGCCCCCGCCTGGAAGACCTCCACGACCCTTTCCTGATGCAGGATATGGACAAAGCCGTGGAACGCATCCACGAGGCGGTGGTCAAAGGGCAGAAGATTCTCGTTTACGGAGACTATGACGTGGACGGCACCACCGCCGTGGCGCAGGTCTATTCCTTCCTGAAACATTTCACCCAGAAGGTATCGTTCTATATTCCGGACCGCTACGACGAAGGCTATGGCCTTTCGTACAAGGCGCTGGACTGGGCCGGGGACAACGCCATCAACCTGGTCATCACCCTGGACTGCGGCATCAAGGCCATCGAAAAAGTGGAATATGCCCGTTCCAAGGGGATCGACGTCATCATCTGCGACCATCACCTGCCCGAAGACAAACTGCCGGCGGCCGTGGCGGTTCTGGACCCCAAGCGGGCCGATAGCAAATATCCCTTCGACGACCTTTGCGGCTGCGGTGTGGGCTTCAAGCTGGTGCAGGGCTATGTGAAACAGTACGGCCTGGATCCCGCCCTGCTGGAACCTCTTCTGGATCTGCAGGTGGTCTCCATCGCATCGGACCTGGTTTCGATGACCGGCGAAAACCGCATCCTCGCCCACTTCGGCCTCAAGCGGCTCAATGAGAACCCCCGGAAAGGTCTCCTCGCGATGATCAACCTCTCCAAACTGGAGCCTGGACACATCGGCATCGATGATATCGTCTTCAAGATCGGGCCGCGCATCAATGCGGCGGGCCGAATGGAGAGCGGCCGCCTAGCGGTGGAACTGCTCACGGCCACCGATGACCGCACGGCCACCAAGATCGGCGAACAGATTAACGACAACAACAACGAGCGCAAATCCATCGACCGGGAAATCACCCAGGAAGCGCTGGATATGGTGAAGAACGGGAAGGCCCTCGCCACGGAGAACGCCACCATCGTTTACAATCCCGCCTGGAACAAGGGCGTGGTAGGCATCGTGGCCTCACGCCTTGTGGAAGCCTATTACAAACCCACGGTGGTGCTCACCAAGAGCAACGGCTTCGTCACCGGCAGTGCCCGCAGCGTGCAGGGCTTCGACCTGTATGCATCCATCGAGAGCTGCGCGGACCTCCTGGAGAACTTCGGCGGCCATATGTATGCGGCCGGCCTCACGATGAAGGAGGAGAACGTGGCCGAATTCTGTCGCCGGATGGACGCCTTCGTGGCCGATAACATCACCCGCGAGGAACTCACCCCCATCGTGGAAATCGACGCCCGCCTGGACTTCTCGCAGATTACGCCCAAGTTCACCCGAATCCTCAAGCAGTTCCAGCCCTTCGGCCCGGGAAACAACAATCCCGTCTTCCTGACCGAGGACGTCTACGATGCCGGCAACGGCCGCAAGGTGGGCGCAGGCGGCGTGCACCTGAAGCTGGACCTGATGCAGGAGAGTCAGCCGTACCGGCAAATCGCTGCCATCGGCTTCAATATGGCCGATTACTACGACCACATCAAGGCCGGCAACCCCATCGATGCCTGCTATTCCATCGTGGAAAATTTCTACCGCGGCTCCTCCACCATCCAACTTCGCCTCAAGGACATCCGCGAACGCGACGAACTCATCTAGAACAGCGTCGGTTCCCAGTCGTCGAAGTCCAGGGGCTTGTCGTCGGCCGGGGACTCGGAAGCAGGGACTTCCGGTGCCGGAGCCTCTGCAGCCGTGAGGTCCACATCCACATCGACAGGCTGGTCATCCACAGCGGGCTCATCCGAAATCGGCTCATCAACAGCCGGCTCGGCGATGGTGGGTTCTTCGGCGGGGAGGTCATCCTCGGGCTTGTGCAGCGGTTCGCCGAATTCCACGGTCTTCAGATCGTACGGGGAGCACTTCTTGCCCTTGGCGGTGAGGCCTTTCTTGGCGATAAACTCTTCCGCATCAATCACTTCCGCCTCGCGATGGGCGTGTTTGCCGCCGAAGGTGAGGACGATCTGCGGGTGAAGGTCGGCCGAGAAATCCACCAGTTTTGACCCGCGGGCCTCCGAGATGAAGGACACGGGCGTGTTGTTGCTCTCCACGAAGGAAAAGCGCTTCACGTAGTAGGCCTTGGCGGCATTGTCCCAGTAAAGGACGGTGTACACCAGGGCGGGATCCAGCTTGCCGATATAAACGATATCTCCCTGGTACTTGTTCACCAGGTCGTAGGTGGTGGTGTAGTAGGTGCCGTCGGCGAAGATGGCCAGCACGCGGTCCTCTCCGGCGAATTTGCCCAGATGATCTCCGCGGCCCTCTTCGTTCAGGCGCTGAATGTCCGGATCCCACCAGATGTCCTTGCCCTCCAGGGTGGTGACACCCTTGGACTTGAGCTGGATCTTCGCGATGGAGTTCTTCGTGACCAGGTTGCCGCGGGAAGCGCGTCCCTTGATGGCGAGTTCGGAGAAATCCCATTCCAGCTGGAGTTTCTTCAATCCCTTCTTCGGCCGCAGGGAAATCTTTACGGTTTCCGCCTCTCCGTTATGGTTCACGGTGAACCACAAGATCTTGGAATCCGGGGCCCCCGTGGTGATGTCGTAATCCGTGTCGCGGGTGAGGGAAGTGATGGCGAAGCGCTTGGCATAGTGCACGGGGCCCTTCCCGTCGCGGTAAATGACGTTGTAGATGGTGCGTTCGTCGCCGCGGTTGAACACGCCCACGTACAGGAGGTCTTTCCAGAAGAAAGCCTTCTCGCTCACGCGGGAAACCCGGAATTTTCCGTCGCGGCCGATGACGATGATCTCCGAGAGATCCGAGCAGTCGCCGATGAACTCGCCGCCGTCGTCGCGTTTGAGGCCGATGCCCACGAAGCCCTCGGAAAGGTTCGCGTAGAGTTTGGCGTTGTTGGAGACCACCTTCGTGGCCGCGATGCTCTCCAGCGAGGAGATTTCCGTGAGGCGGGGCCACTGGGCGCCGTATTTCTTCTTGAGCGCCTTGAACCAGTCGATGGTGTATTCGGTGATGTGCTCCAGGTTGTAGCGCACCTGCTTCATCTGCTCCTCCAGGGCATAGATTTTCTCGTCCAGGACCTTGGTGTCGAACTTGGAGATCTTCCTCACAGGCTTCTCCACCAGCTTCAGGATGTCTTCCATCACGATGGGCCGATGCAGAAGGTCCTGATACTGGAGCATCTGCTTCAGGATGTCGTCCAGCTGCTCCTCCCAGGTCTTCTGGTTCTGTTCCAGGACTTTGTAGATGCGGTTCTCGAAGAAGATGCGCTCCAGGGAGCTGTAGTGCCAGTCGTTCTCCAGTTCGCCCAGTTTCACTTCCAGTTCGGCCTGCAGGATGTCGCGGGTATGATAGGTGTCGTACTCCAGGATTTCGTCAACCCCCAGAAATACCGGCTTGTTGTCACGGATGACGCAGGCGTTGGGGGAGATCTTCGTTTCGCATTCGGTGAAGGCGTAGAGGGCGTCGATGGTCTTGTCCGGGGAGACATCGGCCGGCAGATGGATGATGATTTCCACCTTGTCGGTGGTCATATCGTCGATCTTCTTGATGTTGATCTTCTTCTTGTCCTTGGCCTTGATGATGCTGTCGATGATGCCCTGGGACGTTTTTCCGTAGGGGATTTCCGTGATGGTGATGGTGGATTTGTCCACCTTGTTGATGCGGGCGCGCACCTTCACCATACCGCCGCGGCGGCCGTTGTTGTACTTGGAGCAGTCCGCGATGCCGCCGGTAGGGAAGTCCGGGAGCAGTTCGAAAGGCTCGTTCTTCAGGATGGCGACGGAAGCGTCCAGCAGTTCGTTGAAGTTGTGCGGCAGGATCTTGGAGCTGAGGCCGGCGGCGATGCCTTCCGTGCCCTGGGCCAGCAGCAGCGGGAAGCGCACGGGCAGTTCCGTGGGCTCCTGCTTTCGGCCGTCGTAGGAGGTCATCATCGGGGTGACCTTCTTGTCGAAGCAAACCTCCAGGGCGAACTTCGACAGGCGGGCCTCGATGTAACGGGGCGCGGCGTTGGAGTCTCCGGTGAGGATGTTACCCCAGTTTCCCTGGCAGTCGATCAGAAGGCCTTTCTGGCCGAGTGTAACCAGCGCGCCCAGGATGGAGGCGTCGCCGTGCGGATGGTACTGCATGGCCTGGCCGACGATGTTCGCCACCTTCGTGTAGCGGCCGTCGTCCATCTCCGCCATCGTGTGCAGCACGCGGCGCTGGACCGGTTTGAAGCCGTCCACGATGTGCGGCACAGCGCGGTCCAGGATGGTGTAGGACGCGTAGTCCAGGTACCATTCCCGGAACATACCGGAAAGCTTGTACTTCCCGGCATCGGCCCCCAGGAGTTTGTCGAATTTCCCCGACGCGGCGGCGTCTTCGCTCAATTCTTCTTCCTGACCTTCAATATCTTCCCATTCTTCTGCCATATAGCTTAAAATTCATAGCCGAACCTTCGGAGCTCCTTGCGGCTCTCCCGCCAGTCCGGGTCCACTTTTACAAACGTCGATAAAAACACTTTCTTCTGGAAGAAGTCTTCCATTTCCAGGCGGGCCTCGGTGCCCACTTTCTTGAGCATCGCGCCGCCCTTGCCGATGATAATCCCCTTCTGGGAATCCCGCATCACGTAGATGACGGCCGATATCTCATAGCGGTCCTCGCCCTCGTGGAACTGTTCGATGGACACCTCACATGAGTAGGGGATTTCCTCCGAGTAGTTGAGGAAAATCTTCTCCCGGATGATCTCCGAGGCGAAAAAGCGCAGGTTCTTGTCTGTGAACTGGTCTTTGTCGAACCAGGCCGGGGCTTCGGGAAGGCGCGAGGAAACGGCCTCCAGAATGCTCTCGAGGTTGAATTTCTCCTGGGCCGATGCCGGAATGACCTCGGCCGAAGGGAGCTGTTCCTTCCACCAGCCCATCAGCTCCACCACCTTCTCCTGCGAGGAGATGTCGATCTTGTTGATGACCACCACCACGGGGCAGTCCACCTTCTGGAGCTTCTGGATGTAGGCCTCGTTTTTATCGGCCTTCTCCACCGTGTCCGTCACATAGAGGATGATGTCTGCGTCCCCGATGGCGGTGTCCACGAAGGCGAGCATATTCTCCTGGAGCCGATAATTGGGCTTCAGGATGCCGGGCGTGTCCGAATACACGATCTGGAAGTCCTCGCCGCTGACGATGCCCATAATGCGGTGCCGCGTGGTCTGGGCCTTCGCGGTGACGATGGAGAGTTTCTCTCCCACCAGGGCGTTCATCAGCGTGGATTTCCCCACGTTCGGATTGCCGATGATATTGACAAAACCTGCTCTGTGCGCCATTATACGTATGCTCCCATTTTGAGGACGTTCACTTCTCCCTCGGTGAGGTAGCGCCAGTCGCCTTTCTTGAGGCCTTTCTTGGTGAGGCCGGCGAAATAGACGCGGTCCAGGGCCCGGACGTCGTAGCCCAGGGACTCGAAGATGCGGCGCACCACCCGGTTCTTGCCGGAGTGGATTTCGATGCCCAGCTGACGGTGGTCGTGGGCGTCGATGTATTCGAGTTCATCGGCCGCCGTAATGCCGTCGCTCAGCTCCACGCCGGCGAGGATCTTCTGCTGGTCCTCTTCCTTGAGGGGGGCGTCCAGGACTACCTGGTAAATCTTCTTTTTATTGTAGGACGGGTGGGTGAGCCGTTCGGCCATCTCGCCGTCGTTGGTGAACATCAGTACGCCCGTGGTGCTCTTGTCCAGGCGGCCGACGGGGAACACGCGGGTGGGGCAGCCTTTGAGGAGGTCCATCACCGTTTTCTCCGCGTGCGGGTCGCTCGCCGTAGTCACATAGCCCTTGGGCTTGTTCATCAGGATGTATACTTTTTCTTCGCCTTTGAGGCGCTGTCCGTTGAAGCGGATGTCGTCCTTGAGGATGTTCACCTTGGTGCCCAGTTCCGTCACCACCTCTCCGTTCACGGTGACCACACCGCTCTGGATGAGGGTATCGGCCTCCCTGCGGGAGCACACGCCGGAATTGGCGATGAACTTGTTCAGGCGCACCACTTCCTTGATTTCGGTGGGGGCGGTGTCGTCGTCGCTGTAGCGGCCGTTCACCTGGGGCTTGCGGGAAAGCATCGCTTTCATCCCCTCGTTGGCCTCATTGTGCTTGCCAAAAGGCTTGCGGCCGGGTTTGGACGGGCCGTAACCGGGTTTGGACGGGCCGAAGGACGGCTTCCCGTAACCGCTCTTGCGGGGACGGTCTCCGTAAGACTTGGGCTTGTCGCCGAAGGCGCGGGGTTTATCCCCGAAGGTCTTGGGTTTGTCCCCGTAGGAACGGGGTTTGTCGCCAAAGTGGCGGGGTTTGTCGGAGCCGCTCCGGGGGGAATCCCCGTAGCTGCGGCTGGTGGAATAATCTACGCGCTCTGCGCGGCCCTCTGCGGGCTTTCGTACGATGCGTTTCCTCGTACCTCTTTTGCTGTCTTCCATAGTTCTTTACGACTCACGTCGTTACTTGAGTTTGAATATATAGGTGATCGTTCCCGTCTGCAGGGCGGGAGCATTTGCGTCCATATTGAAATGCGCCTTCATCGCGGCGCTGCGGGCGGCGGCCCAGAGGGCTTTATCGGCCACGGTGGTGCCTTCCGCACCGGCCACGGCCTCCGTCACGTTCCCGTACTGGTCCACCTTCACCTGCACCACCACGGTGCCGGAAAGCTGGCTGCCGTACGAGGGCTTGGGAAGGGTTCCCACCACGTTGCGGCCTTTCACGTGCGCGTTGGCGCTGCCTTCCGTCTTCCCCTCCTTGGTGTTGCCGTCCGGCTGACCGGCCTTGAAGCCCTCTCCGGCTTCCGAGGCGCTATGCGGGGTGGCGGCCGTGTTGTCCTGCTTGGACATACCCGGGAACGAGGCCCTGGGATCCAACTTGGGCTCTTCCACCGGCGGGGTGGGTACGTCCACGTCCCCGTGGGCGTCCGGCTGGGTTTCCGGCGTCACGTTCGGCCTGTCGCTCACGTGGGGCGATTCGGCCTTCTGCACCAGCTCCACCTCCCGCTCCGGGTCCACTTCCTCCGCCTGGGGCTGACGGCCCGTCCGGGATTCCAGGGGCTTCACTTCCATCTCCTCCGGCTCTTCGAACTCGATGAGGAGGGACGTACGCTCCGGCGGCGGGGGATCCAGGTACTTGAGGCCGCTGGTGAGCAGCACCACGAGGGCCAGGGCGTGCACGCCCAGCGTAACGAATACGCCGGTGACGTTAGCGGTCTTTTCCCGTTTTTCCCTGGTTCTCTGGTAGGGCTGCATACGTTATTCGGGTTGTGTGGCCAAAATGACCTTGTAATGGTTTCTTTTCGCGATGTTCATCATCTGCACCACTTCTCCCACGGGGACCGTCTGGTCGCTGTAGATGGAGAACGTGGGGTCCTCCTCCTGCGAGAGGAGGGTTACCAGCTCTTCTTCCACCACGTCGTAGGGCATCGGCTCCTGGGCACCGTTCACGTGATAGGTGTAGGTGTCGTCGCCCCAGTCCTTGATGCTCACGCTCACGGTGGCCTTGGCGCTCACCTGGCCGGTGGATTTGGGCAGCAGGAGCTTGAGGGCGTTGGGGTTGATGAGCGTGGAGGTGACCAGGAAGAAGATCAGCAGCAGAAACACGATATCCGTCATACTGGATACCGAGAACGAGGCGTCTACCTTGGTGTTTCTCTTGAGTGCCATAGTTTATTCCTGATCTTCGCCGGGTTCGTTGAGGACGATGTCGATGAATTCCAGGGTGGAACTCTCCATCTTGTAGACGAGGTTCGAAACCTGGGAGGTGAGCCAGTTGTAGCCGAAGTAGGCGATGATGCCCACGATGAGGCCGCCCACGGTGGTGAGCATGGCCGTATAGATACCGTCGCTGAGGAGGGTGATGTCGATGTTGTTCCCGGCCTTGGACATATTGAAGAAGGCCTTCACCATACCCATCACGGTGCCCAGGAAACCGATCATCGGGGCGCCGCCGGCGATGGTGGCCAGGATGGGCAGCCCTTTCTCCAGACGGGAAACTTCCACGTTGCCGATGTTCTCGATGGCGCTCTGGATATCGGCCATCGGACGTCCCATCCGGTGGATACCGGTCTCGACCATACGGGCCACGGGGTTGTCGTACTTGCCGCACAGGGTAATGGCGCTCTTGACCTTGCCCTCGTTCATATAGTCACGAATGTCCTGCATAAAATGAGGGTCGATCTTAGAGGCGTGCTTGAGGGTCCACCATTTGCGGCCGATGAGATAAATGGCAAGGATTGAGAGGGCGAGGAGCACCCACATCAGCGGGCCGCCCATCGTGAACATGGACCAGAGGCTTTCGCTCATCTGAGCGGGCTGGGCGGCTGCAGGAGCGGCTGCCGGGGCCTCGTTCAGGGTTTCCACGGCTTCCTGGACGGCGGCCAGCGTGTCGGTTTGAAGGAGAGGGAATATCATAGCTAAAAAGTTTATTTATTCTAAATAACTCGCAAAGATACTAAAAAAAGGGAAGATTTGCTACCTTTGTGTGTTATGAGAAAAACAATTTTCGTGGCGGCCCTTTTCTTTATGGCCTGCCTCTGGGCCGGGGCACAGGAATACGTTTATACGGAAGCGGCGGATCTTACCCTGGTGGGGAAACTGATGCCCGGGAAAACCGCCAATCCCTATCACCGGGTGGACACAAGCCTGTACAAAGGATTCACCAAACGGGAGAACCTGCTGGTGCGGATGTCTTCCGGGATGGCCTGTGCCTTCAGGACAGACTCCCGCAGCCTGACGATCCTCACCGAGTACGGGGAGATGGACGACCCGGTGAATACCAACCTGATATCGGCCCGCGGATACGACCTTTACATCCGCAAAGGCGGGGAATGGGTGTGGGCCGCCGCCGGCGTCAACGCCAAGGCCAAACTGGACCTGCCCCTGAAGCTCATTTCCGCTATGGACGGATCCCTGCACGAGTGTCTGCTCTATTTCCCCACCTACAGTGAAGAGCGTTCCATCAAGATTGGCGTGGAGAACGGCGCCCTTCTGGAGCCCATTGAGAATCCTTTCCGGCACCGGATCGCCATCTGGGGGTCCAGCTTCACCCACGGTTCCAGCACCACCCGCGCCGGGATGGCCTATCCCGCCCAGTTCTCCCGCGCCACGGGCCTGCAGATGCTGTCGCTGGGCTGCAGCGGCCGCTGTATGCTGCAGGATTACTTCTGCGATGCGTTGGTGGATGTAGAGGCCGATGCCTTCGTCTTTGATACCTTTTCCAATCCCCGGGCTGATGTAATCCGGGAGCGTCTGGTCCCCTTCATCGACCGGATGATTGCCGCTCATCCCGGAAAGCCGCTCATCTTCCAGCAGACGATCTACCGGGAAAAGCGGAACTTCAACGTGACGGAGGATGAGAAAGAGCAGGCCAAGATGGATATGGCCGCCCAGATTTTCAAGGAAATCAAATCCACGCGGGAAGGGCGGAAGAAATACAAGGACGTGTACTTCATCACGCCCAACGCCTGTCCGCCCAGCCACGAGGCTTCGGTGGACGGCATCCATCCGGACAATTACGGCTACACGGTGTGGATGGAATCCATCCGGAAGCCCATCCTGAAAATCCTGCGTAAATACGGCATCCGCTAGAGCGCGGCCACGGCTTTGTCGAAGGAAGCATCCGGACACACGGAATGCTTCTGGAGGATGCTGTGGTAAGAGTAGACCGTGGTCACCGACATATTCAGGACCTTGGCGATTTTCTGCCGTTTTCCGATTCCCATCCGGATGAGCGCCAAGATGCGCAGTTCCGTGGAGAGTTCGCCCTCCGAGGGCATCTCCAGCCGGTGCTCCGGCTGCATCAGCGTATTCACCTTTTCTACGAAGTCCGGGAAAATGCCCAGGAAGGCCGAATCGAAGTGGGTGAGCAGCCCGTCGAACTCGCTGTCGGCAAAGGACGGGCGCCGGAGCATCGCGTTCACGGCCTCGGAGCCGCCCTGCTTGGACGCGTGCCGCAGGGAAGAGCGGTATTCATCCACCTTATTCAGATAGTCCACGCATCGTTCCATATAATCCGCCAGGAAGCTGTCCTTGATCTTGGAGGCTTCGCTCAGTTGCCGATGGGAAAGGTCCAGACGGGAGGAGTAGCGGGTGAGCAGGAGGAGGGAAATCACCGCGACCAAAAGCAACAGGGCCACGGCGACGGTGGTGGCAAGGTAGGCGCGCCGCTTCTGCCGCTGCTGCTCCAGCAGGACATTCATGATCTCCATCTCGGAGCGGATGACGTCGTCGTAGCGGGATTCATAGTGGGAGGAGTAGGCGTCCTTGAGGGTGATGCGCATATAACGGTCGGCCCGTTCGATATCCCCGGTGCGGAACAGGATGCGGGCCAGTTCGTACAGGGAATTATAGGCTTTGGCCGATAGCCGCATATCGCAGGCGGCCGATTTGGCGAAGTACGCGATAGCATTCTGTTCATCCCCTTCGTAGAGATGTTCGCGGGCGATGAAGTAATTTGCTTTGGCGGTGTCGTTCGGGCTCACCAGGGTACAGGCGTGCAGCGTAGCGAGCGCGTCATAGGGAACGCCGTCCTGCCGGAGGATCTCGTTGTGGTAGTAGGCGCACTCGATGCGGGTGCTGTCTGCGCGCCACCATTTTTCCGATACGGCTTTCTTTTCCGCATTGAATTCCGGTTGCATATGGGACAGTTTTCCGTAAATGTGATACCCGGCGAAGCAGTACAGGTCCAGAGGGTCGCCCGTCATCCCGGCGGTGTCGATCTGCCGGAAGAAATGGAGGGCGCTCTGCAGGGAGTCCATCTTGTAGAGGATGTTGGCATAGGCGGCTTCGCTGATGTGGCGTTGCCGCCGGTCATTGCCGCACAGGCGCAGCATCTCCTTCACGCTGATGTAACAGGAGTCGATATCCCGGTAGTTGAGCCGTTTCTCCAGCTGGTAGGCCGCTTCCCATTTGGCCGAGTCCGTGGCGGCGTGCTGGTACAGCAGCCGGAGGGAATCTTCCAGGTGGGTTTGCCGGAGGTCGTAATACGGCTGATTCTCAATGGCTTTGTCCAACGCCGTGAGATACGGCTGCCGGGAGGGGGTACAGGAAGGCAGCAGGCAGAGGGCCGAAAGGAGGGATATCAATGCTTTTTTCATGGCGCAAATATACTTATTTAATCTTGTTTTACAAATATTTAGAACAATATCTTAATTTGCTAATTAATAAATGATTAACGACAAAAACAAGATTCAAATTATCTTGTTTATGGGAAAATGGAGGATAATGGCTTTCTTTTCCTGCTAAATTTGCAGTTGTAACCACGATTTCACGACAAACTGTAAGCATATGATCCATTCTTCAAAGCTGGCAGCGGCGCTCGCGTTCCTTTTTATTACGATAGGGACCGTAGCGTCTGCGCAGTCGCTTCGGGTAAGCGGTAAGGTTACCGAAGCTTCCACGGGAGAACCCATCCCCGGTGCGGCCGTTATGGTGCGTCAGGGGAGCGGCGGCGCCATCACCGACGCTTCCGGCGTCTATTCCATCACGGTAGCCCCGGATGCGGTGTTGGTCTGTTCCTGTATCGGCTATCAGGACCTGGAGAAAGCCGTCGCCGGCCAGGCAAAACTGGATTTTGCCCTGGAGGAAGACGCCCAGATGCTGGAAGAGACGGTGGTAGTGGGCTATGGCACCCTCAAGAAATCCCAGCTGGTGGGTAGCGTGGAGCAGATTTCGGGCGAGACGCTGGAGGGCCGCACCAACGCCAACGTGACCAGGACCCTGCAGGGCCAGGTTCCCGGCCTGAGCATCTTCGTCTCCGACGGTAAACCCACCCACGGCGGCTCCGTGTACATCCGCGGCGGCGCTACCAACTACGTGATGAAGAAGAACCTGAGTTCGAAGGACCTGCAGGAGTACTCCATCGGCCAGGGCGGCAGCGCCCTCGTGCTGATCGACGGCGTGGAAGGGGAACTCGCTTCCGTGAATCCGGAGGACATTGAGTCCGTTTCCGTGCTGAAGGACGCCTCCTCGGCCGCCATCTACGGCTCGCGCGCCGCGTATGGCGTGATCCTTATTACTACCAAGAAGGCCAACGCCGAGAAGATCACGGTGAGTTACAACGGGGCTTTCTCCCTGAACCGCCGTACCGTGCTGTGGGAAGACCACATTATCTCCGACGGTCTGGAGTTCACCCGCAATTTCTACGATTTCTGGCTGGGCAAGACGGAGACTTCGCAGACCGCCGGCAGCGCCCCGTCCAAGATGAACACCTATAACATTCCCTCCGACTACCTGGAGCGTTTCGAGGCCAGGCGTGCGGCCGGGAACTACGACGTATACGACCTCACCGACGCCGGTGATTACCTGTATTACGGCTCGGTGAACTACTTTGAACTCTTCTACAAACGGTACAACACCACCCGCACCCATTCGCTCAGCGTGAACGGCTCGTCCGGAAAGATGTCCTACTCGCTTTCCGGCCGCTATTACACGCAGGATGGCATCTACAAGATCGGCAACGAGGATTACAATCAGTACAACCTGCGCTCCAAGGTGTCCCTGAAGCTGCGCGACTGGCTGTCGCTGGACAACAATACCTATTTCTACCGCACCGGCTACATCCAGCCCGTCTTCGCCAAGAGCAGCGACCACGTGGGCAGCCAGGTGCAGCAGATTGCCGTGATCGGCCTGCCGGTGCTTCCGCCCGTGAACGAGGACGGCACCTACACGCTGGGCGGCGCCGCTTCCGGCTACGCTGCCTTCGCGGAGGGCAATTCGGCCCAGGAGTCCACCACGACTTCGGTCATCACCACCACCGGCCTCAACGTGGAGCCCATCAAGGGTATCCTGAAGTTCCGGGCCGATTTCTCCTACAAGTTTACCGCCAAGAACACCGAGCGCTACGTGGCCCCGACGCCCCAGAGCCTGTCTCCGGGCCGGATCACCTACTATGTGACTGCGGCCGATTCCTACAAGAAAGAGTACCACTACGAGACCAATCACATATCGGCCAACGTGGTGGGCACCTATACCCCGAACCTGGGCCCGAACCACAAACTGAACGTGGTGGCCGGCTGGAACCTGGAAGACCAGCGCTACGACGTGGAAACCATCCAGCGGCTGGGAATGATCCGCCCGGGCCTGACCAGCTTCGAGATGTTCGACGGAAGCGAAATCGAACTCAAGGAATACGACAGCAACTGGTGCACTATCGGCAGCTTCGCCAGGGCTAACTACACCCTCCTGAACCGCTACATCGTGGAGGCGTCCCTCCGTTACGACCTCAATTCCCGTTTCCCGCGCAACCAGCGCGGCGGCTGGTTCCCGTCGGCATCGGCTGGCTGGAGGGTGTCGGAGGAGCCCTGGATGCAGGGCCTGAAGGGCGTGGTGGACAACCTCAAGATCCGCGGCAACTGGGGCTCGCTGGGTAACGGCGCTATCTCTCCTTATTCCTTCCTGGAGACGATGGGGGTGGCGACGAGCTCCGTCATCTTCGACGGCGGTTTCGTCAATACGGCAGGGATGCCATCCCTGGTGCCCGACAGCCTTACCTGGGAGAAGATCACTACCTGGGACATCGGCCTGGATGTGGACCTGCTCAAAAACCGTCTCTCCTTCAGCGGCGACTACTACGTGCGCTATACGGATGACATGTATTCCAGCGGTCCCGAGCTTCCCGCCATCCTGGGCGCCGCGACGCCCAAGGGCAACTATGGGCAGCTCACCACCAGGGGCTGGGAACTTACCCTGTCCTGGAGGGACGCTTTCAAACTGGGCGGGAAGGACTTCACCTATTCCGTGAAAGGCAGTCTCTGGGACAGCCGCACCTGGGTCACCCGCTTCTACAACGAGACCCACAACATCTTCGGATTCTATGAGGGGAAGGAAATCGGCGAACTCTGGGGGTTCCGCACCGACGGTCTGTTTGCCTCCAACGAGGAAGCCAAAAACTGGTATCCGGACAAGTTCCACGACCTGCAGAACCCCGGTGCTCCTTATGCCGGCGACATGAAGTTCCTGGACCTGGACGGAAGCAAGGAGATAACGGCCGGCGCCGGAACGCTGGAAAGCCACGGCGACCTGGACCGCATCGGCAACATTATGCCGCGCTACCAGTACGGGGTGAACGTGGATATGAAGTGGAACGGCATCGGCCTCAGCCTCTTCTTCCAGGGTATCGGCCACCGCGACTGGTATCCGTCCGAGGGCTCGTCCCTCTTCTGGGGCGGTTACGAAAGGGCCTACAACTTCGCGCTCAAGGACCAGCAGACGGACCGCGCCATCCTGGACAAGAGCACCTCGAACTGGGTGCTCGTCAATGCCGATGAAAAGCCCTACTGGCCCCGCCGGATGTACGGCCAGGCGATGGCGGGCAAGGGGTTGGGCACCATGAACTCGTACAACGACTACTTCCTGCAGAACGCAGCTTATCTGCGCCTGAAGAACCTCACGCTGGACTACACCTTCCCGGCGGCGATCTCCAAGAAACTGGGCGTGGAGAAACTGCGCGTTTACTTCTCGGGTGAAAACCTGCTCACCTTCTCACCCATCTACCGGCACACCTCGATGTTCGACCCCGAGGTTATCGGCAAGGGGGACTCCGACTTCGGCAACGCCACTTCCACCAGTATGGGCGACGGCGCCAGCTATCCTATGCTGAAATCCTACACCCTGGGCATCAACGTAACATTCTAGGCATATGAAAAGAATTGCTTACCTCTTAGCGGCGCTGGCCATCCTTCCAGCCTGCCAGAATATGCTGGAGAAGAACCCGGCCAACAAGTTTGCGGCCGATACCTTCTTCGAGAGTGAAACGGATCTGAGGCTGTATGCCAACGGCCTCATCAATGCCGCCCTTCCCGACGCCACGGATATGGCCCTGGGCGAGGACCGCTACACGGACCTGTGTATGACCAAGTCGTCCAAGGAGTTCTATTGGGGCACCTATTCGGCTTCCAAGGCCGATAACTGGACCACCAGCACCTGGAGTTTCCCGCGCCGGGTGGCCTATATGCTGGAGAATATGCCCCGCTGCAAGGGGAAAGTCTCCGATGAACTCTACAACCATTATGAGGGCGTGGCCCGCTTCTGGAGGGCCTGGATCACGATGAAACGCGTGAAAGTCTTCGGCGACTGCTATTTCATCGACAAAGTGATTCAGCCCACCGATACCGAAACCCTTTACGGCCCCCGGCAGGACCGCGAAGAGATCTTCCACAAGATTGCGGAGGACCTCAAGTTCGCCTGCGAGCACTGCCTCACTTCCGGCCAGGGAATCTCCTCCGACGGCCGCGTGTACGTGAACAGGTATGTGGCCCTTTCCTTCGCCTCCCGCATCTTCCTGTATGAGGGAAGCTACCGCAAGTATCACACGGCCAATCCTTCTACCGGCAGGCCCTGGAACGGGAACTACGAGAGTGCGGAGTATCTTTTCAAGCTGGCCGAAAAATACGCGAAAGAGCTGGTGGACGACCCCGCCAAACCCTTCTCCCTGGTGGAGGATTACAGGAGCCTCTTCACCTCTGCCGTCCTGCCTAAGGAGGAAGTGATCTGGGGCCGGACCTATTCCGACGAACTGAGCGAAAAGCACGGCGTCACCTATAAATACTGTTCCACCACTTCGTCCCTGCTGTATTCCCCCACCAAGGAGTACATCCGGATGTTCCTGAAGACGGACGGCAGCCTGGCCGATCCCGCCGTGAGCGTGACGCAGGAGTTTGAGGGCCGCGATAAACGCCTCACCGCCAGCGTATTGGCTCCCGGACGCCAGATTCGCAAGAACGGGGCCGATGTGGAAATGGTTCCCAACTGGACCTGGACTTGCGGCGGCTACGAGTGGATCAAGTGGGTGCAGCTGGAGGATGTCCCGATGAGCGCCGACAACAAATCCTACAACTCGGTGCCCATCATGCGCTATGCCGAGGTCCTGCTGAACTACGCTGAGGCGGCCGAGGAACTGGGAAACATGGACGAGGCGCTGTGGAACAAGACCATCGGTGCTCTCCGCAGGCGGGCCGGTGTCGCGAACATCTACCCCGGATCGGGGAATTATGTGGCCGATGACTGGTTGCGCGATTACTATACGCAGGATGTTCTGCATCCTTCAGCCCTCAGCAACAATATGCTGGAAATCCGCCGCGAGCGCGTCACGGAACTGATGCTGGAAGGCCAGAGCCGTTACGACGACCTGATGCGCTGGCACCTGGGCGATCTGATCGAGCGCCGTTACCAGCACAAGGGCTGGTGCGGCATCTACATTACCCAGGACGAGGCCACTAACGGCTTCCAGTGGGGGAATACCGGCGTTACCTTCAAGGTGTCCAAGACCCAGAAGAGCAGCGAGACCTGCTACAAAATCACCGGGGACGCCGACGGTGCCTGGAGCCTCTCTCAGGGGAGCTACGGCTACCTCATCTACAATTATCGGCTGAAGTGGGACGATATGCTGTACACGCATCCCATCCCGCAGTCGGCCCTGAACGTGAACCCCGCCCTCGGCCAGAACGAGGGGTGGCAATGGAATTAACACTTAAAACCATAACACTATGAAATGCAAGTATTTGTTCGCGGCACTGGCCGCCGTCGCCGCTCTCGCGGCCTGTAAGCAGGACCCGCAGCCCGGCCCCGCCGATGCCGACATCAAGGTGAGCCCCAATAAGCTGGAAGCCACCTGGGAACAGAAAGTCTCCGAATTCTCCATTACGGCCAACTGCAGCTGGACCGTCTCCAAGACCGACACCGAAGGCTCGGCGGTGGACTGGGTCCAGTGCGACAAGTCTCAGGGAAGCGGGAACGCCACGCTGGGCGTGCGCGTGCTCCAGAACCCCACCGGGGAAGCCCGTTCGGCCACCGTTACCATTTTCAACGGAGACGTAAAGGCGTTCATCGCCGTCTCCCAGCAGGCCAATCCTGACCCCGACCCGGATCCGGACCCGAAGCCGAAACTGCTGGAACTGGAATTCCTCTTTGCTTCCACGCAGGCCCCGTCCGGTGCTATGACAGACTGGCCCACCACCAACGACGACTCCTGGGCCGCCCTGAAGAACTGTGACTCCGGCTGCGCCACCGACAACGGGGGAGAGGCCGTGGCTACGAACTCCCACAGGCGGGCACAGGTAACCTATATGCTCAATGGTACCGGCTATGACTTTACGCTGGCCGATCCCAACGGCGCCGAGAAACACAACATCCGTCTGGATACCAAGGGCGTCTACGTGGGCACGCTGCGTTTCTTCGGCCTGCCTGCCATCGAAGGCAAGAAACTGGTGAAAGTGGAGATGGTCCAGGGCGCCAGCAACAAGAATCCCGAGACGTTCTTCCGCAATGTGGGCATAGCGAAATGGGTCCTTCATAAGGATGTTCCGGTGGACCAGCGTCAGTATGTAGACGGTGGCGAGCCTCAGAACCAGGCGGTCACCGAAGAAGGGACTGTCTATACCTACGAACTTTCCGGTACGGCACCCAATACCGTGTACTGGATGGATGCTTCCACGAATGCAAGCATCATCGTGTTCCTGAAGCTCTCCTATGCCGATGCCACCGGCGATGAGGAACCGCTGGGGCCCGAACCGGCCGATCCCACTCCCGATCCGGAGCCCGATCCCGACCCGGAACCGGATCCGGATCCGGACGCCGTAACCTACACGTTCGATTTCACCGGTGAGCCGCAGGAAGGCTGGCCCACCGCCAAACAGGAAAGCGGTCATAATCCCGGTGTGGGCACAGAGCATACCTATGTGCTGGACGGCAAGTCCTTCAAGTTTGTCCTGGCCGACTGCGGCACGGCCGGTGCGGGCCAGGTCTTCTGGGTAGCCCCCGCAGATGAAAAGCCGGGCTACCTGGCCCTCAACGCCCAGTACCGTTACCTGGGTCTTCCGGCCCTCTCCGGCTATACCCTGGCCAAGGTGGAATGCCACAATGTGAAATTGTCTACGACGGCCCCGAAGATGGGGATCACTTCTTCCATCAGCCAGACGGCCGCCCATCCGGCCAATGACGCCTATGTGAGCGGCGGCGCGCTGCAGACCTGGGATGCCAATGGCGGAGGAACCTATACCTACACGCTCAGCGGTCTCTCGGCCAACACCATGTACTATCTGTACGGTTATGCCAAGGGTGCCATTGACATCCTGAAGCTCACCTACAACCCTGTTAAGTAAGAGATGCGTCAGGCCTATAAGACGTTGCTTCTCCTTGTGGCGGGAGTCCTGCTGGGCTCCTGCCAGGAGAAGGACGGGCCCGTGGAAAGCATCTCCGTCACGCCGGTTTCCCAGGAGGTGGAGGCCGCGCAGTCCTTCGTGGATATCGCGGTGACGGCCAATGCCCGCTGGACGCTCAGCCTGAACCAGCCCTGGCTGGAGCCCGGCCGCACCGGCGGGAACGGCGATGCGGCCTTAAGCGTCCGCGTCTTCGAAAACAAGTCCACGGAGCCGCGGGAGGCCCTTCTTACCTTCACCACGGCGGGCGGCGCCAAGGCCGAATTCACCCTCAGCCAGAAGGGAAAGGAAGGCGGGGAGCCGGAGGGAACCGTGTTGCGCCTGGGTACCTATAACCTCAGGATGCACCACCTGGACAAGGAAGGGGACAATGTCTGGGACATCCGCAAAGGACGGCTCAAATCCTCCATCCTCGCCTGTGATTTCGACGTTTTCGGCATCCAGGAGGTAAGCTCCGTGATGCAGACCTGGCTCAATTCCGAGCTCACGTCCCGCTACGCCTTCAAGTATTTCAGCCCCTATTCCCAGAGCGGGAGCGGGGACCGTGCCCAGGGCATCGCCTATAAGAAAGACGCCTTCACGCTGAGCGAGTGGCATTTCTTCTGGGCCACGGACACGCCGGACACGATGTCGGAGAACGACACTGGATCGGAGGGTACTTTCAAGCGGGGCGGGTGCTGCTGCGTGCTCACGCACAAAGCCTCCGGCAAGAAGATTTTCTTTATGAATAACCACGGTTGCCTGAACGCGGAGAGCAATAAGGCCAGCGCCCCGGCCTATATCGCACAGGAAAAACGCTACAATTCCGCCGGTCTTCCGTCCTTCTTCGTGGGCGATATGAACGCCCGCGAGTCCACGGAGGCGGGATCGGTCTACGTGACCTACACCGGCTGGTGGCAGGATCCGTTCAAGGTGCTGCCTTCCGGTTCCCGGCAGGGCCCTGCCGCCACCTACAACGGGTACGCCTCCGTGAACGGAAAAAGCAGGCTGGACTATGTGTTCTTCCGCGGCGAGGGTGTCACTCCCAAATTCTACTGTTGCGACAATACGCTGTACGGCGGATTGTACGCATCGGACCATTTCCCCGTATGGGTTGAATATTCCATTCAATGAAGTTTAAAAAGATAATATGGGCGCTCTGTGCTGCCATTCTGGCCGCCTGCGGGAGCCGGGGAGAGGCCTCTCCGGCGCAGCCGCTGCCGGAGGGCTCCCTGCGCCTGGAGAATGAGAAGATCGCCGTCGCCATCGGCCCGGACGGGTCGCTCCTTTCCCTGCGGAATGTGAGCACCGGCCAGGACTATGCCTCCGGCGGCCTGCTGTGGCGGCTCTATTACGACGCACCCTATGAGAAGGAAATCCAGATCCTGGGCTCGGAGCAGGAGCCTCAGCTGAGCCTGGAAGGAAATACCATTCTCCTCCATTACGCCTCCCTCAAGGCGCACGGCCGCGAGCTGGATATGAAGATAACCTTGCGCGTGACGCTGGAGGATGACCAGGTCCGATTCGGATCTGCTCTGGAAAACCATGAGGCGCACACCGTCATCCGCGAATTCCATTATCCGCTGGTCCATGGCGCCCGTCTGCCGGAAGACCACAAACTGTTCACCGCCGAGGCCGGCGGCAAGCTTTTCGCCCATCCCGTGACGGTCCTGAGCAGGACGCAGGCCTCGCCCTACAAGCGTCCGGAGCAGATTTTCCGTCAGCGGGACGTTAAGTACGGCGCCAAGGTGTTTATGAACTGCTTCGGCCTGTTCGGCAAGGATCAGGGCCTGTACTTCGGCTCGCACGACGAGACGTTCCAGGACACCTGGCACGGCCTCCGCGTGTATAGGGATGAAGCGGGCCGATACAGCGTGCCGGAATTCGGCTTCTTCAAGTATCCGCACTGCTTTGACGGCGAGAGCTGGAGCTGCGATGCGAACGTGATTGCTCCTTATTCCGGGACCTGGCACGTGGCTTCCGGCCTGTACCGCCGCTGGGTGAATACCTGGTGGGACCACAGGGAGACCCCGCAGTGGGTGCGGGAGATGAAGAGCTGGCAGCGCGTCATTTTCAAGCACCAGTACGGAGAGTACCTGTTCAAGTATCCCGATATGAACGGAGTGGTGAGCCAGGCCGGGGAGAGCGTGGGCTGCAATGCCCTCTTCTTATTCGGCTGGTGGGACGAAGGGATGGACCACGGCAATCCGGACTACAGCCCGGATGAAAGCCAGGGCGGAGACGCCGCCCTCAAGGAGCAGATCGCCCGGTATCAGGCCCGTGGCAATCATCTTCTGCTCTACTATAACGGCAAGCTCATCGACCGCGAAAGCCGTTTCTATCAGAGCGGTCAGGGGCCGAAGCTATGCCGCCACGACAATACGGGTTCGGAGATTCTGGAGCGCTACAAATTCACCGGCCAGGGTACCTGGCTGGGCGAATACGACCAGCGCACCTTCGCCATCGCCACCATGATGGACCCCACCTGGAACGAGGTGCTCTTCCGCCTGCAGGACCGCGCCCACGAACTGGGCGCCCACAGCGTCTTCTATGACCAGCTGGGCTATGTGGAGAGTGAAAGCGCCGATTGGGACACCTCCCGGGAATATCCCGTTCCCGACGTCTATGGCATCCTCAAGCGCGCCCAATGCCTGAAACTGCTTCGCGACCGTTATGCGACCTCCGATCCGGACTTCGCCCTGGGGGCGGAAGGAACGGTGGACGCCTTGGCGCAGTACTGCGACTATACGCACGGCTATCCCGCCAACGACGGCCCCGAGCGCTGGATCAACTTCTTCCGCTATACTTTCCCGGAACTGATCTTTACGGACAGGGGTCTTCGCGACGACGTGGATGTACCCCGGCACGTGAACAACACCGTCCTGGACGGCCAGCGTAACGATATCGAGATCTTCCGCTGCCGCGGCATCATCTCCGAAGCGCCCGTCTACCAGGCCTATCTGGCCCAGGCCAACGCCATCAAGGAGAAGTACAAGGACTGTCTCCTGCTGGGCCGCTACAACGACGTCTTCGGCTTCACCTGCTCCAATGACAGGCTGGACGCCCGTTCCTTCCTTAGTGAAGACGGCGGCCGCCTGGCCGTGGTGGTGGCCCATCAGCAGACGGATGAACCCGGTCGCCTGAAAGGCCGCATCGAGGTGCCCGGCTACTGCTTCCTGGAGGCATCCGTGACCGGAAACGGAAAGGCCGATGGTACGAAAGTGTCCCTGGGACAGTACGATATGGCCGTGCTGCTTTTCGAAAAAAGCGCCGATGACGTGCGGATCGGCACCTACAATCTCCGCCGGGTGAAACTGGACAAGGACAGCCCCGTGAACAACTGGACGCTCCGGCAGCCCCGCCTCATCGCCTCCTTCCTGGACAATCAGTTCGACCTCTGCGGCGTGCAGGAAGTGGATGCCGCCGAGCAGGAAAGCATCCCCCGCCTCCTGGCGGAACAGGGGCTCGAATACGGCAGCCATTTCTTTAATCCCTATGCCGATGACGGCGTGGGAAGCAAGGCCCACGGCCTGCTGTGGCGGAAAGACCGCTTCACCCCGGTAGGAGAGCCGCACCATTTCTGGATTTCGGATCCGCCGGATCTCAAACAGAAAAACGACACGGTCCCGTCCCTGAAGAAGAACTTCATCCGCGGCGGCTTCTGCCTCATACTGGAAGAGAAGGGAGGACGGCGATTGTTCGTGATGGTGACCCACGCCCCGCTCAATAAGGAGCAGCACGCGCAGAACGCGCACATTTTCCGGGAGATGGAGAAAAGGTACAATCCGCATGGGTATCCCTCTTTCCTTCTGGGCGACATGAACGCCAATGAAGACACGGCGGCCAGTGCCGTTTATCGCAGTTACTGGACGGACGCCTATCACGCGTTCGACGGCAATCCCGCAGCCCGTCAGGGGCCTGAGGGCAGTTTCAACGCCTGGCGCATGAGCTCGCCGCCCAGGGCCCGCCGCATCGATTTCATCTACTATCGGGGGAAGGGCGTCGTGCCGCTTTCCTACCGCTGCAACAACCGCCTCTACGACGGGGGCTATCCATCGGATCATTTCCCTGTTTATACGGATTTCAGGATCGAATAAAACAACCTAAATAACGTTATGAAATACAACGATTTAACCTGGCCGGGGAAGATGCCGTACCGCACCCCGGTTTCGGAAGCGCTTGTGCTGCAGGCGGAATCTTTCCTCTGCGCCAGCGACAAGGGCGGCACCACCGAAGAGTGGGAAGAGTATGATTTGTCAACGCTTTAAAAGGATGGAGACTATGAAACAGAATACCCTTTTGCTCTTTGCCACCGCCTTTGCCCTGGCAGCCTGCGTGGCCGAGCCTGCGCCAGAGAATCCCGCCGCACCCAAGGCCGAATTCATTCCCGGCCCTACATCGTTCAGCGTTTACGCCGAGGGGGAACCTGTCCCCGTGCCCAAAGCCGTCATCGGCCAGAATGGCAACAACAAGCCCCAGACCTTCTGGGAAGACGGTGATGCCATCTCCGTCTATTCCTCCAAGGATACCGACCTGAGCGCCGCCGCGGGGCACAAGTTCGTGACGCACCTCTCGGCCAATGCCACATCGGCCACCTTCGAACTGGCCGATGAAAACCCGCTTCCTGCGGGGAATTACCTGGCTACCTATCCCTACCGTTCGGCCGCAAGAGGCGTGAACTTCTCCGTGGACCCGTACCGGGTCGCGGCCGTGGACGTGCCCAATTCCCAGACGCTGGTGGCCGGCAGCTTTGACCGGAAGGCGAACCCCGCCGTGGCCTATATGGCCTCCGACGGAACTTCCATGCCCTTCAAGAACGCCGCCGCCCTGCTGAAATTCCGCGTGGGAGAAAGCAACATCGTCGCCGGTCGCATCGAGGTGGATCCTGCCGACATCATTTCCGGTCGTTTCCGGGCCGATGTGAACACCACTACCTACGAGCCGGTGCTGACCACCTATTCCGACCAGAGCTATTACAATTTCATCAATTTCAAGATTGATGGCACCACCGCGTTGGCAACGGGAACGGACTACTATGTGGCCGTCCGTCCCACTACCCTCACCTCAGATCTGAAGATTTACCTGAACGGAAACCTGGTGAAAACCATCAACGCCAGCCAGCTGCCTTCCATTGCCCGCAACGGGATTTACAATCTGGGAACGCTGACTACACCCTCTCAGCCGACGGAGAAGAAGCTGTTCTTCGACTTCACGGTCAATCAGGCGGATGTGGACCCGACGGAAGGATGGCCTACGGAGAAGGATCAGGCTGCGACCAATGCTTCGGGCGGCCTGCCCTGTACCTACAACCTGTATGGCGTTCCCTACGTTTTCACCCTGGCTGACTGCTCAGGCGCTTCGGGACGGCGGATATTCTGGTCAAATACCAATACTTATGGGCACCGGATTGTATTCTTTGCGGCGGAGCGGTATCTCGGAACACCGGCAATAGATGGTTACAAACTCGTTCATGTCCGCGCCACCAGCAGCCGTATGGATAACACGACGGCCTCGGAAACCCTGGAGCCGAAGATAGGAATCGTCTCCAATATCGTCGCCTCAAAGGCTACCCCGACCTATGTCACGGGCGGTGAGCTCCAGACCTGGGCCGCCGGCAACAACCACGAAGCCTACGATTATGAGCTCTCCGGAACGGCGGACAATACCGTATATTATCTGTATGCCAAGGTAAAAGGCGCCGTCCAGACCCTCACCCTTACCTACGTCCCCATTTGAAGGGACGACGAGGTGGCCCGGGTGGGCACCTACAACGTCCGATACATCACTACGGAGGAGGACGCGAACAATAACTGGGAGAACCGGAAGACGCGCGTGGTGCGCTCCATCCGGGAGAACGACTTCGACGTTTTCGGCCTTCAGGAATGCAGTCCCGACATCCAGACCTATCTGGATTCCGAGCTCTCCGACACCTACGCTTTCCGCTTCTTCAGCCCCTATGTGGCGAGTGGAAGCGGGAGCGGGGGGCAGGCTATCGGCCTGGCCTACAAGGCTTCGAAGTATACCCTGAGCGACTGGCATTACTGGTGGTGCGGCGATACGCCTTCCGTGATGAGCGTCAACGACGATCCCCACAAGCGGGGCGGCTGCTGTGCCATGTTCACCAGCATCGCCACCGGAACCAGGTTCTTCGTGATGGTCCATCACGGCTGTCTGGACGCCACGCTCCGGGAGCAGTACGCCCCGCAGTTCCGCCAGATGGAGGAGCAGTATAACCCGAACGGCTATCCGTCCTTCTTCGTGGGAGACCTCAATGCCCAGCCGTCCGACCCTGCCATGGTCATTTATCGGCAATACTGGAGCGACGCCTACTACAGCAACGCCTCCAAGAGCGGCCCTTACTGCACGTACAACGCCTTCAATCTGGACCGGAACATGTACACGCACAAGAACCATCTGGACTACGTGTACTACCGGAATGCCACGCCGCTGCGCTACGTGTGCAACGACCGCCTGTACGATGGCTACTACGCCTCGGACCACCTGCCTGTCTATGCGGAGATGAAGCTGGACTGAGTGGTAACCCGGTTCACTAAATAGACAATACTGCGATAGGGTACGCCGCCATGGGTGGTGAGCCCTATTTCGCAGGTACGGCTGTTGGAAAAGCCTTCCTGCACGCCGTCCGCTTTCAGGGCGGGCCGAAGCTTGCGCAGGGCATAGGCGTTAAGTTCGGGGTGGGTCATGCCTTTGTCACCGGCATAGGCGCAGCAGCCCACACCCTCCGGGACGATGACCTTTGTAGAACACAGCCGGGCCAGGTTCACCAGGGTGTCCCCCAGACCCATCAGGCGCGTGGAGCAGGTAATATGGACGGCTACGGGTTCATCTGTAGGATGGAATTCCAGTCGCTCGCGCAGGAACTTCCAGATGAATTCGGCCGGTTCATACAGCGGCAGGCTTTTGATATGGACGCGCATCCGGTGCAGGCAGGGGCTTTGGTCGCAAAGGACTGGGTACTTCCCGTGGCCTGATGCCTCCCAGAGCGCCTCTTCGAGTTCCCGAATCTTGCGGTCGGCCACCTCGGGCATGCCTTTGCTTTCCCAGATGGTGCCGCAACACAGCGCGTCCATTCCGGCGGGAAAGAGGACTTCATAACCGGCTTTCTCCAGGAGTGCCACGGTTTCTTCTACCAGGGGGCGCACGTTGTCTCCGGGCTTCGGACCCATGGTCTGGTTGATGCAGCTGGGGAAGTAGACCACCTTGTCCGGGTGGGACTTCCATCCGAGTTTTTCAGGCTTGTAAGGAAGCGGGGTTTCGCTCGTCCAGAGGGGCGCCCCTATGGCGTGTAGGCCTTTCCCTACGGCACTCATAGCCTTGGGGCCGATGACTGCGCGTCCGGCATTCGCCAGCCCCAGGATGCCGCGCAGGGCCTTCTTGGTGCCGCGGAAATGCTCTGCCACCCAGGCGCCGGCCTTCTGCCCGGCGGGGGAGAGGGATTCCTGTCGAAGCCGGTGGGTGGTATCGGCCACGCTGATACCCATGGGGCAGGAGAGGGAGCAAAGCCCGTCGCCGGCACAGGTGTCCAGGCCGGGATAGCGGAACGCCTTTTCCAGCGCCTTGTACGGCTTTCCGGCGGCCTTCCTTCGTGCGATCTCCCGCAGAATCACGATACGGGTGCGGGAGCTCAGTGTGAAACCGCAGGAGGTGCAGTTCACCTCGCAGAAGCCGCATTCGATGCACTTGTCAAGATCGGCCTGCAGAATAGGCACGTCTTTCAGGTTCTTCAGGTAGCACTCCGGATCCTTGTTGAAGATGACGCCGGGGTTCAGGATGCCCTGCGGGTCAAAAATCGACTTGATGCGGCGCATCACCGCGAAGGCTTCGGCGCCCCATTCGCGTTCCACGAAGGGGGCCATGTTGCGTCCGGTGCCATGTTCGGCCTTGAGGGAACCGTCGTAGCGGTCGACCACCAGGGAAACCACGTCGCGGATCATTTCATCATAACGCCGGATTTCTTCCGGGCTGTCGAAGGACTGATTGATGATGAAGTGGAAATTGCCTTCCAACGCATGCCCGTAGATGCAGGAATCGTCGTACCCATGGCGGTCCAGCAGGGCCGACAGTTCCGCAGTGGCTTCCGGCAGCCGGTCCACGGGGAAGGCGATGTCTTCGATGATACAGGTGGTCCCCGGCCTGCGGAGGCTGCCCACGGTGGGGAAGATTCCGGCGCGGAGGGCCCAGTAGCGGGCAGCTTCGGCCGGATCGGCGGTAAAGCGGACCTCTGCCTGGAACGGCTCCAGGGCTTTTCGGATGGCTTCGATTTGTGCCCGCAGTTCCTCTTCGCTGCCGGCCTGCGTCTCCGTGAGAACGGCCGTGAGGGAAGGGACGGGGAGGTCCAGGTGGGGGTCCTTGACGGAAACCAGGGAGCGTTTGTCCAGCAGTTCCGCCGCCGAGACCCGGCAGTGCCGGAGGGCTACCACCGCCCGGGCCGCCGTGACGATGTCCGGGAAATACACCATGGCGCTGGCCTTGTACGGTGTGATGGGCAAGGTTCCCATGGTCACTTCTGAGAGAAAGGCCAGGGTGCCCTCGGAGCCCACCAGCAGATGGGCGATGATCTCGAAGGGGTCTTCGTAGGCGATCAAGGGCCTCAGATTGAGCCCCATCACATTCTTGATGCGGTATTTATTCCGGATGCGGGTGGCGAGCGCCTCGTTTTCAAGCACTTCTTCCCGGAGGGCCGATATGGCCTCCAGCATTTCCGGATGGCTTTTCCGGAAGGCTTCGCGTGAAGCTCCCGAACCGGTGTCCAGCAGGGTCCCGTCGGCTAGAATCATCCGCGCGCTGCGAAGGAGCTGGTCCGAGTTCGCGTGCGTGCCACAGCTCATGCCGGAGGCGTTGTTGTTCACGATTCCGCCCACCATGCAGCTCCCGATGGAAGCCGGATCCGGGCCGAACTTCCGGCCGTTTTTTGCCAGGAGCCGGTTCACCTGTGCGCCTACAAGTCCCGGCTGCAGGGTGACGGTGGTGTCTTCGTTGTACCGGAACTTTTCCCAGTTCTTTCCCGCCACCAGGAGAATCCCCTCCGTGATGGCCTGGCCGGAAAGGGAGGTGCCGGCGGCGCGGAAAGTGACACCGGTTCGGCTTTTCGCCGCCTCCGCGAGGGTCTCGATGACATCGGCCTCCGAGCTGGCCCGTACCACCTTTTGGGGAATGAGGCGGTACTCGCCCGCATCCGTCCCCCAGGCGATGCGCCGGAGTTCGTCGGTATAAACTTTACTGCTTTGCATACTTGCGGGTTCGCCCGTCCTGAATGACTCCTTTCCAGTTAAGGCCGAAGGCAAAGTCGTAGGTGTTGCCGTCGGCATCGGTGTAGCAGCGCATGTCGTGCGGGGTGTCCTCAAACTGCTCTTCCACAGTGCGCATGTCGGCGGGGAGCTGGCAGGGAAGAAGGCCGCAGGGTTCGAAACGGCCGCTCACCACATCCAGAAGGGCGTTGTTGCATACGCCGAAACTGAGGAGGATCGCATCCGCAAAGGGCTCTACCTCTGCCGGGACGAAGGGGCGGTCCACGTGTACCACCAAAATGACCGGCTTGTCGCCCATCGCGCGGCGCGCTTCCTGAACCATCTCCATGTCGGGCTCGTTGGAAGAGGTCTCCGTACGTCCCTTATAGCTGCGGTTGGCCGATGCTTCCACGGGGTCGCCGCCGGCGAGGCTCACCTCGCGGGCGAATTCGGCCGTATAGGGGCCCCACTGGAGGCTGATGGGATTGTAGTGCCCGTCGGGGTCCTCCGCCGTGGGCATGCTATAGCCCCAGTGGCCGTAGGGAGTCTTGATGGAGACGAGGGCGAAATCGGCCTCCTCCGGCGTCTGGGCAATCTCGAAATACTGGCTCAGGAGATCGTGGGAGAAGGGATACTCGTCATACTCCGGGACGGGTTTCATCCAGTGGTTGATGCCGGCGGGAACGTGACGGAGGGGCTCCCAGACCTTCAGGCGGCCCTTTATGGGCAGGGCCTTCCCATGATTCTTGATAAGGGTGACGGACTTCAGCTGAGCCTGGTACCCGGCGGCCACGAATTCCTTGCAACCGACGAGTTCATCGGCCTTCTTAGGACTCACATACGGATTTTCAAAGAGGCCCACGCGGAAGATGTTCAGCAGGAGCCGGCGGGCCGATGTCTCAAAGCGCTCGCGGGCGCTTTCCTCCCCGTATTTGTCTATCCAAAGCTGGTAGGCTTCCAGGCTGGGGCCATTGTCGTACACGCCGCCCAACTGGTCTACGCCTGCCTCGAAGACTTTCAGACGTTTTTCGGCGGCGGAGGCCGTCTCCATCCCCCAGGGCGTACCCAGGTGTTCGTACGGTTTCTTGTAATCCTTCACGATGCCCCAGTCCGTGCACACCACGCCGTCGTAGCGGTTCTTGTCGCGCAGCAGTTCCTGGATGATGTAGTGGCTGAATCCGTTGCCCACATTCTCCCCGGAAGGGTCCTGGCCGTAGGAAATGGTGTAGTAGGGCATGACGGCCGACGCCATCTTCGTCTTCCCGGGCAGCTTGAAGGCACCCTCCTCGAAGGGGATGAGGCCCAGGGCGAAGTTCCCGCCCGGATAGACGGCATATTTGCCGATCCCGAAGTGGGCGTCGCGTCCGCCTTCGCCGGCACCGCCGCCCGGCCAGTGCTTCACCATGCAGTTCACGCTCTCCTCACCCCAGCCGGTCTTGCTGCCCGGGGTGGTCTGGAAGGCTTCACAGTATTCGCGGGCGATGTCCCGGCTCAGGTACGGGTCTTCGCTGAAAGTGCCGTAGAAGCGCCTCCAGCGGGGCTCCCCGGCAATGTCAATCTGCGGCGAAAGGGCAGTGGTAAGGCCCAAGGCACGGTATTCTTTGGATACGATTTCTCCGTGGCTCCTGATGACGTCCATGTCGAAGGTGGCTGCCATCCCAATCTCCCGCGGCCAGCGGGAAATGCTGCTGGTGCCGTCCGGGTCGAACTCTCCGTCCGGCTCGTGGTTATATGTGCTGGTATTGGCCTTCCCGTTTGTGTAGTTGCGGGGGTCGGTGGAGTTGTTGGCCGGGATGCCCAGAGGCTCGCTTTCGCAGAAAGCCTGCACCTTGTTGGCCCAGGCGGCACCCGTTCCGGGGCTGGCGATGCCCGCCACCAGCACGTGCCGCACGTGGTCCTCCTTGAGGAACTGGATCTGCTTTTCTGTGAGCGCCGGCGTGTCGATGGTCTGTCCCGAGGAGTAAATCATCAAGCCGCAGATCTGCTCGATGTCCATCCTTTTCGCCAGGTCTTCGGCGCGTTTTTCGGGCTTCAGGCGCCAGTCCTCATAGGGATTGAGCGCCCCGTCGCGGTTCAGGTCCTTGAACAGGTAGCCGTCCACCTCCAGGGTGGGGGCCGATACATATCCCAGGGTGGGGCCTTTGCTCTGATGAGCCAGGGTATAACCCTCCAGGGACTCGATTTGAATGGCGTTTTTCCCGCAGGCTGCGGTGAGCAGCACGGCGGCTGCCAGAAGGATGTGTTTGGTGGTCATTTGTTATTATAATATGGCTGGGTAAAGGTACGGCTTTCTTTGCGGAATAGCAATGTGGGAAAGGCTGCAGAAGCTCTAAACCGGTTTGCAAAAACGAAAAAACTATCAAACCAGGAGTGATGTTCGAGGATTATTCGTAGTTTTGTAACCATGAAAAAGACTGTTTGCATCCTTGCGCTGTGGGTCCTGGCGGCCGCAGCCGTTCAGGCCAAAGTGGAGCTTCCGCCGGTGCTTTCAGACAATATGGTCCTGCAGCAGAAGCAGGAAGTGGCCCTGTGGGGAAAGGCCACGGGAAAGAAAGTGACCATCACCGCCACCTGGACCAAAAAGAAGACGGTGGTAAGGCCGGAGGCCGATGGCAACTGGTTCGTCCGCATCCCCACGCCCGCCGCCGGAGGTCCCTATGAGATCACCTTCAACGACGGAGAGAAACTCACGCTGAAGAACGTCCTCATCGGCGAGGTGTGGTATTGCGGCGGGCAGTCCAATATGGATATGCCCGTGAAAGGCTTCGAGGCCCAGCCGGTGGAGCACAGCACCGAATACATCCTGCGTGCTAAGCCCTCCGTGCCCATCCGCATCTGCAAGGTGCCCAATACAAAGTCCAAGACCCCGCTTCCCAAAGTGGAAGCTTTCTGGGTGGAAAACAAGCCCGAGGAAGTGATGAATGCCAGCGCCACGGGCTATTTCTTCGCCCAAAAGCTGTATGAGATGCTGGAGGTTCCCATCGGCATCATTACCGTGGACTGGGGCGGATCGTCCATCGAGAGCTGGATGAGCCGGGAGCTGCTCGAGCGGGAATTCCCCGGGGAGTTCGACACAGCCCTGCTGGACACCGCGCCGCTGGAGGACCTCAAAGGCTCGCGCCACCCTTGTATCCTTTATAATGGAATGGTGGAAGGCCTGGCGCCGTTTACTTTCAAGGGAATGATCTGGTATCAGGGAGAGACCAACCGGGGCCGATGGGAGCAGTACACGCGCCTGCAGCCCGCCTACGTAAAGATGATGCGGGAACTGTTCCAGAACCCGGATGCGCCCTTCTACTTCGTCCAGATTGCGCCCTACACCTATCAGCCCCAGTACAAGGACCTCTTCACTTCCGGCTATTTCTGCGAAGCGCAGGAGAAGACGCTGGCCCTCATTCCTCACAGCGGAATGGTGACGACGACGGACATCGGCTCGTATTCAACCATCCATCCGCCCAAGAAACTGGAAGTGGGGAACCGCCTGGCGTACCTGGCCCTCGTGAAGGACTATGGCTTCAAGGGCATCAATCCGGTGGCGCCCACCTATAAAAGCGTGGAATTCAGCGGCGAAGAAGCCATCGTCACCTTCGAGGTGGACAGGCTGGGAATCGGGCCGATGAATACGGACCTGGGCGGCTTCGAGCTCGCCGGCGAGGACCGCGTTTTCCACCCTGCTATAGGCCGGCTCAAGAACAAGAAAGTGGTCGTCACTTCGCCCGAAGTGCCGGCCCCGGTGGCCCTCCGCTACTGCTTCCGCAACTGGTGCGTGGGCTCCGTCTTCAGCGCCTGGGGCATCCCTGCAGGCCCTTTCCGTACGGATGACTGGGACGACCTAAGACAATAAGTCGTTAGTGCTTTCTGTCCCGGATTCTTCGGGATTCCAACTTGTTTATAAAAAATCGGTCCGAAATAGGCGCGATAAGAATCAGACCAGTGCGGACCGGTTTATTGAAATGCGTACCTTTGCGGCTCATTCGAAAAATGCACTAAAATGAAGAAAAGAAACTATGAATCCCCGTTGAGCCAAGGGGTTGCGTTTCACGCGGAAGGTGTCGTGTGCGGGAGCATTACGATATACCCTACAACTTCAGCCTTTGATGAGATATCTGAGACAGATAAATCTTCAGACTGGGATGACTAATCAGTAAAAAGTTGAATTATGAAAACTATAGTAAAGATTTTCGCTCTCCTCATCCCGGTCCTTGTTCTCTCTTGTGAGAAACAAAACGTGGAAGACAATAGCATTCCCCAGATTGCGGTCAGTGTGGAAGTTGATGACATAGTGATTCCGGACACCAAGGTTTCTCACGCTTTGAATTCGGAGGACAATACCAAGCATCAGCTCGCCTGGAAAGAGGGAGATCAGTTCAGTATGTTTACTTACGTCAATCAGAGTACCGGCGATCACGCGTATGAGGTTTTGAATTATTCCGAAAACAGATTTACGAAAAGACCAGGCTATAAGCTGCAGTTTCAGGGAAATGTTCCGGATTTTCACACAATTTATGGTGATGGGGTTGCATTAGCACATGCTGCATTTCATCCTGCAGCGACTGTTGACGTGACGCACACCTCGGGACAAAGTTTTGAAGTGGTCCCCAGCTCTGCCGGGAACATCGCTATTCCCGCCATACAGGACGGTACCGGATGGGATTATGCCATCTATTGTTCAAGGACAAGCACCAGCGGATCTACGCCGGTAACGCCGTCAATCAGTAACGTTAAGTTTTCTCTGGCAAACTGCATGCTCCGGATGCGGCTAAAATCGAACAAAGAAATCACGGGTATATCCCTATCGAAGGGATCCGGTGGCAACGGTTACTTGGTCGGGAATGTGACAAAAATGATATGTGATGGCTATAAACAAAATATATACATTTCGTTGGGATGTACGACAACTACGTTGAATATCACCAACGGTGGAACGCTTGTTGAAGCCGATGCTGCAGACTATCAGGACATTTATTTTGCAGTACGTAAGTTGCAACAGGGCGTGCAGTATACATTCACCTTTACGGCTTCTGACAACACCCAAATCGTCAAACATCTTACTCCAAAAGAGGAGTATAACGTCGGCGTGTTCAATCTTGGTTCCTTTACTCTAACAAACTGGGAATAGCACCGCTGCATATCAGGTGAACACATACAAGGGGCCGGCTCACAATTGAGACGGCCCCCTTCTTGTGAGGGACCAGGGGGCCGCCCAACGGGAGAAGTTTCAGTCTCCAGTCGGGGAGCGAAAAGCGCTGGAAACTATTCGGGTTCTTTGAGATACCTCTCCAACTGTTCTTTTAGCGGAGCGAGGTCCTTGTCAATGACGTTCCAGACTTCATCCGGGTCCACTTCGTAGTAACCATGAACAAGAAAATGTCTCATGCCTATGATAATCTTCCACGGAGTGTCAGGATGTGCATCCTTGAATTCCTGCGTGAGCATGTAGGCGGCTTCACCAATGATTTCCACGTTCTTGACCACTGCAAAATAGAGGATGCCATCCTTTTGGATATCATCCTTTGAACGGCCGTCCACGAACGTGTTGATCCGTTGGATGGCCTGAAGCATATGCTCCAAACGTCCCGGGTCCCTAACAGGCTCTCTCATAGATTAGCACTTTGTCTTTATCTGCAGATTTTGCGGCAAAAGGAAGAAGCGTACCTTCCGTGACCAAGTCCACATCCATCCCCAGGATGTCCTGCAGGTCATATGTCATACCCAGATGGTCGAACAAACTGACACGGGCTTCTTTGTCAAATGTTACCAGAATGTCTATGTCACTGCCGAGCGCATTGTCGCCCCTGGCATACGAGCCGAAAATATAGGCCCTTACGACGGGTTTCGTCGCGAAGTATTCGGCAATCTTTGATGCAATACTCTGGTTCATACTCTTATGTGGCCTGACATCGCAAATTTAATATTTTTTCCTCAAAACACGAAATTGACTCCCTATAGCGACTGTCGGGGGAGGAACACCCAGGGGTTGCGGAGCGTGGGGACGTTGGTGGGGGTATTGGCATCCAGCAGCATGGAGGCCATGGTGCGGCCCATCTGGGGGAAGTCGGTGGAGAGGGCGGCAATGCCCCCGCAGAGCACTTCCTTCAAGGGGGTGTCGTTGAAGGAGAGCAGGCCGATGTCCGAGCCGATAGAGAGTCTCTGCGCCGCGGCCTTCTTGATAAGATTCACCAGTTCCCGGTCGCTGGGGGTGAGGTAGAGGGTGCCTTTGTGCAGGGTATCGTCGGCGATGGTTGGCAGCAGGAGGCTGCCGAAACCGAATTCTTCGCAGAAGCGTTTGATACCGCTATAGCGTTCTTCCGGCTCTTTGTCATCGTGCTGCACCAGCACCAGGGTGTGGTATTTCCGGATGGCGTTCAGGCCCTGGATGAGGGCGTCGTAGGTGTCCTGCTCGAAGTCCTGTCCCACGCCGGGATACTGGCCCCGGATGTCGTCCTGGAAGTGGTCCAGCAGGAAAACCCGGCCCGGAAGACGGTCCAGCAGGGGAGAGAGCCCCCGGAACTTACCAGGCATCAGGACGTAGGAGGTGAAACGGCCCTCGGCGTCCCTGAGCAGCGTTTCGAAGACACGGCGGTCATAGTGATGGAACATAATTTCCACCGAGGCTTTGTCCCCGATTCCCTCCAGGATGGAGCGGTACAGTTCCTCCTTGAAGGCGGTGAGTTCGTTGAATAGCAGCAGGATCTTTTCCTTTACGGCTACGTTGGTGCTCTGGACGTAATAGCCTACGGCTGGCTCGGCCTCGATGATGCCGCGCGATTTGAGCTCCTGCATCGCCAGGAAGATGGAACTGCGGGAAAGCGAAAAGCGGATGCGGAAGGCGTTCACGGAAGGGATGCGGTCTCCCACCTTAAGCTCTCCGCTGCGGATATGGTCCTCTACGAACCGGACCACCACTTTGTATTTGGGATCTCTTTGCATAAACCGGTTTGCAAATATAAGCAAAAAAAACGGACCAGGGCAAACCGGTTTTGAAATATATTATATATTTGTCCGGAGAACAAACAACCACATAGTTATGTTCCGGGCCGGCCACCACATATCTTTGTTTTTGCTGATTCTGCTTTCCGTTTCCTGCCAGAAAGAACGTGGAGACGAGAATGACCGTGGTTTAATGGTCAGTTTTGAAGCGATGAACGCCACCAATCCCTGGAAAAGCGGAGACAAGATTTCGCTCATTGCCCTCAAGACCCCCACAGCGGCAGGAAGCCAGGCCTCCCGGAATGTGGTGAATTTCAGTTCGAACAGGTTTACGGCCCAATCGGCCGGAACAAAAGTCCGGTTCAGCGGCCGCGTGCCGGTTCTTGACGGGACGCTTCCCTCGGGTGACGCCTCGCTTTATGGGATTTTCCCGGCCGTGAACCTTACCGTTTCGTCGGTTTCCCAGTCTGCACGCTATGAAGGCAGGGATTACGTTTATTATACCCTCACCGGTCCCAGCATTCCATCCCGGCAGGACGGCACCGGCTGGCGTTATTGCTATTTTACCTCCAGGGATGGGCACGTCTCGGTGTCCTCAAGAAGCATCACTACGGCTCCTTCATTCTCACTGGCCAACGCCCTGGTGAAATTCCGTTTCTTCTCCGGGAAATCCATTGCCCAGATCGAAATCCGGCAGGAGAACAAATCCACGCCCGGACTGGCGGGGGCTCTTACCCTGTATACCTGTGCTACGGCCGTCGCCGCGGGCTGCGAAGAGCAGTCCATCACTATCAGCAACGGGGGAGCGGCGCTTCCGGAAGAAGTCTATTTCGCCTGCGGCGCACTCAACACGGACGTCCTGCTCACCTTCAAGTTTACCTCCAAGGACGGCAGCCACGTGTCCCGCGCCGTGAAAGTCACGGAGGCCTGCTTGCCCGGATGGGTTAGCGAACTCCCGGGCTTCGACCTCAGCGAGTGGACATCGTCCGAGCTGGCCGTCCAGGCGGCGAAGAATATGGGAATGGGCATCAACGTGGGAGGTATGGACTCGGTGAGTCCCACCACGGAGGCACAGAAAGACAGGGCCGATGAAAACGGGATGCACATCCTGGACCGTACGCGTCCGGTCACCTATGAGACCAACAGTGCGCACGATCCCATCACGCAGACCACGATGAATTTCCTGAAGTCGTCTGGTTTCAGCAGCATCCGTCTCCCCATTACTTGGTTCAACCATATGGGCCCTCCGGTGAGTCCCGAAGGAATGATTGACCAGGTGTGGCTGGAGCACGTGAAAGAAGTGGTGGATATGGCCCGGAAAGCGGACCTGTATGTGGCCATCAACATCCACCACGATGCAGGCACCCCTGACTTCTGCTGGCTCAAGGCGGATTGGGCCAATTATGCATCCATCAGCGCCCAACTGAAGAATATCTGGACCCAGATTGCCAATTACTTCAGGGACTACGACTACCATCTCCTGTTCGAGGGCTTCAACGAGATCTGCGACGAAAACAAGAGCTGGTGGGCGCCCAAAACGTCAGACGGTTTCAAGGCGGCCAACGCCCTGAACCAGGACTTCGTGGACGCCGTGCGCGCTACGGGCGGCAACAATGCTGTGCGCAACCTCATCGTCTCCACCTATACCTCCAGCGAATGGGAAAAAGGCCTTGTGGGTTTTGTCCTGCCGGAGGATGTGACGGAAGGGCACCTGATCGTTCAGATTCATTCTTATCGGCCCAACGAATTCATTACCGCCCGAGAGGTGGGGGACCGCAGCCGGCTGGAGTTCTACGAAAGCGAGAAAGGGGAGATTGACGAGATGTTCGAGCGGGTGCAGCGCTATATCCTGGACAAAGGCTGGCCCTGCTTTATGGGTGAATACGGCGCTTTCTCCAAGAAGGACGCTGCCGGCAACCGCAATGAACTGGGCCGCGCGGAGCACGCCTACTATTATACTACGCGCGCCCTGCTCCGCGGCATCATCCCCATGTACTGGTATAACCCCAGCGGCTACCGGGACCGCGACGAAGGCCGGTGGACCTATCCCGTCACGGCCCAGGGCCTGATGGATGCTTGGACAGACTTTAAAGCCGGCACCGTGGTGTACAAGAAGTACAACCACGATGCGGCCTATCCTATAGGACAATAATTGTTAAACCATATGCATATGAGAAAAAAAGCATTTTATGAACCGCCTGTGAGCCAAGGGATTTGGGTCCAGGTGGAAGGCGTTGTGTGCGGGAGTGTAAACAAGAATTTCAACACCCCTGATAATACTTCTTACGATTCTTTTGCTCCGATAACCGGTGTTGATATTACTTTTGGTGATTGGGTTCTTTAATTGTTGGCGTATGAAAAAGATAAGTATTTTTGCCCTTTTAGTTCTAGTGGCATTTGCTTCCTGCAAAAAGACGGAAAAGGACTCGGAAATGAATAAAGGCCAGGTGTTGTTGTCGTTCGAAGCAGACGCACCGATGGTTTCCTTGGATGACAATACAGATCCGGACACAAAGATTATTCATAGCACAGATCCGAGCGATGACAATATTCATATTATTCAATGGAAGAAAGGGGATCAGATTTCCCTAATGGGTTTAGTGTGGGATACTGGGAAAGTTAATACTGGTGGCGGCGTTAAGTATACCTTGCATAATTTTTCCGCCAATCGATTTACGCTCAGATATAACGATGGCTCCAAGTCATTCAATGGTTATTTCCCGAACTTCGCCGAGATTTATCCGGCGACAGCGACCACGGCTCCCCAGACAGAAGCCACGGCGTCACAAAACAGAACTACCATTTATTTGTGGGGAACATACCCGGCCACTACTTATGAATGCACAGATACGGACCCTACTCCCAAGGTAGATAACAAATTTAAGCCCCTAACCCCGTTAGGATTCGCGGAAACGCAGGACGGAACAGGTTGGCCGTATGCCATTTTCTTTGCGTCTCCGCTCAGTTCATCCAATAAGTGGTATAATAGCTCTGTGGGGCAACCCCGCATAGACTCTTATTATATGTCGGCCAACGGTGTTCGTTTCCGTATTGGTTGCTGTGTTGCCAGACTCAAACTCAAGGCCAGCAAGAATATCACGAACATTACGATTGTCAAGCAAGAGGACGAGTGGCAAGGTTTCGTTGGGCCGGTTTCCACGCTGTTGGCGAACACAACCAACTTTTATATCAGCGGAGGCTGCCGCACGAGGACGCTTACCATTAACAACGGCGGCAACTTGGTAGAGGCGGATGCTGCCGAGTATGCCGATGTGTATTTTGCCTGCCGTGGTTTATTCAGCGGCAAGCACTATACATTCACCTTCGAAGCAGAGGATGGAACGAAATGCACTAAACAACTCGTCCCGACTACGAACTATACGGTGGATGTCTACAATCTAGGGGAGTTCACCATTAACACTTGGGAGTAATCTCTACTAAATTGTTTTTCCTCACGAAACAACTTTGCGGGAACCTTCGGGCTCCCGCTTTTGTTTATAAAATGCTTTGCGCAAAATTTTTTAGCGCTATTTACCCCCTCTGCGCAAAATGCTGGTCTGTTTTAATAAAACTGGTATGGAAGGGTGGAGAAAGATAATCAGACCAGTGCAGACCGGATGGGAGAAATGCGTACCTTTACCGCAGAGCCAAAAACTGGAACTATGACCGGAAATAACTATGAATCCCCGCGCTGCGAACGTTACGCCCTCTGGTGGGAGGGAACGCTCTGCGCGAGCGTGCAACAGAGTGTCAATACGGGTGCGTTCGACCCCATCATCGAAACTCCTCACGACGGTGACTGGGTCGATTAAATCAGGTGCGCTATGGAAAGAATTTTGAAATCCCTCTCGGTTATCCTGGCCGCCCTGTCCCTGATGATGGCCTGCCAGAAAGAAAACGTTGTGCCTGAACAGACACCTGTGGCCGAAGTCCTTCAAGTGCTGGTGAATCTTGACGTGGCGCCGCCCGAGACCGCTTCGCCGGCCCCGTCCTCCGTTTCCACCAAGATTGTCCACGAACTGGATCCTTCCGACAACACCAAACACGTCATCCAGTGGAAGACCGGAGACCAGTTCTCGCTGCTGGGCTATGTGACCACCCAGGGAGAGAACCGACATAAGCTGCACAATTTTTCGGAGAACCGTTTCACGCTCACCGGAGAAACCGGTTCCACCCAGTTTTCCGGTTTTTTTCCGGATTTCCGTGAGATTTACCCTACGGCCATTGCCTCGGCCCGGCAGATTATTTATCTCTGGGGCATCTATCCCGCCGCTACGGTGTCGCTTATTTCTGAAGATGTGCCTACTACGGCGACGAAAACGTTCAGGCCGGAGACAACCCTTGCTATTGCCCCCACGCAAGACGGAACGGGCTGGCCCTATTGTGTTTTCTTCTCCAGGACCGGGCAGAATGATTCCTATTACTTCAATCCCAATGCTGGGAACGGCATCAAATTCTCCCTGGGCAACTGTGTCCTGCGGCTCCGCATCAAATCTACCAAAGACATCACCCGTATCGAGCTCCTGAAGGGCTCCGGAGGCTATGATTATCTGGTGGGAGATGTCACCGAACTCACCGGCAACAGCAGCAGTATGTACATCTCCCGCGGTTGCCTCACCACCAAGCTTACGGTGGAGAATGGCGGCAACCTGGTCGCGGCGAATCAGGCCGATTACACGGACATCTACCTGGCCGTTCGTTCCCTCCAGAGCGGCGTACCGTACTTTTTCACCTTCACGGCGGCCGACGGAACCAGTTGCACCCGGCAGCTGTTGCCATCGGCCACCTACGGGAACGGAGTCCACAACTTGGGGACTATGACCATCAGCGCCTGGGTGACGCCCGAACCTGCGGCCATAACGGCCGTTAACATGGGGATGGGGATCAACGTGGGCGGCCTTGAGTCTATCGAAGCCACAACCGAGAGCATTGCGGACCGTCAGGATCCCGCAAATCCCGGGTATCATTACCTGGATCGCAGCGACCCCGTGACCTATGAGACCAACGGTGCCAAAGACCGGATTACGCAAACTACGATGAACGCACTCAAGGCAGCGGGTTTCAACGCTATCCGCATTCCCATCACTTGGTTCAACCATATGGGTGCTCCGCTCAGCAATGACGGCCAGGTGGATGCGGTATGGCTGGATCACATCGCCGGCATCGTGGACCTGGCCCGCAGCGCCGGGATGTATGCCATCATCAACGTCCATCACGATTCCGGCTCGAGCAGCCATTGTTGGCTAAGGGCCGACTGGACCGGCTATGCCACCATCAGCGCCCAACTGAAAAACATCTGGACGCAGATTGCAACGCGTTTCAAATCCTACGACTATCACCTTCTTTTCGAAGGCTACAACGAGATTGCGGATGAAACCGGACAGTGGTTCACGGCATCAAGCGCCAACGGCTACAAGGCGGCCAACGCCCTGAACCAGGACTTCGTGGACGCCGTACGTGCAACGGGCGGCAATAATACCGTACGGAACCTCATCTGCAGTACGTATACAGCCAGTGACAGGACAGAGGCCATGCAAAAGTTCGTAATGCCCACAGACATCCTCCCCGGCCACCTGATGGTCCAGATTCACTCCTATCTGCCCATCCCCTTCGTTACGGCCCGCGAAATTGGGAACGATTCCCGGATGGAGTTCTATGAGGAAGACAAGGCAGAGATAGATGCCATGTTCGAACGTGTCCAGACGAATATCCTGAACAAAGGTTGGGTGTGCGTGATGGGCGAGTACGGGGCTTTCTATAAAAAGAGCCCGAACGGGAACAGGAATGAACTCGGCCGGGCCGAACATGCCTATTACTATACCACGCGCGCCCTCGAGCGGGGGATTGTCCCGCTGTACTGGTATAATCCCATGGACTATCGGGACCGCGATACCGGCAACTGGACTTTCCCGATCATGGCCCAGGGCCTCATGGATGCCTGGAGCGACTACCAGGCCGGCACAGTGGTTTACAAGAAGTACAATCACGACGCCAATTATCCGATTCAGTAATTTACAAACTGGTTTGTGTAGGCCTTAAAAAAATCAGACCGGCACAAACCAGTTTTCTCTACTTTATTATATTTGCAGTAGAATAACACTTTAACTAAGGCCCTTCGTATGAAAAAGGAATTCTTTTATTCTCTTTGCATGCTGTTGGCTGCAGGCTTGTTGTCTGCCTGTCATACAGAAGATGTGACGTTCGGCCCCGCCTACTTAACCGTTCCAGAAGATAACGTGTCTGTCCCTTCGGACAACGCGCTCATCAGCGACCCGTTCGCGGAAGAGACCCTTCCCGTGACGGATACGGTGTGGGTGAGTGCCAGCCGTTCGTGGACGGCCGTTCTGGAAACCGCTGATGGCGGGGACTGGATTCACGCGGATGTCACCGAGCGCATCAACGTTACGGGTCAGGGGGAGAAATACCCGCTGATCGTCAGTTTCGACCGTTACCGCGGTGCTCAACCCCGAACGGCCACCCTTACCCTTTACGGCGTGGACATTGAGGATCCTGTGGTTGTGAATTACACTCAGGAAGCCTTCGTCCCCAGCCTGTCCCTTTCTACTCAGGACGGATACAACGTGGTTACCGCCGTCAGCGGTGAGTGCTATGCGCTGGTTAAGTGCAACACCACCTGGACCGTTCGGGTAGACGCCTCTGCCTCCTCCGTGGTTCCTACCCTGTCAGTTACCGCGGGTCAGGACAGCGGCGCCATCCTGGTCTCCTTCCCGGAGAATGCCGAAGATGAACGTGCCCGCATCGCGCGCCTGGTGGTATCGGCCCCCGGTTGCGCCCCGCAGTCGCTGGACCTGATCCAGGCCCAGAGCGAGCGCTACTTCATGCTGGTCCGGGAGATGCCGACGGAGATTCCGCCTTATGAGCGGGAGATTGTGATTCCGCTGCGTTCCAACGGTCCCTGGACGGCCGAAGTGACGGACTGCACCTTCGAGAATGCCCAGCTGATTCCCTCCAGTGGCCAGACATCGCTGACGGATCTTCACTTTATGTCAAAGCATGGTGATGACCCTGAAGTGGTAGAAAAACATGCCTCCATCACCATCCGCCGGGAGGGCTTTGACCCTATCGTGGTAAACCTGAGCCAACGTGGATCCATCCATCTGAGCATTATTGCCTACAATCCGGATTATGAATGGAAAGGAAGCGAGTACTTCGGTTACGACAATCCTTACAGGCCTTACCTCTATCTGGGGCTCCCGTTTGCCTATCCTACTTCCTTCCCCAACACTTTCACCTCCGGGACCTATAAAGGCGTGGAACTGGAATGTGAAACGGCCGCTGGTTATCCGTTTACCCTCTACGGCCGCGATTGCGGAGCCTGGGTGAGCACAACGGAGTTCGGCCTTTGCGTGGGCAAGATGAAAGGGGACTATGTGAAGTTTCCCGCCATTGACGGTATGCGTCTTGCCACTCTGTACTATGAAGCATCCTGCAAGGCGGCCACCCCGTACACGGTGCGCGACGAGGAAGGCACGGTCATCCAGGGCGGAGAATACACCGTCACCAAACAGGTAGTTCCCATCACCGAAGACCACAATGACGTACACGTTCATCAATTTCCCGGTACCCTTCCCGGCGAGCGTTACAGCCTGACCCTGGAAGAGGATTACCATTTTATCAGTATCAAAGATTTGTGTCTGGTCTATGAAAACTAACGTATTCATCACGGGCCTCTCGGTCCTTTTGTTCGGCGTGGCTGCAAGCGCGCAGAATGTTGTCCAGGATACGCTGGAGGTAAACAAGGCTACGGCACAGACGCCGGCCGCCCTGGTGGCCGGGCAGGTGTCCGGCGTTCGGGTATCGTCCCTGGACGGCGGTCCCAACGGTGCTGTCAACACCGATATCCGTGGAATCAACACCCTCCGCGGCCATTCGGAGCCGCTGTGGATCGTGAACGGGGTCATGCTTTCCAATGCCTTGTCACAGAACCTCAATGCATTCTGGCAGAAGGGTGGTTATACCACCAAAGGAGACGTCATTCCCGATTACTCTGAACTGAGCTACAGCGCCGTCCTCAACGGAGCGGCTTTCCTGAATCCCTACGATGTGGAGAAGATAGAAGTGCTCAAGGATATGGCGGCCACCGCCATCTACGGAGCCCAGGGTGCCAACGGTGTCATCATCGTGGAAACCCGCCTGCCCAAAGTGGAGAGCGAGCTCAGCTGGCATTCCAACATTTCCCTGGATATGGCTAACCGCACCGGTTCCGCCTTCCGAACGGGATTCAATCACAACCATACGGTTTCCTACAGCGGGAATGCCAATAATACCTATTACTTTCTGTCCGGATATCTGCGCCATAACAATGGTGTGGTGCGTCGTGCGGGCAACCTGTTTGGCGGCATGAACGCCAGGCTGGAAACCCGTGCCAACCCCTATCTGTGGTTTGGGCTCAACACCACGCTTTCCGCCGGTGCACAGCATAACGCTGCCGGAAGCGCCTATCTGGGCAAGCCTTCTACCATGATTCTGGCCCGCTATCCGGGCCGCTTTGCCGGCAATACCCTGCAGGGCTGGGAAGAGGACTACGACGACGATGTGGAAGACTACCGGGCCATCACTTCGGTGTGGCTGCAGGTGAATCCGCTTCCGTCCCTCTACCTCCGGGTCTCGGCAGGTGCGGACTTCCAGAGCAATACCCGCCGTATCTGGTACGGTAACGGCACTTCGTTCGGCCTTGCAAACTCGGGCGCCGCATCGGCCCTGTCCTCCACTCTGTTCAATTACAACGGCAAGGCGGAAGTGGGTTACTCCCTGTATATCAAGTCCCTCCATCACCTCCAGGTGAAGGCCGGCGGTGAAGCTGTGGGCAGCAACAACCGCTTTGGCGTCATGAACGGCACCACCTTCGAGCTGCCGTACCTGCGTGCCCGCGGCCTGGCCTCTATCGGCAGCCGTCCCGTACCTTATAAGTTTACCCGCGACTACATTATCTGGGGCGCCTATGGACAGCTGTCCTACGACTATAACCAGTATGCAGGTCTGCAGGCCACCTGGCGTTCGGATTTCTCCACCAAATACACACCCAAGAAGCCAATCAATACTCCCGGTGTTGAGGCCTGGGTAGACCTGCATCGCATCTTCTTCAGGGACAACGAGTTCATCAGCGCCCTCCGTCTGGAAGGGGGCTGGGGCATCGCTGCCCGGGAGGAATACATCCCGTATGAACTGCTGGGCAACTACCTCAGGACCTATCCGGAAGTGGAAGTGGGTTCGGAAGTGTACTACGACGGCCTGAACCGCCTGCTGAGCCGTGAATGGAACGTCGGCCTCACCCTGGGTATCGCAAACCGGGCCAGGCTCTCCGTCAAGTACTACGACAAGAACACAACGGACAGCATGGACATCTGGCACTTTGGCAAGATGAACGGCGTCTACTTCGACTGGGCCCATTCCGGCAGGAAGGTCTTCTCTACGGAAGGCATTCTCCGCAACAACGGTATCGAGGTGGACCTGGACGGCACCCTACTGAAGAAGGCCGATTGGAAATGGACCGCCTATGTGAACGGTGCCTGGAACTTCGGCCGTGTGACCAAGGTGGGCTACGAAGATATGGCCGGCCGGAACATCGGCAAGAACATTTGGGTGAATGTGATGGCCGAGAATCAGCCCATGGGCGCTCTCTACGGTTACCTGGACAACCCCGACGGAGGATTCATGGACCTGAACAGGGACGGTGAAATCTCCGATGCCGATAAAAAAGTGCTGGGGAACTCCATTCCCGTCTTCAACGGTGCGATAGGCACTTCAGTCAACTACAAAGCTTTCACCCTGGACGTGCAGCTCACCGGAGCCGCCGGACATCAGGTGGCCAACCTGAACAAGGTGATTGCCGAAGGCCGCACCAAACTCTCTTCCCGCTACGTGGAAAAGGCGGATTACCTGCGCCTTTCCCGTGTATCCTTTGTCTATAACCTCCCTGTCCGGTGGAAGAGTGTGCACGATGTCAAGGTCTTTGCCAGCGGGCTCAACCTGCTCACCTTTACGGGCTACATCGGATGGAATCCGGACGTGAACTGCTTCGGCGGTTCCATCATGTCGAACGGCGTGGACTATGGGTCCTATCCCACGGTCCGGAGCTTCGTCCTGGGAGTGAGTGCCAAATTTTAAGAGAAGAAGACTATGAAGAAATTAATATTCATTGCCCTTTTGTTCGCCCAGGTGCTCGCTTTTGCCCAGGGTACACACAGTGTTAAGGGCACTGTTAAAGACACCAGCGGAGACCCTGTCATCGGGGCTGCTGTGATGCTGGAAGGCAGTTCTTCCACGGGCGCCGTCACGGACCTGAATGGCAACTGGTCGATCAGTTATACGCCTGTCGCGGGCAAAAAAGCCCGTCTGACGGTGAACTGCCTGGGATATGCGGATCAAACCATCGATATCGGCAACCGGGCGGTCATCAACATCGTCCTGGAAGAGGACGCCGAAGTCCTGGAAGATGCAGTGGTCGTAGGTTACGGCTCCATGCGCCGCTCGGACCTCACCGGTTCGGTGACATCCGTGCGCATCGATGAGACGGAAGCCGGCCAGAGCGCCAGCCTCACCTCCCTGCTGCAAGGTAGGGCGGCCGGTGTGCAGGTGACCAACAACAGCGCCTCCCCGGATGCCGGCGTTTCTATCCAGATCCGTGGTGCCAGCTCCTTCAACAGCGGCTCCGAGCCCCTGTATGTGGTTGACGGCATCATCATCAATGCCAACGGCGATTCTAACCTGGGCAGCAAGCTGGGCGATTCCGACGGTGGTACCAATGAAGCCACCAACGGCCTTATGGGTATCAACCCGCTGGATATCGCTTCGGTGGAAATCCTCAAGGATGCATCGGCCACGGCCATTTACGGAAGCCAGGGCGCCAATGGCGTTATCCTGATTACCACCAAGACGGCCAGCCGTGAAAAACCCACCGTTACCGCTTCCTTCGGCCTGGATATCAACACGCCTTATAAGAAGCAGCCCATGCTGGATTTCTACGAATACGGCGAGTATTTGCGCGCCATCGTGGACAGCCCGCTGGTGGCGCAGTACAACAGCGGCATGGCCAATACGGCCAAGAGCCGTCTGAACGCCATGCGCGGAGACTATTTCTGGAACCGTTACCAGCCCATCGACTGGCAGGACTACCTGATGCGCACGGCCTGGAACCGCCGCTATTATGTGTCAGTGGCCGGTAAGCCCAAGAACAGCAACTACCTGTTCTCCGTGGGTTACAACGACACCAAAGGCATTATCCAGACCACCGGTTTCAAGAACCTCACGGTGCGTCTGAACATGGAGCACCACCTGAACAAGAAACTGCTCATCGGCATGCGTTCCGGTGTTTCCTACCTGGATTCCCACCTCACGCAGGGTGCGTCCCTGGGTACCCTTACGGCTGCGACCTCGCTTATGCGCAGTATGATCACCACCGCTCCTTTCGCCAAAATCCTGGACTACGACGATGATGGCGATGTCATTGACTGGGGCGACGATGAAAACCAGCAGTATGGCCCCAACCGCTGGATGGACGGCTTCGTGAACAACCGCGTGGAATACCGTATCAACCCCAGCTTCTACGCGCAGTACAAAATCATGCCCTGGCTCACCTTCAAGAGTACCCTGGGCGGTGACTACCGCGTAACGGAGCAGAGCCGTTTCAAGAGCCGCCTGCTCACGACTGCATCCACCGGTTCCACGGCTGCCGTGGGTCACACGGACCGTCTGGCCTGGAACTGGGATAACATGCTCAATTTTTACAAGCGGCTGAACAAAAAGCACGTGCTCCAGGGAACCCTGGGCATGTCCATGTCCAGCAATCAGACCATCGTGCAGACCACGGAAGGTAAGAACATCGACCAGTGGAAAGCCAAGGAACTCTCCCTGAATTCCGCGGCCTACGCCTACTACACCTACACGGAGGCTTCCTCCTCCCTGATGTCCTTCTTCGCCCGTACGATCTATAATTACGCCGACCGCTACGTCCTCACCACCACCTTCCGTGCCGATGGTTCCAGCCGTTTCGCCGGTAAGAACAAGTGGGGCTTCTTCCCGTCAACTGCCTTTGCCTGGCGCATCAACCAGGAACCCTGGTTCCATGTTCCGGCTGTCTCCATGGCCAAACTCCGTCTGGGCTGGGGACAGGTGGGTAACCAGAACATCGCCTCGTACGCGACCATTTACAATTATGGTACGAGTTACTACTCAGACCATGGTAACGAATCCCAGACCGTACTCATCACCACCACAAGCAATCTGCCCAACCGTGACCTCAAGTGGGAGACCACGGAACAGACAAACGTGGGTTTGGATCTGGGACTGTTCAAGGGCCGCTTCACTTTCAGCGCCGATGCCTATTACAAGTTGACCAAGGACCTTTTGCAAACAAAGCGGCTGGCTCCTTCGGCCGGTATGGACAACCCCTGGGTGAATATGGGCTCCATCGAGAACAAAGGTCTGGAGTTTACACTGGACGCCGTTCCTGTCAAAGCCGGAGACTTCGAGTGGAGTTTGGGAGGCAACATCTCCTTCAACCGCAACAGGATCCTGTCCATCAACCCCGATGGCCTGGAGAATGATTACATTTACATGACGGCGGATTCTGCCAGTCAGCAGTATGTCTCCCTCTTCCCGGGCGACCAGATTGGTTGGGGTAACGTCATGCGCACCTACCTGAACATCTTTGTGGAAGGTCAGCCGATGTCCCTCTTCTACGGCCTTTCTACCAATGGACTGGTGCAGGAAGGGGAGCAGGGCTGCCCGTATTCGGCCTCCGACGTCTCTTATCACGGCCCCGGTTCCATCAACTACATCGATGTGGACGGCGACGGATATATCACAGATATGGACCGTACCATCATCGGCGACCCGAACCCGAAGTTCACCTACGGCTTCAATACCAGCCTGCGTTGGAAGAGCCTTACCCTTACTGCCAACTTCGTGGGCTGTTTCGGCAACGACCTCTATAACGTGAACAAGATGATGGACAGCAACACCTCCTACGTGATGACCAACATCACCAAGGATACGTTCTATCAGCAATGGACCCCCGAAACGCCGGATAACTGGTATCCCACCATCGGCGCCCTTAACGCCGACGACGTGAAGTGGGCCGTGGACCGCTATGTGGAAGACGGCTCTTACCTGCGCCTGTCCAACGTGTCCCTGTCCTGGGATGTCCCCATCAAGAAGAAGGATTTCTTCATCCGGGGCATCAACCTCACCTTCACCGGCGGCAACCTCTGGGTCTGGACCAAGTACTCCAGCTGGGATCCCGACGTGAACAGCTATGGCGGCATCAAGCGCAAAGGCGCCGATATGGGTTCCTACCCCGGCGCCCGCAGCTTCAAGCTCGATGTTAAATTCACATTCTAAGAGGAGGAACGCATCATGAAAAAGATATTAGCTATTATTTCGGTTTCCGTCCTGGCCTGGGGATGTCACTTCCTGGACGAGAATATGAACACCCATTACTCCGGCGAAGATATCTTTGGCTCGGAGGCGGCGCTCGAGGCCTATGTGACAGGTTGTTACCAGGCCTATGCCATCAGCGGCTTCTACGGCGGCCACAACAATGAATGGTTCTCTCCCGGCAGTGCACTTACGCACTGGGGCCTTACAGGGAGCCAGCTCTCCGACGGCCAGAAACGTTATATCAGCAGCCTGAACCTCACCCAGTACAGCCGTCATCCCAACAACATCGACGTGTTCAAGTTCAAGTATGCGGCTATCTACAAGTGCAACAAACTGATTGCCGAACTGCCGGCCAGCCCGGTGGACCAGACCTACAAGAATGAAATCGAGGCCGAAGGCCGTTTCATCCGGGCGATGAACTATTTCGACATTGTCCGGCGCTGGGGGAATGCACCGCTTCACCTTGAACCTCCCACCTCCATCGACGGGACCAGCCTGCCCCGGGAGAAATTCTGGGTCATCTACAAACAGATTTTGGAGGATCTCACTTTTGCCGAGAACAACGGCCGTGACTATGACAGGCAGCGGGGTATCGCCGGCCTGGGAAGCGGCCGCGTGTGCAAGACCGCCGCTACGGCACAGAAAGCCCTGGTTTACCTGACCATCGGCACGCTGCTGGCCCACGACGGCCCGAACGACAACTTCTGGGTATGCTCCAACGAGGAAGTTTACGCAGGTTTTGCAGAGGCGGGAATCACATCGGCCAGGGACGCCTTCGAGAAAGCGCTCTCCTGCGCCAAGCAGGTGATGCCGGAAACCTCCACGGATTCTCCCTACAGGCTGGCCGCTACGTATGCCCAACTCTTCCGTTGGACGGATCCCGAGGACTGGCAGCTCCGCGAGCGGATCTTCGTAATCACCTCCACCAACGAACAAGGCGCTTCCCAGCTTGCCACCTGGAGCCTTCCCGGCGGTTACAACAATACAACCGCCAATGTGAACAACAGCCGCATCCGTCCTTCCCGCTGGCTCTTCCAGAAATGGTGCGATGCTTATGGCGGTGAATTAGGTTCCGGTGCCACGGCCAACATCTACATCAAGTGTGGTGACCCCCGTATGGATGCGGCGCTCATCTATAACAGTTACATTGGCCCCAACGGGGCTGTGAGGACCTGTTATCCCGCTTCAGACTGCATAACGGTTTATGACCGCACCAAGTCCATGCCGTACTTCAAAAAGTACTATGATCCCTCTTTTGACGGTTCGGTGGCAGGTTATGCCGACTTCTACGAGATGCGTCTGGCGGAGGTTTACCTCATCGCCGCCGAGGCTGCCGCCAACTTGTGCTCGACGCCAGGCGACGCCTACGGGCAGGAAGCCATCGGTTATGTAAACATCCTTCTGGAGCGTGCCCGTCATAAGGAAGACGGTACACCTACGGTGGAACCTCGGGACTGGGAAGTGGCAGCCATTCCGGACAAAGATGCCCTCATCGAAAAGATTTTCTGGGAGCGTGCCTTCGAAATGATCGGTGAGCAGCACGACTGGTTCGACACCCACCGCATGGGCGCCACCTGGCTCTCCCAACACGTGACCATCCCGGCAAACGCTTTCCTTGCCCTTCCGGAGCAGGTTACCAAAAACGCTAACGGAAGCAGCAGTTTCCGTTCCGGTTATTATGGGGAGCCCATGCACGGGGATAATAATATCTACCCGGTAGATCCTGCCGAAGTCCGTAAGGGCCTTCTCTGCGCTTTCCCCAACGATGAGCTGGTATACAATCCATCCCTCTCGCTGGCCGACCAAAATCCTTCGGAAATTTTCTGGGAATAATTTGAAAACGAAAAGGATATGAAATACAGATACCTATTTCTGATACTTGCCGCCGCGACCTTCTGTGCCTGCGACGCTACCAAGGAATCCGGCGGCGATCCCGTAAACCCGGTGAATCCGCCGATCCAGAACCCGATCAGCTTGTCGGAGAAGACGGTTTCAATTCTGCCCGAAGCAGGAAGCTCCGTGAGTGTGGTTGTGTCCACGGAAGGGGACTGGGTTCTCTCGGGGATGACCGATGGCGTGAAGATGTGGCTGGAAGCCAGCGCTACGGAAGGCCACGGGAGCGCTACCGTCACCTTCACTTGCGTGGAGACCAACCCTTATGACGACTCCCGTATGGCGGTTCTCACCTTCAGCAACGATGAAATGCAGGTCCCGCTGGTTATCCACCAGGATGGCGATCCCACACGTACCGTTTCGCTTTCTGCCGAGGCCCTGTCGTTCTCCGGGCCGGAGAACGAGGAAATCACCGTGGATGTAATTACTACCAAGCCCTGGACGCTGGAGGGGTATACGGAAGAGGTGAAGACCTGGATGACGGTCAGTCCGCTGTCCGGGGAAGGGAATGCTACCGTAACCCTCAAGTCCCTGTCCCGAAACATGTCCCTGAACGACCGCATCAGCTCGCTGGGCTTCCGGATTGACCGTGTGCACTGCGCGAACGTGACCGTTGCCCAGAAAACCGGGATTACCCTTACGCCCAGCGTAAATGAGTTGGAGTTTGTCTGGGATCAGCCGGAGAGCAAGACGGTGACCATCATTGCCAATTCGGCCCAGTATCCCTGGCATTTGGAAAGCGCCCCCAGTTGGATTTCCGTGGACACGGATTCCTACACCGGATTGGAAAAGGAAGTCACCATCAGCACCATGGGTGAGAATCCTACCGCAGCCGCCCGTTCGGGCGAGGTTGTCTTTGCCATCTCCGATGATGTAAAGTGCATTGTCGCCGTAACTCAGCAGTCCCCGGTCCTGAAGACCATCGTCCTCAGCTGGAAGGGTTCCGGCAGCTACAACAAGCTCATCAAGGGCGGACCGGACTCGCCGCACAACAACTTCCCTTGGCTGGATGGTTCTACGACATTGAGCTCCTTCCCTCCTTTCCTCGACGGAAAGGGCGGCTCGGTTGTGGAAGACAACCTGGGCAACTATACCAAGACGGGCACCTGGCTGTTCAAAGATAAGAATACCGCCGAGTTCTTCCCGCTGGAAATGGGCCCTGCCACCACAAAGACTGCCAGCAAGACGGTTCGTATCTATTACCACAACCACGGCAACGACAACCTTCGCTGGTGCAATACCTACATCAGGATTCCTGCCAAGGCCGGTTACAAACTCACCCACGTCTATATCAACTCCTTCAACGGCGCTTCGTCCAAGTGTCTCTCGCTATCCTCGGACAAGTATGCCGAGCAAATCGTCGAGGGCTATAGCAAGGTGAGTTTCGGAAAGAACGACGTCTTTGACGTGGAACTCACCACAACCGAGCCCAACACGGACTACTATCTGAGCTCCATTGCCGACCGTTGGATGGACAGCTTTGAATTCACTTATACCGAGGTCCGATAAAACATAAATAGTTATGAAACGAATCTCCATATTATTCTTTACTGCACTTGCTTCCCTGTGGGCTTGCGACGTCAAGCCCGCAGAGGAGGAAATCGCCAACACCGGTGCGGCCAACTTCACGGCTTTCTTCGAGATGCCCATGGGGAGTGGCTCTGCCCTCTGGGAAAACGGTGACAAGGTAGTGGTGGTAGACACCAACAACAGTCTGCATCGCTTTGATATGGATGCTGGCTTATCCAAGCCGGAAGGAGAATTCTCCGGCACGGTCTCGGAAAACAGCCGGGTGAAGTATGTGATCTATTCCCACGATCCCGGTTCCGTTGTCTACAATCCGGAGGCAGAGACCTTCTCGCTTGACATTCCTGCGGTTTATACCGCAAAGGATGCGGGGGCCCTTGTTAAGGCCAATACAGCTGCCATCGGCATCCCCCAGGCTGCGGAGATCGCCCTGCAGTCCATTTGCGGCTTTCTCAAGTTCACCCTGCCCTCAAACGGGAAAACCCTGGAACAGGGAGGCAAGACGTACAACCTGACGGACATCAAAAAGGTCACCTTCACGGATGCTGACGGAAAGTACTTTGCCGGCACCCTGCACGCGTCCTGGCCAGAGGGTTCCCCCTCGCCCGTTTTTGAGGCCGTGGAGAATGGAGAATCCACCATCACGTTCTGCGCGCACGCCCTTTCCACTCCGGATGGGGAAACCTTCTACGAAGCGGGAGACTACTTTATTCCCGTGGCCCCGCAGAATTATGAACACGTGAATATTTCGGTGGAGGATTTGGACGGGAACGAAGCCGTTGCGCTGACCGGTCGGGCCCTGGATGTACAGGTGGCTGCGCTGTCCAACCTGCACGAGGTGGCTTGGCCCACCGTGGTGATTATGGCCAATTTCGAATCCAATACCAAAGCGGAATCCGACTCTCATACGAGCATCAACAGCAGTTTCTCCTCGGCCAACCTCTCCTGTGACCGGGCAGAGATAGGCAACCTCACCAATATTGTCGCTGGCCAAACCCAGAAGAAACACGAATACCCCATCAGTGAGAAAGACCCCAATACGGATATTTCCTACGATTATGTCTTCTGGACCACGAACGGCATCGGCCGAAACACCAAGGGTCTGGGGAATAATGTCTATGCGCTCATTGACGTGGTATTCAACGCTTATGTGGCCAGTTGGTCCCGGGATGGGAAAAACTGGATTGTGGGTTCGCAGCAGGAAGTGGCATGGATCAAGTTCCCGGCCTATGACGGCGTGCTCACCCGTGTGGAAGTCTATTACTACGACAATGGCTGCGGCCCTTGGAGCGTGTCGGCTGAAGTGGATCCGGATACGGGTCTGGGAACGGATAATATGGCCGCAGGACAGATTACAACCAAGTCCGGGGCATTCAAATGGCTGGATATCCTGATTCCGGATGCCGAGCGCGGAAAGCCCTATTACTTTGTAATGGGCCCTGGCGGCCAGTATCGTATCCGCGCCTGGAAACTCACATACAAAGTCTTTAACTAGTCATGCGCCTGATTTCTTGCATACTGGCCGCCTGCGCCCTGCTCCTGGCAGGGTGCAGGGAGACTGGTTTCAGGATAGCTGAGACTCCAGACCTGGAGATTAAAGCGTTCAATTCCGCTACTGCCATTCCGGCCGAAGACGGTAGCGTGGAGGTGCAGGGGACCTACGAGTATGGCACCGGCGGCGTGAGTTTCAAGGGGCACTGGGATCTGAGCCTCTACAACCGCCTGCGTTTTACGGTGGAGAATCTGGACAGTCTGGAGCACCTGGCCCTGGTGGTATCGGTCTGCAATGCGGAACAGGAAAAGATTCCCTGGAGGGGAACACCTTATGCGGGCGAAGCCAACCGCCGCTTCCACGTGAAGCCGCTGGAGACGGTAACGCTCACCTGGTGGTTCCCCGCGCCCGTGGCGCATCCGGAGATCGACCGACAGTTCACCACGATGCACAGTACGCCCTATTCGGCCGGCGATTTCACCTACAACGTGGACTGGGCCGATGTGACCGAAATCCGCTTCAACCAGCGCTGGAACAAGTACGGAATGCGCTACCGCATCTCGGACGTGGAACTGCTGGAAGGTCCCCGGAAGAAAGGCCCCGACTATCTCTCGTACAGCGAAGAAGAGTTCTTCCCCTTTATGGATAAATACGGGCAGTTCAAGCATAAGGACTGGCCCGGAAAAATCCATTCGGACGAGGAACTCGCCGCCGCCCGTGAGGCGGAGGAGGCCGATATAGCCGCCCATCCCGCTCCCGCGGACTGGGATGAGTACGGCGGCTGGGCCGCCGGCCCGCAGCTGGAGGCCACCGGCCGTTTCCGTACGGAAAAGATTGACGGGAAATGGTGGCTGGTGGATCCGGCAGGGCATCTCTTCTGGAGCCACGGCGTGCTGCGCATCTCGCCCGGCAATGCCGTGACGCCGCTCAGCGCTCCAGGTCTGGCAGACCGCCGCAAGTGGTTCGAGGAACTTCCGGAAAAGGACGATCCTGAGTTCGGGAAGTTCTACACCACCTTCGATCCGCTGCTGGGCAGCTATTACGCCGCCCGCGGCATCGATGACCACTACGACTTCTCCTCGGCCAACTGCTACCGCAAGTATGGCCCCGACTATATGGACGTCTACAACGACCTGTGCCACCGCCGGCTGCGCAGCTGGGCGATGAACACGATGGCCAACGCCACGGAGCCGTCGATGACCGCCCTGCATCGCACGCCCTGGTGCGACCGCATCGAGATTGTTTCGAAGCCGATGTCGGAGAGCGCCAAGATCCTGTGGTGGAAACTGCCGGATCCGTTCGATCCTTCGTTCAAGGCGGAGATTGACCGGCAGCTCAAGGCCCGGGCCGAAGAACTCTCGGATCCCTGGTGCATCGGCCTGTTTGTAGACAATGAACATGCCTGGGGGGATGCCACGCACGTGACGGAGTGCGCGCTGGACGCGCCGGAAGGCGCGGCCGTGAAAAAGGCCCTCCGTGCCTGGCTGAAGTCCCGTTACGGAAAGGATGTTCCGTTCGCGGCGATGACCCTTGAGGATAAGAAAGCTTTCAACGACGTCGTGATAGAGAAGTACTACAGCACGATACGCGAGGAATTCAACCGGCTTGCTCCCGGCCTGCTGTATCTGGGCTGCCGTTTCGGCGGTCATCCGGGCAATCCCCGCGTGATTGAAATCGGCGCACGGTACTGCGACCTGCTCAGCTACAATATTTATAAGTACAACCTGGATTGCTTCAAGCTGCCGGAAGGGATAGACAAGCCCGTGCTTATAGGGGAGTTCCATTTCGGCGCCACCGACCGCGGCCCGTTCCATCCCAGCCAGGTCTGGACGGAGAACCAGCAGGACCGGGGAGTCTGCTACAAGGACTACGTCCGTTCGGCCCTGGAGCACCCCAATTTCGTGGGAACGCACTGGCACCAGTTCAGTGACCAGGCCACTACCGGCCGCTTCGACGGCGAGGACTTCCAGGTGGGCTTCACGGACGTGTGCGACACGCCTTATAAGGAGACCGTGGAGGCGGCCCGGGAAATCGGGAGCAGGATGTACCAGCTGCGCTGGGATGCAAGGTAATGGACGGCATTATTTTCAGCATCGAGGAGTTCGCCATTAACGATGGCCCGGGAATCCGCACGACGGTTTTCCTGAAGGGATGTCCGCTGCGCTGTGCCTGGTGCCACAATCCGGAAGGATGGAGGAGCGAGCCGGAGAAGATGCTGAAAAAAGGTCGGGAAGAACTTTGCGGCTACCGGATATCGGCGGTCGACCTTTCCAAAAGACTGTCCAGGGACCGGGATTTGTTCCGCGAAAGCGGGGGAGGCGTCACTTTTACGGGCGGGGAACCGCTCCAGCAGGCCCCTTTCCTCTGCGAGGTGATGGATGACCTGGAAGGCATCCACAAGGCGGTGGAAACCAGCGGTTATGCCCCGGAAGAAGCTTTCCGGAGCGTCCTGGAGAGGGCCGATTGCACGCTCTTTGATATAAAACTGGTGGATTCGGCGCTGCATAGGCAGTATACCGGCGTGGGAAATGAGCCCATCCTCAGGAATCTGAAGACGCTCATCGCCTCCGGGAAACCCTTTGTGGCCAGAATCCCGTTGATTCCCGGCGTGAACGACACGCGGGAGAATATGGAAGCCACGGCGTCCCTCCTCCAGGGCGCCGAAGGCCTCCAAAGAGTGGAACTGCTCCGCTACAACCGGGTGACGGGTGCGAAGTATCCGATGGTGGGGCTTACCTATCGGCCCCCCTTTGACGAAAATCAGGCGCCGGTGGTACACGATGTGTTCACCGGCCGCGGAATGAAATTATTGGTACTGTAAGATGATACAGAGAATCGAAAACCTTCGGGCCTTTATCCGTGCCGGGAAGCACTTCGGCTTCCGGCACACCCCCGAAGATTATGGCCTGGACCGCCTGGCAACGCATTTCGCCGAGGCCGGTCTCCCGCCCGTGCAGCGCAGCTCGCGCATGCTCCGGGCCCTCCTGAATGCGGAAATGCCCATCATCCTGGAAGGCGAGAAGATCGTTGCCACGCGCACCATCAGCCGCATCCCTTCCGTTTTTACGGAGGAGGAGTGGGCCCGCATCCGGGAAAAGCACACCCTGCACGAGCGGGGCACCGTTTCCAACATATCGGCCGACTATGAAGGCATCCTTCGCGACGGTCTTGGCAAGCGCAAGGCACAGGTGCTGGAACGGGCTAAGGACCCGGACTTGAACGAGGATCAGCGTCAGTTCCTTTCGGCCGCGGTGGAGAGCATCGAGGCTGTGCAGGATTTCATCCAGAAGTACCGCGACTGCGTCCGCAGCGCCGGACTGGAGGATATCGCACGGGTGCTCAGCAACATCCATTCGGGCGGCGCGGCCACCCTTTGGGAAGCCCTCCAATTGCTCAGAATGGTGCATTTCGCCCTTTGGGAGAGCGACTGTTACCACAACACGCTGGGCCGTTTCGACCAGTACATCTATCCCTATTACCGGGCCGACAAAGCCGCGGGCCGCGTCACCGACGAAGAAGCCTTCGACCTCATCGAGGAGTTCTTCCTCACCTGCAACAAGGACAGCGACCTGTATGTGGGGATGCAGCAGGGCGACAACGGCCAGAGCATCGTGCTGGCCGGCCGTAACGAGAAAGGCGAATACCTCTTCAACGAAGTCTCGAAGATGTGCCTCAAGGCCAGCTACGAGCTCAACCTCATCGACCCCAAGATCAACCTGCGCTGCGACGCCCATACGCCGCTGGACGTGTTCGTCCAGGGCGCCCACCTCACCAAGCGCGGCCTGGGCTTCCCCCAGTACGACAACGACGACGTGGTGATTCCCGGCCTGGAAAAACTGGGTTACAGCCCGGAGGATGCCCGCAATTACGTGGTGGCGGCCTGCTGGGAGTTCATCATCCCGAAAAACGGGATGGAGATTGTGAACATCGATGCCCTGTCTTTCGCCGGGGTGGTGAGCAATGCACTGGAACATCTTGGCGAATATGACAGCTATGAGGCTTTCTACGCCTATGTAGACCGCTGCATCAAGGCCGAATGCGACCGCATCACTCAGGCACACAATAACCTCTATATCGTGCCTGCTCCCTTCATGTCCATGCTGATGGGCGGAACCATCGAGAAGGCGCAGGACATCTCCCTGGGCGGAAACTCCAACAACTACGGCGTACATGGCACCGGCCTTTCTACGGCAGCCGATTCCCTGGAGGTGATCAAGAAGTACTACTTTGAGGAAAAAACCCTATCTTTGGAAGAGCTGATGGATGCAATCCATCATAATTTCAAAGGCCATGAGGCCCTGCAGGAGCACCTGCGTAACGATGCTCCCAAGATGGGACTGGACCTCGAGGAACCCGATTCTATCGGCGCAGCACTTCTGAATTCCTTCGCGGAAGGCCTCCGCGGCAAGCGGAACGAACGGGGCGGCATCTGGCGCGCCGGCACCGGTACGGCCATGTATTATATCTTCCACGCCAAAGACCTTCCCGCCACCCCGGACGGCCGTTTTGCCGGCGAGGTGATTCCCGCCAACTTCACGCCCAGTATGTTCCTGCGGCAGAAAGGCCCCGTCTCCGTAATGCGCTCCTTCTCCAAGCAGAAACTGGAGGACACCATTAACGGCGGCCCGCTTACCATCGAGCTGGACGAGAGCATTTTCCGCAACGAGGAAAGCGTGGAGAAACTGGCGATGCTCATCCGCTCCTACATCCGCCTGGGCGGCCACCAGCTGCAGCTGAATACCCTGAACCGGGAAACCCTCCTGGACGCCAAGGCCCATCCGGAACTCCATCGGGACCTGATCGTGCGTGTATGGGGCTGGAGTGGCTATTTCGTGGAGTTGGACGAGTGCTACCAGGATCACATCATTGAACGAATCAAGTACAAGATATGAAGAATTCCATCAAAGCGTATATGTTCTGGGTGGCCTTTGTGGCTTCCCTGGGCGGCCTGCTCTTCGGTTTCGACACAGCCGTCATCTCCGGCGCGGAGAAACAGATTCAGGCGGTCTACGGCCTGAGCGACTTCGCCCACGGCTTCACCATGGCGTCGGCCCTCATCGGGACCATCATCGGTGCCCTGTTCTGCGGCAAGCCCGCAGAGCGCTTCGGCCGCAAGAAATCCCTCATCGTGATAGGCCTTCTGTACCTGATCAGCGCCGTGTTCAGCGGCGCCATCGTGAACTGGTACAGCTTTATGTTCTTCCGCTTCCTGGGCGGTCTGGCCGTGGGAGCCTCCTCCGTAGTGGGGCCTATGTTCATTGCGGAGATTTCTCCGGCGGCCTGGCGCGGAAGGTTTGTGTGCTTCTTCCAGTTCAACATCGTGCTGGGTATCGTGCTGGCCTATTTCTCCAACTACTGGATCGCCGGTGTGCCCAACGACTGGCAGTGGATGATCATGGCGGAATCCATCCCGGCCTTCCTTTTCAGCGTACTGATGTTCGCCATGCCGGAAAGCCCGCGCTGGCTGGTCAAGCAGGGTAGGGAGGCCGATGCAGTGGCCGTCTTCGAAAAGACCGGTGAAAAAGACATTCCCGGCGAGCTGGAGGCCATCCGACAGTCCCTGGCCGATGCTTCCCGCAAGGGCGGTAAACTCTTCCAGAAGAAGTACTGGAAGCCCATCCTCATCGCCTTCCTCATCGCCACCATCAACCAGCTGTCCGGCATCAACGCCATTCTCTATTACGCCCCGCGCCTGCTGGAGATGTCCGGCGTGTTCCGCGAGGGGGCCATGCTCCAGAGCATCATTATCGGCCTCACCAACCTCACCTTCTCCATGCTGGGTATGGTCCTCATCGACAAACTGGGCCGCAAGACCCTCATCGGCATCGGCGCCGTGGGTATGGTGATCTGCCAGGCCATGGTAGCCCGCGGCTTTGCCCTGGAGGCCTTCCACGGCTACTATATGCTCATCTTCCTGGTGGGCTACGTGGCCTTCTTCGCCCTTTCGCTGGGTGCCACCATTTGGGTGGTTATTGCAGAGGTCTTCCCGAACGATGTCCGCGCCGGCGGGCAGGTGTTCGGCAGTATGACGCACTGGGTCTGGAGCGCCCTCCTTACCTGGTTCTTCCCGCTGTGCCTTTCCATCGGCGGGCAGTACATCTTCACCTTCTTCTCCATTATGGCCGCCCTGGCCCTGGTTTTCGCCTGGTGGATGCCGGAGACCAAGGGGAAATCCCTCGAACAGATCCAAAAAGAACTTGTTAAAGAATAAAGCTATGAAGAAAATCCTGCTGGCCGCCCTGGCCGCCCTTTTCGTTGTCTCCGCTGCGGGACAGGAACTGAAGAAATCCGTCACTTGGGAGAAGATCCGTCATCATCCCTCACCGCTCAAGGTTATAGGCGAACTGGAGACCGTTCCGTCCAGCCTGGACCGTCCGTCCTTCTGGAGCGTGGGCTGCGAGACGATGGACCGCGACTACGCCTACTTCGACAAATTCTCCAAGTATATGCCCGAAACGGGCGTGGGCTATGCCCGTCTGCAGAGCGGCTGGGCCAAGTGCGAACCCAAGAAGAAGGGGAAGTACGACTTCGCCTGGCTGGACGCACACGTGAACGGCCTCATTGAACTGGGCATTCACCCCTGGCTGTGCCTGTGCTACGGCAATCCCCTCTACACCGACGGTGGCAAGGACCTGAACGCCCGCCTCTTCGGCGACGGCCCCGTGATGGACGGCTGGCTCAAGTATGTCAAACAGGTTGTCAAGCGCTACAAGGGCAAAGTGACGATGTACGAGGTGTGGAATGAGCCCGACGGCGCCCGTGACGCCAACGGCAAATGGGCTCCTGCGGCCAACTGGGCCGAATATGCCCTCCTCTTCGCCCGCACGGCCAAGGCCATCCGGGAAGTGGATCCGGAGGCCAAGATTGCTGCTTTCGGCGCCTTCTCCATCCGCACCGACTATTTCAAAAACGGTATGCAACGCATCGCCGAACTGGGCGCCGCAGAGGATGTGGACTTTGTGACCTACCACGCCTACTGGCCCCAGCCCGAACGCATCGTCCCGATGGTCAAGAAGATTCAGGAGGACATCCAGGCCGTGAATCCCAAGACCATCCTGCTGCAGGGCGAAAGCGGCTGTCCGTCCCGCCTGGACTACGGCCACGCGATGTGCTTCCGCGAGTGGACCGAGTACAGCCAGGTCAAATGGGACCTGCGCCACTGCCTGGTTAACTTCTCGATGGGAATTCCTTCTTCCATCTTCACCTTTGCGGACCTGCATTACAAGGATTATATGATCCAGTCCTTCGGCCTGATGTGCACCAACCTCGTGAGTGTGCCGCAGTATAAGCGCCCGAAGTTCTACGGCGTCCAGCACCTGACGAGCGTTATTACCGCCGACTGCAAGGCCTCCGACGATTACCGGATCACCGGTGCCAGCGTCACCGACGACATTACTCTGCTGGGCGTGCGGAAGGCCGACAAGCCCGTCGGTTTCCTCGTGTGGCTCTCCGGAGAAGAACCCAACAGCAGCCTGGACCGCAAACTGGTGGATTTCACCGTCCAGGGACCGCTTCTGAGCGATCCTGTCTATGTGGATATGGTGACGGGCTTTGTGCACGAGTTGAAGGATCTGGAGAAGCGCTTCGACAATACGACGCGTTTTACCGCCTTCCCTATCTGGGATGCCCCGATTTTTGTTTGTGAAAGAAGCGCAGTGAATTTTAAATAGCGTTTAAGATATGCTTACCGCCCTCCTTGTCGCAGGCCTCCTGCAGGCCCTGCCCGGTATGTTCCCTTATGTCCCCACGCACAACGCGGAGGAGAATATCACCAACGTGTCCACCTGGCCTTCCTGGGAAAAAGGGCAGGCCGGCGGCGAGGGATTCATCCAGTCCGTCGGAGACCATTTCGTGGACGGAACCGGGACGCAGCGCCGTTTCCTGGGAACCAACATCTGTTTTACAGGTTGTTTCCCTTCCCACGAGGATGCCGACAAGGTGGCGGCCGAGCTGGCGCGTTACGGCATCAATCTGGTGCGCCTGCACTATGTCCATCACAAGGCGCCCAAGGGGAAAGTCTACCCCAAACCGAACTCGGTCCTTGAACCGGTCCAGCTGGAGCGCTTCGACTACCTGTTCGCCAAACTCAAGGAACGGGGAATCTACATTTATTTCCAGTTGAACATTTCCCGTAAGTTCGGCGAGGAGAACGGAATCATCAACGCCAAACAGCTGCCCCATTTCTATCACGGAATCGACAACATCGACTACCAGTTCATCGCTCTCCAGAAGAAATACATTACCGAAATCATGGCCCACGTGAATCCTTACACCGGCCTCGCCTACAAAGACGAACCGGCGATCGGGATGCTGGAGCCTGCGAACGAGAATACCATCACCTATGCGTGGTTTACGCCCCGCTACAAGTTCCCGAACCTGGTGGAACCCTACATGTCGGAATTCAAGGCGACGTGGAACACCTGGCTCCAGAACAGGTACAGCAGCACCGCCGAACTGAAGGAGGCCTGGATGGCCGGCTTCGAAGGGGATGGAACCGAATTCTTCCCCGACGGCGTACTCACGGAGAACTACGACAAGACGAACTGGATGCTTCAGCTGGACGGGAAGGCCGAAGGGGTGATATCCCTGGAGCCCGCTACCCCGAAGGACAAGTTGAAGGGGACGCACTATATGCGTGCCGTCATTACCAAGAAGGGAGCCACGCCCAATATGCCGCAGTTCTGCAAGGGCCCCATCGCCGTGAAAAGTATGGCACCCTATACGCTGAAGCTCAAGATGAGGGCCGACAAAAACGTCCAGGTGGATATGCGTCTGAGCCAGAACCACGCTCCCTGGCAGGTGGCCGGTCTCACGGTGACGGGCATCCAGCTCACCAAGAAGTGGCAGGAATTCACCTTTCCGTTCGTGGCGAATATGGACGACGAAGCCGTTCGTCTGGTGGTCTGCAGCTTCGAACCCGGCACCTATGAGTTCGCCGACCTTTCCCTCACCGCCGGCGCTACGGTAGACTGGCCAAAGGAGTGGAGCCTGGAGCAGGGAAATATCCCCATCCCCACCCGTGCGGAATGGTCGATGCCGCCGCAGCGGGCCATCGATTTCACGGCATTCCTGAGCCACCTGGAAGACCTTTATTTCGGCCAGATGTACACCCATACGAAGGTGAATGCCAAGGCCAAACAGCCGGTGACGGGCACCCAGATCCTCTGGGGATTCTCCCAACCACACTCCCGCACGGACTACATCGACCTTCACAGCTATTACAACCACCCCATTTTCCCCAATACCCTGAAGGACTACAACAACTGGAGTATGGGATCCGGTTCCCTGGTGAACGAGATGGGGAAGAACACCGATAACAAGCTCGCCTCCGTGGCCCGTGCCCGCATTCTGGGCCGACCGCTCACCATCAGTGAGTACGACCATCCCAACCTGAGCTACTGGGCGGCCGAAGGCAATGTGATGGGGGCCGCTATCGGCGCCTTCCAGGACTGGTCCGGGATTATCCAGTTTGCCTGGAGTCACTCCGACAATTTCTTCCGGGATGTGATGGACATCCGTTTCGATATGTGCAGTGCGCCGCAGAAACTGGCCCACCTGCCCGCCTGTTATGCGATGTTCGTGCGAGGAGACGTGAAGACCGGTCCGGCCGATACCGTGCTGGTCCGCCTGGCTCGTATCGAAGACGATATCAGAACTGTGGCCATCACCCAGGGCCCGTCGGCCCATAACCGTGCTCCTTCAAGGGGTCTGATGGAAACGATCCCCGCGATGATGCGCTCCGGCACCGTGATTACGGAAAACAAGGGGCAGTTCCCGCTCGAAGGCCGCACCCTCATCACTAAGGAGGAAGAAGTGCCCCAGTACTTGAAAGATGCCTACGAGGCCCGTGAACTGCACACTTCCACCGGGGAAATCACCTGGAACTGGAAGGAGAAGGGCGCCGGCTTCTTCACGGTGGACACGGAATACACCAAGGCCTTTACCGGCTTTGTCCGGGGCCGCAGTTTTGACTACAAGGGCTTTACCCTCACGCCTGGGGAAACCCAAAAGGACTGGCTCACCCTTACCCTTACCTGCAAGGCGCCCGGCAAGCCCCAGCCCGAGGGAAAACTCGCCAAGGGCAGCTGGCTGCTGGCGGTTACCGGACAGGTACGTAACACCGATGAGGTGATTGTGACCCTGGCCCAGGGCAAGCGCATTTCGGCCAGCGAGCCCGACGGCGGCAAGGTGGGTGTGGCACCCATCCTGTGCGAGGGTGTTCCCGCCCAGCTGCGCCTGAAAGGCCTGGCCGGCCGCGTGCAGTTCTTCGCCCTGGATGTGGATGGGTTCCGCAAGGCCCTGATTCCCGTTACGGCCGACGGTGCGGACGCCCTGCTCCAGACAGGGCCGGAGTATCAGACTTTCTGGTATGAAATCGTAGTGAAATGAGAAAGTTATTCTTCCTGTACGTTTTTGTAGCCCTCCTCTCCTCCTGCGTGAACGGAAAGGAGGATGATGGGAATTGGACACAGCGGAAATACAGCCTTTCCCCGGAACCGTACAGTCTGACATTCCTGGGGATGAGCTCGGCGATGTCCACGAGTGTTCCCTGGGCGGCGGAGGAAAAGGTGCTGGTGGTTTCCGGCATTAAAAGCGCTACCGAGGCTACCGTTTCCTCCGGGCAGGCCGAGGCCCGGGTGGATGCATCGGCTAATAACATTTCTTTCGTACGTGGGAAAGCCTCCTTCTCGGGAGGCGTTGCCGTTATTAATCCGTCCTACGACGGGTCGGCCTCCGATGCCGCCCTGGCCGTGGGGCAGGGGAAACCCACCGGCGGCACCGTTAAGTTAAGCCCCATCGGGGCCGTACTGCGTTTCTCGGTGGCGAATTCGGCCATCCGGAAAGTCTCCTTCTTCAGCGCGGAATCGGTGTTCCCGGGCAAAGCTACGCTGGATCCGGCCCAGCAAAAACTGAATATAACGTCCCGGAAACAGTCGGTTACGGTCTCCGTAAGCCGGACCGGGGAGTTCTATATCCCGGTGATCGCCGGTTTCACGGCCATCTCCCTCACCCTGGAATGGAAGGATTCCTCCGGCGCCGTTCTGGGCACCAAACGCGGTACCGTCGAATGGGACTGCTCCACGGGCGCCATGCTCAACCTGGGGGACATCGAAACCTGTACGCTGGGGACGTCGGACATCCCGCTCCCGGATCCGGGCATTCCGCAGGCCGAAGGCGCCGTCCTGGCCGTTGAGGGGATGGGCGTGGGGATGAACCTGACCGGCCTGGAACACTGCTGGGAAAGTTTAATCAACAATCCCAAGCGGAATGATCCCGCTCATTATGAGCAAGCCGGAGGCTATGGCCTCATTACGGCCAAGACTATGCAGGCCATTGCCGAAGCAGGCTATAAATGCATCCGCGTTCCCGTCACCTGGCACCTGCATATGGACAGTATTACGGGACCCATCGACAAGGTGTGGCTGGACCGGGTGGAAGAGGTGGTGAACCTGGCCATCAATGCAGGGCTCTATGTGATTATCAACGTGCACCACGACGCCGGAACGATCTTAGGGGTTTGGTGCATCTCCGATATGGAGCATTACGAGACCACCAGCGCCGGATTGGTGAATATCTGGACGCAGATTGCCGAGCGTTTTAAAAATCACGACTACAAACTCCTGTTCGAAGGATTTAACGAGATGCTGGACGGGGCTAATACCTGGACCTATCCCAAACAGTCCTCTTCCATAGCCGTCTGCAACCAGCTGGGGCAGGACTTCGTGAATGCGGTGCGCCGCACTGGCGGGAAGAACTCAACCCGCAACCTCATCGTAAGCACCTATGCCGCTACGGCCACCACGCGTGCCGTGGAGGCTTTCAAGATGCCCAAGGATGTTGCCCCCGGCCATCTGTTCGTTCAGGTCCATTCCTATGTCCCCAGCGAGTTTTGCTCGCAGTCTGCCACGAGCCGCAATAACCTCGTCGAGGGCGATTTTGCGTCGATGGAGGCGGTCTTCGACCCGCTGGACCGGGTGTTCCTGTCTAAGGGCTATCCCGTGGTAATGGGAGAATTCGGGGCTGCCCCCCACGAGGGCCGCAGCGAAGACGACCGTGCCACCCACGCCGGTTATATGACCCAACTCTGTCTGCAGCACAAGGTGGTTCCCATCATCTGGTACAATCCGCTGAACAATGCCCAGCGTTCGGAAGGTGTGTGGAAATACACGAACATTAGGGATGCGATGATTAATGCGTATAACAATTATACATTCGCACAATGAAAAAATACTTTCTAATCCCGGCGCTGGCCGTGCTGTTTGTCGCCTGCCAGGGCGAAAAAAGCCCCGCCGTCACATATGACAACCTCAAGGTCCAGGTAAAGATGGCCACCATAGGCGGACGTGCCGCCACCTGGGCCGCGGACGACATCGTCTATTTCAGCGACGACGCCTCCACCAAGCCCGGCTTCCAGTTCAAGGCTGCGTCGGGAGACATTTCCGCCGACGGCAAGACGCTCAACGCCACGTACAATTCGGCCTCCACGAAGGCCAAGACCATTTATGCGTTCCACGCGCCCCAGGGCCGAATCCGTATGAAAAAGACGGAAACGGTGAACGTAACCTACGACGGTACGCTGGGCGGCGCGGCGATTCCGGCAGGCGTGGCTGCGAAAGGGAAGGTTATCACGCTTTCTCCCACCGTGGGTGTTGGGGAGTTCACCCTCCAGCGTGGATATATCGAGAAGGTGCGCATCTCCTCAAGCAAGGCCGTCTTCCCGAAGACCCTTACCTATGATTTCGGCGGGGCCGGGGTGAACATTACCAAGACAACGGACCTCATCGAAGTAACCACTGCCGGTAACGGTCCCTTCTATGTCCCGCTTGTCCCGGGCAGCGAGACCGTGACCTTCGACGTAGACTTCATGAACGGGGAAGGGCAGACAATCGCCTCCGGAAGTTTCTCCGGAACGCTGGCAGCGGCAGCCGGGACCATAACGGCTTTAGGTAAACTGGATGCGGATGCCATTGATATCCTGGATCCTTCTGTAGAGGAATTTGAATCGGCCACCCAAGCCATCAAGAATATGGGCATAGGTGTGAATCTGTCCGGTAGTTTTGAAGTCCTCTGGAAGGAATATGCCGCCCAGGCCGACCGCAATAATCCCACCTTCTATGAGCGGCAGAACGGGTGCGGCCCTACCACACAGGCCACGATGGACGCCTTCGCCACCGCCGGATTCAAGTGCGTGCGCATCCCCATCACCTGGTGGATGCATATGGACAACGTCTATACGGCCAACACCATCGACAAGGTGTGGATTGACCGTATCCAGGAGGTGGTGGATTACAGCCAGAAGGCGAATCTCTACTGCATCATCAATATGCACCACGACGCCCATGCCAGCGTAGACCAGGGAGGCGATTGGCTGTTTGCCGATATGAAGAATTACGACAAGACCTCCAAGGCTTTCAAGGAGATCTGGAAGCAGATCGCCGAGCGTTTCAAGGACTATGACCAGCGGCTCATCTTTGAGGGTTATAATGAGATCACGGATGCGAGCGGGACCTGGACCTTTCCCCGGGATGCCAACGATATCACGGCGGCCAACAAACTGAACCAGGATTTCGTGAACACGGTGCGCAAGACCGGCGGAAAAAACAGCACCCGCAACCTGATAGTCAGTTCGTACTCCTGCTCTGTGTCGGACAAACCGCTCAATGCGTTCGAAATGCCGTCAGACCTGCGGCCCGGCCATCTGATGTTGCAGGTGCACAACTATGCGCCCACGTCTTTCTGCGGATTCAGTTCGGCCGACCATGAGACTTTTGGCACGGAACAGGATTATACCGATATCCAGAATGCCATGTCCACCATGAAGCGTTTGATTGTGGATAAGGGCTACCCTTGTGTTCTCGGAGAATACGGCGCACCTGGGGAGCATATGGCCAAGGTCCAGCAGCCCAACGGAAGCTGGCGCATCAAAATACCGGAAGAGGAGCGGGCCAAACACGCCTACTATTATACCCTGGAAGTTCTCAAGTTAGGCATTTGTCCGTTATTCTGGTACACCCCTCAGGAAGGGAACCATCGCTCAACGGGAACCTGGACCTATCCTAAGGTGAAAGACGCCCTTATCCAGGCGTGGAACGACTTTATAGGACCGCAATGAAAAAGATCCTTTTGATAGTGGCAGCCTGTGCTGCTTTCGTCCTGGCTGCAGCGCAGCCCGTGCTCCGGCCGGACAATATTGACGAAGTGCTCGCCGCGATGACCCTGGAGGAGAAAGCTGCCCTTCTGGTAGGCGGCGGAAAGGAGTTTCCGGGGAGGTACAAAGGCCTTCCGGCAGGCAGTACCCGGTCTTTCGAACGCTACGGTATTCCGCTGACCAATCTGGCCGACGGCCCCGCCGGTGTCCGCGTGAACCATCCCTGCACCGGTTTCCCGATCGGGACCCTGCTCGCTTCGTCCTGGGATACGTCCCTGGTGGAGGAAGTGGCATCGGCGATGGGAGAAGAGGCGCGTGCCTACGACGTAGGGCTGCTGCTGGCGCCCGGCCTGAACATCCACCGGAACCCGCTTTGCGGCCGGAATTTCGAGTATTTTTCGGAGGATCCGCTGCTCAGTGGCAAGATGGCATCGGCCTATGTGAAAGGCGTGCAGTCCCATGGTGTTGGCGCCACCGTCAAGCATTTCGCCGTCAATAATCAGGAGTCGCTCCGCACCACCCTGGACGTCCGGATAGGGGAGCGCGCTCTCCGGGAAATCTATCTCAAAGGCTTTGAAATTGCCGTCAGGGAGGCTTCTCCCTGGGCGGTGATGGCTTCCTACAACCAGCTCAACGGAGACTACACCCAGCAGAAGAAGGAACTGCTCACCGGCATCCTCCGGGAAGAGTGGGGCTTCGACGGCCTGGTGATGACCGACTGGGGTTTCAAGGCGGGCACCGTGAAGGCGGTCCAGGCTGGGAACGACCTCATGGAGCCGGGCTACGATGGAGAAATCCGGAACATCCTGGAGGCCGTGAAATACGGGAAACTGGACGTGGCCGATATAGACCGCAATGCCCGTCGTGTCCTGGAATACATCGTGAAGACGCCCGCATTTCTTGGGCAGCCCGGATCCGGTGCTCCGGATCTGGAGGGCCATGCAAAACTCTCCATCCGTGCCGCCGCGGATGGAATGATCCTGCTGAAAAACGATGGAATCCTTCCCCTTAGGGCTGGCGCTAAAATCGCCGTCCTGGACCTTTCTGAGAAGGGTTTTGTGGCAGGAGGCACTGGCTCCGGAAGCATCGGGAAGGGCGGGGTAACAAGCCTCGAAACGGCCCTGAAAAAGGCCGGTCTCGAAAATGCGGAGCAGGCCGATGTGGCCGTTGTAAGCATAGGCCGTCAGGCCGGGGAAGCGAAAGACCGCGTGCTTCCGGACGATTTTTGCCTCACGGAAAAGGAACGCTCTCTGCTGGAGCAGGCCTGTGCCACTTACCGGAAAGTAGTTGTTGTGCTCAATATCTGTGGCGTGGTAGAGACCGCCTCCTGGAAGGATCTTCCCGCCGCCATCCTGCTACCATGGGCCCCGGGCCGTGACGGCGCCTATGCCGTGGCTGATGTCCTCTCCGGCAAGGTGAATCCTTCCGGCAAACTTCCGATGACCTTCCCGGTAGATTACTGGGACGACCCTTCATCGGCCAATTTCCCCTCCGACAGCGCCTCCATCAAGCCTTTCGTCAATTACGAGGAAGGGATTTACGTAGGCTACCGTTATTACTCCACGGTGGGGAAAGCCGTTTCCTATCCCTTCGGCTATGGGCTCAGCTATACCTCGTTTGACTATTCCAAACCCAAGGTAAAGCTCCGCTCCGGGGTCATCGAGGCGCGGATTACCGTGAAGAATACCGGCTCCGTCCCCGGCCGCGAAGTGGTCCAGCTCTATGTGAGCGCCCCTTCTGGAGGCTTGGAAAAACCTGTCCGGGAGCTCAAGGCCTTTGCAAAGACGCGTCTGCTCGCACCGGGGGAGAAAGAGACCCTGGTCATGCGTTTGACCCCGTATGACCTGGCTTCCTACAATGAGGCCACATCGGCCTGGGAAACGGCTGCCGGCAAGTACGAGTTCCTTTTTGGGGCCAGTGTGGAGGACATCCGAGCTACTGCTGCGGCCCGCCTGAAGAAGCCGCAGTCCTGGCAGGTGAAGCGCCGCTGCGCCCCGGTAGCAGTAATTAAAGAAATCAAGTTATGAGGCGTTTTGTCCTGCTCATAGCCTTGACGCTTTGCTTCCTGCCGGCGAATGCCCAGTACGGCCGGAGGCAAGGGCCCGAGCCCGCGCAGAACAGTGATTTTGCGGCCTTCGAGGGGCAAAGCAGGATGCTTTTCAACTTCGACTGGAAGTTCCGCCTTGGCGCCTGTGAAGGAGCCCAGGACCCCGCCTTGGACGACAGCGCGTGGCGGCAGCTGGATCTCCCGCACGACTTCCGCTTCGAACTGCCCTGGGACGGCACGCTGCGTTCATCGGCCAACGACTTCAAACCCTCCTGCGAAGGCTGGTATCGGAAGGAGTTCAGGGCCGATCCCTGCTGGGAGGGGAAGAAGGTGTACCTGGACTTCGACGGCATTATGTACGTGAGCGACGTCTATGTGAACGGACACAAGGTGGGCTCCGGCGAGTATGGTTACATCGGCTATGCTCCGGAAATCAGCCGCTATCTGGACTACGACAAGCCCAATGTGGTAGCCGTTTACGCTTCCACGGGTGCGGCCGTGAAATCGTCCCGCTGGTACACCGGTGCCGGAATCTTCCGGGACGTGTACCTGGTGGTGAAAAACCCCACTCACATCGTCCGGGACGGCGTTTTCATTACGACGCCCCAGGTGAGTCCCTCCCGTGCGATGGTCTCCGTTCAGGTGGAGCTGGAGGGCCATTTCGGGCACGACATCGACCTCAAGGCCCGCTTCCTATCCCCTGATGGGCAGGTGGTAGGGGAAACCCGTACCCACAGTGACAAGATCTCCAAAGCCGTCGCCATCGAGGTTTCGCTGCCGGAGGTCGCTCTTTCGAATCCGGCCCTCTGGTCGCTGGACAGCCCGTCCCTCTATGAGGCGGAGGTGGAAGTCTGGGCCGATGGCCTCCTCGTAGACCGTGTGCACGAAAACTTCGGCATTCGCAAAATCGAGTTCACGAAGGAGCAGGGCTTCCTGCTCAACGGGGAGAAGATTTTCCTCAAGGGCGTGGCCATCCATCACGATATGGGCGCCCTGGGCGCCGCTGCCTTCGATACGGGCATCGAGCGGCTGTTCCGTACGCTCAAGGAGTTCGGATATAACTCGGTGCGCTGCTCGCACAACCCTTACAGCCGGAGTTTTACCCGCATCGCCGACAGGATGGGCATCCTGATCGTAGATGAACTGATAGACAAATGGGCCGACGACATCTTCTGGGGCGGACGCGTTCCCTTCTCCGATTACTGGCCCAAGATGATTCCCGCCTGGGTCAAGCGCGACCGCAACTGCCCCTCCGTGATTCTTTGGAGCCTGGGCAATGAACTGCAGGTGCGCGAGAACATGTGCGGCTATCCCACCGGGGACTGGGGCGTGACCACTTACCGCATCTTCGACGTGATGGTCAAGCGCTACGACCCCACGCGTTTGACCACGGTGGCCCTCTCTCCCGGCAAGGCCGGCGGCCTGGTGTTCTGGGACAAGGAGGCCGATCTGGTCAAGGAGCCGCCGGAGCTGTCCGCCGCTACTCAAATCGCTTCCTTCAATTATTACTGGCGTTACTATCAGCAGTTCCTGGAGTGCAATCCGGACCTGATAATCTACCAGAGCGAGGCCACCGTCCGCGAGTTCCTCTCGCCTTATTTCGGGATGGACCGGGACAAGATGGTGGGCATCGCCTACTGGGGCGCCGTGGAATATTGGGGCGAGTCCAACGGCTGGCCCAAGAAAGGCTGGGACCACAGTTTCTTCAGTCACACGCTGGAGCCTTATCCCCAGGCCTGGCTCATCAAGAGCGGCTTCTGCCCGGAGGAGCCCATCGTGCGTATCGGCGTGGTGGACGGCGCTCCCGAGGCTGAGGAATGGAACGACATCATCGTAGGAAACCAGCGTTATACTTCCAGCTGGAATCACGAAAAGGGCTCCAGACAGGCGGTGGCGGTCTTCTCCAACGCGGATGAAGTGGAACTGCTCGTTAACGGCAGGAGCCTGGGCCGCAAACCCAACGATGAGGTGGATCTGGGCCGTCCGAACGTAGTCCTGTGGGCCGATGTGCCCTATGCCCCCGGGAAAGTGGAGGCCGTAGGCTACAAGAATGGAAAGGTATGGGCCCGGCACAGAATCGAGACGGCCGGCAAGGCCGTGAAACTGCAGGTGGTTCCCGAAACGCCGGATTCCTGGCAGGCCGACGGACTGGACCTGCAATACCTGAAAGTGTACGCGGTGGACCGTAAGGGCCGTGTAGTGCCTGGTTTCGATGAAACCCTGAGCCTCTCCCTGGAAGGTCCCGCGACGTTCGTGGCGCTGGATAACGGCGACCACTTTACCGACGAGTTGTTCTACAACGTGACCGCCAAGAAAATGAAGGGCGGGTTTATGCAGGTGATTCTGCGCAGCCAACGCGGCGAAGCCGGAGCGGTGCGCGTTAAACTGGCCACCCCTTCCCTGAAAACCACTGTTAATCTGGTAACAAAATGAAGCATCTTTGGATCATAGCCGCCTTCCTGCTGCCCATTTCACTGATGGCGCAGCCGTATGCATCTACGGTGGAACCGCTTCCCGGCGAATACTGGTGGGGCGCCGTCATCGAGAAGGGCTACGTGCAGCCGTACTTCAACTTCGACAGCAACCAGCAGCGGCTGCCCTGGCAGGAAATCGAAACGGGCGTGCGCAATGCCACGCTCGGGAAAGGCGAGCCGTACGATCTGGGCCTGCACGGCTCCAAGGGCTTTACGGCACCGCTTCTGGTTTCCAATAAAGGACGTTATGTCTGGAGCGAGCGTCCCTTCGCTTTCGAATTCCAAGAGGGCGTGCTGCACCTGGTCTCCAAATACGAGCCGCTTGCGCCGGTGACGGCCGGAAAGACGCTGAAAGAAGCGTATCTGGCGGCCTGCCGGAAGCATTTCCCCTTCGACGGCCGGGAACCGGCGGAACTGATGTTCACCAAACCCCAGTTCAACAACTGGATCGAGACGGTGGTGCTGGGCATCAATCAGGAGAATGCGGAAAAGTTCGTGGACGCCCTGCACGAGAGCGGTTTCCCCTGCGGGGTGGTGATGATTGACGGCGGCTGGCAGCGCTATCACGGCTGCCGGGACTTCAATCCGGACACTTTCCCGGATGCCGTGAGGCTCTTCGACAAGATTCACGACTATGGCTATAAGGGCATCCTCTGGTGCTCCTATTTCCTCACGCCCGACAGCCGTCCCGAATATGTGAACTACCGCCCCGGCGGCCAGAACATCCTGGTGCGCCGCAAGGACAAGCCCAACGAGGCGGCCCTGGTGTGGTGGTGGAGCGGAATCAGCGTCACCATGGATCTCACCGCCCCGGCCGTCCGCAAAAAGTTCACGGACGAGCTCAAGGTGATGGCCGAGCGCTTCCATTTCGATGGCTTCAAGTTCGACGGCGGCGATCCGGAGTATTTCCGGGAGAACGCCCTTTTCAGCGAGCCCTGGATGGAGCCGGCCGATTTCGGCCACGCCTTCAACCTGGTGGGCCTGGAGTTCCCGTACAACGAGTATCGGGCGGGGTTCAAGGCCGGCGGCTTGCCGCTGGTGCTGCGCCTGCACGACGTAGGACACAGCTGGGAGGAGCTCGCCACTATCATCCCGGATATGCTGGTCGCGGGCCTCTGTGGCCAGCCCTATGTGTTCGCCGACATGATCGGCGGCGGCCTCTCTTCCTGCTTCTATCCGGGGAAGAGCTTCTCGCACAAGCTGTTCATCCGCTCCTGCCAGATCCAGGCGCTCACGCCGATGATGCAGTTCAGCGCCGCCCCCTGGCGGGTCTTGACGCCCGAGGAATGCGAGATTTGCCGGAAGTTCGCCAATCTGCACGTTGACTTCGGCCCGTACATCATGGAGCAGGTGCACCACGCATCGGCCACGGGCGAACCCATCATGCGCAGTATGGAATACGAGTTCCCGGGCTGCGGCTACGAGAAAGTGGACACTCAGTTCATGCTGGGCCCGAAATACCTGGTGGCGCCGGTGGTCCGGGAGGATGATTCCGTGACCGTGTACCTTCCTGCGGGCCGATGGAAGGACGACCAGGGCAAAAAGTGGCGCGGCCCCAAAGTGTTGAACCTGACGAACGTTCCTCTGGAACGCTTACCTTATTTTGAGCGAGTGAAATGAAAGCTTCTGTCTATGCTTTGAAAGGCGGTCGCCTGGAAATGACGGTGACCGATTATGGGGCCCGCGTGCTGTCCCTGCGGGTGCCGGACCGTAATGGCGTTTTGGCCGATGTGGCCGTGGGCTATGCCACCCTGCAGGACTATTTGGACTGTCCCGGGGAGCGTTTCTTCGGCGCGGCGGTGGGGCGCGTGGCGAACCGTATCGGCGGGGCCCGTTTCGCCCTGGACGGCAAGGAATACGCCCTTGCCGCCAATGACCACGGCAATACGCTCCACGGCGGTTTTGTAGGGATTGACCGGGTGCTCTGGAAGGTGGTTTCCGTGAGGCCGGATGCCATCACCCTGGCCCGGCGGGACCCCGACGGCAGCGAAGGCTGGCCTGGCAACCTGGACATTGAACTCACTTATACGCTCACCCCGGACGACGCTTTCAAGGTGGAATACAAGGCCGTGACGGATGCACCCACGCTTTGCAATCTTTCCCATCACACCTTTTTCAATCTCACGGGAGATGCTTCCAAAAGCATCCTGGAGCATTCACTGCAGATAGCTGCCAGTAGTTTCATCCCCGTGGACGAAAAACTGATACCCACTGGCGAAATCCGTTCCGTGGAGGGCTCTGCCTTCGATTTCAGGAAAGCGAAGCCCATCGGCCGGGATATCGAGGCGGCCGGTGGCTACGACCACAACTGGTGCCTGGACGGAAGTGGCCTGCGCCCCGTCGCCTGCCTTAGCGAACCTGTTTCCGGACGCAGGATGGAAATCCTGACGGACCAGCCCGGCATCCAGTTCTATAGCGGCAATTTCTTTGACGGCTCTTATGCCGGCAAAGACGGCCGCGTCATCGGCCATCGCTGCGCCCTGGCCCTGGAAACCCAGGTGTGGCCGGATGCCATCCATCATCCGGACTTCCCGAACACGGTTTTACGCCCCGGCGAAACCTACACCCATACCTGTATTTACAAGTTTTCGGCCCGATGAAAACCCGATTTGCCATCCTTCTGGCCATGCTGTTGGCCCTGCCGTTGCAGGCGCAGACCTATAAACTCTCTTCCGGCGCTTCCCTGAAGGTGGAGGCCTGTGCCCCGAACGTGATCCGGGTGCGCATCAGTCCCACCGGAGAATTCCCGCAGTCGCTCATGGAGCGCTACGGCATTCTAAAAACGGACTGGCCTGCCTTTGATGGCGGGGTGTCGCTCTGCTTCGATCCTGCTACGGAAACGCTTACACTTAAAGCGGCCGATGGAAAGGAACTGGTGAAAGGAATCGCTTTCCACGGGCCGGGCAGCCCCCTGTGCCTGGATCTGAGGGAAGCTATCCAGGAGGAATTCGGCGGCATCAAGACCCAGCGCAACAGTCCCATCATCGGCGACGACGACGGCACGCTCTCGCCGATGGACAAGACCGAAGGCGGGGATCCCGCCAAGAGCTGTGTCCTGCGCATTCCCATCCGCGCCGATGAACGTTTTTACGGCGGCGGCAGCACTTCCCGCGAGCACATCCAGCATCGCGGCGAACGCCTGCGGATGTGGGCCACCTATCAGCGCACGGAGATTCCGATGCCCTTTATGATGAGCTCGGAAGGCTGGGGCGTCTACTCCAACTCCACCTGCAAGAGCTATTTCGACATCGGCAAGGCCGATTCCGACGCTTTTGCCATCTACACCACGGAACCATCGGCCGACGTCTTTTTCTTCACCGGCGAAGGGATGCCGGACATCCTCAACGCCTACACGGAACTCACCGGCCGGAATTACCTCCTGCCCAAATGGGCCTACGGCTTCTGCTTCGGCCCGCATATGCAGGAAGACCAGTGGCAGATCCTCAATGATGCCCGCACCTTCCGGGAGATGGGCGTGCCCTGCGACGTCTTCTGGCTGGAGCCGCAGTGGATGAAAAAGCACTATGATTTCTCCAGCGAAAAGGACTGGAACTACAGCAAGTTCTCGCCGGAGTATTCCTGGCGGGAGAAGAGTCCCATCAAGCGCTACAATCCCACGCTGTTCATCGGCCGGATGCGCGATATGGGTCTCCATCTGGGCCTCTGGGTGTGCGAGGAGTACGACCTTTCCATCACCGAGGAAGATGCCCTTCCGGGCGCGACGCCGTCGGGTCAGGAGCACTGGATGGACCATTTGAAGAAGTTTATCATCCAAGGGGCCGAGGGATTCAAGATGGATCCGGCCCGCACCCTGGACGAACAGATGTACCGCAAGTACTACAACGGCCGCTCGGACAAGGAGATGCACAACCTGAACCAGGTGCTGCTTCCCAAGCAGATGAACCTGATGTACCGGGAACAGGCCGGCAAGCGCGGCTGGTACCATTACTGCGGCGGCTGGAGCGGAACCCAGCACTGGGGTGCTTCCACCAGCGGGGACAACGGCGGCGGAAAAACGGCCCTCTTCGACCAGCTGAACCTGGGGAACAGCGGCTATATGAACACCTCCTGCGACGTGATGCAGGTAGACCGGGAACTGGAGATGCAGAGCCTGCATTTCGGGACCTTCCTGCCTTGGCTGCAGGTGAACAGCTTCGCCAATATGATGCATCCTTTCTACTTCGTGGGAAAGGAAAGGGAAACCTATCTCAACTGCGTCAAGCTGCGTTATGAGCTGGTTCCCTATATCTACTCGGCCGCCATCGAGGGCGTGCTCACCGGGATGCCGATGGTGCGCAGTATGCCCCTCGTCTTCCCGGACGACCGTGCGGTGGACGATCTCTGGACGGAATATATGTTCGGGGAGAACCTCCTGGTGGGCATCTTTACCGACGAAATCTATCTCCCGGCAGGGGAGTGGACCGACGCCTGGAGCGGAGAGAAGATTCTCAGCCGGGGCGAATGGGTGAAGCGGCCGTATCCCGCCGACCGGGCGGGGCTGCTGTTCATCCGGGGCGGCGCCATCCTCCCAACGATGGAGGAGGCCGATTACATCGGCACGAAACCCCTGAAAACCCTCGTTCTAAAAGTCTACCCCTGCGGCGAGTCTTCCTATACTCTGTACGACTGCGATGCAGAGAGTTTCGGCTATGAGAAGGGACTCATCGCCGCCACGCGTTTCCACTGCGTGCAGAACGGCCGTAATGTTACCGTTACCGTGGATCCCGTGGAGGGAAGCTTTGAAAACATACCTTCCTCCCGCGCCGTTACCTTTGAGGTGGCGTTGGAGCGTAAGCCCTCCAAAGTGACCCTGAACGGGGCCAAAATCAAAGGCTGGACCTGGCAGGACGGCGTTTTGCGCGTCCGGGCAGGGGAGAAGGCCGTTACCGAAAAACTAGAAATTTCAATCCGATGATTATGCGTAAACTTGTCCTCCTTTTGTCCGCACTCCTGGTGTCGCTGTCTCTTGCGGCCCAGAAGCAGGTGATCATTCAGTTTGTCTCCGAGGACCCGTCGGCCATCCTTGCTGCCGTGGAAGTCTTTGATAAGGCCGACCTCCGCTTCACCATGGCGCGTACTGTCCGGAAGGACGACACGCCGGAAATGAAAGGCGCCCTGTCCCGCGTGCAGTGGAAGAACAACGAACTGGTAGGTAAAGTGCCCGAATTGCCGTCGGTGGAAGTGGTGGAAGCCACGCCGGAGAATATGGCGGCCGTGATTGCCCGGGCCAAGAAGGAGGCCTGGGTGGTCAACGTGCCCGGCGAATGGAGGCAGATATTCCGGAATGGGGTACGCAGTTATGGCGGCCGTAATTTCTACGTGGCGGAGGACGGTGACGACGAGGCCGACGGGCTCAGCCCGGAAACTGCCTGGCACAGCCTACAGAAGGTAAATGAGGTCATGCTGGGTTATGCCGATACCGTTCGTTTCCGCTGTGGGGATGTCTTCCGTGGCTGGCTTGTCCCTCAGTCTGGCAGGGCAGGTGAGTCAATGGTCTATACGAGCTTCGGAGAGGGCGTGAAACCCGTGCTGGAGCCCTCCTGGGATGCTTCTGACCCGGGAGACTGGGTAAAGGTGGGCCGAAGACTCTGGAAGTGCGAAAAGCCTTCGGAATTCGAATTGGGAAACATCATCTTCAACCACGGCGCCAAGGGCTGCGCCTGGAAGGTGGACAATCGCGATCTGCTGAAAGGAAAGGACCTGCACTACTGCTGGGTGGAGGCGGAAAAGGCCGTCTATCTGGTGAGCCGCCGCAATCCCGGCAAGCGCTTCCGTTCCATCGAACTGGCCGAAAAGCACCATATTATTTACGAGCATAATACGCACTACGTAGTCTACGACGGGCTTTGGCTGCGCTACGGCTCCGCCCACGGGATCGGCGGGGCCAATGTGGACCATGTCGTCATTCGTAATTGTGACATCTCCTGGATTGGCGGAAGTACCCTGTATTACGACGAAGGTGGCCGTGGCGTGCGCTACGGCAACGGCATCGAGTTTTGGGGCAATGCCACCAACCTTCTGGTAGAGAACTGTCGCATTTGGGAATGCTGGGATGCTGCCCTCACAAACCAATGCAATGTGGTGGGTACCGTCCAGGAGAACATCATCTGGCGCGGGAACGAGATCTGGAATAATGAGTATTCCTACGAATACTGGCAGCAGGGCGATGGCAGCCGCACCGCCAACATCGTATTTGAAAACAACGTATGCCGGAAGGCCGGCTATGGCTGGGGGCATAAGCAGCGCTGGAATCCCAACGCCGGCCATTTGATGTTCTATGACACCACGTCCGAGACAGACGGCTTCTATATCCGTGGAAACCGTTTTGAGAAGACAAAGGACTGTGGTATCCGCCTGTTCAATGCCTGGTATGACAGGATTACTGCGCAGGACAATGTCTGGAAGATACCCCGTCACTGGCTTATCCGCTACCACGGCCGTCCTACGCAGGATCTCATCCATAAGTATCCCGACCATCTGGACAAAACTCACATCGACAGCGAGGAAGAAATCCAGTCACAGACGGTGGAGCAGCCGCTGAAACTGCGCGGCAACAAGCGTGGCCTGAAGATCCTGCACGAGCAGTTCGGCCTCTAGAAGGTACTTCTTCTTACAAGGTGAAAAGGATTGTGGACTTTCCGGGGTTCCCCGGAGAGGATCATTTCCGCGGCCGTGCGGCCCATCGCGGGGAAGTCCGTGGAGAGGGTGGTAAGGCCGCCCAGCACCACTTCGTTTAACGGGAATTCATTGTAGGAGATGATGCGCACATCCCTGCCGGGCTCGAGGTCGCAGGCCTTGATGCGGCGGGCGAGCAGGGCCAGGCCGCTGTCCAGCTGGCTGTTCAGCACCAGCACCACGTCGCCTTTTTCCAGTTTGGCGGGAACGGTGTCGAAGACGGAGACTTCGATGCCGCTCTCCGTCGCGAATTCCCGCACCGACTCCAGGATCACCTTTCCGTATAAGCTCTGGGGAAGCACCACCACTTTCAAACTTCGGCCCATATCGACACGGCCCTGCAAGAGGCCTTCGCGGGCGTCGTGCCGGAAATCCTGGTACACCACGCCGTAGTTCCCGGGGACTTCCTGCAGCCAGTTGTCCACCATAATGAGCTTGCGGTTGGGAATGCGGCCCAGCAGTTTCGCCGCTCGGGCCTGGGAGCGTTTGTCCAGGGGGAAGTGCGGGCTCACCACGTAATGGTCGTAGCGGTCCAGATGTTGGTCCAGATAGTACTCCAGCACGTCCAGGTTCTGGCTGTGCAGGAGGATGGTAATATGCGCACATTCGCCCAGGGTCTCCTGGAAGGCCTGCACAAGGATTTGGTTATAGACGCTCTGTTTGTCCAGGATGAGGAGGATTTCCTTGCGGTCCGACGCCCTTTCTCCCGCCACGAAGACGCCTTTTCCCTGTTGGGCGATGAGGATGTGCTCGCGCAGCAGCTGGTTGTAGGCCTTCTTGGTGGTCTCCCGGGAAATGCCAAGGAGGATGGCCAGCTGGTTCAGGGAGGGGAGCATCTGACCCGGCAAAAGGCTGCCTTCATGCACCTGTTCGCGGATTTGCCGGCAAATCTGTTTGTAAAATGGCGTATTGTCCTGTTTGTTGATGCGGATGTTCATGCTGCAAAGATAAAAAAAGAATCAATAACTGTGGTGTGGTGTGGTGTAAATCTTCCGAAGACTTGCTATTTTTGTGCAAACACAAGAATAACCCTATGAAGAAAAACAGTTGGTACAAATGGGAGGTTCTCCTGCTCCTGTGGATGGCCTACCTCCTGAACCAGGGAGACCGGCAGGTGTTTAACACCGTGCTGCCGGCCATCCGGGACGCTCTGAATCTCACCGATACTTCGGTGGGCCTCATCGCCACCATTTTCAATTTGTTCTATGCGCTAATGGTGCCGGTAGGCGGCTGGGCGGGGGACCGTTTCTCCCGCAAATGGGTCACAACCATCAGCATCCTCTTCTGGAGCGTTGCCACGATGTTTACGGGCCTCGCCACCAGCTTTATGTGGCTGGTTATCCTGCGCTCGGTCGCAACGGGAGGAGGGGAGGCCTTCTTCGGCCCGGCCAACTATTCGCTGCTGGGGCAGTACCACACGGATACGCGGGCACGGGCGATGTCCATCCACCAGACCGCCTATTATGTGGGCGTGATTCTGGCCGGCTGGCTGGCGGGTCTGATCGCCGACAAACTGGGCTGGAAGTACTCGTTCATCATCTTCGGTGCCGTGGGCATCGTCTGGGGCATCCTGATGATTATCCGGCTCAAGGATTATCCGAAGGCCGAGCAAACTCCTACAGAGGTAGTTCCGATGGAAAAGAAACCCGGCTTCTTCGACGGATTCAAGACGGTGTTCACCACGCCTACGGCCCTTATGCTCACCATCGGCTTCAGCGGCCTCATCTTCGTCATCACGGGCTACATGACCTGGGTGCCGGCCTACCTCCAGGAGGAGTTCGGCCAGAATCAGGCCACCGCCGGCTTCAATTCCATGTTCTGGACCTATGTGGCGGCCTTCGTGGGCGTGCTGCTGGCCGGTTCGCTCTCGGACAGGCTGGCCGCAAAATCCCACAAGATCCGTATGAGTCTCCAGGCTGCCGGATTGCTGGGCGGCGCCGTGTTCCTCTTCCTGATGGGCGGACATCCCTCGCTGCTGGTGCTCTATCTGAGCTTCGCCGGTTGGGGTTTCTTCCGCGCCTTCTTCGATGCCAATACGTATGCCGTACTCTATGACGTCACGCCGGAACGGCTGCATGCATCCTGCTCCAGCGCCATGATCATGACCGGCTTTGCCGTCGGAGCCCTGGCTCCCGTAGTTCTGGGTGCCTTGAAAGAAAGCATGGGCAGCCTCAGCGCCACCTTCCCCATTCTGGCTGTGATCTGGGTGGTGTGCAGCATCCTCATGTTCATCGTAGCCAATACCAACTATCAGAAGGACTATAATAAAATGCACCATGAATAAGCAAGAAAAACTCAGAAAAGCCAAAGCCGGGCTGCTGCTCATCGCTTCGCCCCGCTTCAAGAATCTCAACGGCCCCAAGAGGGGTACCTACGGCGAGCGCAAGGACAAAGCCGTGAAGGACATCAAGGCCACCATGGACTTTCTGGACCTGGTAGATCCCGGCATCGTTTACGAACGGGAGGACGCCCAGCGGGCCATGGACCTGTTCTACAATGAGAAGGTGGATTTCATCTATGTCGAATTCCTGAGCTGGAGTGAGGACTTTGCCTGGATCAGGTTCCTTCGCGACTGCCCGGAGATTCCCATTCTCTTCTGCAATGTTGCAAAGCCGCGGATGACCTTCGAGACCACTCTGGACGAGGACGATTTCGTGGATTACCTCTGCGCCGGCACCCTCGTGGGCTCGCTGGAAGGCTCCGGTGATGTGGTCCGCACCGGCCGAAAGAATGTCAAGACCGTCATGGGCACCCGGGAGCAGATTACGGAGCAGGTCAAGACCTTTGCCCAGGCCGCCCGGGTTCGCAGCATACTCCGTCACTCCAACGTGGGCCTCATGGCCAACATGAACGAGGCTATGTGGAGCACCTACATCGACAATTACGACCTCTTCACCAAGATCGGCCCGGAAATCCATTACCTGCCCTACAGTGACTACGGAACGGAAATCGAGAACCTTACGGACGAGGAAGTGAAGGCCTATGCCGACGAGCTCACTTCCAAGTACAAGATGATGGACGACGTGGAGTACGACAAGTTCATCGGCTGCGTGAAGGCCACCCTGGGCATCAAGAAACTGGCCCAGAAGAACGACGTGGACTGCTATGTCTACAACGACATCGACCAGGCCACCTTCCGCACCGCCGGCTGCCGCGCGGGTTTCTATCCGCAGTGGTTCAACGAAAACGTGAGTGTGCTGGTCCCCGAGGCCGATATCGGCGCAGGTCTTATCACCTATATCCTGAAGCTCCTCAGCGGCAAGAATGTCAATTTCATCGAGCCTTTCCATATCGAAGACGACTTCGGGACCTTCGCCGGAGGCCATGCCGGTCCGAATGACCATAACGACCCTGCCTGGCAGGACAATGTCATCATCTCCCGCGACGTCCGCTTCGCCAAGACTTCCTGGAAGTATGCCGGGGCCCCCTTCGCCTGGTATCGCTTCTCTCCCGGCATGAAGACCGTGGCGGGTCTCTACGAGCAGGACGGCAAGTACAAGCTGATCACCTTCATGGCGGAGAGCCTCTCGGAAAAGGACACCCCCCAGAGCGCAAAGAAGCACCTCCTGGCTACCTACAGTCACACCATCTTCCGTCCCGTCGTCCCCGCCAAGGAGCTTTGGGAGAAGGTTCTTAACATCGGCGCAACCCAGCACTATGCAATTGTGGACGGCGACTATCGCGAGCAGCTACGCGACTTCGCCTCCATCATGGGCTTTGATTTCTACGACATAAGATAAAAAGGAATACGATATGAGTTTCATGTACAACCCGTTCCCCTTTCACGACCCCAAACCCGTGAACAGGCCGGAACTATCCCAAAAGACCATTGATTCCATCGTTGCCGGCGGTAATTCCGTGGTTGCCAAGCGCTTCATTCAGGCCATCGCCCCCCAGGTGGAGAAAGAAGGTGCCATCGTGGCCTTTGACGGCTACACCACCACCAAGTGGGATCTTCTGGTTAGCCTGCTGGCCCGCGAGTGCGACGTGTTCGGTTTCAGGATTGAGTTTGTGGACAGCTATAAACGCACTTTCAAAAGCGGAGAGGAGATCGACGCCATCATCGACCCGCTCCTCATCTGGGACAAAAAGATCGACCCCACCCTGCTGTACGGCAAGGTCTATCATGGCGGATACATCGGCCTGATGGATCCGGAGAAGGTGGAGGCCTTCAAGAAGGAGATCCCCGCCCTGAAGGCTCCAGGAACCCTGGTGGTGGTGTATGGCTACGGCTCCCTCATCAAGGAGTTCCGTCCGCTTTATGACGTGAAATGCTGGTTTGATATCACCCCCATGAACAGCATGCTCCGCATCCGTGCAGGCGAATATGCCAACCTGGGCAAGAAGCATACGGGCATCATCAACCGCACCATCCGCCGCTGCTATTACTGCGACTTCGAAAATGCAGTCCAGCTTCGCAAGGAACTCTTCGCCTGTGGGGAGATCGACTGGTACTTCCTGGACAACGACCGTGCAAAGCTGCAGATGATGCCGTTCGAGGCCTTCGCCGATATCTGCGCCCAGCTGGTGAAGTATCCCTTCCGCGCCAAACCCTGCTACCTGGAGGGCGTCTGGGGCGGTTCCTATATGAAGGAACGCCGGAATCTCCCTAAGGAAATGCGTAACGCCGCCTGGGTGTTCGACTTCATTCCCATGGAGGTGAGCGTGCTGGTGGAGGCCGGCAAAGAGCTGCTGGATATCAACTACTGCTCCTTCGTGCACAAGGAGGGCGTGAACCTGATGGGCGAGAAGTGCGTGCGCAAGTACAAGGGCTATTTCCCCATCCGCTTCAACTGGGACGACAGTTACCATTCCACGGGCAATATGTCCATCCAGTGCCACTCCGGCGGCCAGTTCAATATTGACAACTACAACGAATTCGGCCGGCAGGACGAGAGCTACTATGTGGTCATCACCGGCCACGAGGCCAAGACCTTCATCGGCTTCCGGGACGATGCCGACATCCCGCAGTTCTTCAAGGAAATCGAAGCGGCCGATACGCAGCACGACCCCTGCGACTACATGAAATACGTGAGCTACGAGGAGTCCAAGCCGGGCCTGCAGGTGATGCTTCCTGCCGGAACCATCCATTCCAGCGGCCGCAACCAGGTGATCCTGGAGATCGGTTCGCTCACCATCGGCTCTTATACCTATAAGATGTACGACTACCTGCGCCTGGACTTCGACGGAAAACAGCGGCCCATCCACACGCACCTGGGCGAACTCAACGTAAACCAAAACCGTCGCACAAGCGTCATTCACGATCCCAACAGCCCAGACTACATTGTTCAGAAACCCCGCCTGGACTGCGAAGGAGACGGTTGGCAGGAATACATTCTGGGCGAGAATCCCCAGATGTACATATCGCTCCGCCGCCTGGAGTTCGAGAAGCAGTGCGAGCAGGACACAAAGGGTGAGAAATTCCATGTGCTCACCCTCGTGGACGGTGACCATGTGCGCATCCGCAGCGTTGAGCACCCGGAGCGTTCCTTCGACCTGGACTTCATGGAGATTGCCTGCGTTCCGGCCGATATGGGCAAGTACGTCATCGAAAATCTGGGCAAGGAGCCCATCCGTGTCCATAAGACCTGTCTGAGGGATGGCTACGAAAACGATCCTGCTTGACGTAGGCGGCACTTTTATCAAGTGCTCCGACGGACGGGAAATCCCCATTGACTCTGCCGGCACCAGGGAGGAGATCGCCTCTTCCCTGCGTGTCGCGCTGGGGGATGCCGAGGCTGCCGCCGTGGCTATTCCGGGTCCTTTCGACTATGAAAAGGGCATTTTCCTGATGAAGCACAAGTTCGCAGCGGTGTACGGCGAGAAATTCGCCGATCTGGTGGCCCCGGCTTCGCCCGCCCTCCGTTTCATCCACGATGTGAACGGAATGCTCCTGGGCGCCCTGCAGGAGCCCATCCTGAAGGCGTACAGCCGCGTGGCGCTGATTACGCTGGGAACCGGCTTGGGCTTCACCTATGCCGTGGACGGTGTCATCCAGTGCTCGCCGATGGGCTCTCCGGCCCTTCCGCTCTACAACCGTCCGTTCCGGGACGGTGTTGCAGAGGACTATGCTTCCAAACGGGGCGCTATGCGTGCCTGGGAGGAAGTGACCGGAAAGCCCTGGCCGGAAGGGCAGACGGTGAAAAGCATCGTCGGCACTCCGGAAGGGGAGGCGGCTTTCTCCCTGATGGGCGCTCGCCTGGGAGATGCTGCGGCGCCACTCCTGCAGGAGTTGGGCATCGAATGCCTGCTCCTGGGCGGTCAGATTGCCAAGTCATTCTCCCTGATGGAGCGCACGCTGCGGGAGAGCCTTTCGGCCGTGGACAGCCTAAAGTACCTTGGCCCGCTCCCGGATCTGGATCATTCTACCTTTAACGGACTTCGCTCATTGCTGTGATTCATCTGTCCAACGCCGGACTGGAGGTGGAACTGTGCCGCCCCGGAGAATACTATCAAGGGACGCGTTTTGACCATGCGGGAGTCTTTCGGCGCATTGTCAAGGCCGGATATGTCTTTGCCGATGAATGGTTTGATCACAAGGATCCTTTCCGCCACGACCGTGTGTGCGGCCTTTCAGAGGAGTTCGTGACGGTGGACCTGGAGGACGTTCCTGTTGGCGGGCTTTTCTGCAAGATAGGCGTGGGGCTGCTCCGCCGGCCCGACGACGCACCCTATGACTGGTTCCGCCTGTATGAGGTCGCGGATCCGGGGAAGTGGGAGGTGGAGAAGACGGCTTCATCGGCCCGTTTCACCCATCGGCTTCCCGGTTGGTACCGCTATACCAAAGAGGTAAGGCTCCTGGACGGCTCCCGCCTAGAAATCCGGCATTCCCTGGACTGGGAGGCGCCCCAACCGCTCAAGGGCTTCTTCTACAACCACAATTTCCTCACCTTTGACGGCACGGAGGTGGGTCCAACCCGGGAACTGCGTTTCCCCTTCAGTCCGGCGGGGGAGTGGCGTCACCCCTACGACAATGCCCATTTCACGGCAGATGGCGTCGCCTTCACTGCTCCGGTAGATCCGGCCGATGCCGTCTACTGCGGCAACATTCATAACCCGGAAGGCCTTACTCCCTGCGAATTTACCGTCCGTGAAGGCACGCACGCCGTTCATGTGAGCGGCGACCGTCTTATGGATCATATTGTTCTTTGGGCCAACCCCCAAGTTGTCTGCCTGGAACCCTATATGTCCATACGCCTCTTCCCCAGCTCTTTTATGAGCTGGGGTTTCCAGTATCGTTTCGAATAATAGGAGGGGGGGGCGATCCGTTCGTTTCTTTACGGGGAGCCGAAGATTTGCTCCCTTTTTCCTTTAATAGTTCGCCTTTAGCCAGAGCGCCAAATACTTGTCCTGCAGGAAGTAGGTGCTTCTTTCTCGAACCACCAGTTTCTTTTTTATGAGCGCACGGGTAGCCGACTGGACGGAGCTGGCGCTGGAAAGACGATACTTCGAGATGAAGGCCGATGAAGTGAGATCGGCCACCCTCCACTCCTTGGCGATAGCCCCCAAAGCCCGTCTTTGAATGAGCGTGAGATCGTCCAGGATGTCCAGGCAACGCGAGGTGTTGGATTCAACAAGGCGGTCGACGATGCTCTCTGCTACGCCTCTCGTAAGCGTATCTCCTTCCCGGAGGAGTGAGAAAGCCTCATTCATCGTCTCCTGCATATAATAGGTAACCCCGTCGAAAAGGTGATACACATAGAGTACGGCGTCTTCATCGGCCTGCTTCCCGTATTGGAGGAACAACCTGCGGGCGAAGTCGCAGTAGACATCCTCCGGGATAGGTGCGATATCCACATTCCTTGCGCTCTTGAAAAAGGGATTGTCCTGGGAGGCAAACATAATGTCCAGCATATGGCGCTCGCTTCCCGAGAAAATGAATTTGGTGTTGTTCATCTTCTGGATGCGGGTGCGAAGAAGGGCCGCCATATTCTCCTGTGAGTAGTGCTGGATTTGTTGGAATTCATCGATGGCAACGATATTGGGCGTATCGGATTTCTCCAGGAAATCAAAAATCTCGTTAAGGGTTAGTTCGTTGCCCTTAACGTCCCCAAACCCCAGTCCAGGCATAAGTGCACCGGAAACAGGGTCCATCCCCACTTTAAGGGACAAGGACCTCAGCAGGGAAAGAAAAGCATCGGCCGCCTTCTTCTTTCTGGATGCCAGACTGGCATATACGGCGCGTCCCAGAAGAAGGGTAAACTCTTCCAGCGTGGAGGTGGCGTAGATGTCAAAATAAAACGTGTTATAATGATCGCAGATGCGTTTATCTTCGAAGATATGATGAATGAGCCCGGATTTCCCAAGCCTCCGGGGTCCTTTGAGGACCAGGTTGTTCCCATTGGTCAGAATACGGATAATACTCTCCGTCTCCTGCTCCCGGTCACAGAAGAATGGCGCCGGGATAACGGATGTAGTATAAAAAGGATTCGTTTCCATCGCTTTGGTTTTTTGCAAAGATAGTTATTTTTATTGAAAGTTCAATAATTGAAAGTTCAATAATTGGAAGTTTAATAAAATCAAATGTGGGAAAGTTGATCGTGTCAGTTTCAGCCCAATTTTACAGACCACGGACATAGGTGGGTAATGAATTGTCATATTATTTTTATAAATTTGAGCCGAATGAGCCGAAACCCTATGAAGAGATTTATACTTGCCACATTTATTTTTGCGCTGACGCTGGCCTCCTGCAATCAGCGTCCCGATGACGATCCTTCGGACAATCCCCGTCAGCCGGTGTCGCTGACGACCAAATCGGCCGAGTTCGTCCAGAAAGGCGCGGCTTTTAACCTGCAGTTCCTGGAGCGTATTGATGCCGCTGCCACCGTGGATTACATCGTTTCCCCGCTCAGTATGCAGTTCCTCCTGGGAATGATTCTGGACGGGGGACGTGGTGAAACCGCCGATGAAATCTGCTCGGTGCTGGGTTACGGACAGGGAGAAGTGGGGGCCGTCAATGAGTACTGCCTGTCGATGCTCCGGCAGCTTCCCACCCTGGATAAAAAGACCACGCTCAGCATTGCCAATGCCATTTTCGTGGACGACGGCTGGCCCCTTCTGGATAGTTACAAGGGGGCGGTCAAGCAGTATTATCAGGCCGAAGTGTCCAACCTGGATTTCTCCAATGGGGATGCATCCTTAAAGGCCATCAACGGCTGGTGCTCCCAACACACGCACGGCCTTGTCCCCAAGATTCTGGAGGAGGTGGATCCGAATATGCTGGCTTACCTATTGAATGCGATGTACTTCAAGGGCCAGTGGAAGGAGAAGTTCCCGAAATCGGCCACAACCCAGACGCTATTTACCACCGGCTCTGGCGCGCAGAAGCAGGTTCCGATGATGAAGCTGGTGAAGAACTTCGGCTACCAATCGGATGATATCTTCCGGGCGGTCCGGCTTCCCTACGGCAACGGCGCTTTCTCGATGACCGTTTTCCTCCCTCAGACCGGTCACTCCCTGAAGGAAGTCGTCAAGCGGCTCAAAGCCATCGGCTGGAGCGGCGCCGATTATATGTCTTCCAGCGAAGTGGACCTTTGGCTGCCGCGCTTCGAGACCAAGTATCACATCAAACTTAACGACATCCTTTCGCAGATGGGGATGCCCCGTTCCTTCGATCCCGAGAAGGCCGATTTCAAAGCGATGTCGCTCTATGCCCTATATCTGAGTTTTGTCCAGCAGGATGCCGTCATCAAGGTGGACGAGGAGGGTTCCGAAGCGGCGGTAGTCTCCAGCGCCGGGATGATGAAAGAGACCGCGGTGGGTCCGGGCAACATCGTGGTTTTCCACGCCGACCAGCCCTTCCTCTACGTGATCACGGAAGCCAGCACAGGCGCCATTCTCTTCGCGGGACGGTATAGTGGAGATTAAAGGTTTAACAGGAACTGCCTTTCGATGGCCCGGATCATACGTTCGGGTACGCCGCAATTGCGTGCAATCCCACCCCAGCGCGAACTCGCTTCACAAATCTGGTCGATAATCTCCCTGGCATTTTTGATGCTGTTCCTTGACGCGCAGACTAGTAAATCTGCACGGGTTATGGAGTCGAACTTCTCGTTGATGGACATTTGGTGTGTCGAGGTCCAGGCCCCGTCCGGATTATAAGCATAGCCAATGTCATAGGCGGGAGACAACGTCCATTTACCATCCCGGCTCATCAGAAATGAAATGTTCTTGGTGTGGTCGTCTTGATTTCGAACAACGACATTGAAAACCATCCTGCGGAACATTTCTGTGGCTTCCGCATAGGAAAGATGCAGACGTCGCATAACGCCGAAGGCCTGCTCGTAGGAATAAGCGTGTCGGATCCGATGATCGAAATGGGCGATTCCGCAGAGTGTCTGCATATGAATCTTTTTGCCGCTCTCGCGGTCAAAACGCTTTGTGAGGAAATGAGCCCGTCCGTTCTCCTCGATCAACTGGCAGTCTGTCATATCAATCCCGCAATTACGGGCTAACTGTGAGAATGCGTATTCCAGCCTCCCATAGTTTTCCGTTTCCCGGAAACCTGCCTGGGCTGACACGCCGTCCAGTTTGATTAAATACTGATCAAATCCTTCCGGTGCATCGGCCTGTCCCGACCGGACTTCCCCGGTCGTTTTGTTATAGGCAATGATGGCTTTGGCGCGTTGACCTCCGGCCGATGTTCCCAGCCGCAGGATTTCTGCGATGGCAGCCTTTCTGTCGGCATTCAAATTGACGCCAAATGCTTTTTTCCGTGAAAGAGCCTCACGGGCGACATCTACTAGCGCGTCAATTTCAATCTTTAAAAGCGGACTGGCATCAGGTCCGGTTGCCGGTTCAAATTCCAACGCGCCCATACATCGCTTCCCTAAATAACATAGGGATTCGACCGGATTCCCGGAAGTTCTTCCCGTGAAAGCGAGCCAGCGGTCGAAAAGAGCACGGCCATAAGTATCCGGAAGAGCATCGGCCAGCATACCGGGAAGACCGTTGAAAGTGTCCCAATTAAGGGCGCCGAAAGCGTATATTCTTCCACTTTGTACGGGCATCATAATGGGGGATGGTTCCAGCCCCGTTTCTGCGAAGGTGGGATCGTATTCGAAGCGGGCCAGGTTAAACTGACTGTCCCAACGGAATATTCCCACATCCATTCCGAACATTCTCACTTTAGCGACGTCTACCATTCCGAAACCTCCTCTTTGGCTTTGATGCGGCCTGCGGCGCGTTTTCGCTGATTTTTCCCGCTGGCGTTCCGGAGTGCGTAGTATTCGGCCGGGCTTAAGGAGTCTTCCTCCACCAGGGTTTGGAAAACATCCAGCCTCCCCAGGATACGGAGAACGCGAAGAAGGGACTCAAAAGTGCCCACATTGCCGTTTTCGATCTTTTTTACGGACGACAGGGAAAGACCTGCCGAATGGGCCAGCTGAAGTTGGGTGATGTTCTGTTTGAGCCTGGCGGCTCTTAGCCTGCTCCCAATCCGCTCCTGGATCTGTTTGTCTGAGAGCGCGAAGATGTCTTCCATAAGGTGTCAAATTTCAACTATTGCGATGCAAATATACAAATAATAGTTTAAAATCCAACCCTTATTGAGTTAAATTACCTCGATTTCTGCCGACGGAATCCAGCCCTGGCGTCCGTCGGCTAATTCTATGTTGGAGAAGCCGGCGACGTTGTCCAGGATCTTTACGCGGGTGCCTTCGTGGAGGATGAAGAGGTCCTTGGCGCCGGTCTCAGAGGGGGAGCTTTTCACCGAGGAAACGGGCCGCATCACGATGGCCTGGTCCTGCCGGAGGGCCTCCGAGCGCTGCCACTGGGCGAAATCCCAGCTCAGGAAAGTGAGGAGCAGCGCGGCGATGCCGGCGAAGAAGCCCAGGCGGCGTTTTCCGGGCGTGGAGCCCAGCAGAAAGAGCAGCGCCAGGGCGACCGTGGCGGCCAGGAAGACCAGCGAAAGGACGGCCCATGTGTTGGAGGGCAGCAGATAGCACATCGCGTGGCCCCACTGCTCGAAGAAGATCTCCGGCACCTCTTCAATCTTGTCCTGGGTAAGTCCCCGGGCGAATTCCAGGTTGTAGCGGATGTCTTTGTCCGAAGGGTCCAGCCGTAACGCGCGTTCCCACCAGAGGATGGCCGGCGCGATTTCGCCGGTTTTGAGATAGGCGCTGGCGAGATTTCCATACAGTTCCTTGGAACCCAGACCGGTGGCCTGTACGTCCTGCCAGTCCTTCAGCGCGGTCTCGAAATCCCCGGCCGTATAGGCTTCCACGCCCGCTTTCCACAGGGAATCCGGATAGGAGAGTTCCTGGGCCTTTAGCGTGCCCGGGATGATCAGCAGCAGCGCCAAAATGGCGGCGCCGAGGCCGTGAGAGGAAGATTTCTTCATAGAGGCATCGATGGCGGTAATGGTGGAGACGGCTTTCTCGTAGTGCTCGTTCATCGCCTGGTGGCCGGCGTCGGGGGCGTAGCGCGCCTCCTCGCAGGCGTCCAGAAGGCCGACGAAATCATCGGCCACTTCCTGCGGAACACTGTTTCCGGTGAGGGCCGACGAGATATTCTCCTTGTCCATATCGGCCATATTGAGCGTGAGTTTGTCGCCCACGAAGCCCAGCAGCGACCGGTGGAGCTCCTCGTAGAAGGCCGTGTAGAGGTTCTTCTGCAGGAACTCGCGGGCCTGGGCGAGGCGCTTGAGCGCCATCCGCGTGGCCTTGCGGTTGCGCGTACCCACTACATCGGCCCGCCTGGCGGCCGCCTTGCGCAGGCCCAGCCAGAGACCGAGGCCCAATAGCAGCAACCCCACAATAACGCCCCACCAGGCCCCGGAATACACCAGGAAGCGGTTTCCGCTGCCTTTCAGGGTGGTTTCCGTGCGGATGAAGCGGATGTCTTCGCCCAAATTTTTTACGCCCTTGCGGTCCACCACCAGGGTGTTGCCGCCGGCATCCGGCGTTGTCGCGGGGGAGGCGGCGCTCCGGGCCACAGCCAGTGGCAAGGCAGCGGCCGTCGCCACGGAATAGCGCCGTTTGGCGATGTCGTAATAGCCGTATTCGACGGGGCCGATGGTGAACTCCCCGGGACTGCGCGGAATGAAGGGATATTCGAAGGTCTTGGACCCGGAAGTGCCGCTTTTGTCGGTGTTCACGCTGGTCTTTACGTCATAGACCTCGAAGTCCGGCGGGAACTGCAGCTTGGGGGCTTCCAGGAGGGCGACATTGCCCTTGCCCTGGACCGTGAGGATGAGCGAAGCGGCGTCGTGCGTCTTCAGGGAATCCTTGCTCAGACGCGCGCTGATGCGGTATTCACCCACGCCGCCGCCGAAATTCGCCGGTGCGCCGGCGGGCAGGGGACTCACGTGGAGGGTGGCGCCGCGGGTGGTCACGCGCTGCCGCACGGTCATATAATCACTGCCGAAGAAATCGTCGAAGATGGAACCGCCGCTGCGCCTTTTCTGCTGGTTCACCAGGCACACCACCTCCGCGGGTTCGATGGGCTGGTCCCCGCTCTTCTGGGGGATGAGCACCCAGCGGCGCAGCACGGCGCTGTTATACATCACGCCGTCTACCTGTTCCCGTTGGAAATTGATGTTGCTGGGCGCCTCCACTTCCTGGCTCCAGAAGCCTTTAAAGGTGGGGAATTTGGCATTTTCGAAGCCCGCCAGGTTGGCGCGGTTGTAGATCTTGAGGGTGGCGGTGACGGGTTCGCCCACCACCACGCTGGTACGGCTCAGAATCAGCCGCATAAAGAGGTCGGAGGCCGTATTCTGGGCCGATGCCTGCGGCGTTCCGCTGTCGGAGGAAGACTGGGCTTGCGTCTGGGAACCGCCGCCCGGATTGACCACCTGGACAGTGGCGGAACGGGAGGTCATCTGCGTCCCCTTCACGGTAACCGTCGCCGGGGGCAGGGTGAAGGTACCGGCGGCCTTGGCCTGCAGGATGTAGGTGAAGGAGGTCTGCGAAGAACGGGAAGTCTTGCCGTTAATGATCTGGATGCTGGTGGAAGAGCCTTTCTGCGGGCCCCACACCACGTTGAAGTCGTTGCTGCACTCCCAGTTGAAGTCCGAGGGGGAATCCTCTCCCTCCACCACGAACACCAGGTTGAAGCGTTCACCCAGTTCCACGATGTTGTGCACTTCCACTTTGATGCTCTGTGCCCACGTTCCGAGGGCGACGAGCAAGGCGGCAATGACGGCAAAGAGTCTTTTCATACTACCAATTCTTTTCCTTCTGACGGGACTTCAGGGCCTGGGCCTTCTTCTCGTCCACCTTTTCCTGCGTCTGTTTTTCCTTGTCCTGGATGGCCTGGAGCAACTGCTGGGCCTGCTGGGGACTCAGCTGCACTTCCTGCGGCTGGGGCTGCTGCCCCTCCTGCTGCTGGTCGTCCTGTTGCTGCTGGTCCTGATTCTGGTCCTGGTTCTGGTCCTGGTTCTGCTGTTGCTGATCCTGGTTATCCTGGTTATCCTGGTTCTGATCCTGATTCTGGTCCTGATTGTCTTGATTCTGCTGCTGTTGCTGCTGTTCCTGCAGTTTGTTTCGCGCGTAGATATAGTTCTCCTTGGCGGCCAGGTCCCCGGGGTTTCGCCGCAGGCTCTCCTTGAACATATTCACGGCCGTCTGCCAGTCCTGTTTCGCCCCGGCCACGTCTCCCGCGTTGAAGTAATAATCGGCCGCAAAAGGCGCGTCTCCGGCCGTCAGCTGGACGGCTTCCAGCTGTTTGGCGGCTTCCTCGAAGTTCTCCTGACGGTACAGGTTGTTCGCCAGGTTGTAATGCCCGGCCACCGAGGCGGTGTCCTTCAGCAGGCCCTTGCGGTAGCTGATATCGGCCTCTGAATAATCGGCCTTCCTGAACTGGCGGTTGCCCTTGCGGAAGTCCGCCTTCTGCGCGAAAGCGGCCCCCGAAAGGCTCAGAACCAGGATGATGCACACGAACTTTCTCATACCTCAAACAGTCTGCGGCGGGGTTTGCGCTCGCCGATGAGCATTCCGATCACAAGCAGCAGCAGGGCCGCGCCCAGGAAGTACATATACTGCTCGTCGTATTCCTCGAAGACCACGCTGCCGAATTCCTCGTCCTCCATCCGGCGCACGTCCTGGATGATGGGATTGAGGCCGAACTCTTCTCCGCCGGCGTGGATGTAGGCGCCGCCGCCCGCCCGGGCAATATCGCGGAGCATCTGCTCGTCCAGCTTAGTCACCACGATGTTGCCGTCCTTGTCCTTCAGCAGTTCGCCGCCCATCGGGATGGGCTGGCCTTCGGGGGAGCCCACGCCGATCGTATAGACCTTGATGCCCAGCTCGGCGGCCTGCTTCGCGGCGGCCACGGCGTCGTCCTCGTGGTTCTCGCCGTCGGAGATGACCACAATCACGCGGCTCTTTTCGCTCTGGGCGCTGAAGCTCTTGATACTCAGGCGGATGGCATCACCGATGGCCGTCCCCTGAACGGGGATGGAACTGGTGTCGATGCTGCCCAGGAACATCTTCGCGCTCACATAGTCGGTGGTGACGGGCAGCTGGACGAAGGACGTTCCGGCAAAGATGACCAGGCCGATTCTGTCGTCCTGCAGTTTCTCCGTCAGCCGGGCGATGGAGAGTTTCGCGCGCTCCAGCCGGTTGGGGGAGTAATCCTGCGCCAGCATCGAGTTGGAAACGTCCAGGGCCACGATGATCTCTGCGCCCCGGGTGTTGTGCTCGGCCAGTTTGGCGCCGGTGCGGGGCCGTGCCAGGCCGATAGACAGCATCGCCCAGGCCAGTGCGAAGAGGACGGCCTTCACCCAGCCCTTGGAACGGGACCAGGAAGGCATCAGGGCTTCCACCAGTTCGGGGTCTCCCAGGGCCTTCACGCGGCGTGTGCGCATCCAGCGCAGGAGCCCATAACCCAGCAGGATGACGGGAACCAGCAAAAGCAGGTACAGGAAGCGGTATTCGGCGAACATCAGCATACCGGTGTCCTCCTCAGAATAGCGCCCAGGAGAACCTCCAGGGCCAGGCAGATAAGCGCGGCAAGGGCATAGCCGCTGAAGAGGTCCTTATAAACGGGGAAGGAATCCACGGTGGTGCGCGTCTTCTCCATTTTGCCGATCTCCGCGTAGATCTCGCTCAGTTTGGTGTTGTCCGTGGCACGGAAATATCGGCCTCCGGTGCCGTCGGCAATTTCCTTCAGCAGGGGCTCGTCAATCTCCACGGGCAGCTTCCTCAGTTCGATGCCCCAGGGCGTCTGGACGGGGTAGGGGGCCTCTCCGTTGGCGCCGACGCCGATGGTGTAAACCCTGATCCCGTAGGTCTTGGCAATTTCCGTCGCCATCGCGGGATCGATTTCGCCCATATTGTTCACGCCGTCGGTGAGCAGAATCACCACGCGGCTCTTGGCGTCCGAATCCTTCATCCGGGCGACGGCCGTGGCGAGGCCGTTGCCGATGGCCGTTCCATCCTCGATGAGGTCCGTCTGCACTTCCTTCATCAGGTTGATGAGGGTGGCGCGGTCCGTGGTGAGGGGGCACTGGGTATAGCTCTCGCCGGCAAAGACCACGATGCCCATCCGGTCGCTGGGCCGCTGGGCGATGAATTCGATGGCGATGTCCTTGGCGGCGCTCAGGCGGTCCGGCGTGAAGTCCCGCGCCAGCATCGAGGTGGAGACATCCATCGCGAAGATGATATCGATGCCTTCCGTGTCCACCTTCTCGACCTGGGAAGAGGACCGGGGACGGGCGATGGCCACAATCAGGAGGCAAAGGGCCGCGATGCGGAGGGCAAACGGGATGTGCCGGACGATCTCGAGGACCGATCTTCCGCCGGCTTCCCACTGGTCCAGGGCCGATACCCTCAGGTGCGCCCGCCGGTCCTTCCATTCGATCCAGACGTAGCGGAGGATGAGCAGTGCCGGAACGGCCAGCAGCCAGAGCAGATATGGATACTCAAAGAACATCTTCCTCGATCTCCTGTTGATAGGTGGTTGTTACGAACCTGACGGCCAGCGGCAGCACCTGTTTGTTGTCTTCGTCGGTGGCGGTGTACTTGGCGAACTTCACGAAATCGGCCCGTTCGAAGAGCGCTTTCAGCTCCTCGTAAAGATCGGCCGGGACGTCCGTCTTGCGCAGGTCCCCGAAGATTTCCGCGGTGGTCATTTCCAGGGCGCCCACGCCGTAGCGTGCGGCGATGTATTCCCTTAAGGCATCCGTCACGCCCGAATAGAAGGTCTTCTGATGTTCGGGCTTCCAGAACTTCTCCCCGCGGTATTTGTCCAGTTTGCGGAGCGCCTTGATGTGGGCGGGTTCGGCCTTTTCCTTCTCGATGGCTTCCTTCCTTCTCTTGCGGATCAGGACAATCAGGTAATAGATTAGGCCGATGAGGGCCAGGGCCCCGGCCACCCAGGGGAACACTTCCTTAAAGGTATAGGGGAACTTCACCTGCCCCTTGATGTCGTTGAGCTGGAAGCTTTCCATATCCACGGCGGGTTCCGTCACCTCCAGGGGCTCGGCGGCCGAGAAGATGAGGGTATCCCCGTCGAAGAGGATGGGAATGTCCGGCAGCTCATAGGTGCCGCCGTCGAAGGCGGTAAGGACTACCGAGGCCTTGATGTCGTAGCGGGCGGGCGTTTCCTTCTTTTTGGACACGCGGGTGGAATCCAGCTGCCACTCTCCCAGGATTTCCAGCGGAGCGTCCTTCTCCAGTTCGAACTGGGGGAGGGCCAGGGGCGTGTTTTCGGCGACGTCTTTCAGTTCAATCCCATAGCGGAGCTGGTCGCCCACCAGCACGGAATCCCGCTTCTGGAGGGGCTCCAGCGTGGCTTTTCCGGCTTCCTTGCGGACGCCTTCCGCCCGGGCCGTCAGGACCGGGAACAGGGCCAGCAGTATGACAAGCAATTTTCTCATCGGCTGTGAAAGAGGTTAATGAGGCCGCGGACGTAGTCTTCGTCGGTGCCGATGTCCACGTGGTCCACCTGATAGCGGAGCATCAGGCGGTCGGCGCCCTCGGTGGCGCTGCGGAACCATTCGCCGTAGGCGTCCCGCACGTGCCGGGAGGCGGTGTTGATCCAGCGGGAGGCGCCGCTCTCGGCGTCCTTCGCATGCACCAGGCCCACGTTCGGAAGGGCTTTCTCCCGCGGGTCGCTCACCCTGATCACCGAGAGGTCGTGGCGGTTCACGGCCACCTTGAGGGCTTCTTCGTAACGCGGGGTACCATCGGCCTCCACATCCAGCATATCGCTCAGGATGAACGCCGTGCATTTTTTCTTGATGGCGTTCGTGAGGTAGCGGAGGGCTTCGCCGATGTCCGTCCCGTTGTGCCGGGGCTCCCACTCCAGGATTTCCCGGATGATGTGCAGGAAATGCGTACGGCCCTTGCCGGGAGCGATGAACTTCTCCACGCGGTCGCTGAATAGGATGCAACCCACCTTATCGTTGTTGAGGATGGCGCTGAAGGCGAGGGTGGCGGCGATTTCCGCAATCTGCTCCCGCTTGGTTTTCCCCTGCGTGCCGAAGAGGCCGCTCCGGGAAATGTCCACCAGAAGCACCACGGTGAGCTCGCGCTCTTCCTCGAAGACCTTCACGTGCGGGGCGCTCATCCGCGCCGTCACGTTCCAGTCCATATTCCGCACGTCGTCGCCCCACTGGTATTCGCGTACCTCGCTGAAGGCCATACCGCGTCCCTTGAACGCAGAATGGTACTCGCCGGCAAATACCTGCCGGCTCAGCGCCTTGGTGCGGATCTCGATCTTCCGGACCTTCTTTATGAGTTCCTCCGGGGTCATTACGGCACAATCACCGCATTGATGATCTTTTCGATAATCTGCTCGGGCGTGACGTTCTCCGCCTCCGCCTCATAGGTGAGGCCGATACGGTGGCGCAGCACCTCGTTGCAAACAGCCCGCACATCCTCGGGGATCACGTAACCGCGGCGCTTGATGAAGGCGTAGGCCTTCGAGGCCTGGGCCAGCGAGATGCTGGCACGCGGCGAGGCGCCGTAGGAGATGAAGCCCTGGAGCTCTTTCAGGCCGTAATCGGCCGGGGTACGCGTAGCGAACACGATGTCCACGATGTAGCGCTCGATTTTCTCGTCCATATAGACGTCCCGCACCACCTGCCGGGCGCGGAGGATGTCCTCCGGCTTCACCACGGCATTGGCTTTCGGGAATTCCCCGGTGCCGTTCATCCGGATGATCTGGCGTTCCTCGTCCTTCTTGGGATAGTCCACCACCACCTTCAGCATAAAGCGGTCTACCTGGGCCTCCGGCAGGGGATAGGTACCCTCCTGCTCGATGGGGTTCTGGGTAGCCATCACCAGGAACGGCTCCGGCAGCTTGTAGGTCTGGTCGCCGATGGTGACCTGGTGCTCCTGCATCGCTTCCAGCAGGGCGCTCTGCACTTTTGCCGGGCTTCGGTTGATTTCATCGGCCAGCACGAAGTTGGCGAAGACGGGGCCCTTGTGCACCTCGAAGCTCTCCTTCTTCTGGGAGTAGATGAGGGTGCCGATAACATCGGCCGGCAGCAGGTCCGGGGTGAACTGGATGCGGTTGAAACTGGCGTCCACCGCCTGGGACAGGGTGTTGATGGCCAGGGTCTTGGCCAGGCCGGGCACGCCCTCCAGGAGGATGTGGCCGCCGCTGAGCAGGCCGATGAGGAGGTTCTCCACCAGCTGTTTCTGACCTACGATGACTTTCCCCATTTCCAGGGTGAGCAGGTCTACGAACTGACTCTCTTTCTGGATTCTTTCGTTTAGCTCGCGAATGTTAACAGATTCCATATATTTTAGTACATTTGCATATGCGTTACTTTTTGGCCCTCTCATACGACGGAACGGAATTCTGCGGCTGGCAAATCCAGCCTTCCTCTCCGTCGGTCCAGGCCTGCCTGGAGGCTGCGCTTTCCCGTCTTCTGGGCCGTCCGGTGCCGGTTACCGGCGCGGGCCGCACGGACACCGGAGTGCACGCTTTTTCCTACGTGGCCCACTTCGACTGGGACGGGCAGCTGCCCTTCGAGGCGACGGATTTTATCTACAAATTAAATGCCATCCTGCCCCACAGCGTAGCTGTTTTTTCGGTATCACCCGTGGCCGATGACCTGCACGCCCGCTTCAGCGCCAAACAGCGGGAGTATACCTACTTCATCCATCGGCAGAAAGACCCCTTCGCGCGGCAGTATTCCTGGCTCTGCGGCTATCCGGGTCTGGATTTCGACGCGATGAACGAGGCCTGCCGCCACCTCCTCGGAACGCACGATTTCTCCTGCTTTGAAAAGACCGGCGGGGACAACAAAACCTCCGTCTGCACCGTCACCGCCGCCTTCTGGAAACCTTATACTCCATCGCATCTTCAGGTGATGGGAGCAGCGGAAGGACAGACCCCTCCGGGGGACTCCATTCCGCTTCGCTCCATTCCGGCCCCTCCCATTGTCTCCTGCGTCCCTTCGGGACTTGTATCCAACGGGCCCCTCCCCCTATACTTGTCCGGGGGTGGACAAGCCCCCGGAGGGGTCTGTCCTCCCGCTGCTCACTCTTACTGGTTCTTCCGGATTTCGGCGGACAGGTTCCTGCGGAATATGGTCCGGGCCACGGTGGGGTCGCTCATCGAGGTGGGGCGGGGGAAACACGCGCCAGAGTGGATTGCGGAACTCATCGCATCCGGAACGCGCAGCGATGCAGGCGAATCCGTCCCCGGACACGCCCTGTTCCTGAATAAAGTCACTTATTAAAGTCCCCAGTCGGAAGCGTTGTACGTGCTCTTCGGCGCGTTGGGAACGTTCGCAAAGTACGTGAATCCCGTGATGCGCTCAAGGTCCGCAACGGACATCATATCCGTTGAAGTGACGCTGTAAACACTGCCGCTGGGCGCACTCTGGAGATGGGCGCGGACGAAGGCGGCGCACTGGAGTTCCGAAGCGCTGCAGTTCTGCACTTTCTTGCCGCTGTTGCCGCTCTTGGTGCGGAGCAGCGCATAGTAGAACATCGTGGGACAGGTGACGTCCGGGCTGCCGTTGAAGGTGATGGTCTTGGGGTCTGCGTGAATGCCCTTGGCGTCGGTGTACGACTCGAAATACGTGCCCACCACGATGTACAGGGTATCGGCGCAGACGTAGCCGTCAATCTCGTCTTCCAGCGAGTTCCAGTACTTTCCGCCGCTGTTAAAGTAGGTTCCGTGCTGCGGGGCGATATTGGTCACGTAGTTCACCTGGGCGAACATATCGCTGCTGCCTTTCCGCTCCGCGGCACCCAGCATATGGCCGCGGTTGTAAGGGGAGTTGCTCCCGCTGGCGCCCGCATACTGCACCTCCGCAGGCAGGTCCGGATCCAGACGGTAATTCCGGCTGGGCGCTTTCCCGCTTTCATAATCCTTGTGCCGGGGGGCGGCAATCCAGACGGGGCAGCGGTAGATGCCGCTCCAGCAGGCGGTGTAGTTGCGCACGACAGCCCCGTGGGGATCCTTCGCCTTGTGATGGACGTAATAAAGGCCTTCGCGGGTGTTGTCCGTATAGTAGTTGTAGCTGCCGCCGTGATGGGTATAGTTCAAGGCGGGGAGTTCCGCCCAACCTGGCGCAGACTGCTCACTGCCGACGTCCGGCGTACGCGTTGTGAAGGAAAGGACTTCTCCGGAAATGTTTCGGTAGGCGCCTTTCGCCCCATCCCACACGTCCATACTGGCGCGGAAGAAATAGGTGATTCCGCTGGAGAGCGTCGGGAGGGTGGCGGAGTAACTTCCGGCTGCCTCGGCGACGTTCTGTTCGGCCGTAATCCTGCCGCTGAGATGCTGCGCTTCCGTTCCCCATTCGAACACGGCGTTCTGCGGGGCGTGGGTCATATCAATACCCGAATACCGGGCGTGAAGGGTGGCCGATGAAATGGTGATATCGGTGGCCACATCCGTCTGCAGGATGGGGACCTCCGGATCCACGGGATCGTCCGGGTCCGGGTTGTCGGGATCGGGGTCGTCCGGGTTCTCCGGATTCTCCGGCTGCTCCGGCGGGTCTACGATAGGTTCCACGGGCATATTCCCGGGACCGCAGGCATAAACTGCCAGCAGGGTTAGCAGAATGAAAAGGATTCTCTTCATTGTCTAATAGCGATTGAGCGGCCGACCGGCGGTCATCATATGGACTTTGCGTTTCACTTCGTCCAGCACCAGCTTGTGGGCGATGCGCTGGGCGAGCTGCTGCTCGGTGGGTTCCTTGGCAGAGAGGGCTTCCGCGTTGGCGTTGGCCGATGCGAGGACGGTGTCGATCAGGTTGACGATGTTCACCATATCGTTCTCCTCGAAGCCGCGGGAGGTGATGGCGGGCGTGCCCACCCGGAGGCCGCTGGTGGCGAAGGCGCTGCGGCTGTCGAAGGGGACCATATTCTTATTCACGGTAATATCGGCCCGAACCAGTTCCTTTTCCGCCATCCGGCCCGTCAGATCCGGGAATTTGCTGCGAAGGTCGATGAGCATCAGGTGGTTGTCCGTGCCGCCGGAGATGATGTTGTATCCCTTGCCGATGAATGCCTTGCACATCGCGGCGGCGTTGGCGACCACCTGCTTCTGGTAGGCGACGTATTCCGGCTGGGCGGCCTCGAAGAAGGCCACGGCCTTGGCGGCGATTACGTGTTCCAGCGGTCCGCCCTGGATGCCCGGGAAGACGCTGGAATTCAGGATGGCGCTCATCATCTTCACCTCGCCCTTCGGCGTCGTAAGGCCCCAGGGGTTCGGGAAGTCCTTGCCCATCAGGATGATGCCGCCGCGGGGACCCCGCAGGGTCTTGTGGGTGGTGGAAGTGACGATGTGCGCGTACTGGACGGGGTTTTTCAGCAGGCCCGCCGCGATGAGGCCGGCCGTGTGGGCCATATCGATCCAGAGGATAGCGCCCACTTCATCGGCCAGTTTCCGCATCCTTTCATAATCCCATTCGCGGGAGTAGGCCGATGCACCGCCGATGATGAGCTTGGGCCTGCACTCGCGGGCCTTCTTCTCCATATCGTCGTAGTCGATGCGGCCGGTCTCGGGATCCAGGCCGTAGGCGACGGGATGGTAAAGGATGCCGCTGGCGTTCACGGGGGAGCCGTGGGTGAGGTGCCCGCCCATCGAGAGGTCCAGGCCCATAAAGGTATCACCGGGCTTTAAGATAGCCATCGTGACGGCCATATTGGCCTGGGCGCCGGAGTGCGGCTGCACGTTGGCGTATTCCGCGCCGTAGAGCGCCTTGAGCCGGTCGATGGCCAGCTGCTCGATCTGGTCCACTACCTCGCAGCCGCCGTAATAGCGCTTGCCGGGGTAGCCTTCTGCATATTTGTTGGTGCACACGGAGCCCATAGCGTCCAGCACCTGCTGCGAAACATAGTTTTCCGAGGCGATGAGTTCCAGGCCGCTGCTCTGGCGCTCGTTCTCCTGCTTGATGAGATCAAAGATCTGGATGTCTTTTTTCATACGAAGTGATTAGGATTACAAATATACGATTTTCCCCGTAAAAAACCTTACCTTTGCGGTATGAAAGACAGGAAACTGTTAAACAGCGAACTGGGGCGCCTCACGCCGGAGGAATACCGCACCGTACGGCCTTCCAGCGGCATCGTGCTGGTGCTGGACAACGTGCGCAGCGCCCACAACGTGGGCAGCGCCTTCCGCACGGCCGATGCCTTCGGGGTGGACAAAGTCTACCTGGGCGGCATCTGCCCCGTCCCGCCCTCGCCGGAGCTGCACAAAGTGGCCCTGGGCGCCGAGGAATCGGTGCCCTCCGAGCACGTGGACGACGTAGTGGACCTGGGCCGCCGCCTCCAGGCCGCCGGCTACACGGTCATCGCCGTGGAGCAGACGGAGCATTCGGTGAAACTGGATGAATTTTGCGCAGGTGTGGAGGAGGGTGTGTCCCCCAGGGGGGCTTGTCCACCCCCGGACAAGGGCAGGGGGAGGGGCCCGTTGGATACAAGTCCCGAAGGGACGCAGGAGACAATGGGAGGGGCCGGAGTGGAGCGAAGCGGAACGGAGTCCCCCCTGGGGGACACACCCTCCTCCAAACCCCGTTATGCACTGGTTTTCGGAAACGAAGTGCACGGCGTGCAGCAGGAGGTGGTGGATGCCTGCGATTTCGCGCTGGAAATACCCCAGAAGGGCACGAAGCATTCGCTCAACGTGTCCGTCAGTATTGGGGTAGTGTTGTGGGCTTTAGTCCAGCGAATGAATTGCCAGGCCGGAGCGTAGTTTAGGCTCGAACCAGGTGGTCTTCGGGGGCATAATGTTGCCGGTATCGGCAATGTTGATGAGCTGCTCCATCGAAACCGGATAGAGGGCGAAAGCCACCTTCATTTCACCGGAGTCCACGCGGCGGGAGAGTTCCCCGAGGCCGCGGATTCCACCCACGAAGTCGATGCGGTTGGAGGTGCGCAGGTCCTTGATTCCCAGAATCTTATCCAACACCAGGTTCGAAAGGATGGTCACATCCAGTACGCCGATGGGATCGTTGTCGTCGTAGCGTCCGGGCCTCGCCGTGAGGCTGTACCACACGCCCTCGAAATACATCGAGAAGTTGTGGAGGCCTGAAGGGTGATAGATCTCGGAGGATTTTTTCTCCACCACAAAGTCCTTCTCCAGGGCCGCGAAGAATTCCTTAGCGGAAAGGCCGTTCAGGTCCTTCACCACGCGGTTGTAGTCGATGATGGCGAGATGGCTTTGCGGGAAGCACACGGCCATAAAGTAATTGTATTCCTCATTGCCGGTGTGGCGGGGGTTCTGCGCCTTTTTCTCCGCGCCCACGCGGGCGGCGGCCGCCGTGCGGTGGTGACCGTCGGCCACATAGAAGGCGTCGATGTCCCTGGTGAAAATTTCCGTGATGCGGGCGATCACCGCATCGTCCGAGATCACCCAGAAGGTGTGCGTGAAGTTGTTCTCGTCCACGAACTTGTATTCGGGTTCGCCGGAAGCCGCGGCAGCTACGATGGCGTTCAGCTCCGCATTGTCTTTATAGGCGAAGAACACGGGCTCGATATTGGCGTTCTGGATGCGCACGTGCACCATCCGGTCGTCTTCCTTGTCCTTGCGGGTGAGTTCGTGTTTCTTGATGATGCCGTTGGCGTAATCATCCGTGTGGGCGCACAGGACCAGGCCGTACTGCGTGCGGTCTCCCATGGTCTGGGCATAGACATAGTACTTCTCTTTCTCGTCCTGCACCAGCCAGCCGCGCTCTTTCCAGGCCTTGAAGTTCTCCACGGCTTTGTCGTAGGTGCGCTGCTCGTGCTCCCCGGCAAGGGGCTTGAAGTCGATTTCCGGCTTGGTGATGTGCAGGAGGCTCTTTTCGCCGGCCATCGCCAGCGCTTCCTCGGAGTTCAAAACGTCATACGGGGGTGCCGCAACTTCGGTCACCAGGTTCTTGGGCGGACGGATGGCCGCAAAGGGTTTTACTCGTACCATATCATTTGTTCACTTGAAATCTCGTATTGCCCGTGGCGAAGAAATCCACGATCTGACGGGCGGCGGCGAGGCCGGCGTTCACGTTGGCTTCGGCCGTCTGGGCGCCCATTTTCTTGGGCGTGGCGAAAACGCGCGGGCCGAAGGCTTCCTGCAGGGCGGCGTAATTGTCCGGCATCACGTCCGTGACGTATTTGAGGTCCGGGCGGTCCGTAAGGGCACGCAGCAGCCCTTCCTCGTCGATAACCTCCTTGCGGGCGGTGTTCACGAGCGTGGCGCCCTTGGGCATCCGCGTAATGAGGTCGTAGCCGATGCTGCCGATGGTGGAAGGCAGGGCCGGAATGTGGATGGAGAGATAATCGGCCGATGCATACAGCTCCTCTACGGAGTGCACGGGCTCCGCGCCGCCGGCGACAATCTGTTCGTCCGTCAGGAACGGATCCAAGGCGTGGACGCTCATCCCGAGGGCCTTGGCTTTCTGGCCAACGAGGCGGCCGACGTTGCCGTAGGCCTGCACGCCCAGGCGTTTGCCCTGCAGTTCGGAACCGGTGGCTGGGGTGAACTGGGTGCGGGCCATAAAGATCATCAGGCCCAGGGCCAGTTCGGCCACGGCGTTGGAGTTCTGGCCGGGGGTGTTCATCACCACCACGCCGTGGGCGGTGGCCGCCGCCAGATCCACGTTGTCGTAGCCTGCGCCGGCGCGCACCACGATCTTGAGCTTCGGGGCGGCGTCCAGGACCTCCGCGGTCACTTTGTCCGAACGGATGATGAGGGCTTCTGTATCGGCCACGGCGGCCACAAAGTCGCTTTGCGCCTCATACTTCTCGAGTTTGGCTACTTCGTGCCCGGCGGCCTCCAGGATATCGGTGATGCCCTTCACGGCGGCCGCCGCGAAAGGTTTCTGGGTTGCTAATAATACTTTCATTATTTATGCAGTTTTTCGAATTCTTGCATACAATCTACCAGCGCCTGGACGTCTTCCAGGGTGCAGGCGTTGTAGAGCGAGGCGCGGAAGCCGCCCACGCTGCGGTGGCCCTTGATGCCCACCATGCCGCGTTCCTTGGCGAAGGCGAAGAACTCGTCCTGGAGATCTTCGTGGCCCGGGGCCATCACGAAGCACACGTTCATCAGCGAACGGTCTTCCTTTTCCGCCGTACCTACGAACAGGCTGTTGCGGTCGATTTCTCCATACAGGAGGTCGGCCTTTTTCTGGTTGATCTTCTGGATGGCCTCCACGCCGCCCATCGACTTGATCCATTTAAGGGTTTCGTTCATTACGAAGATGTTGAAGACCGGCGGGGTGTTGAACATCGAGAGTTTGTCGATGTGCGTGCGATAGTCCAGCATCGTGGGGATGTGGCGGGATACTTTGCCCAGGGCGTCCTTCCGGATGATGGCGAAGACCACGCCGGCGGGGCCCACGTTCTTCTGCGCGCCGCCGTAGATGAGGGCGTACTTCGAAACGTCCACCGGGCGGGACATAATGTCCGAGGACATATCCGCGATGAGCGGGCAGGGAACGTCCCAGTCTTCCTTGATCTCCGTGCCGTAGATGGTGTTGTTTGTGGTGATGTGGAGGTAGTCAAGATCGGCCGGCACCTCAAAACCCTTCGGGATATAGGTGTAGTTCTTGTCCTTGGAGCAGGCGATGGCCGATGCCTCCCCGATGCCCTGCGCCTCCACGAGGGCTTTGTGGGCCCAGACGCCGGTATCCAGGTAGGCGGCCTTCTTCTCCAGGAAGTTCATCGCCACATAGAGGAACTGGAGGGAGGCGCCGCCGCCCAGGAACACCACCTCGTGGGTGTCCGGAATGTGGAGGAGTTCTTTCCAGAGGGCGCGGCACTCGTCCATCACGGCGTCCCATTCCTTGGTGCGGTGGGAGATGGAGAGGACGGAAATGCCCGTGCCGCTGAAATCCTTCAGGGCCTCGATGGCCTTGTCGATGGCCGCCTGCGGCAAAAGGCAGGGGCCTGCATTAAAAACGTGAACTTTCTTGGACATAATATGTTTAGTTTTAGCTTTTAAAGTTACGATATTTCTTCCAGATTGGCAATTTTTTCCAGCTTTTCCTTAAAAACCGTTTCCGCAGAGAGGCGCACCCGCACTTCCAGCGAGCAGCTTTCCCCGAAGTCCTGGGCCTTGGGCTGCAGGTCCAGGTCCTTGAGCGCCTTCATCACGTCGTTCATCGCCAGGTATTCGAAACGTACGCGCCAGTTCTTCCCGGCCAGTTTGGTGATGACGGCGGCCTGGGAGAGGGCATCGGCCGTAGAGGTCTTATACGCGCGGATGAGGCCCGGGATGCCCAGCTTGATGCCGCCGAACCAGCGCACCACCACCACCAGGATGTCGCTCAGTCCCAGCGAGTCGATCTGCCCCAGGATGGGGCGGCCGGCGCTGCCGGAAGGCTCGCCGTCGTCTGCGGCACGCCAGACATCGGCCTTATACCCGATTCTATAGGCAAAGCAGTGGTGCCGGGCGTCGTGATACTGCTTCTTCAGGCCGGCGACGATGTCCTTCACCTCCTCCTCCGTCTCCACGGGATAGGCCAGCGCGAGAAAACGCGAGCCGTTGTCCTTGAAAAGGCCCTCCGAAGGCGCTGCGATGGACTTGTATTCGTCGAATGCTTGCATAGACACACAAATTTAGTGTTTTTTCTACAAAAATTCGCTATCTTTGAACTATGGTATTTCAGTTACGGGTAACCCTTTCGGGTATCAAAGGATTCTATAGAGTGTATAAGGTGAACGGCGCCACCACGCTGTACACCCTGCACAAGCAGCTGCGCGCAGACCTCGAGTTCCCTCAGGACCAGCTCATTATGTTCAAGGGCTTGGATATCACCGGAGCGGTGGTAGGCCGATGGGGCCTCTTCGACCTGGGCGCGGGCACCGCGGACCAGATCCCTCTGGAGAAGGCCGTGAAAGCCGGCGTAGACACCTTCGTGTACTTCTACGACGTCACCAACAAGAAGAGCGTGAACATCACCGTGGAAGGCGAAATCCCCGGCGCAAAAGTGCATCCGGATTACCCGCAGCTCGCGGAGGTGAAAGGCCCGAATCCCATCGAGTTCGAGAACGGCTACGTGGCCTTCGAGGATCTCCCGGAGCGCCAGCGTCACCTGCCCGGAGAGGAGGATGACGAGGACTTCGACGATGAAGACTTCGACGACGAAGAGGAAGAGGAGGAGGCCGACGAAGACGGCGAGGAGATTTACGACGAAAACGAGTGAGCCGCCGCGTAGAAATCATACTGGGGCCCACGGGCGTGGGGAAATCGGCCTATGCTGTCAAGCGCGCCCTGGAACTGGGTTCTCCCGTCATCTCCTGCGACTCCCGCCAAATCTATGAGGAATTAAAAATAGGCACCGCAGCCCCTTCCGATGAGGAGTTGGCTGCGGTAAAGCATTATTTTATTGGCTGCGTCCCCGTGACGCGGAACTACACCGCCGGCATCTATGAAGTGGAGGCGCTGGAGCTGGTGAACCGCCTTTTTGCCGAGGGTCACGAAACCCTGGTGATGTGCGGCGGCTCGATGCTCTACATCGACGCCTTCTGCTACGGCCTGGACGACTTTCCGGAAGTGCCCCTGCAACTCAGGGAGCATCTGATGGAATGCTTAAGGGACGAGGGGGTGGAAGTGCTGGCGGAACAGCTGAAGGAACTGGACCCCGTGTCCTATGAGGAACTGGACCTTTCCAACGGCCAGCGCGTCATCCGCGCCCTGGAAGTGAGCCTTTTCACCGGACAGCCGTTTTCATCATTCAAGACCCGCAGCTTCAAGGACCGGGACTTCGAGATCGTGAAAACGGGCCTGGAACGGCCCCGGGAGGAGCTTTACGAACGCATCAACAGCCGCGTGGAGCAGATGATCTCCGACGGCCTCGAGGCCGAAGCCCGCGCGATGCTCCCGCACCGCGACCTCCCGGCCCTGCAAACCGTGGGTTACAAGGAAATGTTCGAATACTTCGACGGCAAATACGATTTGGAGACCACCGTCCGTCACATCCAGGCCGCCACCCGCCACTACGCCAAGCGCCAGCTCACCTGGTGGCGCCGGGACGGGGGAATCCGGTGGAAGAAGGCAGATTAGTCTTTCTGAAAGATCTCATACGGCGGGGACATCTGCATATTTTTCATTCTCTCGTCCGGGGGATATGACAATCTAAAATCAAGCGCGATGAAATCGTCCAGGGTGAGTTTATAACAAACTAACTTAAAGTCATTCAAAACGACTGCTTCGTCAGTATATGACGGGAAGACATATACACAAATAACATTATATTCTTTCAAATAGGACTCATAGGAGAGCCAGCCTCCTGGGCATAAACTATTGTTAGTAGTTCTGGAGTCAACCCTATGGAATTCTATTGGATACCCGAAAAGGTAATGAATTGATACGTCTGGTCCAAACGTATCGATATAGATAGTGTTATCACTTGTATTTGTACAGGCGAAATAATAATGCTCGTTAGGGTCCTTGTGAAGGAGTATATCACATGAAACGAAAGCGTACTCTAATAGAACAATAAATAGTATATTTTTTTTCATCGGTTATCTTTTTATAAAATACAAACCGCAGTCTCGGAGGTTTCAGGGAATAATATGTGGGAGTTATTGTTTTCAACGGGGATAGTGCTAATAGGGAGAAAAAGCGATAAAATGGAACCCCGTAATACTGATATGTTATCGTTATAAGATTTGCTCCTATCGTATCCATCGATTGGATTAAAATCGAAATCCCATACCTTTACGGCATAATCCTCACCATATTCTTCTACCAGATATTTAAAGGATCTTGCGTTTGCGTCTTGTTCTGTGTAGACGTGATCATGTTCCCTAGGCTTGTTAACGCTAGCACTAATCCCGCTCTCTATCGCATAGGTCAATAACCATAACAGGCCATGTTCCTGACTTTGAAGATAGTGGCCAAATTCATGTTGAAACAACCGGTTCTCATCGTCAGCACGTATGCTCGAATCACCAGTGATAAAACTGCCAAAAGTTATGGCGCCCCAATTACTATCATTTGATCTCAACACAGTTGCTCCATGAAGGTAATCAACACTTTCAACACCCCCGGCCAGATGAAATGTGTTCACTGTTTGAGTGAAGAGAAAGCCTATAACTGTTTGAGGCAACTGCCAGGTAAAACGGGAAAGAAGTTCCACGAAGCCTCCGAGTCCTCCTTTGTTCTTGTCTACATTGAACAATCCTCCCCAGATTTTCAAATCATTTTCGGCCATCTGGCAGGCTCTATCCCAACCACCCGTAAATAAGCCGACAAGGAAGGAATCGATGATAAAGAACTCTCCACTTGGATCCGTATACTTCATCGGATTATTGAGCGCATAGGAGTACCGATTCAGACTCTGCGTGAAGTCCGGAGCCTGGACATACGGATCAGGGTTCAGGAAGCGGCCCAGGAGCGGATCGTAGAGCCGGGCGTTCATATTGATGAGCCCGAACCAGGGGAGGTGTTCGTGGCCGGTGAAGCCGCGGCCGAGGAAGAGGTCGGGCTCGTTTCCGAGCGTATAGATGGCCAGGGTGGCCGGATTTCTCAGACGCCCCCAGGGATCGTAACTGTATTCCGCCACGAGGGTTCCGTCCGTGGTGGCGATATGGGTGATGCTGCCCAGATAATCCCGGCCGATGTTATAGGCCGTCCAGCCACCGCTGCCGCCCGTGCGGACATAGACCATCGGGGCGGAATAGGCGTCGCCGCCAAGGTACAGGCGTTCTTTGGTAGTGCTCCCGGCGATATCCAGTTCATATTGGCCGCCGATATAATAGCGCGAGAGGAGGGTCCCCGTGCTGTCTGTCACCTGCATCCTCACCCGGTCATGGTCCACATTGTAGGTGAACGAAGCGCTTCTGCCCCCTTCTGTAATGATGGACGGATGGACGTACCGGTCGTAAAAGATGATTTGACGCCGCTCGGGGGCGATGCCGCCGACTTCGGGCGTCAGGTGAGTTATCTGATACGGATGGGACGAATCGCCGTACGTCAGGTCACCCACCCCGTCAATCGACAGGATGTCGCCATTGGTACCGTAGGTGATCTGCCGGGTGCCGATGGAGGTAAGCCGGTTCAAAGCGTCATAGCCGAAAGTTTCAGATTGGTTATGGATGCCGTCGCTCCGCTGGAGGAGGTTCCCCGTGGTCGTATCAAAAGAATAATTGAAATCTTGCAAGTCGCCGCCATCCATCGCCCTGCTTGTGGGAAGGCCGAATGCCGTGTAGCCATAGGTCCGGCTGATGGTTCCGCTGGTGATCGCCGTCGGGTTGCCCTGATCGTTTTCTGAAGTGAGACTCCATACAATTGTCCCGTCCGTTAGCGTTACACCGGTGAGATAGCCATTGGTGTAGGTATGGTTCTCCGTCGTGATGGTATCTGTTTGCGAGATATACTGGATGCTGGCAATGTTACTCCCGGGGCCATAGACGTATCTCTTTTTGAGCCATTTCCCATCCGGGACGGACTCTACGGTTTCTGATATACGGTCCAGATTGTCATAGGTGTATGTGGTTTGAATCGAGCTTTGCAGGACCTGCTTGCCGGAAAGCCGGCCATCGGCATCATATGAAAAGACCTCCGAATTCTTATAGCTCATCTTCCAGGGTATGCAGATTGCCGTTACACGTCCGTACTGGTCTACCTTGGTCTTGTACCGTCCGTTCGCGTCAATGTGAATGCGCTCGGAGGTCCCGTTGGCCATCCATATGCAAGTATCCGTCTGCACGCCGGCGCTGGGATCATTGATTTCCCACCTGTTGCCGTATTTGTCATACGTGATGGTGGTCTGTACATTCCCCGGAGCTGTAATGGTGTGCGGCTGCCCGTCGTCCCGGAGCGTGTACGTGATAGTCCCGCCCGCATCCGTTGCGCTTACCAGATTACCATTTGCGTCCGTAGTCTTGGTAGAGGCGACACCGTCCTGAATGGTGGTGACGCTGGTGCCGCTGTAGGACCAGGTGGTCTGTTTCCCGGATGCTTCCAAGAGGGTGTCCGGACGGTTATACACATCATAGTGGTATGTGTTCCAATACGACGGAGTATTCCCCCGGTAAGGAAGGGACGTACGTTTTATCTTACCGGCGTTGTTGTATTCTCTGTCCACCCATTGCCACTGTCCGTCGAAGCGTTTTATGCCGCTCCTGATTTCCCGGCCCATGGCATCGTAATGGGTTGCCCGCTCCGGTTTCCCGGTCGCGGTGGACGTGACCGTGTAGAGCCCGTTGCCGCCCCAGGCGGTGGTTGTCTGCGTAACCGTGCTGTCGGGTGAGACCGTTCTTACGAGATTGCCCCAGTCGTCGTAGTAATAATAGGTCGTGTTTCCGTGATAGTCGGTGGCCGATGACGGTTTCCCGAACTTGTTGTGTCCGGCATAGGTGGTAGTGTGCCCCAGGGCGTCGGTCTCCGTGAGGAGATATCGGCCGGCACTATCATAGGTATAGGTATTTCCCGTATACTGCGTCGCATTATAGGGTGCTGACGTTTCGGATATGACGTTGCCGTGTATGTCGTACTGCCACTGTGTGCGGGAGACCAGGTTTGTACCCAGTGGCGGAAGGTTAATCTCGCCTCCCGGGGCGCGGGAATTCGGCATGGGGCCAACGAAAACACTTTGTGTCAGCGGATGGAAATCACTGTCGTACGTTATTTGAGTCACTTCCCGCCAGGTGCTGTTGGAATGACCATCACTCTCCTTGAGAACATCCTCCTGGGTCATGGTCCCGAGAACGTATTTAGAGGTAATGGGGTTATGCTGATAGATTCTGGTTGTATTCTCCGTCTTTGCAGGGCCCGTTCCAATCCGGCGACTGACGTTGATACTTGTCGGGAAGTCGTAACTATCGTACGTATACGTCGTCGTTGTGTTAATATGGGTAAGCGTATCAACGGCGACGCTTTGTGTCAAGCGGGGATTGAGTTTACCGTACGTGGTTGTGTGGCTATCATACGTGTTGACAACCGAGGAATAAGGGGCCCCATTATAGGATCCTTTACGTTTCTCCACTGTTGTAACGACGCCCATCTTCTCCGGATTGAAAACCTGATCCGTGAAATCCCGCAGACCCTCATTTAGGTAATCGTCCGTTCTTATCTTCGAGAATCCGCAGAATCCCAGTCCCCCATTATGGGCCACGCCGTTGAAATAGGAGTATCGCCTGTCCTTGAAAAGTCCGGACACAGATTGAGCGTTTTGGTATGCTTTTTCTTCCTCCAAAACGTAGAGAGGGAGCGTTTGGAAGACATAACCATTAGCATTGTTTACCGTAAACGAATTGTCACTCCAATGAGAATAGCTATGGGAGGGTAGGTATTCGTAGTGGTTGACAAATAGCCGCTGTCGGCTGTCGATGACGGTTGTCAGTTGGCGCATTTTCGGCGAAAGAGGCTCATACTCGTATTTGTCCACGAAAAAACCATCTACCTTAATAAAGGCACTCATGTTCCAACGGTCCACTACGTTGGCCGGGATGATGCCTTTTGTGTTTGTCAAGGTCGGGATGAGACACTGATATGACCCGTATGAATTACCGTTGATGTTCATGCAAGACCCAAGACCATCTTCGCTTACCTTTACCAGGTCCGCCAACCCGTCTCGATTCAGATCGATGAACATGAACTCGTCTTCATCCTCAAGACGGTAAGTCAAATTGATGAAAGAGTGCATGAATGAGTTCCCGGTATATGCATATCGGTGCCAGGTGCTGTCATAACCGGTCGATGGGGCCCGGAGAATATCAACATAGCCGTCTCCGTTCAAATCCGTCACGTAATAGGGTTGATTCGAAGAAGAGAATACGTTGTCGGTGATATTGGAGTAGAAGGAATCCGTGACGAATCCCTGCCCCTGAAGAAAACGGTAAGCCGTCAGACCGGCACTCGTTGCATAACACAATTCCGTCTGTCCGTCGTTGTCCAAATCTACAACAAGCAAACTCCCGGCGTTGTCAATCGGATAATCAAACAGGGCGGCATCATATCTCTTTGTATGAGATGCCACATCTATGAGCGCGGCATAAGACGTCTGCGAGTAGGTGATGCCAGACGAGCTATTGTTCTGATTATAAGCAATTGCAAGCAGCTGGACTTTTCCGTTTCCCAGGAAGTCTCCCCACCGATAGGTCCGGTAGGATGGACTTTCATAGATGCCGCTGACTACCGTCCCCTGGATCTGGACCTCGAACTGGTCATTCTGAACGGGAATGCCGGAGGCATTGCACTTGTATACAGTTATCAGGAGTTTGGTATTTCCGCCTGATGCCCCGTTGAAGTTCACCTTTACAAGTTCATCCAGGCCGTCCCCGTCTACGTCTACCGCCTCGATGGTCTGGAAGCCACTTCCTGTAGTGATGCTGTTATCATATTGGCTGTAAATGTCCAGGGTCGGGAAAAACAGGATAACCTGGTCTGAAGGATAAGAGCTGCCGAATAGAAAGCTGTAGCCATCGAAGATATTGTAATGTGCGCTAAGGTAATCATATTCCGGGAAATGCGGATGTATGATAATCCCGTCATTATAATTATCTTTGACAAATTTTCCACGGCGGTAAATGCAGTCCGCCGAAGATGAGAAATTGCTTGGCAGGAAATAGAAGTCTTGCTTAAAAAGCCTGCTTGTCGGCGGATCGGGTTGATATTCGAAATCTTTGTATTCAAAACGTATCGGGCGAAGTAGAGTGCTATCGTTTGTACAAGAGACTTGATTCAACAGAAACACATTATCCGCCTGCTCATAGGTCAGGCCGTAGCGCGCAATGGTTTCTGTCCCATTCTTTGAAAGCACTTCAGTGAGTCGATAGTCCCGTACCCGCTTCGCCCCGGCGAAGTATCGGACGGGGCTTCCAGAAGAATAAACATAAGTAAAGGATATTTCGGCTTGATATTGATTGCCCGCATCAAAGCCGTAACGGATCGCGTCCAGGCGGAAGTCGCCGTCTTCTTCGGGATCGGTATAAGAAAAAACAATCCTATTCCCTTCAAGGTCTGTCATCTCCGTGATGGGATATGAGAGACAAAGGGTCCCATAGTCCAGATTGCTGCCATACCGGGCCCTTACGCCATTCGGGTATAGCACATCGAATCCCCAGATGCACCCGGCGGGGCCTTCATCCAAAGGGACGGCTAGGATATTGCCCCGGGCCGTAATCAATGGATAGGATGATGCTGACTGGGACTGTGTGTTGGTCACCAGCGGAACGCCGTCCAGAGCGAATACCGGGTCATTCGCAATGACATTCGCGCCTTTGGCCTCTCCATGATAATACTTGTTCTTATTGATCAGTGTTATGGAAGAGAGGCCCTGAATGTCCCATCCATATCCTGCCCAGCCCTCATCGGCCTGACTGTTATAGCCGATGGCGACAGATGGGACAAATCTATACCCGGCGGCTGTAGGGATGGGTATCGAATAAGTCCTTCCACCGGAGGGAGTCATTCCCTCCTGCAACGTAATCTCACCGAAGGCATAGGTGGTAGTGTCCGGGGTGCTCCTGACGGACCTGAGGGCTACCGTGCGGATGGCGTCACTCTCCTTTACCCACTTCTCATAAGCGGCAGCCTTCTGCTCAGGGGAGAGGACTAAACTTCTCCGGGATGTGTCAAGGGATACCAGCGATACGGATTGATTCTGTTTAACATCCAGAGATTGGGCGGACGGGAAATGCGTAATCTTCTGTAATGCCGAATCCCTCGTCTGCCGCTGCAGTAGTGTGCTAACGGGGATAGAGTCCCTACCTGTCCGATTGCCACCCTCATCATAGGTATAAACAATCGTACTCTGCGATTGTCCCCATGCCGCAAGTGGCAAAAGGAGGGAAAAGAATAGTAAAACGGAATGAGAAAGACGCATGCCCCGGATCTTTTCCCCAAAGATAATGAAAATGCGTAATACGGGAAAACTTAGCCTATCTGCGCCCCGTTGGCAACAACTTCCTGCGGGGTGATGAAACGCATCGCACCGTCGCCCTGCTTGGCCATCAGGATCATTCCCTTGGACTCGATGCCGCGAATCACGCGCGGGGCGAGATTCGCCAGGATGCAGATCTGCTTCCCGAGCATATCTTCCGGGCTGTAATACTCCGCGATACCGGAGACGATGGTGCGGGTGTCGATGCCCGTGTCGATGGTAAGTTTCAGGAGTTTATCCGTCTTGGGAACGCGTTCCGCGGCCAGCACGGTGGCGGTGCGGATGTCCATCGCGCCGAACTGCTCGAAGGAAACCTCTTCCTTCTGCGGCTCCACCTTCTTCGCGGCCTCGGCAGCGGCCAGGGCCTTCTCGGCCGCTTCGCGTTCGGCCCGGATGGCCTCCAGGCGCGCGATCTGCGCGTCCACCACGCTATCCTCGATCTTCTGGAAGAGGAGCACCGCTTCGCCCAGTTCGTGCCCGGCCGGCAGCAGCTCGGCATCGCCCAGCTGGTTCCAGTTTAGGGCGATGGAGGGGACACACCCCTCGGTCGCTGAATAGAAGGCCGATGCTCCCTCGGGGGTGTCGCCCTCCTTCGCCCTTGTGTGAATGGCCTTCCCTTCATCGGCCTTGTAGAAGTTCACCGTAGGCTCGCCCTCGCCGGCACGGTAGTCCCAGCCGGCGTCGATCCCCACGCGGAGGATGCCGCGCAGTTTCTCCGCGCTGAAGGGGAGGAACGGCTCGAAGGCGATGGCGCAGTCCGCGCAGAGCTGCAGGCAGGTGTAGAGGATGCTGGCCGTGCGGTTCATATCCTCCTTCGCCACCTTCCAGGGCTCCATATCGGAGATGTATTTGTTGCCGATACGCGCGATGTTCATCGCTTCCTTCAGGGCCTCGCGGAAGTGGAAGGTCTCCACATAGCGTTCCAGCGCTTCCCGGCAGGGCTTAACAGCCGCAAGCGTCTCCGCATCGATGGGCAGCGGTTTCAGATTCTTGGGCACCGCGCCGCCGAAATACTTCTGCGTGAGCACCACGGCCCTATTCACGAAGTTCCCGAAGACGGCCACCAGTTCGGAATTGTTCCGGCTCTGGAAATCCTTCCAGGTGAAGTCGTTGTCCTTGGTCTCCGGCGCGTTGGCGGTGAGCACATAGCGGAGCACGTCCTCCTGTCCGGGGAACTGCTCTTCGTATTCGTGCACCCACACGGCCCAGTTCCGGGAGGTGGAAATCTTGTCGCCTTCCAGGTTCAGGAACTCGTTGGAGGGGACGTTGTCCGGGAGGATATAGGTACCCTCGGCCTTGAGCATAGAGGGGAACACGATGCAGTGGAAGACGATGTTGTCCTTGCCGATGAAATGCACCAGCCGGGTCTCGGGGTCCTTCCACCATTTCTCCCAACTCTCAGGAAGCAGTTCCTGCGTATTGGAAATGTAGCCGATGGGAGCGTCGAACCACACGTACAGCACCTTTCCTTCGGCCCCTTCCACCGGGACGGGTACGCCCCAGTCCAGGTCGCGCGTGACGGCGCGGGGCTGCAGGCCGCCGTCCAGCCAGCTCTTGCACTGGCCGTAGACGTTGGTCTTCCACTCCTTGTGCTGCTCCAGAATCCAGTCCCGCAGCCAGGGCTCGTACTTGTCCAGGGGCAGATACCAGTGCTTGGTCTTTTTCTTCACCGGGGGCTCGCCGCTCAGCTTGGAGCGCGGGTCCAGCAGTTCCTCCGGGCTCAGGGTGGAGCCGCATTTCTCGCACTGGTCGCCGTAGGCGTGGGGATTGCCGCATTTGGGGCAGGTACCCTCGATGAGACGGTCCGTCAGGAACATCCCCGCCTTCTCGTCGTAGAGCTGCTCGCTCTCCTGGGTGATGAAATCGGCCTGATCGTAGAGTTTCCGGAAGAAGGCCGATGCATTCTTCGCGTGCACCTCGGAGGACGTGCGCGAATAGATGTCGAAGTTGATGCCCAGACCCGTGAAAGCGTCCTTCATCACCTTATGGTAGCGGTCCACGATGTCCTGCGGGGTCACGCCTTCCTTGCGCGCTTTGATGGTGATGGGCACGCCGTGCTCGTCGGAGCCGCAGACGAAGACCACGTCCTCGCCCCGCATACGCAGGTAGCGGACGTAAATGTCTCCGGGAATGTAGGCGCCGGCCAGGTGGCCGATGTGGACAGGACCGTTGGCGTAGGGAAGCGCGCAGGTCACGAGGGTTCGCTTATAACTCATTTCGGTAATCTCCCGAGTTTAATGTTGATACTCTTTTTCAGTGCGTTCAGGCTGCTCAGCTGCTGCATCAGCGACTGGATTTCCTGGGCCGATTCAGCCGTCTTCAGCTGCCGGCCGATCTCCTGCTGCCGGGCGGTGACGCGTTTGTCGTGGTAGGCCAGGATGGCGCGCGGTACGAAGGTCACGAGCCACGAGTCCGTGGTGGTCATAGCGTCGGAGAAATTGTGGACGGAGAGAAGGTATTTTTCCTGGGACAGTTCGCCGGCCACGGCCGCCACGGTGCGGTCCTCTCCGTTCATCAGGGCCAGCACAATGGCGTTCTGGTCCAGGCCTTCGTCGTAATGGGCGAAATAGGCGTCGTAGGTGTCCTGAAGGGCTTTGTTGGCAAAGCGGGTGTCGTCGGCCGCCAGGGCCGCGTCGATGAACTCCGCCACCGTCTGCTGCCCCTCGGGGTCGTAGAACTCCGAGTCCGTCTCGAACTTGAGTTCCGTGCGGCCGTGCTGCAGGAGGAACTTCAGCAGTTCGCGCTCCGACGGCAGGAGGATCTGCTCCTCGCGGGTCAAAAGCGTTGCAGATCCGGAGAGGGATGGCGCATTTTCCGGAACATCGGCCTTCTTTTCAGTGACGGAAGATGCGTCATTCCTCGACGGATCTGCCTTCGCAAAGGCGCGTTCCTTCGCGGAGGCGATTCGATGAGCCTCCCGCGTCTTGTGCACGCGGTCCTGGATGATATCGGCCTCGATGTCGAAGCGGCGGGCCACTTCGTCGATGTACACCTGGCGCTTGATGGCGTCGGGTATATCGGCCACGGTGTCCGCGATTTCGTTGATGAGGTTAGCCTTCTTGAGGGGGTCTCCGTCGGCCTCCTCCAGCATCAGGTCCGTCTTGAAGGTGATACCGTCCTTCTCGTTCTCCTTGATGTAGTCCTGGATTTCCTCCAGCGTGTGTTTCCGCGAGAAGGAATCCGGGTCGTCGCCGTCCGGCAGGAACACCACCTTCGGATTCATCCCTTCCTTGAGGATGAGGCCGATGGCGCGGATGGCCGCGTGGAGGCCCGCCGAGTCCCCGTCGTACATTATGGTGACGTTGGGCGTGAACTTGCCGATGATGCGCACCTGCTCCTCGGTGAGGGAGGTGCCGCAGGAGGCCACCACGTTCGTGATGCCCATCTGGTGCATCATCACCACGTCCACGTTGCCTTCCACCAGGATGCAGCGGTTCTCCCGGGCGATGGCGCTCTTGGCGAGGTACAGGCCCAGGAGGTTCCGGCTCTTGACGTAGATTTCGGTTTCCGGAGAGTTGACGTATTTGGCGGGATTGTCGGCCTTCAAGGTGCGGCCGCTGAAGGCGATTACACGCCCGCTTACCGAGTGGATGGGGAACATCACCCGTTCGCGGAATTTGTCGTGGAGGGTGCCGTCGTCGGCTTTTACGGCCAGCCCGGCGGCCAGAAGATACTCGTCCTTGTAGCCGGCGGCCCTGGCCGCGTCCAGGAGCGAGGTTCGGCCCGACGGCGCCCAGCCCAGGCCCCACTGCTGGATGGTGGTATCCTCGATACCGCGTTTGCGGTAGTAGGCATAGCCCACCGCGCGGCCTTCGCCGCTTTCCAACTGTTCGGTGAAGAACTTGCGGGCGAATTCGCTCACGGCCATCAGGCTCTCGCTGCGCTGCCGGGCGGCGATCTGTTCGGCCGTCTCCTCCTCTTCCTGCACGTCGATATGGTATTTCTTCGCCAGGTAGCGGAGGGCGTCCGGGTAGGACATATGGTCGTAATCCATCAGGAAGCCCACGGCGCTGCCGGATTTTCCGCAGCCGAAGCACTTGTAGATGCCCTTGGAAGGAGTTACGTAGAAGGACGGTGTCTTTTCGTTATGGAAAGGGCAGCAGGCCACGAAGCTGATTCCGCGGCGCTGCAACGTCACGAAATCGCCCACCACCTCTTCAATGCGGGCGGTGTCCAGAATCTGGTCTACTGTCTCTTTAGGTATCATTATTCCTTTCTATAATCTACTTCCTTAGCATCAGTCGTCAGGGTGATTTTATCATCCTTCGGGGCGGCGGTTTTGATATTGGGCTCCTGCTGGGGGGCTTTGTAGTGCTTTTCCTGCCACAGGGCTTTTATCTGGAACCAGGCGTCGCGGCCGTACCAGAGGAGGGCGAAAATGCCCAGAACTCCCGCCAGGATGCGGCCGGTGCTCACCAGCCACACGCCCAGCGCCAGGAACAATATGTCTTTCACCAGCCTCAGCCAGCGGTTGTTGTATACGAATCCGGTCATAGACTACAAAGATACAAAAAACCTTCGGATTGTGCCGAAGGTTTTTTTGCTGTTAGAAAGGAAGGTCGTCTTCCGGAAGATCTGCCGGCATATCGTCCAGCGTGGGAGGCGGGACCGATGCAGGGGCTGCCGCTCCTGAGGGAGCATCGGCCCTATTATCAGCGACCGAAGGGGCGGCAGGTCCCGCAGCGGGTGCGCCCGCGGGGGCGATGCGCCAGATGCTGAGGTCGTTGTACCAGCGGCCGTTATACTCGCGGCCCTTGAGGTTGAAGGAGACCTTGATGCGGTCGCCCACCTGGTACTTGTCCAGCTCCGCCACCTTGTCCTGCCCGAAGGCGATGAAACACGCCTGGGCGGTGAAGTTGCCGTCCGGATACTCCAGGACGAATTCCTGCTTCATCCAGGGACCACGGGCCGATGCACCGCTCTGGACGAGCAGTTTCTGCCGCAGGGTGCCTTCCAGTTCCAGTGCCATCGCTTACTTCTTCTTTATCACCTTCTTGGGAGCGGGCTCTTCCACGGGCTCGACATAGGGGTGAACCTCGAGCAGGTCCACGTCGAAGATGAGGGTGGAGTTGGCGCCGATCTCACGAGGGCCACGCTCGCCATAGGCCAGGTTGCCGGGGATCACGAGGGTGATCTTGCCGCCTTCGCCCACGAGCTTCATTCCCTCGGTCCAGCCGCGGATAACGCGGTTGAGCGGGAACTCGATGCCTTCGTTGGCGTCGAACTCGGTGCCGTCGATGAGGGTGCCGCGATAGTTCACCTTCACGGTGTCACGGTCGCTTACGGCGTGCACTTCGCTGCCGGAATCCTGGATGAGGTAAACGATACCGGAAGCGGTGGAGTCTGCGTTGTTCTTCACGAAGAAGTCCTTGCGGAAGTTGTCGCCTTTCTCCTTGTTCAGAGCGCCTTCATAGGCGGTGCGCTGCTGCAGGTAGGAGTTGATGATCATATTCAGCTCGCTGGGATCGATGCGGAACTGCTTTACGAACACGGAGTCCATCGGCTGGCCTTCCTTGGCCTTGAGCGCGTCGTTCATACCCTTGCGGAGCTGGCACATATCCAGGTCACCGAAGTTGTTCTGGGAGATTACCAGGCCGAAGTTGACGCCCAGCATATAAGAAGCGGTGTCGATCTGGCCCTTGGAGGGATACAGGTCACGAACTTCCTGGGAGCCCTCCACCTTGGGAGAGCCGCAAGCCACCACCAGGATGCTGGCGGCAGCGATGATGAAAGATTTAACGAGTTTCATTATACTAAACATTTAACGTTTTTTCGTTTTAGCTTACAAAGATAATAAACATTTCCGACATTGCATAATGTGATTGATTTGCAAAAGATTTTTTGCTTTTTTCGCTGAAATTGATTAATATTACATACCAAAACTAAACGATAACCATGGTTGATGACGCTACGCTGCACGCTAAGCTGAAGACCTTCTTCGGTTACGACGCTTTCAAGAGCGACCAAGAGCGTATCATCCGGCATCTGGTAGGGGGCGGCAACGCCTTCGTCCTGATGCCCACGGGGGGCGGCAAATCCCTTTGCTATCAGCTTCCGGCCCTCGTGATGGACGGCACCGCCATCGTCATTTCCCCGCTCATCGCCCTGATGAAAAACCAGGTGGACGCCATCCGCGGGTTCGAGGCAGGGGAGCCGGGCATCGCCCATTTCCTGAATTCATCGCTCTCCAGGGCCCAGATCCTGGAGGTGCAGGAGGACCTCCTCCGCGGGGTGACGAAGCTCCTCTACGTGGCGCCGGAATCCCTCACCAAGGAAGAGAACATCGCCCTCCTCAAGGAAATCAAGATATCCTTCTACGCCGTGGACGAGGCCCACTGCATCTCCGAATGGGGCCACGACTTCCGGCCGGAATACCGGAAGATCCGCTCCATCATCGACCAGATCCAGCCCGCGCCCCTGATCGCCCTCACGGCCACGGCCACGCCCAAGGTCCAGAGCGACATCCTCAAGAACCTCCGCATCCAGGACGCGCAGGTGTTCAAGTCCTCCTTCAATCGGCCCAACCTCTACTACGAAGTGCGGGACAAGGTGGACACGGAGAAGGACATCATCCGCTTCATCCGGCAGAACCCCGGCAAGAGCGGCATCATCTACTGCCTCAGCCGTAAGAAGGTGGAGGAGATGGCCCAGATGCTCGCCATCAACGGCATCAAGGCGCTGCCGTATCACGCGGGCCTGGACGCGAAGACGCGGGCCGACAATCAGGATATGTTCCTCACGGAGGAGATTGACGTCATCGTGGCCACCATCGCCTTCGGGATGGGCATCGACAAGCCGGACGTGCGCTTCGTCATCCACTACGACATTCCCAAGAGCATCGAGGGCTACTATCAGGAGACCGGCCGTGCGGGCCGTGACGGACAGGAAGGACAGTGCATCACCTACTATAGTTATAAGGACATCCAGAAGCTGGAGAAGTTTATGCAGGGGAAGCCGGTGGCCGAACAGGAAATCGGCAAGCAGCTCCTGCAGGAGACCGTCGCCTATGCGGAATCCAGCCAGTGCCGGCGGAAACTGCTCCTGAACTACTTCGGGGAGGATTACCCGGAGGAGAACTGCGGGGCCTGCGACAACTGCCTGCACCCGAAGAAGCGCTACGACGGGAGGGAGGAACTCTCGCTCGTGATCGAGCTCATCGAATCCCTGCCGGAGCGCTTCAAGCTGGAGCACCTGGCAGCTGTCCTGGCGGGGGACACCAACGCGATGGTCAAGTCCTACAAGCACGACGAACTGCCGCTTTTCGGCGCCGGGAAGGACCATCCCGCCCGTTTCTGGGAGGCCGTGATGCACCAGGGACTCATCCTGCACTATCTGGAGAAAGACATTGAGAATTACGGACTCATATCGGCCACCGACAAAGGACTGGAATTCTACCTGGACCCGCACGAGGTGATGCTGGTGGAGGACCGCACCTTCTCCGAGGGCGTGGACGACGAAGACGACGACGATTCCGGCCCGGCCGGCGTCGCAGGGGGCGGCGGGGGAGACCAGATTCTCCTCGCGATGCTTAAGGACCTCCGGCGGGACGTGGCGAAAAAGCTGCACCTGCAGCCCTGGATCATCTTCGGGGACCCTGCCCTGGAAGATATGACCATCCTCTATCCGCTCAGCCTGGAAGAGCTCAAGAAGTGCCAGGGCGTGGGCGAAGGCAAGGCCCAGAAGTTCGGCGGCCCCTTCGTGGACCTCATCGCCAAGTACGTGGAGGAGAACGAGATCGAGCGTCCGGACGACTTCGTGGTGAAATCCGTGGGCTCGGAATCCAACAACAAGGTCTATATCATCCAGTCCATCGACCGCAAGATGGACCTGGAGGACATCGCATCGGCCAAGGGGATGGATATGAGCGCCCTTTTAAGCGAAATCGAACGCATCGTCTCCACGGGTACGCGCATTAACATCAACTACTACATCGAGCAGGAGCTGGACCCGGACGTGGTGGACGAAATCTACACCTGGTTCAAGGAAGAAGCAACCTCAGACAGCCTCCAGGAGGCCCTGGAAGCCCTGCAGGGGGACTACGAAGAGCTGGAAATCCGCCTCGTTCGCATCAAATTCCTCTGCGAGGTCGCGAACTAAAGATAAATCAGTGTGGAAAGTTGGTCCGGGGCGAAGAGCCGCCGGGCCATTTTTTGTAAGTCCTGGGCCGATATGGCCGTGATAGCGGCGCGGGTCTCCTCCGGGGACATCACGAGCCCCCAGGCGAGCATACTCTTGCCCATCGAGAGGCACTGGGCTTCACCGGCCTCCGAGCCGATGGCTAGCTGCCCCAGCAGCTGCCGGCGGAAAGCGGCCAGCTGCCGCTCCGAGAACGGCTTTTCCTGCAACCGCGCGAGGATGCGCGCAATCGCCTTCCTGCAGTCCTCCAGATTGTCCTTGTCGCAGCCGAAAGAGATGGCGATGATGCCGGTATCGGCATACTGCGTATAGCTGCATTCGATGCCGTACACCCATCCTTTCTTCTCCCGCAACTCCTTGTTCAGCAGGGAATTGGACGCAGGCCCGCCCAAAATGTTCGCGAGCATCGCGCACACCAGCCGCTCCGGCGTCTCGTACAGCGACGGCGCCCTGGACCCCATCACGGCATTCACTTCGTGATGATGTTTGTTTACGACTTTTTCGAACGCGGAGGGGGATACCCCTGAGGGAACATCGGCCTTCTTTTCAGTGACCGAAGGGGTGTGCCCCTTCGCCGAAAAAGTCGAAGAGAGGATGTTCAGGAGTTGTTTTTCCAAAAGCGCTTCGTCCATATCGGCCACTACGGAGAGCACCATCCTTGAAGGAATGAACTTTTCCGAGACGAACTGACGGAGCATCGCGGGGGTGATTTTCTTCACGCTGGCGCAGGTCCCCAGAATGGGGGTTTCGAGGGGCGATCCTTCGAAAAGCAGGCTCTCGAAACGGTCGTATACGTCCTCTGCCGGGTTGTCCTTGTAGGAGATGATCTCGTCCAGGACCACGCCGCGCTCGGTCTCTACCTCGGCGTCCGGGAAGGTGGCCTCGGTGGCCAGTTCCAGCAGCAGCCGCACCGCCTTCTTCCAGTCCTCTTTCAGGACCGTGGCGTGCAGGACGATCTCCTCTTTGGTGGTGTAGGCGTTCAGTTCGCCGCCCAGGCCTTCCAGGCAACCGTTAATGGCCGATGCGCTCTTGCGCCGGGTGCCGCGGAACAGCGTGTGCTCCGTGAAATGCGCGATGCCGGCGGGGTATCCTGCCTCGTCCCGCGTGCCGCAACCGATGGTGAGCGCGCAGAAAGCGACGGCCCGTCCGCTCCGGCGGAGGGCGTAGGAAAGACCCTGTGGGGAAGTGCCTGTGGTCATTTGGTCAGGCGTTTGAGGTCTTCGGGCAGGAAACCGACGCCGTTCCGGGCGCTGATTTTATGCTTGCCGAAATAAACAAGGCTATGGGAAGCGGTGTCGAAGACCATTTTATAGCAATAGGCGCCTTTTTCGGGATTCGCGGGAGCGACGACATAGCCGGCGAGCGCATCCGGGCTGTAATCCAGGAAGGCTTCATCGGCCTGGTCCGGCTCCAGCAGCAGCGGCTTCCCTTCCTTGCGGAAGCGCTTCCGGAACCACTGCTCCATCCCGTAGGCCGCTTTTTCCGACTCCCGCGCCGCCAGGGCGTATTCCTGGACGGCCTGCACCAGGGCGCCCAGGTAGGTGAGCTCCCGGCCGTCGCCGCCTTCGGACGCGACCAGCGGCAGGGCGGCCACTTCAAACAGCCCGTTCAATCCTTTCTCGCCCTCCGGCCCGCCTTTCAGCAGGGTGAGGAAGCTCACGCCGGGCGTGTCCAGGATCATCAGGAAATAGTATTTCTCGCTGGTGCAGCGCTCCTGGAACTGCTCCAGGGTGCAGAATTCAAAGGCCGATGCCGTCCAGCCGCTCACTACCTCTTCCTGCAGGGCGGCCGTGAGGATGGGGTTTCCGGTGAGGACTACCTGCGTGACTTTGTCGGGGAAGTCCGAGAGCCGATGGGCGCGGGTAGAGACCTTTCCCTGTCCCCAAAGGGGGAGGGAAGCGGCCAGGGCAACGGCTACAAGTATGTCTTTCAATCTCATTGTGCGATAAAAGCGTATGTAATGCTTCCCATCTGCCGGGCCGGCGCTTCGGCCGATGCGTTGAACTTGGAGAGCCTTGCGGCGCGGATGGCGAAGGCCTGCAGGCAGCCGTCCGGGCTGGAGCTCCCTTCATCCACCTTGGCGTTCACCACGTCGCCCCGGTTGTTCACCGTGATAATCACGGTTACGGCGCCGCCGCCGTAGCAACGGTAGGCGGGGATGGGAAGGTGTGTGGCCCGTCGGCCGTCCAGGCTCCAGGAGAGCACGGAAGGGCCGCTGTAGGGCCTTGCTTCCTGTTTTTTCTCCTCTTTCCGTTCCGTTTGGACGGCGGCGAAGTTGTCATCGGCCTCCTCCTGGCGGCTCTGCCCTTCCTGCAACTCCCGCGCCAGACGCTCGGCCTCCCGGTAGAGTTCGTCGGCGTTGGTGCCGCGGTCGTCCTTCAGGCTGGCGCGGTCCACGGTGACGTTCCGGATGGGAACGCCCTGGGCGGCGAGGAGCTGGGCCAGTTGTTCGGCCACGCTCTCCTGCAGCTGCACTTCCTCCTTCTGTTTTTCGGCCTCCTCCTGCGCGGTGAAATCCAGTACGAAACTGTTCTCCCGCTGCACCTCGAAGCCGATCCGGACTGCGAGCAAGACAATAATCACCGCGAGATGGATGCTCACGGTGATGTAAATGCCTGCTTTCTGGTCCGGGGTCAGTCTCATTTCTTGCGGCGTTTCCGCTGGGAAAGGGCTTTCTCCACGGTGTTGGTGATGATGTCGATGGCTACCTTGTTGTGGCCGCCCTGAGGCACGATTACATCGGCATACCGCTTGGACGGCTCGATGAATTGCAGGTGCATCGGCTTCACGGTGTCGCAGTAGTGGTCGATGGCCGTCTCGATGTTGCGGCCGCGCTCGGCGATATCCCGCACGATGATGCGCATCAGGCGGTCGTCGTCGTCCGCGTCCACGAAAATCTTGATGTTCATCTGGTCCCGCAGTTCCTTGCAGGTGAAGATGAGGATGCCTTCGATGATGATGACATCGGCCGGTTCCACCGTCACGGTTTCCGTGGTGCTGCGCGAGCAGGTGATGTAGGAATATACGGGCTGCTCGATGGTGTGGCCGCTCTTGAGCTCGCGGATCTGCTGGCACATCAGTTTCCAGTCGATGGCGTCCGGATGGTCGAAATTGATTTTCTTCCGCTCTTCCACGGGGACGTGGCTGGAATCCTTGTAATAGGAGTCCTGGGGAATGACTACCACGCGGCCCTGCAGCTGCTCCGTGATGGCGCGCACGACCGTCGTTTTACCTGAGCCGGAGCCTCCGGCGATACCAATGACAAGCATATCTTAGAATTCTGCGTTTTTCGGGGTTCTGGGGAAGGGGATGACGTCGCGGATGTTGGCCATTCCGGTGACGAAGAGCAGGAGCCGCTCGAAGCCCAGGCCGAAGCCGCTGTGCGGGACGCTCCCGAAACGGCGGGTGTCGATGTACCATTCGAGGTTCCCCCGGGACATCCCCAGTTCGTCAATGCGGGCTTCCAGCTTCTCCAGGGAGGCTTCACGCTCGCTGCCGCCGATGATTTCGCCGATCTTCGGGAACAGCACGTCCATTCCGCGCACCGTGCGGCCGTCCTCGTTCTGCTTCATATAGAAGGCCTTGATGTCCTTGGGGAAATCCGTGAGGATGACGGGCTTGCCGAAGTGTTTTTCCACCAGGTAACGCTCGTGCTCGCTCTGGAAATCCGTGCCCCAGTGCACCGGGTACTCGAATTTTGTTCCCGCGGCTACGGCTTTTTCCAGGATGTCCACGGCTTCTGTATAGGTGACGTGCTGGAATGGAGTGGCCAGCACGCCCTGCATCCGTTCGATGAGGCCTTCGTCGTATTTGTCGTTGAGGAACTTAAGGTCGTCCATACAGTTGTCCAGGGCGTACTTCACCAGGTACTTGACGAATTCTTCTGCCAGGACCATGTTGTCCTTGAGGTCGTAGAAGGCCATTTCCGGTTCGATCATCCAGAACTCCGCCAGGTGGCGCGGCGTATTGGAATTCTCTGCGCGGAACGTGGGGCCGAAGGTGTAGATCTCGCCCACGGCCGTTGCGCCCAGTTCGCCTTCCAGCTGCCCGGAAACGGTGAGGGAGGTCTTCTTGCCGAAGAAATCCTTGCCGAAGTCCACGTTTCCCTTCTTGTCCAGCGGGATGTTCTTCAGGTCCAGGGTGGTTACCTGGAACATATCCCCGGCGCCTTCCGCGTCGCTTTCCGTGATGAGCGGGGTGTGGAGATATACGAAGCCCTTGTCATTGAAGAACTTGTGGATGGCAAAAGCCATCGCGTGGCGGATCCTCAGAACTGCCCCGAAGGTGTTTGTGCGGAGGCGCATATGCGCGACGCTGCGCAGGTATTCCAGGGTGGTGTCCTTTTTCTGCAGGGGGAAGCGCATAGGGTCGCAGTCGCCCAGCACCTCGATTTCCCGGGCCTGGATCTCCACGGCCTGGCCGCTGCCCACGGACTCCACCAGCTGGCCCTTCACCGCAAGGGAAGCGCCGGTGGTGACCCGCTTCAGGAGTTCTTCATCGAAGAGCTCCGTATTGGCGACGATCTGGATATTATTGATGGTGGAACCGTCGTTGAGGGCGATGAATTTCACCTGTTTGTTGCCTCTCTTGGTGCGCACCCAGCCTTTGGCCAGCACCTCTGCTCCCGGCTTTGCGGCGAGCAGTTCCTTGATTTTGCTTCTTTTTACGCTTTCCATTGCAGAAGATATGCTTCAACCTACAAATATAGCAAATCTTCCCGAATTGGGCAATTGTTTATCGGCTCAGCATTTCCAGGTATTCCTCTTTCCGGGGACAGGCCCGGCAGTTCAGCAGACCCCTCATATAGTTTTTCATCGAGGAGACCGCCCCTTTGCTGGAGATATCGGCCCGCTTGCAGATCTCTTCCACGGAAAGATGTGCGGCCGTGTAGCAGAACACCAGAAGGTTCTTTCGGGTGAGCCGGGGATAATAGGTCCGCAGGTCCTCCAGGATGTCGCTCATATCCTCTTGGAGATGCCCGTCCTCTTCCAGTGAGCCATAATACTCTACGAACAGGTGATCCAGCCGTTTTTCCATCTCTTCCCGGCAGTTGAAATGTCGGTTCCGTATCCTTTCCTGGTCCGCAATATAACGGCTCAGATAATAGTAGGCATCTGGCGTTTTCCTCATTCCGTAAAATTAGATTCCGGACGTGGGATAAGGAAATTTTTGGGGTGGAAAAAGTTTAGACGGGAAATGGCTGAAAGTCAGACAGTTGTGCGTGTGGCGTGCACGGGTAGGAAAGAAAATCGGCCTCCCACGTGCGTAGAAGGCCGATTCTCATCTAAGAAAAAAGATTAGGCTTACTTCGCGGGTTTCCGCGCAGCATACATAATCCTAAGGGCGGAGCAGCGGCGCAGCTCCTGCTTTACGTCGGAGACGATACCCATACGGACATCCTGGTCCACGCGCAGGTTCACGGTCATCAGGGATTGCTCGGCCTCTGACATAGCGTCGCGCTCGGATGCGATGAAGTCACGGATGTCGGCCACCGTCTTGAAAGCGTCGTTGAGCTGAATGCGGGCATCGGTGCCGTACAGAGCCTGATACTGCAGGGTGGGGCTGCCGATGTTGATGACGGCACTCAGGTCCTTTCTCTCGAGCTTGGCCACTTCGGACGCTTCGGGCATCACCACTTTCACCTTGTTCTCGGTTTCACGCATCTGCGTGGTAACCATAAAGAAGAACAGGAGCATGAACACGATATCGGAAAGGGAGTTGGACGATGCCTGCGGGACTTCCTTCTTATTGCTGGAACTTCCAAATTTTGACATAATCTAGGTCCTCCTATTATCTTTTACCGGTGTCCTTAGGCTCTGCCTCGGAGATGTTCTGGGGCACGGCCTTTTTCACAATATCCTGTTCCTCCTCGGTGAGGCGGGAGAATTTCTTGCCGAAGTTGGCACGGGAGAAATCGTCGCGGAGTTCGTTCACGGCTTTCACCAGTTCGTTCTGCACTGCAATATAGGCCTGGTAACTGGTACCACGGTCGTTCTGCAGGGAGATAACGCCCTTGGAGACCATATAGGTCTTGCCTTCGATTTCCTTGGCTTCCTTTTCGGGAAGGTTGGGGTCGTTGGTGGGATTGGTGAGGAACTCTTTGATCTTGTCTTTCAAGTAGGCAATGTCCATGGCTTCGCTACCGGCAAACAACCTATCGGCAGAATTGATTCTGACGATGATGATGTTGCGGCGGTTGACCTTCTGGTCCTGGGCGGTTTTCTCGTCCGGGATGGGGGGAAGGCGGCGCTGCAGACCCGACTGGTCTCCCATGGTGGTGGTCATCAGGAAGTAGCACAGGAGCAGGAACGCGATGTCAGCCGTCGAACCGATTGCTTCAAATTTTCTTCTTGCCATGGTTCAATCTACTTTTTGTTGCGGACAGTCATCAGGACTTCGCCTGCAATGATGGAGATGATAGCGGCTCCACCCACGATGTAGGCGACGTTGAGGATGGTATCGGTGAGTTTGAGCTCTCCAGGGGTGGTGGGCTTGGAGCAGTTGATGGCCGGGGCGCCGGATGCCAGAAGATAGGCAATGCCGAACAGGACGGCGGCACCCAGGACTGCAATGCCGATCTTGACAAGGCTCTTGGGATCGGTGGTGGCACGGATGTAGATGCCGATGCCGATCACCGCCGCCAGGGCGATGCCAATCACGATGTAGGCCCAATAGATGAGCGGAGCAACGGTCCCGTTGTCCGGTGCGCCGGACTCGGGATAGCCCTTAATCATACCCCAAAGCAGAACCGCAACGCTCACAATTATCAGAACCACAAGGAGGATCTTGAATATTTTAGCGTATTTCTGGTTTTCCATTGTATCTGGAATTAAAGGGGTTGATTACTTTTTGTTGTTCTTTACCATCAGGTCCACAAAGCGGATGGAAGAATCTTCCATATCGATGCTCAGGGAGTCAATCTTAGCGATAATGTAGTTGTAGAAGATCTGGAGAATCATAGCCACGATGAGACCGCCCACGGTGGTGATGAGGGCGACCTTCATACCGCCGGCCACAACGTTCGGGGAAATATCGCCGGCAGCCTGGATGGCGTCGAAGGCCTGGATCATACCGATAACGGTACCAAGGAATCCCAGGGACGGGGCGATGGAAATGAACAGGCCGATCCAGCTGAGGCCGTTCTCCATGAGGCTCATCTGAACGCCGCCGTAGGAGACGATGGTCTTTTCAACGACATCCACACCCTGATCTGCACGGAGCAGGCCCTGGTAGAAGATGCTGGCAACGGGGCCGCGGGTTTCACGGCATACCTTCTTGGCTTCTTCGATACCGCCCTTGGCAAGAGCCTCTTCCACAGCGTCGAGGAGCTTGGTGGTGTTGGTCTTGGAGAAGGCCAGGTAAAGGATACGCTCGATGGCGAGGGCCATACCGATGATCAGGCAGATGATGATCAGGGACATAAAGCCTGCGCCACCTTCGATGAACTTGGTCTTGAGGGCCTGGTGGAGGGGAACGTCCTCACCGGAACCGGCGAACAGATCCACGGGGGCTTCTTCTTCATCGGCGGCGGGAGCGGCTACCTGCTCTTCAGCAGCGGGAGCGGCTTCCTCATCCTGAGCGGAAGCGATGTTTGCAGTGAAGGTCACGAGACCGGCGACTGCCAAAAACATGAAAAGCTTTTTCATAGTCTTTTTTTGAGTTGTTGGTTATAAAATTAGTTGACTAAATATTCTTTTGGTCGTGCAATTTAGCAATAAAAATCCGAAATCCCAAAGATTATTTGCTTATCTCGCCGCAGAGGTCCTTCTCCAGCATCGTTTTCACCCACTTGTTGTCCTCGCTCCGGCCCAGCAGGCAGAAGAGTTTCCCGAGGGCGGCTTCCGTGGTGATATCGGCCCCGGAAAGGACGCCGGCGTGCTTGAGGGACGCTCCCGTGGCGTAGAGGTCCATATTCACCGTGCCCGACTTGCACTGGGTGACGTTCAGCAGGATCTTCCCTTTCCCGTCGGCCTCCCGGAGGATGTCCAGGAACCACGGTTTGGAAAGAGCGTTTCCGCTGCCGTAGGTCTCCAGGATGACGGCGCGGGTGAGCGGGTCGCAGACTACCGAGCGCATCACCTGCTCGGTCATCCCGGGATGCACCTTGAGGATGGCCACCCGCGTGTCCAGATGGGTCTGCACCCTCAGCTGGGCGTCCCAGTAGATGGGTTTCCGGATGAGCTCCGTGTCATACGCGATGCTGATGCCGGCCCGGGCGAGGGGCGGGCAGTTGGGGGAGGAGAAAGCGTTGAAGGCCTCCGCGCTGTACTTGGTGGAGCGGTTGCCCCGCAGCAGTTTGGAGTCGAAGTAAATGGCCACTTCGGGCACTCTGGCGTGGCCTTTTTCGTCTTTGGCGGCGGCAATTTCCACGGCCGATATGAAGTTCTCCTTCCCGTCCGTGCGGGGGACGCCGATGGGCAGCTGGCTTCCCGTGAAGATGACCGGCTTGGTGAGCCCCTCCAGCATAAAACTCAGCGTGGAGGCGCTGTAGGCCATTGTGTCCGTCCCGTGGAGGATGACGAAACCGTCGTAGTCGTCGTAGCGGTCGCGGATCACCTCGGCCAGGTTCACCCACATCCCGGGCTCCACGTCCGAGGAGTCGATGAGCGGGTCGAAGGTGAGGGCGTCCAGCTTTACGCCGAACTTGTTCAGCTCCGGCACTTCCGCCAGGATCTGGTTGAAGTCGAAGGGCTTGAGGGTGCCGTCGGAGGGGTCTTCCTTCATTCCGATGGTCCCGCCGGTGTAGATGATGAGGATGGATGCGTTCATATTGCGAACAGCCGTTCGGCGTTTTGGGTTGTTATGGTTTCGATTTCTTCGAGGCGCACGCCTTTCACTTCGGCCACTTTCGCGGCGATCAGCGGCAGGAAGGAGCTCTCGTTTCGCTCCCCGCGGTGCGGGGTGGGGGCCAGGTAGGGGGCGTCGGTCTCCAGCAGGATTCTTTCGAGCGGAATGCGCTGCAGCACCTGGACCAGTTTGTTGTTCTTGAAGGTGATCACGCCGCCGATTCCCACCGACCACTCGCCGCTGCGGTTCGCCCGTTCGTAGGTCTCGTAGCTTCCGCTGAAGCAGTGGAGATTCCCCCTCAGATGCAGGTGCGCGCAGTCTTCCAGCACTTCGAAAAAGTCCTCCCAGGCATCCCTGAGGTGGATGTTCACCGGCAGGTTTTTGGCCGATGCCAGCTCCAGTTGTATCCGCAGCGCTTCCTTCTGAATCGCGGCGTATTCCTTCCCCTCGTGATAATCCAGCCCCACTTCGCCGATGGCGATGAACTCGCCGAAGGGAGCGGATACCCCTGAGGCGAGGGAGAACACCTGGTCCAGTTCGTCCTGCCAGTTTTCGGCGGTGAGGGAGCCGGGATAGACCCCCAGCATCTGGAAGAGCACGCCGGGATATTTTCGGCCTATCTCCCACATAAACGGACGTTCGCGGGAGTCGATATCGGCCTGCAGCATCTTGCCCACGCCCGCATCCAGCGCCCGCTGCACGGCCGCTTCCGCGTCCGGCCGCAGCCACTCGTCGTAAAAATGCGTATGCGTGTCGACAAACATCCCGGCTAGAAAGCAAACGCCAGACCGAAGCCGTTCTCCGTATTCCCCCAGCGGAGTTCCGGTTGATAGGTGAGTGACGTGTTGTAATGCTTAACGGCCCGGTTCATTTTGACGGATCCGGGAATCCCGACAGCCAGACCAGCGACCATCACTCCTAAACCAACCCATAAGCAGGTCTTTGCTGTCTGATAGCTCGGATGGTCGGTGGGGCCTCCTCCTGCGCGCCACCCCAGGACATACCCCAATCCATACCCAAACGGAATGGCGCCAACGGTGGCAACGATGCCGCCCACGTCGTTCATAATTTTTCCGCTCTTGAAATCGGCCAGGTCTTCGGGAGAGAAATACCGGTCCCAGAGTTCTTTCTCAATGGTAACGCCGCCTACACTAAGTTTGCCGGTCCAGGGGCTGATGGACATAGGACCTTGAGGGAATGAACTGGTCTGCTGAGCGTGGCAGGGAATCATCATTCCCAGCAAGCATACAAATAGAAATAAGGTCTTCTTCATAGTTAGCTCTTTTATTCACACAAATTTCGTCCATCCCGATGAATTTTCCAAATCTTTCTGCTTTTTAAGGCCAAGGGCGCGGCAGACCTCTTCCCGTGACAGGGAGAAAACCCTTGCAAGTTGATGTACGGTTGTTTTTCTGGTTCGATGGATGTAGGTAAGAAGCCGGTATTTCCTTTCTTTTGTCAGGTCGGCCATCCCCTGGGAAAACCAGCGGAGAGCCGTTTCGGAAACCACTTTATAGAGTTCGCTGTCGGGTAGTATCTTCCTTGGCGCTTCCACCAGTTTTTCCTCCATTTCCGCCGGGTTCAGCGCACCGATGGTTTTCAGCCAGAATGCCTGGTCGTGGTTGAAAGCCTGTTCCAGGTAGTCGGAGTCACAAAAGGTTTCGGGCATCAGATCTCCGTCTGTATCTATGAGCCAGGAGACGTCTTTAAGCGAATCACGGGTGTGCATAATCCGGTCCTGTTCACGCCGGGTAAACTTGCACACGGGAAGCCCGGACAGTTTTTTTGCTTTATCGGAAAACATAGCCCGGTAGCCGCTCCACTTGTAAGTGTCTACGGCAAATCCATTGTCAATAGCATTGCGCGGAATGTATGCGAGGGCGTTTCTGACGTACCATTCCGAATCCAGCAGAAGTGCTTGCACGTCTGTATCCTTGAGGATATGCTTCTCAAAATATTTGATTTGGAACCATTGGGCATAGGTCCGCTTCAGTTCGTCGGCGTAATCACAGGCCTCCTGATAAGTGGCGGACAGCACGGCGACGTGGCAATGATTGGAGTTGACTTCATAAATAATGACGATTACGTTCTTGCGCTTGGCACAGATGGCAATGTATTTGACAAGGACGCCGTAATCTTCATTGTCCCTACAGAGAAGGGCCGCCGAGAGACCCTTCATACAAACGTGGTAGGGGTGAACGCTTTTCGTTTTCCCCGAAGGGAGTTTTCTTGTTACGGATAGGAGCATATTGTTTTTGTTTATGGGTTGTCTTGTTTTGGACCTGGTCCAGAGCGATAATGGACGAGGTGTGGTTAATAATTGGACGAGGTTCGTTTAAATGTGCTGGACCAGGTCCAGCGGGTGTGGCTCTCAGATGGCTGGAAGGCCGATGTGGTGGACCAGGTCCAGGGGGTGGAATCGAACCTCGTCCAAAAAGTGCCTGGACCTGGTCCAAGGCGAAGGAAGGCCCAAGGCGGGTGCCGTTCAGGATGGGGGAATGGCGGGTGTTGACCACGGAGGGCACCAGGGTGGGGCTATTTCGGGGCCAAGTCTTTGCCCGGGCCGATGACTGAGCCTACGCATACGCCTGAGAGAGGGCGCAGCGGCGCAGGAGGTCGGTGGTGATGATGCCGTGGACTTCCAGCAGGCCGATGCCCTCGAGCACGGCGGCGATGGGAAGGCCGGTGAGGGCGGCGAGGTCGTCGGCCGTGGCACCTCGATGGTCGCGGACGGCCAGCCCCACCTTGTAGGGGGCCGATTCCGGGCCGAACTCCTTCTCCAGCACCCGTTCCAGCGAGCGGGCGCCCTTGCCCCAGGAGCCTCCGGCCCCGCGCACCGCCGCTCCCAGGCCCAACTGGCCCACCAGCTCCTCCGGCGATGTAATGAGCTGCGCCATATTGTGGGCGATGAGCGAGTTGCAGCCGGCGCTGCGGAGGTCATCGGCCCGCCCTGGGAGGGCATACACGTCGCGGGAATACTCCACCGCATAGCGCGCGGTCATCAGAGAACCGCCCTTGGACTTGGATTCCACCACGATGACGCCCCTAACCAGCCCGGCGATGATGCGGTTGCGGCGCAGGAAGTTCAGCGCCACGGGAGCCGTCCCCATCGGATAGTCGGTGACGAGGCCGCAGCCCGGCGTGCGGACGATGTCCATCGCCAGGTCCGTATGGCGCCAGGGATAGATGCTGTCGATGCCGGTAGCCATCACTCCCACCGTGGTGAGGCCGCAGTCCAGAGCCGTGCGATGTGCGATGCCGTCGGCCCCGAAGGCGAGGCCGCTCACGATGCAGGGCTGTACCGCGGCCGCGGCGAGCGCCTCCACGATTTTCCGGCACCATTCCCGCCCGTACGGGCTGATGTCCCGCGTGCCGACGATGCCCACCATCGGCCTCAGACCAAAGATTTCCGTGGGAGAACTGCTCCCGTTCAGGTACAGCCCCAGCGGCGGGTCCTCGCATTCGCGCAGCGCCTCCGGGTAGTCCTCGTCGTTCAGCCCGATGAAGCGGAATCCTTTTTCCTCCACTTTCGCCAGCTCCTTCCGGGCCCAAATGAGGGTCGCGGGGACCAGCTGGGCGAAAGGCGATGTTCCCGGGCTAGTATGTCCTTGTGCCAAGGACACGCCCTCCGCCGGCGCGCTGCAGCGCGCTTTTGTCGGAATATCATACGAGGCCAAAGATCCATCAAATAAATCGATGGGATTCCCGAATTCCTCAATTAAGGAAAGGGCCAGTTTGGGTTGATACCCGAGGATGTTGTTCAGGGCGCAGAGCGCCACTTGTTCGTCCGTGTAACTCATAGCGCCAAAGATAGGGAGGGGAAATGAAAAACCGCACAGGTTGTTGATAACTTGTGCGGTTTTAGCCGATTGGAATGTTGTTTTAGCCGTTGTATCAGAGAATCAGGAGGGCGTCTCCGTACGGGCCGAAGCGGTAGCCTTCCTTGAGGGCTTCGTCGTAGGCGGCCATCACGTTCTTGTAGCCGCCGAAGGCCGCGACGCTCATCAGCATCGTGCTCTGCGGCAGGTGGAAATTGGATACGATGGCATCCGGCACGGAATACTGATAGGGCGGGAAGATGAACTTGTTGGTCCATCCGTCGAAGGGATTCACCTCGTGCGTGGTGGTGACGTACGTCTCCAGACCGCGCATCACGGTGGCGCCGATCGCGACCACTTTCCCGTGGGCCCGTTTGACCTTGTTGATGGCGGCCGATGCCTCCTCGGAGATGATGAGCCGCTCGGAGTCCATCCGGTGCTTGGAGAGGTCCTCCACATCCACGGTGCGGAAGTGGCCGATGCCCATATGTACGGTGATGAAAGTCTTCTCGATATCCTTGAGAATCATCCGGTTGAAGAGCTCGCGGCTGAAGTGCAGGCCGGCCGCCGGAGCGCTCACGGCGCCCTCGTGCCTGGCGAAGATGGTCTGGTAATTCTCCGTGTCTTCCGGCGTCACCTTGTCCTTCACCCAATCGGGCACGAAGGGCTCTCCCAGGGCGAAAAGGGCTTCCTTGAAGTCCTCATACGGGCCATCGAAGAGGAAGCGCAGGGTGCGGCCGCGCGAAGTGGTGTTGTCAATCACCTCGGCCACCAGGGACTCGTCCTCCCCGAAGTAAAGCTTGTTGCCGATGCGGATTTTCCGCGCCGGATCCACGATCACGTCCCAGAGGCGCTGCTCGCGGTTGAGCTCGCGAAGGAGCAGGACCATAATGTCGGCCCCGGTCTTTTCCTTCTTGCCGTACAGGCGGGCGGGAAAGACCTTGGTGTCGTTGAGGACAAAAATGTCTCCCTTGCCGAAATAGTTGATGATATCCTTGAAGAGGCAGTGCTCGATTTCGCCGCTGTCCTTGTGCAGGACCATCAGACGGGCTTCATCCCGCCAGCGGGCAGGCTCCCGGGCGATACGGTCCGCGGGAAGCTCAAAGTTGAATTGAGAAAGTTTCATTACTCGCTGAAGTGTCGATACTCTTTATATACGACTGCCGAAGGAAAAAAGTTTCACTATATCCTCGCTTCGCGGAAGACTTCCTGGATGGAAGGATAGGTATTCTTCAGGAAAGGCGGCAGGGAACTCTTCGCCACCCAGGCGGCTTTGGTGATATCTTCTTCCCGCTGGGGCGTGAGGTTGGTGGGGTCCGTATAGAGCATATCGTACCACCAGGTGTGCTTGAGGTGCCAGCGGTTATCGCGGAAATACACGTGGTCCGTAATGCAAATGAGCCTGCGCAGTTCCAGTTGGTCCACGCCCGTCTCTTCCTGCACTTCCCGCATCGCGCACACTTCGATGTCTTCGCCGGCTTCCTGATGGCCCTTCGGGAGGTCCCAGAGGCCGTTTCTGGAAATGAGAAGGAAATCTCCCCGCCGGTTGGACACCAGCCCGCCGGCGGCGTTCACCTCCTTGAACTCGGAACATACGCGCCGATAGGTTTTCTCGATGTCGTCGGTGGGAATATAAATCCGGGAAAGGGTGTCCTGCACCTCGAACATCCGCACCAGAGCGTGGATGTCCAGCACTTCGCCCACGTGGAATTCCACGGAATTGGGGTCCGACAGGGCCTCTTCCGTAGGGGCGCAGATGATGATACACCGTTTCTCGAAATAGATTTTGTGCATTTTTTATTACCTTTGCGTATGGCGGGAAGGGGGGCGCTCCCTCGGTCGCGAAAAAGAAGGCCGATGCTCCCTGCGGGAGCGCCCAGCCCTTCCGCCACACAAATATAAGAATTTATGACCAATATCGAAAGCAAACACGGGATCGTTTCGCGCCAGCCGCACGAACTGTATATGGCCTTCACGGACCTGCAGAACTTCCGGAATATGCTCCCGGAAGACAAGAAGGAGATGGTCACCGCCACCTTCGACACCCTCACCGCCACGGTGCAGGGCTTTAACATCGGCGTAAAAATGCACGAGCGGGTGCCCTATTCCCGCATCGAACTGGTGGACTTCGGCGCCCCCTTCGCCTTCCACATCGTGATGCATTTCGACCCGTCGGCCCAGGACCCGTACAAGACGGATTTCTGGATTCAGGTGGAGGCCGACCTTAACCTGATGATGAAGATGATGCTCTCCGGCAAGCTGAAAGAAGCGCTGGACAAAGTGGTGGACGGTCTGGTAGACGCCTCCAACGGCAAGATGCCGGAAGGCTTCGACCTCTCTCAGTGGGAGAAATAATGAACTTCCCGGACGGATTTCTGGACCTGCTGCAGGCCTCGACGGGCCGGGCTTCAGCCGTGGCAAAAGCCCTCGGCGAGTCGCCTTCGGTTTCCATCCGTCTGAATCCCTCCAAAACCCGAACCTGCCCCTTCGACGACGCGGCTCCCGTTCCCTGGAGTCCGTATGGCTATTTGTTTAAGAATCGGCCCGTATTCACGCTGGACCCGCTTTTTCACGCGGGATGCTATTATGTGCAGGATTCCTCGGCGATGTTCGTGGGGCACGTGTTCCGCCAGGTGACGGGCGCCCTGCAGCCAGGCTGCCGCGTGCTGGATCTGTGCGCCGCTCCCGGCGGCAAGACTACCGACCTCGCCGCTTCGCTGCGGGAGCGCTTCGGCGACCGATTCACCCTGCTCGCGAACGAAGTGATGCGCGGGCGGTACAGCGTCCTCCGGAGTAACCTCGAGACCTGGGGCGACGCCCGCGTGGGCTGCGTGTCGCGGGATCCGTCGGCCTTCGGAAAGGACCCTCTCTTCGACGTCATCCTGGCCGATGTCCCCTGTTCCGGCGAAGGGATGTTCCGCAAGGACGCCCAGGCCGTGGCGGAATGGTCGCTTTCCACCGTCGATTTCTGCGCCGCGCGCTCCCGGAGAATCCTGGCCGATATCTGGCCCACCCTGAAGCCCGGCGGCCTTCTCATCTATTCCACCTGCACCTTCAATCATCTGGAAAATGATGATACGGTGGCTTGGATCGCCGATGAGCTAGGGGCCGATATCCTCCCGCTGCAGGATTTCCCGCCCGTCGTGAAGACCCGTCACGGCCAACTGCTCCTCCCCGGCCTCGTGCCCGGCGAGGGTCAGTTTGTGGCAGCGCTGCAGAAAACAGGGGACGCTCCGGTCCTCTCCGCGGATCCCTTCCTTGTTTTCAAGGCCGAACGCCCGGCCGCAAGCGATGCTCCCAGCGACCCGCTCGTGAACGTAGACCGCGTGACGGCCCTCCGTTACCTGCACGGCGATGCGCTGGTGCTCCCGGAAGATGCCCCCACCGGCTTTGTGACCATCTGCTTTGAAGGCCATCCCCTGGGCCCCGCGAAAAACCTGGGCACGCGCTGCAACAACCTTTATCCTAAGACAAAACGCATCCGGATGGATGTGCGGTAAGGGACGCCCTTACCGCGGATAGAGCCGTGAATAGTAGGCGTAGGTGTTCAGCACGTTATTGACGTAAGAGACAGTGTGATGCCCCTTCGGGAGGAGGGTGGCGACGGCGTCCCAGCAGGTGGCGTCCAGGCTGTCGGCGGCGGCCTGAGCGACAAGGGATTCCACGCGACCGTCCCCCAGGTTAAAGGAGGCCAGGGCGAACTTGATGGCTTCGTCGGGTCCGGCGGCGTCCAGATAGCGGTTTTCCAGTTTCCGCAGATAGCTTGTGCCGATGGAAAGGTTCCGGGCGGGGTTCAGCAGTTCTTCTTCCGTATAGCGCTTGCTGCGGATCTGCATCAGGCCGCGGGCCCCCTTCGAAGAAGCGGCCTCGTTGTGGAAGCGCGATTCGTGATAAATCACGGCCGCCAGCAGCCGCCAGTCCCAGCCGATGCTGTCCGCCGCCTGCCGGATAAGGGCGTCGTACTGGCTGATGGCGGAAAGGTTCACCGACTTGCTCCTCAGAAAACGCTTCTGCATCCAGAAATGCGCATCACCACGTTCCAGCAGGGTGCGTTGGAGCGCCGCATCTTCCAGGGAAGGAACGGGCTCTCTCGTGACAGGAATCAGGAGCAGGACAAGCGTGATGGCGACGCCGATCAGAAGGGATTTGCGTGCCATCGCTATAAACCGGACTGGAATCCGCCCAGGCCGCCGCCGCCTCCCAGCCCGCCGAATCCACCGAATCCGGAGCCGCCGCCGGAGCCGGAAGAACTGCCGCCGAACCCGCTTCCGGCGCGTTCAGACAGCGTCTTGGCCTTGTTGAGCGGCGGGTAGAACGGCCAGGAAATGCCGAACTTGATGGTGGGCTCGGTCTGGATGTAGTGATGGGCCGTGAAGAAGTCGTGCACCTTGGAAGGCCAGCCGCGGCCGGCGTTCTCGTACTTGAAGAAGACGCAGCAATTCTTCCACTGGGCGTTGATGAAAATGTCTGAAACCGGGGTGTTCCCGTATCGGACCTCGTCCTGGAGCATAAACACGCCGGCCACCGGATTGTAGGCCGGCGCGTACCACAAGGTGGTATAACGGGTATTGAGGCCGATCTGCAGCTTCAGCACTTCAGGGGAAACGACGTTGAACTGAAGATACCAGCGGGCGTTCACCGCCAGGGCGGGGAGGGGCAGCACCTCGGGGGCCGATGACCCCTGTGCCAGCAAAGTGTTCTCCAGATGGACCGGTCCCAGCGTAAGATGATGCGAAACGGACCCCATAATCACGCTGAACGCGTTTCCGTGCTGCTGGGAGATGCCCTGCGTGTCGTAGTAATTGTATCCGCCCACCAGGGCATAACCGGCCTGTGCTTTCAAGTTCCAATAGGGAATGTCCACCGTAGCCGTGAGCCGGGTGAGGGAAGACTTCCCGAAGTCGTTCTCCCACTTGAAGTGGTTGGAATAGAAATGTTGCCGATAATACTCCGGCTCCGTGAGCGATGTCTCGAAACGGGCCCCCAGGGTGACGGGACTCTTCCGCGCCCGCCGGAACGGGTAGAAACTGAACTTGGCATTGGCCCGAACGAAGAAGTCTCCAGCCTCCGCGCCTGCAAAAGTGATCAGTCCCGTCGCATCCCAGTCGAAGTATTTCCCTACGCCGCCTTCTACCCCGGCATAGGCATAGAAGCTGTTCCAGCGCGGATTGTCGGCCTTGTATAGGGCATCGTAGGGCCCCTGCAGGTAGAAGTGCTGCAGCCGGTTGCCCACGCCGCCTTCGATCTTGGAGACGATGGCGTCTTCCTTCCAGGGCTGCAGCCGCAGGAAAACGCGGTTCTCCAGCCGGGTGGTGCGCAGGGAATCGGCGCTCTTCGAGAGATTGATGTAGAAGAGGTCGTTGTAGAAGGAGGACAGCTTGGCCGATGTATTGTCCACGTACTTCTTCGTGTAGGAGCTGTATTCCGTGGAGGTGCCGATGTAGGCGGTGGTGATGTCCTTGTTCAGGGTATCGGCCGGGGTCCAGGTGCTGTCTCCGCGATGCTTCAGCCGCTCCAGGAAGGTGAAGGGAATGCGGTAGCTCTGGTCGTAGAAGAAGGTCATCTTGCGGTAGCGGTTGCTGGCCGCAGCCAGGTTCACGTCGATTTCCCGCACGTCCACCGTGGTGTCCCGCACCCACGCGTTGTCCTGTACGCCGCCGTTCTCCTCCTTGGTGCTCTTGTTCAGGATGAAGCCGCCGTGGGCCAGGTAACGCCTGCCCAGGTAATTGCCGGCCACCACGTAACTGCGGTTGTCGGTCTTGTCGTTCTGCAGGTTGCCGGCGCCGCCGTAACGGCGCATTTCCAGATTGATGTTCAGCGACGGCAGGATGTTCTGCGTGGTGAACACCCGGAAATTGTCGGCCGCCAGATTGCTGCTGCTGAAGAGATTTCCCGAATACTCCAGTTCCGTGTAGGGCGTCTTGGTGTTGAACTGGGGCAGGTTCTCCCGCGTCCAGGTCCAGCCTTCCAGCGGAGCATAGAAGCCCGGGGCTTCGGAATCCCGGTGGAAGAAGTTGTAGGACTGGTAGGCGCTGCCGGGCATACCCAGCCAGGAGGCGCCGGCCTCACCGTCCCGCATAAAGGGATAGTCGTAGAAATGATAGTTCGCGGTGGTGTCCCAGTCGAAGGTCTCCACGGTGTTGAACAGCGATCCGTGCCGCCAGCTCACCAGGCGCTTGTAGTACAGGGAATCCGCTAGGAAGCCCGTTTCCAGGATGCGCGGCGTGTTCTGACGGATGCTGTCCCGGATGGCCTGCAGGCTGTCTTTGACCTTGAAGATGGAGTCCTGCTTGCGCAGCTGCTTCGGGAGTTCCACGTTCTCGTAGTACCAGCGCTTGCGCTCGGCTTTGGTCATTGCGGCGAGCTTGCGCTCCAGGGCCAGTTTGGCGGCGGCGGTGGAATCCGCCAGGAAAAGCGAATCGATGCGCGGCCAGATGAGCGAATCGCCGGCTTCCCGCAGGGAATCCACCACGATCTTGTGCGTGTAGCTGTCCTTGGTGGCGACGTACCACTCGTACAGGAAAGGATCGGTGGTACGGAGGCTGTCCGGCACCTTCATCGTGTCGCGGGCGAAGACCTTGGGGAGGGTGTCCTCCTGCTCCTCTGCGAAGAAGTCGAAGTCCTCTTCGTCGGCGAGGGAATCCGGCGGTGCGGCCAGCGTGTCGGGCAGGCTCCGGATGGTGTCCGGCAGCACCGGCGGGACGGTATCCCTCAGGACAGACGGCTCCCACACGCCCAGGCGGGCGGCGCGGTGCACCTCCACTCCGGCGGTCTGGGCGACGAGGGCGCCCGCGACGGCCAGCGGCAGCAGAATATCTGTCCAGATCTTTGCCATATTCCTGCAAAGATAAGAATTATTTTCTTATCAGTCGGCCTTGACGGTTTTGGCGGGATCCACGCCGACGACCAGCCGGGAGGGCAGCCAGATGAGCGCGAGGATGCCGGCGAAAGCGACGGCATCGGCCCCCAGAATCCACAGGAGATTCACTTTTACGGGCACCCAGGAGACGAAGTAGTTCGCCGGATCCAGCGGAATGAGGTGGGTGGTTCCCTGCACCAGGCAGAAAAGGAGGGCGAGGGCGTTCCCCCAGAGCATTCCTTTCACGACGGCCCGGGCGCCGATGCGGAGGAACAGTTTCCCCACGGCCTGGTTGCTCATTCCGAGGGTTTTGAGCGTGCCGATGGTGGGAATCTTCCTCAGCAGCATAATCAGCAGGCCGCTCACCATATTGAATCCGGCCACCACCGTCATCAGGATGAGGATGACCAGTACGTTCATATCCAGCAGGCCCAGCCAGTCGAAAATCTGCGGATAGCGGTCCTCCGAGGAGGAAATGTAGAGTCCGGACTCGACGGAATCGTCGCTGTTGAGGAGGATGTGGCCGATGAGTCCGGAAACCTCCTTCCTGGAAGCCCGGTCGCTCAAGGAAACGTCCAGGCAGGAAACCTCGTCCGCGCTCCAGCCGTTCAGGCGCTGGATATCCTCCAGACGGGCATAGACGAGGAGGTTGTCGTCCACTTCGATGAGGTCGCGGTGCACCTCGGTGATCTTGAATTTGCGCACGCGGACCTTCTCTCCCACGAAGTAGGTGACGAGGTCGTCGCCCACGCCCAGTCCGGTGATTTCGCTGAGCCGATGGGGGATGGAGACGCCGAGCGCCGTACTGTCCGGGCGGGCGGTGCCTTTCACCACCACGCCGTGCACGATGTCCCCGCTCTTGACGATGCCGGCGCGGAGGGCGACCGGATGGATGTCCACCACCCCCGGAAGGGCCTTCACGGCGTCTTCCGAGGGTAGATGAGCAGGCATCGGGGTAGGATCGGCCCCCACCGAAGAGGCGTAGGGTTCGATGCGCACGTCCCCGCTCAGGGCCGCCACCCCTTCCCGGATGGCGCTGCGGAAACCGGCGCTCACCGCGACGGCGACGATGATAACGAAGAAACTGACGGCGATGGCAGTCGCCGCCAGATTCCCCTGAAACTTCAGTTTACGGGCTATGAAGCTCTCCGCTACCAAATGTGTACGCGTTCTTCTTCCGGGCGGAACATCGCGTCACCCTCGTGGATATCCCAGGCGTCGAAGAAGGTCTGGAAGTTGCGCACGCTCACGTTCACGCGGTTGACAGCCAGCGAGTGCGGATCCATATTGGTGAGGCGGGCCTTTTCCTGGTCCGTGATGTTCTGGGCCCAGATGGCGCCGTAGCTCAGGTAGAAGCGCTGGGCGCGGGTGAAACCGTCGATCATCGGATCTTCGCCCTCCACGGCCTTCTCCATAGCGGTGAAGGCGATGGACAGACCGCCGTGGTCGCCGATGTTCTCACCCAGGGTATAGCGTCCCTTGGCGTGTACGCCGGGAAGGACCTCCACCGCGTCGAACTGGGCTACGAGTTTGTCGCCCAGGGCGTCGAATTTGGCCTTGTCCTCTTCGGTCCACCAGTTTTCCATATTGCCGTGGGCGTCGAACATCGAACCCTGGTCGTCGAAGCCGTGGGACATTTCGTGGCCGATGACAACGCCGATGCCGCCGTAGTTCACGGGTTCATCGGCCTCGGGATCGAAGAAGGGCTTCTGGAGGATGGCCGCCGGGAAGCAGATCTCGTTGGTGGTGGGGTTGTAGTAGGCGTTCACCGTCTGGGGGGTCATTCCCCATTCGGTCTTGTCCGTAGGTTTGCCCAGCTTTTGGAGGTTGTCCTGCACATACCAGGCGTGGGCTTTGCGCAGGTTCTCGTAGTAACCGTTTTCGGGATTGATTTCCAGCGTGCTGTAGTCCTTCCACTTGTCCGGATAGCCGATTTTGACGGTGAAGGCGGCCAGCTTTTCGCGGGCTTTCGCCTTGGTTTCGTCGCCCATCCACTCCAGGGAGTCGATGTGCTCGCCCAGGGCGCTGCGCAGGTTCTCCACCAGCGTCACCATCTTCTGCTTGGAACTCTCGGGGAAGTAGCGGCTCACGTACATCTCGCCCACGGCTTCGCCCAGCAGGCCGTTCGGAACGGCCATCGCGCGCTTCCAGCGGGGCTGCTCTTCCTGGGCGCCGGCCATCTGGTGGGAGAAGAACTCCCAGCTGGCGGTATAGAATTCATCCGAGAGGGACCCGCACTGTCCGGCCACGAACTGGCACAGGAGATAGGATTTGAGGGTCTCCAGCGGGGTTTTCAGCAGGAATTTGGAAAGGGCCGCGAAGTAGGAAGGCTGCTGCACGATGATCTTCTCCTGCGGGGCCACGCCGGCGGCCTCGCTGATGAGGTCGAAGCGGATGCCGGGATAGGTCTTGCAGACCTGGGCCGATGACATCGGGTTGTAGATGGCCAGCATATTGCGGTTCTGCTCGCGGGTCCAGGAAGCTTGTGCGAGGGCGTCCTCCACCTCCATATCCTGCGCCGTCACTTTTTCGGCATCGGCTACGCCGGCAAGGGTCAGCACCTTGACGAGGAACGCCTTGTAGCCTTCTTTCAGGGCGGCGTTCTCTTCCTTCAGGTAGTAATCCCGGTCGCCCATTCCCAGGCCGCCCTGGCCCATGTAGAGCACCTGGGCGTCGCTGTCCTTCAGGTCGGCCTCCACATAATTGCCGAAGAAGCCGCCTTCGCCGTAAAGGTTCATCTTGCCGAGGAGAGAGGCGAGTTCCGCCTTGTCCTTCACGGCGAGAATATCCGCGATGTAAGGCTGGATAGGCTCCGCGCCGGCGGCGTTGCGGGCGGTGGAGTCCATCGCCATCTTATAGAGGTCCGAGATCTTCTGCTCCACGCTTCCGGGGACAGTTTCCAGTTCCGTCATACTCTGGAAGAGGGCGTTCAGGTTCTCCTGGGCCTGCTCGCGCAGGGCGTCGAAGCTGCCGTAGCGGGAGAATTCCGGCCGCAGGGGATTGTTCTTCTGCCAGCCGCCGGTGGAATACTGATAAAAGTCTTCCTTCGGGCTCACGGAAGGATCCAGATTCGCCATATCCAGGGCCGGGGCACCTCCTTTGGGGCCGCAAGCCGCGAAGGCAAGCATAGACATCATAACGATAAAGGTCTTTTTCATTTCCATTGTTTTTGGTAGTTTGCAAAATTACACAATAATACGGATATTTGTAATCCCTAAGCGACTTTTATGCAGTTGAAAAACATAGCCATCCGATACGGCATCTCCACGCTGGGCCTCATTATCGTAGCCCTGGGTGTAGCCATTTCCATTAAATCCAACCTGGGCATCGCGCCGCCCTCCTGTCCGCCCACCATCCTGAATCTGCAGTGGACGGCCATCAGTATCGGCACCTTCACCTGGATGATGCACCTGGTTTTCATCACGCTGCAGGCGCTCATCCTCCGGAAGAAATTCAAGCTGGAGTACCTGATGCAGATCCCTGCGGCCTTCGTGTTCGGCTATATGTGCGACGCGTCCATCTGGCTCTTCGACGCTATCGGTAGTCCGGCCACGCAATACTGGGCGCAGATCCTGCTGTGCCTGGCGGGGGTCGTGCTCACGGCCATCGGCATCAAGCTGGAAGTGGTGGGCGACGGATGGATCCTGGCCGGCGACAAGACGGTGGCCGTTCTCGCCGATGTCTTCCGCAAGCCTTTCGGCGTGGTGAAAGTGTGGTTCGACGTGGCCCTGGTGGTGCTCACGGCCGCTTTCTCGTGGATCGCCTTCGGCCTGCTCACCGGAAACGGCAGCACCGTGGTCATCCGCGAAGGAACGCTGATCCTGGCCCTTTTCACCGGCCTTTGTATGCGCCTGACGGATCCGCTCATCGACAAGCTTTTCGGCCCCCTTGTCCCCAAGAATGAATAAGGCCGCCCAACTGGTCCGCGACTGGATGCTGCCCGCCGCCCTGCTGCTGGGCGTGGGCCTTTACCTGGGTTATCATTCGCTCCCGGCCCTGCACTCGCAGGGATATTGGCTGCATCCCTTTGTGTCCGTGGGACAGCGGGTGGGCATCGCCCTGCTGCTGTTTTTCCAGTTCGTGAAAGTTTCTCCCCACGACCTGAGGCCCAGCAAGTGGCACGCCGGGGCGCTGGCGCTGCAAATGGGCTGTTTCCTCGCGCTGGCCCTCGTGATCCGGCATCTTTCGCCGGGCGTGGGCAGGATGCTCCTCGAATGTGCGATGATCTGTCTTATTTGCCCCACGGCATCGGCCGCCGGGGTGATTACGGACCGCCTGGGAGGCAACCTGGCCGCCACCGTTACCTACCTGGTGATGATCAATGTGGCGGGAACCTTCCTCATTCCGCTTGTTATTCCGTTGGTGAACCCTTCCGAAAGCCTGGGGTTCTGGACCTATGTGGGGCATATCGCCATCCGGGTGTTCCCGGTACTTATCCTGCCGGGACTGGTGGCCTGGCTCATCCGTTACACCTGCCCGCGCCTCCAGCGCCGCCTGATGCGCTGGGCCGGCAATGCTTTCTACATCTGGGGCGTCTGCCTCACGATGGCGATGACCCTGGCCACCCGCGCGCTGGTGCTCAGCGGCCTGGGCCTGGCGGCCGTCGGGGGGATCGTGGCCGTCTCCCTGGCCTGCTGCGCCTTCCAGTTCGCCGCCGGCCGCCGCATCGGGGGACAGACCGCCGGCCAGGCCCTGGGCCAGAAGAACACGGGCTTTCTCATCTGGCTGGGCTACAGTTATTTAACCCCCGTCACTTCCGTGGCCGGGGGACTATATGCCATCTGGCAGAATCTATTTAACTCCTGGGAACTCTACCGCAAGGAGCATCCGCGCGTCTGACGCCAGGCGCAGGCACACAGCGCCGAATCGTCGCTTCGCGACCCCTCCCATCCATCGGCGCAAAGCGCCTCCGTGGGCCCCTCCCTCTTACGTGGCCGAGGGTGGCCACGGATTCGGACGCTGTGCACCTGCCCCTGCCGTCCCGCGCCGGAAGAACGCTGCAGGTCGAAAGAAAATTTGCAGAAAAAGGGACAAATCGTTAATTTTGTGGGCTTTTTGACAGAAACGATTAACTAATAATACATTTTTATGGCAACTACTGCTGATCTGAAAAACGGAATGTACATTATGTTCAACGGCAAACCCTGCGTTGTAGTGTACTTCCAGCACGTGAAACCCGGCAAGGGCCCTGCCTTTGTCAAAACCAAATTGCGCAACCTGGAGAACGGCCGCATCCTGGAGAACACCTTTACTGCAGGCGTGAAGCTCGATACCATCAGCGTGGAGCGTCGTCCCTATCAGTACCTCTATGACGACGGCGAGGCCTTCAACTTTATGCACGAAGAGACCTACGAGCAGATTACCCTTTCCCACGACGTTGTGGAGAACGCAGACCTGATGAAAGAAGGCCAGCGTGTGGAAATGATGTTCCTCACCGAACCCGAGGAGCGCTGCCTCACCTGCGAACTTCCCACCTACGTAACCCTGGAGGTTACCTACAGCGAACCCGCTGTGAAGGGCAACACCGCCTCCACCTCGGCCCTCAAGGAAGTCACCCTCGAGACCGGCGCCAAGATTATGGTTCCCCTGTTCATCGAAACCGGTGAAGTCATCACCGTGAACACCACGGACCGCAGCTACGGCCAGCGCGTGAAATAAGCGTTTCCGGCAACTCATTGACGGTAAACACTTTACGAAAAGTCCTCCCTCTTTATCGGCAGGGAGGACTTTTTGTATTCGATTGACTGTTAATAATATAGTGAAAACGGGGGCAAGACAAAACCCTACGCCTTCGGATATTTCACGGTGAAGCAGGCGCCGCCCAGGGTGAAGGAGCGGCTGTAGGCGATGGAGCCGCCACAGTGCTCCACGATGCGCCGGCAGATGGCAAGGCCCAGGCCGCTGCCGCTGGTCTTGGTGGTGAAGTCCGGGGTGAAGATGAGCTCCTGCTGGTCCTCGGCCACACCCGGGCCGTTGTCTTCCACCACGATGTCGTAGAAGCCGTCTTCCACGGCGTTCCTCACGGCTACTACCAACCGCTTGGCCTCTTTCTGGCCCTCCATAGCCTGGATGGCGTTGGTAATCAGGTTCACGATCACGCGTGTGAGCTGCGGGCGGGGGGCCGATACCCAGGAATCCGGCAGGCCGAAGTAATCGATCCGGACGTCCTCGCGGGCGTCGAACAGATCCACTTCCTGCCGCACCAGGGCATCCAGGTCCAGCCGCTCGCTCTTCTGGTCGTAGAGCTTGGCGAAGGTGGAGAACTGGTCGGCGGAATCGGCCAGCAGATCCACGTGGTATAGGACGGTTCCGGCCACTTCGTCGAAGCGGTCCTGCCAGGCCGGATTGCCCGATGCCTTCATCCGCATCAGCATCTGCAGCTGGAGCTTGATGGGGGTGAGCGGGTTCTTCAGGTCGTGCGCCACGCGGCGGGCCATATCCGTCCAGGCTTTGTCCCGTTCGGCCTGCGCCAGGCGGCGGGAACTCTCGCCCAGGGACTGGACCATCCGGTTGTAGGCCTCCACAAGCGGGGTGATTTCATCGTCCTGGGTATATTGGAGCTGCTCCAGCGAGGACACGTCCGGGACGGTCATCTTGCGGCGCAGCTCCTGCAGGGGCTGGAACATCCGGCGCACCACCTCGAAGGTGACGAAGCGGGCGCTCAGGAGCAGCAGCAGGAAGATGACGATGATGATGCTCACGTGCAGGGCGGCTTCCGTCTCCAGATCGGAGGTGAAGTCCGTGAACGGTGACGAGGCGATGGCCACCATCCGGCCGTCGCTGTTCATCACCGGGGCGTACAGCGCGTAGTAGCGGCGGCGTCCCACCCGTTCGGCGTGCATATAGAAGCGCTTGTGCGCGTAGATGATGCTGTTGAAGGCGTGGTCGTCCAGCCGATGACCCAGGATCATCCGGTCGTACACCTCCGGGGTGGTGCTCATCAGCACCCGGCCGGAAATGTCGAAGAGGGTGATGTCGCACCGGAGGTTGTTGCCCACCGTCTCCACCGAGCGAAGGACGTCGGCCGATGCTGCCTCGTCCGGTGTCTGGACCATACGCAGGTGCTCCTGCAACATAGACTGCAGGGTATTGATGCGCGCGGTCATAATGCTCTGCATATCGGCGTTGTTGCGCTTGTAGACGAACCAGACGCTGAAAACGGCCATCGCCACCAGGGTGACGATCAGCGAGACGTAAACCACCAGGCCGATGCGCGCCTGGTAGTAACGCCGCCCACCGGCGCGTTTGCTCCGCCAGCAGAGGGCCGATACGGCCAGGAAGGCCAGGATGGCGAAGAGGAAGACTTCCACCACCAGGTACAGCGGCTCTGTGGCGGGACGGGAAAGGACCACCACCTCGTCCTCCGAGACGTGGTTGACGAAGTGGGTCCAGCCTTCTTCATCGGCGTGTCCCGGCTGCAGCAATACGCCTTCCAGCACCGTGGGATAGGCGAAAGCGCCCTTGTATTGGACCAGCCGTTTCTCCACATATTTGGCCCAGGAGTACACCGGCGGCAGGCTCACCCGGCCGGGATCGGCGATGCCCAGCAGGCGCAGGTAGCCGCGGTCCTCGCGGTTGTGCTTGGATTCCACCGTCACCAGGATGGTGCTGGCGCCGTAGTTCCGGTCGTAGTAGGTGAACAGGCCCGTGTAGGATACCCTTCCGCTGCCGATGGCATTGTAGAAGAAGTGTGAGCCTTCGCCCAGCGCCTTGCCGCCCCGGATGCGTTCCAGGAAGAGCGAGGTGGCGGAAGGATCGGCCCCCGCGCGTACCACGGCGATGTCGTAGTCCTGCGAGATGCGGCCCATATAGTTCCCCACCAGGCGGCTGCGGAGGAGTTCGTCGCTCTCGTCCAGCACCGACAGCGCGCCCATCACGGGATCCGAGGCAATGGCCCCTTCCGCAGCGCGGAGCTGGATTTCCAGGCCGATGTCCCGGTCCATCGCCAGGCGGTTGGACCAGACGTCCACGCGCTGCCGCTCCTTATAGAAGCCCAGGGTGGCCGAGGCCGTAACGAAGTAAATGCCCACGGCGAGGGCGTAAAGGATGCGGCCGAGGGGTGAAAATGCATTATAGCGAATGCCGAAGAGGTATCTCACCAGCGGCGCGAGCATCTGGAAGAGCAGCGGCACCGTAAGGGTGAGCGGCAGATAACTCAGGTAGACAAGCGTGGTAAAGCGCGACAGCAGCACCACCTTGTAAAGTTCCAGCGTGATGTTGGAGTTGTACGAGATGCTGCGGAAGGTGTAGTGGATGTGGAGGCAGATGGCCGCAATGGCCAGGCCGATGACCACCGCCGCCAGCCCCTGCACCCATTTTTTCTGCCGAAGGAGCCCCTTCAACAGTGTTTTTCGTACGAGATAGAAATCCACCACCACCAGCGTGAGGGCGAGGTTCAGCAGGACCAGGGCGCCCAGGGAGTAGAGGATGTGACCGTCGGCATACAGCAGGGGAGAGAAGAACTGCGACACCGGGGAAAGTCTTCGCCCATACAGGTACAACCCGCCCAGAAGGGCCAGTTGCAGGACCAGGACAATCCCCAGCCAGAGCTGGTCCGGCCGCGAGTAGAGGATGACCAGCGAGGCGGCCAGAAGCAGCGCTACGGCCAGCCAGGTGAGGCCCGAGAAGGGCTGATAGGGCTCGCTCACGCTCTCGGCCGAGAGTTTCATCAGCGGGACGTCGTCAACGGCGACGGGAACGCCCACGCTGGCGCTCAGGGGCTGGAGGGAGTAGCGGCTGTCCAGGCGGAAATGCCGGTTGATTCCGTTGAGGGAACCGGCCTGCAGTTCGTCCACCAGCTCCACTCCGGCGATGACTTTGCATCCCTCTCCCTGCACGGCTTTAACCAGGTACCACTTGGGCCCCAGGTTCATATAGCAGTAGTGGTCCGGGACGTCGGAGAGCGGGGAAGTGAGGTTGTCGCGCGAATCCCCGAGCCGCTGGACCAGGGTCCGCGGACGGATGTCGTCGCTGCGGATGGGGAACTGGTTGGCCCAGCCCTGGAGGGTGTCGGCCGCATAGCGGTACACCACCAGGTCTTCCGGGAGTTTTTTCAGGTTCTTCCAGTTTTCCGGGCTGCTCTCCAGCGCTTCCCGGATATAGCCGTCCAAAAGGACCGTCCGCTTTTCAATCTTCCGCCCCAGTTCCTGCGCGGCGCCTTCCAGGTTGCTGCGGCTGCGGCCGACGATGAGAGAAATCCCCATCACCACCACCGCAGCGGCCGCCAGGGCCGTCGCAATCCATAGGCTGATGCGCTTGCTTTTATTCATGGTGATAGGGTTCTCCTTTCAGGATGGTAAAGGCGCGGTAGAGCTGTTCTGCAAAAATAGTGCGAACCAGCTGATGCGAGAAGGTCATTTTCGAAAGAGAGACCTTTTCCCTGGCCCGTGCATACACGGCGTCGGAGAAGCCATAGGCCCCGCCGATGGCGAATACGAGGCTTTTCCCGCCGCCGGCGAGCTGTTTTTCCAGCCAGGCGGCGAAGTCCAGGGAGCGGTATTCGGCGCCTTTTTCGTCCAGGAGCACCAGCGTGTCCTGGGGGGTGATCTGTTTCAGGATGAGTTCTCCTTCCTTTTCCTTGATTTGCTCGCGGCTCAGGGCGGCCGCTTTTTTCAGTTCGGGAATCTCCGTGACGGAAAAGGATACGTAATGCTTCAGCCGGGACGCGTAAACGTCCAGGCCCTCCTTGACCCATTTCACGTCGGTCTTTCCGACCGTCAGCAGCATCACGTTCATTTCCTGGACAAAAGTAATGATTCGGCTCGGAATTTGCAAGTTAAAGGGCCGGAATGAAAACTCCGCTCCATACCCTGTTGGTGGCCGGCCTTCTGGTTCTCGGCCTTTCGGCATCGGCCCAGTCCAAACTGAACGTGAGCACGAATTCCTTCACCCAGGGCTCCGGAGGCGAGTTTTCCGTCTTCAATTCCATCACCAAGTACCTGGCCAAAGGGGACGCCGCTTCGCTCTCCAGCTGGTTCGCGGACACCCTGGACGTCACGGTCATCTCCTCCACGCGCAACTGCTCCCGCCGCCAGGCGCAGGAGATTCTGCGCACCTTCTTCGCGGCCAACACCCCGCGCTCCTTCCAGGTGACGCACAAGGCGTCGGAGGCCAACAAGAAATACCTCATCGGCCTTCTGAGCGCCGGCGGGGAACTCTTCCAGGTGACGATCTATGCCACCTCCACCGGCGGAGACACCTATAAAATCCAGGAACTGAACATCTCCCGCCAGACGGCCTATTGAGCCTCCAGCAGGAAGATGGCCGAAGAATACCGTGTCTTCAGCACAGGGTTGAAGCCCCCGCCCATCAGGAAATCACCTCCGAAGGCGCCGCCGTCACCCCACCAGCAACTCTTGTCCACGTTCTGCTCCGTCACCTTGTAGCGGCGGGACGGATCCAGGCCCTGCAGGCGGATGGTCTTGCCGCCCACGGTACGGGCTTCATACTGGAGGGCGTAGGTGAACACCACGGCGCGGGAACGGTCCTCGGAAACGTACATCAGCGCATAATAGTGGCCATCCAGCGGGGAGACCAGACGGTAGAGGTCGCCTTTGAAGATGAGGTCGCGGTACTTTTTATACGAGCCGATGCAGCGGTCGGCGAGCGCGCGCTCTTCCGGTGTGAGTTGCTTGGGTTGCAGTTCCATTCCCAGCCGTCCGGTGCAGGCCATATCGAAGCGGAACTTCAGGGGCGTCACGGCGCGCGTCTGGTGGTTGGGAACGGCCGAGACGTGGGCCGCCATGATGCACGCGGGATAAATGAAACTGGTAGCGTATTGGATGTTTACGCGGCTTACGGCGTCCGTGTTGTCGCTGGTCCACACCTCGTTGCAATAGCGGAGCGCCCCATAGTCCACGCGTCCGCCGCCTGAAGAGCAGCACTGGACGATCACCTCCGGATATTTCTCCCGGATGCGGCGCATCACGTTGTAGAGGCCCTGGGTGTACTCCACGTAGAACCGGTCCTGCTGCGCGCCCAGATAAGGACTGCCGAAGCTTTGGACCACCCGGTTGCAGTCCCATTTGATATAATCGATGTTCGGGGCCAGCCGCATCGTGCGGTCGAAGATTCCGAAGACGAAGTCCTGCACGGCGGGATTCGTCAGGTCCAGCACCCACTGGTGCCGGCCCTGGTAGATTTCCCGGCCGGGGCTCTGGATCACCCATTCCGGATGGGCGTGGGCGAGGTCCGAGGCGGGATTCACCATTTCCGGCTCGATCCAGATGCCGAATTTGAGTCCTTTTCCGTGCGCGTACTGTGCCAGGTAGTCAATTCCTTCCGGGAGTTTCTTTACGTTTACTTCCCAGTCGCCCAGGCCGGCGTCGTCGTTGTTGCGCGGATAGTTGTTCCCGAACCAGCCGTCGTCCAGCACGAACATCTCCAGGCCCATTCCGGCGGCATCGTCCATCATCCTGAGGAGGGTTTCGGTGGTGAAGTTGAAATAGGCGCCCTCCCAGCTGTTCAGCAGGGTGGGATTCACTTCTCCGCCGCCGTAGACGCCGCCTTTCCGGGCCCAGCGGTGGAGGTTCCGGGAAGCGCCGCCCGCGCCGTTATCGGCCCAGGTGAAAACCATCTCCGGCGTTTCGAAACGGGCGCCCGCCGCCAGGGGATAGGCGCTCGCGAAGGGGCTGATGCCTCCGATGATGTTGAGCCGGTGGGCGTCGTCCTGTTCGAAGGAGAGGCGGAAATTACCGCTCCAGGCCAGCGCGCCGGCGATGACTTCTCCCTCGGTTTCGCTCAGTTCCTTCGTGTTCAGGCTCAGGAGGAACGAGGGATTGTTCCCCTGGGTGTTCTGCGTGCCGCGGCGGCTTTCGATGACTTTCAGGTCGTGGCCCAGCAGTTCGCTTTCCGGCTGCATTTCCGACGCCCAGGTCCCGTGGCAGTGCGTGAGCAGGTATTCATCGGCATCCACATAAAGGGACGCGGAGGCGTAGCTGAGCAGTTCCACAGGCTTCTTGCCGCCGTTGAGGATTTCCGTGTGCTGGGCGATGACGTCTTCCTTCTGATAGGCGTCATACACCAGCTTCACCTGAAGGCCCGTCACGTAATCCTTGAGGTCGATGACCGTGGTGACGCATCCGTCCTTCTGCGAAACCGCGTGCCCCGTGTAATAGAGTTCCGTGTTGTGGCTCCCATCGGCGTACTTCACGTGCAGAGCGGGTTCTCCCACATATCGGCCCCCCGTGACGGGGAAGGTGTTCCCGCGCTGGCCGTTGTAGTCGTCGGTTTTCACCCTCCATTTCAGGAACTGCGCGGGCTGGGCGATCCGTGCGCCGTAGTGGGTGGTTTCCAGGCGGCCGTTTTCGTGGACCAGCAGCACCAAGGAGCTGTTTTCGGTCTCGACGGCAATCACCTGCTTCTCCACCTGCGGGATGGCGACGGTTTCGTGGGTGAACTTCTTGCCCTTTTTCCCCTGCGCCGTGGCCGGCAGAAGGGCGATGAGCGCTGCAGCAATCAGTAAAAGTGTTTTTTTCATATGTGTGTAATCAATTATTCCCATTTAACCAGTGAACGGTCCAGGAGGATGCACTTGGGCTGGCCGGGCAGTCCGCCGATCCGGTAGGGGAGCGGGTCGTCCAGCAACGCGTCCACGGCCGCGTTCACCCGCGAGACGTTTACGCTGAAATCATTCTCGAAAAGATCTACGATGCGCCTGACGCACCGGGCGATGGCTTCCGGTTCCTGGAAGCGGCTCACCCTCCGGTAGAGGGCCGATATTTCCTCCTGATAGTCCGCAATCTCTTTGTGCGCGATGCCTTCCGGATGCTTCAGGAACAGCAGAAGGACGGTCTTGGCCATCGGCCGCAGTTTCAGCTCCTGCTCGCCGATGTAGATGCGCAGGGCCGGAGTAATCCGCACCGGCAGGTACGGGATGGGCGCCGTGACGGCCGGCGGGGGAGCCGTGCTCCGTTTCCTCAGTTCCTCCTGCGCCCGGCGGACAAAGGCCACCAGGTCCCGCGTCTGCTGCTCTTCCCAGTTCACGCCATAAAGGGCGCCCCGCTCTTCCAGCAGGTCCTCCGGATCCAGTAAGAACCGCAGCGCCAGTATGCCCGGGTCCACGTTTTCCATTTCTACAAAGATAAGCCTTCCGGGGGAATAAAACAAAAGCCGCAAACAAAAATCGTCTGCGGCTAAGCTTTTGGAGCCCTGCGGGAAACTACCAGCGGTCTTCGTCGGATACGCTGAGCTTCTTGCGGGCGTGACGACGGCGGGCGCTCAGGACGCGGCGGCCGTTGGCGGAAGCCATGCGGGCACGGAAACCGTGCTTGTTCACACGCTTGCGGCGGGAAGGTTGGAACGTTCTCTTCATAGTATCTCTTTTTTACTTTATTCGCGTAAGGGACTGCAAAGGTAGCAATTCTTCCCGAAACCGCAAAATTATTTTTCAATATGAATCACCAGCTTCCCGTCGTAGTAGGAATCGGCGAGCCAGGCGTCCACGCGCCAGGTGTGGAAATGCCCCGCCGGAATGCCGTAGCGGCCCATCAGCGCGGCCATTTCCGGGTTTACGTCCCCGCCTTTCAGGTAGAGGATGCCGCTGCGGAATTTCCCCTTCACCCAGGGATAAAAGTCCGGCAGGGAAGCCACGGCGCGGGAGACCACGAAGTCGAAAAGCAGCGGCAGGGACTCGGCGCGCTCGTTCACTACTTTCACGTTCGGGAGCTGCAGCGCCGAGGCTACGGCTCCCGCCACAATGGTCTTTTTCCCTACGGAATCGCAGAGCGTGAAGCGGGCCTGCGGGAACAGGATGGCCAGGGGAATCCCCGGAAATCCGCCGCCGGTGCCCAGGTCCAGGACCTTGGCGGAAGAAAAGGCCTCATACAGGCCGGGAACCGTCTGGAGATAGCGCGCGACGGCGAGCGAATGCAGCACGTGGTGGTCGTACAGGGCGTCGATGTCCTTGCGGGAAATGACGTTGATCTTGGCGTTCCACTCCCGGTACAGTCCGTCCAGCGCCTCGAAAGCCCTAACCTGGCCCTCGGTTAAAGAAAAGTCCTTCTTCAGAAACTCTATGCAGGCGGCGGCATTCATTCCACTTCCCCCCGTAACATCATCTCGGAAAGGTGCTGCTTGCCGCGGCGGATGCGGGTGCGCACCGTATTGAGTTCCAGATCGAGTTCCCTGGCGATTTCTTCGTACTCCAGTTCCTCGATCATATACTTGATCATCACGTCCTTATACAGGGAAGGAAGCTCGTCGATGTACCCCATCAGGCGGTCGTGCAGCTCGTCGTTGATGATTTCTTCCTCCGGGGTAGTGTCCGTCAGCTGGCCGCCTCCGTCGGGGCTCTCCGCTCCCGCCTTGTGGAGGATGCCCTCCTTCTTCTGGTCTTCCCGCTGAATGCCGGCCAGGTGGTCCAGCGCCGTACGGGTGGCGATGGTAAGAAGCCACGGCCGGAACTCACGGGAGGTGTCGAAGGCCCCCAGGGCGGAGAACGCCTTCTGGAAGCTCTCCAGCACCACGTCGTCTACATCGGCCTTCCAGCGGAAATAGCCGCTCACACGTCCGCGGACGGACTTTTCGTAAATCTGATAAAGCTGCCGATAGGCGACCTGGTCACCGGCGATGGCGCGTTGGATGATTTCTTTTTCTTCCATATCAGTGGGCTTCCAGCCAGTTGGCTCCGGCGCTGCAGTCCACCGTGAGGGGGACCGATAGCTTGATAACATTTTCCATCACTTCTTTCACCAGGCGGGAAAGGGCGGGCACTTCCTCCGGCAGGGCGTCGAAGAGCAGTTCGTCGTGGATCTGCAGGACCATCTTGCTGCGCAGGCCTTCTTCCTTCAGCCGGGCGGCGACGCCGATCATCGCGAGTTTGATGATATCGGCCGATGTCCCCTGGATGGGCGCATTCACCGCATTCCGTTCCGCCAGGGCGCGGACGGTGGCGTTCCGGGCCGATATGTCCGGGAGGTACCGGCGCCGGCCGAAGAGGGTCTCCACATAGCCGTTTTCCCGCGCGAAGGCGATGCTGTCGTCGATGAAGCTGCGGATGGCGGGGAAGGAGGCGAAGTAGCCTTCGATGAGTTCCTTGGCGGCGCTGCGGGAGAGATGCAGCCGTTGCGCGAGGCCGAAGGAGGAGATGCCATACATAATGCCGAAGTTGGCGGTCTTGGCCATCGTGCGTTGCTCACGCGTGACTGCCTCCACCGGAACGCGGAAGATCTTGGCAGCCGTGGCGGCGTGGACGTCCACCCCGTCGCGGAAAGCCTGCACCAGGTGCGCGTCGCAGCTCAGATGGGCCATAATGCGCAGTTCAATCTGGGAATAGTCGGCGCTCACGATCACACCCTCCGGCGTGCCGGGCACGAAAGCCTTGCGGATTTCCTTGCCGCGCTCGGTGCGTACGGGGATGTTCTGCAGGTTGGGGTTCGAACTGGAGAGCCTGCCGGTAGCTGTGAGCGCTTGGTTGAACGTGGTGTGCACGCGGCCGTCCCGCTCGGAAATGTAGCCGGGGAAAGGCTCGATATAGGTGGAGAGCAGTTTTTTCACTGCCCGGAATTCCAGGATTTCATCCACGATGGGATGGCGGTCGGCGATGGCGAGGAGCGTGGCTTCGTCCGTGGAATACTGTCCTTTAGCCCCGCCCTTCTTGGCTTTCGGGTCCAGTTTCAGTTTGTCGAAGAGCAGGTCTCCTACCTGCTTGGGGGAGGAGATGTTCAGCTCCGGTTCCCCGGCGAGGCTGCGGATGCGGGCTTCGCGCTCGGAGAGTTCTCGGCGTAGCCCGTCGGCAAACACTTTCAGCTGTGAGAGGTCCACCTTCACGCCGTCGCGCTCCATCCGGGCGAGGACCTTCGCCAGCGGTTCCTCCATCTGGTCGTAGAAGGCCGGAAGTTCTTCCCGCAGTTTGTCGCCCAAAGGAATCAGGATGGCGGCTTCCAGCAGGTTCGGGGTATCCTCTTCCTCGGGTGCTTCGTCAAAGAGCGAGCCCGTGGTGGCGGTTTCCGGGGCCGATGCTTCCAGATTGACGCCCAGATAGTACTGGGCAAGCGCCGGCAGCTCGTGGCTTCGCTCGGGATTCAGCACGTAGTGCATCAGCTGGATGTCCCACCAGTGGCCGTTCAGGGCGATGCTTTCCTCGGCGAGGCGGCCCCAGGCCCGTTTAAGGTCCGTACCGTATTTCGCCACGGCTTCGTCTTCCAGGATGGATTCGGCCTGGCTGAGCGGCATTTTGGCAACTTTGCCGTCCGAGGATAGCAAAATGGCGTTTCCGCTGAGAATCAATCCTACTTTTCCGCTCTTTTCAGCCGCCTCTATCACTTCTTCCGCCGGAGACAGTTTGTCCGGCGTGGGAATTGTTTCCGCTGCGGGGGTGCCGCGCCCTTCGGTCGCTGAAAAGAAGGCCGATGCTCCCTCAGGGGCGGCAGCCCCCGCAGCGGAAACCGGCGCCGCAGCCGCAAGATGGCCGTCCAGGTATTTGCGGAGCGAGGCGAATTCGTAAAAACTGAACAGTTCCGCCAATTTGGGCTGGAACTGCCCGGTATAACGCATCTCTTCCAGACCGACCGGAAGATGCATATCCGTCCTGATGGTCACAAGGGCCTTGGAAAGGGCTATATGGGGCTGGGCTTCCCGGAACTGTTCCTGCTGGCGGGGAGAGAGTTCCTCCAGATGGGCGTAGATATTCTCCACGCTGCCGTATTTGGCGATGAGCTTGGCGGCGCCCACTTCTCCTACGCCTTTCACGCCGGGAACGTTGTCGGCGGTGTCGCCGCAGATAGCCAGCATATCAACGACCTGCGCAGGAGACGAGATGCCCCATTTTTCGCACAGGGAGGCGGCGGTGACGAGTTCGGCTTCGGCCCCGCTCTTGCCGGGTTTGAGCTGGAAGGCGTGCGGGCCGATGAGCTGCCCGTAATCCTTGTCCGGGGTCACCATATAGACGTCCAGTTTGTCGGAGGCGAACTGCGTGGCGGCCGATCCCAATACGTCATCGGCCTCGAAACCCATTACCATCAGCACCGGAATGTTCATCGCCTGCACCAGCTCCGTGAGCGGCTGCAGGGAATCGATGATGAGCTGCGGGGTAGGGGGACGCGTCCCTTTGTAGGCGGGGTACATCTCATTGCGGAACGTCCCGCCCGGCGGATCGAAGGCCACGGCGATGTGCGTGGGCTGCTCCCGCTCGATCATCTCCAGCAGGTACTTCGTGAACCCGTAGAGGATGGACATATCGGCCCCCTTGGCGTTGATCATCGGCCTGCGCAGGAAGGCGTAGTACATCTTGAACACCAGAGCGTGCCCGTCTATGAGGAAGAGTTTATCCATAGGGCCCAAAGTTACGAAAAAAAACCTATATTTGTATGGCATATAGGATAACCACAAAATGAGAAAAAACGTTCTGTTAGCCATCACGGCTATCTTCCTGTCAGTTTCGGCCTGGGCCACCCACCGTGCTCCCCTTCAGCAGAGAGGATATGAACAGCTTCCGCTAGGGTCTATCAAGGCCGATGGTTGGCTGCTGGAACAGCTGAACCGGCAGGCTACCGGGCTCACCGGTCATCTGGACGAGGTCTATCCGCAGGTGATGGGACCGTCCAACGCCTGGCTGGGCGGTGACGGGGATGCCTGGGAGCGGGGCCCCTATTGGATTGACGGCCTGCTGCCGCTGGCCTATATTCTGGATGACAAGGCGCTCAAGGCCAAAGCGCAGAAATGGCTGGATGCGATGCTGGACTCCCAGCAGGAGGACGGTTACTTCGGCCCGGCCGAGGATCATCCCTTCGTCTATGGCTTGCAGCGGGGAAATTCCCACGACTGGTGGCCCAAGATGGTGGCCCTGAAGATCCTGCAGCAGTATTATATGGCTACGCAGGATAAACGCGTCGTGGACTGCCTCAGCCGCTATTTCCGCTATCAGTACAACCATCTCCCGGAGAAACCGCTGAACCACTGGTCCTACTGGGGGAAGGAAAGGGGAGCCGATAACCTGGAAATGGTCTATTGGCTCTACGATATCACCGGGGAAAAATGGCTTCTGGAGCTGGGCGAATTGATTCATTCCCAGACCAAGGACTGGAGCGCCCTGTTCCGCGAGGGAAGCATCTTTTACACGCAGGGAAGTACCCACACCGTGAATCTGGCGCAGGGATTCAAGGCGCCCGTGATCTGGTGGCAATATTCGGGCAGCGATCAGGATCTGTTGGCTCCACGCCGGGCCAAGGACCTCCTCAAGCTCACGGCCGGGTTCCCCACAGGGCTCTGGGCCGGTGACGAGATGCTCCAGTTCGGAGATCCCACCCGCGGCTGCGAACTGTGCGAGGTGGTAGAGATGATGTTTTCCCTGGAAGAGATGCTGCGCCTGAGTGGAGAAGCCTTTTATGCCGATTGGTTAGAGCGGGTCGCCTTCAACGCCCTGCCCACGCAGGTCACCGACGATTGTGGTTTCAAACAGTATTACCAGCAGGTGAATCAGATTTCCATTGTCCGGGAAACCAAGCCTTTTTCCACTCCGCACTACGATACGGATCACCTCTTCGGTACCCTTTCCGGTTATCCCTGCTGCCTGAGCAATATGCACCAAGGTTGGCCCAAGTTTGTGCAGAACCTGTGGTATGGAACGCAGGATGGAGGCTTGGCCGCACTGGTCTATGGCCCGTCCGCTGTTACGGCCACCGTCGGCGGTACGAAAGTGCGCATCCTCGAAAGCACCGATTATCCTTTCCGCGAGACCGTCACCTTCAAGTTTGAATTCCCCGGCAAGGGAAAGAAGGCACAATTCCCACTGGAATTCCGCATTCCGGAATGGAGCAAGGGCTGCAGCGTGAGTATCAACGGCGCGAAGCAGGCTTTCTCGGCCCAGGCGGGCGTCTGCCGCATCAACCGGACCTGGAAAGAGGGCGATGAAGTGAGCATTGCCTTCGAGGCCGATGTGGAAGTGGAATCCTGGTACGGCGGCTCCTGGACCTTCGTCCGCGGCCCGCTCGTGTATGCGCTCAAAATGGAGGAGGAGTGGAGTTGGAAAGCCTTTGAAGGACCGGATCTTCACTATGGGCCCGGGGCCTGGGAGGTCCGTTCATCCACCCCGTGGAACTATGCCATTATGCGGGATGAATTCAAGAAGGCAAATTGTTCACTGAAGCAGACGGAAAGCGTAGCCGCTTATCCCTGGAATCTGGAGAATGCGCCGCTCACCCTCACGGTGCCTGCCCGCGTCCTGCTGTCCTGGAAACAGCCTGAGGTAGTGGCCTATTGGACTGAGGCCGGTTACGAAACCGGGGATGCCGTTAACATAGAACTCATCCCTTACGGCTGTACCACGCTGCGCGTTACGGAGTTTCCTACCCGAAAGATTCCCTGGAACCTGAAATACCGTCAGGTGACGCAGTATTAGGGCTTATTCCATCAACTTCTTATACTTGAAGCGTTTGGGCGCGGCATCCGGGCCCAGGCGCAGCTTGCGGTTCTCCTCGTATTCCTGGTAGTTGCCCTCGAAGAAAACCACCTTCCCTTCGCCTTCATAGGCCAGGATGTGCGTGGCGATACGGTCCAGGAACCAGCGGTCGTGGGAGTTCACGACGGCGCAGCCGGCAAAGCCGTCCAGGCCTTCTTCCAGCGCCCGGATGGTATTCACGTCCACGTCGTTGGTGGGTTCGTCCAGCAGGAGCACGTTGCCCTCGTCTTTCAGCGTGAGGGCCAGATGCAGGCGGTTGCGTTCGCCGCCGGAGAGGACGCCGCATTTCTTTTCCTGATCGGCCCCCGAGAAATTGAAGCGGGACACCCAGGCGCGGGCGTTCACGTCCCGACCGCCCATCCGCACCCATTCGGAATTCCCGGCGATGGTCTCGTAGACGGTCTTTTCCGGGTCGATGGTGCGGTGCTGCTGGTCCACGTAGGAAATCTTCACGGTCTCGCCGATTTCAATGGTGCCGCTGTCCGGCTGTTCCAGACCCATAATGAGGCGGAAGAGGGTGGTCTTGCCGGCGCCGTTCGGGCCGATGACCCCCACAATGCCCGCCGGCGGCAGTTCGAAGCTCAGGTGCTCGAACAGCAGTTTGTCGCCATAGGCTTTGGAGACGTCGTTGAAGCGGATGACCTTGTTCCCGAGGTGCGGACCGTTGGGGATGTAGATTTCCAGGTTCGCCTCCTTCTGTTTGGCATCGGCCGATGCCAGCTTTTCATAGGCTCCCAGACGGGCCTTCTGCTTGGCCTGCCGGGCCCGGGGCGCCATCCGCACCCACTCCAGTTCCCGCTCCAGCGTCTTCCGGCGTTTGGATTCGGCCTTCTCTTCGGCCGCCAGACGCTTGGTCTTCTGCTCCAGCCAGGAGGAGTAATTGCCCTTCCAGGGAATGCCCTCTCCGCGGTCCAGTTCCAGGATCCAGCCGGCCACGTTGTCCAGGAAATAACGGTCGTGCGTGACGGCGATGACCGTGCCCTTATACTGCTGCAGGTGAGCTTCTAACCACTGGATGGATTCGGTGTCCAGGTGGTTGGTGGGCTCGTCCAGGAGCAGGACGTCCGGCTCCTGCAATAAGAGCCGGCACAGGGCCACCCGACGGCGCTCCCCGCCGGAGAGTTCCTTGATCTTCTGCTCAGACGGCGGACATTGCAACGCATCCATCGCCCGTTCCAGCTTGGCATCAATCTCCCAGCCGTTCACGTGGTCGATCTTCTCGGTGAGTTCCCCCTGGCGCTCGATGAGGCGGTTCATCTCGTCGTCGTCCATCGGCTCCATAAACTTCAGGGAAATCTCGTTGTATTCCTGCAGGATGTCCATCACCTCCTGGACGCCCTCCTGCACCACCTCCAGCACGGTCTTCTCCGGGTCCATCTGCGGCTCCTGTTCCAGATAGCCCACGCTGTAGCCCGGCGCCCACACCACTTCGCCCTTGTAGGATTTCTCCACCCCGGCGATGATCTTGAGGAGGGTCGATTTACCCGCGCCGTTCAGGCCCAGGATGCCGATTTTGGCCCCGTAGAAGAAGCCCAGGTAGATATCCTTGAGGATGACTTTGTTGTTGTGAGGGAGCACCTTGCTCACCCCGTTCATCGAGAAGATAACTTTTTCGTCGGCCATATCGGTTTCGTTTTAGAGGGACAAAGCCGCCAGAAGTTCCAGCCAGGCGGCGTCCACGTGGTCAAAAGTGGCGTATTCGTCGCTGTCGATATCCAGGACGGCGGTAACGTTACCATCCTTGTCGAATACAGGGATTACTATCTCGGATTTGGAGGCGCTGCTACAGGCGATGTGTCCGGGAAACTCCTCCACATTGGGAACGATGACCGTCTTTTTCCCGGCCCAGGCCGTCCCGCAGACGCCTTTTCCATAGCCGATGCGGAAACAGGCTGGCGTGCCCTGGAAAGGGCCCAGGACCAGTTCCTTTCCGCAGACCCGGTAAAAGCCCGTCCAGAAGAAATGCATCTTCCCGGCGATGAGGGCCGTGAGATTGGCCATCCTGGCCAGCGGGTCTTTTTCATCCCCCAGAAAGAGTCTGGCGTCCTGGTACAGGCGAAGATAGGTGAAGGTCTTCAGCGGGAGGTGGCAGTATCCGTCCGGATGCTTGTCCAGATAGTCCTGATGGTACGCTTCGGCCGGATAGAAGTTTCTCAGCGGCTCGAGTTCCGTCACCAGCGGGACGCCCAGGCGCGCGGACACTTCGGCAAAGACCGCTTCCAGCACAGGTCGGTCCTCCGCTGCCGTATAATAGATTCCGCTGCGGTAGCGGGTCCCTTCGTCGTGCCCCTGCCGGTTCAGCGTAAGGGGGTCGGTGACCGTAAAAAAGAGCCGGGTGAGGAAAGAAAGGTCCACCCGGGCGGGGTTGTACCGCACCCGCACGGTCTCCGCATAGCCCGTGGTATCCGTATATACCTGCTCATAGCCAGGTTCCGGCGTATTCCCATTAGCATAGCCGGGCGTGGCTTCCACCACCCCGTCCACTCCCTTGAAGAAGTGCTCTACGCCCCAGAAGCAGCCTCCGGCGAAATAAATCTCTTTCATATCTTATTCCCTGAACAAATCCCTTTCCGGCAGGTCCGCCGAGAAGCGGCCCCGCAGATTCTTGAACAGCGCCGCCACGTTTTTCGTGAAGCGGGAGCCCCGCCAGGCCGAGGTGTTGCACAGCAGAATCCAGCATTCCCCGTCCGGATAGACTTTTATCAGTGCCGTGGAGCCAGAGAAGGAACCTGTGCGGGTGAGTTCCCCGTCGGGTTTGCAGTCTATCCAGCCCAGGCCGAAGGAATCGGGGTCGAAGTAGGCGGTCATCTGGCCGATGGATTCCTCGTTCAGGATGTCCTCGATGACCCCGAAGCCGTCGATGGCGCCCACAAAGCGCGCGAGTTCGGGGGCGGAGCCCACCCAGGCGCCGGCGCCCATCAGCCCCGAAATATGATTTCCCCCGTAGCATTTTTCCACGGCGGCGTAGCGGCCGTCGAAGGAAGGGACCGCTTCGGCATCGGCCTGCATATAATAGCGGCTCTCGCCGGGAAGCCGGTCCTTAAGATAATCCCCGCCGATGGCGAAATGCCGGCACCCGACGGGCTCGAAGACCTCTTTCTGCATAAACTCCTCATAGGGGAGGCCGGAAACTTTTTCGATGATGAGGCTTAACAGCAGATACCCGAAATTGGAATACTCCTGCCAGGTTCCGGGTTCGAAATACAGCCGCTTTCCCAGCTCTTTTTTCACCAGATAATCGGCCGACGGCGGCTCCGAGAGCCCCCATTTGCGCATAAATTCCAGCGTGCGGAACATCACGTCGCCGCCACGGGCGGTGAAGCCGGCCTGGTGGCGCAGCAGATGCTCCACCGTGATGCCGAAACAGGCTTCGTCCTTGATGAAGGGGTCATATTCTTTCAATACGCCCAGCGGCCCGAAGACGGGCGTTTCCAAAAACACCTTGCCCTCTTCCTGCAGGCGCATAATGCCCGCGGCCGTGAGCAGTTTGGAGATGGAGGCGAGGCGAAGACGCACGTCGGGGGTCATCGGCGTCTTTTCATCGGAGAGGCCATAGCCCCGCGCATACAGCAGGGAATCGTGCCGGGAAATGGCGAGCGAGGCGCCCTGGATGCCCCAGAAATTGAGGAAACTGTCTATGGCGTGATCCATTCCCGGAAGCTGCGACAGTTCGTTCGGGAGCGTTCCCTGAAGATCGGCCTTCAGGGGCGGGAGGGGAATGGCAGGCGAAGGTTTCCCGCGCAGGAGTGTCGCGGAAACCGCCACCAGAAGCAGCAGAATCAGGACTGGCAGGAGCCGCTTCACAGCTTGATGAGGCCCGCCTTCCGACCGAAGTCGATGATCAGATCGGCCGTTCCTTCGATGCCCAGCACCGAGCTGTCCACGCACAGGTGGTAGCCCGCCGCCTGGCCCCAGGAGCCGAACGTATAGTAGTTGTAATAGGTCTCGCGGGTGCGGTCCTTGCGGCGCATCAGTTTTTCGGCCTCTTCCTCGGAGAGGCCTTCACTTTTCATCAGCTGTTTGATGCGGAATTCCTCGGGGGCGTCGATGAACACGTTCAGGCATTTCCGCTCGCGCAGGATGTAGTCCGCGCAGCGGCCGATGATGAGCGCGTCGCCTTTGTCGGCAATTTTCCGGATCACTTCGCTCTGGATGCCGAAGAGCACGTTGTCGTTCACATAGCCGTTGTCGAAGTAGCCCAGCCGCCCGGAAGCGAAGAAGCTGGAGACGGAGAAGAGGCTGTGCTTTTCCTCTTTGTCGGCGAAGAGGTTCTTTGAGTAGCCGCTTTCTTCGGCCACCTTGCTGATGAGCTCGTTGTCGTAGAAGGGGATGCCCAGTTTCTGGGCGATGGCGTGGCCGATGTGGCCGCCGCCGCTGCCGAATGACCGGCCGATGGTGATGAGTGTGTGCATACTAAATCTGACTGCCAAGGATTGCGGGATCGTCTCCGTCCTTAAGCCGGCCCAGTTTCACCAGCAGGCGCCAGGCCAGGATGCCGGTGATGATGGCGGACAGGGTGTCGGAGATGGGGAAGCTGTACCAGACGCCGTCTTCCGAGCCCAGCAGGGGCGGAAGGATGTAGATACAGGGAAGGAGGAACAACAGTTGCCGGGAAAGGGACAGGAAGATGGACTTCTTGACCATCCCCAGGCACTGGAAGAGGTTGGTGGTGACCATCTGGAAGCCCACGATGGCCAGGGCGGGGTTCATTTTCTGCAGGCCCCGGGCGGCTTTCTCCAGCAGCACCGGGTCATTGGTAAAGATGGCCGCGGCGGGCCGGGCCAGGAATTCCGAAACGAGGAAGCCGACGGTGGTGATGAGCGAAGCCCATAGGGCCGTCTTGATGTAGGCTTCTTTCACACGACCATATTGCCTGGCTCCGAAGTTGTAGCCTGCAATGGGTTGCATGCCCTGGTTGAAACCGAACACCACCATGACGAACAGGAACGTGAGGCGGTTCACGATGCCATAGGCGCCGATGGCAAGGTCTCCGCCCCAGCGCACCAGCTGTTGGTTGATGAACAGGACCACGATGCAGCTGGCGAGATTCATCAGGAAGGGGCCCATGCCAATCGCCAGTGAGTCCTTCGCAATGCGCCAGTCCACGCGGTATTCACGGATTTTCCTGGGCAGGCGGAGCAGGCGCTCGGGCTTCAAAAAATACCACAGGGTGTATCCCAGGGCCATGCACTGGCACAGGATGGTGGCGATGGCCGCTCCCTGGATGCCCAGGCCCATCCAGAAGATGAAAACCGGATCCAGAATGGCGTTGGAAATGACCGTAAACAGGGTGAGCCCCATCGCCAGCCGGGGATTCCCGGAACTGCGGACAACATTGTTGAGGCCGAAATACAGGTGCGTGAAGATGTTGCCCAGGGCGATCACCGTCATATAGGCGCTTGCATAGGGCAGCGTAGCGTCCGAGGCGCCGAAAAAGCGCAGGATGGGCGCCATCCACAGCAGGGTGACCAGGGTAAAGAGGATGCCGGTGATGATGTTCAGCGTCACCTCGTTCGAGAGGACTTTCCCCGCCACCTTGTAGTTCTTCTGTCCCAGCAGGACGGAGATCATCGTCGAGGCGCCCACGCCCACCAGGGTGCCGAAGGCCGTGGAGATGTTCATCAGGGGGAAAGTAACCGCCAGACCGGCGATGGAGAGCGATCCGGCACCGGGAATGTGGCCGATGTAGATGCTGTCCACCATATTGTACAGCGACGACGCCGTCATCGCGATGATGCCGGGAACGGCATATTGCCTCAGCAGCGTGCCGACGGGCTTGACGCCCAGCTCAGTGGGGGCGGCGGCGTCCATTACTCGGCCTCTTCGTCCTGGAGAATCTCCAGCTCAAAGATGAGGGGCTCGTAGGGCGGAATGACGAAGCCGTTGCTGTTGCTGCTGCCGGAAGCGCCGTATCCGTGTGCGGAAGAGAAGACCACCGTGGCTTTCTGGCCTTTCCAGTGCATCAGGGAGAGGGCTCCCTTGAAGCCGCTGATGAGGGAAGAACTGTCGCCCATCGTGATGTCGCTGTAGGAGGAAGAGAAGGTGACGGACTGTGGCTCATAGGTCTTTCCGTCCACATCGATGCGGGCGTCCACGGCTGTCTTCCGGATGGTGGTGTCGAAGACTGTTCCATTCAGCATTTTGCCGGTGTAATTGATCTTGACCGAAGCGTCGTCCGAGAGCTTGTTTTCTTCGTCGAAGGCCGAAATGTCGCTGATGAAATAGAAACTGTTGTCCGGCTCCGCATCCTCGATGTAGGATACGCTTTCCGTGCCGGGATAATTGACGGAGACGTACGTCATTACGCGGACAACCCCGTCGGCCTCTGCATCCGCGCTCTGGCCCACCAGCGTAACGTCATAGATGAGGTGGGTGCTGCTGGTGCAGGCGTTGATGTATTCCGCCTGCGTGGAGTAGCGGCTGCTGGTGAGCATCCAGGAGGGGATAACGGCCACGCGGTGGCCACCCACGCGCATATCGCGCAGCAGAATGTCCATTCCGGCATAACTGTATCCTTCGGAGAGATACTGGTACTGCGGCCCGTAGTAATTACTCACGCCGTATTTGCCGATCTGCCGGGCCATCGCTTCTTCCGTGGTGGAGGATACCGTCCCTTCCAGGGTGCGGATGGTGCCGCGGATGATAACGTAAGGAAGCTCCTCGTTGCGGAGGGCGCCGTCTCCGGGTTCGTCTGTCAGGATATAAAGCCCGTCCTCGGTGGGCTGGACGCCGGGATGGTATTTGTCCATCCACTTGGAAAGGCGCTCCTGAGCGTCTTTTCCGGTGGATTCGCCGGGCGTTTTTGCGCAGGAAAGGGCTACCAGGCACAGGATGGTAAGGGGAAGAAGGATGATGCTTTTATTCATTGGGGTCGATTGCTTCGATTTGTACATAATAGGCCAGGGCCGACAGTGCAGGAATCGTGCCTCGCTCGCTGTTGCCGTAGCCAAATTCACCGGTAAAGAGGATATAGGCTTCTTCGCCGGCCTGCATTCCCACCAGGCCGCTGGCCAGGCCCGGGACCAGGCTGTCGTCCACGGTAACGGTGACGGGCTGGAAGATGCTTTCGTCGGAGAGCGTCCATTTCGCCTGGGTGGCGAGGTCCTTGATGTTGGTGGAAACGAGGTTGGTGCTGGACAGGGTGGCCGATGTGAGCGTGAAACAGCCGTAGTTGAGCCGCACGCGGTGGCCCCGCTCCAGGGCGGGGGAGGACTCCTCCGGGATGTCGTTCAGGGTGAGACGGTAGGCCCCGTCCTGACGCACCAGAACGGCGTCGGGCGATTCCTTCTGACGAGCCGCCACAAAGTTCTCGATGTAGGTGGTCTGCTTGTCATAGGTGGTCTTCAGCGACTGCTTGCCGCAGGCCGAAAGCGCCACGAGGGCCAGTGCTATGAGGATTCGTTTGGTCATTGGAGGAAGTCTTTCAGGGCTTGTTCCACATAATCGGCCGCCTTCTCCGGGGAGGGGATGTCCTCGCCGATGAAGAGTTTCCCGCCGGCCGCATTCTCGTGACCGCCGCCGTGGAAATACCGTTGGGCCAGCTGCTGGGCCGATGTCCCCTTCTTCGAACGCACGCTCACGCGGAAATGGCCTTCGTCCTCCTTCAGGAGCACGCTCAGGCGCACTTCCCCGATGGTAAGGGGTACGTTCACCAGTCCTTCGCTCTCACCTTCCTTGAGGTCGAAGCGGTGCTGGATGGCTTTCGTGAGGATCATATAGGCTCCGCCGCCGGGCAGGAGGGTCAGGTTCTCGCTCTGCATATACCCCATCAGCCGCACGCGGTTCTCGCGGTAGCTCTGGTATACCTGCTGCAGGATGGCGTCCCGGTCCACGCCGGAAGCCAGCAGCTCCGAAGCCATCTGCAACGTGCTGGGAAACACCGAATTCGCAAAGTTGTTCGTATCGGTAGTCATTCCGGTAAGTAGTGCAGTTCCGATGGGGGAGGGTGTTGTTCCGCCAATCTCTGGCCACCCTCGGCCGGATAAGAGGGAGGGGCCCTCCGGGAGGGGTCGCGAAGCGACGATTGGCGGAACAACACCCTCCTCCATCGCTTTCAACATCCAGTACATCAGTTCTGAGGCGGAAGAAATCTCCGGGGTGGAGAAAACCAGACCGAAGCTGTCCGTATCGGGATTGAGGTGATGGTCGATGAGGACCTTGCGGGCGGGAGAGGCTTTCAGGACGGGTTCCAGCCCTTCCGTGCGCTTGAAGGTGTTGGCGTCTACGAGAAAGATCAGATCGGCCTTTTCCACGGCGCTTTCCGCACTGCGTTTCTGGGCGTCGTGAATGTGGACGGGAAGTCCTTCCGGCAGGATGAACCGCAGGTTGGCGGCGATGCAGTCCGGATACAGGCACGTGACTTCCTTGCCCTGCGCCTGCAGGTACAAGGCAAGGCCTACCGTGGAGCCCAGGGCGTCACCGTCCGGGTGGGTATGGCCCACCACGGCGATGCGCTTGGCATCGGCAATCCACTGCCGTAGGCAAGATATGTCGGACGCGTTCACTAGCACACCGCGAATTTACAAAAGAATATTGTTTTTGAGAAATCATTTTGTTAACTTTGTCGGAAGTTTGAATAATGATAAAACACTAGAATAATGAAGAAATCCGTTAAAATCGCCCTGGAAATCGGTCTTGCAGCCATCATCGTCCTGCTGATCGTTCTCACCGTCAAGAGCGTCCAGAAACCCGTCCGTTTCAACAAGGAGGTCGCCGCCCGTTCGGAGGTGGCCATCCAGCGCCTGAAGGACATCCGCACCCTGCAGGAGGCCTTCAAGAGCGTGAACGGCCGTTTCACTCCCTCTATCGATTCCCTCATTGGCTTCTACAATGAAGGCAAGATGAAGATCGTTATGCAGATTGGTTCTTTGGACGACTCCCTCGCGGTTGTCAACACGGAAGCCATCAAGAAAGCCAACCGTCGGCTGAAACCCGCCGAAATGACGGAAAAACTGGCCGCCGCCTATGCTGCAGGCCAGAAGGTGGTGTTCTCCACCGTAACGGAAATTCCGGTGCGCGACACCCTGTTCGCCTCCCGCGACAATTTCATCGCGGATTCCCTGCTGTACATCCCGTTCTCGGGCGGTCAGCTCACGGAGATGGAAGCCATTACCAAAACGGTGTCCGGTGTGCAGGTTCCCCTGTTCGAGGCCCGTATGCCCTTCAAGGCCCTCTGCTATGGGATGGACAACCAGCTGCGCGTGAATCTGGATGCGGAGCGTAAGGACCAGAACAAGTACGAAGGCCTGCAGGTGGGCAGCATCACGGTGCCCAACAACAACGCCGGTAACTGGGAATAGTCCGCTTATGGACCGGCCGGTTACAGAGATTACGGGAATATCCATTCAAGTCTCCTTGAGTGGATATTCTTTTAAGTTGCTGAGCGGGGGCGGGGTCGTCCAGACTTCCCCCTGGCAGAGCGCGGAACGCGTTTTCACCACGCCCGAATTCCAGCGCCGCTACGACTCCGTGGAGGTGTCCCTCCTCACGCCCAAGGTGACGCTGGTGCCGGAATCCTTCCTGGATCCCGCTCAGGCCCGTACCGCTTTGGCGGAGGTGGTCAAACTGCGAGACAACGATTTCGTGGAGACCGTGGCGGTCCCGTCTCTGGGCGCCACGCTGGTCTATTCCAACTCCCTGGACGAATCCCTTTCCAAGGTGGTCGCCCAGACGGTTCTTCCCACGTCGGGCACGCCCGTGCGCGTTCTGCCGGAAATGTACTGCCTCCTCAGGGAGCTGGACGGGATTTCCGAATACAATAAGATTGTGGCCGCCTGGCACGGGGACCATCTGCATCTGGTGATTGCCCAGGGCAGGAGCCTGTGCCTGGCCAATGTCTTCGAGGCGCCGGATTTCACCACGGCTCAGTATTTCCTTTTTCTGGCCCTGAAGCGGCTGCAGCTGAATCCGGAAGTGTCCACCGTTCATTTCCGTACGCCGCTTTCGCCCGAGGATGAAATGTCCCTCTACCGCTATTTCAAGGCTGTGGTTCAGTTATGAGAATCATCGGCGGAAAACTGAAAGGCAAAATCATCCTTCCCCCTTCCGGGTACAAAGCCCGCCCCACGACGGACTTCGCCAAGGAAGGCCTGTTCAACATTCTGGACAACGAATACGAATTCCAGGACCTGAAGGTACTGGATCTGTTCGGCGGCACCGGATCCATTGCCTTTGAGTTCGCCTCTCGCGGGGCCGCGCGCGTCTGGTGCGTGGAAATGGCCCGCGAAAACGCTTCTTTCATCAAGACGGAAGCCGCCCGCCTGGGGCTGGACAACGTGACGATGGTCCGGGACAACGTCTTCGATTTCCTCCCCATCTGCCGGGAAAAGTTCGACCTCATTTTTGCCGATCCCCCTTATGCCCTGGAAGGTCTTGAAGGCCTTCCGGACCTGGTCTTTTCCCTGGACCTGCTGCATCCCGAATGCTATTTTATCCTGGAACACGGGGATGAGCACAGTTTTACCGGCCATCCGCGCTTCGTGAAAGAGCGTAACTATGGCCGTGTCCATTTCAGTTTCTTTGCGTAATGGTATCCTTTCTCATCAGCATCGCCGCCCTGGTTCTGGGCTATTTCGTTTACGGAGCTTTCGTAGACCGGGTATTCGGCCCGGATCCTTCCCGCAAGACGCCGGCCGTCACAAAAGCCGACGGTGTGGACTACATCGCCATGCCCAGCTGGAAGGTCTATATGATCCAGTTCCTGAACATCGCCGGCACGGGGCCCATCTTCGGCGCCATTATGGGCGCCAAGTTTGGCCCGTCCAGTTACCTGTGGATTGTTCTGGGCTGCATTTTCGCGGGCGCCGTACACGACTATATGTGCGGAATGCTCTCGGTGCGCCACGGCGGGGCGGGTTTCCCGGACCTGGTAGGGGAGTACCTGGGGAAACGCACCAAGAAAGTGATGCTGGCCTTTTCCATCATCCTGCTTCTGCTGGTGGGAACGGTGTTCGTCTACAGCCCCGCCCTCATCCTCGGAGATATCGCCGGGGACGGCGGCCGCGGCTCTGTGATGCTCTGGGTGGGCGTCATCTTCCTCTATTATGTGGTGGCGACGCTCCTTCCCATCGACAAACTCATCGGCCGGGTATATCCGCTGTTCGCCTTCGCCCTGCTCTTTATGGCGGCGGCCCTGATGGTGTGCCTGTTCATCAAGTGGCCCTCCCTGCCGGAATTCTGGGACGGCCTGGGCGGCTGGTCTGCCAAGGCCGGGCTCAGCGGGCAGCCCGTCTTCCCGTGCCTGTTCATCACCATCGCCTGCGGGGCCATTTCCGGCTTCCACGCTACACAGAGCCCGCTGATGGCCCGCTGTATCCAGAATGAAAAGATGGGCCGGCCCATCTTCTACGGCTCGATGATTACCGAAGGCCTGGTGGCCCTCATCTGGGCGGCCGTCTCCTCCTGGTTCTTCTTCGACGGCGGCGCGGCTTCCGTGGGCTCAGACCTGTCGGCATCGGCCCCGGCGGTGGTTACCAAGGTCTCCGAAGGCTGGCTCGGGCTGCTGGGCGGCATCCTCGCCATCCTGGGCGTGGTGGCCGCTCCCATCACTTCCGGCGATACTGCCTTCCGCAGCGCGCGCCTTATCGTCGCGGACTTCCTCCATCTGGAACAGAAGGCGATCGGAAAGCGGCTGGTGGTGGCCCTTCCGCTCTTCGGCCTGTCGGCCCTCCTGCTGTGGTACAATATCGCCGATGCCAACGGTTTCAACACCATCTGGCGCTACTTCGGCTGGAGCAACCAGACGCTCGCGGCGTTTATGCTCTGGACCGCGACAGTGTACCTGTTCCGCGCCAAAGGCTCGTCCTGGTACCTGGTCACCCTGCTGCCGGCGCTCTTTATGACGGCCGTCTGCGTCACCTTCATCCTGGTAGACAAGACCGGCTTCCGCGTGCCGCAGACGCTCGCGCCCTGGATCGGCCTTTCCACTTTTGCTATTTCCGCCATTTTGTTCTATCTTTGGAAAAACCATCAGAAAAATGTTAGATAACGAAAGAGGGCTGTACATTGCCCACAGCGAAAACGGGCCGCTGTCCCTGATCGGGAAGATGGCCTGCCGGCATGGCCTCATCGCCGGTGCCACCGGAACCGGTAAAACCGTCACCCTTCAGGTGCTTGCAGAGACTTTCTGCCAGGCCGGCGTGCCTTGCTTTATGGCCGATATGAAGGGAGACCTGAGCGGCATCTCCCAGGTGGGCAAGCTCTCGGGCTTTATCGAGAAGCGCCTGCCGGAGTTCGGCATCCAGGACCCTCAGTTCCAGAGTTGCCCGGTGCGCTTTTTCGACGTTTACGGCGAGCAGGGCCATCCGATGCGCTCCACTATCTCCCGGATGGGTCCGGATATGCTGGGCCGCCTGATGGAACTCAACGAGACGCAGACTGGCGTCCTGAACATCGTCTTCAAGATTGCCGATGAAAACGGCCTCCTTCTGATCGACCTGAAGGACCTCCGTGCGATGCTCAACTATGTGGGGCAGCACGCGGCCGAATATACCACCCGCTACGGCAATGTGACATCGGCCTCCATCGGGGCCATCCAGCGCTCGCTGCTCCTTCTGGAGAACCAGGGCGCGGAGAAGTTCTTCGGCGAGCCGGACTTCGACATCTACGACCTTTTGCAGTGCGAAGGCGGCAAGGGCATTATGAACGTACTGGCGGCCGATAAACTGATGCTCCAGCCCAAACTCTATTCCACCTTCCTGCTGTGGCTGCTCTCGGAGCTTTATTCCACCCTCCCGGAAGTGGGCGAGATGGATCTCCCGAAACTGGTCTTCTTCTTCGACGAAGCCCATATGCTCTTCGAGGGCACTTCCAAGGCCCTCGTGGACAAGATCGAGCAGGTAATCCGCCTCATCCGCTCCAAGGGCGTGGGCATCTGGTTCATCACCCAGAGTCCCTCGGACATCCCCGGCAACATCCTGGGTCAGCTGGGCAACCGCGTCCAGCACGCCCTGCGCGCCTACACTCCGCTGGAGCAGAAAGCCGTGAAGGTGGCGGCCGATACTTTCCGCGCCAATCCTTCCTTCAAGACCTACGACACGCTGCTGGAGCTGGGAACCGGCGAGGCTCTCGTCTCCTTCCTGGATGAAAAGGGTACGCCGAACATCGTGGAACGCGCGAAGATCCTCTTCCCCCTGAGCCAGATCGGCGCCATCTCCGAGGATCAGCGCTCCGATTTAATCAAGCGAAGCCGCCTCTATGGCCGCTATGACCATCCCATCGACCGCGAGAGCGCCTACGAGCGCATCGAGGCCGCCCTGGCCACAGCTGCCCGCGAAGAGGAAGAAGCCGCAGCCGCCGCCGAGGCCGAAAAGGCCGCCGCGGCCGCTGAGAAGGAGAAAGCAAAGGAAGAAAAAGAAGCCGCCAAGAAAAAGAAGGGCGGCATCCTCGGGAAGGTGGGCAAGTCCATCCTCGCGGCCCTCACCGGCGTCGCTGCCGCGGCCGTGGCGGATTCCGTCACCGAAAAAGTGACCGGCAAGAAGTCCAAGAACAAGAAGAGCACCAAGGAGAAAGCTGTGCGAAGCGTCACCAAGAGCGCTACCAGCACCCTCACCAAGGAACTCACCCGCAGTGTCTTGGGGAATCTGATTAAATAGCTCTTCCGAACCGCTCAAACGCTGCGCGCTCCAGGGCCTCACGGTCTTCGGGGTGCGCAATGCTTATCAGCAGCAGGGCGCGTTCCTGGAGGGATTTTCCGTAGAGATTCACGGCTCCGTATTCGGTGACTACCCACTGGACATCGGCCCGGGGGGTGACCACACCGGCGCCGGGGTGTAAGGTGGGCACGATCTTGGGCAGGCCTTTCGTGGTGCGGGAGGCGAGGGCGATGATGGCCTTGCCGCCTTCCGAGAGTTTCGCCCCGCGCACGAAGTCCAGCTGTCCGCCGGCCCCGGAATAGATGCGTTCGCCGATGGAATCCGCGCACACCTGTCCGGTAAGGTCGATCTCCAGCGCCGAATTGATGGAGACTACCCTCGGGTTCTTCGAGATCACACGGGGGTCGTTCGTATAGGCGATGTCCCGCATCTGAACGGCGGGATTCCGGTCGATGAACGAATACACTTCCTGCGAGCCCAGCAGGAAGGAGGCTACCACCTGGCCTTTGTCGATGGCCTTGCAGGAGCCGTCGATGACGCCTTTCCGAATTAGGGCCAGGGCACCGTCGGAGAACATTTCCGTATGCAGGCCCAGGTGTTTGTGTCCCTGCAGGGAGGCGCAAATGGCATTGGGAAGGGCGCCGATGCCCATCTGGAGGCAGGCTCCGTCCGGGACCAGTTCCGCACAGTGTTTGCCGATGACAAAATCCGTCTCCGACGGCTCCACGTATTCCTTCGTGATGAGTGGACGCTTGTCGGAAACCAGCGCCGTAAAACGGTCGATGGGAATCCGGTCCCCAAAGGAGAACGGCACGTGGGGATTCACGACGCCGATGCGCTCGCGGGCCACTTCCAGGGCAGCCACCGAGCAGTCTACCGACGTGCCCAGCGACACCATTCCGTCCACCGGATCCGATACCTGCACCATCGCGACGTCGCACGGGAGGGCGTGATGGCGGTACATCAGCTGCGTCTCGAAGAGGTTCGCCGGGAGATAATCGGCCACGCCGGCCTGTACGCCGGGACGGAGATTGGGGCCGACGAAAAAGCCCTGGTCAAAGAAGGAATCCCGGAACTCGGGGCTGCCGTAGGGTGCGGGCCCTTCCGTGTGGAAGTGGTGGAAGTGCACGTCGGCGAGTTCCCCGGCGCGGCGGCACAAGGCCTCAATGAGGATGTGCGGCACGCTGGCGATGCTGGAAAGGTGGATGTGGTCCCCGCTCCGCACGGCGCGTACGGCTTGATCGGCCGATATGAAAGGCAAACTCGTCATTCCGAAAGGCAAATATACGCATATTTTGTTGTATCTTTGCATCTATGCATACTCGGGAAGAAAAACTGGCCGCCTTCGGGCGCCTGCTGGATATTATGGACGCGCTCAGGGAGAAATGCCCCTGGAACGCCGAACAAACCTTCGACAGCATCCGCCGCCTCACGGAGGAAGAGGTCTACGAACTGTCCGACGCCATCCTGGAGGGGGACCGCCAGGCTACGGCGAAGGAAATCGGCGACCTTTTGTATCATATGGTGTTCTACGCCCGCATCGGCCAGGAAGAAGGCGCCTTCGACATCGCCGACTGCATCGAAAAGATCTGCGACAAGATGGTCTTCCGGCACCCGCACGTCTTCGGCCCCGACGCCGGGAAGGCTACTTCGGCCAAGGAGATTGCCGATACCTGGGAACTCGTGAAAGCAAAGGAAAAAGGCGGCAACAAGCGCGTGATGGCGGGCATCCCCAAGGCGATGCCGTCCCTCCTGAAGGCCATCGCGATGCAGGAAAAGGCCCGCGGCTGCGGCTTCGACTGGGAGAAGAAGGAGGACGTGTGGGAAAAGGTGGCCGAAGAATACCGGGAAGTCTCCGAAGCCCCGGAGGAGAAGCGCGAGGAAGAATTCGGCGACCTGCTGTTCGCCGTCATCAACGCCGCCCGCCTCTACGGGGTGGACCCGGAGGCGGCGCTGAACCGTTCCAGTGAAAAGTTCCGCCGCCGCTTCACCTACCTGGAGGAGCAGACGCTGCGGAAAGGCTTGCAGTTCAAGGATATGACCCTCGCCCAGATGGACGCCCTCTGGGACGAAGCCAAGGCGAAAGGGTTATAGGGGATTATTCGTGCATCGAGAGCCGGTCCCAGGCGAGTTCTTCCCATTTGGTGCCGGGACGGCCGTAATTGGCGTAAGGGTAGATGGAAATGCCGCCGCGGGGGGTGAACAGGCCGGTGACCTCGATGTACTTGGGATCCATCAGTTTCACCAGATCCTTCATGATGGTGTTCACGCAGTCCTCGTGGAAGTCTCCGTTGGAACGGAAACTGAACAGATACAGTTTAAGGCTCTTGGATTCCACCATCCGCTTGTCCGGAACGTAGGAGATTCGGATTTCCGCAAAATCCGGCTGGCCGGTAATGGGGCACAGCGTGGTGAATTCCGGGCAGTTGAAACGAACCCAGTAATCATTGTCCTGATGCTTGTTCTCGAAGGTTTCCAGCACCTCGGGAGCGTAGGTCTGGCTGTACTCGGTGTGACGGCCGAGGGCCTGCAGTTCTGAACGGTCGCGTGCCATTTTATTCTTCTCCTGCTTCTTTGAGCCGTTCGGCGTTTTCCGCAATCTGCAGCTGGTCGATGCATTCCTGGATGTCACCGTCCATAAAGACGGGCAGGTTGTACATACTCCAGCCGATGCGGTGGTCCGTCACGCGGCCCTGGGGATAGTTGTAGGTGCGGATCTTGGCGCTGCGGTCGCCGGTGGAAACCATCGTCTTGCGCTTGGCCGCGATGCCGTCCAGATACTTCTGGTGCTCCATATTGTAGAGACGGGTGCGGAGTTCTTCCATCGCCCGGTCCAGGTTCTTCAGCTGGGAACGCTCCTCCTGACACTGTACCACGATTCCGGAAGGGATGTGGGTAAGGCGGACGGCCGAATAGGTGGTGTTCACCCCCTGGCCGCCGGGGCCCGATGCGCAGAAGAGGTCCTTGCGGATATCGGCCGGATTGAGCTCGATGTCGAACTCGCCGGCTTCCGGGAAGACGGCTACGGAGGCGGCCGATGTCTGGATGCGCCCCTGGGTTTCCGTCTGCGGCACGCGCTGGACGCGGTGCACGCCGGATTCGTACTTCATCACGCCGTAGACGCCGTCCTGGGCCGATGAAAGCTTGAAGACAATCTGTTTGAAGCCGCCGGAGGTGCCGGGCGCCTGGTCCGTCACTTCCAGCTTCCAGCCGCGGCGCTCCGCGAAGTGCTGGTACATCCGGAAAAGGTCTCCCGCGAAGATGGCGGCTTCGTCGCCGCCGGTGCCGCCGCGGATTTCCACCATCGCGTTCTTGCTGTCGTCGGGATCGGCCGGAATGAGAAGCAGCTTGATGTTCTGCTCCATCTCCGGGAGCTTGGGCTCGATTTCGGCGATTTCCTCGCGGGCCATATCCTTCAGGTCCTCATCCTTTTCGTTGATGAGGATGTCCTTGGCCTGCGCGAGCTCGTCCACCAGCTTCTTGTACTCGAGGCCGGCGGCGATGATGGGCTGCAGTTCCTTGTAGTCCTTGTTCAGCTGGACGAACTTCTTCATATCGGCGATGACCGACGGATCCGAGAGCTGCTCTTCCAGCTTCTTGTATTTGTCCTGAAGGCTCAGGACCTTCTCCAACAGTGTGTTCTCTGCCATATTATGCTTTGTAGGGGCGGAAGGCCACGCAGGCGTTGTGTCCGCCGAAGCCGAAGGAATTGGAAAGACCCAGGGTGAGGTCCGTCTTCACGGCCACGTTGGGCGTGTAGTCCAGGTCGCATTCCGGGTCCGGGGTGTCCAGGTTGATGGTGGGCGGGCAGATGCCGTTCCTCAGGGCCAGGATGGTGGCGATGGCTTCCGCCGCGCCGGCCGCGCCGAACATATGTCCGGTCATCGACTTCGTGGAGGAGATGTGCGCTTTGTAGGCGAAATCTCCGAGGGCGGCCTTGCAGGCAAGTGTTTCCGCCAGGTCGTTCAGATGCGTACCGGTGCCGTGGGCGTTGATGTAGAGGTTGTCCTTGGCGGGGTCGAAACCGGCCTCGGCCAGGGCGTCCTGGATGGAGCGGGCCTGGGTGCTGGCATCCGGACGGGGTGCCGTAGCGTGGTAGGCGTCGCAGGTGTTGCCGTAGCCGACGATTTCACCGTAGATGGTGGCGCCGCGCTCCAGGGCGTGTTCCAGGGATTCAAGGATAATTACCGCGGCGCCGTCGCCCATCACGAAGCCCTGACGGTTCAGGTTGAACGGCAGGGAAGCGTACTTGGGATCCGTGGCGCGGGTAAGGGCCTTGGCGTTGTAGAAGCCCGCCACACCCAGGGGGATGGAAGCGTGCTCGCTGCCGCCGGCGATGATGGCGTCGGCATAACCGTGGCGGATGGCCCGGAAAGCTTCGCCGATGCAGTGCGAAGAGGTGGCGCAGGCGGTGACGATATCCAGGCAGGGGCCTTTCGCTTGATGCTTGATGGCGATGTGGCCCGCCGCGATATTGGAAATCATCGTGGCGATGAACAGCGGGGAAATCCATTTGCCGGTGGGGTCCTCGATCATCTTCTGGGTTTCCCGGTACTGGACGTCGAAGCCGCCGATGCCGGAGCCCACATACACGCCCAGGCGGAAGGGGTCGATGTTGGCGCTTTCGCCTTCGCTCACCAGCCCGCTCTGCTGCATGGCCTGCCAGGCGGCGGCCATCGCGAACAGGGTGAATTCATCCTGCTTGCGGATGAAGGGCTTGTCCATCCCGTATTGTTCCGGGTCGAAGTCCTTCACCTTACCGGCGAAGGTGACGGGCATATCCTTGAACTCTTCCACGTAGTCGATGCCGCAGACGCCCTTGCACAGATTATCCCAGAAGGTCTTGATGTCCTGTCCTACGGAGGAGATGACGCCCATTCCGGTTATTACCACTCTCTTGGGTTCCATATAGTACATGTTTAAGGGTGCAAAGTTAGTGATTTTCACGCACAAAAACAAAGTTGGCTCCGAGGTTGGGAATTCCCGAGAATAATCACTAACTTCGTAGGACTGATTATTCGGCGCTATGTGGCAGAGACAACAGACCCTTTATCTCCTTTTATCGGCCGGGCTCATCATAGCCCTTTGCTTCAGCATCGCCTATAGGGTTCCCGGTCCGGACGGGCTGGAGGGAATCAGCTATTGGCAGCTGCAGAAGCCCTATTTCGGCATCCTGCTGGGGATCCTTGCGGGGATGGTCCTGCTGGCGCTTTTCACCTTCCGTTCGCTCATCCTGCAGATGCGTCTGGCGAGTCTGGGCGGCATCGTGGCCCTGGGGATGCAGGGCTGGCTGGCCTGGATGTATTTTACCTGGGAGGGGCCGGTGTTCAGCTGGACGGTCATCTTCCCGCTGGGCATCGCCGTTTTCAACTTTCTGGCGGCCCGCGGCTGTTTTCAGGATCAGCTGATGGTGGAGAGCGCACAAAGACTCAGAAACAGAAGAAAACGCAAATAGAATCGTTATGAAACCTACATTACTTGTTCTCGCTGCCGGAATGGGCAGTCGTTACGGCGGACTCAAACAGATGGACGGGCTGGGCCCCAATGGAGAAACCATCATCGACTATTCCATCCACGACGCCGTGGAGGCCGGTTTCGGCAAGGTGGTCTATATCGTCCGGGAGTCTTTCAAGGCCGATATGGAAGCCCACGTGAAGGAACGCTATGCCGGCGTGAAAACCATCGACGGATCCCCCCTCGAGTTCGTCTTCGTCACCCAGGAACTCAATAAGATTCCCGCCCCCTTCACCGTGCCGGAAGACCGTGTGAAGCCCTGGGGGACCAACCACGCCGTGCTAATGGCCAAGGATGTCATCCACGAGCCTTTCGCCGTCATCAACGGGGACGATTTCTACGGGAAGGAGTCCTTCAAGATCCTGGGCGACTGGTGCCGTGCCCACGAAAAGACGGAGGGCCAGTACTGCATCGTAGGCTTTGAACTGGAAAACACCCTCAGTGAAAACGGCAGCGTCTCCCGCGGCATCTGCTCCTATGACAAGAAGGGAATCCTCACGGATATCGCCGAGCATCTGGACATTGCCAAAGAAGGCGACGGAAAGGTCTATGGCAACAACTCAGTCACCGGGGAAAACCACGTGGAACTGGACGCCAAGGCGCTCTGCTCGATGAATATGTGGGGCTTTACCCCGGACTATTTCGCCAAGAGCGAGGCCTCGTTCATCACCTTCCTCAAGGAGCACATCACCGAGCTCAAGAAGGAATACTACATCCCCTACGCGGTGGATGTCATCGTAAAGGCCGGCGAAGGTTCCTGCGAGGTGCTTTCCACCCCGTCCCACTGGTTCGGCGTCACCTATAAGGAAGACCGTCCCGGCGTGGTGGCGAAGTTCGCCCATCTGGTCAAGGAAGGCGTCTATCCCAGCCCCCTGTATTAGCCTATGAAACTCTTCGCCCGGAAAGTCAATAACTATGACCTCTATGCCTCCCACGCCTGGTATGTGCCGGGCGTGGGCGGGATGTTCGCTCTGCTGGGATGGTTCCTGCTGGGCAGTTTGCTGGGAACGCTCGTAACCAGTATCCTGGGCCTGTTCGTCCCCGAGAAAATCCTGCTGGACTACAGTATGCTGGTGGTATATCCGCTTTCCTTCCTGCCCGCGATGATTTATGCGGCGCACAAGAGCCAGCGGAACTGCCTCTTTGAGCCCGGGTATAAGCTTAACAGCAGCCACTTCGGCCCGTTCAAGGCCTGGCAGGCGGTTCTCATCACCGTCGTGCTCAGCTACGCCACGATGATTTCGGCCGATCTTCCCAACTACCTCAACTACAGGCTCACCCAGTCCAGTCCCTGGCTCAGCCGGCTGTATGACCTGGTGATGCAGCTGATGGAACAGATGACCGGCGGTCCGCTGTGGAGTTCCTTCCTGCTGGCGGCGATCTTCGCCCCCATCTTTGAGGAATGGCTGTGCCGGGGGATGGTCCTCCGCGGGCTCCTGACCAAGATGAAACCCGGCTGGGCCATCTTCGTGAGCGCCCTCTTCTTCGCCCTCATCCATATGAATCCCTGGCAGGCGCTCAACGCCTTTATCATCGGCCTGGTGATGGGATACGTCTATTACAAGACCGGTTCGCTGTGGCTGACGATGCTCATACATTTTGTGAACAACGGAACGTCCGTGATCCTCACGCAGATTCCTTCGATCGATGCCGATATGCAACTGATCGACCTGATGGGCCGCAATACCTATATGGTGGTCTACGTGCTGGGCGTAGCGGCGCTCATCGCCTGCATCTGGGCCTTCCGTCGCATTCCGCTGGAGCAGTCCCGTGGGAACGTCGATGCCGTGGAATTAAAAACTGAGGAGGCGTGATGGAAGAGGGGAAAAAGGACCGGTGGGCGTGGCTCAAACGGAAGGACCACAATTATCTGCTGCCGTTCGTGATCGTGGTCACGCTGGTGGTGGCGCTGTGGCTGCTTTTCTTCGCCCACAACAGCGTTCTGAGCTGGATCAAAGCTTCCGTGGAGGAAAAGGCCCAGAAGGCGGAAATGGCCCGTCTTCAGGCCGAGATTGACGAGATGGAGCGGGAAACCCAGGCGCTCAGGAACAATCCGGATTCGCTGGAGACCTTCGCACGGGAGACCTATCACTTTGCCGCGCCCGGCGACGAAGTGTACATCGTGGAATAGAGGCGCGCGGTAGTCACGGCTTCTTTCACGTCGTGTACCCGGAGCCAGCGGGCTCCTTTCTCCATCGCCTGAAACTGAATGATCTGCGTAGCGGGCATCGCCTCTTCGGGGGTGATGCCCAGCGCTTTATAGACCATACTTTTGCGGGATACCCCCACCAGGACTTCCCGGTCCGGGAAAGCCCGTACCACTTCACCCAGCCGGTGAAGCAGTTCATAGTTCTGGTCCAGGGTTTTGGAAAAGCCGAATCCGGGATCCGGAAGCCAGGTTTCAATTCCGGCGTCCTCCGCTTTCCTGGCGAATTCGTTGAAATAATCGATGACAGAAGCCACCACGTCGTCGTAGTCCGTCAGGCTCTGCATCGTTTCGGGCGTTCCCCGCATATGCATCGCAATGTACGGCAGCCCCAGCCGCCCCACCGTGGACAGCATATCCGGATCCAGCTGACCGCCGCTGATGTCGTTCACGATGAACGGGCCGATGAGATCGTACGCCCTCCGGACGATTTCCGACCGGTAAGTATCGATGGAGATGACGGGACACTCCCTCCCGGGGGCTTGTCCACCCCCGGACAAGTATAGGGGGAGGGGCCCACAGCCAGGGCCCGAAGGGCACGGCGCAATGGGAGGGGCCGAAGGAGCGTCAGCGACTGAGTCCCCCGGGAGGGAGTGTCCCGCCATCTCCTTCAGCACCGGCTCCAATCGGGCCCATTCTTCTTCCAGAGAGGGCTGGACGGATCCGGGGCGGGTGGAACAGGCTCCGAGGTCCACGGCATCGGCCCCGTCGGAGAGCATCTGACGGATGCGGGAAACGGCTTCATCGGCCTTTACCCGGCTCCCGGCATAGAAGGAGTCCGGCGTCAGGTTCACGATCCCCAGGATATGGATGTTTCCTACCATCGGCGGCGTCAAAGATACAACATATTTTTGTATATTTGCATCTGTTATGCTTATCGTTTTGGAAGGTCTTGACGGGGCAGGAAAGTCCACCCAGGTCAAGCGGCTCAAGGAATATCTGCAGGAGCGCTGCGGCTCGCTGGAATACATCCATTTCCCGCGCTACGACGCTCCCGTCTACGGAGACCTCATCTCCCGCTTTCTGCGGGGAGATTTCGGCGCCAATGACGCCGTCCATCCGCAGCTCGTGGCCCTTCTGTTCGCGGAAGACCGCCACGGGGCGGCGCCCCTCATCCGGAAAGCCCTCGAAGAAGGGAAGACCGTCCTGCTGGACCGCTACGTCTATTCCAATATCGCCTACCAATGCTCCAAACTCCCTATGGGAGAGGAGCGCCGCCGCCTCCGGGACTGGATTTTCAACACTGAGTACGGCCTCTTCGACCTTCCGGAACCGGACCTGAACCTGTTCCTGGACGTTCCCATCGGCTTTGTGGAGCAAAGTCTCACCCGGGAACGCCACGGTCAGGACCGCAATTACCTCTCCGGGGCTCAGGACATCCACGAGGCATCCATCGATTTTCAGCGGGCCGTGCGGGACATCTACCTGGGCGAAACGGTGAGGGATTCCCATTTCCGCAGGATCGATTGCGCCGACCGAAACGGCAATATGCTGCCGCCGGATGCCATTTTCGAGCGCGTGCGCGCTGCCGTAGACGCCGCCCTATGAAAGCTTTTTACAGGAATTTCCGCCGCTATTGTGCCGGCCTCGTCGGAATCGTCTTCCTCGTTACCGGTATCCTGAAACTGTGGGATCCGGTGGGGACGATGCTCATCGTGAGGGAGTATTTCAAATTCCTGGGGATGGCGGGCCTCGCGCCCATTGCCCGTGGCGTGGGTATCGGGATGGCGTTCATAGAGTGTACCGTTGGCATCGGCCTCATTACCGGCGTCCTTAGGAAGGCATCGGCCATCGCCGCCTATGTGCTGATGGGACTTTTTACCTTTCTCACGCTCCTGCTGTGGATCTTCGACGCACCGATGGACTGCGGCTGCTTCGGCGAGGCGTTCCACCTTACGCACGCGCAGAGTTTCCTGAAGAACGTGATTCTGCTTGTGCTTTGCGTGGTGGCCTTCGCGCCTTTCCGGGAGTTCGGAAACGCCAAGACGCACAGAGGCGTGGCGGCCGTTTTGTCTACGCTTCTGATTATCGGCGCCGCCATCTACAGCAACCTGCACCTTCCCATCGTGGATTTCACCCCGTTCAACTGGGGCACGCAGCTATTCTCGTCCCTGGACGACGAAGCGGGGGAGGCGGAATTCCGCAATGCGCCCATCCTCAGTTTCAGTGATGCCAGCGGGGCCTATTGCGATGACCTTGCCGCCAGCGGAAAGGTGGTGGTCTTCTCCGTCTATGATACGGAAAAGGCCGATTGGACCCGCCTGGAAGAACACTACCGCGCAGCTTTCGCAACGGATGTACTTCCGCTGGTGCTGGTATCGGGATCGGCTCAGGACGTGCTACTCCCTCCGGACATCCAGCCCTATTTCTGCGACTACAAGACGCTCATCACCCTGAACCGTTCCAACGGCGGCGGGACCTATTTCTATTACGGAGAACTCATTCACAAGTGGTCTGCGCGGCATTTCCCGTCGGACCTTGCGAAGGATGTGGCCGATGATCCCATCGCCCTCTCCACCCGCCACATTACCCGCCGCCGCATTACCGCCCAGGGCTTCTGCGTAGCACTGGCGGCCATTTTAATACTGGTGTAGGATGCGGGTCTGTGTCATCGGCGGCGCCAATGTAGACATTACGGCCACATCGGACCGTGCTTTCCGTTTCGGGGATTCCAATCCGTGCTCCGTCCGGGTCTCCTGGGGCGGGGTAGGGCGCAATATCGCCCATAACCTGGCCCTGCTGGGCGATGAGGTTTCTCTGGTGACCATTTTCGGCGGCGGCCTTTTTGGCCCGGTCATCGAGGCCTCCTGCCGGGAAATCGGGATGCGGACGGATTCCGCCGAAATCGCCCGCGAAGGCACGAACTCTTTCTTCGTCTCCATCAACAACGCCGACGGTGAGTTAGTGGGCGGGGTGGCCGATATGAACGCCACGGAGGGGATGACCCCGCTGTGGCTCTCGGCCCGTCTGGACGCCATCAATGCGGCCGATGTAGTGGTGGCCGATGCCAACAGTTCGGCCGAAGCCCTCGCGTATCTGATTGACCATTGTAAGAGGCCCCTCTATCTGGACGCCGTTTCGGTGGCGAAAGCCGGACGGATCAAGGAGGCGGTGGAGTTGTCTGAGAAAAAGGCATTCTTCGCGCTGAAATCGAATGCGCTGGAACATCAGGTTCTGGCCGATATCCCCGGAGCCCGCATCGAACGGGTGTATGTGAGCGTAGGCGCAGAAGGCCTGCAGGTGGAGGCCGACGGCCGGCAGTATGCCTTCCCGGCCCTTCCCTGCATTGTCAGAAGCGTCACCGGCGGGGGAGACGCCCTTTTGGCCGGCATCGTGCACGCGGGCCCGGACGCTTCAGTGGAGGAATCGGCCCGCTGGGGCCTCGCCTGCGCCCGCTGCGCCGTGGAAAGCCCCGATGCCGTGAGTGAAGAAATCAAGAATCTCAAGTTATGAATAAGTACCTGGACCTGTCGCCGGAAGTGGCGGAAGCCCTTCGGGAAGGGAAGGCCGTAGTGGCTCTCGAATCCACCATTATCTCCCACGGAATGCCCTATCCGCAGAACGTAGAGACGGCCTTGAAGGTGGAGCAGACCATCCGCGACAACGGGGCGGTGCCCGCCACCATCGCCGTCATCGGCGGCCGCTTGAAAGCCGGGCTCACCCCTTCGGAAATCGAATACCTGGGCAAGAAAGGCCGCGGGGTGACGAAAGCGTCCCGCCGGGATCTTCCGGTGCTGGTGGCCCGCGGCGAAGACGGCGCCACCACTGTCACTACTACGATGATCATCGCCCATCTGGCCGGAATCAAGGTTTTTGCCACCGGCGGCATCGGCGGCGTGCACAGGGGAGCGGAGACTACGATGGACATATCGGCCGACCTGGAAGAACTGGCGCAGACGCCGGTGATGGTCATCTGCGCCGGCGCCAAAAGCATCCTGGACCTGGGCCTCACGCTGGAGTATCTGGAAACGAAGGGCGTGCCGGTGATTGGTTACGGGACAGAGGAACTACCCGCCTTCTATACGCGCAAAAGCGGTTTCAAGGTGGATTACCGGATTGATACGCCGGAAGAGCTGGCCGCCGCTTTCCGCGCCAAGCTGGAGATGGGCCTGCAGGGCGGTATGCTGGTGACGAACCCCATCCCGGAAGCGTATTCCATGGATTCGGAGCGCATCAATGCCGCCATTGAACAAGCGCTTTCCGAGTGCAAGGAGCAGGGGATTAAGGGTAAGGAAACCACGCCTTTCCTCCTGGCCCGCATCAAGGAGATTACCGGTGGCGACTCCCTCGCTTCCAACATCCAGCTGGTCCTGAACAACGCCCGCCTCGCCGCCAGAACCGCCGCGTTACTGTGATTTTTCTTTTGTTATTTCCAAATAATTTTTCTACCTTTGCACCCGTGAACGAGATAGAGGACGTCCGGTCCCCTATCTCGCTTTTTTAAAAGCTATGACAAAAGAACAGATCACTCAGGCCATTGAGCCGGCGGTTAAAGCGAGAGGCTGCTTCCTGGTGGAAGTCACGGTCTCCAAAGAAAACGACATCGAGGTCATCATCGAAAAGGAAGAAGGCGTGGTGGACTGGGACGACTGCGCGGCCATCGACCAGGTGGTGCACGCGGCCTTCGACCAGGACGTGGAAGATTATGCCCTCACGGTTTCATCGGCCGGCCTGGACCGCCCGTTCAAGGTGCTCAGGCAGTATGAGAAGGCCCTCGGCAGCAAGGTGGACGTGTGGATGAAGGGCGGAAAGAAGGTGAAAGGCATCCTGGAGAAGGCCGATGAAAACGGTATCACGGTGGACGGCGAGGCGATTGAATTTGCCGTCATCAACTCGGTGAGGCCCTACATTGAATTTTAACAATACAACATAACAATGGCAAAAGAAAAAGAGAAAGAAATCACCTTGATTGACGCTTTCAAGGATTTCAAGGAAGAGAAGAGCATCGACCGTCCGGTGATGCTGGGCGTCCTGAAGGACGTGTTCCTCACCCAACTGGCGAAGACCTACGGCACCGCCGACAACTTCGACGTGATCATCAACGTGGACAAGGGCGACTGCGAAATCTACCAGAACTTCGAAGTGGTGGAAGAAGTGGAGGATCCCGTGACCCAGATTACGCTGGAAGAGATCAAGGCCGAGACAGGTGACGACGACTATGAGATCGGCGACACCTTCGCCCGCAAGCTCTCCCTCTCCTCCTTCGGCCGCCGCGGCATCCTGAACATCCGTCAGAACCTGCAGGGCCGTATTATGGACATCGAAAAAGCCAACGTCTACAAGAAGTACTCCGAGCGCGTGGGCGACATCTTCACCGGCGAGGTATACCAGACCTGGAAGAACGAGGTACTCATCCTGGACGAGGACGGCAACGAACTCCGCATGCCCAAGAGCGAGCAGATCCCCGGCGAGCACTTCAAGAAGAGCGACACCGTTCGGGCCATCATCAAGAGTGTGGAGATGAAGAACAACACCACGCCCTACATCGTGCTTTCCCGCACCACGGACAGCTTCCTGGAGAAGCTTTTCGAGATGGAGGTCCCCGAAATCTACGACGGCCTCATCACCGTGAAGAAGGTGGTCCGCATCCCCGGTGAACGCGCCAAGGTGGCTGTGGAGTCCTACGACGACCGCATCGATCCCATCGGCGCCTGCATCGGCGTGAAGGGTTCCCGTATTATGGGTATCGTCCGTGAACTCCGCAACGAGAACATCGACGTCATCCAGTGGAGCTCCAACCCGCAGCTGATGATCCAGCGTGCCCTGAATCCGGCCCGCATTTCCCGGATCGACCTCAGCGGCGGTCCCGAGGACAAGATCAAGGTCTTTATGCACGCCGACGAAGTGAAGAAAGGTATCGGCAAGGGTGGCGTGAACATCAAACTGGCCGGTATGCTGGTGGGCCGTGAAATCGAGGTCTGGCGTGAAATCCAGCCCAGCGAGGTACAGGAGGAGGACGACGTGCTGCTGAAGGATTTCGACGACGTCATCGATCCTTGGGTGATCGAGGCCCTGCAGAAGATCGGTTGCGACACCGCCCGCAGCGTGATGGCGCTGGATCCCGCGGAAATCGCTTCCCGCGCAGACCTGGAGACCGAGACCGTGGACGAGGTCCTGAAGATTCTCCGCGCAGAATTCGAAGACTAAAAGATAATTATTTAAGGGGTTATATATGGCAGATATCAGATTATCGAAGCTTATCAAACAATTTAACATCGGCCTGGATACGCTGGTGGACTTCCTCAACTCAGAGGGCGCCGGCATCGAGGACGCCAACCCGAACCTGAAGGTGTCGGACGAGTACCTTCCCGCCCTGCACAAGAAGTTCGGCAAGGACCTGGAGCTGAAGGAGCAGGCCGAAAAAGTGGACGTCAAGCTCACCGAAATCCTGGACAAGGCCGGTAAGAAACCGGAAGAAGAGGAAGAGGAGTACGAGCCGGAACGGGTGACCGTCATCAAGAGCAACAACCTGTCCCGGAAACCGGAGCCCAAACCGGAGCCGAAACCGGAGCCTGCACCTGTCCCGGAACCCGAACCGATTCCGGAACCGGAACCGGAACCGGCAGTCGAGCCCGAGCCTGTTTCCGAGCCCGTTCCTGAGCCTGTTCCCGAGCCGGAACCGGTCGCCGAACCCGAACCCGAAGCTCCTGCAGTGGAGGAAATCCCCGCACCGACCCCGGCGGAGGAAGCCCCCAAGAAGGAAGAAGCTCCGAAGGCGGAGGAAGCGCCCTTCAAGGTCGTCGGCAAGATCGACCTGGCTCAGTTCGACCCCAAGAAAGGCAAGAAACGCGAGCGCATCAAGACCACTGGTCCCCAGAAGGTGGACGTGACCAAGGTGCAGGTGGACAAAGCCCCCCGCAAGAAAGACGCAGCCGCCCAGGCCGGCAAGGGCCGCAAGAAGGGCGACCGTTTCAAGCCCGCGATGACCGAGGCCGAACAGGAAGAACTCCAGAAGGAAATCCAGAAGCAGGTCAAAGAGACCTATGCGAAGATGAACGAGAGCACGCGCAACAACTTCGGCGCAAAGCACCGCAAGGAGAAGCGCGAGATTGCCGCCATCCGTTCACAGGAGGAGATGGAAGCCGCCGCCGCGGAGAACAAGGTGCTCAAAGTCACCGAGTTCGTGACGGTGAACGACCTTGCCACCCTGATGAACAACACGCCTGTCGTGAAGGTTATCGGAGCCTGTATGTCCCTGGGTATGATGGTGTCCATCAACCAGCGTCTGGACGCCGAAACCCTGGTCCTGGTGGCCGAGGAATTCGGCTATAAGGTGGAATTCGTGACGGCCGAGCTGTCGGAGGAAATCGAGCAGCAGGAGCCGGACCGCGAGGAAGACCTGGTGGAACGCCCGCCGGTGATCACCGTGATGGGTCACGTGGACCACGGTAAGACGAGTCTCCTGGATAACATCCGCAATTCCAACGTCATCGCCGGTGAGGCGGGCGGTATCACCCAGCACATCGGCGCCTACAGCGTCACGCTGGACAGCGGACGGCACATCACCTTCCTGGACACCCCGGGTCACGAGGCGTTCACCGCCATGCGTGCCCGCGGCGCCCAGATGACGGACCTTGCCATCATCATCGTGGCGGCCGACGACGCCGTGATGCCCCAGACCAAGGAAGCCATCGCCCATGCACAGGCTGCCGGCGTTCCCATGGTCTTCGCCATCAATAAGATTGA